>Ga0209460_1000042_pt1 | contig 228820 bp, 197 predicted proteins | sample EBPBio132013_DNA_FD_185868 | JGI IMG/M metagenome (GOLD analysis project Ga0209460, IMG submission 185868) | Wastewater treatment Type I Accumulibacter community from EBPR Bioreactor in Madison, WI, USA - Reactor 2_5/13/2013_ DNA (SPAdes)... | ecosystem: Engineered > Bioreactor > EBPR >... | reverse complement strand
CACAAAACGAAGGCATAAACATTTAAATAATTTAACTATATTAGAGTATCAAAAATCAATTAATAATAACTTAAAAAATGCAGCTTAATGTTAATAAATTTTTGTCCACTTTTTGTTTGGAATTCCAACAGGAGGTAATCCACCTTCAGGCTCTACTAATATTAAACCATACATACCATTTGCAATATGCATACCTACTGGAGCTGTTGCGCAATGGTAAACATAAAGCCCCGGATTAATTACTTTAAAACTAAATGTTTTTTCATGTCCCGGTGCAACTAAAGAAGAAGATGCTCCACCGCCTTGACCAGTTACAGCATGCAAATCAATATTATGTGGCATTTTATTATCTGGGTGATTTTTTAAATGGAATTCAACTTCATCTCCTACTCTTGTTCTGATAAAACTTCCTGGTACTGAACCTCCAAATGTCCAATAGGTATATTTTACACCATCTACCATTTCACCTTCTTGTTCTTTGATTTCCATATTAACAATAAGCTTTGTTGCTTCTCTTTTGCCAATTGGTTTTGGAACAAAAGGAGGAGCGGTTAATTCAGCAATCGATTGACCAACTACAGGAATTTTAGTGTTGTCTTTGGGGCCTCCATCTTTAAAAGAGAAAAGCCCAAAAGTTAAAGTAGCAGCAGCTAACATGTAACTAATGTTTTTAAGTTTTGTTTTCATAGTAATTAAATTATTAAAAAAAGTTAAATTTTAACACAAATATATCGGACAAAATAGTCCGAGATTATGATAAATGTTTTTTTAAGTAAAAAATTTTATATGATAAATATTATCACAAAAAATTAAATATGATTTTAGCCATACTTTCGGTAAATATGATTCAAACCATAGAATAATTATTAAACAATTATATGAATGTTGATTGTATTTTTAATTTAATTGCCTCTATGTAAAGTTTTTTAGCATTAGATAATTTATTCTTTCAATCTAACAAGGAGCCTAATAATCATCGACTGCTTCAAATATAAATTATGTTTCAATAATTAAATATTTTTTTGGTTATAATTTATTTTGACCAACTTTGTACAAATATTCTCCACTAATTATTAAATACATATGTCATCTTAGCATTTAAAGCAAAAGCATCTCCTAATTTACAAGAGCTTTTAGCTAAACACTATCAATTAAGCCAGTAAACATATGATCTACATGATTCAGAATACAAATAGCAGAAGTGATATCAATTAATTGAATCTATTTGCCGAACTACAATATACCAATAGGATTTGTTTAGTTTTGTAAAACTACTTCCGTTATTATTGCACAGAGTATTTAGTTGTTTTCATTTTAATAATACACATTTTCATAAATACGTTTTTATATGGTCAATAACAATTTCGTTGATAAAAATAGGTATTTGTCTAAATTACAAAAAACAAAACCCTTTATTTATGAGTTTAGTAATGTATAATAACATTTAACGTATTAAATTATAGTTTGTATCAGTAATATTAAGGAAATACTTTAAGTAAAAAAAGCGGAATACCTTGTTTAAATTTAGGATATTCCGTTTAAATGGGAATTACTGGGTTCGTCCGCCGCGGCGGACAGTGACCCCTGTTAAATTTTAAAATTTAATTTTATCCATTCTCTTCCAACTCCACTTTTCAAATATTTTTCTCTAATCATTGCCTGTGAACGTGTTTCAAATTCCTCTAAATGAACTAATTTCCATGGACCTTTATTTTTAGTGAATGTACCAAGTAGCCCATTATTATGTTCGTTTAGTCTTCGTTCAAAATCATCTGTTTGACCAATATATTTTTTATTGACTGTATTAGAATATATGATGTAAACATAATACATGTAAAATTAAAAAGTCTTACTTTTTATAGTAAGACTTTTTTGTGTGGGAATTACTGGGTTCGAACCAGTGACCCCCTGCTTGTAAGGCAGGTGCTCTGAACCAGCTGAGCTAAACTCCCTTTTTTTGAGTGTGCAAATTTAATACTTTAATATTAAATTAACAAATTTATTTTTTAATTTTCTACTCCTGTATCAGGAATTAACATTCCGTCAACTAATACTCTTCCGCAATGTTCGCAAACAATTAATTTTTTATTTGTGCGAATATCTAATTGTCTTTGAGGTGGTATTTTATTATAACAACCACCACACGCATCACGCTCTACAGCAACAACAGCTAAACCGTTTCTTGTGTTTGAACGAATACGTTTATACGCATTTAATAATCTATCTTCAATGCCCGCAGCAGCATTATTACTTTCAACTAATAATTCTTTTTCTTCTTTTTCTGTTTCGGCTATAATTTCGTCAAGTTCAGCTTTTTTAACTTTTAAATCTTTGCTTCTTTCTTCAAATTCAACACTACTTTTTTCTAACAATTCGTTTTTTAAAACAAGGTTAGCAGATGCTTCTTTCATTCTTTTTTCAGCTAATTGAATTTCTAAATTTTGAAATTCAATTTCTTTAGTAATAGCATCGTACTCTCTGTTATTACGAACTTTACCTTGTTGACTTTCGTATTTTTTAATATTAGCTTGAAAATCTTTTATAGCTTGTTTTTTCTCATTAATTTGAGTGTTTAACTCGTTCACTTCTTCTGTAACATTAGTTAAACGCGTTTCTAAACCTGCAACAGTATCCTCTAAATCACTTACTTCTAAAGGTAATTCCCCACGAATTGTACGTAAACGATCAATTTTAGAATCAATTAATTGTAATTGATAAAGAGATTTTAATTTACCTTCAACTGAAGAATCAATTTTTTCTTTTATTTTAGCACTCATAGTTTAAAAATAGTTTACCGGATTTGTATTAATTTTTGATAAACGGATTGCAAATGTAGGAAATTTATTTTGAATAATTGAATAAAAAATTTCGGGGGTAAATTGTTCGGTTTCATAGTGCCCCGCATCTATTAAAACAAGTTTATTTTCGGCATCAAAAAACTCATGGTATTTGATATCGCTAGTAATATAGGCATCTGCGCCAGAATTAATGGCATTTTTAAGTAAAAAAACACCACTTCCACCACAAATTGCTACTTTTTTAATGGTTTTTTTATCTGAAATGGTGTGTTTAAGCACTTTTAGATTTAAAGAATTTTTAACATTTATTAAAAAATCATTAAGGTTTAATTCATTTTCTAAATCCCCTACCATTCCGCTTCCAATTGTATATACATCAACATTATTCTCAAAAATATCGTAAGCAACTTCTTCGTAAGGATGGTTATTTTTAAGTGCTGTAATTACTTTATTTTTTAAATGAGTATAAAAAACAGTTTCTAGCCTTACTTCTGGTTCTATACTTAGTTTTTGTGACTCGCCTATAAATGGATTACTAATATCATTTCCTTTAAAAGTTCCTGTTCCTTTGCTATTAAAACTGCAGTTACTGTAATTACCTATATTTCCACAACCTGCTTCAAATAAAGCGTCGGCTACTTTTTGGTGATGTTTTTCAGGTACAAAAGTTACTAGTTTACATAACATTTGACTTTTAGGTGCTAATATTTTTAAGTTTGTTAGCCCTAATTTTTGAGCAATTTTGGCATTTACACCATTTATTACATTATCAACATTTGTATGAATTGCATAAATGCAAATGTTGTTTTTTATGGCTAAAATTATTGTACGCTCAACATAATTTGAGCCAGTAATTTTTTTTAAACCCTTAAATAATATTGGATGATGCGCAACTATTAAATTACAATTGTTTGCAATTGCTTCGTTTACAATTTCTTCTGTACAATCTAATGTTAATAGCGCTCCTGTGCATTCTTCATTTACATTTCCTGTTAAAGCACCGCAATTATCATACGATTCTTGCAATGCCATAGGGGCAAAATTTTCTAACTCTGATATTATTTGTTTAATTAAAATCACAAAAAATAATTAATTATATGTTGGTAAAAAGCTGTACGATTTCCCAAAAAATAACATTTGGTCAACAAAATTAGTTGGGTATTCTATTTTAACATCTATTATTTTATCGCCTTCCATAATTGGTGTTAATTTAGGTTGTATAAATCCTTGATAAGGAGCAATACCAAGGTTTTTATACCTTTCTAAGATTTCTTTATGAAGAACAGGATCTACCTTTACACCATAATTTTCAATTAAGTTTTTACCTGCAACATAATCTCCTTCTGATTTAACCCGTTGAATTTCTCTAAGTAAATCACCAAATAATACGCGTAATTTTTCGTAATTTGTAATTACAAAATAAGTTTTATTATTTTCAAACTTTTTTACAATTACCGAATCTTTTTTTCCTTTTTCATAAACCCAAGCCGCAACCATTTGTCTATTGCGCATGTGCGCTTCTTCAATAGATTTGCCAGGTAAAATACGCGATAATTGAACTAACAATCCTTTTGTAATGTATTCGTCATAAGCAGCCATACCATAATCTAAACTTGGCATAACACCCAATTCTATTAGCTTTTTATCAAATAAATAATATAAAGCTACTAAATCTGCCCTGCCCTCTTCTAAAGCACTTGCATAATTTTTTAAAGTTTCGTTTGGTTGCCCAATGCCTTTGTTTATTTGTCCACTTGCATGACCAATAACTTCGTGCATATCTGTATGTAATTTATCGGCTAAGCCAGCACAATTAATAACACGTTGTATAATTTGATTGTTGTAATAAAATTCGTTAGCTACACTTGCTCCTGCGGCTTGATCGTAGGCCTCAACTATATTACCTAAATTAACAGATTTACTGCCATGTTTTTCTCTTATCCACTCGTTATTTGGTAAATTAATTCCAATTGGAGTTGATGGGGCTGCATCTCCACACTCAACAACTGCATTTATAACTTTAGCAGAAATTCCAACTACGTTTTTCTTTTTATGTTGAGGTAAAATAGATGAATTATCTTCAAACCATTGAGCATTTGCTCCAATTGTTGCAATGCGTTTACTAGCTTCAAAATCTTTAACAGAAACTACCGACTCAAAAGAACCTTTAATACCTAAAGGATCTTGATAAACCTCAATAAACCCATTAACTACATCAATTGCACTATTAACATCTTTTACCCATGCAATGTTGTAAGCATCAAAATCTTTAACCGAACCTGTTTTATAAAAAGTTACTAATTTTTCGAGTGCTGTTTTTTGTTCATTATTTTCAGCAACTGTAATTGCTTTTTCTAACCAATAAACAATTTTTTCTATGGCTTGTGTATATAAACCACCAACTTTCCAAACTTTTTCTACAAGTACACCATTTTCTTTTACTAACTTGCTGTTAATGCCGTACATTGGTTGCATACTATCGCCTTTAATTTTCATTTTTTCATAAAAGCTACTAACTTCTTGTTGGGTAACGCCTTCGTAAAAATTAACTGCACTTGCTTTTATTAAATCGCCTTTACTTTCTAAACTTACTTTTTTAGAGGCAATTGTATGATCAAAAATTACAGGAATTATGGTTGAAATAAATGCTTCTTTAGATTCGTTTTCTTTTAGTGGTAGTTGCGATGCATCAATTAAATTAAGTTGGTCAATAAAAAATTGTTTATCGCACTCAGGCACAAATTTATCTTGATTGTAATGATGGTGTATTCCATTACTAAACCAAACTCGTTTGGCATACACTAATAATTTTTTATAATCTTCGTTTGTTTTATCTCCACTATAGTTATTAATAATGCTTTCGAGAGATTTACGAATAGCTAAATTAAATTTATAATTTTGATCGTAAATAATATCTCTTCCACTTAAAGCAGCTTCGTATAAATAATATAATAATGTTTTATTTTGAAGAGTAAGTTTATCAAACCCTTCAACGTGATAGCGAAGCACTCTTAAATCGGCAAATTGTTCAGAAATGTATTCAAACTCCTTATTTTCCATTTTTAGGGTATCTGTTTTTAAATTTGTATTAATTCCTAAAACTTTGTTTTCTTGTAATTCGTTTTGATTAGAAGTGCATGAGAAAAGTACAAAAGAAACCATCGAAATTTTTAGTAACTTGTTCATATTATAAAATTTAAATAATAGAGTGTAAATTTACTGTTTATTCTGAATTAAGGTTGTTAAACTATAAATTTGAATAATTTAATTGTATTATTAATGAAAGTAATAGACCAAACAGGAAGAGAAATTAAATTAAATTTTGAAGTCAAAAAAATTATTTGTTTAGTGCCTTCTATTACTGAGTATTTGTTTGATTTAGGGCTAGAAAATAATATTATAGGAATTACAAAATTTTGTATTAAGCCTAAAAATAAAGTTAAAAATATTACCAAAATTGGCGGTACAAAACAATTAAAATTACAATTAATTGATGAATTAAAACCAGATTTAATAATTGCAAATAAAGAAGAAAACATAAAATCAGACATTGAATATTTATGCAAAAACCATAGGATTTATATTAGTGATGTAAATACCATTGATGAAGCTTATGGTATGATGTTAGATATTGGAGTTTTAACAACAAAAGAAAATGAATCAAAAAAAATAGTTAAAGAAATTAAATTGATTTTTGATGATTTAAAAAATATGTTTAAAAACATTAATGTTGTGTATTTTATTTGGAAAAACCCTTATATGCTTTGCGGCAACAACACATACATTAACTCTATGTTAGTACATTTAGGATTTAAAAATTTAATAAACCATTTAGATAGATATCCTCAAATTGACCTAACAAAACTTAAAGAATTAAATCCTAATGTTTGTTTGTTATCAACAGAACCTTACCCTTTTAACGAAAAAGATTGTAATGAATTAAATTCAGAATTAGGTTTTAACAAAACTATAATTGTTGATGGCGAAATGTTTAGTTGGTACGGAAGTAGAATGTTACAATGGGAAAGCTACATAATGGAATTAAAAAAAACATTAACTAACCTTAAGCATCTCAACAATATCAATTGATAAATGAGAGTTATTAGCTACACATTTTTTATTTTTAATTACTAATGCTTGCGGGCTTTGATGTTCAACTCCATAAATTTGACCAAGTAGATTTGATAAATTACGGTAATTTAATAAATCTAAATAAACAAAATCAACATCAACATAATTATTACCAATTTGCCTTTCAATTCTACTTAAAGCTGTTGAACTTATACTGCATCGTGTGCTGTGCTTAAAAAACACAACAGTTTTAGATGTTGAAATTTCGTTTAATTGATTTAATTGTTCTTCTGAAATTAAATTAATCCAATTCATAAAATTAAGTTTGAATTACACCAACATTGTATTGTTTTGTTATTGGCGATAAATTTGCCATTTCTATCCCCATACTTATAACTTTACGGGTTTCAAGTGGATCTATTATAGCATCTAACCAAATACGGCTTGCAGCATAATAAGGTGTAGTTTGCGTATCGTATCTTTCTTTTATTTTATTAAACAATTCAATTTCTTTTTCTGGACTTATTTCTTCGCCTTTAGCTTTTAAACTAGCAACTTCTATTTGAACTAATACCTTTGCTGCTTGCGCACCTCCCATTACTGCAACTTGTGCAGTTGGCCAACCAACAATTAAACGTGGGTCGTAGGCTTTACCGCACATTGCATAATTTGCTGCGCCATAACTATTACCAACAATAATTGTAAACTTAGGTACAACGCTGTTTGCCATTGCATTAACTAGTTTTGCACCGTCTTTTATAATTCCACCATGTTCGCTACGCGAGCCAACCATAAAACCAGTTGCATCTTGTAAAAACACCAATGGTATTTTCTTTTGGTTGCAATTCATTATAAAACGAGCGGCTTTATCGGCACTATCGCTATAAATAACTCCTCCAAATTGCATTTCTACACCATTTGCAGGTTTTTTACCTTTTACAACTTTACGTTGATTTGCCACAATACCTACAGCCCAACCATCTATTCTAGCATAAGTACAAATAATGCTTTGCCCGTAATTTGCCTTATACTCATCATGTTCGCTATTATCAACAAGGCGTTCAATAATATCATACATGTTATATTGTTTATCACGTGTATCAGGAATTATTCCATAAATTTCTTTTTCATCTTTTTTAGGTTTTGCAGCGTCAATTCTGTTAAAACCAGCTTTGTTAGCATCGCCAACCTTGCTCATAATGTTTTTAATTCGAGTTAAACACTCTGCATCATCTTTACATTTATAATCTGTTACGCCGCTAATTTCGCAATGAGTTGTTGCACCACCTAGGGTTTCGTTATCAATATTTTCGCCAATTGCGGCTTTAACTAAATAACTTCCTGCTAAAAAGATAGAACCTGTTTTGTCAACAATCATGGCTTCATCGCTCATAATAGGTAAATACGCTCCTCCTGCAACACAACTGCCCATTACTGCAGCAATTTGTAAAATTCCCATACTGCTCATTACAGCATTATTTCTAAAAATACGTCCAAAATGTTCTTTATCCGGAAAAATTTCATCTTGCATAGGCAAATAAACCCCAGCACTATCAACTAAATAAATAATTGGTAAGCGGTTTTCCATTGCTATTTCTTGCGCGCGTAGGTTTTTTTTACCTGTAATAGGAAACCATGCTCCTGCTTTAACAGTTGCATCATTAGCAACAACAATACATTGTTTACCGCTAACATAACCAATTACAACTACAACGCCTCCAGCTGGGCAACCACCATGCTCTGCATACATTTCGTAGCCAGCAAAAGCACCAATTTCAGTTCGTGGAGTATTTTTATCAAGTAAAAAGTCAATTCTTTCGCGAGCAGACATTTTACCTTGTTCTTTAAGTTTTTCTAATCTACTTTTGCCACCACCTAAGTAAATTTTTTGTAAACGTTGCTCCATTTGGCTAATAAGCAAACGCATTTTATCGTCGTTTTTATTAAAATCTAAATTCATAAAATTTGGCTATTAAATTACATATTTTAAGCCAATCAAAACATTATTTGTTTGTATTTGTAAAAGTTAAACTTTTACTTTATTTTTAACATTTTGGAAACTTTGCACTTGAAAGACACTAAACTAATAGATGATATAAATCAAAAAGCTTGGGCTTTAAATAGGAAACAACCTATTGAAGCTATAAGATTAGCAAATGAAGCGTTGCATTTATCATCAAAACAAAACTATATAAAAGGAGAAGCAGAAGCTTATAAAACCCTTGGAGCATCAAATGTTTGGATATCTAAAAATGATATTGCCGTTGAAAATAGTTTTAAAGCCATAGAGTTATTTGAAAGTATTGAAGATACAAAAGGTGTTGCGGCTTGTTATTACAATTTAGGAGCAAATTATAGTTATGTTTCTGATTTTGACACTTGCATTAAGTATTACAATTTATGTTACATTAAGAGTAAAGAAATTAATGACGAGTTAGGAATGGCCGATGGGTTAAACGGTTTAGGAACAATTTATTATAGAATTTTTGAAAACGATAAAGCTTTAGAGGTTTTACATGAAAGCGAAAAATTATGTGAAAAACATAATGCTTTAGAAATATACATTAAAGTGCTTGATGGCTTAGGTGAGGCGTATTACAACAAAAAAGATAATATTAAAGCCTTACATTATTACACAAAATCTGCAACTATTAGCGAAGAACTAGGAAACAAACAAGTTGCAGGCTTTGCAATTGATGGATTAGGTAGAACCTATGCTGCATTAAACGAAATTGAAAAAGCTAAATTTAATTTTGAAAAAAGTTTACAAATAAGACGAGATTTAGGCTTTAAACCGGGCGAATTAATTTCATTATATAATATTGGAAATTTTTATATTCAACTTGGAAGTTCAGCCGAGGGGATAAAATATATCAAAGAATCATTAAAATTATCTGAAGAAATTAACTCTAAAGAAGGGATTTATAAAGCATATGAAGTTTTAGCTAAACAAAGCGAAGTAGATGGTAAATTTGAAGAATCATTAAATTATTTTAAACTATTTACTAAGTTTAAAGAAGAGGTTATATCCGAAAAAAGTAACCAAGTAATTAAAAATGTTGAAACGCAAAATAGTTTAATGCGCTCTCAACAAGAAAAGCAATTATTAGAAAGTAAAGCAGCTGAGTTAGAAAATTTTTCTAATAATTTAGTTTTAATGCGTGATGTTGGTCAAAAAATTATTTCGAGTTTATCTGTTGAAACTATTGTAAGCACAGTTTACGAAAGTGTAAATTCTCTAATGGATGCCACAGGATTTGGTATAGGTTTAGTTAATGATGAAAATACTGAATTAAATTTTCCAACTTTTATTGAAGATGGCGTTGTATTTAAAAATGTAAACGTATCCTTATCAGAAACTCATAAACCAGGGATTATTTGTTTTTTGCAAAACAAAGAAATTTTAATAAACGATACCGATACTGAATTACAAAAGTACACAAATAAAAAAGTTGAAATTACACACGGCAAAAGGCCATTATCAATTATATATCTTCCTTTAATTTATAAAGACATAAAGTTGGGTGTAATCTCTACTCAAAGTTTTGAAAAAAACGCTTACACAAACTATCATTTAAATATTTTACAAAACATTGCAACCTATACAGCAATTGCAATACATAATGCTAACTTATACCGTAATCAAGAAAAAATAGTTGAAGAAAGAACAAAAGAGCTAATTAAAAGTAAAGATGAGATTGAAAAAACCTTTGTTATTAATCAAAAACTAAGTGAAATTGGGCGCGAAATAACAAGTAACTTAAATTTAAAATCAATATTTAAAAAACTGCATACATCTATAAAAGAAATTATGGATGCCGATTGTTTTGGAGTTAGAATTGCTGAACTTGAAACAAATAGTATAAACTATAAATATGAAATTGAAAATGATGAAGTTTTTTTAGATGAAATCTCAATTCCATTAACCGATATAAATAATTACACGGTTTGGTGTTATCAAAACAAAAAGGATATATTTTTAAATGATAATACAAAAGAATATTCTAAATACGTTAAACAAATTAAAGTTGTAAGTGGGCAAATGCCACACTCATTATTATTTACACCTTTAATGCTGGGCAGTAAAATTTTTGGTGTAATTACTGTACAAAGTTTTGAAAAAAATGCTTATAAGCCCGAACATTTACAATATTTAAAAACACTATCCACTTATACAGCAACTGCTTTAGAAAATGCTTATTTGTACAACAACATGGAGCAAAAAGTAGAAGAACGTACAAAAGAAGTTGTTAAACAAAAAGAAGAAATTGAAAAAGTAGCTGACCATGCAAAAATTGTAAGTGAAATTGGTAAAGAAATTACAAGTACGTTAAGCACTAAAGAAATTATAAGTAAAGTTTACAATAGTGTAAATAAATTAATGGACGCTACCACTTTTGGAATTGGCATTTACGATGAAAACACAAATGGTTTATATTTTTCGGGCGCTATTGAACAAAATGAGGTTTTAGAAGATTACGATTACACATTAAATGATGTTAAACGACCAGCTGTACAATGCTTTACTACACAAAAAGAATATGTAATTCTTAATTTTACAGAAGAGTACATTAAAAAAACCAACCTACAAAGACACTCGTTACCAGGTGGAAATACAGAAAGTATTATATACGTACCCATTACTGTTAAAAACAAAAAAATTGGTGTAATTACTGTTCAAAGTTTTACAATAAATGCTTATAACGATTATCATTTACAAATTTTAAAAAATTTAGCAGTGTTTGTTGCTATTGCATTAGAAAACGCATCGTTATACGGAACTTTAGAAGAAAGAGTAAAAGAACGAACCAAAGAAATAGAAAAAAATTATCAAGATACCCGTTTACTTGGCGATATTTCTAAAGAAATTTCTGAATCACTTTCAATTGAAAGAATTATTGAACAAGTTTATAAACGAATTAATAATTTAATGAGTGCCGATGCGTTTGGAATTGGTTTAATAAATAGGAAAAATAATAAAATTGAATTCAAAAATTTTATTGAAAATAATACAACAATTGATGATTTTTATATTAATACAAACGATAAAAACAGGCTAGCTGCAATTTGCATTAGAAATAACGAAGAAATTTTAATTAATGATTTTTCTTTAGAATACACCAAATATGTAACCTTAGAAAGGAAACCTCTAAAAGGCAATGATACTTCATCAATTATATATATTCCTTTAAAATCAAAAGATGAATTAATTGGTGTTATTACTGTTCAAAGTTTAAATGCCCACGCCTACTCTACATATCAATTAGATTTATTAAGAAACATAACTTTATCAATTGGATCGGCAATTGAAAATGCAAACCTTTACTCTAACTTAGAAGAAAAAGTTAATGAACGAACTTTAGAGGTTGTTAAGCAAAAAGAAGAAATTGAAAAAAGTTATCAAAACACAAGATTATTAAGTCAAATTGGAAATGATATTACATCTACTTTTTCTGCAAAAGAAATTATTGAAAAAGTATATAACAACGTTAATCAATTAATGGATGCCGCTGGATTTGGTATTGGTTTATTTAATAAAGAAAAAAACACTATTGATTTTCCTTTATACATTGAAGATAACGAAAGTTTTGATGATATTACTTATGATGCTGACGATAATAATCGCTTAACTTGCTTATGTTTCAATAAAAATATTGAAATTGTAATTAACGATTTTGAAAATGAAATAAATAAATATGTACATTATGTAAGTGCGCCTGTTCAAGGTAAAAAATCAGAATCGTTAATTTACATCCCTTTAGTATCTAAAGAGAAAATTATTGGTGTAATTACCGTTCAAAGTTTTAGTTCAAATTCTTATACAGATTATCATGTTCAAATTTTAAAAAATTTAGCTGTATATGTTGCTATTGCGTTAGATAATGCCGCACTTTATTCAACTCTTGATAATAGAGTAAAAGAAAGAACCGAAGAAATTAGAATTGCATACGAAAACACACGGTTATTAAGTCAAATTGCCGAAGATATAAGTTCTTCTTTATCAGTTGAAGCTATTAACGCAAAAGTATATGCTAACATTAATAAATTAATGGATGCATCTATGTTTGGAATTGGACTATATAATCACAACAATTCACTTATAGAATTTAAAGGGTTTATTGAAAATAATAATGTATTAGATAGTGTAACTTTTGATTTAAAAGATGAAAACAGATTAGCCACACAATGTTTTTTAAAACAAAAAGAAATATTTATAACTGATTACTTAAACGAATATCAAAAATTCATAAAAGACATTAAAAAAACTTTAGTAGGTAATTCGGCTGGCTCTATAATTTATTTACCTATTTTTTCTAAAGAAAATTGCATTGGAGTGTTAACCGTACAAAGCGCAAAAATTCATGCTTATACAGAATATCATTTAAATTTATTACGCAATTTAGCCGTATCTATTGGCATTGCGCTTGATAATGCCAACTTATATTCTAATTTAGAAATAAAAGTTTTAGAACGTACTGCTGAGGTTAATAAACAAAAAGCAATTATTGAAGAAAAAAACAAAGACATTACCGATAGTATTAAATACGCAAAAAAAATACAACAAGCAATTGTACCTCCAATTGATGGACTAACAGAATATTTTGAAGAAAGTTTTATTTTATATAAACCTAAAGATATTGTTAGCGGTGATTTTTATTGGTTTAACAGAATTGGAGATTTTACAATTTTTGCTGCTGCTGATTGTACAGGCCATGGCGTACCTGGTGCATTTATGAGTTTAATTTGTAGCGATATTATGGGTAAAGTTTTAAGTGATAAAACTATTCAATCCCCATCTGATGCTTTAAAACAAATTGATGCCAATTTAGTTCAACTTATTAAAAAAACATCAGAAACATCGGCAAACGATGGTATGGATGTTTCGTTGGCTGTGTTTAACCATAAAACAAATGAGCTTGAACTTTCATCTGCTCAAAGACCAATTTTGTTAATTAGAAATGAAGAAATTATTGAGTACAAAGGCACAAAACATTCTATTGGCGGACACGAAGCAATAAATAAACAATTTGAATTAATTAAAATAAATATTGAACCAAACGATAAATTATATTTATTAACCGATGGTTATGCCGACCAATTTGGCGGAGATAGGGGTAAAAAATTTAAAATGAAAACCTTAAAAGATTTAATTTTAAAACACCATAAAAAGCCATTTTTACACCAAAAACGAATATTAGATTTAGAGTTTGAAAGCTGGAAGGGAGAATTAGAACAAGTTGACGATGTTTGTGTAATTGGAGTTAAATTTTAGTTACTATTCAAAACTATACAAGTTATCTTTAGTGAAATTATATTCAGGTGTACTGATATTAAAGTTTATATTACTACTGTACCAAGGCGAACTTTTTAAATCCTCGTTATTTTTTAAAATTTGCATTTCCTGAGCTGGCATATAACTTTGCAATAATAAAAATTTAAACTCTTTTGTTTTTGGGTTTATAACTTTATCCACTACTAATTCTGCATGCCCTGGCGAACCACCAATTAATAACACATCACCAATTTCTAATTTTAAAAACGATTTTTGTTTAAGTTGTTTTGATAAACTTAAGCTCCCGCAATAATTATAAACCATTTTTAAATAATTATTAAATCCAGCATAGGAAGTATCGGGTTTAGAAGTTTTAACCCAACTAACTTTATTACCCGCAACATTTATTTTATACCCTTCGCGCCACTTAATATAGCTTGCTTTAAAACCATTAGTAAAATTAAAACTAATTTTATCAAATTGTTTAGTACTGTATAAATATTCAGCTCTGCATCTAATAACAGCATCTGCACATTGCTGTAAATCAACACTTAAAATAGATTTATCAACTACAGCTATATGAGCATTTTGATTTCCTTTTAATTTTTTATTATATAAATAAACTTCACTTCCATGTTTTTTTAAAGGTAACTCTCTTAAAAAATGTGCAAATGAATTATTTTCTACTTTTTCTCTTATAAAATCACTTGGCACTAAAAATCTTGATGAAACTGTAGTTCCAGAAAGATTAATTAAATTATTAGTTTGTTTTTTAAAAGAAAAAACAAGTATTAATAAAAATAATATTAAAAAATTACGCTTCATAATTTTAAATTTAAAATAAAAATCCAATAATTACAAATTGTGTAATTATTGGATTTTAGATTGTAAGTTTTTATTAACCTTTAAATCCGTTTTTACTTGCTAATTCAAGTATAGATGTTTTCATTGCAGCACCTAAATCATCGGTTTTATTAGTTTTTTTCTTAGCTTCTTCATTAATAAATTTTTGTCTTTTAACCGCTAATTCACCAATTTCTTTTTGAATTTTTTCACGTTCTTTAGCTTTAGCTTCAATAATTTGAGTTATTTCAGTTTTACTTTTGCCTTTAAACTCAACAGGTAAATCTTCATTACTCATTTTTTGAATACTTTGTTCGTCTTTTTTATAACTATCTACCATATCCCATTCTTCGTTACTATATGCGGCTTTTGATTTACTTACAACTCTTTCGGCACTATTTGAACTTGAAACCCCAGCTGCATTTTGATCTTGTGTAATTTGATTAGCTTTTTTGCTATAGCCTCGTTTACCATAACCAATATATGTTTTATTTAATTTATCATTACAAGCATTAATTTGGTCATCATAAGGCGTTACAATATATTCAACTTTTGCATTTGAATTAATATTAAAATACTTTCCTTCGCCAATTACAGCTCCATTTTGCCACAACTCTCTAATTCCTGATTCTTTATCGCCACAGTAAATTGTATTTACATACACTTTATTATTTAATGCATTTGATATTGCTTTTTTATAATCAATTGGTCCTTGATTAAAAGGCTCGTTTCCTGATATGTAGATTAATTTCATTGTATTATTTCCATCTTCCCATTTTAAATCATTTAAACTTGTTTGAATTACATTTCCGCAAAACTCGCTACCGCCATTTGTTTTTAAAGCAAAAAGTTTTTCAGAAATTAAGTCTAGATCTTTTGTTAAAGGGGTAACTTGACGAATGTAACCATTTCTAGAATCTAATCCATCATTACCATATTCATACAATGCAATTTCTATTTCAGGCGTAGCTCCTTGATATTTTAAGGTTGTTAAAGTATTAACAATTTCCCAAATTCTAGATTTTGCCTGGTCAATTAAACCATCCATACTGTTAGATGTATCTAACAATAAAGCAACTTGAATTTTTGAATTTGTAGGTGGTACAATCAAATTAGATGCTTGTAAAAATGTAGTTGTAGCTTGAATGGCAACGGTTGAAGCTTTTATTTTAGCATTTAACACTCCCATTAAAATGCTTATAAAAATTAATTTTTTCATATAGTTTGTTTTTAAAATTTAAAACAAAATTATAGCGTATTTAAGGGTTAAAATTGCAAACTTGGTGAAATTGTATTTTGACTGTGTAAAATTGACCTTTAACATTAAATATTATTTATTACTTTGTATTAAATTACAATCTATTTATTTTGAAAGTAAGTCATTTTATACTATTAACCCTTTTAATTACTGTAAATAAGCTCAATTCACAAGTAAATAATTCATCTGATCAAAGAGGGAATAAAAAATCGACTGTTTACTCAAAAACATCTGAACTAGAATGGGAATTAAACAACAACAATGCTGAAAATTTAGCTCAAAAATATTACGAGTTATCGGAAGTATTATATAATGAGAATAACTTAATAAAAGCAGAAGATAATATAAAAAAAGCAATAACATTGTTTGAAAAAAATGGTTCAAAAAAACAATTAAAACAAGCGTTAAGATTACAAGCAAAAATAAAAGAAGGTTTAAATAAAAAACAAGAAGCCATTGCATCTTACGAAAGCGCAAGTGGTAAAAGTGATAATTCTCAATACGAAGACATAAATAAATTAGACGCAAAAAGACTTAAAGAAAACAATTACTCAAAATCAAATGAATTAATTAAAAGTAAAATTAAAAGCATTCAAAATAAAAACAATACAGGAATTAGTAGCAACGAAGATGAAATTGCTCAAAGTTACAAGCAGTTGGCAATTAATAATGTTGAACAAAAACAAACAGTTGATGCAATTGAAAATTACAGCAATGCAGTACAAACTAGTAGCAACAACACAGAATTAAATAAACAACTTAATAACGAATTAGCAGAATTATTAGAAAAAGAAAAAAAATACGATAAAGCATTAGAAGTAAGAAACAAAGCTATTACAAAAGCAGAAAAAGATGGTGATGAAAAAAATTTAATTGTTCAAAAACAAGAAATAGCAAAAATACTTTTAACTACAAATAATAAAATTGAAGCAGAAAAAGTATTATTAGAAGCATTAAATATTGCATTACAAAAAAATCATTCTATTGAGGCTAAAAACAGCTGTTTGCAATTAATAGAGTACTACAAACAAAATAAAAAATTTGAACAAGCAATTTTAATAAGTGAGCAATATTTAAATAAACTCGAATACTTGATTAAAAACGACAGTAGTTTAATAGATAAAAGCAATTTAGAAATTACTGATGCAAAAATTAAAAATTTAGAAAAAGAAAAAACACTTAAAGATGAACTTCTTGCTGAAAAAAACGCATATAATTATATACTCATATTTTCTTTATTTATTGCCATAATACTTTCAATTGTAATTATAAGATATGCAGTAATAGTAAATAAACGTAACAAAAAAATATCTTTACAATCGCTTCGTAGAGAAATGAACCCACATTTTATTTTTAACAGTTTAAACAGTGTAAATCAATTTATTGCTCAAAATAACGAATTAGAGGCAAATAAATTTCTAAGTTCTTACTCTATATTAATGCGAAATGTAATGGATAATTCGAATAAGGATTTTTTAACCTTATCTAAAGAAATTGAACAAATAGAAAAATATTTACAACTCGAGCATTTACGATTTAAAACTCAATTTGAATATCATATAAATGTATCCGAAACAATTGACATTGAGCAATTTTTAATTCCTAATATGTTGTTGCAACCACATTTAGAAAATGCCATTTGGCACGGCTTAAGGTACAAGCCAGAAAAAGGTATTTTAGAAATTAATTTTACAGAAGTTAATAACCAAATAGAAGTTTTAATTACTGATGATGGTATTGGAATTGAGAAAAGTAAAAATTTAAAAACAGCAAATCAAAAACTTCATCAATCTATTGGTTTAAAAAATATAGATGAAAGAATAAATTTATTAAATAGTTTATACAACATTAACATTAATTATCACGTAAATAGCTCAGATAAAGGCACACAGATTAAATTTGTTTTTCCAAAACTTAATAAAGTATAATGAATTTACAAAAAATTAAAACAGTTATAATTGAAGATGAAAGTGCTGCAAGAGCTGCATTAAAAAGTTATTTACTTAAATATTGTCCACAAGTTGAATTAATTGGCGAAGCCGAAAATGCAAAAGAAGGAATAAATTTAATTAACTCAGTTAAACCTCAATTAGTGTTTTTAGATGTTGAAATGCCTTTTGGAAATGCGTTTGATGTATTAGAAAACACAAAAAATCATCAGTTTGAAACTATATTTGCAACTGCATTTTCAGAATATTCTTTAAAAGCTTTAAACCAAAGTGCTGCATATTATTTACTTAAACCTATTAATATTGAAGAATTAATATTATCAGTTAACAAAGTACAACAACAAATTAACAACAACGAAATTTTAAATAGAAATAACATAATAATTGAAAATTACAAACAACCCAAGTACGAAAATCAAAACATTGTTTTACCAACGCTTGAAGGTTTTGAAGTAGCAAAAATATCAAACATAACCCGTTTAAAGGGTAATGGAAATTTTACCGACATTTACTTTGCAGATGGAACTAAAAAAATGATTTGTAGATTTTTAAAGCACTTTGACGAGCTTTTAAATATTCCTTTTATTAGAATTCATAAATCGCATATAGTTAATATTAACTATATTAAATCCTATAATAAAGGAGGGGTTGTTATATTATTAGATAATAGTGAAATTGAACTATCTGCCACTTATAAACAAAATTTTTTAGACGTTTTTGGTAAGATTTAAAAAAATGTTCAAAAATTAGGTTTATTCTAAAAAAATTATATTTTTTTGTTAACTTATTTAATAAAAATATGAAAATTATAAAATTACTAAGCCTAACAAGTTTGATTTTATTAGCAGCTTGTGGCGGAAATAAAGAAAATGAAAATCAAGATATCGTTTCAGATTCTTCAAATGTAACAGTTAAAGATACTACACCAATAACTGTAAGCGATACAACAAAATTTAAATTTGATTTTGCAATTGCTAATATTCCTTCGCCAGCAAACAGCATGAACCAAATTAAAGATTTTCAACACCATTATGATAATGGTTTACTTAATGATGTGAAAAATTTAAGTAAATACAATACTGAATTTCAAAAATCGTTGAATTTAGGTATTTATAATATTGATATGGCTTACGCAATGGTAAACGACAAAGGTGAAGATGTTTTAAAATACATGAAAAACGTAATGATGCTAAGCGATAAGCTAGGTTTAAAAAGCGCTGTTGATGTAATGGTTGGTAAAAGAGCAGAAAATAATTTAAGCAACAGAGATAGTTTATTTAAAATTTTAGATGAAATTTTTGTAAAAAGTGATTCGTATTTAAGAACAAACGAAAGAGTTTATACTGCTGCTACAATATTTGCAGGCAGTTGGTTAGAAAGTTTATATATTATTTGTAGAACTGCCGAAAACCCATTAGATAACTCAGCTGAAATAAAAATACATACACATTTATGGGAGCAAAGATTATATTTAGGTAATTTAATTATTTTATTAAACGACTTTAAAGATCAAAAAGAATGTGCTGAATTAATTGCTGAACTTAAACCAATACACGAAGCCATTAATAGTATTCCACAAGCTAAACTATTAGATGATGCTAAATTTGATGCCATTTCAAATAGTATAAAAACACTTAGAAATAAACATACTTCAAATAATTAACTTTTAATAAAGATAAAAAAACCCGCTAAAATTTAGCGGGTTTTTTTATTTTAAAACTATTTAGTCGCCCCTCAAAAAAGTATTTTTAAAATCATCTTCGTTCTTTTGCCTTGATAAAGAAAAACCAAACCTGCCTGCTGCAGGTAAGAAATTAAGACTGCTGAAAAATAACTTGAAAACATCAATAATTTTAAAGAATTATCACTTTTTAGCTGTTTTTTAATCACATTAAAATATAAAAAAGTATCCGTGTGTAATAGATTCAAGGCTTTTTGATGCTCTACTATTTATTGTAATGCTAAACTTAAACTTTTTGGCGATTTAACTTGATAGTTTAATACTAATTTTTTCGAATCTTTTGCTTGTATATTTGTTCTCCAACTTACAATTCCTGTTATATCATCAAATTTTGCGCCTGATAATTCTTTATATTCAACTGCCACTTGTTTATTTTGTGCTAAAGGTAATTGGTCTAAAATCTCTATTTCTATTTTTGAATTTCTATTATTTTTAACTTGTATCTCATATACAAAAGTATGTATCACATCGTTATCTAAAAATTTTTGATTGCATTTATCTTTTACTTTTACACGTTTAACCGCTAAATTTTTATCTATCCCTAATGATAATTGCAAAGTATCATCTGTTCCACTTGGAGCCAAATTAGTTTGCCCTATAAATGTACCATCGTAATAAATAGATGCTAATCCATTCATTGTAATAGCGTCTTCCCAATCAGGCAACAATGCTGTTAAATAAACATGACTATTTAATTTAGGAATAGCTTTGTATCTTAATAAACTTTTTAAATCTTTAACCATTATAGCTGCATAATGTTGTTTATTATCTGATGGAATATTATAGTTTAATTTAATTTCATATTCTGTTTCAATTAAATTTTCGCTAACACTTGTGTAATAACTGGCATCATATACTTCTGATTTTGATTCAGGTAAAGCTCCACTTAAACTTTCTAATTGAGCAGAGCCTGCTGGTCCGCCTCCATAATTATAATTATACTGCTTTTTATGCTTAATTGGTTGGTTATAGCCAATATACCAAGGGTTTAATGTTGGGATTACATAATTTTGATTAGGATTTGCAGTTGATAAAACTAATCTTACATTATTCCAATCGTTACCAGATTGTTGTTGAATTAAAGCTTTATATGTTAATTTTATGTTTGATTCGTTAGATGAAGCTCTTAAATCATAAGCTAAGCTCCAACCTGCTAAAGAAATATAGTAGTTTAAATTAACAGTAGCTTGTGTGGCTTGTTCAGCTATTACATTAACAACAATTCTATAATCAACTTTATCTTCATCATTTAACCCATTAGTATTATTTAATTCAGAAACTACATTTGTCATTCTCTCGTTTAGTTGCTGTAATAAATTTTCTAATTTTTCTTTATTGCGTTTAATTTTTAAAAGCTCAAAATTTATATTATATAACTTTTCTCTTAAAAAAGTTAAGCCATCTTTTAAAAAATTTAAACTGTCTTTTTTAGATAAACCTTTGTATAATCCATAGTTTAACAGCACCCCTTTTTCTGTTATTAAGGCTTCGTTTTTTATATTTAATTCTTCAATTAAAAAATTAACTTCTTGTAAACTATCATTAATAGTTTTAATTAATTTTTTGTATTTAAAATCTCCTTGTAATTTAACATTATCTAACTCTGGGTAGTTTACTAAATACTGTATATCTGTAATTACAAAATTGCCATTACCCGAAGCTTGTATAGCGTTTGAATTAATACAATTTTCAAGCCCTAAAAACACAATTTTATTTTGCCCAGCATTTAAAGAAACTGAAGTATTTCTATGTATTTGAGCCCCTTTTGTATAAACAATTATTTTTTCGGGTTTAGATTTAATAATTTTTTCTGTTTCAATACTAAATAATGGATTTGCTAAAAAGCAGCCAAGTAATACAATTAAATTTTTCATAACTATTGTTTTACTTTTAGATGCACAAAGAATAATTATTCCATAAATAATTATTTATTTTTTTAGGATTGGTTTTAAAAAAAACAAAAAAATATTTAAACCCAATTAATTTCTTTTCTTAAAAATTTTAAAGTTTTTTCTTCTAAACTATTGTGTTCTGGGGTATAATTGTATTCCCAACTTGCAAATTTTGGTAAGCTCATTAAAATACTTTCAACTCTACCATTAGATTGTAAACCAAATTGAGTGCCTTTATCGTAAATTAAATTAAACTCAACGTATCGTCCTCTGCGTAACAACTGCCATTGTTTGTTTTTTTCTGTATATGATAAATTTTTATTTCGTTTTAATAGTTCAACGTAAGTTGGCGCAAATGCTAAACCTACATCTTTCCAAAAATTAAATTGTTGTTTAAAATTTAAACAATCGTCATCTTGTAATTTATCAAAAAATATTCCACCAATTCCGCGGGTTTCGTTACGGTGTTTAATAAAAAAATAATCATCTGCCCATGTTTTAAATTTAGAATAATAAGAAGGGTGATGGTTATTACAAACATTTTTTAATTCTGAATGAAAAAATTTAGCATCTTCTTCAACAATATAATGAGGCGTTAAATCAATTCCACCACCAAACCATTTGTTAATTATATTAACTTCACCTTCGTTTTCTTCAAACAATTCAAAATACCTAACATTCATATGAATTATAGGAACCATTGGGTTAATTGGGTGTATAACAATAGAAACCCCAGTTGCAAAAAAATGCAAATTGTTGTTATTCTTAATTTTTTTTAAAACGCTGTGTTGATTTTGAGTGAACAAAAACTCAGGGGCTTTACCATGTACTGCACTAAATAGTACCCCTCCTTTTTCAATTACATTTCCGTTAGATAATATTTTTGTTATACCTCCACCTCCTTCTTCTCTTTCCCAATTATCAACAGTAAACTTCCCTAAACCATCTTCGTTTTCTAATGCAACACAAATATTGTTTTGTAATTGTTTTAACCAATTTGTAATTTCTAATCGGCTTATTTCCATCCGGTTTTAATTAGTTGGTAGTTATTGTATTTAAAAATAAATACACCTGTATTATCAAATCCAGTTTGCGCATCTGGATGTGAAAATTTATACCTTGTGTAGTTTTGATCTGAATTATAATTATTTAATTCGTAAATAAAGTTAGGTCCTTTTTCTTTTAAATTTTTTAAATAAAACATCGCTAAATCAAAGCCAATATAAAAATTTTCGGTAGGGTTTACATTTTGTAACGTTCTGTAATAATCTACAAGGTTTGCGTATGCATTAGTATTTGTTATGTTGTATTGATGCGGAAAAAAATAGTTTAGTTGATTTAAATATTCTTGGTCAACATTTTCCATTTCACTTGTATTTTGCCAACCACAAAGCGAAATATCTTTTTTATCAGCAAAAATTGCAAGTTGTGTAGTAAAATCAGTTAAAAACACTTGATTAGTGCTTAATGACACAAAAATATTTTTCATGTCGCTTTTATAATATTGCTTTGCGCCAGCTATTCCTCTTACATTTGTTAAACTATCTTTAATTGTTTTTCCTGTGTTTTTAAGTTTATCGCTGTAATATTGTTTAAAGTATTTACAATATGCAATTTCTTTTGCATCTTTTTCAAAAGGAGCAATTAACATAACGTTGGCAGGATTAACTTTTATTGAATCAATTATATAATCTGCTAACGATTCGAGTAATGCGTAGTGTGTAGGATTAGTTTTTGATGCGTAAATGTTATTATATAAAATTTTATTTTGTTGCGCTAATGGCGAAACAATTGGGATATAAAATTCTTTAGCTTTTAAGGATATTGTTTTAAAACTATTAGAGTGTAATGGTCCAAAAATCATATCATAGTTTTTAAAATTTGAGCTATTAATAAAATTTTGAATTTCGCTTGAATCTTTTTCATCAATATCAAACAATTCTAAATTAATTTCAAAATTGTTTGCTGTTAACGAATCAATTGCGCGTTTAAATCCAATGTAAAAATCTGTTGATAAAGATGGTAATACAGGAAAGCTTGTTTTGTTTTTAACCATTTCATTTAAATCTAATCCTAAAGTTGAATTAAATTTGAATGGAAGAATTAAAGCAATATTATAATTGTTTTTGATTTCTTTATTTTTAATTTGAGATGAAGAAACATTATTTAAATTAACTGTATTAATTGTTGTACTTGTAATATTTACAGTACTTACAACAGTTGATTTTACAATAGTTTTTTTAGATTTTTTATCTAATAAAATTATTTGACCTTCTTTAATACTGCTATTAAAATTTGGATTAATGGCTACAAGTTCCTTTTCGGTTTTATTATATTTTCTGAGTATGGAATATAGAGTTTCGCCTTTTAAAACTTTATGATAATTGTAAAATGAAGTATCAATTACATCAGTATGATTTGAGTTTGAAACTTGTGTGTTTAACACATTAACATTTTGTTTATTTTCAATAACAAATGGTAATTTGATTTCTTGCCCTGCTTTAGTTCCTTGTTTTGTTTCTGGATTTAAGTTATAAATTTCATCTAAACTTACATTGTAAAGTTTTGAAATTGAATATAAACTTTGACCTTTTTCTATTGTGTGTATTACATAAGATTTACCATTAATAGTTTGTATGTTTGTTGACTTTGTTTGTGCAACAAGATAACTACTACTTATAAATAGCGTTATAAAAATTAATATAAATAAATTTTTAAATTGCATTGTTACTAATTTATTTACTTTTATTCCCATTCAATTGTTGCTGGTGGTTTTGAACTTATATCATACACTACTCTATTTACTCCTTTTACTTTATTAATTATTTCGTTACTTATTTTAGCTAAAAATTCATATGGTAAATGGCACCAATCTGCCGTCATACCATCTGTACTCGAAACAGCTCTTAATGCAACAACATTTTCATAAGTTCTTTCATCGCCCATTACACCAACGCTTTGTATTGGTAAAAAAATTGCGCCTGCTTGCCAAACATCTTTATATAAATTTGCATGTTTTAAACCATCAATAAAAATTGCATCAACCTCTTGTAAAATTTTTACTTTTTGTTCAGTTACATCTCCTAATATACGAATTGCTAATCCAGGGCCCGGGAAAGGATGGCGATTTAAAATTATATCATCTATACCTAAAGATTTTCCAACTCTTCTAACCTCATCTTTAAATAGACTTCTTAAAGGTTCTACAACCTTTAGTTTCATATAATCTGGTAAGCCTCCTACATTGTGGTGCGATTTTATTGTTGCCGAAGGTCCTTTAACACTAACACTTTCAATAACATCAGGATAAATAGTTCCTTGTGCCAACCATTTTGCATCTTGTACTAGTTTACTTTCATCATCAAAAACATCAACAAATACTTTTCCTATTGCTTTACGTTTTTTTTCAGGGTCAGACAGATTGTTTAGCTCAGAATAAAATCGGTTTTTAGCATTAACGCCTTTTACATTTAAACCCATATTTTTATATGAATCTAACACGCTTTCAAATTCGTTTTTTCTAAGTAAACCATTATCAACAAAAATACAATGTAAATTTTTACCAATTGCTTTATGAAGTAACACTGCGGCAACACTACTATCTACCCCACCACTTAAACCTAAAATTACTTTATCGTTTCCTAATTTTGTTTTTAATTCATTTACTGTTGTATCTACAAACGATGCAGGTGTAAAAGTACCTTTGCATTTACAAATATCTATAACAAAATTTTGTAAAAGTTGTGTACCTTCTGAACTATGATAAACCTCTGGATGAAATTGTATGCCATAAGTTTGTTCGTTTTTAATAGAATAAGCTGCAAATTTAACATCGTGTGTGCTTGCAATTAATTCATAGTTATCTGGAGTTTTTAAAATTGTATCTCCATGGCTCATCCAAACTTGTGAATTGTTGGATATTCCTTTTAATAACTCATTATTAGAATTAACAAAACTTAAATTTGCTCTACCATATTCTCGTGTATTAGATTTTCCTACTTCGCCTCCATAAAAATGAGCAAGGTATTGAGCACCATAACAAACACCAAGTAATGGTAATTTTCCTTTAATATTACTTAAATCTGGTTTTGGCGGATTATCTTCTCTAACACTATGTGGACTACCAGATAAAATTACGCCTTTTATATTATTAGAAAGGTTAGGTATTTTATTATAAGGATGAATTTCGCAATACACATTTAATTCGCGTAAACGACGGGCAATTAGTTGAGTGTATTGCGAGCCAAAATCTAAAATAAGTATTTGCTCTTGCATAGCTTGTAAAGATACAATTATTATGCATTTTTATATGCTAAAAATTGAAAAAACGTTAACAACAAAAAGGGTCATCAAAATTGATGACCCTTTTACATTAAATTATTAAAGATTAAATTAGTCTTCTAAATTAGCATCTTCTGCCGCTTTTTTGTTTTTTGCTTTTGCTTGTTTATCCGCTTTTAATTTTGTCCATTTTGCTTTTTGCTCATCAGTTAAAAAAGAATTAGCTGTTGCATCAAATTTATCATGATTTGCTTTCATTTCAGCTTTCATTGTTTTTCTTTCTTCTGGAGTTGTACTGCCTTTCATTTTTTCTCTAATTGCAGTGTTTGCGGTAATTCTTTCTAATGCTGCTGCTTCCCATTTAGTTTTTTGGTCATCGTTTAACCCTAAATTTTTGGTTGCCCAATTAGCGCCATGTTTTGCTTTTTCGGCAGGTGTTGCATTTTTGTTTTGTTGTTTAGTTGTTCCGGCATTAGACTTTACAGGTGCAGCAGTTTCTTGTGCCATAATTGCGCCACTACTCATTAGTGCTACAGCAATTGCTAAAATTGTTTTTTTCATAGTTTAGTTGTTTTATTTAATATAATTAGATAGGATACAAAATTAAAAGTTTAATTCAATTAATTAAATTAACATATTTTTTAATTTACTGAATGTACATTTTTAAAATTCTAACATCTTCAATTGGTCTGTTTTTTGTGTCTGTTTTAACTTTTGCAATTTTATCAATTAAATTTAAACCCTCTATAACTTCGCCAAATACTGTATAAGTACCATCTAAATGGGGTGTGCCTCCAATTGTTGTATATGCCTTTATTTGAGTTTCGTTAAATTTATATGGATGATTTTTTGCTTGAATTTCGTTTATTTTTTGTTGAATTAATTGATTTATAAGCTCTGCGCTATCTAATTTATTTAAGTTTTTGTAGGTATTGTATTGTTTTTTTAAATGTACTCCTTCGTCAGATTTAATAAATTGCTGGGCGCAATTTGTATAATATGTTTTATTAATGCGTTCTTCGTATTTTTTTAAATCATCAAGCGTTCTTACTTTTCCCATTACAATATAAAATTGCGAAGCACTTGACTCTTTGTTAGGGTTAATATTATCTGATTCTCTTGCCGCACATAATTTACCTTTTGTATGAAACAAGTTAATATTAAATTCGGCAGGAACCGTATATTTTAAATCGCCATACCCAAGTGAATCGCCAGGTTTAGCATTTTTACTTAAAGGGTCGCCGGCCTGAATCATAAAATCATTAATTACCCTATGGAATAACAAACTATCAAATGTTTTATTTTGTATTAATTTAATAAAATTTGCCTTGTGTAAAGGTGTTTCGTTATAAAGTTTTAACTTAAAAACGCCTAAATTGGTTTCCATAACTACAGTTTCTTTACTCAAAGTTTGAGCATTTCCACCAATTAACAAGGCACATTGGAAAATTATAAGCATTAAATATTTGTTCATTTTAACTATTTTTTGTATATTTGTGATATACTATTTCAAATAATTGGTAAAATTATAATTTAAAATATGAAACATCTACTTTTAATAGTAACTTTTTTTGGCTTAACATGTTTGTTTTTTTCAACTACTGGTTGCCAAAAAAACACAGATTGTACAGCAACTGTTAAGGTTGTAGATTCTACTGGAGCAATTTCGCCAAGCTCTGATGTGTTTTTATATGCATCGGTTAAAAATGGTACAGCAGGTACAACAGTTATAGCTGATGTTAAAGCAAATGGTACTACAGATGCTGGTGGAGAAGTGAAATTTACTTTTAAATTACCTGCTATTTACGATATTAAATCTACAAGAGTTGTTGGTACTAGAACGTATGTTGCTACTGGCATTATTAAATTAGAAGAAGGTAAAAACGTTGATAAAACAGTTACTTTAAAGTAATTAATTGTTTTTTAAAAACTTTTTCAAAATTCATTTTTATCTGTTCTTGCACTATTTCTAGGTTTACTCCTAAAATTTCTGTTGCTTTTCCATAAACATATTTTATAGACAAATCAGAATCATCTGTTTCTAAAAAAATATAATCTTTACCTATGTTTTTAATTACTTTAGATGCGTTGCTATCGTAACCTAACAATGCTTTTCCAAAAGAAAAATAACAACCATAATCTTTTAAAACCCTTGCAATATTTTCATTATTATTATAACCATGTATAATAACTGGCATTTCGTTATTTGAAAGGTTTAAACAATTAATTAATTCATTAAACGATTTTACACAATGTATAATTAAAGGCTTTTTAATTTCATTTGCTAATTTTATTTGTTCGTTAAAAACAAAAATTTGTAAATCATAATCTACTTTGCTTAATTTATCTAAGCCACATTCCCCAATTGCTAAACAATTTTTTTCAGTTATTTTAAATCTTAATTTATTTAAATCTTCATCAATAGTTTCTTTATTAATAAACCATGGATGTAGGCCATACGAGTAATATTTATACCCCTTAGGCTCATTTATTTCTGCATTAACTATTTCTAGTTTTGCGTCGTAAATTTGTGAGTGAGTATGAAGATTAACAAACAAGTTAACTAACAAATGTTGATTTAATTTTTATCTATTACCTTAAATTAAAAAACAAACCTATTAAATTTATTGTTGCATAATTCTAATGGAAAAAAATAATTATAACAAAGTATCGTCAATAACATTTAATGCGTTAAAAGCTATTGTGGGCGAAAACAATATTACTTCTCAAAAAGAAGATTTAGAAAAGTATGGGCAAGATGAAACTGAAGATTTTATTTTTTTAGCAGATGTTGTAGTTAAACCTAATACTGTAAATGAAATTAGTGAAATTGCAAAATTGTGTAATCAAAATAAAATTCCATTAACTACACGCGGTGCAGGAACCGGACTAAGTGGCGGTGCGTTGCCAATAAATGGTGGGGTTTTGCTAAGCATGGAAAAATTTAATTCGATAATTAATATAGATGAAAATAATTTACAAGCAACCGTTGAACCAGGAGTTATAAATTATGTTTTTCAAGAAGAGGTAAAAAAAAGAGGGTTATTTTATCCTCCAGATCCAGCAAGTTGGGGCAGTTGTAGCTTAGGCGGAAATATTGCACATAGCAGCGGAGGACCAAAAGCTGTAAAATATGGAACTACACGCGATTATGTTTTAAATCTTGAAATTGTTTTAGCAAATGGAGATGTAATTTGGACAGGAGCAAACACACTTAAATACAGCACAGGTTACAACTTAACGCATTTAATGGTTGGCAGCGAAGGTACGCTTGGAATTGTAACTAAAATTGTATTTAAATTAATTCCTGCACCTACAAACGATTTATTAATGCTTGTACCATTTAATAGTGCCGAAAAAGCTTGTGAGTCTGTTGCTGCTGTTTTTAAAGCAGGTATTATACCAAGTGCAATGGAGTTTATGGAAAAAGATGCAATAAACTGGAGTATGAAATACGCAGGCGATGTAAATTTTAAAATTAAAGAAGATTGTGAAGCCTTATTGTTAATAGAAGTTGATGGAATGGATATAGATGTTTTAATGAAACAATGCGAAAATATTAGTGAAATTATGCAGGCACATAATTGTGACGAAATTTTATTTGCAGAAAGTACTGAACAAAAAAATGCATTATGGAAAATAAGAAGAAAAGTTGGTGAAGCGGTTAAGAGTAATAGTGTTTACAAAGAAGAAGATACTGTAGTGCCACGAGCCGAACTTCCAAAATTATTAAAAGGCGTAAAAGAAATAGGGAATAAATATGGGTTTAAATCGGTTTGTTACGGCCATGCTGGCGATGGTAATTTACATGTAAATATTATAAAAGGTAATTTAAGTGATGAAATTTGGGAAAATGAGTTGCCCAAAGGCATAACCGAAATTTTTGAATTATGTAAAAAATTAGGTGGAACAATTAGTGGCGAACACGGTATAGGCTTAGTTCAAAAACCTTATATGCCAATTATGTTTAGCCAATCGCATTTAAATTTATTTAAACAAATTAAATTGGTTTTTGATGAAAATTTAATTTTAAACCCAGGTAAAATTTTTTAATTTTCCTCTTGCTCTTCTTCAATATCAATTAAAGGCTTTTCGTTTACAATTTCTTTACCCAGTTTTTTATTGTGTATAGATAATAAAATAGCAGGTAATAAAATTAAATTGGTAAACATACTCATTAATAAAGTTAACGATACTAACACACCTAAAGCTACCGTTCCACCAAAACTACTTGCAGAAAATATTGCAAATCCAAAAAATAAAATAATACTTGTATAAATCATACTTAAACCTGTATCAAAAATAGTTGCTCTAATTGCAGTAGATGCGTTTGCGTCAAGTTTTTTAAGCTCTTGGCGGTATTTAGTTAAAAAGTAAATTGTGCCATCGCTACTAATACCAAAAGCGATACTAAAAATTAAAATTGTACTCGGTTTAAATCTAATATCTAAATAACCCATAACCCCTGCAGTAACAATTAAAGGAATTAAACATGGTAATTTTGAAAGCACAATAATTCTTACACTTCTAAACAATGCAATACCAACAATGGCAATTAATACAATTTCAATAATTAAACTTTCAATTAAGTTAGATAATAAATAATCGTTACTTTTCAAAAACACCAAACTATGACCTGTTAAATGAACATTATATTCTTTAGGGTCAAAAATTGAATCTATTCTTGGTTTTAGCTCTGCCAATAATTCTTTCATTTTTTTAGAACCAATATCTTTAGCCTGATAACTTACTCGTGTTATTTGTTTTGCAGAATCTATAAAATTATTTAAAGCATTATTTTGCCCTTTAAGTGAACCTTGAAATTCTGAAAGTGTTTTTAAATCTGTAATACTAGGTACTCTGTAAAATTTAGGGTTGCCTCCTTTAAATGCTTGATAACTAAATTTTATTCCTTCTACAATTGAGATTGGCTTTGATAGAATTGGATAATCTTCTAACGTTTTTTGAAGTAATTTTATTTTATAAATTGTTTTAGCATTATTAGCAAAAATTCCATTTGGTTGTTTTGAATCAACTGATATTTCGAATGGTAATACACCATTAAAGTTACTTTCAAAAAAATGAAGATCGGTATAAACTGGGTCTTTAGTAGGTAAATCATCAACCACATAGCCATTCATATCAATAAATTTAGTGCCAAAAATTGCAACTAAAGTTAAAACAGTAGTTATAATATATATTTCTTTTCTTTTCTTTTGAACTAAAAAATCTATTGTTTCTAATGCTTTATTTATTCGTTTACCCTCTTGGTGCTTAATAGCTTTTACTTTAGGTGAAGGTAAAAGACTTAATACAACAGGTACTAAAATTAACGTAATAAAATAAGTTGTTATTACACTAATAGAAGCAACAACACCAAATTCAACTAACATTGAGCTTTTAGTAAAATATAAAACGGCAAAACCAATAGCTGTAGTTATATTAGCTAAAAACAATGAAACACCAATAGTTTCAACACTGCGTTTTATTGCTTTTATTTTATTTTTATGCAAACTAAACTCGCTTTGAAATTTATTAATTAAGAATATGCAGTTAGGTAATCCTATTACCATAATTAATGGTGCAATTAACCCTGATAAAACAGTTATTTTGTAACCAAATAACTCCATTATTCCAATACTCCAAACAACTCCAATAATAACTATAACAAGAGAATAAGCAACAACTACAAAGCTTCTAAAAAACAAAAACAATATAATAGCTGTAACTAAAACTGCTAAAGCTAAAAACAAGGTCATTTCTTTTGAAACTTTTGCCATCAATTGCGAGCGTATGTATGGCATACCACTATAATGAATATCTACATTATGTTTTTTAGAGAAAGCATCACCCAATTCTTTAATCTCTTTAACCATTTCAAGGCGGTGTTTACTATCTAAATCTTTTTTATGAAAAGTAATTGCAGCTAAATTAGCTCCTGTAGTTTTATTATAAATTATTCCTTCGTAAAAAGGTATATTCATAATAATTTCTTTAATCGAATCTAATTCAGTTTGATTTTTAAAAGGTTCTGAAATAACTTGTTTAAATTCAAATTTTTCTAAAGAATCGTTTTTAATAACGTTATAAACTAATGGAAGTGATAATACCTGTTTAATTCCGTTTATTTTTTTTAAATTAAGGCTTAATTCGTACCAATCTTTAAATTTTTCGTATTTAAATAAATCTTTGTCGGCAAACCCAATAACCATTACACTACCATCTTCACCAAACTGTTTTTTAAATTTTTGATAGGCTACAAAAGTACTATCGTCATCGGGTAAAATTTTTGCAAATTCATACGATAGTTCCATTTTGTAAGTTTCAAAAGCCATAAATACAGTAAGTAGTAGTACACTTATTGTAAATACTGCTTTATTTCTTAAAAGTAAACTTGCAAAACTTCTCCACATAATTTCTAAAACGGACTGCGAATATACTAATTTTTAATTTGCTTAAATTTTAATGGTTTATTAATGTTTTTAATTCTTCAACTTTTAACAAGAATAACTTTAAAATTCTTTAAAATTTGCTTTTATTGATTAAAATAAGCACTTTATTGTGTAAAACTATGGTTTAACCTTTTTAAGATAGTAATGGCCTTTCCTTAATTTTTTATAACTTTGTAACTATGAGAATGTTGGTTTTAATAATTTTTACCTTAATCGTTTTAGTTAATATTTCTTTTGCTCAAAATAATACTTGTGCAAATGCTCAACCTTTTTGTACTGGCACACCTGTTAGTTATCCTGCTGGTACAAATGCAGGCCAGGCACAAGCAGGACCAAATTATGGTTGTTTATTTTCTCAACCAAACCCTGCATGGTTTTCGTTACAAATTGCAACTCCAGGCCCATTATCTATTGTAATGCAAGCCAACCAAGATATTGATTTTGTACTTTGGGGGCCTTTTCCTAACTTAACTGGTAATTGTGGTAATTTAACCGCAGCAAATATTGTACCCAATTCAGGTGGTAACTCAGGTTGTAGTTATTCAGGTTCAAATACCGAAACACTTGTTATTGCAAATGCTCAAGTGGGACAGAATTATATTTTACTTATTACTAATTTTTCAAATAGCAATCAACAAATTAATTTTAATCAAAATAATTCAAATAATCCAGGTGCGGGTACAACAAATTGCGGTATTTTATGTTCTTTTACGGCAAATGCAACATCAACAGTATGTTCTACAGGAACAGCTACTTTTGGCGTTGTAACTGGCACAAGCATCACCAATGTAGTTTGGAATGGCCCAGGTGGTTTTAACTTACCAACTGGCAATGGATCTTATGCTAACATTCCGGTAACTGCAAGTGGCAATTACACAGCATTAGCAACTACTACAGGCACAAACCCTGCAACAAATACTTGTGCTTTAACAAAAAGCATAACAGTTAGACCAACCCCTACTCCTGTTGTTACTGGTGCAACCGTTTGTGCTAATTCAGCTGCAAATATTAGTGTTGCTGGTGGCATTGCAGGTTCTACTTACGCATGGGTAGGTCCATCTGCTTTTTCATCTAACATTCAAAACCCTAGCATTCCAAACGCTCAAGCTCCAAATAATGGAGTTTACACGGCTTCTATTACAACAAATGGCTGTACAGGTTTTGGAACAGGCACGGTGGTTGTAAAATCTAATCCAACTGTTACAGCAAATAGTAATGGGAATTATTGTTTTGGACAAAGTATAACTCTCAATTCCAGCGGAGCCAATACTTACAATTGGTCTGGGCCAAATGGCTATACTTCTATTTCACAAAACCCAATAATTAGTGTAAATTCTTTAACTAACAGTGGCACATACACAGTTTTAGGAACAGTTAATGGTTGTACAAATACTGCCGTTACAAATGTTACAATAAATCCTTTACCAACAATTAATGTTGTTAGCAGCGGAAATGTATGTGCTTTAACTGGGTTAACTTTAACTGCAAGCGGAGCAAATGCATATACTTGGGTTGGGCCAGGCAATTTCACATCTAACAATGCAGTAAACACATTTTCAGCAGCACCATTAAGTTTACATGGTAATTATACTGTTACAGGAATTGATGCTAACGGATGTGTAAACACAGGCACTTTAAATCAAATCATTTACACACTCCCTAATCCTGGTGCAACTGGTAGCAGAGCTTGTTTAAACGACCAACTTAGTTTATTTGGTTCGGGTGGTGCAACTTATGTTTGGGTAGGTCCTAATGGTTTTACATCAAATTTACAAAATCCAACAATAAACGGAGCAATGAATGTTAACCAAGGTACTTATTCTGTAATAGTTACTAGTGCAAATGGCTGTGTGCGTTCAACAACAACCGAATGTTTTGTGTATCCTTTACCAACTATTTATTATACAGGAATTGGCGAAGTTTGCAAAGGCGATAAATTTACTTTTAAAGCACATGGTGGTTTAGACTATAAATGGTTAGGCTCTTTTGGTGAAATTAATAGAGATTCTATTTTAGTAGTAGCAAGTGATTCGCCAAGTGTACAAACCAGTTATACTTTAGTTGGTGCCGATGGAAATGGTTGTGTAAACCAAACTGTTGTAAACCCTATTGTAATTGGTTTACCAAGTACAAATATTTTAGCCGACAAAAAAACGGGCTGTGTACCTTTATGTACAAAATTTAATGCTGTAAACACTCCTGTAAATGTTATTAAAATGAATTGGGTAATTAGTAACGGAGCTTCGTTTAGCGATTCATCAAGTGTTTTTCAATGTTTTAACGAAGCAGGTAAATACAACATTACTGTAAATATGGTTAATGATAAAGGTTGTAAAGGCACATCAACATATAGCGTAGAGGCCTACCCTATTCCTTTGCCAGAATTTAGTTATGAACCAGAAAACCCTACAGAAAATAATTTTGAAGTGTTTTTTCATAACACAACTAGCAATACACCAATACAAAATTTAAATTGGGATTTTTATAGCACAGGTACTGCAACTTCTACAGCTTCAAACCCATCTTACAATTTTCCTGATATCGGAAACTATTTTATTAAACTTAAAACAACAAGTATATATGGTTGTGTAGATTCTATTGTTAAACAATTAACGGTTGTGCCCGATCCTACATTTTTTATTCCAAATGCCTTTACGCCAAACGCCGATGGTAATAACGATACCTTTTATGCAAGCGGTATAGAAATAGAAAAATTTAGCATGGATGTTTTTAACCGAGGGGGCGAATTAATTTTTAGCAGCAAAGACATAACTAAAGGTTGGGATGGAACTTATAAAGGAAAACAAGTTCCTTCTAATGTTTATGTGTATAAAATAATGGTTGTTCATAAAAATAGTAAACAAAAAACATACACAGGGCATGTTACTTTAATGCGCTAGTATGCAAAATTGTACAATCTTACATTTTAATAACCTCAATGCTTCTCAATTACACAGTATTTACTGCTTAAGAAGCAAAGTTTTTATTGTTGAACAAAATTGTGTTTATAACGATGTTGATGCAATTGATTTAATAAGCTTTCATTTATTAATTGAACATCAAAACAGTTTAATTGCGTATTGCAGAATTTATTTAGTAGAAAATTGTTTTCATATAGGAAGAGTTGTTGTAGATTTTAATTTTAGAAAAAACGGAATAGGTAAAAGACTTATGCAAAATGCTATAGAATTTTGTAAAAATCAAAACTCAACATTAGCAATTGAAATTTCGGCTCAAAACTACCTAATTAAGTTTTACAACAACCTAGGCTTTAAAGAACATGGTAATGTTTATTTAGAAGATGGAATACCTCATGTTAAAATGGAGTTATTATAGCTTTTGTGATAAATTATATTTTAAATTCTAAAACAACGGTACCAAAAAAGTGTATAAAGAATTTGTACAAGTGGTTTATTAGGTGTTACTTGAAATATAATTTCTTATCTAAAAACAATTCAAAAATTATTAATTCGTTTATCCACCAAAAAGCCTTACCTTTACGCACAGTTTATTTTAAACTGTTATGCTTTTAAACACAAAATACATTTTTGTAACCGGTGGGGTTACATCATCTTTAGGTAAGGGAATTATTTCGGCAAGCTTGGCAAAATTATTGCAAGCCCGTGGCTATACTGCAACTATTCAAAAATTAGACCCGTACATAAATGTTGACCCCGGCACTTTAAACCCTTACGAACATGGTGAATGTTATGTAACCGATGATGGAGCTGAAACCGACTTGGATTTAGGGCATTACGAACGTTTTTTAAACACGCCAACCTCGCAAGCCAATAATGTAACAACTGGTAGAATTTACCAATCAGTTATAGAAAAAGAACGCAAAGGCGAATTTTTAGGTAAAACTGTTCAAGTAATTCCTCACATAACAGACGAAATAAAAAACAGAATTAAATTACTTGGCAACACAGGTAAATACCAATTTGTAATTACCGAAATTGGTGGAACCGTAGGTGATATTGAAAGTTTACCATATATTGAGGCTGTTCGTCAATTAAAATGGGAATTAGAAAGCGATTGTTTAGTAATACACTTAACCCTCCTACCCTACTTAGCAACATCGGGCGAGTTAAAAACAAAACCAACGCAACACTCGGTAAAACTATTGTTAGAATATGGTGTGCAACCCGATATTTTAGTTTGCAGAAGTGAACACCCTGTAACCAAAGACATTAAAAAGAAATTGGCTCTTTTTTGTAATGTGGCTCAAGATGCTGTAATAGAGGCTTTAGATGCAAGTACTATTTACGAAGTTCCATTATTAATGGAAAAAGAAAATTTAGACTCAATTGTTCTTAAAAAATTAAATATTACCGAGCCTACAGAAGTAAAATTAGAAGCTTGGAAAAATTTTTTAAACAAACTTACAAATCCTACTAAAGAAATTCATATTGGTTTAATTGGAAAATATGTTGAGCTTAAAGATTCTTATAAATCAATTTCAGAAGCCATAATACACGCAGGCTCTGTAAACGATTGTAAAGTAATTGTAGATTGGATACATAGCGAAAGTTTAACTGAGGAAAATGTAAAAGCACGCATAGGAAATTTAAAAGCCATTTTAGTTGCACCAGGTTTTGGTAACCGTGGTATTGAAGGAAAAATAGCTGCAATAAAATATGCGCGCGAAAACAATTTACCATTTTTAGGCATTTGTTTAGGTATGCAATGTGCTGTTATTGAGTTTGCCCGTAATGTTTTAGGTTTAAAAGATGCGCACAGTCGCGAAATGAACCCCGCAACCAGTAGCCCTGTAATTGATATATTAGAAAATCAAAAAAGCATATCGCACATGGGAGGCACAATGCGTTTAGGAGCTTATACTTGCGATATAGAAGAAGGAACTTTAGCCTATAAAATTTACGGCAAAAAAAGCATAAGCGAAAGGCATAGACACAGATATGAGTTTAACAACGAATACAAAAAACAATTTACCGAAAATGGTTTAGTTTTAAGTGGCACTAATCCAAATGCGGGTTTAGTTGAAATAGTTGAAGTGCCTACTCATCCATTTTTTATGGGCGTGCAATTTCACCCCGAGTATAAAAGTACAGTAGAAAATCCTCATCCATTATTTGTTAGTTTTATTAAAGCGGCTTTAGGTTAATAATGAACTTAGTTGAAATTGGTTATTTTAGTAAAACCCATGGCATTAAAGGTCAATTGCATTTAAAATGCCAAACTGAGTTTGATGAAGATACATTAAACGCTGTTTTTATTGATTCAACAACTGGCAAAGCACCTTATTTTATTGAAGAATTACAATATACTAACTCAACATATATTGTAAAACTTGAAGAAATAAACACAATAGAAGAAGCTAAAAAATTAGTTGGTAAAAAAACTTATATTGATGAAGTTTTTGTAATTGTAAACGAAACTGAAACAAATTGGATTGGATACGAACTTATAGATGCTAAACTTGGAGTTATTGGTATAATTAATTCAGTAAACGATAATGGAGCGCAATTAATTGTTACCATAAATTATAAAGAAAAAGAAATGCTTTTGCCTTTGGTTGAAGAATTGATTGATAATATTGATGAAACAACCAAAAAAATTTATTATAAGGCTCCTGAAGGTTTAATTGAACTGTATTTGTAAAAATTAAACAAGAACTTAAACCATTAGTTAATATCTTAATTAAACAACAAAATATATTTTTATTAGCTTTAAAGGCTACAATTTAAAATGAAAAAATTTACATATACTGAAAAAAAAGATACCCGCTCAGGTTTTGGGGCTGGTTTATCTGAACTTGGTAAAACAAACCCTAATGTTGTTGCTTTGTGTGCAGATTTAACAGGTTCTTTAAAAATGGATGCCTTTCAAAAAGAGCACCCCGATCGTTTTTTTCAGGTTGGAATTGCCGAAGCAAATATGATGGGCATTGCAGCAGGTTTAACAATTGGCGGTAAAATTCCTTTTACAGGAACCTTTGCAAATTTTAGTACAGGTAGAGTTTACGATCAAATTCGCCAAAGCATTGCTTACTCTCATAAAAATGTAAAAATTTGCGCATCGCACGCAGGCTTAACTTTGGGCGAAGATGGTGCAACTCATCAAATATTAGAAGACATAGGTTTAATGAAAATGTTACCGCACATGGTGGTAATAAACCCATGCGATTACAACCAAACCAAAGCTGCAACTATTGCAATTGCAAAACACAACGGGCCAGTTTATTTACGCTTTGGTCGTCCATCTGTTCCAAATTTTACCGATGCTAATCAAAATTTTGAAATAGGTAAGGCAGTTATGTTACAAGAAGGAACAGATGTAACCATAATTGCAACCGGACATTTAGTATGGAAAGCTATTGAAGCTGCCGAACAATTATTTGAAAAAGGAATTAAAGCCGAAGTAATAAATATACACACCATTAAACCGTTAGATAACGAAGCTATATTAAAATCAGTAGCAAAAACAAAATGTGTTGTTACTGCCGAAGAGCATCAAATGAATGGTGGTTTGGGAGATAGCGTTGCACAATTATTAGCTCGTGAACTACCTACTCCACAAGAGTTTGTTGCAGTTAACGATAGTTTTGGCGAAAGCGGTACACCTGATCAATTAATGGAAAAATATGGATTAAGTGTAAATGCAATAATTAACTGTGTAAATAAAGTGATAGCAAGAAAATAAATGAAACCTATTTTTTACATTCCATTAGTTCTTTTATTATTTTCGTGTAACGCAGAAATAAAAGATGAAAATTTACCTACAAGTAAATTAGAAGCATTAGTTTCTTTAGCGGAAGATACAATTACAACCGAACCTGAAATAGAAAAACCAGAAATAAATACTGAAATAGTATTAAAAGCAAGAGGCTCAGAACCAGGTTGGTATGCCGAGTTTTATGATTTTAAAGTGTTGTTAGTTTTAAATTACGGAAAAGATAGTTTAACAATGCAAGGTGATTTTACTGACTTAAAAAAATCTAAAAAATTTGAAGGAAATTTTAAAGAAACAATTAATAAAACTAATTACGAACTTAATGTAAGTATTAAAAAAGAAAATTGTACTGAAGAAGCTAGCGGCGATAAAAAAGAACAATCTATTTTATTAACACTAAATGGCAAACAATACAAAGGTTGCGCTGGTAGTAATTAGTAAGCTTTAAAAAGTATGTTTTAAATTACTTAGTTCTGAAATTTTAAACAAAAAGTGTACAAAACAGGCTTACAAATTAGGTGTTCTGCCACCATCAACCGGAATATTTATTCCATTAATGTAAGAAGCTGCGGGACTTGCTAAAAAGCAGACTGCATTGGCAATTTCAAATGGGTTTGCAAAACGTGCCATTGGTATTTCAGAAATCATTTCTTCACTTATTTTATCTACACTATGTTGCGTTTTAGTTGCCTTTGTTTGAATGATGTTTTCTAATCTACCTGTTAATGTTGCCCCTGGCAATACATTGTTTACTGTAATTCCGTATTTACCAACTTCGTTAGCCCAAGTTTTTGCCCAATTGCCAACTGCGGCTCTTATTGTATTACTTACACCTAAATTAGCTAAAGGCGCTTTTACACTAGTTGAAATAATATTTACAATTCTACCATAACCACTGTGTTTCATACCTTCAAAACAAGTTTGTGCTAAAATTTGATTGCAAATTAAATGGTTATTAAATGCTGTTATAAATTCTTCTTCTTTTGCGTTTGTAATTGGTCCGCTTGGTGGCCCACCAGTATTGTTTACTAAAATATTTATTGGTCCGTTGCGGTTTATAAACGCTTGCACTAATTCTTTTAAATTTTTAGTATCGTTATAATCTGCAACAAGGTATGAATGCAACTGATTACCGCTAACCGTTAGTTCTGCTTTAACTTGTTTTAAACTTTGTTCGTTGCGAGCTAATAAAATAACATTTGCACCCAATATTGCTAACTCCATTGCAACTGCTTTACCAATGCCTTGTGTGCTACCACAAACTAAAGCGTATTTACCTTTTAAATCTAAATTCATTAAACTAAAATAGTTACCGGGTTTTCAATAAATGCTTTTAATGTTTGTAAAAACGCAGCGCCTAAAGCACCATCAACACTTCTATGGTCGCTTGCTAAAGTTACTTTCATTACATTACCTGGTACAACTGCATTGTTTTTAACAACTGGTATTTGTTTAATAGCACCTACGCTTAAAATACAACTTTCTGGACTATTAATAATAGATGTAAATGATTCTATTCCAAACATTCCTAAGTTAGAAATTGTAAATGTATTTCCTTCCCAATCTTGTGGTTGTAGTTTTTTATCTTTTGCACGTTTACCTAAATCTTTTGCTTCGGCACTAATTTGCGATAAGCTTTTTTGGTCAGCAAAACGAATTACAGGAACTAACAAACCATCTTCAATAGCTACAGCCATTCCAATATGGATATGATGATTGTATCTTATTTTATCATTCATCCATGCGCTATTTACTTTAGGATGTTTGCGTAACGCTGCAGCACTAGCTTTTATTACAATGTCATTAAATGAAATTTTAACATCGCTAACTTTATTCATTGCTTCACGCGCTGCAATTGCATTATCCATATCAATATCTATTGTTAAGTAATAATGAGGTGCAGTATTTTTGCTTTCGCTTAATCGTTTAGCAATTACTTTTCGCATTTGCGAAACTGGTTCATCGGTAAAACTTTCGGTTCCTAAATTAAAAGTAGATTGAATTTTAGAAGTAGTAACGTTTGATGAAGTACTTCCTCCTTTATAGTTTTCAATATCAGATTTTGTGATACGTCCATTATCTCCTGTACCAGAAACATTAGTTAAATCAATACCTTTTTCTTTTGCTAAAGCTTTTGCTAATGGCGATGCTTTAATTCTTGAATTGTTTTGAGAAGATGATTGTTCAACTTTATTTTGGTTAGTTGTTGTTTCTTTAGCTGTATTATTTGCATTTGAAACACTTATAGTATTTCTGTTAGAATTGTTTACAATAGATAAAATATCGTTTACATTTTCGCCACCTTTACCTAAAATTGCAATTACAGAATCAACAGGAACTGATTGTTTTTCTTGAACACCAATGTGAATTAAAACACCATCTTGAAAAGATTCGAATTCCATTGTAGCTTTATCAGTTGCAATATCTGCTAATAACTCACCACTTTTAACTTTATCTCCAACTTTTTTGTGCCATTTTTCTAAAACACCATCTGTCATGGTATCGCTTAATTTTGGCATACGAACAACTTCAACGCCTGCTGGTAATGTTGCGTTTGTTATACTTGGAGTTGGTGTAGGGTTTTCAGCTTTAGTTTCAGTACTGTTAGTTTTAGTTTCTATTTTTCCATTTAATAAATTAGAGATGTCTTCGTTAGGTGCACCTAAAATTGCAATTATAGAATCAACCGGAACGGCTTGTTTTTCTTGTACACCAATGTGCAGTAACACGCCATCTTGAAACGATTCAAATTCCATTGTTGCCTTATCGGTTGCAATATCGGCTAACAAATCGCCGCTTTTAATTTTATCGCCAACTTTTTTATGCCATTTTTCTATAACTCCTTCAGTCATAGTATCACTTAATTTGGGCATTCTAACAATTTCAGCCATTTTTTTATCAATTGAGAATTAAAAAATTTATAAATTTTGTTTTTTTATTTTTGTATAACTGCAAAAAATTAATCAATAATAAAAGGGTAATTTGGTTCAGAATAAACATCTTTAAACAATTCATCGGCTTCTGGATATGGACTTTCTTCTGCAAACTGAACACTTTCGTCAACTAAAGCTTTTACCTTTGCTTCAATTTCTTCAATTCCTTTTTCATCTATCCATTTGTTTTGTTGAAGTGTAGCTAAAACTTTTAAAATAGGATCTTGCTCTTGGTATTCTTTAACTTCTTCTTTTGTTCTATAAGTTTGAGCATCGCTCATACTATGACCTTTGTAACGATAAGTTTTCATTTCTAAAAAAGTAGGGCCATCACCTCTTCGTGCACGGTTTACTGCTTCTTCCATAGCCTCGTGAACTGCTTCAACAGTTAAGCCATCAACAGGTTTACTTGGCATATCGTAAGCTAATCCTAATTTCCATAAATCTGTTACATTGCTTGTTCGTTCAACCGATGTACCCATTGCGTATTGATTATTTTCTACTATAAACACAACAGGTAACTTCCACGTCATTGCCATATTAAAGGCTTCGTGTAAGGCTCCTTGCCTAACAGCTCCATCGCCCATACTGCACACACAAACATTATCAGTACCTAAATATTTTTCGGCAAAAGCAATGCCTGCACCTAATGGAACTTGCCCACCAACAATACCATGCCCACCAACAAAATTATGCTCTTTACTAAAAATATGCATACTTCCACCCTTTCCTTTACTACAACCTGTAATTTTAGCATACATTTCGGCCATAATATATTTTGGGTGCATGCCTAAACCAATTGGGTGAGCATGATCGCGGTATGCAGTTATGTGTTTATCTTCTTTTTTTGTAGCACTAACGGTGCCTGCAACTATTGCTTCTTGCCCAATATATAAATGGCAAAAACCTTTTATTTTTTGTTGAACATAAACTTGTCCGGTTTTTTCTTCAAACTTACGCATCAACAACATTGATTCGTACCATTTTAAGTATTGTTCTTTTGAGAACTTAGATTGTTTTGATGATACTTTAGCCATAGCTAATTAATATTAGTAATGGAACAAATTTAACACAATTTATTAGCTATTCAAATAACAAAAAAACTTAATAACAAAAAAAAAGACTGCAAAAAGGCAGTCTTAAATTATAAATGAATTAATTAGTTTTTAAAATCCCAAGTTTCTAAAAACTTTGTTGTGTAATTACCAGCTTTAAAATCTTCGTTATTCATTAATTTTAAATGGAAAGGAATAGTAGTTTTTACGCCTTCAATTACATACTCACTTAAAGCTCTGTGCATTTTAGCAATTGCTTCTTCGCGGGTTTGAGCAACTGTAATTAACTTACCAACCATACTGTCGTAATTTGGAGGAATGGTATAACCACTATACACGTGTGAATCTACTCTAATTCCATGACCACCTGGAGTATGTAATGTTGTAATTTTACCAGGACTTGGAACAAAGTTCATAAATGGGTTTTCAGCATTTATACGGCATTCGATTGCATGTAATTGCGGATAATAATTTTTTCCGCTAATTGGTACACCTGCTGCAACTAAAATTTGTTCTCTTATTAAATCGTAATCAATAACTTCTTCTGTAATTGGGTGTTCAACTTGAATACGCGTATTCATTTCCATAAAATAAAAATTACGGTGTTTATCAACCAAAAACTCAACTGTGCCTACTCCTTCATATTTTATAGATAATGCGGCTTTTACAGCTGCTTCGCCCATTGCATCTCTTAATTCAGGCGTCATAAAAGGGCTTGGTGTTTCTTCAACTAATTTTTGATGACGACGTTGAATGCTACAATCACGCTCACTTAAATGGCAAGCTTTACCGTATTGATCGCCTACAATTTGTATTTCGATATGGCGAGGCTCTTCGATAAACTTTTCCATATACATGGCACCATTTCCAAATGCAGCTTCAGCTTCTTTACTTGCACTTTCGTAATTTGGTTGTAAGTCTTCTTCTTTCCAAATAATTCTCATGCCTCGTCCGCCACCACCTGCAGTTGCTTTTATAATTACTGGGTATCCAATTCGTTTTGCATCTTTTTTAGCTTGTTCAATATCTGTAATTAAACCATCTGAACCCGGAACACAAGGAACACCAGCAGCAATCATTGTAGCTTTAGCATTACTTTTATCGCCCATTTTATTAATCATTTCTGGGCTTGCACCTATAAATTTTATTTTATTTTGGGCACAAATTTCGCTAAAGCGTGCATTTTCACTTAAAAAACCATAACCTGGGTGTATTGCATCTGCATTTGTAATTTCGGCAGCAGCAATTATGTTAGCCATATTTAAGTAGCTATCTTTACTTTGTGGGGGGCCAATGCAAACGGCTTCGTCTGCAAATTTAACATGTAAACTATCTTTATCGGCGGTTGAGTAAACTGCAACTGTTTTTATGCCCATTTCGCGGCATGTTCTAATTACACGTAAAGCAATTTCGCCACGATTGGCAATTAATATCTTTTTAAACATTTCTTTTATAAATTATAAATGTTGAATGTTGAATTATGATAAATACTTAATTATCATTTAAAATTTAACATTTTTAATAAAAAATTAAGAAGGATCTACTAAAAATAATGGTTGATCGTACTCAACTGGAGTAGCATCATTAACCAAAACTTTTACAATTTTACCTTTTATTTCACTTTCTATTTCATTAAAAAGTTTCATTGCTTCAATAATACAAACTGTTTTACCAGTAGCAATTTCATCACCTACGTTTACAAAAGCGGGTTTATCAGGACCAGCGCTTCTATAAAACGTACCAATCATAGGGCTTTTAATGGTAAGGTATTTGCTTTCATCTTCATTTCCTGCATTATTTGTTGGCGTTTTAATTTCGGCAGAAGGTGTAACGTTGTTAGTTTGAATTTGAGCAACAGGAGTTGTAATAATTTGTGGTTGCGCTACAACTGGTGCAGCTTGCATAACCACCTGTTGTTGGGTTGATACTTTTGGGGTTCTGATAACAATTTTAACTTCTTTTGTTTCTAGTTCAACTTCACTTACGCCGCTTTTAGATACAAACTTAATTAAGTCTTGAATTTCGGTTAATTTCATTTTATAAATTGTGTAATAGTTAGTGGGGCAAAAGTAATGGTAATTTTGAGTTTTAATAGCTTTTTTTATGAATTTATTAACAAAAAACCGGTTTTTTAGTTAAAAAACCGGTTTTTTTCGATAAAAGAGCATTTTGTGCAATTTATCCTAATAAAGTCTTTTTAGCATCAGCTAAAATATCAAAAGTTAATTCTTTTGTTGCAGCTTCGGCATAAATTCTTAAAACAGGCTCAGTTCCACTAGCTCTAATCATTAACCATGTATTTTCATCAAAAAAGTATTTATATCCGTCTAAATCATCAATTTTAGATACTTTATACTTTCCAAATTGTGTATAAGAACCCGATTTGCAATTTGTAAGAACTTTTTGTTTAATTTCTTCGCTTATATGAAGATCGTTTCGTTCAAACCAAAACGTACCAGTAATATCATAAACCTCTTGAATTAATTCTTTTAAGCTTTTACCTGATTTTGCCATAAATTCCCAAATGGTTAAACCCATCCAAATACCATCTCTTTCGGGAATGTGTCCTTTAATGGCTATACCTCCGCTTTCTTCGCCACCAACTAAAACATCTTCGTTAACCATTATGCCACAAATGTATTTAAAGCCTATTTTAACTACATCTAAAGGTAAATTATAATGGGCGCACATATTTTTAATTTTTACAGTTGTACTAAATGCTGTGGCTACTTTACCATTTAACCCTTTATATTTTTTTAAATAATGAATTAGCAGTAAAATTATGTGGTGCGAATCAACAAAATTTCCTTCATTGTCATAAAGTCCAATTCTATCTGCATCACCATCTGTAGCTAAACCACAAGATATTTTGCCATTGTTTTTAATAAAATTACTAAACTCTAATAAATTTTTATGAATTGGCTCTGGAGCTTGGCCATGAAAACCTGGATTATGATCGTTGTGTAAATGATGAATTTCGGGGAACAAACGCGACATAACTCTTTGTCCTGCTCCAAACATACTATCATAAGCTAAATTTAAGTTTGCTTTTTTAATTGCTGCAATATCAAAATTTGCTTCAACATGTTTAATGTACAAGTCTTCTAAGTTTACAATTTCTAATAAGCCCTTTGTTTCAGCATCTTTTAAATCTATAGTTTTATAATTACCATTTGCTGAATTTGGGATTAAATCTTCTACTTCTTGGACTTCGTCAGGGCCTAGAGGGCCACCGTAATGCGCTTTAATTTTATAACCATTATATGAAGGTGGGTTATGACTTGCAGTTAAAATTATTCCTAAATTAGTTTTGTATTTAACTGCGCCTAACGAAATCATTGGAGTACTAACAAAACCTTTTGCTAATAATACTTTTATACCGTTTGCAATAAAAACTTTAGCTGTTGTTTCGGCAAAAAGTTCGCCAGCAAATCTGCAATCGTGCCCAACTACAACAGTAGGTTGTTTAAATTGAGCAAGTAACCATTTAGAAGTTGCTTCTGTAACTCTTGCAACATTTTCAACTGTAAAGTCTTGTGCAATTATTGCTCTCCAACCATCAGTTCCAAATTTAATTTTATCCATATTAAAGTTTTATTTTTTTTGAAATTTCATCGGCAAGTGCCTTAAATTCTTCGTTTGTAAATTTTAATTTTTCATTTGCGAAATTACAATCATTTATTGTGTTTATTGGAATTAAATGTATATGAGCATGGGGCACCTCTAATCCAACAACATGCATACTTATTCTATTACAAGGAATTATTTGTTTAAGAGTGATAGAAATTTTTTTTGAGAATGCTAATAAGTTTAAATAATTTTGCTCGGGTAAATCAAATAGTTGATCTACTTCTAATTTTGGGACTACAAGTACATGCCCCTTTTTTAAAGGAAAAATATCTAAAAACGCTAAATTATTTTCGTCTTCAGCAATTTTATAACAAGGAATTTCTCCGTTTATTATTTTAGTAAATAAACTGGGCATTAAATTGAAATGTTTGTTATTTCAAATGTAACCATACCCGCAGGAATTTGTACATCTACTTTTTCACCAATTTTTTTACCTAATAATGCTTTGCCAATTGGTGAATCGACAGAAATTTTTCCAGATTTTAAGTCAGCTTCGGATTGAGCAACAAGTGTATATTTCATAGATGCTCCATTTTTAATATTTTTAATAGCAACTGTAGTTAAAATGCTAACTTTACTTAAGTCTAATTGTGTTTCATCTATTATTCTAGCGTTTGCAATAACTTCTTCCATTTTTGCTATTTTAACTTCTAGCAATGCTTGAGCTTCTCTAGCAGCATCGTATTCGGCATTTTCGCTTAAATCGCCTTTATCTCTTGCTTCGGCAACTGCGTTTGTACAGTTTTTTCTTTCAACTGTTTTAAGTTGATGCAAATCTTCTTTTAGCTTTTTTAAGCTATCTTCTGTATAGTATCCTAATTGTGACATAATGTTAAGTTTCTATAAGCAAAGAATCCCGTCTCGTTAATACGAGATTCGGGACTCAAATTCTTAAAACAAAGATAATAAAAAAAATTATAAATTCAATCTTATTCCAAAAGTGTGCGAGCCACCAAATGGATTTGTAAAGCGGTAAGAATAATCTAAACCAACTGTTGATTTTTTATCGTTAAAAGGCACTTCAAAAGTAGCACCTAAAGCTGGGCCTGTAAATGCTGTTCTTCTATCAGTTGTGCTAGTTATTCCTTTTTCGTACATATAACCTGCTCTTAGCATTAACATTTCTTTCCAACCATATTCAACACCAAATAAAAGGTTATCATATGTAAAAGAGTTAGATGTAAATGTACCATTAAATGTAATTCTATGTTTTTTATTAATTCCTGTGCTGTCTTTTAATAAATACCAATCGTAACTAGTACCAATATTAACTAAAGCTGGTAATTCAAACGCGCTCGAACGGTTGTTAACTGTTAATTCGTAATTATTACCATAGTTTACACGAGCTTGTCTGCTTAAACCATCACCTCTATAAGTCATTTTTGGTCCCCAATTTTTTAAAGCAATACCAATATGTATGTTATCGTATTTACCTGTATGGTATTGAATACCCGCATCAATAGCAACGCCTCTAGCAGAAACGTTTGGAATTTGTTCGCTTATTAATTTAATATTAATCCCACCAAAAATATTATCAGAAAACATTTTTGCGTATGACATACTAATGTTATAAAAAGTAGGTGAATAAGTACCTAAACCACCTTCGGGTTGATCTTCAGTTGTTATATCAATTTTACCTGCATTAATACTCATTACACCAAATCCAATAGTACCGGTTTCGCCAACACCTTGGGTTAAACCAAAAGTATTAATGTTAATACCTGTACCTTGTAACCAAGCAGAGTGGTTAATCATTACTTCGGTTTTTCTTGTAAATGCAGTACCTGCAATATTTAAAAATTGTGCTTCAAGTCCACGAACTTTTGCCGAATTTGAACCAACCATACCAGAGTTTCTGGCATAAGGGTTAATTAGCAATTGGCTTGCGCCTGCTTGACCTGCACGTTCTGGATTACCAGCAAAAGCAGAGCAAGATAACATCATTGCTAAACACAAACTACTATATTTTAAATTTTTAATCATATCTAAATAATTCAACTAAATATTAATAATTTTGAACATCAAGTGGTCTTACAACACCAAACCATTTAACTATTTTTTCACCAATTCCTGGGGCATCTATATGGAAAATATATAAACCACTTGCAATTGTAATGTTGCTTTGATTTTTTAAATCCCAATCCATATATGGAATACGTTTTGTTTGTCTTATGTCAGTATTCCCAATTACTTGATCTTCTTGGTCAGTAACATCACGTTTTAATGTTCTAACCAATGTACCATTCATAGTAAATATTTTAACTGTACATTTATTAGGTAAATTTGTAATTCTTACTCTGTTATCAATTCTATTAGTTTCGTATGAAGAGCTACCGTAATAAGGATTAGGTACTATTTTGATTAAATCTAACGAATTTTTAGCAACATCATTTTGATTTACTAAAGTTGCAATTTCAGAAGTATTAAATCTATATAAAGGAATATTTCCGTTAATTGGTGTTGTAGAAACAATTGTAGTTTGTTGAGCAGCATTTGTTACAGTAGTTAAAGCACCAGCAACAGGTTGGTTACCATTTGCGCTTAAAACTTCTATTGTACTTGTTGATACACCACTATAACCGTATCTGTATGGTTTAGAAACGTTTATGTTAATTTTAACATCAGAAGGCATATTTGCTGGGTTTTTAAATTCGTTACCAGTTGTAACCATAGGCATAGAAACCCACATAATATCTCTTTCGAGAGCATTTAATGGAATATAACCAGTACTACCTGTTGCTAAAATTGAACTTCCAAAATATTTATTTAACACATTCATTACATAAGCACCTTGATCGTATTTAGGGCAACCAGAAACAGTACCACCTATATAGAATGGAGAACTTGCATCTGACCAATCTGCTGATGGTGCACCTGTTGGGAAAACACCTTTAGAAGTATTTGCACCAAACACATAAATAAAATGTTTACCACCAAAAGCAAAAGAGTAAGGATTGCTTCTATTTGCGGTTGGATTCCACATCATATCATCACCATTATTACTTCTTTGGTAACTATCTTCGCCAAACATCATATTTAAACGTTCGCCAGTTTCTTTACAAATTGCGTAACCAGGGAACCAGCCCATACCAGTTGAAGAAGTTAAGTTAGCTTCGCTTGAGTTACCACCTTGAGCAACAGTTAAACCGTTTTTATCTACAGAAGCATGTTTTCTTGGAGAGAAAAATACTGCATTTCCTTCACTTAACTCTGCTCTTTCTTGCATTTCAATTACAGGGCAACGTGTCCATTTTGATTTATCGCGAGTTAAAACAATTAAAACACTTCCTAATTTTCTTAAATCGGTATTGTAATTGTTTTGAGGAAATGAAGTTGCTAATAATCCATAATATGAAGCTAATGCAGAAGTTTGAGCTCCACCTTCTGAAGCTAAGTATTTTTTATTTTCATTCCATACTGCACTACCAAAACCAGGACCACCAAAAACTCTAGCAAATCCATTATTTAAATTACTTCCAGAAGCAATTGTGTATATTGAAGCACATAGTGGATATGGTGCCCAAGTTCCACCTAAAATATTAGCAAAACGTTTTTCAGGGTCCATAAATGCGTACGCTTCGCCAACTTTTTTATAATAGGCATCTGCGCCAATATCAGCCGCATTAGTTCCTAAAGGCGAGGTTTTTGAACCTTTTAATGCTCCAGCCTTAATCCAATTTGTTGGAGAAGACCCATCATCATCAACTACAGGATTTAACCAACTGTTAGTTCCATTAAGGTATTGAATTGAAGCACCTAAAAATGCATTAGCATCAGGGCCAGTATAAGTTTCATCTAAAGTACTAAAATCAACAAATTTATTTACATCACCTGCAGGATCGGCAACTTGGCGAACTGCAACAGATAAACCTAATTCAGGGAAATAAAATTCGTTATTAATTTTAATAGATTGGTAATAATAATCTGTAACTGTTCCGCTTGGGGTAGCTACAATAGTACCAGAAGGAGTATTTGGATAATATTTTTTTCCATCGCCTTCATTTATTAAAACCCAACTTGTTGAATCGGTATATAAATCACCTAAATATCTTGTAACAGTACCCGAAGGTAAAGCTAAAGAGTTTGTAGCTGTAGTATTGTTTACACGATTTTTAATAAATTTAAAAGTAAAATTAGAATTTACAACATTTAAAGGATCAACTACTTTAATGTTAACTGGACCAGCTCCATTTTCATAAGTAACTTCAGCAGCAAAGTTATTTGCTACAATTGCATCTTCAGAAGCTTGAGTTAAAACTAATTGGTTACCGCCATTTCCTTGTCCTTCTACTCTAGTTAATTTAGGGCCAAAACCATAAGCAGATTGAGCTACTGTACCGTCTTTTTCAACAGAAGGTATAGCAGGGATACCAGCAGCTTTTTTAATTTTACGACCTTCTAAATAAGGGCGTTTTTGACCTAAATAATTTGCTGCAGAGTTAGTTGAAGGACTAACATTGTTTGCATAAGTTAAATAATTGTTGTGAGCATATGCTACAGAAATAAAATAATAAGTTTTATTATTTACAAAACGTTTATTATCCGAAGTAGAAAATGCGTCTTCTTGTAATTTAAATGTTGTAACAATACCATTGTCAGCTCCTTCAACTTTAATTTTTGGAACTATATCTCCAATATTATTATCAACTTCCCAATTAACTAAACGACTTATACCATTTTTAATATCGCATTGAAATACTGGTTTAGCTTTTGTTACATCAGATAAATCAGTTGAACTTACGTTTGCATCTTTAACTTGATAAATAATATAACCTTCAAAACGATAGTTTTTATCAGGATTAGCTAAAGCTTGTACTGTTGAACTTGGATCAGAAATAATTGAAATATCTTCTTCTTTATAATCGTTATTATAAACACTGTAATTATTTGTTCCTTTATGATTTACTAAATAAAACATTAATTCTTTATCCATTTCTTGAATTACCATTTCAGGTGCTTCAGGACCATCTAATAATTTAAAACATTTGTCAAATAAGGCTTGAGCTTTATCATCTGCTGCAAGTAATAATTTTAAAGATTCAATGTTTCCGCCTTTAACAGGAGATTGCGCCCAAGGAATACCAAAAGTAATATCATTTACAGCACCAGGTTTTAAAGTAAAAGGTCCTGCTGATTGTAAAAAACGTCTATCTCCTGCTAAATTACCTGCTGCTTGTTCTGTCCAACCGGTGTTGGTTACAGGACTACCATCATAAACAAAAGTTGCAGGAGCAGTGCCTCCGTACCCGTTACCACCAGTTGTAAATGGCGAACCATCTTTCCAAAAACCAGTCATAAAATTATAGTAATGGATTGCAATATCAGGGTTAGTAGTTTGCGGAGGGAATGCACCAATATTATTATTATAATAAGTAAAACGACTCATTTGAATTGTTTCTCCATCTTCATCAATACCAGAATTAGGATTTGTTGTTCCATTATCAAAATCGTTATCAATACCATCACCTGGATCAGCTAAAGGGCCTTTAAAGAAATCGCAACCTAAAGCAGGAGGGAAATCGCCATATCCATTAGTACCAGAAGTAGTTTCGTCATAAGCATCAGCATTATAAATGTAACCTAAACCTCTCGAAACATCGCAACCAACATAATCATCTAAATAATATCCTAAATCAGCATCATTCCAAATTGTAAAATATGTTTTATTTAAAGAAAATGACGATCTGTTATGAATTTCGTAGCTATAGAATGTCATGTTATTAATTTCGTCGTTGGTTTTAAAACCAAAAGCCTGTGCTCTAACTTCAACACCAATAGGCACACCTTGAGTTTCGGTATGGATGCCACCTTTATCGTTAAATACCCAAAATAAAGTTTGATCTCCAAATAATTTTGCTTTACAAAAACCTCTACTATCTTTTAATGCTAAGTTTTTAACATCATAATCAGGATAATCGCCAGATGCTGGGTTGTATCCAGGCACACCATCAACCTCTTGATAAGGAGCTAAGTAAAAGCCTTGACCTTTAAAAATATCTCCATTACCAGGCCAATTAGTTATAGCTGTAGTTAACGGTCCTGTTTTTCCTACCCATCCATCAACTTCTGCTCTTGTCATGCTGTATAATTGGTCGTATTTTAAACACATATCAGCATCGGCTGTAGCTGTAATAGTATCTAAAGGTCCAGGCCAAAAATCTATACCATTTTGGCGGTAAGTCATAGCTGCTACTTTTAAAGATCCACCAGCATCTAAACCACCTAACCAAATAGAACCAGCAAAACTAGATGAAATACCTTGTGATAATTTTTCTGTTTTTGGAATAATGTAACGTGCGTTACCATCGCCAAATAAATTCCACCACATATCTCCACCTGTATAAATAATGGTACGTACGTTGTTAATTTTTAACTCTTGACTTGCTTTAGGGGCAGCACAGCTAGCCATAACTTTACCTCCTAAGTTTTCGGAAGTTGAAGAAGATGGGGTTCTTTCAACTCCAGCTTTTTCACGCGCTAAAATTACGCTACTTGATAAAACTAATATGCTTAAAACTACTTTTTTCATAATATCTTTCCTTTTTATCAATTATTAAAATTCAAATAACAAACCAATACGGGTTTGACGTGGGAGGTTATAATTTCCTGGGTTATTAACTCTGATAGCATATAAATCGCTAAAACCAATTGCGCTATTTGCAATTGCAAGAGCTGCAGCAGCTTGTGTTGATGTTAAATATCCATCATCATCTGGGTTACCAGTAAAGTTATATACGTTTAAAACATTTTTTCTATTTAAAACATTTAATACTTGAACGTAAACATTTAAGTTAGCTGTTTTCTTTTCTTCATCTGTTCCTTTACCCCATTTAAGTGGAATGTTTTTGTCTATTCTTAAATTTGTTCTAAAATTCCATGGTTTTGTAGAACCATTTATTTGTCCTAGAATATTTGAACGTGTACCTGTTAAAGGAACAGCTTGGCTCCATCTTGTATAAGGAGTTCCTGAACCAACTAAAAATGAAAGGTTAAATCCTACATCTTCTAAAAGTTGAACTACTTTACCCGATTTGTTTTTAAATGATGGGCCTTTGTAATCTTTTTCTGAACCAAAACGGTAATCATAATTTAATACAAAACTATGTCTTTGATCAAAGTCTAACGGTTGTAAAATTCTTAAGTTAGGCTGACCTGTACTTGCTAAGTTAGCACCCGAGTTAGCGTTAGAGCCTGAACCATCGGCAAATTGTAAAGTATAGTTAAAGTTAATTCTAGAACCACCAGTTCTGCGGAAGTCAAATGCAGCAGAAAGACCTTTAACTGTTCCAAAGTCGATATTATCAAACATAATATAAGTACGAGGGTAAGCACCTACAATTACTTTTTGGTTAATCATGTTACTCATTTCGCGATAAAATGAAGTAATTGTTAATGATGCATTTTTTCTTTCGTTTAATACTTGAGAGAAACCTAATTCATAATCAACTGTTTTTTGAGGGCGTTGATTTGGGTTATTTACAACAGGGTTAGAGCTTGATGCATCTAAATAATAATAATCTAGTGGATTAATTAAACTGTTAGTAGGACGTTGTGTTAAGATATCGTAGTGAGCAAAAAAGTTTGCAACATCTGAAATTGGGAAAGAGAATGCGATACGAGGCATAGCATTAATAGCAGCTACGTAACTTGTAAAACCACCTAAAGACATTTTTTTATCGTAGTTTGCTTTATCTTTATATAAAGGAATTGGACGACCATCGCTAGATTGGATTAATGTAGGATCGCTAATTTCGTTACCTTGAGCATCAAACCATTTATCACCCTCTCTAAAACCAGTAATTGAACTAGGAGATTTACCACCTTGTGGGTTTTGAGCTATATAAACTGCTGCATCTTTACTAATATTTGTTGGAATATTGTCTGAAAAACCTGCAGGTAAATAATCTAACGATTTTAAATCACCAACTTTTGCTAATTCATGTAAAGCATATCTATCTTTTAATACTGGTTGGTTGGCATCATATCTATCTACACGTAAACCAATATTAAATTTCATATCTTTAAAATCAAATTTATCCATAATGTAAGCAGATGCATAAATTGGTTTAAAAGAACCAATTGCAAAAGTATTTCTACCTGATGCATCTTTTTCATTTAAAAATTTATCAATACTAGTTTTACCTTTTATTTTATCGCCTTGTGCTGAGTAACCGTTGTAAGCAACTAAGTTGTTGTTATCTGTATTACCTAATAAGTCTTCGGCGCTAAACATATTTAAATTTAAATCATCTGGATTTAATTCATCTGTATTTACAAAACCTTTGTAATCATTAGGTAAGCCTAATTTAGCTAATATGCTTTCTGAAAATTTAGTTTGAACTGATTGATTGTATTGATTTGGGAAATAATAGTAAGGAACTAAGCCACTAAATTGAGTTTGTAACTCTGGTGTTGCTTGATAATCTACATTGTTAGTGTGTAAGTTGGCTAATTGTCTCATACGCGTCCATAATGCCGAAGCTGCAACACCATAACTACTTGTGGTACGTTGGTCAAACTCCATACCGAAAGTAAAAGCATGATTTTTAATATCTGCATTAAAGCTAGTTGCAAAACGAACCTGTTGAGTATTTGATTTAGAGTAACCAGTAGGAACAGCACCAAAATTATTATATAAAGAGTAAATAGATTGTGGACTATCACCATTTACTAATCCATTATTACCTTGAATGTAGCCTATTGATAAGAAATTAGGGTCTGATTGGCTAACTAAGTATGATGTGTATAATGCAGGATCTGGATTATAAGAACCAGGTGTAAATTGAACTGGTAACTCTCTATCGCCTGTATAAACATAAGCATTAATTGGGTTTCCGTTTAATAAAAATGTATCAATAAATTGGTAATTGTAAGCAAAATCTTTAGCTAAGAAAGTACGTTTAAATTCGCCAACATAACCATATCTAAAAATTTTATCTTTATGTTTAGCACTTTGTGATAAACTAAATTGATTATCGTAACTAGCTAAGAAACGGAAGAACGGGTTTTGAATGATTGATTGCTGTTTATCTTTATTTCCTCCTTGTTTGCCAAATTTTTGGGTAATAGAAATTGTACCACGAGTTGTGCGAGAAGAACTCATTGAATTATTAACTGAGTTAAAAATTTGATTTCCTAAACTCGCATTCATATTATCTGAATACTCGTAATATCCACCTAAAGTAATGTTTGTGTTTTCGGTTGGAGCATAATCAACTTTACCATTAATAGATAAACTTCTTGCACGTGCATTAGGTCGCGCTTTTTGAGTAGTCATATCTTCTTTAGTAACAAATTCTGATGAGCGGATAAAACCTGTACCAGAAGGTGATTTAACTAAAGGCGCATCTTTAATTTCTTGTAATTTACTATCGTTTAACACATAAATAGGAACAAATGAAGGGCTTGGTTCTTTAATATAATTACCTTGACCTGATAAAAAGAACCCTAAAACAGTACGTTTAGTAGAATCTTTCTTTTTGTATAATGGGCCACCAAAACTAAAACCTAATGAATTATAACCATAAGCATCTGTAAGTTGAGATGAAATTAACTCAACACCACCAAAATACTTAGATTGTGGACCACGAGTTGAAATTGAAATTGCACCAGAGGTTAAATCTCCATACATTGCAGGAACACCACCAGTAATTACATTTAATTGTTCGATAGATTGTTGAGGTAAATTAGGCGTACCAAAAACTTTAACACCATCAACAAAGTAAGTTGTGTTTCCTGTACGACCACCACGTACGTTAATTGATTTACCTTCATCAGCTTGATATACACCAGCTGTTGTTGCGGCTACTGAGTTAACATCTTTAGTTGCTAAGTTTTGATAATCTTCGCGGGTAACAGTTTGACCTGATTTTGTGTCTGGGTCGATTAAAGGAACTTGATAGGTTACAACTTCAACTTCATCTAACTTAACACCTTCGCCGTTAGATAATGGAATAGTTACAGCAGCCGTTTTACCATCACCAACTAACACATCTTTAATTTCTTTTGCTTGATACCCAACGTAAACACCTTTTACAGCGTACTTACCTGGAGCCAAGGGTTTTATTACTGCGTTACCGTCCATATCGGTTGTAGCTACGCCAACTTGTACACCATCTTTGTATGCTACAACGTTTGCAAATGGAATTGCCTCTTTGGTAGCGTTATCAATTAAACTGATTTTAATGGCACCATTCCCTGTTTGAGCCTTGGCTGAAAAGCCCAATAACATTACTAAACCAATAGCGAATAATAAATTTTTAATCATACTGTTAAAATTATCTAAATTCTTCTTTTTCTTAAAAGCCTTAAAATTAGTTTTATTAGTGAAATATTACAAGTAATTTATTTCATTTTTTACTAATTTGTTAATTTTCAGTCATTTAATATTTTTATATTTTTTAACGTTTTATTAACTACTTACAAAATTAATTAAGGAATGTTAAAAGTAATTTAACATTTAAAATTGTGGTAATTTTAATTTTATAAGTGGTTAAATTTTAAAAACAAGTGGTAAAAACTATTTTAGCTAAAAAAGATTTTAAAAAAATAATTTACAACTAAAATAAAACAAGTTACAATAAAGGCCCACATTACTAACTTTCCACCATAAATTTTTTTAGCAAAGAGTTGAAATAACAAGAGAAAAACTGTAATTAATAAAGGAATTAAAGCAGGGTTATAATTTACACTTTGCATAAAATCTCCATTTAATAAAGCAATTAAACTTCTTTGCATACCACACCCAGGACAATCAATCCCAAAATGTGATTTAAAAAAACAAGTAAACAAATTATTTTCGAGCCAATGAATCAAATTAATAAGGTCTGCTTTTAAACATATCATCCCAAGGTAAAGCAGAAAAAGCAGCGCCTAAAATAAGAATGTAAGCTATAATACAAAGAATATATAAAGTAGATAAACTTAAACCAATTATTGCACATATTTTACCTGCTTTTAAATTATTAAATGAACTAAGCATATAAGCATTTGGATTGGCTTTATATATTGCCATTGCTTTAGATGCTAAATACAATGCAATTATTCCTAATATTAAACCAATTACACCATAACAAATGCAAGTTGTAATAGATAAAATACCTAAAACTAAAACTGCAGTAGAATTAGGGATTGGCTGTATCCCTCCGTATTGTTGAAATTGAGGATTATTAAATTGTTGTTGTGGGGTTGGGTTATTAGTTGGATTGTTTTCGTTGTTGATTTCCATTTTTGTTTTATTTTAAAAGTTAATTTATTTTGCACCATCACAAGAACCTTGGTAAACCCTTTTAACTTCGGGGTTTTCTAACACTTGAAATGTCATATAAGGTTCGCCAAATAATTTACAATATCGAGTTGGGTTTTTAGCTTTAGCCATTTCTAATGCGCGGGCAAATGTGCGTGAATAGTATTTTTCTTGCAACCTACTTGCGCTTGCAATGTACATAAAAATTAAATTTTCATTAACATCTTTCTTTTGCAAATAGGGTTCTAATAATGTTGCAGAATAATTGTAATCTTTAGCTCTGCTAAACACATAAGAAAGCTTTAAAGCATTTTGCCAACTTGCATCTTTAATTTTATAAAAACCTTTTATACGGGCAATACAAGCTTCTATTTGAGCATCGGCGGCGTCGCTTGTATCAACACTTTCCATAATTTTAAATTGCCATTCAATATTTAAACCATTAACATAATTGCTATCTAACTTACCATACAAACCATCAATTGTTTGTTGCACTTGCGCTTGGTGTTGAGGGTCGCCAGCATTTGTATCTAACTTTAAACCACAAAAAACTTTATTGTATTGAAGTACCGGATTTGAAGCGTCTAACTTTAATAATTTATCAAAAGTAGCTTCATCGTCTTCATCTATTTCATTTGTGTTTAAATATTTGTAATAAACTTTATTATTTATATAAGGGATATTTGTATTATTTTCTGTTAGTTTAATACTATCAAAAATACTTGAGTTATATTTCCCTTCACCTACTCTTTTACTCATAAACTCCATTATTTTAAATGCTTGTTGTTGGTTGCTTGCCTTTAATGCACGTTGCAAACTAACCTCTACAAAACGTTGTTCTTTTTTACCTGTTATATCGTAAGTAACATCCATAATAATTTGCGCAAAACGTTCTTTGGCTAAAATAGGCTCAAGTTCGGTTTGTAATTTATCATCTGAATTAATTTTTTCTATTGCTTTTTTCTTACCCATTTTAACTAAATCTGCATACTTACCGTCTTCGTTTTCGAGCATAAATAATCCCCAACTATCTTTATTTTCAATTGTAGGTTTAATTTTATTTTTTTGAAAACTTTGCAAAACACTAACAACGCTTTCTGCACGCTTACGTTGTAATTTAGCGTTAGCAACAGAATCGCCTTCAATAGATGCGTAAGCATAAATAAACAAACCATCAATAATAAAATCTGGTTCGTTTAAAGCTTTTATAAAAGGTTGTACATCTTCTTGTTTATAATCTGATTTATTTTTTTCGAATGGAATTGAAAAGTTTATAATAGAAGATTCATTTTTAGGTTCGAACGGGGGTTTTAACCCAGTAGATTTATCGAACGGGAGTAACCCAATTGGAGTGTTACTTTGTATATTTCCATTTTCGGTATATCCTCTTGTAATTGTTTTACAAACTTTTTTATCTTGTATAACAATTAAATTTAATTCATACGGTTCGGTAATTTTTGGGTTAAACTTGCCCATTTCTACTTCTACTCCTTTTACTTTTTTACGAAGTTTTTTATCATCAACTTTTAATAATATGTTTTTTTTAAAAAACTTTTCTTTGTAAAGCACATTTGTCATAACTCCTTTGTTATAAAGGTTATTATCTACAATGTTATAATCAGCCGGAATGTATTGGCTACGTTGAACAACATCAACAGCTAAACCATCGGTAGATTTTTTTAATAATTTTCTAAGTTCGCGTGAGTTTGAATATTTTAAATAAATTTTTCCATTATGTACAAACAAACCTTTTTGAAGATTATCATAATTTCGCCAACGCTCGCAGGTTTTACATTTTCTTAAATCTGGGCCATCTAATTTTTTTGTTTTTTTATTATAAGGCACCGCTAACTGGCTGCGGTATGGAGCACCACCATTTGTTATGTCATATCCACCAAAAATAGCACTAACAAAAACTTTTTTTGCTTTTTCGTCGGCAACACAGGCTATACCAACTAAAGTAAATTTTGGATTTAATAATACAGAAATGTTTTTTGGATTACTTTCCCACCTGTTATAAATATTTTTGGCAACATCTTCAGTTTTATAATTTTCTTTTCCTTTGCTTATTGGTGCTTTATTACTAAGTTCTTCGCCTCGTTTTGTTGCACCAACTTTTTTTAAATATTTTTTTGTTTTTTTAGGGTCAATTTTATCTTTGCCACTATCAGCCATTTTACCTGCACTAATATCTCCAGCTTCTTGCAACATATCGCTCATTTGAATACTATCTAAACCTTTTTCTTTACGATAGCGATTTAATTCTTTTAAAATTGCTTTTGGTAAAGAATCTAAATTAAAATTTTGGTCAGATATTTTATTTCCACTTTTTTGAGAAAATGAAACTAAAAATGAAAATAGTAAAATGATAGTAAAATATTTTTTCATGCTTTAATTATAAAAAAACAATGTAAAAAATTAATTGATTTTTAAAATGTAAAGTTTTTAAAAGGAAATTAACAAAAGTAAAATATTGTTTAAATAAATATTTTTTTGAACTAAAAGCAACACAATTTTTTATGAAATTTATGCAATGCATTTTTTAGATGAATTAAACCCAGTACAAAGAGCAGCAGCCCAAGCCACAGAAGGGCCAGTAATGATAATTGCAGGCGCGGGCTCAGGCAAAACACGTGTACTTACATACCGCATTGCACATTTAATGGAAAAAAATGTTGATGCATTTAATATTTTAGCATTAACCTTTACCAATAAGGCTGCTAAAGAAATGAAAGAACGTATATCTAAAATTGTAGGGGTTAGTGAAGCAAAAAATTTATGGATGGGCACCTTTCATAGTGTATTTGCAAAATTATTAAGAATTGAAGCTGAAAAAATTGGATACCCTAGTAACTTTATAATTTATGATACCGATGATTGTAAAAGCATAATTAAAGACATTTTAAAACAATTAAACTTAGATGATAAAATATATAAACCATCTATGGTGTTAAATAGAATAAGCGATGCTAAAAACAAATTAATAAATGCACAACAATATCTTAACAACCCTATAACTCAACAAGAAGACTATCAAAGTAGGAAACCAATGCTTGGCAAAATTTATGAAGCTTACCAAAAAAGAAACTTTAAGGCAGGTGCTATGGATTTTGATGATTTACTTTTTCAAACCAATGTTTTGTTAAGAGATTTTCCTGATTTGTTATATAAATATCAAAACAAATTTAAATACATTTTAGTTGATGAGTATCAAGATACAAACTTTTCGCAATACGTAATTATAAAGCAACTGGCTGCAAGGTTTCAAAACATTTGTGTTGTTGGCGATGATGCGCAAAGTATTTATTCTTTTAGGGGGGCAAACATTCAAAATATATTAAATTTCGAAAAAGATTACCCAGATTTAAGAACATTTAAATTAGAACAAAACTATAGAAGCACAAAAACCATTGTTAGCGCTGCAAACGAAATTATAGCAAACAATAAAGACCAAATAAAAAAATTAGTTTTTACAGATAATGAAATTGGTACAAAAATTAAAATCATAAAAGCATCAACTGATAACGAAGAAGGTAAAAAAGTTGCAGATTCTATTTTTGAAACAAAAATGAATAACCAAGCAAATAATAACGATTTTGCAATTTTATACCGTACTAATTCGCAATCTCGTTCATTTGAAGAGTCGTTTAGAAAATTAAATATTCAGTATAAAATTTATGGTGGAGTTAGTTTTTATCAACGTAAAGAAATAAAAGATGCTTTGTGTTATTTTAGATTAACAATAAACCATAATGATGATGAAAGTTTAAAACGAATTATAAATTATCCAGCAAGAGGCATTGGCCAAAGCACAATGGATAAAATTATTTTAACTGCAGCTGAAAATGAAAAAAGTATTTGGGAAATTATAACTGATTTAAAAAAATACAACCTTGGAATTAATAATGGCATTACAAATAAAATAGAACAGTTTGTTATTCAAATTAAATCGTATGCAATAAATTTAAACACAAAAGATGCATTTGAAATTGCTAATCATATATTAGTTAATAGTGGAATAATAAAAGAGCTTTACGCCGAAAAAACAGAAACACCCGAAGGATTAAGCAGATACGAAAACATACAAGAGCTTTTAAATGGCATAAAAGATTTTGTTGAACAAGAAAGAACACCACAAGAGATAGAAGTAAAAGAAGTAATAAATAAACAAACAGAAAACGAAACTTTATTTACCGAAAATGAAATTGATTGCAGAACGTTAAACGAATACATGCAAGACATAACATTAATGACAGATGTGGACAAAGAGAAAGATGATGAAAAAAATGAAGATAAAGTTAGTTTAATGACAATACATGCAAGTAAAGGATTAGAGTTTAAATATGTTTATGTTGTTGGTTTAGAAGAAAATTTATTTCCGTCGCAATTAAGCATAAATGATAGAACAGAGCTTGAAGAAGAAAGAAGATTATTTTATGTTGCTATTACAAGAGCTGAAAAAAATGCAACTTTAAGTTATGCAACTATGCGTTTTAGATTTGGTAACACAACATTTTGCGAACCAAGTAGGTTTATTACCGAAATTAATCCTAAATATTTAGAATTTCCTGAAATAGAAAAAGGACCAGTTGTAAACGATAGTATGTTTGATAAAATGCGTAATCAGTACAACGAAAACAATTCATTTAATTTTGGATTTAATAAAACAAAAAATAACAACAATATAAAAGTTTCAAATTTAAATACTGACAACACAACAGGAATTGGTTTTAACAAACCTAAACAATTTGTAAGTTTAAAATCAAAATTAAATTCGCCTTCAACAAACTCAAGCACAGATATTGATTTTAATAAAAATTTAATGATTAATGAACCTGTTTTTCACGAAAAATTTGGCGAAGGAATTGTTATTTTATTAGAAGGCAATTGGCCAGAAACTAAAGCCACAATAGAATTTAAAGATGGGTCAAAAAAGAGTTTACTTTTAAAATTTGCTAAATTGAAAAAAACAAATTCTTAAAAAGAAACTAAAAACGAATTCCTATAACTGTAACATCATCAACTTGTTCTAATTTTCCTTTCCATATATCAAAATTATTTGCTATTAATTTTTTTTGATTATCCATTGTTGAATTAGAGTTAGAGATTAGTAATTCTCTAAAATTCTTAATCATAAATTTTTTTCCTTTTTCTCCTCCAAATTGATCAACATATCCATCAGAAAACATGTAAATAATATCGTTACTCTTAATTTCAACACTAACATTTGTAAAAGGCTTTAATTGTTCGTTATAAAATGAACCCACTTGATGTTTATTGCCATTAATTGTTTCTATATCATTATTTCTAATTTTTAGAATGCTTGTGTTTGCACCAGCAAAAATTAATTCATTTTTTGAATTAGACCATTTACAAATAGAGATTTCCATTCCATCTTTAATGCTATTTTCTTCTTCTGTTTGTTTTAAAGTTTCATTCAAATCTGTGTTAATTTGATTTAAAATATCGGCAGGTGTTTTGCATTTATGTTCGTAAATAGCATTATTTAATAAATTAAACCCAACAATGCTTAAAAATGCGCCAGGTACTCCATGTCCTGTACAATCAATAATTGCTGCGTAAACATCGCCGTTAGTATCTTTTTCAAACCAATAAAAATCTCCACTAACTATATCTTTTGGTTTAAAAAACACAAATGAATTTGGAAAAAGAGAAGTATAATACTTTTGATCTGGAAAAATTGCATCTTGAATACGTTTAGAATAAGTTATGCTATCTGTTATGTCTTTATTTTTATCTGAAAGTTCTTTATAAGCAATATCAATAATTGCTTTTTGTTTTTCAATTGCTTCATTTTTTTTACTTATAGCTTCGGCAATTTGTTGCTTTTCTTTATATCTTCTAAAAAACATAAATGCAAAAATTAAAACAAATGCACCTATAAGAGAAAGAACAATAATGAAATAATTTTTTTGTTTTAACTTATTTATATTTTCTTCTTTTTGAATTTTTTGTAAAAGTTTTATTTCAGATAATTCAGTTTCTTTTTCTTTAGTTTTGTATTTAGTTTCTAATAAAGCTATTTGGTTTGCATTTTCTATATTTCTTAAACTATCATTAACTTGCATTAATAAGTTTAAAATTTTATTAGCTGATTTATAATCATTTTTTAACTCATAAGCATCTCTTAAATTTAAGTAAGCACTTTTAACATCTTCTTTTGAACCCATCCTCTGGGCAATTTTTAAAACTTTTTCAGAAATTTCTATTGCTTCGTTTGTTTTATTTTGTTTGTTATAAATACTTCCTAAATTACACATGCTTGCCAACATGCCAATAGAATCGTTTATGCTTTCTCTTAATTGATAACTTCGTAAATTAAATGAAATTGCATTTGTAAAATCTTTTTTCTGTTTATAAACAATTGACATGTTATCTAAACAAGATGCCATTTGTTTAGTGTTTTTAGTATTTTCGAAAATTAATAGAGCTTTAGAATAATAAACTAAAGATGAGTCTAACTCTCCACTTTCATCAAACAAAATTGCTAAATTTCCAAAACTTGCACCCAAACCGTTTACATCATTAATTTCTGTACAAATAATTATATTTTTTTTAAAATACTCTTCGGCTTTTTTATTAAACCCCTGGTACCAATAAATTACACCAATTGCAGTGTAACAACGAGCTAATTTTTGTTTAAAATTACTTTTTTTACAAATTTCGCTTGCTATTAAAAAATTTCTTAATGCATCTTTGTATTTACCATTTGCTTCTAAGGCAAAACCTGTAATAATATTAGCTTCAACAAATAATTTTTTATCGTTTAAATCTTTAGCGGTTTTTAAAGCAATCTTTGCACATACTAATGCTGAATCAAAATCATGATGTAAAAGTTCTTCGGCATAACTTAACAATGCATAAGTTTTTTGTGTAGGTTCTTTAGTTACTTTATAAACTTTATATAAACTATCTAAATTTTGAGAAGTTAAAAGACTTGTGTAAAGTATAAAAAAAAATATGCTTAAAATTATTTTAATAACTTAAAATTTAATGCATACAATGTAAATGAATAAATTAAATTTAACCAATAAATTCGACGAAATATCAAATACCGTAACACAAAACTTTCATAATTAAACCTTTATTCCTACAACCGTAACATCATCAACTTGCTCGTTTGTTCCCTTCCATTTATTAAATGTTGCTTCGAGTAATTGCTTTTGTACTTGCATTGGTAAATGCGCATTTGAAACAATTAATTCGCGCAAGTTTTTAATCATGTATTTTTTGCCTTTCTCGCCTCCAAATTGATCTTGGAACCCATCGGTTAAGGTGTACACAATATCTCCTTTTTGTATATCAACTTCGTGTAAAGTAAACGGTATATCTTGTTTATCGTGTTTACCTACTGGCATTTTATCGGGTTTTACATCGTAAATGCTAAATGTTGAATTATAAATTTTAAATGGGTTTTCTATATTTTCATTCAATATTTCTAATTTATCATTTATAATTTCTCTAACTATCCAAACCGGATTATTGGCCGCGGCAATTTGTAATTTTAAATTTTGAAAATCGAAAACTAATACACTACAATCCATTCCATCTTTCCCTCCTTCTGCACTTCCGTCATTTGATAAATGATTGATAATTTTTTTTCGAGTTGCATTTAAAATATCTGCTGCTTCTACTAATTTATCTGCATTTATTGTTTCGTTTAAACATGATATATTAAGCATACTCATAATAGAACCGGGAACGCCATGCCCTGTACTATCTGCTGTAACTAATGCGAATCGTTTATTGGTAGTTGAGCCTGTCGAAGCTCCCCAATAAAAATCACCACTAACAACATCTTTAGGCTTAAAGAATAAAAAATATTCCGGAAGGTTTTCTTTTAATAATTTATCACTAGCTAACAAAGCGTATTGTATTCTCTTAGCATAATTAATACTATCTAAAATTTCTTTTTGTTTTTCTTCTACTAGTTTATTTTTAGTAATTACTTCGTTTTTTTGTTGTAGAATAATTTCATTATCCTTCTTTTTTCTTCTGTAACTAGAAATTAAAATAGTGATAGCTACAAAAGAAATACAAGCAACACCAATCAATAAATAATTAATAGTTTTTTGTTTTCTTTGAGCATCGCTTAATAATTGTATCTGGCTTTCTTTTTTTTCAACTTCGTGAATTGTATTTAATTCTGATAATTTTTCACTTAAGTTATTTTGATACATCGTATCTTTTAGATTATATGCTTCCATTAATTTAGAATAGGCCCCATCAAAATTACCACTTACAAACAAAATTTGACTAAGTTGTTTTTTTAATGCAATATTCTTATTAACATCAGATGTAAACTGCAATAACATTAGCGCCGAATCAATATACTTTTTTGCTACATCATACTTACCTTCTCTTTCCAATAGAGCGGCGTAGTTGCTATATGAATTTATTTTCAAATAATCTTCAAAGTCATGTATCTTTATCATCTCAATTGCCTCGTTACTGTACTTTTTAGCTTTTTCAAATTCATTCATATCTATATATTGTTGGCAAATATTATTACAAATCATTAAAAAATAAACATAATTACTATCTAGTTTTACCTTTTGGTATGTATTTAGATATAATTCCATTGCGTCAGCAGGTTTATTTATAGAGCTATATACGTTTGCCAAATTAATTGAAAGTGCATAATTAAAACTGTTATCTTTCATTTTTTCAGACAATTCAATCCCTTTTTTGTAATAAACTATACTATTTTTATAATCATTTATGCTATTAAATAAATTACCCATGCTGTTATATAATTTAGATAATCCAATATTATATTTAGTTTTAATAAATTTAGATTCTGCTTTTAAAAAATATTGAATTGCTTTATCATTTAGCCGTTGATCTAAATAGGAATTTCCTAAGTTAGTTAATGAACGTCCAAGACCAAGTTCATCATGGATTTCTTCCTGAATTTCAATGGCAAGTAAATGGAAATAAACGGTTGAATCAAAATTTAATAAAAAATAATATGACGATCCAATAGTATTTAAAGAGTATGCTATTAACCGTTTATTATTTGACACCTGTGCCAAACGGTACGCCTCAAAAGCGATTGATTTTGATTTTGTGGGGTTATTAATTAGTATGTTTCTCGCCTCATCTATTTTTTGTTGAACACTTAACGTATCCGCTTGAGCAAAAAACTTGCTAGTATTACAAAAACATGCAATAAAGACAAACACAATTAGTCTTATAAAATATTTTCCATTTTTGCCCAATGAAATAAACTCAAATTAAAGTTATAAAAAAGTCCAAAGTTTGTTTTCAAAAAATCGTTTTACAAACCACATCAATTACATATTCCTTCTATACTGTCCTCCAACCTCAAATAAGCATTTAGTTACTTGGCCTAAAGACATATACTTTGCAGCTTCCATTAGTTCAGCAAAAATATTTTTATTTTGAATGGCTGCTGTTTGCAAACGCAAAACCATTTCATCATGTTTTTGCTTGTGTGAATTGTGTAATTCACCTAACATATTTATTTGATATTCTTTTTCTTCGGTTGTTGAACGAATAACTTCTTTAGGCAACACCGTTGGGCTTCCTTTACTTGATAAGAAAGTATTAACTCCAATAATTGGAAACTCGCCAGTGTGTTTTAAAGTTTCGTAGTATAAACTTTCTTCTTGTATTTGTCCGCGTTGGTACATTGTTTCCATTGCGCCTAAAACTCCACCACGCTCAGAGATTCTGTCAAACTCTGTTAATACAGCCTCTTCAACTAAATCTGTTAACTCTTCAATAATAAACGAACCTTGTAATGGATTTTCGTTTTTAGCTAAACCTAACTCACGATTAATAATTAACTGTATAGCCATTGCTCTACGAACAGATTCTTCTGTAGGTGTTGTTATCGCTTCATCATAAGCATTTGTATGTAAGGAATTACAGTTGTCATAAATTGCATACAATGCTTGTAGGGTTGTTCGAATATCATTAAAATCAATTTCTTGTGCGTGTAACGAACGGCCTGATGTTTGAATATGATATTTTAACATCTGACTTCTTTCATTGCCTTTGTATTTGTATTTCATTGCCTTGCTCCAAATACGACGGCTAACACGTCCAATTACACTATACTCAGGGTCTATACCGTTACTAAAGAAAAAAGATAAGTTTGGTGCAAAATCATCAATATGCATGCCTCTACTTAAATAATATTCAACAAACGTAAAGCCGTTAGCTAATGTAAATGCTAACTGAGAAATTGGATTTGCACCAGCTTCTGCAATATGATACCCTGAAATAGAAACAGAATAAAAATTACGAACTTTTTGGTCGATAAAATATTGTTGAATATCACCCATTACTCTCAAACTAAACTCTGTACTAAAAATACATGTGTTTTGTGCCTGATCTTCTTTTAAAATATCTGCTTGAACTGTGCCTCGTACTTGCGAAAGCGTAGTTGCTTTTATTTTTTCGTAAACATCTTTTGGTAAAACCTGATCTCCTGTAACCCCTAATAACATAAGGCCTAAACCATTATTTCCATCAGGTAAATCTCCTTGGTATTTAGGGCGTTTAGTGCCTTTTGCTTTATAAATAGCCTCTATTTTTGATTCAACTTCTTTTTCTAATTTATTTTCTTTAATATAAATTTCGCATTGTTGATCAATTGCTGCGTTCATAAAAAAGGCAGTCATGGTTGGCGCTGGCCCGTTAATTGTCATTGATACAGACGTTTTTGGATCAGCTAAATTAAAGCCACTGTATAATTTTTTTGCATCATCTAAACAACAAATACTCACACCGCTATTACCAATTTTACCATAAATATCTGGGCGATAATCAGGATCATTACCATATAAAGTAACACTGTCAAACGCTGTACTTAAACGCGCTGCAGGCAATCCTTTACTTACATAGTGGAAACGTTTATTTGTTCTTTCAGGTCCACCCTCGCCGGCAAACATACGCGTAGGATCTTCCCCTTCTCGTTTAAAAGGATAAATACCTGCAGTGTAAGGAAAATCGCCGGGGAAATTTTCTTGTAAGTTCCATTTTAAAATATCGCCCCAAGCAGTGTATTTTGGCGATGCAATTTTTGGAACTTGTGTATGCGAAAGAGACTCGTAATGTGTTGCAATTTTTAAAACTTTATCGCGCACTTTAAATTCGTAAAACTCGTTACTGAACAGTTTCTTTTTAGTATCCCAATTTTCAATTAATTTAAAATTATGCGGATCTAAATCTAATTTCACTTTTTCGTATGCCTCTTGCAAACCTTTAATTAAGCGATCTTTATCTTCCAATTTGCTTTCTTTAATTGTTTCAATTGATTTATGAATACCATATAATTTTTGAGCAATTTCGGCTTGTTCGTTAGATTTTTTATCGTATCCACGGTTGTTTTCAGAAATTTCGGATAAATAACGTGTTTTAGAAGGAGGAATGATGTAAATTTTTTCACTCATCTCTTCCGTAATTTTAAAATTAGAGGTTAGGTTTATGTTTCCTGTTTTTTCAACTAACGTATCCATAACTGCCTTATATAGTCTATTCATTCCTGGATCGTTAAACTGAGATGCAATTGTACCGTAAACTGGTAAAGCCTCATCATCAACTTCAAATAATTTATGATTGCGTTTATATTGTTTTTTCACATCACGTAATGCATCTAAGGCTCCTCTTTTATCAAATTTATTTAAGGCAATAATATTTGCAAAATCTAACATGTCAATTTTTTCGAGCTGTGTAGCGGCTCCATATTCGGGAGTCATCACATATAAACTCATGGTAGAATGCTCTATGATTTCTGTATCAGATTGACCAATACCAGACGTTTCTAAAATAATTAAATCGAAGTTAGCGGCTTTGCATACATTCACTGCATCTTGTACGTATTTGCTTAACGCTAAATTACTTTGACGAGTAGCTAATGAACGCATATAAACTCTATCATTTTTAATGGCATTCATTCTAATTCTATCGCCTAGTAAAGCGCCGCCTGTTTTACGTTTAGAAGGATCAACAGATATGATAGCAATTTGTTTGCCTGCCTGTCCGTTAGGCAGGTCTTTGAAATCAATTAAAAAACGGCGAACTAATTCATCAACTAAACTAGATTTACCTGCGCCACCTGTACCAGTAATACCAAGTACAGGAGTATTAGAAATTTTAGCTTTTGCCTCAATATCGCTAAGCAGATTAGTATTTTGCTCGTTAAAATTTTCGGCAGCAGAAATTATTCGAGCAATAGATTTATAATCTCGTTGTTCTAATTTTTTTAGTTCGTCAGTTAAATTAGCTCCTGTAGGATAATCGCATTTTTTCAATAAATCGTTTATCATGCCTTGCAAGCCTAAAGCACGTCCATCATCAGGAGAATAAATTCGTGTAATACCATAATTATGCAAGTCTTCAATTTCTTCGGGAAGAATTACACCACCACCACCACCAAATAATTTGATGTGTTCGCAACCTTTTTCTTTTAATAAATCGTACATGTATTTGAAATACTCTACGTGTCCGCCTTGATAGCTGGTTACAGCAATTGCATTAGCATCTTCTTGAATAGCACAGTTTACAACCTCTTGCGCACTTCTATCATGTCCTAAATGTATTACCTCTGCTCCACTCGATTGAATAATGCGACGCATGATGTTGATTGCAGCATCGTGTCCATCAAATAAAGCAGCAGCTGTTACAATTCTAATTTTATGTTTTGATTGATATGATGTAGTTTCCATTTATAACAGTAATTTTTAGGCTTCTAATATAACTATTTTTTAGGGTAAAATAAGGGCAGATTTATAGTAAAATAGCAACACCTAAAAACAAAACAACCTCTCTTATGTAATTAAATATCAGCGCATTAAATACAAATATTGCATTTTGTTAATTAAGATTAACAATTTTATATTATTTTGTTATTTTATAGTAACAAAAAATACAAATATTATATATAATAATAAACAATTATTACTAAATTTGAATATATAAAATTACAATATGGAAACTTTAATCGAATTTCAAAACACAATGTTAAACAATTTAGTTTACGATTTTAGTAGAGGGTTAGAAACTGAAATGAATTGGAATATGCGACTATCTGCTATTAAAGGCGCTAGAGGGGTTGGAAAAACTACAGTACTTTTAAACTACATCAAACGCCACCCAAAAGATGCTAAAAAAATATTATATGCCAGCTTAGATGATATATATTTTACAGAAAATAAATTAGTTACACTTGCCAAACACTTTGCCAGAAGCGGAGGAAAACATTTGTTATTAGATGAAGTGCATAAATACCCAAATTGGAGTCAGGAATTAAAAAACATTTACGACTCAATACCTCAACTAAAAGTAACATTTACCAGCTCTAGTATTTTACAAATTTTAAAAGGGCATTACGATTTAAGCAGAAGAGTGGTAATGAATGAATTACCAGGGCTTTCGTTTAGAGAATTTTTACAAATTGAAAGTGGAATAAAATTTAAAACTTTATCAATTGAAGAAATTATTAAAAACCATGAAACATTAAGTAAAGACATTATAAAAAAAATAAAACCATTTGAATATTGGAACGATTACATACAACATGGATTTTACCCGTTTTATCGCGAAAATAAATTAGCTTACCATCAGCGGTTAATGAATGTGCTTAATCTAACGCTGGAAAGCGATTTGGTTATTTGTAAAGAAATTGATCCTAAATTTATTTTTAAACTAAAACGTATGTTACACATGATTGCAGTTGCTGTACCATACACACCAAACGTTTCAAAATTAGCTGGAGATTTAGAAGTATCAAGACCTACAATTAATAATTTTTTTGATTACTTAGAAGATGGGCGTTTAGTAAAATTATTGCGAAGAGATGATAAAGCGTTTAATGTATTATCTAAACCAGAAAAAGTGTATTTACAAAATACAAACTTAATGTATGGAATAGATAAACGTAAAGTAAATGAGGGAAACATACGCGAAACATTTTTCTTTAATCAGGTTGGGTACAAACATAAAATTTCATTTTCAGATATAGGCGATTTTTTAGTAAACGGTGAGTATAAATTTGAAATTGGAGGAATTAACAAATCAAAATATCAAATAAAAAATCATAAAAATGCTTTTATAGTGAGCGACGATATGGAATATGGAGTTGGAAACAAAATTCCGTTATGGATTTTTGGATTTTTATATTAGTATTTTACAAATTTTGTGATTAATCATACCTTTTAAACAAACACATTTTATAGTATCTTTGTAGTATGAACAAAAAGAAAATAGTTAATGTTGGTAACATTGCATGCGGAAGCGATGAGTTATTTTTAATTAGTGGACCATGTGTTATTGAAGATGAAAAAATAATGATGAAAACTGCTGAAAAGATAAAAGAAGTTAGCGAAAAATTAAAAATTAAAACCATTTTTAAATCGTCGTTTACAAAAGATAACCGCAGTAGTTTAAATTATTACCAAGGCCCAGGTTTAGATAAAGGCGTTAAACTATTAGCAAAAATAAAAGAACAATTTGGTTTTCCTTTATTAACCGATATACACTCGCACGACCAAGCTACAGCTGCTGCTGATGTTATTGACGTTTTACAAATACCTGCCTATTTATGTATGCAAACAAGTTTATTAGTTGCCGCAGCTAAAACTGGTAGAGTAATAAATATTAAACACGGGCAATTTTTAGCGCCAGATAATATGAAACACCCCGCACAAAAATGTGTTGATGCTGGTAATGATAAAATTATTTTAACTGAAAGGGGTTATACATTTGGGTATAATGATTTAATAGTTGACCCTCGTTCGTTTTATCATATGAATAATATTGGTTTTCCGGTGGTGTTTGATGTTACACATTGTGTAAGAAAATATGGTATACCAAGTGCAGATAAAAAAGGAGGGGCTCGCGAATTTTTACCAGTATTAGCTAGAGCTGGTGCTGCAAGTGGAATTGATGGGATGTTTATTGAGTGCCACCCTTGCCCAGATGAAGCATTATGCGATGCGGCTTCGCAATTAGATATGACACAATTAGAAGAATTTTTAAAACCAATAATTGAGTTACATCAAGTTGAAGTGAAGTATAGAAATAAATAAAATTATTTTTTATTTAATCGTTTTATTCTTGATTGAACAGCTGGTGTTTTAACTTCATCAGGTATAAGTTTTACAACTTCGTGTAATTCGTTATTTAACTCTGGGTAATTTTTCACAATATTGTTAGCTACAGTTATCGAAAATGCTATAACCGCAACTGGTTCGGTGCATTTAGTAATAATTGATAAACATTTATCTAAAATTTTAACTTGAAATTTTTCTTCTATTTCAATTGCTTCAAAAAAACGAAGTAAATTTCGTTTTATTGCCGGGTGTGTATTTGGATTAAGAAATAAGTCTGATAACTTTTCCATATACGGCATTAATTTTTCAGGAGATTTAAGTCCAATATTACTTAAAGGCCAACTTATTACTTGTTGTTCTCTTTTAGTGCCATTTATTAAAGTTTTAATGGCCAATTTTAATAATTTATTGTTATCTGCTAAATGAGTTTCCATTTTAAAAGCAGAGTTTTTACTTTGTGGTTTAATTAAAAAATTGTTTAGAATTTGAATTTCAGACATTTTATTATTTGCTGTAATTACGATTTCCAAAAATTAAACTGCCAATGCGCACCATGTTACTTCCGCATTTTATTGCTAAATCATAATCGTTGCTCATTCCCATACTTAAAATATTAAAATTATTTTTTTGTTGTAAAGATTTGTAAAGAGCTGCTAAAGTTTCAAATTCAAGTTTAATTTGACTAGTATTATCAGTATTTGAAGCCATGCCCATAAATCCAACAATATTTACATTTGGATATTTTAGATTTTCGCCTGTATTAAAAAAACTGTTTATTTCATTATAATCAAAACCAAATTTTGTTTCTTCTTTTGCTATAAAAACTTGTAGTAAACAATTTATTATTCGATTATTTTTTTGAGCTTGCTTATTAATTTCTTTTAATAAGCTTAAACTATCAACACCATGAATTAAAGTAACAAACGGAGCAATGTATTTTACTTTATTACTTTGTAAATGGCCAATAAAATGCCATTTTATATCTTTTGGTAAAGAGTTTTGTTTATCAACTAATTCTTGCACATAATTTTCGCCAAAAATTAACTGGCCTGCATTATATGCTTGTAAAATATCTTCGTTTGGCTTGGTTTTAGATACCGCAACAAGTGTAACATTTGTTGGTAGTGTACTTTTAATTTTTTGTAAATCTGATTTTATATCACCAATGAAATTCATACGGAAAATAATTTATTTATTTTCTTCAATGCTATACACAAGCAAACCGCTTCTCATTTTAGGCTCAACCCATGTGCTTTTTGGAGGCATTATTTTATTAGTGTCTGCAATCCATTTTAAATGTTCTAATGTAACAGGGTATAAACCAAATGCCACAGAAAATTTACCATCTGTAACTAATTTTTTTAAAGTTTTTGCCCCTTTAACACCCGGCACAAAACCTACTCTTTTATCAGTTTTTAAATCTTTAATATCTAATATTGGAGTTAAAATTGTTTCGGTTAATATTTGCGCATCGAGACTTCCAACGGGGTCATTACTATTGTAAACATTAGTGTGTGCAGTTAAGCAATACCAAGTATTGTTAACAAACATAGATAATTGATGTTTTTTTTGAGGAACAAAAAACTCATCGTTTATTATTTCAATTTCAAAATGATGTTTTATTTTTTGCAATAGTTCATCAACACTTAATCCATTTAAATCTTTAATTACTCTATTATAATCGTAAATTTTTAATTGAGATTCAGGGAAAAATACACCTAAATAAAAATTATACGACTCATTGCCAATAAAATTTGGATTTTGTTTTCTCTTTTCAACTCCCAACAATGTTGAAGAAGCTGAACGATGGTGTCCATCTGCAATGTATATTGCTTTAACAGATTCAAATCTGCCTTTAATAAAATTTACTTTATCCGTATCTTTTACAACCCACAAACTATGTCTAATACGATCAGTTGTAGTAAAATCATATTCTGGTCTTTGTTTACATGTTTCTGAACAAAAATTATTTATATCAGTATCATCAGGATATGAAAATAAAACTGGTTCAGCATTAAATTCACAAACCTTTACATATTCCATTAATTTTTGTTCGCGGTGTGTAAGTGTTTGTTCGTGTATTTTAATAGTACCGTTTATATAATCTTCAATACTACTACAAGCAATTATTCCAACAAAAGTATTTTTTTCTTTTATTTGACGGTAAACATAATAACAAGGCGTTTCATCTTGAATAAATACCTCATCGGAAATAAATTCTTTAAATTTATTTTTAACCTTTTTTAAACGTTCAACTGAGCCAGGTTTGGATCTTACTCCATCAGAAAAATCGGGATTAATTACATGTAAAAAAGAAAATGGGTTAGCCTCCAATTTATCTTTTAATTCATTAAGGTTATAACCATCTACGCTTCTTGAAGCTACTAAACCTACTTTGTCTATAGTTGGTCTTATTGCTTTAAAAGGTATTATGGTTGCCATTTTTTTAAATTAAATTTTAAAGATTAATTTTTTAAAGATTCAATTAATTTTTCTGCTAATTCAACCCCAATTCGTTCTTGGGCTTCGTTAGTTGCAGCTCCAATATGTGGAGTTAAACTAATTTTTGGATTATTTAAAATTGCAACACTTGGCCTTGGTTCGTTTTCAAAAACATCTAAACAGGCATGAGATATTTTTCCAGTGTTTAAGCCTTCCAGTAAATCATCTTCATTAATTACTCCACCCCTAGCTGTATTTACAAGCACTACACCGTTTTTCATATTAGCAATTTCGTGTTTAGTAATTAATTTTCCTCCTGGCACATGAAAAGTAAAAAAATCTGCTTGTTTAATTAATTTATCTAAACCAATTGTTTTAATTTTAACTTTAGGTAATTCGGTTAATCCATCAATTTCAATAGGTATTTCAGCCTCAGTAACAAATGGATCAAACGCTAATACTTTCATACCACAACCTAATGCAATTTTTGCAACAGTTTGTCCTATTCTTCCAAACCCAACAATACCAATGGTTTTACCTTTAAGCTCAACTCCTTTAGCATATTTTTTCTTTAAGTCATCAAATTTATCAAATCCATTTGAAGGCATTTGTCTGTTACTATCATACAAAAACCTTACTGCATTAAATAAATGTGCAAATACCAATTCAGCAACCGAATTACTTGATGCTGCGGGTGTATTTATTACTTGTTTACCAACAGATTTAGCATATTCAACATCAATATTATCCATACCTACGCCTCCACGAGCAATAACTTTTAAATTAGGGCAAGCATCAATTAAATCTTTACGTACCTTTGTTGCACTCCTTACAGTAAGCGCTACTATATTTTTGCTATTAATTTCATCAATCAATTTTTCTTGATTTACTTTTTCAGTAATTACTGTGTAACCAGCTTTTTCTAGTATAGTTTTTCCAACTTCATCTATTCCATCATTTGCTAAAATTAATTTGCTCATTTTTAAATAATTTAGTTTTTAAAAATACTAATTTCTTTGCTATTGCATTTGTTTAAAGTGATAATTAAAATTAAAAAGCCTCAAATTTTTGTATTTGAGGCTTTAAAAAGTTTGATTTTATTTATTTTGGTGCTCCTGCAGTAGGATTTAAATTTAATACATCTTTATATTTAAAAGTTAATTTGCTGTAAAAATCGTTACTGTAATGAGAAACTGTATCAATTAAATAATTCACTTCTGTTTGATCTAATCCAGTGGCTGGACGCAAAGCTAAAATATAAAACCAACCATTTTTACGGCAAATTGCGCACGCATACATGTCGTAGTTCATATCTAATAAATCACCATAAATTTCTTCGTTTCTACTTTCAGGCACTTTAAATAAAGGGCTCATAACTTGAAAATAATACGTTTCGGGTTTAGAGGCAAAATTAAAAACATCTAAATAAACTGGAGCACCTTTTACAGTAATGTTCCATTGTCCATCTTTTTCTTTTCTTGAAGCAATAGGATCTATATTTAATCCCTTTATACTTTCTTCTACTAATGAGCTTGCTTGTTGTAAATTCATATTTATAATTATTGGTTAATTAAAATTAACTAAAAATATTTAGAAACAAAAAAACCTTGTTAAAATTAACAAGGTTTTTTTTGTTTTTATTAAAATTTATTTTAATAACTCTCTGGCAATAACTAATTTTTGTATTTCGCTAGTTCCTTCGCCAATAGTGCATAATTTACTATCTCTGTAAAATTTTTCAACCGGAAAATCTTTGGTAAAACCATAGCCACCAAATATTTGAACTGCTTCGTTAGCTGCTTTTACGCATATTTCACTTGCATAGTATTTAGCCATTGCACCTGCAACAGTAACTTTTTGTCCGTTATTTTTTAAATGGGCTGCATGTAAGGTTAACAATTCAGCTGCTTCAAATTCTGTTGCCATATCGGCTAATTTAAACGCAATTGCTTGAAATTTAGATATTGGTTGACCAAATTGTTCGCGTTCTTTTGCATATTTCACACTAGCATCTAAGCTTCCTTTTGCTATACCTAAGCTTAAGGCAGCAATACTAATTCGTCCTCCATCTAAAACTTTCATTGCTTGTATAAAGCCATCGCCAACGTTACCTAAAATTTGTGATTTATGAACTCTGCAATTTTCGAAAATTAATTCGGCTGTTTCGCTTGCGCGCATACCTAATTTATTTTCTTTTTTACCTCCTTTAAATCCTGGCGTGCCTCTTTCTATAACAAATGCAGTAATTCCTTTACTATCTAATAATTCGCCCGTTCTTACAAGAACAACCGCTACATTTCCTGTTATACCATGAGTAATCCAGTTTTTTGTACCATTAATTACCCAATAATCGCCATCTTGAACTGCAGTACAACGCATACGCATAGCATCACTTCCTGTATTTGCTTCGGTTAAACCCCAAGCGCCAATCCACTCAGCTGTAGCTAATTTTGGTAAGTATTTTTTCTTTTGTTCTTCGTTACCAAAGGCTAAAATATGCCCAGTGCATAAACTATTGTGTGCAGCCATTGATAAACCAATTGAACTGCAAATACTTGCTAGTTCTGTTATAGCTGTAACATATTCGGTATAACTAAAACCACTACCTCCATACTCAGTTGGTACTAAAACACCCATTAAACCTAATTCGCCTAGCTTTTTAAATACCTCAACAGGGAAGGTTTGATTTTCATCCCACTCCATCATTTTAGGAGTAATATGTTCTTTACCAAATTTGCGAATCATATCCGCAATCATTAATTGGTTTTCGTTTTTATTAAACGAAATTGAATTGTTTTCTAATACTGAACTAGACATGTTATATTATTTGTATATTTTTTTAATTTTTCTTCTCCTTTTAAAAACGATAAGCCAACAATAAAATTAAATCCAACCACATTTGCTCCCAATTTATTAATTAATTCGGCTGCGGCAGCTGCTGTTCCCCCAGTTGCTAATAAATCATCGTGAATTAAAACATTCCAATTTTTTTGTAATGCGTCTGTATGCATTTCAATTTTAGCGCTTCCATATTCTAAATCATATTCATGACTTATTGTTTTATAGGGTAATTTACCTGGTTTGCGCGCCAAAACAAAAGGAATTCCTAATTTATTTGCAACCAAAAAACCAAACAAAAAACCTCTACTTTCAACACCTACAATGGCATCTGGCTTTGATGTTAATTTATTTATAACTTCATCGGCTATTTTACTACATACTTCTTGATTATAAAAAAGTGGTGTAATGTCTTTAAACATAATTCCAGGTTTAGGAAAATCTGGAATATCTCTAATTAATTGACGAATATTTTGTTCTACACTCAAAAAAAGTAGGTTACTAATTTACTACTATTTTACAATAAATTGTTTGTTTTTAACTAAAATTCAAAAAAACATTTTCTTTTTAGTAAATTAAATAAAATTACATTTTAATTTTATTTATTTCGTTCATAATCAAGTCAAATTCAAACCCTTTTGTTTGTAAAAAGTTAATTAATTTTTGCTTTTTTATTAAAGTTGGTACAAGTTTAATTGTTTTAAGTTTTAAATTAATTAAATTTTCAATTGTAGCACTGTATTCATCATCATTAATTCCAGATAAGGCTTGGTTTATTAATTTTTGTGGGATTTTATGAAGTTTTAAATGTGCTTTAATTTTTAGTTTACCCCATTTTTTTATGTTAAATTTTCCTCTCGTAAATGCTGTAGCAAAACGCTCCTCATTTATAAAATTATTTGTTATTAAATTAGAAACTATTTCTAATTTTTCGTTTTCAGTTAAATTATATTCTATTAATTTTTTATCTAATTCAAACTGCGATCTTTCTTGGTAAGCACACCAATATTGAATTTTTAAAATTATAGTTTCTATTGGTAGATATTTTTTATTATCAATCAAACTAAAACAAAACTATTTATTAAATTTAAACCATGCTTCAAATTCCAGAACAACTTTTAAACAGTTTAAAAAACAATTTTAACATTAATGTTAATGAATTTGTAGCAGCCCATAACGAAGAAAATAAACTAACGAGTATAAGAATTAATCCTTTTAAAAAAACTGAAATTGATTATAACTTGCGCCAAGTAAATTGGTGTAAAAACGGATTTTATTTAAAAGAAAGGCCTTATTTTACTTATGACCCGTTATTTCATGCGGGTTGTTATTACGTACAAGAGGCGGGAAGCATGTTTATTGATTATGTTTTAAACGAAATTCAATTTCCAAAACAAAACGTAAATGTATTAGATGCTTGTGCTGCTCCAGGTGGTAAAAGCACTTTGATAAATAGCTATTTAGCTGAAAACAGTTTATTAATAAGTAATGAATTTACAAAATCAAGGGCAGAAATTTTAAGCTACAATTTAAGTAAATGGGGTACTTGCAATACTATTGTAACAAATTCTGAAACAAATAAATTTAAAAAATTACAACAATTTTTTGATTTAGTTTTAGTTGATGCGCCCTGTAGTGGAAGTGGTTTATTTAGAAAACAACATGACGCCATAGAACATTGGAGTGAGAAAGCGGTTACAGATTGTAGCATTAGACAAAAAGAGATTATTTCTAATTTAATTGAATGCATTAAACCTGGTGGTTATTTAATTTATAGTACTTGTTCCTATTCTATTGAAGAAAATGAACAAATTAGTAAATGGTTAGTAACAGAATTTGATTTTGAAGAAATAAAATTAAACGTCCCGATAGAATGGGGAATTACACAATCTGAATTAGGATATAGGTTTTACCCACACCTTACTAATAGTGAAGGTTTTTATATATGTATATTTCAAAAAAAAGAAGAAACTATTTTTTCAACTAGCAAAAACAAAAAAAATAATTTGTGTATTCCTACAAATAATGAAAGAAAATTATTAAACGATTTTGTATCACCAAATTTTTCAACTTTTAAATTAAATCATTTATTTTACTTTAGTACTGATAAAGTAATTGATTTTATAAATGCCCACTCAACTAATTTTTACTTAAAAAAAGCTGGTACATGCATTGGCGAAATTAAAGGTAAAGATTTAATTCCTCATCATGAATTGGCTTTATCAAACTATTTAAATAGTAACTTAAATAAAGTAGATTTAGAATTAACTGAAAGTATTAATTATTTAAAAAAAGAAAATTTAAATCTTTCAACAAATACCAAAGGTTTAACACTACTAACATTTAAAAATTTTGGAATTGGATGGTGTAAAATTTTACCAAATAGAACTAATAATTATTTACCAAACGAGTTTAAAATAATTAAATAGTTTTTTAGTTATAACCTACGGCAAATACAGCTTCACCATTTTTTATGTCTAAAATATCGTTACCCGATTTAACTTTACAATTAAAATTAAATTTTACTTTTTTTGTTTTAACACCACTGTCGGCTGTTTCGTAATCTTCAACCGAAGTAATTGTAAAACTATCATTCATTTGTAATATGTTCGCGCTTGAGTATGTTTTTCCATTATCATCAGTAATTTCAATAATTACTTTTGAAAAAGGTTTTAAAGGTGAAATTTGCGTCATACTTGCTGTAATATTTGCATTACATGGTTGCCCATTAACAACGGCAGCTCTATAATAACAAACTGCAGTATCAGAATTACTTTTTACAGTTAATTTTGTTAAATAATACCCAAAATTAAAATATGTATGTGTAGGATTTTGTTGAGTGCTCGATGTTCCATCTCCAAAATCCCACAAGCAGGTAACAGACGATGTGCCTATAAATGATGAATTAAAATTAAAAGTGCTACTAGCTTGAGCTGTATCTTTATTGCCCCATACGCTTACTTGTAATGGCGAGCCAATTTTGTAAACATTAAACACATTAAACATACAAGTAGCATTATTAGCTTTTAAATTAACTGTTTGTGTAGTGCCAGATAAAAATTGTTTTTGGGCATACAAACCATTTAAACTACTTCCATCATTAAACGTCCAAACATTATAAGGCGAAAAGGGAGAATTAGAAGTAAAAATACAATCATAAATTGTATTTGTTTGTGGTAACTGAAAAGAATAAGTAGAGCTTGATATACTTGAATTAACATTAGGAGATTGGCCAGGCGCTAATGAAACATTGTTATTAATTAATAATCGCATTGAGTAACCACAATTGCTAACGCAATTTTTTTGTTGAAGAGTTCCAACAAAACTATAAATACTATCAAAGCTATTGTAACTCCAATCGGCAAACATGTATAAATTATTTTTACCTGCTTCTAAACTTACAGGCAAATTGTTAACTAACGCTTTCATGTAAAAAACAGGGTTAGCTCCTTCTGTATCATTTTTAGGAAGTTGTTTTTTTATACAAGCATTAAATAAAATTAAAGCTAACACATAAAAACTATTCCTCTTATTTATCAAATATTTCATACTTAATTCCAATGTTTAAACCTTTTAAATTTTGAATGCCATTAACTTGCTTAAATAAATCGTTAACACTGTAATAAACCCCAGCTTTTATCCATAGTTTTTTTGTAACATTTGTACTGTATGAAGCTTCAAGCATTATGTTTCTATCTGCAACGTTATAATAATTAAAATTATTTTTTTCAATATTTGTTGATTGTATATCTTCACCAATATAAGATGACGTTACAATTGAATTTTTACTATAAATTTTTGTACCAATATTTACACCTGCACTTAAATAATTTTTAGTGTTTATATGATAATTTATTTGTAATGGTATTGTTAAATACATTAAATGGTTATTTATTATTTCGCTAGTTGAACTTTTTACACCAAATTTAAAATCAGATAAAGTATCGCTAAAAATTGTTTGATTTACATTTCTAACACTAAAACAATGTGCTCCAAAACTTGCACTTAATTTACGCGATAAATAAAATCCATAATTTAAACCTAAATTATAATTAAATGCATTGGCTTTTTTTTGATTTAAATGGCTCCAGCCATAATTGTATAATACGTTTGCTTCAACATTTAAAAACTGTTTTTTTTGTTTTTTATCTCTATAATATTCATCATCTTTTTTAGTTGGTGTATAATCGGTTCTTAAAAGATTATCATCAACATCTATATTTAAAGTTGAAAATGAAGAAAAATTAGGATAAATAGTAGGAAGCACAATTGCAATTTTATCTTCTTGAGACTCATTATTATCTTTAATACTTGAATCGTTAACTAACGATAAAACATTTTCTGAAGAAGAATTAGAATAAATTTGATTGTTTTTAGTTTTGTTTAAACTTTCTTCATTCTCTGAATTGAATTTTTGATTTGAATTAGATTGGATAAATTTTGAGCTAGATTCATTTTCAGTTTTATACTTAATTTCATTTTGATTATTGGTATTTGCAAAATTGTTTTTTAATTTTTTTAAATTTGATGCATTGCTTAATGTGTTTTGTTCGTTACTAGTAGAATTATTAGTAATGTTAGATTTCTCTTCTTTTAATTCATTTAAAATTTGTTCTCTGTTATTATTTTCAGTTTGACCAATTTTACTATCAATTGTATTAATTGCTAATAGTTGATTGTTTTTTGCAAGTTCTTTAGTTTTGTTTGATTTTGTATTTGAAGTGTTTATTGAAATGTTATAAAATGAATATACACCAATCAAACATAAAAAAGCAATAATAATTCCAATATAATATTTAAAATTATTTTTAGTTGAATTTTTTAAAACTGCACGTTCAGTATCAATTAACTGTGCCGCTTTTTCCCAATGTTCTGGATTAAACTCAAAGTTAGCTTCGTTAACTTTATTTTTAATTATTTCATCAAACTCGTTTGTTTTCATTTATGCTACTTTAATAAAAAGTTTTTCTTCTATTTTGTTTTTTAATTTTTGTCTTGCTTCACTCAAATGCCATTTACTTGTACCCTCACTAATATTCAATAATTCTCCAATTTCTTTATGGCTGTAGCCATCTATAACGTATAAATTAAATACTTCTTTGGTTGATGGTGGCAACTCATCTATAAGTTTATAAATTTGAGCAACATTAAAATTACTCATAGCCTCGTTAACATCAGAAAAATCTGAACTATCATAATACGTTTCTACATAAGATACATGTTCTTTTTCACGTTTTTGTTTTCTGTATTCGTCTATAAGTGTATTAATCATAATACGCCTAATCCACATTTTAAAAGGAATTTGAGTATTATATGATTTTAAATTAGTTAGTATTTTTAAAAAACCAATGTTTAATGATTCTGCTGCTATATCTTTACTTTTGCTATAACGCATACAAATACTCATTAGGTAACTGTATGTTATTTTATACAAATCATACTCAGCCTTGCGATTTTTTTGCAAGCATAACTTTATAAGCTCTGGCTGAATATTCATAAAAACAAAATTGTTTTATTGTTTAATACGAATAAAGTTAGTAAATAGTTGGAAAAAATCAAAATTTAAGTGCTTGTATTTCAATTGTTTAAAATAACCTAGGCGCAATTTCGTCTAATTCCCAATTTATAGGTTTAATTTGATGCTCTACTAAATACTTATTTACATTTGCAAACGATTCTGATTCGTTTAAAAATTTAGTATGTGAATAAGGAGGTGCAGGATGTGCTGCTTCCATAATTTTATGATTAGTTAAATTATTTTTAAATAATTCTTTTTTTTGTTTTGCAAAATTTCCCCATAACAAAAAAACTATGTTTTTTTTATTTTCTATGATGTATTGTAAAATAAAATCTGTTAACTCTTCCCAGCCTTTGTTTTTATGTGCGGCTGGGCAACCTTCTTCTACCGTTAAAATTGTGTTTAATAATAAAATACCTTGGTTTGCCCAATTAATTAAACAGCCATGGTCGGGTGTTTTAAATCCAACATCTTTATTTAATTTTTTATACACACTTTTTAAAGATGGAGGTACAATTATATTTTTATTTACAGAAAAACATAATCCATGCGCTTGGCCTTTTTTATGATAAGGATCTTGACCTAATATTACAACTTTTACCTTATTTAATGGCGTTAAATTTAAAGCATTAAAAATTTCTAATTTTGGAGGGAATATTATCTCTTTATTTTTTTCCCGTTCGGTTAAAAATAAATTTAATTTTAAAAACTCTTCTGATTCAAAATATTTTTCTAATACAGTTTTCCAACCATTATCTGTAATTAAATTAATATTTAAAAACATAAATTTATTTATTAAACATTAAAGGCAGTAAGTCGTTAATTGATTGGCATTGGTAAACTGTATCATTATGGCCAATCATAAATATTTTAATGGCTTGGTTTTGTTTTTGTTCATATTCAGCAATTACTTGCCTACAAGCACCACATGGCGATACGGGCTTGTTAATTGTAAAAATTGAAGATTCGCTTTTAGCGGTAACTGCAATTGCTTTGATTGTTATGCCCGGAAATTGAGTTGATGCATAAAAAATTGCTGTTCTTTCGGCACAAGTACCACTTGGATAGGCAATATTTTCTTGATTTGTTCCTGTTATAATTTCTCCATTTTCTAACAATAATGCAGCCCCTACTTTAAAGTTTGAATACGGTGCGTAAGCATTATTTAATATTTCTTTTGCTTTAATGCAAAGCAATTTTTCTGTTTCACTTAACTCATTTAAAGAGTTAAATACATCAATTTTAATATTTATATCTATGGTTTTAGCCACTATTAATCTTCCCAATCAGCAATAAATAAATTGGTATCTCTTGTTCCTCCATTGTTACGATTGCTACTAAAAATTAATTTTTTACCATCATAACTAAACATAGGAAAAGCATTAAACATACTTTCTGAAGTTATTTGTTCTAATCCAGTACCATCTTCATTTATCATGTATAATTGAAAATCATATCCTTTTTTACTGTGATGGTTACTCGAAAAAATTATTTTTTTACCAGATGGATGATAATAAGGTGCCCAATTAGCTTTACCTAATTTTGTTATTTGTTTTAAATCGCTTCCATCAACATTACAAGTGTAAATTTCCATATTTGTTGGGGCAACTAATCCTTTTTTTAGTAAATCTTTATAGTCGGTTTGTTCTGCTTCGGTTGTTGGACGAGAAGCTCTAAATACAAGTTTTTTTCCATCTGGCGAAAAAAATGCACCTCCATCGTAACCTAAACCAAACGTAATTTGTTTTTGATTTTTTCCGTCAATGTCCATTGTCCATAATTCTAAATCGCCACTTCTATCGCTGGTAAATACAATTTTATCTCCTTTAGGCGATATTGTTGCTTCTGCATCATAACCCTTTGCATTGGTTAATTGTTTAATTATTTTTCCTTTTGGGTTTGCAACAAAAACATCAAATGAATTGTAAACTGCCCATAAATATCTTCCGCTTGTTTCAGGTGCTGGCGGACAACTATCTCCTGCTAAATGTGTACTTGCATACAAAACATCTTTATTGTTTGGCATTACAAAACTACACGTAGTTCTTCCTTTTCCTGTGCTTATTAAATTTGGCTTATAAGTTGAATCTTTTTTTGCTTTATCAATATCTAAAGTAAAAATCTGATCGCATTTTAAACCCCACTTTGCGTTATTACTTTGAAATGAAACAAATTGATCGTTTGGAGAAAAATAAGCTTCTGCATTATCGCCACCAAAAGTTAACTGTTTTAAATTTTTTAAATGTTTTTCTGTTTGTCCAAAAACCGGGCTAATTAATCCGGCTAAAATAATAGTTCTTATCATTATTATATTTTTTTAAATCTCATTTGTAATACACCTAAAAAGGCTTCTTTAAATATTTTTGTACTCATTTTGCTAGTACCTAAAACTCTATCAACAAAAGTAATTGGTACCTCAACAATTTTAAAACCCATTTTAAATGCAGTATATTTCATTTCAATTTGAAATGCATATCCCATAAATTTTATGTTTTCTAATTTAATAGTTTGTAATACTTTTCGTTTATAACATTTAAAACCCGCCGTTGTATCTTTAACGTTAAACCACAAAATAAAACGAACATATAAACTTGCAAAATAACTTAGTAAAATACGTTTTCTATCCCAATTACTTACATTACCTCCTTTTACATATCTAGACCCTACTGCAACATCTGCTCCATTTTCACAAGCATTTAAAAGCCTTATTAAATCTTCTGGATTATGGCTAAAGTCGCAATCCATTTCAAAAACAAATTCATAATCACGTTGTAATGCCCATCTAAAACCGTGTATGTATGCTGTACCTAAGCCTTGTTTGCCTTTTCTTTCTTCAATAAACAATGTTTTAAATTCTTTTTGAAGTTCTTTAACTTTAGTAGCAGTACCATCAGGGCTTCCATCGTCAACAATTAACAAGTCAAATTCTTTTGGTAAAGAAAATACTTTTCTTACCATATTTTCTATGTTTTCAATTTCGTTGTAGGTTGGAATTATTACTAAGTTTTTGCTCATAAAAAGCGAGTACGAATATACAAATAATGTTTGCACTATAAATCATAAGAAATTTTAAATTTGTACGTAAAACCTAACACCATTTTATTTATGAAAAAATTTAATATTCGTGTTTACGGAATTATTCAATTTGACTCATTTATACTTGTATCTGACGAAAAATTTAATGGGAAAACAATAACTAAGTTTATTGGTGGTGGCCTTGAATATGGCGAGGGATTAATTGATTGTTTAAAACGAGAATTTATTGAAGAGTTAGGAATTGAAATTGAAATACTAAGACATTTTTACACAACCGATTTTTTTGTTGAAAGTCTTTCAAATAAAAACCAACAAATAATTAGTATTTATTACTTAATTAAACCAAAGGAATTAAAAGGCAAGTTTTCTTTAAACTCACAAAACAGCGACCAAAAATTAAAATGGATAGATTTAAATACTACAACCGATGATAGTATTAGTTTAATTATTGATAAGAAAGTTTTTAATTTATTAAAAGGAATTGAAGAAACTAAGGTTTAACTTTAAATTCTTGATACAACCAAGTTAAAGCTTCTTTTTCTGATTTAAAAAACCGTGTTGGAATTTGAGGTTTTATTATTTTTAAATACATTGATGCTAATATTTTTTGTGGTAAAGATTTTAGCACAAATGCTGTTGCTAACGTATAAGGTTGTGTTTCTTTTTTTGCAAGGTCGTGTAAAAATTCTATGTCTGTATCTGACCCTATGTTTGTTATTACTAAAACCGGTAATTTTTGCTCACCTAATTGTTTTTGTATATCTACAAATTGTTTTAAATGGTCTATTGTAAAAAAAACGTGTCCTTTAATAATTAATTGATAATAACTATTATTTACTAATTCCACACTAAAGGAATCATTTTCTATGTAATTTTTTTTATTGATACAATTAAAATAAAAAAGCCTAAACGAATTTAGGCTTTATATTTTAATTATCCAACTGGTGGTGGCGGAGGCGGAGGCACACTATTAAATATGGCCGCCAACTCGGGTTGAGATTCTGCCGCAGCCCAATTTGCCATACCTGCTTTCCATACCATTGTAGCTTTTGTTAATTGGCCACTTGTAGCCATAGCTTGTAACTGTTGTAAATTAAATGGACCAGCTTGCGCACCAGCAACTACAACATGAAATTGTAACATTGGTGGCGGTGGTGGAACTGAATTATTTTGCTGGTTCATCATTCCTGTTTGATTGAACATATTGGTCATCATATTACCCATGCCCATACCAACTCCCATGCCAATACCTGCTCCTCCTAAGCCTTGATTATTAGCTGCATCTTTAATTGCATTTGCTGTATTAAATTGAGCCAATTTATTCATATCAAGAGCATTTAAACGCGAGTAATTGAAAATTTCTTTTTTCAATTCTTCTGGCATACTAACATTTTCTACTAAAAATTTAGTTATTGTTAAACCATATTCTAAAAAATCTGTGTTTAATTTATCTTGTCCTAATTTTGATAGTTCATCTAAATTTGCTGCAAATTTTTCTACAGGGATATTACCTTCACCTACCGCATCTGTAAACTTTGTTACAATCATGCTTCGTAATTGCTCTGCAACATCTTCAGTATTATAGTTTTCGTTTGTGCCTGCAATTTCTTTAATAAATTTACCTGCATCAGTAACTCTAAATGCAAACGAACCAAAGCTGCGTAATTCAATAAAACCAAAACGATTATCGCTTAAAGTTATTGGATTTTTTGTGCCCCATTTTTGATCTATAAATTGTTTAGTATTAACAAAAAACACATCAACTTTAAATGGCGAATTAAACCCATACTTCCAACCTTGCAACGTTGATAAAATAGGCATATTTGCTGTGCTTAAAGTATGCATGCCTGGCTGAAAAACGTCGGCAATTTGGCCTTGATTCATAAAAACAGCAACTTGACTTTCGCGAACAGTAAGTTTAGCGCCATTTTTAATTTCATTTTGATAGCGTGGAAATTTCCAAACCATTGTATCTTTCGAATCATCAACCCATTCAATGATGTCGATAAATTCATTTTTAATTTTATCAAATAATCCCATTGTTATTAATTTTAAGTAAATATAATTTTTTTATTGCAATTTTCATTTTAAAAAATGTGAAATAATTCGGACATAAAAAAACCTCTCAAAACTGAGAGGTTTTTAAACTAATTTAAATTTTTATTAACTTCCGCAAGCTTCGCAAGCGTCTGGGTTGTCTAAACTGCAAGCTAATTGAGCTTGTTGTTCTTCAAAACTTAATAAGTGTGCTTGTCCTCTTTCCATTAATAGTGAATCTTCGTTACCTAAAATAGCTGGTTGTTGCAACGCATTTTGGTCAACTGTAAATTTAATTGCATCTGCAGCCGATTTTGTGCGTAGGTAATACATACCAGTTTTTAAGCCTTTTTTCCAGGCATAAAAATGGGCACTACTCATTTTTGCAAAATTAGCATCTTGTATAAATAAGTTTAACGATTGACTTTGATCGATATAAGCTCCTCTATCAGCGGCCATATCAATTATTGTACGTTGTTTAATTTCCCAAACGGTTTTGTACAATTCTTTAATATTAGCTGGTATTTCGGCAATGTTTTGAACTGAACCGTTAGCTGCTATAATTTTATTTTTTAAGCCATCGTTCCAAATTCCAAGTTTTACTAAATCACGTAATAAATGTTTGTTTACAACTACAAACTCTCCGCTTAACACGCGACGCGTGTAAATGTTACTTGTGTATGGTTCAAAACATTCGTTATTACCTAAAATTTGAGATGTGCTTGCAGTTGGCATTGGAGCCAATAATAAGCTATTACGAACACCATATTTTAAAATTTCTTCTTTTAAAATATCCCATTCCCAACGGTTACTTGGTTTAACATTCCACATATCTTGTTGGAAAATACCTTTGCTAATTGGTGAACCTTCGTAACTTTCGTATGCGCCTTCTATTTTAGCTAAATCTTTACTAGCGGTTAGTGCTGCAAAATATATTGTTTCAAAAATTTCTGAATTTAATTGTTTAGCTTCTTCGCTTTCAAAAGGATAACGCATTAAAATAAAAGCATCTGCTAAACCTTGCACACCTAAACCAATTGGGCGATGACGCATATTGCTATTGCGCGCTTCAGGAATTGGATAATAATTTCTATCAATTATTTTATTTAAATTTTTGGTTGCAACGTAAGTAATTTCAAATAATTTATTATGATCAAAAGTTCCTGTTTTTTCATCAACAAAACGAGGTAATGCTATTGAAGCTAAATTACAAACTGCAACCTCATCAGCACTTGTGTACTCAATAATTTCGGTGCATAAGTTACTTGATTTAATTGTACCTAAATTTTGTTGGTTAGATTTGCTGTTTGCAGCATCTTTAAACAACATGTATGGGTTACCTGTTTCTATTTGTGCTGCAATTATTTCTGCCCATAAATCGCGTGCAGGAATTTGTTTACGGAATTTACCTTGTTCTTCGTAACTTGTATATAATTTTTCAAAAGCTTCGCTATGGCAATCGCTTAAACCTGGGCATTCGTTAGGGCACATTAAACTCCAAGTTCCTTCTTGCTCTACACGTTTCATAAATAAATCAGGTATCCACAAAGCTGTAAATAAATCGCGCGCACGCATTTCTTCTTTACCATGGTTTTTCCTTAAATCTAGAAACTCCATAATATCGGCATGCCATGGCTCAAGGTAAACAGCTATAGAACCTTTTCGTTTTCCTCCACCTTGATCAACATAACGAGCGGTTTCGTTATAAACTTTTAGCATTGGTAAAATACCATTACTTGTGCCATTTGTACCTTTTATATAAGAACCAGTAGCTCTAACATTATGTATGCTTATACCAATACCACCAGCGCTTTGAGAAATTTTAGCACATTGTTTTAATGTATCATAAATTCCATCAATACTATCATCTTTTATTTGTAATAAAAAACAACTACTCATTTGTGGTTTTGGAGTACCAGCATTAAATAATGTTGGCGTAGCATGTGTAAACCAACGCTCGCTCATTAAATTATATGTTTTTAATGCACTTTCAATATCGCTTTTATGAATTCCTACAGCTACACGCATAATCATGTGTTGCGGACGTTCAGCAACTTTACCGTTCATTTTTAAAAGGTAGGAACGCTCTAAGGTTTTAAAACCAAAATAATCGTAACCAAAATCTCTATCGTAAATAATTGATGAATCTAAGATGTGCGCATTATTCATAACAATTTCATACACATCATCAGCTATTAAAGCTGCACGTAAGTTTGTTTTAGGATCGATATAATTATATAGCTCTTCAACTGTTTTTGAAAAACTTTTAATTGTGTTTTTATGTAAATTACTTACTGCAATACGAGAAGCTAACTGCGCATAATCAGGGTGGCGAACAGTTAAAGAAGCAGCGGTTTCAGCGGCAAGGTTATCTAACTCAATAGTTGTTACACCATCATAAACTCCATCAATAACTTTTTTAGCTACTTGAATGGGGTCAACGTGTGTTGGATCTAAGCCATAGCTTAATTTTTGAATGCGTGCGGTAATTTTATCAAATTTTACCGATTCTTTAGTTCCATCTCTTTTAATTACGAACATATTGCCAAGGTTTTTTTAGATTATACTTTAGTAGCTTATTGAGGATACAAGATACTATCGATTTTAAACTTTTATTTTTATTTTAATTTTTTCTATTAACAATTAATTGTTTACTTAGTTTTAAAGGCTATTTTTAATTTTGAGGGGTTAATTTCCCTATACAAGTTGCTAAACTTGTTCAATTATTATTAATAACCGATAAATGTTTGTTTTTTTCTTACTAAAAGTCTTCGTCTAATTTAAAAACGTTACTTTGTTCTGATTTGCCCATTACGCCTGCTTTTTGGTATTCGCCAACTCGTTTTTCAAAAAAGTTAGTTTTACCTTGCAACGATATCATTTCCATAAAATCGAATGGGTTGGCTGCGTTATAAAATTTATTGCAACCTAATGCAACTAAAAGTCTATCCGCACAAAACTCAATGTATTGACACATTAAGTCTGAGTTCATTCCTATTAATTTTACAGGAATTGCATCTACAACAAATTTTTTCTCAATATTTACGGCATCTGTAATAATTTGAGTTACTTGCTCTTTAGGTAATTGATTTTTTAAATAGTTAGTATAAATTAAACATGCAAAATCGCAATGCATACCTTCATCTCTGCTAATTAATTCGTTACTAAACGATAGACCTGGCATTAAACCACGTTTTTTTAGCCAAAAAATTGAGCAAAAAGAACCTGAAAAGAAAATACCTTCAACTGCTGCAAATGCAATTAATCTTTCTGCAAAACTACCGTTACTAATCCAACGTAATGCCCACTCAGCTTTTTCGCCAACACAAGGCACTGTATCTACTGCATGTAATAATTTATCTTTTTCTATAGGGTCTTTAATATAAGTATCTATTAATAAAGAGTAAGTTTCTGAATGGATGTTTTCCATCATAATTTGAAAGCCGTAGAAACAACGAGCTTCGGGGTATTGCACCTCGTTTAAAAAGTTAATTGCTAAATTTTCGTTAACTATACCATCGCTTGCTGCAAAAAAAGCTAAAACGTGTTTAATGAAATGACGCTCATTATCATTTAATTTATTATTCCAATCGTTAATATCAGCCGCTAAATCAATTTCTTCTGCCGTCCAAAAACTGGCTTCTGATTTTTTATAAAAATCCCAAATATCTTTATATTTAATAGGAAATAAAACAAATCTATCTTTGTTTTCGGCTAATATTGGTTCGTTTGTCATAATTTTGTACTTTATTTAAATTAGTTAGTATAACAATTTCAGTTATTGCAAATAAATGTAAAATTGCTTGGAAAAGAACAACAAATGAATTAACACTTATGTGAAGTTTTAAACAAGTTAAATTCACACCGGATTGTTGATAAACGCTAATAGTATTGATTTACAAGTTAATAATAAAAAAGCAAAAAAAAGTATTAATATGAGTTGCAATTGTAAAATATATTTTTTAAGAGAAATAAGAAAACTAACTGTTTTTTAAACTAAAAATGAGTAAAAATGCAACCTTTAACGCATTTGCTCGTTAAAAATGTACAAATATTACTAAACTATGTTATCTGCTGATACAATATCGGCCATTCAAAAACAAGATAAAGAAGCCATTAGGCATGTTTTTGAAGAGTACTACCCAAAAGTATTCTCTATATGCATAAGGTATTGTAAAAATAAAGCGCAAGCTAACTTAGCTACAAATGCTAGTTTTGATAGTATTTTTAACGAAATTTCAAATTCAAAAAACTTAAATCAAACACAATTTGACCAAAATATTAGTACAAAAACGATACAAACATGCATTGAATTAGTTAAAAGTATAAGAAGCGAATATTATGTGGCTAGTACAGTGTATGCAAATACACCAAGCGCAAAAAATTATAATCTTTTTGAAGACGTTTCTATAATTGACTATAACAACATTAACAACGATTTGCTAATAAAAAGTATACAACAATTAGTTCCTTCGCAAAGATTAATATTTAATTTGCATATAATAGATGGTTTTAATTTGCAAGAATCTGCCGAACTTTTAGAAGCCAATGAACATACAGTTAAAAGTAATTTAGAAAAAGCTAGGTATAACTTGCAAAAAGGTATTGAAAAAAACTTAAAAGAAATGAAACAACATGAGCAGTCATTTTAATTATGAAATAGACGAAAAAGCACTTCGGCAAAAAATGCTTAACCAAAAAGCAACGTTAGATAATGATGCGTGGCAACGTTATGAAACTCACCGTAACCAAGCCCCTAAAAATAGTAAAATTGAGTCTGCCTTTAAAACCATAAAATTTTCAATAAATAAAAATGTGGTTTTGCCTTTAATTTTTGGTTCTGTAATTATTGCATTTTCGTTTTTACTTTTTAATTTTATAAGTATTAATACAACTAAGAAAAAAGTAGAAACAAAAATTAAAACAAGTAAACAATTTATAAACTCAAGTAATAGAGCAAGCAATTACAAACCAAAATTAGTTGCTGCAGCAGTTAAAAAAGATACAATTGCACAAGATAGTTTATCAATTTTAAGCTCTACAATAGTAACAACGCCAACTTTACAAATTAGTTCAACCCCAACGGTTAACGTTGCCATTAATAAAACAGAAAACACAAATACAACAAACATTAATAATTCAATCAATATTCCTTCTGGCGAAAGTTTATACCCATCGCCTAGTATTAAAACTACACCAGTTGCTACAACATCAAAAAATATAAAATATTCAAAAACAGGCGAAACTATTTACTTTATTAAATTAGAATACGTATTTAACGGCGAAACTAAAGAGGTTTATTTAAGAAAAAGTTCGTTAGAGCCAAAATTAAACCAAATGGGCACAAGAAATAAAACTAAACCAGAAACAATGGAAGCAAGCCCTATGCCCAGTTTAATTGATAATGGTCAAGAAAAAGAATTAGAATTAAGATAAAAATTTTTCGATTACTTTAGGCAAATTTTCAAATTCTAAATTTCTTATCTTTTTGCTTAAAGTTTCTGGAGTATCTGTGTCTATTATTTCACATTTTACTTGTAAAATAATTTTACCTTCATCGTAAGCTTCATTAACATAATGTATTGTTATCCCCGATTCTTTTTCTCGAGCATTAATAACAGCCTCATGCACATAATGCCCGTACATACCTTTACCCCCATATTTTGGCAACAGAGAAGGGTGAATATTTATAATTTTATTTGGAAAAGCTTTAACAAAATCTTCGGGTATTTTTAATAAAAAGCCAGCAAGTACAATTAAATCTATTTTTTCAACTTTTAAAAACTCTATTAGTTGACTTGTATATTCGTTTAAAGCTGTTTTACTAACAATATGAACATTTTTTTTAAATCGTTCTGCCCGAGCAATAACACCAGCATTTGGGTTATTTGTAACAACCAACTTAAATTTAATGCGGGTATCATTAGCAAAATAATTAAAAAGATTTTCGGCATTTGTTCCTTCGCCACTTGCAAAAACAGCAACATTTATCATTTTTCAAAATTATTAAATTTTAATTAATGGGTTTAAAAAAATATTGAATTTTAAAAAAAAGTGCATTTTTTTCTTGCACCCCCCCATTTTTTGAATTACTTTTACAAAAAAATACACTTTTTTATCATTTACCCCCCCTAAAAACATAAAATAATGAATACAAGACGAATTTTAGCCCTACAGGATGTTATAAAGAGAACACCTGTAGAATTCAAAAAAAACCAAAATCAACAAGTTTCGCAATATTACGGAAGTAAAGTTTTTGGAAACGATGCCATGCGCGAGTTTTTAAGCGAAGAAGCTTATAAAAGCATTCAACAAAGCATGAATGAAGGAACAACGGTTGATAGAAAAGTTGCTGATCAAATTGCAGCATGTATGAAAGCTTGGGCGCAAAGCCACGGTGTAACTCATTATACTCACTGGTTTCAACCATTAAGTGGTACAACAGCCGAAAAACATGATGGTTTTTTTGAACCAATTGAAGGTGGGCGTGCAATAGAACGCTTTAGTGGAAATGCTTTAGTGCAACAAGAGCCTGATGCATCTTCTTTTCCTAATGGAGGAATACGCAACACTTTTGAGGCAAGAGGTTATACCGCATGGGACCCTACATCACCAGCATTTATTTGGGGTGATACACTTTGCATACCTACAATTTTTATTTCATACACAGGCGAAAGTTTAGATTTTAAAACTCCTTTATTAAAATCGTTAAGCGCTTTAGATAAAGCCGCAACCGATGTTTGTACAAATTATTTTGATAAAAATGTAACTAAAGTAATTGCAACTTTAGGATGGGAACAAGAATATTTTTTAATTGATGCTGCTTTATACAACATTAGATACGATTTACAACAAACAGGCAGAACTTTGTTTGGTCATGCTCCTGCTAAGGGTCAACAATTAGAAGATCATTATTGGGGTTCAATACCAGAGCGCGTTGCGGCATTTATGCGTGACTTTGAATACGAATCTCATCTTTTAGGAATACCAGTGCGTACACGCCATAACGAAGTTGCACCAGCGCAATTTGAGTGCGCACCAATTTTTGAAGAGGCAAATTTAGCAGTTGACCATAATATATTATTAATGGATATTATGGAAAAAGTTGCTATACGCCATAACTTTAGAGTGTTACTACACGAAAAACCATATGCAGGTGTTAATGGAAGCGGTAAACATAATAATTGGAGTTTAGCAACAAATACAGGTAAAAACTTATTATCTCCTGGTAAAACACCAAAAACAAATTTACAATTCTTAACCTTTTTTGTTAATACAATTAAAGCAGTTCATGATCATGCAGATTTAATGCGCGCATCAATAGCATCGGCAAACAACGATCATAGGTTAGGTGCAAACGAAGCGCCTCCAGCAATTATGAGTGTGTTTTTAGGCGAACAGCTTTCAAATGTTTTAGATGAACTAGAAAAAGCAGTACACGCTGGTAAATTATCGCCCGAAGAAAAAACTGCATTAAAATTAAACATAGGTAAAATACCTGATATTTTATTAGATAATACTGATAGAAACAGAACAAGTCCTTTTGCGTTTACAGGCAATAAATTTGAATTTAGAGCAGTTGGATCATCAGCAAATTGTGGATGGCCAATGACCGTTTTAAACTCAATAATGGCAGAGCAATTAAATAAATTTAAAAAAGATGTTGATGCCATGATTGCTAAAAAGATAGATAAAGATGATGCTATTTTTCATGTTTTAAAAAATTATATAAGCGAAAGTAAAAAAATTAGATTTGAAGGAAATGGTTACGGAGATGCTTGGAAAGCTGAAGCCAAAAAAAGAGGATTAAACAACATTCCTACAACACCGGGCGCTTTAGAAGCAATGATTACCAAAAAATCTTTAAATCTTTTTGAAGACTTGGGTATTTTAAATCACCGCGAACAAGAAGCGCGTTATGAGATTGCATTAGAAACTTATACTAAAAAAATACAAATTGAAAGTAGAATTATTGCTGATATGGTTAACAATCAAATTTTACCAAGTGCATTAAGCTATCAAAAAATATTAACGGATAATGTAGTAGGATTAAAAAATATTTTAAGTTCTGTTGATTTTAAAAAAGGGGCTGGTACACAAATTGAATTAATAAAAGAAATTAGTGAACGCGTATCTATTATTAAAAAAGCTGCAGATGATATGACTGAAGAACGTAAAAAAGCAAATAATTTAGATAGTGCCAAAAAACAAGCACATGCTTATTGCGAAAAAGTAAAACCATTTTTTGAAACCATAAGGTACAACGTTGATAAGCTTGAAAACATTGTAGATGATGCTACCTGGCCATTACCAAAATATAGAGAAATGCTGTATTTAAGATAATAAAAAAGCCCGAATAAAATCGGGCTTTTTTATTGTAGTAATTTTTATCTTAAAATTAATAAACGGTTTGCATCTAACTTAATAAATATAAAAAGTAAAATTGTAAAACTCCACAATGAAGAACCACCATAACTAAAAAAAGGCAAAGGAATTCCTATTACAGGCACTAATCCAATTGTCATACCAATATTTACCGCTAAATGAAAAAATAAAATTCCTGCCACTCCGTAACCGTAAATTCTACTAAAATCTGACCGTTGACGTTCAGCTAAAAAAATTACTCTTAAAATTAAAAACAATTCTAAAAAAATAACCAATATACTTCCAACAAACCCCCACTCCTCACCTACTGTGCAAAAAATAAAATCGGTATCTTGTTCAGGTACAAAATCGTATTTAGTTTGTGTACCTTGTAAATAGCCTTTGCCTAAAAAGCCTCCACTACCAATTGCAATTTTACTTTGTTCTACATTATAGCCTTTCCCTTTTGGATCAATTTTCTTTTGTAATAAAATATCAATTCTATCTTTTTGATGAGGTTCTAATTTGTTATATACTATGCTTGTAGTAAATACAATACTTGTAGCAATAACATAAAACAACAAAACAAAAATTATATTTTTTTTAGTTCTTGAAATAAATAAAAAAACACTTAATGCTATAATTCCTAACGTAATTAATACTGATGAGATATTTGTTACAATTAAGGTTACAACAAATAAAATAACTGTAAATAAACCAAAAATTAAAAAATTAACTGATAAACCTTCTCTATAAAGCACAATTACAAAAGCAATCATTACTACCGCTAAACCGGTTTCGTCTTGCAGTTGTTTAATAATAATTAAAGGCAATACAATAAAAAACAAAGCATAAAAAGTGTTTTTATAATTTTTAATTAAATCTTTTAATTTCAATCTGAATTGTTGATTTACTATAATTTGCCTATTACTTAAAAATTTTGCCAATGCTAAATTAACAGCAAACTTCATAAACTCGGCGGGTTGTAAACCAAAACCACCAACACCAAACCATGATTTACTACCCTTTATTTCTCTCCCTAAAAAAACCACTAAAATATTAGCAATAATTAAAACAGCATAAAATCCATAAGCAAAAACAGTGTAAAAATTAGCATCAATTATTAAAATACTTATTGCAATAACAAAAGCGGTTCCTATCCAAATTAATTGCTTACCGTATTTTTGAGATACATCAAAAATATTTTGATGATCTTCGTTATAAACAGCGGCATAAATATTTAACCAACCTAAAAACACTAAAACCATGTATGTTATAACTGTAATAACATCTACACCATAAAACAAACTATTTTCTTTACGTGACATTTAAATTTTTAGTGATGTTCTTTTTGTACAATTAAATTAGTGTTATTTATTAAATCAGCTTCTAAAATTCTTTTCTCTACATCAATTCTATCTGTTTTGCCTTTTAAATATTTTTCAATCATTAAAGTTACAACTGGTGCAGCCCAAGTATTACCAAAACCAGCATTTTCAACAATACAAGCAATTGCAATTTTTGGATTATCGCGAGGTGCAAAAGCTAAAAAAACAGAGTGATCTTTACCTCCTGGGTTTTGTGCAGTACCTGTTTTTCCACAAACTATAATATCTTTTATTCTGTTTGTAAAAGCTGTACCCCCAGGCTCCATTGCACCTTGCATACCATCAATTACATTTTGATAAGCTTCTGCGTTTTGCACTCCAACATAATGTTTTGTTTTAAATTTATCGTCTAAATATTTTTGATTTCCTATGCCTTTAATACAATGCGGGGTGTAATAAAAACCACGATTAGCAATGCTAGCCACAACATTAGCCATTTGGTATGGAACTAATAAAAGTTCGGCTTGGCCAATTCCTAACGAAACAATGGTGTTACTTCGCCAACCATTTTTACCAAAAACCTTATCGTAATATTTAACAGATGGAACGTTACCGGGTTTATCGTAGGGTAAATCTGTATGAAGTTTAGTTCCTGGTCCAAAAGTCATAACCATTTCGCGCCAATGGTTATAGCCATCAATAAATTTTGGATATTTTTTTTGATCAACAATTTCTCTAAAAACATAGCTATAATAGGAATTGCATGAAGTAGCTATACTTCCAACTAAATTTTTTCCTCCACCATGAGCATGGCATTTTGGCTTACCTCCCATTGGCGGATATCCCATTGCGCATGGATAAACTGTATTTCTATTTATTAATCCATCGTTTTGAGCAATAAGTGCACCAATTAATTTAAAAATAGAACCAGGAGGATACATTGCAGTTAATGCTCTATTAAATAATGGGAGATTTAAACTGTCGTAATAAAGTTTAGTGAAATTTTTGGAGCGTTCTTTTCCTCCTACTAATAAATTAGGATCATAACTAGGTGAAGATATTAATGCTAAAATTTCTCCTGTAGATGGCTCTATTGCAACACATGCACCTTTTTTATTTTTTAATAATTTTTCTCCATACTCCTGTAAAACAATATCAATTGTACAATATAACGGTTTGCCAGGTATTGCTAAAGTATCTAATTTACCATCTAAATAACTTCCAATAGTTTTATTGTGTACATTGGTAATTGCGCATTGCACACCTTTAACACCTCTTAATTCGTTTTCGTAACTTCTTTCAATTCCACTAATTCCAATATAATCACCTTCATTATAATAAGCATCTGTTTTTGCTTTTTCTTTATTTACCTCTCCTACATATCCTAACAAGTGTGCGGCAATTGGTTTTGGATATTTTCTAACTGCACGTTTTTGTACATAAAACCCTTTAAAGCGGTATAATTTTTCTTGAAGCGCGGCATAGGTTCTTGCACTCATTTGTTTTTCAAAAATACTTTGTCTACGAGGCGAATTTGGTGCTTGACAAGATTTTTTCATTCGTTTTAAAAATTCATTTTTAGTAATTTCTAAAACTTCGCACAAACCTAATGTATCACAATTTTTAGCTTCTTTTGGAATTACCATTAAATCGTAACTTGCTTCATTGTAAACTAAAAGTTTCCCGTTTCTATCGTAAATCACACCTCTTACTGGGTATTCGGTTAGTTTACGAATTGCATTATTTTGAGCTTGTATTTTATACTTATCATTAATAACCTGAATGTAAAACAACCTAAAAATGTAAATTATAATTATGAGTATAAAAAAACCTCCTATTACTAATTTTCGGTTAGATAAATTTGTATTACTTGGCATTGTTATTAGGTTGGCGGTAAAGTAAATATTGAAATAAATAACAAAAACCAAAAGTTACAACACTACTTAGTATTACTCTAGACAAAACTCTAAAAAATTCGGTAAATCTAAATGCTTCAAAATAAAAAAAGTAAAAATGATGGATAAGAATTAAACTTCCTGCATAAACAATAAACCATTTTAAACCCATATCATATACAATTGGTTTTACTGCTTTATCATACCCGTCTCGTGGAGAAACATATTTTAAAATATAATAACGTGCAAAAGCAGTTAATAAAGCTGCACTTGCGTGTATGCCAGATGTGTTATTAAACAAATCAATACTTAAACCAATTAATAAACCATATACTAAAACCAGTAATTTGTTTGTTTCAAAAGGTAATATTAAAATTGCTAAAACATACGGGTAAGGAACAATATAATTACTCAAATACAAATTTTGAATAATTAAAACTTGCACTAAAATAATTGTAATAATTTTAAATAAATATTTTAATATTTCAGTCGTCAATTTGTTTTTGTGTATTTATTTCTAAAGAGTCTCGCTCTGTTTTAAATTTATTTTTTATTACATAAACAAAGTTTACAATTTTTAAATCTGTACTTAATTTTACTTTAGCTGTATAAAAAGGTTCATTTTGTTTTCTTTCAAATTTATCAATAGTTCCAACCATAATTCCTTCAGGGAAAATACCTGATAATTCACTTGTTATTACGGTATCACCTTTTTTAATTTTTGCATGTGTAGGAATATCAGTTAAATTACAGTATTCGTAATTTTTACCATCCCATATTAATGGTCCATAGCTTCCATCTTTTTTTAACTGGCAATTTATTCTAACATCTTTATGTAAAACACTCATAACACTTGCAAAATGTTCGCTTACATCAGTAACTATGCCAACTATTCCATTGGAGGCTATAACAGCCATGTCTCTATCAACTCCTTGGTTTTTACCAATATTAATTGTTAAATAATTTCTTCGTCTGTTAACTGAAGCATTAACAACCTTTGCACTTAAATACGAATATTGTTGTTCGTATAGTGTATCATTTTTTGTAAATAATTTTAAAGGGATAGCTGTGTAGTTTGATTTAAGTAAATTTCTTAGTTGTGCATTTTCAAACGAAAGAATTTGATTTTGTTGCTTTAACGAAAAATACTCTTGCGTGTTAGAAGCAGTTTGATACACATTAGCTGCAACTGCATTACTTGAATTTAAAATTTTTGACCCTTGAAAACCTTCACGGTTAACCATAATAGAATAACAAAAAATTTGCATTAAAATAAATACAACAACAAAGTTGTTTTTTAAGATAAAAGCAAAAAGTTTTTTCACTTAATATATTTTAATCTATTAGCGAATCAAGAAAGGAAATTTATTTACGTTATTAAGCGCAATACCTGTGCCTCTTGCAACAGCACGTAAAGGGTCTTCACAAACGTGAACCGGTAATTTTGTTTTTAAACTTATACGTTTATCTAACCCTCGTAATAACGATCCTCCGCCTGCCATGTAAATTCCTTTTCTGTAAATATCTGCGGCTAGTTCTGGAGGCGTCATTTCTAATGCATTTAAAATCGCTTCTTCAATTTTTGCGATAGATTTATCTAAACAATGTGCAATTTCAACATAAGAAATATATACTTCTTTAGGTATTCCACTCATTAAATCTCTTCCTTGCACAGCAAAATCTGCAGGTGGGTTTTCTATTTCTGTCATAGCTGCACCCACTTCAATTTTTACTCTTTCTGCGCTTCGTTCTCCAATTAAAATATTATGCTGGCGACGCATATACTCTTCAATATTAGCATTAAAATCATCGCCTGCAATTCTTATACTTTTATCACAAACAATTCCACCTAAGGCAATAACTGCAATTTCACTTGTACCACCACCAATATCAATAATCATATTACCCATTGGCTCTTCTACATCAATACCCATACCAATTGCAGCCGCCATAGGTTCGTGTATCATATAAACTTCTTTTGCTCCTGCATGTTCAGCACTATCTCTTACTGCACGTTTTTCAACTTCGGTAATTCCACTTGGAATACAAATTACCATTCTTAAACTCGGTTTAAAAAATTTATTTCCAGGGTTAATCATTTTAATCATACCCTTAATCATTTCTTCTGCTGCCTGAAAATCAGCAATTACACCATCTTTTAATGGTCTAATTGTTTTAATGTTTTCATGCGTTTTACCATGCATCATTTGCGCTTGTTTGCCTACAGCAATAATCCTTTGTATTGTTCTGTCTTGCGCTACAATACTTGGTTCGTCAACAACAACTTTATCGTTATGAATAATAATTGTATTTGCAGTTCCTAAATCAATTGCAATATCTTGTGTAAGAAAATCAAAAAGTGCCATGCTTTAAGTAAATTGTGTTAAATGATTAAAACGTAAAGTTAGCAGAAAGCTAAGCATTCGCACAATTAAATTTCTTAAAAAAATAAATAAGTATTAACAATTATTTTTTATTGTTAATACTAATACGAAGATTTTGTATCTGAACGCCCTAAGTTTTTACCGTACCCTGGCGAAACATTATATCTAAGCATAACTTCTAAACCGCCAAATCGTTTACTTGCTGGTGTTAATGCAGAAACATTTATATCGTAAGATAAACCAATACTATAAGCATCAAATTGGTATAAAGCTGATGGAATAATTGCATCGCGGTAACGGTATTGAGCGCCAATTGCAAATGCACTGGGCTTGTTATTTTTAGTGAAAGTTGATTGGTCATTTAAAATAAATTTAAATAATGCACCTCCAATAAATTCGCGAGATTTTCCTTGCATCATAATTAACAACATTGGCATTACCGCATTTTTAGAATTTGGAATTGCTATATCAGCATTTGCATGTATATTAATTCGGGTATATAATTTTTCGTTTGTTTGTATAAACGAATTTTTAGGTATTGTAAAATGATTTAAACTAAACCCTCCATTAAATTTATTTCCATCACGAGAACTTATAAATCTATCACTTTTTGCATAACTGTAATTAGCGCCAACCACAAAATCATATCCTGTAATTGCACTTCTTGGCGTGTTATTTTCGCCATTTGGTAAATTAGAGTTATACGAAAGTGACTCTTCGTCAAATTGTGTTCCCCAACGTAAATTAGTTAAATCTATTGTTTTGTAAATAAAACCTCCTTGAAAACCAACGCCTATTTTAGAGTTTTTATTAATTTTTACATGTTGAGATAATCCAATGTTAGGATTTAATTTCCTTAATTTAGCATCACCCGCTTGGTCTCTAAAAATATTTAAAAACAAAGTTGGATAATTCCCTTTAAGTTTTTTAAAACCAATTGTTTGTTCAAAACTAAATCCAATGGTTTGGTAAGATTTTGCAACACTGCCCCATTGTGTTCTATAATTAGCCATTGCTCTGGTATTATAAATAGAACCAGCTAACGCAGGATTTATGCTACTTTGCACTTCAGCATATTGTGAAAAATGAATATCCTGAGAATAACCAATTGCACTAATTAGTAAAGCGCTAATGGTTGCTGCAACTTTATTTTTTGAAATTTGTTTCATTTTCATAATTATCTAACTAGTGTAATATTACCTTTTAAACTAAACCCTTTTCCATCGTGTGTTTTCCCTTCGAGTCGGTAAACAAAAACATCAGTATTCATTAACTGTCCTTTGTACGTTCCGTCCCAACCTTTGTTTATATCTGTTGTTTCAAAAACTTTTTCGCCCCATCGGTTAAATACCATAAATGTTAGCGTTTGTAAACATCTGCCTTTTACATAAAGTATATCATTTACTCCATCGCTATTTGGAGAGAAAGCATTTGGCACATACATTTCTCCACAATCTGGCGATACCTCAATTTGCACCGAATCTTCTGAAGAACATCTTGATGAATTATACCCTTTTACAATTAACAATAAATTAGTTAATGGATTGTTTACTGTAAACAAATTTCCGTTTGCTGGAGGTGGAACATAATAGTTTAAAGCGCGCCACTCGTACCATATTGCACCACTTGCAGTATAGGTTTTTGTAGATGCAAATTTTAAATAATCCATACTTTTTAGCATACCAGGCGGAACAATTGTTGTGTTAGGTATATCTACAACTTTAATTAAGTTAGCAACACCTTTTGTGTAACAACTTCCCACGCCTTTAGGCCATGGGTTACAAACTTTTAAAACTACGTTAAAACCTGCTTGCCCTGGAGGCGGAGGTAAATTGTAACAAATTGTTGGAAATTGAGCTGTTGATGTTGATGGAGTGCCGCCAGCAAATGTCCATGTGTAACTTTGCGGACCTCCAGCTAAAGTATCTGTAAAATTTAAAAAGGTTATACAATCTTGCCCTGCACAAAGTGTATCATTTGCATTTGCAACGCTAAACGATACAGCAGTCATACTTCTACAATCAACTGCAATTACAGAAATTGTATCAATTCTTTTACAACCTGGTATTCCATTATAACCACTTTGTACTGTATAAGTTTGTATTTTTGGTAAACGTTGTGGTGCACTAACAATAATAGTATGTGTTGGTGGCGAACCTCCTCCAATTCCTGGATTTGGACTTAATATTGGTGAACTACCTGTACCATTTGCGTAAGGTGCTGTCCATGTAAATGTTGGAACAACCCCTGGTGGTAAAGCAGGTATAACATTATTATTAGTTGCAGATAAAACAATATTTACATCAGGGTCAGAGAATGTATTGCCTACATAACATACTGTATTTGTTGGCACTCCATTAATTGTTGGAATGGAGACGGCTGTGAGTGGCTGTGGCAAGACAGTAACTGTTACTAACCTAGGGTAGGATATACAACCAACACTAGGGAAATCTACTTGATTATTATCTCTCACTTCAACAGTATATGTAGTTGTATTTTGAGGGTATATTGTAACACATTTTAATAAATTATTAGGCATACTTGGTGGTGGTGCATTTGCGGCTTCTGTCCAATTATAGGTAAAGCCAGATGGAGGCCCTAATGCCAATGTACCAACAGATGTAACACATAAACCTAAACTATCTCCCAAACACATTACTGGTTGAGGAGGAGTTACACCAATTGTAAATTGAGGCATTACAGTTACGCAAATTACAGCAGACCCTGAACAAACGGCCGAATTACCAATAACTGTATAACAAGTAGAAGTTGTTGGACGAACAATTGGGTTTGGCGATATACTATTTGAAATATTAAATGGAGGGAACCAAGCATAAGTTGAAGCTCCTGAAGCTTTTAATGTATCAGGCGAAGAGAAAAATGGGAAATTACTTACTATACAAACTGTTGGATTGGTTTGAGAAACATTTATTGTTAAAGGCGCTAAAGTATTAATAGTTATAGCGTTAAACGAATTGCAACCTATTCCATTACTTCCAATTACTGTATATGTTCCGGGTCCAACAGAAATACTTGGTTGTTGAATAGAAGTGGTTAATGTACTACCTGTCCATGTAAAACTTGGTGCTCCGGTTGCTGTTAATGTAGATGTAAACCCAGTACAAACTGCTGTTGCAGAAACAGCCACAGCCACAGCAGGGGCCGACCCTACTCCAACATTAATGGTTGCTGTTCCTGTGCAACCGCCCGATTCTCCTATAACAGTATAAGTAGTAGGTACTGTTGGACTAGCAACTACATTTGCTCCAGTTGGAGCATTTAAACTTGCACTTGGAGTCCATGTATAATTTGTTGCTCCATTTGCAGTTAAGCCAACGGTTTGACCAGGACAAACACTTGCACTACCAGCAACAATACCAATTGCCAATGAACCTCCTGTATTTACTGATATAGAAGTAGAGCCTGTACATGCTCCACTTGCTCCAAAAACATTATATGTTGTATTAACTGTTGGATTAACAACTATTGAAGCTCCTGTACCCACAGTGTTTGATGGGGCAGCAACCCAAGTATAACTTGTAGCTCCAGATGCTGTTAAAGTAACCGCAGCTCCTGGACAAACTACCGTTGGGCTTGCTCCTGCACTTAAAGATAAACCAGCACCAATTGTAACGTTTGCTTGTGTTGTAAAAGAACAACCTCCTAAAGTAATTGAAACGCCATATACACTATTTACTGATGGGGAAACGGTTTGAGTTTGAGATGCGCCAAGTAATCCAGGTGCAGGACTAACAGTAACCCATTGATATGTTGCGCCAGTATTTTGTGCATCTAAAGTTGCAGTACCTCCGGCACAAATAGTTTGGTTTGCAATTGCTACAGTTGGAGTTGCATTAACTGTTACAGTTTGCATTGCAGTATAAGTTGGAACAGGACCAACAAAACCAACAACAATTACAGAATATGTGCCTGGTGCGTTGTAGTTAATAGTGGCAGTTGTGCCTAAAGCGGTTGTATTTGAAATTACAGCTGTACCAGGAACAGTTGACCATGTAAAAGCAGTTGTACCAGCGGTTGTACCAGTTAACGTAGCGGTAACAGTTTGGTTTGTACAAGCTGTAGCAGTTGTTGTAACGGTTAATTGAGCTGCAGCAGATAACTGAATATCATCAATAGCAATTGAAGGATCGGTACCTGCAGCGGTAGTATTTTGCCATCTAAAACCAATTTTAACAGTTGAATTATTATTACATGCAGCAGGTAAAGCAAAAGTTGAACCAGTCCAAGTACCTTGTGGTAAACAACCAGCAGTTGATGGAGCTAACACCCCTAATACATTCCAAGCAACACCATTGTTTGATGAGTATAAAACTTCGCAAAAGTGTTGTCCTGCAGCGCCATTTCCTAAGTATTTAAAATTTAAATTTATATTATTTTGTCCTGTACAGTTAATAGTTGGCGACTCAGCTCGTTTATTGGTATTTGATGTAGCTCCAATTAAAAAAGCAGCACCTGGGTCAACAAAAATTGGAGCCAAATTTGATCCTATATGTAAAGTTCTATTTGTACCACACCCGCTACCACAAGCACCAATAGCATTGCCATTTTCGGTAGCACTTACAAACCATTCGTTTGCATCTGTACCATTGCCTGGGGCTGTAGCTAATGACGTAATACCCCACGCACCATTACTTGGTGTAAATGCTGCTGCAGTAGCTAATTGGCCCGAGTTGCAACCAGTTCCAAATCCCTCAGACCAAAATTGAGCTTTTGTTTGTGAAATAAATAAAAATATGTTAAAAACAATAAGTAGTTTCTTCATAATAAGAAAATTAATTTAGCTAAGATACAACAAATTATTAACATATTTACTACATTTTACTCAAACAAATGCATTATTTAATAAAAATGTATTGTTAATTTCGTGATAAAATGCATTGAAATGTTAAAACAATTCTTAATCCTTTTATTTTTTACATTTTCTGTTTTTAGCTTTTGCCAAAAAGAAGTTTTTACTGCATTTCCTGTAGTTGGATTTAATGCTTGTCAAATTCACGGAGATAACTTTGCTGGTTATGATAAGTTTGGCGCATTAGTTGGTATTGGAGTTAGAGCAAATTTTAAACCTAAATATTCTATGGCATTAGAAATTAGTTTTTCTCAAAAAGGCTCAAGGCATAATCAAAATCCTGCAAAAGGAGATTTTACATTTTATAGGGTAAATTTAAATTATGTTGATATTAGTGTAATGACCAGAGTTTTTTTAAACAAAGTTTATTTTGTTAATTTAGGTTTTGGAGGAAATTACCTCATCAATTACCAAGAAGATAATCAATTTGGGAATTGGAATAATGTTTGGCCTTTTGAAAAATTTGAATTTAGTTTAAATACTGGTTTTGGAAGAAAAATAAATGAAAATTTTAATGTTGAAGTAAGAGCTGGAAATTCGTTGTTGCCTATTAGGCCTTATGGTTTAAATGCAACTGGTATATTTTACCCAAATGCAGTTGCCCGTTTTTTTAATAAAGGTTTATACAATAACATTTTATCTCTTGTATTAACTTATAAAATAAATTTAAAAAAGAAAAGCAATGCAGAGTCCTAAAAAAATAGCTGTTGCCATAACTGGTGCAAGCGGAAGTATATACGCAAAACTATTATTAGATAAATTAAATAATTTAAAAAATAATTTTGAGGAGATTAGTTTAATTTTAAGCGATAATGCAAAAGATGTTTGGAAACTCGAATTAAACAATACAGATTATAATAATTTTAAATTTAAAGTTTTTGAAAAAAATAATTTTCTAGCACCAATGGCTTCGGGGTCTGCAAAGTATGATGTATTAATTATTTGCCCTTGTAGTATGGGCACATTAGCAAGAATTGCTACTGGAATAAGTAACGATTTAATAACACGAGCTGCAGATGTTATTTTAAAAGAAAGAAAAAAATTAATTTTAGTTACACGCGATACGCCTTTAAGTTTAATTCACATTAATAATATGAAAACAATTACTGAAGCAGGCGGAATTATTTGCCCAGCCTCTCCTAGTTTTTACAGTTTACCTAAAACGATTGATGAACTAGCTGCAACTGTTGTTGATAGAGTAATAGATCTTGCAGGAATTGATCATAAAACATTTAGATGGGGAACAAGTAAATAATTTTTATATCTTTATCTAATCAAACAATATTTTTATAATTATAAATTTATAAGCCTAATTGTAATTATTATTGGAATTTTATCAAGTTGCCAATCAACTTTATTATCAAGAAAATATACTAAAGGTGTTTATTTTAATTATTCTAAAAAGCCACAACAATCGCTTTTGGTAACTAAATCTTATCCTAAAAAAGAAACATACAAAAGCGAACATCAAAAATATGAAACTGAAACTAATAGCAACAATAATTTAGTTGAAGATAAAATTATTGATAACAAGAATTCAACTTCTACTCTTCAAAAATCAACATTAAAAAAAACAACTCTATCTAAAGAATTACTATTAACATCTGTAAAAAAAATTATTCCTTATCCCTATAAATTTAAAGAAATTACTTTAAAAAAATCTTATAAAAAACGTACTGGTTTAGATTTTTTTGATGGCATTATTGGTTTTTTATATTTGGTAATGTTTGTAATTTTTTCGGCAATGTACTTTATAATAATTATTGCTGCATATCCTAAAATTCCTTTACTTTTTGCTTTATTGTTAGCTATGTTACTTTCTTTACTTTCATGTGCAAGCGGGCAATTTATTTCGATTTAATAATTTCAATTACTCTTTTTTTATTTCTTAAATAGTATATTTACAATTTAAAAACGTATAAAATTGAAACTAACTTTTAAACTACTAATCTTATTTTTTGGCTTATCAATTTTTAATTCATCGTGTGTAAACGATGACGATGAAATATACTCGCCAAAACCAAAAGGCTATTATAGAATTGATTTTCCTGAAAGAAAATACCAAAAATACGATAGTGTTTGCCCCTACTCTTTTGAGTATCCATCATATGCGGTTTTAAAACAAGATAAACACATGGGTGCAGAACCTTGTTGGTTAAATATTAATTTTCCAAAATTTGACGCAACAATTCATTTAAGCTACAAAGTAATTAATAACAATTTAGCGCAGTATTTATCTGATTCGCATGAGTTTGCCAACAAACACCAAGTTAAAGCTACAGGGCTAGATGAAATAGTTGTATTAAGAGACAGTGCAAAAGTTTATGGTTTAGTGTTTGATATCGCTGGTAATACAGCCTCATCGCTTCAATTTTATTTAACCGATAGCACTAAACATTTTATGCGAGGTGCATTATATTTTAACACTAAACCAAACATTGATAGTTTACAAATTGTAGTTGATTTTATCAAAAAAGATGTTCTTCATTTAATAAACTCTACTAGATGGAAAGAGTAACAAAATAATTTTTTAAACTTATTTTGTTAGTATAAATTTTATTGAGGTTGAAATACTCCAATTTCATTTATTTAACTTTATAAAAATTAATATTGTGTTTTACAAAGTAAGTTCTGAAGATGAGTATTTATACCAAGGCAAAAGAAAACGCCTGGTTGAACAATTAAAAGAAAAAGGTATTAAAAGTATAAATGTACTTAATGCAATTGCTAAAGTACCTAGGCATTTATTCTTTGATAACACTACTTCACGCCCTGCATTATTAGACCACGCTTATAGCGATAAAGCATTACCAATTGGTTCAGGACAAACAATTTCGCACCCATATACCGTTGCGTTTCAGTCTGAACAGTTAGAAATAACACCTGGAGAAAAAATTTTAGAAGTTGGTACAGGCTGCGGATATCAAACCGCTGTTTTAATAGAATTAGGTGCTAAAGTTTTTAGTATTGAGCGGCAAAAAGCCTTATTTGATAAAACAAAACTTTTTTTACCACATATAGGCTACCAATCGGCCAAATTATTTTATGGCGATGGTTATAAGGGTCTACCAATTCATTCTCCTTTTGATAAAATTATTGTTACTGCTGGTGCACCTTATATTCCTAACGATTTATTAAGTCAATTAAAAGTTGGTGGCATTATGCTAATCCCTATTGGTGCAGGAGAAGTACAAGAAATGACTTGGTTAAAAAAAACATCAGAAACAGGTTTTGATAAAAAAACATTAGGGAACTTTAAATTTGTACCTTTACTTCAAAACAAAGCCAGTTAACACAATAATATTTTAATTTATAAGTTATAAAGCATATGAAAATTAAATTAATAACCTTAAGTTTAATTCTAAGCATTGGAATGTTCTCTCAAAATCTAACATCAAAAAAAGGAGAAGCAATATTACCAGAAAAAGGAGATTGGAGTTTAAGCATTGATGCAAACCCGTTTTTATATTATATTGGAAACATTTTTAACAAAGGCGGTATTGCAACAACTACAGCAGGAAACGTAGTTACTAACAATAACCAACCACCTAGTTTTGCCTTTTTAAGTAACGGACAAGCTTTTACTGGTAAATATTTTGTAGAAAATAATTTTGCTTATAGAGGAACTGTTCGAGTTGGTTTTGGGGGATTAAGCGATAGAGATAAAGTAAATAATAGAATGCTTACAGCACCTTCTACTTCAGTTAACGGTTACCCTGATCAAGCAAAACAAGTAGAAAATAAATGGACAAGAACATACACTAATTTTGCAGTTTCGTTAGGTATTGAAAAAAGAAAAGGCAAAACTCGCATTCAAGGTATTTATGGAGCAGAAGCAGGAATATTTTTAAAAAGCACACGCGATAAATTTAAATATGGAAATGCTTTAGCTGTAAATATAGCACCATCTGGCCCGGGCACGCAACAAAATGTAACCGTTAATTTAGATGATGAATTTGTTGGGGCAAGTAATATTGATGTTGCAAGTGCAATTGGCATAAATGGAGCCAATACTGCAGGTTTAGGAGGCACAGCTTACGCAAGAGTAACTGATAGAAAAAACGGCACTACATTTGGTTTTGGAGCACGTGTATTTGGTGGGGTTGAATGGTTTTTTAGCCCTAAGGTTAGTTTAGGAGGCGAATTTGGCTGGGGATTGTCTTTAAGCAGAACATCTGCGTCAACAACCATATATCAAAGTACAGGAAATGCCAATTCGGCTAACCCATCTGCTAATTCGGATATTGTAGGGCCAACAACAATTAAAGGTGCAGCTGATGGAAGTTGGGGTTTTGATGTAGATAACAATAATATTTTTAATGGTGCAAGTGGCTCAATAAAATTAAACTTTTATTTTTAGTAATAAACTAAAGTTTTCTTAAAACATAAATGATTTTACAAAATTAGAATTTAGTTTAGATACAAAAAACTGGAATGAAGGCGTTTATAATGCTGTGTATATTGATAAAACAAGCAATAACAAATTAAGTAAAAAAATTATTATTTGTAAATAATTTTTTTACTTAAAATCTAATAAACAAAAAATTACATTAAGCAACTTCTAAACTCTTATTTAAATTACGTTTATTAACAAACTCAACTTGTTTTACAACATCAAATAAAACAACAGAAATGTTTGAAATTGTAGAAACAAATTTAAGTCGCTTTAACGAAATAACACCTATTATATAACCTGAATTAAAATTTTGATAACTTTCGTTTAGCTCAATAAAATAATCTTTTAATTCATCTATACTATTTAAATCATAACGTAATAAAATTTTTAAAAAAACTTTATTATCGTTTTCTAAACTATCAACATTATTAAGCTTTTTATATTCATAACGGTAATCAAATGTTAATGCAGATATATCAGATAACACAGCCGATGCAGTAGGATAAGCTCCTGCACCTTTACCAATAAAAAACTGCGTGTCGCTAAAATAAGATTTTGTTTTTACTGCATTAAACACATCATCAATAGAATGTAGTTTATCATTTTTATTTATAAACTTTGGTAAAACAAATGAAACTATTTTACCATCTTCTTTTTTTTCAGCAAAAGCAATTAATTTTATTTTATATCCTTTTTCTTTAGCGTAATTTAATTCTAACTCTCCAAGTTTATCTATCCCTATATTAAAAACATTTTCGGGAGATGTAACAATACCAAAAGCATGAGCAATTAAAATAATAAGTTTATATTTTGCATCAAACCCAGCTACATCTAATAAAGGGTTTGTTTCGGCATAACCTTTTTCTTGAGCTTCCTTTAAAGCTTCGTTATATGAAATATTTTTTAAACTTGTATTAGTTAAAATATAATTAGTTGAGCCATTTACAATACCCTCAATCGATTCTAATAAATCATTATCATAATACTCTTCTAAATTCCTAATAATTGGAATACTTGCGCAGCAAGCGGCTTCATACAAAAGTGGCACATTGTGCTTTTTTTGCAAATCAAGTAATTCCGTAAAATGTTCTGCAATCATTTTTTTATTTGCAGTTACAACAGCCTTACCATTTTGTAAAGCTGTTTTTACAATTTCAAAAGCTGCATCTGCATCATCAATTAATTCAACCACAGTATTAATTTCATTATCAAATAAAATTTCATTTTTATCAAAAGTGAAATGCTCATTTAAAATTGGTCTTTGTTTATTTTTAGTTTTAACGCAAATACGTTTAATATTAGTTTTTAACGAAGGCGTTTTTTGTAAAGCTTCATACAAGCCAAAACCAACACATCCAAAGCCAAACAAACCTATTTTTATATTTTTTCTTCCCATTATTTTATTTTTTTAACTATTAATTAATAATTTATTTTTAATTGTATTTAATGCTGATTTTAAATCTTGAATTAAATCATCTACATCTTCAAGTCCAACAGACAAACGAATTAAACTATCTGTAACACCTGCTTCATAACGTTTTTCAAACGGAATTGATTTATGTGTCATTTCGCAAGGCAAACAAATTAAACTTTTAACGCCTCCTAAACTTTCGGCTAGTTTAAAGTACTTTGTGTTTTTCACAAACTCAATTGCATAATCTTTTTCATCAATTTTTAAATCAAATGAAATAACACCACCAAAATATTTTTGTTGTTTTTTAGCAATATGATGGTTTGTATGACTTGGTAATCCTGGGTAATACACATTTTTAATTAAATCTTGTGTTTGTAAAAATTCAGCTATTTTTTGTGCATTATCTGAGTGTTGTTTAATTCTTAAAGGAAGCGTTTCAATGCCTCTTATTACTAACCAACTATCAAATGGTGCTAAAATACCACCCGAAGCATTTTGAATAAATTTAATTTTAGCGCCAAGCTCCTCTGTTTTTGTTATAACTAATCCTGCAATTAAATCGCTATGCCCCGCTAAATATTTTGTTGCAGAATGTATAACAATATCTGCTCCTAGCTCAATAGGTTTTTGTGCTGCGGGCGAAGCAAAAGTATTATCAACACACAATAAAATCTTATTAGCATTTGCTATTTTAGAAATTTCTTCGATATCCGAAATTTTTAATGTAGGGTTTGTTGGCGATTCTATCCAAATTAATTTTGTTTTTGAACTAATATTTGCTGCAACATTTTCTGCGTTTGTTGCATCTACATATTTAACAGTTATACCAAATTTTTGATACACATGCGTAAATAAACGAAATGCGCCACCATAAATATCATCAACTGCAATAATTTCGTCGCCTGTACTTAAAAGTTTAACTACTGCATCAATAGCTGCTAGGCCGCTTGCAAAGGCGTAACCATTTGTTCCGTTTTCTAATTTTGCAATTAAATCTTCTAGCACTTTACGGGTTGGACTGTTAGATCGGGCATAATCATAACCTTTATGAACACCAGGTTCAATTTGTACAAAGGTTGATGTTTGATGAATTGGAGTAGAGATGGATCCTGTTAATTCATCTACAGGAATACTGTGTAAAATTTTTGTTGTTTCTTTCATAATTTATTTTTTTAGTTATTAATGTTTAAATTCTTTTTAACATCAAATCCTAAAAAAATTGAGAGAAAACAAACTTGCGAAAGGGCTAAAATTAAAAAAGCTCTTCCAACAAGTTAGAAGAGCTTTTAATATATCGCGAATAATTAATTGCAGTTTTCTAACTTATCTTTCTCAATATAAAATTGAGTTGAATTTGGCACCTTCTTACAATTGTAAGGGTTGCCAAGACATCATAGGGTCAATTCCCTCAGTCTTTCTGGATAAGAATATTATTAAGAACGTGATGCAAAGTAAATTATAAAAAATGAAATGACAAAATTTTTAGAAAAATTTTTTATTTAAAAAACAAAAAACCCTTTTGCTAAAGCAAAAGGGTTTTAAAATTAAGTTGAATATACTTACTCTTTAACTATTTTAACTGTAGTTGTTTTTCCTTCGCTTGTAATTTTAGCAAAGTAAACACCGTTAGTTAAGTTGTTAATGTTTATTTGTTGTTTAGTTTCGTTAGTTACAATACTGTAAACTATACGACCTGTAACATCTGTAACAGTAATTGTTTTAGCTGTATTGTTATTTAAATCAACAACAAACGAACCATTATTAGGATTTGGGTAAACACTTAATCCAACGATGTTGTTTTTTTCATTTATACCTGAACATACAATTACACTAATGTTTGCTGTTGCAGAATTTACACATCCATTTGAATTAGTAAAAGTATAAACCGGGCTAAATGTGCCAGTAGAAGTTCCTGGAGCAAATGAGTTACCTGTAACCATAGTGCCTGAATACACACCACCTGTAGGACTACCAAATAAAGTAATTGAATTTCCACTTACACAAGTTGTAGGAGAAGAAGTAACTAGATTAACTACAGGTAAAGCATTAACAGATACTGTAACTACACTTGAACCTGAACAACCTGTTGTACTAGTTCCATTTGCTGTATAAGTTGTCATTACTGTTGGGCTAATACTTATTGAATTTGTAGTAGCTCCGGTATTCCAAGTATATGTATTTGCACCACTTGCAGTTAAATTTACAGTATTTCCTGAACATACAGTTGTAGTACCAGTTATGTTAATTGTAGGATTTGTACCAGCCATAACCATAAAAGTATTTGTACCTATACAATTTAAAGTATTTGTACCAGAAACAGTATAAACTGTAGAAACACTTGGAGAAACAGCAATTGTATTTGTATTAGCTCCTGTGTTCCATGTAAATGTAGGTGCACCACTTGCAGTTAAATTAACTGTACTTGCATTACACGAAACACTTAATCCTGTAATTGCCATTGTTGGGCTTGGATTTACATTTAAACTTACTGTATTATTTGCGCTACAACCATTACTTGCATTCGCAGTTACAGTATACACAATACTTGAAGTTACAGTATTTGCAATAGGATTACTAACATTAGTTGCGGTTAAATATGAAACAGGACTCCAACCATAATTTACAGTAATAGGAGCAAAACGGTACGCATCAGGTGAAGCAATAGTGAAAATTTCAGAGTTTCTACCTGGTACTGTTAACGCACTAGTAGCTCCTGCGTTTTGTATCCCTTGAACTAAATCGTTTATTACAGTTGTTGTACCAGTATGAACTTCTAAAACATTTGTAGTTTCATATAAAATTGCTTGAGCAGTTAATGTCCCTGAATTAGAATAATAAGTACCATAAAAATTAATTACAAATTTTTGATTTGGAGTTGTTCCAGTTGTAAAGTATTCTATTTTTGTATTTGCATTACTAAAATTTAAATCTCCATAAACTACTCCAAAAGCTGGATTAGATGCTGCAGTTGAAGGTAAAGCATTGTAATACCCAGTCCAAGTAGCAGGAGTACCAGAATTCATATAAACAAACCCATTAGAAGAAATACCAACGCTTGTTGTTGCAACGCCATAAAAATTAAAACTAAAAGGTAAAGCTATATTTGCCCAACCACCGTCATCTAAGGTTCCGCTTGTTAATGGGGTTACAACCGAACCATTGTTACATAATGTAGTTGCTCCAACAGTAGGTAAAACTGAATAAGTAATTGCAGTCATATTATAATTTGTATGAGTAGCTAAAGCATTTAAAGTTGAACTTAAACCAGCACATAACGTAGATGGAGTTGCAGTTGCAAATGAAAAAGTAGGACTTGTATTAACAATTACTACAATATTACTAGATGATGAACAGCCTGTTACAGTATTTGTGCCACTAACAATATAACTTGTATTACCACTTGGTGTTGCAGTAACAACAGCACCTAATGAACTTGACAATGTTGCTGCAGGTGACCATGTAAATGTGTTAGCTCCGCTAGCTGTAAAAGTTAAAGGAGAACCAGAAGGACTACAAAAAGTTGTTCCAGAAGCTATTGTATTAATTACAGGATTTGCATTATAAGTTAATGCAAATGTAGGGCTCACCGCAGTACTTCCGCTTATTGCACAACTTGAAGTTACAATGTAAAACATTGAACTTGCTAATGTACCTGTATTTTGGGTTAAAGCTGTTCCCATATTAGTAAAAGGACCAACTGAACTTGTTGAAGATGCCCATTGTAAAGACACACCAGCCAATGTTGCTGAAGACGAACTAAATGTTAAGGATGTTGCTGCTCCTGCACATGTAGAAATAGCGCCAGTAATTGAACCTGTTGCTGGTACACCCGAACAAACAGGCGCAACAGTTGCCCATGCAAAATATTCATCTCCACTTAAAGGACCAACTGATCCAGAATTTGAAGTTACTGAGTATAATGTATTAGGCGCCATAGCTCCTGACCCAGTAGGCAATGATCTTTCAACCCAAGTACCTGTTAAAGAAGGTCCTTGAACTATTCTAACATCTTGTTGACTTCCACTTAAATTATCTGTTCCACCAAAAGTTGAGTTATTGTAACGCAAGTTAATTGTATTACCAGTACCTAAAACAGCTCCGCCATTATAATTTAAACGGTAAGCTCTACTACCAAAAACTGCAGTTAACGAACCAGAAACTGCACCACTTGGTGCTGATTCAATTGAGGCAGTTATTGTTTGAGTATTCCATGCTGTAGTACCACCTAATGATAATGTTCTTAATACATTAGAAGAAGGTAAATTGGTATTTAATGCGGCACCTTGACCTAATGGAAAATTTCGCACTGTTGTACCAGTTGCAGGAAACATTATTTGTAAAGGTCCATTTACAAAAGAACCATGATTTCCGCCGTTAGTACCATTAGAAGTAAATGTTGTAGGTGTTGCACCTATAACACCTGTAGATAATGAGTTTAACATTAATAAATTTAAAGTAGATGTTGAAATTACACCTCTTGTTAAAACAATATTTGAAGTTGTAGTTGAGGTACCTACAGTTAGTGGAAACGATAAAGTAACATTGTTATGTGTATTCATTGTTAAATTACCAGTTGTATGAGGCTTACCTCCAATAATAGGTATTTCATTTCCTGATGTAATTGTAGTTGGTGTTAAAGCCAAATACATCCCTAAATTAGTTGTAGTTAATGGGTTAACATATAAATTATTAATCATAGAAATATTTGTAGGATTAATAGTTAATGTATTTGATAAAGAGCCCAAATATCTTTCTATGCTTATTGCTTGTAAGCTTGGTGGGTTACCAATAGTTAAGTTAGCGTTATTTACGTTACCTAAGTACAAACCTAAAAAATTAGAAACTGTAACTGGATTTAAATAATTTACCCCACCACTTGCAGCATGAGATATTTTCGGAATTCTATTATTAAAAATTGTACCTGTACCTGAATAATTACCTGTATAACCCAACCAAACTATTTCACCAACAACTGATGATGCAGGTTGAAAATTCATTATACCATTATTAGTTAAATTACCACCAAAATATGTTCTTTTACCTGTGCTTCCACTTCCTGAAAAATATGTTCCAGTTGCGTTGATAATCATATCACCATAAACTTGAAACAGTTGAGTTGTTGATGTAGTACTATATTGTAAAACACCATCAATTGTAATGTTTTGGCATCTATTAATATTAAAATCTAATGATACAGTATGAGTTGCTGCTATTACAACATTATCATCGCAAGTTGGTATTACACTTCCAGACCAAGTTGCTGTATTATTCCACGCACCACTAGCTACAGAAGTGTAAGTTACCGGTGTAAATTCTTCCACTTTAAAATCATCAATCATAATTGAATGTACGCCCCATGAGTTTGTCATTTCAACACCAAATTTGGCATTAGCTACTTTAAAAGCTGCTGGTATTTTTACATTTATTTTTTGCCAAGGAGTACTTGCATTAAAAGTAGTTACGTTTGCATTTGGAGCAACTCCCATAATAGATTGCCATGTTGCACCACCATCGTTTGAAGCAACAACTCTTAATAATATTTGATTTGAACCGTATCCAGAAAAATACATAAAACGAACAAACGGATTTGTAGATGATGCAATATTTACTGTTGGAGATTCCATTCTTCTTGTACCTAAAGCATTTGTAACTGAACCAAATGAACAATCTTCCATAAATAAAGCTCCATTTCCACTAACTGTTGTTGTTGGCAAAACGCCATATGGCGGTATAACGGTCCAACCGGTACCTGGGTTAGTGTTTTGCACAAAATCTTGTTCGCCATCGTTAGCATTTCCTTCAGGGTTGCCATCACCTAAAACTACAATACGTGTTTGTGTCCAACCTGCAGGTGCAGCAGGAGTACCTGAAAAGGTACCATCAAAATTTTCTGTTAGATAAGTTTGTGCGTTAATTGTAGAAATACTCAACAACGCAAGCAAACTCACTTTTAGTAGATTTTTTTTCATTATATTTTATTAATTTATTTAAAGCAAAATTAGCTAATTAACTAATCCCTTTTAGAAGAAAATACACTTATTAACAATTGTTGATAAATATCAGAATGCTAATAAATCCTAATAAAAAAACAAATTATAATGCCAGTTCGAACATGCCAAGTTGGAAGATAGATAAGCCGAGAGTTGGTCTTTTTATCTCCACTTCACTAGACTTGAATTTTTATACAACGGACTTTATAATTAATGCTTTTGTTATAATTAAAAAATTAGGCTTTAACTAAAGTGCCAACTTTTTGGCCTTGCACAAGGTTTACAAGGTTATTTTTTTTGTTCATATCAAAAACAATTATTGGTAAATTGTTTTCTTTACATAATGTAAACGCTGTTAAATCCATTATTTGTAACCCTTTATTGTAGGCTTCGTCAAACGTTAAGTTTTCGTATTTTGTTGCAGTTTTATCTTTTTCGGGGTCGGCAGTGTAAATACCATCAACCCTGGTTCCTTTTAAAATAACTTGTGCTTCAATTTCTATTGCTCTTAATGCGGCTGCAGAATCTGTAGTAAAATAAGGGTTTCCGGAACCTGCACCAAAAATAACTACTCTACCCTTTTCTAAATGACGAACAGCTTTACGGCGAATAAAAGGCTCACAAATTTGTTCCATTTTAATTGCGCTTTGTAAACGTGTTTGTACGCCAATGCCCTCTAATGCACTTTGTATAGCCATACTGTTTATTACAGTTGCTAACATTCCCATATAATCGCCATGCACACGATCCATACCGCCTTTTTCGGCTTGTATGCCTCTAAAAATATTTCCACCACCAATAACAATTGCAACTTGGCAACCTGCATCGTAAACCGATTTTATTTCGTGTGCATATTCCATTAAACGGTTTTGATCTATTCCAAATCCTTTATCGCCCATAAGGGCTTCGCCGCTAAGTTTTAATAATATTCTTTTATAGTTCATTTTATTAGGGTTAAAAAAAATCCCGCTTTAAAGGCGGGATTAATTAATAATTAAGATAACGAGAAGCGTTTAAATGCTGTTATGTTTAAGTCTTTTTCTACGCTTTGTAAATATTGACGAACAGTAAATTTGTTATCAATAAAATACTCTTGGTTTAATAAAGTGCTTTCTTTATAAAATTTATTTAATTTACCTTGAGCAATTTTTTCTACCATATCTTCTGGCTTACCTTCGGCACGAGTTGTTTCTTTTGCAATTTCTAACTCACGCGCAATAATTGTTGGATCAACATCATCTTTATCTAAAGCAACTGGTGCCATTGCTGCAGCTTGCATTGCAATATTTTTAGCAACCTCACCCGATACTGATTTATTAAAACCAACAGTAACAGCTAAACGATTACCTGGGTGAATATAACCTATAACATTTTCGGCTTTAACTAAACTGTAAAAACCTATGTCTATTTTTTCGCCAATCTTAGCAACTTGCTCCATAAATTTATCGCCTACGGTAATATCATTATTGTAAGGCAATGCTTTTAATGCTTCGATATCAGCTGGTTGTTTTTCTAATGCAATGTTTGTAATAGATTCAGCAAAAGCAATAAAATCGGCATTTTTAGCAACGAAATCAGTTTCGCAATTAACACTAACTACTACTCCAACTTTATTATCTGCTGTAACTTTAGATAATACTACACCTTCTTTAGCATCTCTATCTTGACGATTTGCTGCTACTTTAGCTCCTTTTTTACGTAAAAAATCTACTGCTGCTTCAAAATCACCATTTGTTTCTTCTAAAGCTTTTTTACAATCCATCATACCTGCACCTGTTTGCTGGCGTAATTTGTTTACATCTGCTGCTGTTATTGCCATTTTAATTTTATTTATTCGTTTATATTATTTTTAAAAAAAACGGTCAAGCTGTTTAAACAGAATGACCGCTAAATTTATTTGTTATTTAATTTTATTTTTTAGCTGTTGTCGTTCTTTTGCGAGGTTTTTTAGAACCATCTTCATCATCTTTTTTAGAGAAACCTTTTACTTTAGCACCTTCAACTAATTCTTCAGCTTCGTTTGCGCTGTGAGCTTTAGTATCATTTTCTTCGCCTGCAGATTCTTTATCCATTTTTCTATCGCTTAAACCTTCAGTAATTGCTTTACACATTACATCAATAATGTAAGCAACAGAAGTTGAAGCATCATCATTTGCTGGTACTGCATAATCAACTTCATTTGGGTTTGAGTTTGTATCAACAATAGCAAATGTTGGAATATTTAAACGTTTAGCTTCTGCTACAGCAATATGTTCTTTAGTAATATCTACTATAAACAAAGCTGCTGGAAGACGTGATAAATCTGAAATTGAACCAAAGTTAATTTCTAATTTTTCTCTTTCGCGAGATAATTGTAAACGTTCGCGTTTTGAAATATTTTGAAAAGTACCATCAGTTGCCATTTTATCAATTTGGCTCATGCGACGAACTGATTTACGGATAGTTTGGAAGTTTGTTAACATTCCACCAGGCCAGCGTTCAGTTACATATGGCATGCCAATAGCTTTTGTTTTTTCGGCAACTATATCTTTTGCTTGCTTTTTAGTTGCAACAAATAACACTTTGCGTCCGCTACGAGCAATATTTTTAATAGCAGTTGCAGCTTCTTCGATTTTTGCAACTGTTTTATTTAAATCGATAATGTGAATTCCGTTTTTTTCAGAATAAATGAACGGAGCCATTGCTGGGTTCCATTTACTTTTTTGGTGACCGAAGTGGGCACCCACTTCAAGTAATTCGTTAAATGATGATCTGTTTGACATATCTTGTTATAATCCTTATTATTAAATCTATTAACGTTTGCTGAATTGGAAACGAGCACGCGCTTTCTTTTGACCGAATTTTTTACGCTCAACCATACGAGGATCGCGAGTAACTAAACCTTCTGCTCTTAAAACTGGTTTGCTTTCTGCATTATACTCAACTAATGCTTTTGCAATTGCAAGACGTATAGCTTGAGCTTGACCAGTTGTACCACCACCTTTTACATTAACTTTAACATCATACTCGTTAGCTACATTTACAACGTTTAACGATTGTAATACATAATAATGTAAAGTTGGTGTTTTAAAATATTCTTTATAATCTTTACCGTTTACTTCTACTTTGCCACTGCCTTTTGTTACATAAGCACGTGCTACTGAAGTTTTACGACGACCCGATGTTTTGATTACTTCCATTTAATCTTTTTATTTATTTAATTTTGCTTAAATCTACTTTTTTTGGTTGTTGAGCATCCATACCGTGTTTATCACCAGCAAATACACGAATATTTGTGTTGTAAACTCTACCTAAACGACCTTTTGGTAACATACCATGAATAGCATGTAACAAAATTTCTTCTGGTTTTTTTGCTAATAACTCTTTAGGAGTTGCAAATCTTTGCCCACCTTGGTAACCAGTATAACGTGTGTATACTTTATCGGTTAATTTTTTACCTGTAAAACGCACTTTTTCTGCGTTAATAATAATTACATTACTACCAGAATCTGTATGAGGTGTGTAACTTGGTAAATGTTTACCACGTAATAACATAGCAACTTTAGAAGCTAAACGACCTACAACTTCATTTTCTGCATCAACCAACAACCACTCTTTACCTGAATTTGTTTTGGTTACATACTTTGTTTTATAACTTAATGCGTCCACTTTTTTACTTATTTTTTTGTATTTTCCTTAAATAAGGGGTGCAAATGTAGTGAGTTTTTTTTGATTTACAAATATTTTTATAAAAAATATGAAAATGAATACCAATATAATCATTAAATAGATAAAATTAGAAAAAAAGCACCTGAAAAACATCATTTTAAAAGTGTTAAAATAAAAAAACACAAAATAATCCTAAAACAAATATTTTTTTATTGCTCAATTAAATTCAACAAGCATTAATGCCCAGTACTTAAATACATAAAAAATAAATTACAATAATTTTTGGTAACTTTGTAGTATTAATGAATAAACCAACTGTTATAATTGGCGCATCGCCTAAAACTGATAGATATAGTTTTAAAGCAACTGTAAAATTAGTTTTAAATGGGCACACTGTTTACCCTATTGGAATTAAAGAAGGAATGATTGAATCAATTCCAATTATTACAAACAAACCTATTTTAGATAATGTACATACAGTTACATTATACATTAACCCTACACTTCAACAAAATTGGATAGATTACATTATTTCTTTAAAACCTAAACGAGTAATTTTTAACCCAGGTACAGAAAATCCAACTATCTATACTTTATTAAACTCGCATAATATAGAATGTGTTGAGGCTTGTACATTAGTTTTATTAAGTTTAAATTCCTATTAAATATGTTAAGTATTAACCCAAAAGATTTAAGTATTCCTGCTCTTCAAAAGTATTTACAAAGTGCTGTTGCTCCTCGTCCTATTTGTTTTGCAAGTAGCATTAGTAAAAATGGCGAAGTAAATTTAGCGCCTTTTAGTTTTTTTAATATTTTTTCGAGCAACCCTCCTATTGCGGTATTTTCTCCTGCGTATAGCGGAAGAACAGGTGCACCAAAAGATACTTTATTAAATATTTTAGAAGTGCCAGAATGTGTAATTAATATTGTTAATTACAATATGGTGCATCAAACAAGTTTAGCAAGTAGCCCATTTACAAAAGGTATAAATGAATTTAAAAAAGCAGGGTTTACAGAGTTAAAATCTGAATTAGTAACACCCCCGAGAGTGTTAGAAAGCCCTGTACAACTAGAATGTAAAGTTATTGAAGTTAAAGAACTTGGTAAACAAGGTGGCGCAGGCAATTTAATAATTTGCGAAATTATTAAAATACACATAAATGAAGCTATACTAAATAGCGAAAACCAAATAGACACCACTAAAATTGATTTGGTTGCACGCATGGGCGATAATTGGTACTGCAGAGCTAACGGAAATGCTTTATTTGAAGTACAAAAACCTATAACAACAATTGGAATAGGTTTTGATGCTATACCAAATGAAATTAAAAACAGCACTATTTTAACTGGTAACAATTTAGGTTTGTTAGGAAGTGTGGAGAATTTACCAACACAAACCGAAATTGATAATTATAAAAATAATGTTCCTAAATTTAATTCAGAAAACGAAAAACATTTGTTTGCACAAAGCTTATTGCAACTTAATAAAGTTAAAGAAGCATGGATGGTGTTGTTAAGTTAATCTACTCTGCTTTTACAACAACCGCACCCACATCACCTATTCCACCTCCAATTACTTTACCGTTTTTATCCATACTGTTATCGCCATTATCTTTATCAATTAATTTATTTAAAGGGTCTATCCCAAACATGTATGGTTCTTTATCTACAATTAATTCAAATTTTTGCTCTTTGCCATTTATTTTTATTTTTTTCAAATAAATTATTTCTCCATACGAGTTTTGATGTTTTTCATTTTTTGCAAATACGCCAATATCAATCCAATCGTTTGGTTTAACATCAAAAGCTCTACCTACACTGTCGTTTTGTGTTTTAATGCAACTTAATGTTGCCGTAATTTTAAATTTACCATTTGTTGTTTTTGTATATGACCAATTTTTTACTTTATTGTTAAACACAACTATACGCTCAAATAAATCTTTAACAGTTTCCTTTAAACTATCTGGTGTTGCTGTTTTAATAAAACTATAAAAATCGTTTGCTGTTGTAAATGGCGGTTCCTGAAAAGCAACTTTTTTAATATAACGTTGCAATGCCGCGTTTAATGAATCTTCTCCTAAATAATCTTTTAAGGCATACATTATTACACTGCCCTTGTTATAATGTATGTATTGTTGATTTTCGCAAAGCATTAATGGCACTTCTTTTCTTCTTTCCATTGCTCTGCCTTGTAAATACGAATTCATTTCATATTTTAAAAACTTACGCATTGCCGCTTGCCCGTATTCTTTTTCCATTACCATTAATGCACTGTATTGGCTCATGGTTTCCGACATTAAAGTGCTACCCTGTACATTTGCGCCAATTACTTGGTGCGCCCACCATTGGTGTGCTACTTCGTGTGCTGTTACATAAAAAGTATAATCAACCTCTTCAATGTTTTCGTTATTTAATTTTGCAATAAATCCAATACCTTCAGAAAAAGGAATTGTATTAGGGAAAGACTGTGCAAATGTTGAATAGCGCGGAAATTCTAAAATTCTTACTTGTTTATGTTGATAAGGGCTAAAGTTTTTTGTATAATAATCTAACGATTTTTTAATTCCTTTAATCATTTTTTCAATATTATACTCATGTCCTTTTTGATAATAAATTTCAATATTTACTTCGTTAGTTTTATTAAGAGGGTTTACCCATTTATCTTTTTTTATTTCGTAATTGGCCGATAAGAAAGAATAAAAATTAAGAATTGGAGAATCCATTTTGTATTGAAAATAATGCCTATTATCTTTTTTCCAATCTTTTTGTAAATAACCTGGGGCAATTGCAGTTTGTCCTTCCTTTGTTGAAACTACACACTCAAACCTTATCCAATCTGCATCGTGCGAAATATAAGTGTTGCCATAAGCGGTTGTATCATTAATTGCGGCCATACGTTGCTTAGATATAAGGTTATATTTTTCTCGAGTTGTATTATCATCAATTTCGCTATTTGGATCGTAACCAATAGAAGGTAACAAACTGTTATTTATAAAACTTCCATTATATACAATTTTTGTTTGTTGTTTTTTCATTATAAAGTTTTTAGGCTCATAAGAAATATCATAATCAAACTTTACTGAATCGCCTGGTGCTAAATCTTTATTTAGTTCAAAGCCATAAAAACCACTACTTGTGTCATTAATTATTTTTTTTATTGAAACGTTAAACTCAAAGTTTTTAATTAATGCTTCGTAGTTTATATTTATATATATTTTTTTTATTGCAACTTTATGTTTGTTTTTTAAATAATAAAAACCTTTTATGTTACATTTTAATTCATCAGGATACAAATCTACTTGTACATTAGATTCTACAACCCTTGGCTGCGGTTCGTTTTGATATTTTTTATAATTTTTTTCAAAATCTACTTGTAATTTTTCAACTTCTTTTTCTGATTTATAAGGGTTTAATACTCGTATGTTATAATAAATAATTGAGCCACATCCTACAAACAAAAACATACCAACTAATAAAATTAATTTATATTTTAAATTAAATTGTTTAAAGGTTTGTTTCCATCTTAATTTAATAGTTGACTCTTTACCTCTTTTATACATTGCAATTGCTATTGTACTTATAACAATTACAAAACCCAACCAATAAAATTTATATAAAAAGAAAGTACCAACGGTATGACCAAAGCCATTCATATCTGAATAAGGCATTTGGCTTCCACTTGAGTTAAACTTAAGTAAATCTAATGCAATATCAAAAGCATTTAAAATGGCTGGTATTCCTAACATTATTAACACCATGCCAAAAAAACCAAAATATCTGTTTCTAAAAAAAACTTGCATGCATAATGAAAGAGCTACAACTATCATTAAACTAAATATTCTCATACCTAAAAGACTTTTTATGTGCAAGTCAATTTCAAAGTTGTAATAGCCTTTTGTTGCTTGTAAAACAATACAAGTTACAATACAAATTAAATACATAATTATGCCTAAACCCATAATTGCAAAATACTTTGAACTAAAAATAATTGCATTATTAATTGGAGATGCACCAACAAGTTCATCTACCTTACAATCGCGTTCGCGCCAAATGGTAACACCCGAATAAAAAATTACCATTACCATTAAGAAAAAAGTAAATATTCCTCCTAAAAGATCTAATTGCGTGTATGTTACTGGCCAAGTTTCTGTACCATAAATTAACCCAGAAAATGCGCTTATTAAAACAGTTAACAAAATTGCCAACACAGCCATTATGTAAAAGAAAATTGAGCGTGTTATTTTTTTAAATTCAAATTTTGTTAAAAACACAATTTGTTTACAAGCAAATGCATTATTAAACACTTGTGTAACCTTAGGTAAATGACCAATTGATTGAATAAGCTTAGAGGGTTGAGATGTCCGTTCACTATTTTTACGCCCAAATAATTTTACTGGATTTAAAAACTGATTAAAATTGAATTTAAAATATGTAATTACAATTAAACCACATGATAATGCAAACCAAAATAAACGATTGTATAAAATATAACCATTAAATGGAATCATGCGTGTATTACTTTCGGCTGGGGTCCAATATTCTGTAACAGTATCTAAAGCTTGTTGCCCAAAGGGGTCAATTATAGCGGCTAATGTTTTATTATCAATATCACTTGTTATAGTTCGTGCAATACCTGCTATAACTAAAAAAATAAGGCTACCTACATAGCCACTGGTCATATTACGCGTCCAGGTAACTATACTAAAAAATAATGCGCCAATTGTAAATGTATTTAACAACGTAAACATTACAAATGGTATAAAAAAATTTGCAAACTTAAACTCACCCAATTGGTTATTATTATTAGGAGCTAATAAAAGCGATATCCATAAGCCAATTAACAAAGCCATCATTACAAAAATGGAAAGTAAAAATGATGCGCTAAATCTGCCAATTAGATAACTAAATTTTGAAACTGGTTTTGTAAAATAAAACGAAAAACAATTGTATTGAAAATCTTTTTGTACACAACCTGCCATAAGTGCAACACAAACAAGTATTGTAATTAAACCTAATAAATAATCTGAGCTAAACGATGTTAAAATACCTGCTATTGCACTTGCAGAGTTTATGTGCGAATTTGTATCAGTTGTTACACCTGTAAACAAACCAGATATTGCAGCTCCTATTAATAAAGATACGGTTAAAAAAATAACGAAATAAATGTAAATAGCTGGGCGCTTAAGCCATTGCTTTAATTCAAATAAAAAAATTTCTTTAAACATAATTTAGTTTTTATTTGAATTGATAAAAGAAAAATAAACATCTTCAAGGTCGGCATTTACAGCTGTAAAATTAGAATTAGGTAAAGAGTCGTTAATTACATGTGCAATTATTTTTCCTTCAGATACTTTTGTTGAAATTACATTATGTTGCTTACGAAATTCTTCTAACTCTTCTTTTGCAATTATTGTAGAGTAAATTTTTCCTTTTAATAATTCTAACGAATCTGTAGTTTTACCTTCAAACATTACTTGTCCTAAATTCATTACTGCCATTTTACTGCAAAGGTTTCTTACATCTTCAACAATATGGGTTGAAAGTATAACAATAATATTTTCGCCAACTTCGCTTAATAAATTATGAAAACGGTTTCGCTCTTGGGGGTCGAGCCCTGCTGTTGGTTCATCTACAATTACAACTTTAGGATTGCCTAACAAAGCTTGCGCAATACCAAAACGTTGACGCATTCCTCCACTATAATCTCCTATATACCGTTTTCGTACTTCAAATAAGTTTGTTTGGTGAAGTAAAGCATCACAAATTTCTTTTCTTTCGTTTTTATTAGAAATACCTTTTAAAATAGCGAAATGATGCAACATATCTTCGGCGCTTACTTTAGGATAAAAGCCAAAATCTTGTGGTAAGTAACCTAATACTTTTCGCATATCTTCTTTATTATTTATAACATCTAAGTCATCTAAAAAAATAGTTCCTTCGCTTGGTTCTTGTAAAGTTGAAATGGTGCGCATTAACGACGATTTACCTGCGCCATTTGGGCCTAACAAGCCAAACATTCCGTTTTCTATATTAAGGTTTACATTAGTTAGTGCTTTTGTACCATCAGCATACAATTTACTTAGGTTAGATATTTTTAAAAACATAAATTATTTATTTGAATATGAAAGTATTTACAATCTCTAAATATTACAATTTAGTATAGTTAAAATTAATATTTATTAACTATTAGGTAAGCATACAAAAAAGTATTTATTTATATAAAAAAAAAGTCCTAACATAATTGTTAGGACTCTTAAAAAATATACGTTTAAAATTATTCTTCAGTTTTTGTTTCTGAAGTATTATCTTCTTTTTTAGTAGTTGTTTTTTTAGCAGTACGGCTACGACGAGTTGTTTTAGCTTTAGCACCTTCTGTAGTACCTTTGCCATTTGTGTAAATGTCGTTAAAATCAACTAATTCAATCATTGCCATTTCAGCAGCATCGCCTAAACGGTTACCAGTTTTAATTATACGTGTATAACCACCTTTTCTATCAGCAACTTTTACTGCAATGTTTTTAAATAATTCAGTTACAGCTTCTTTACTTCTAATATCAGCAAAAACAACACGACGACTATGCGTTGTATCATCTTTACTTTTAGTAATCATTGGTTCTATATACGTACGTAAAGCTTTTGCTTTAGCTAATGTAGTAAAAATACGTTTGTTTGTTATTAAGGCAATAGCTAAGTTGCTCATTAAAGCATGACGGTGAGCTGTTTTTCTGCCTAGGTTATTTATTTTATCTCCGTGTCTCATTTTTAATTTTATTTAGATTAAAGGGTTAATTTTTTTAATAACCACTTTAATTTGTTTTTAGTCTTTATCTAATTTATATTTTACAATATTCATTCCAAATTGTAAACCTTTAGTAATTACTAAGTCTTCTAGCTCAGTTAAAGATTTTTTACCAAAATTGCGGAATTTTAAAAGATCGTTTTTGTTAAATGAAACTAACTCGCCTAAAGTTTCAACATCTGCAGCTTTTAAGCAATTTAAAGCACGAACAGATAAATCCATATCAACTAATTTAGTTTTTAATAATTGACGCATATGTAAGCTAGATTCATCAAATTCCTCTTCGTTGCGTTTTTCTTCTGTTTCCAAAGTAATTTTCTCATCAGAGAATAACATAAAATGGAAAATTAAGATTTTAGCGGCTTCTTTTAAAGCATCTTTTGGATGAATTGAACCATCAGTAACTATATCTAAAATTAAACGCTCGTAATCTGTTTTTTGTTCAACACGATAATTTTCAATAGTATATTTTACATTTAAAATTGGAGTGTAAATACTATCAATAGCAATTGTACCGTGTGGTGCGCTGTTAGATTTATTTTCTTCAGCAGGCACGTAACCACGACCACGTTCTATTGTAAATTCCATTTTTAAACGAACGCTAGAATCGCTATTAAAAATTACTAAATCTGGGTTTAATACTTGAAAACCATTTACATATTTTCCAATATCTCCAGCAGTAAACTTATCTTGACCTGCAAAATGAACAGTAACTCTTTCGTTATCGCTATTATCAAGTTGTTTTTTAAAACGAACTTGTTTTAAATTTAAAATCATTTCAGTTACATCTTCAACAACACCTTTAATTGTTGAAAATTCATGATCTACACCTTCAATTTTAACGCTTGTAATTGCATACCCTTCTAATGAAGATAAAAGGATACGACGTAACGAGTTACCAATAGTAATACCAAAGCCAGGCTCAAGTGGTCTAAACTCAAATTGTCCTTCTCTTTCGGTAGAGTTAATCATAATAACCTTGTCTGGTTTTACGAAATTTAAAATTGCCATATATTAAGTTATATTATGTTTATTAATTATTTATTTACTATTTAGAGTATAACTCTACAATTAATTGTTCTTTAATATTTTCAGGTATTTGAGAACGATCAGGGCGGTTGATAAATTTGCCACTTAAGCTTGATTTATCAAAATCTAACCATGCATGTTTATTTACTGCACCTGCAACCGAATTAGTAATTGCTTCTAATGATTTAGATTTTTCTCTTACAGCAATAACATCACCAGCTTTTAAAGTATAAGATGGGATATTTATAACATTACCATTAACAGTAATATGAGCATGAGAAACTAATTGACGAGCACCACGACGAGTTGGAGCAATACCTAAACGGTAAACAACGTTATCTAAACGGCTTTCGATTAATTGTAATAAAACTTCACCCGTAATACCATGTGCACGAGCAGCTTTATCAAAAGTTCTAGCAAATTGTTTTTCTAAAATACCGTAAGTGTATTTAGCTTTTTGTTTTTCTTGTAACTGAATTGCGTATTCAGATTGTTTAGCACGTTTTTTGTTAACGCCATGTTGCCCCGGAGGGTAATTTTTCTTTTCTAACGCCTTATCTGGACCAAAAATTGGTTCTTTAAATTTACGGGCGATTTTTGATTTAGGACCTGTGTACCTTGCCATTTTAAATAATTGTTTTTTTTGTTTGTGGTAATAATTTACCGGTTATTTTATTATTTAAGTTGAAAAGCCTTATGCTTAACAACTCCAACCCAAAATTAATTGGGAGGCTATTTATTTTTTATTATACGCGACGACGTTTTGGAGGACGACAGCCATTGTGAGGCATTGGCGTTATATCCATAATTTCAGTAACTTCAATACCTGAAGCTGCAATTGAACGGATAGCACTTTCTCTTCCACCACCTGGGCCTTTAACAAATACTTTTACTTTACGTAAACCATAATCAAATGCAACTTTGCTGCAATCTGTTGCAGCCATTTGCGCTGCGTATGGAGTATTTTTTTTAGAACCACGGAAACCCATTTTACCAGCACTGCTCCAAGAAATAACTTGACCAGCTGTATTGGTTAAAGAAATAATGATGTTATTAAATGTTGCATTAATGTGTGCTTCGCCTGTAGCTTCAACTTTAACAGTACGTTTACGTGCTGCTGCTTTAGCGTTGTTAGCTGCTGATGCTTGTTTTGCCATTTTTTATTTACTGTTTTATATTTTAAATTTATTTTTCAGTTTCTATTTGCAGTTTTATGCTGCAATTTTAAAACCAATAGATGTTAAGTTATTACTTAGCAGCCATTTTTTTGTTTGCAATTGTTTTACGTTTACCTTTACGTGTACGAGCGTTAGTTTTAGTACGTTGCCCGCGTAATGGTAAACCGTTACGATGGCGAATACCACGGTATGAATTAATATCAACTAAACGTTTAATGTTTAATTGAACTTCAGAACGTAATCCACCTTCAACTTTAAAACTACTATTAATTAAATTACGAATTGCATTTTGCTCATCATCTGACCATTCACTAACTTTTTTATCGTGGTGAATTCCAGTTTCATCTAATATTTTTTTAGCGCGGCTTGGGCCAATTCCATATATATAGGTTAAACCTATTACTCCTCTTTTATTTTTTGGTAAATCAATACCAGCTATACGTGCCATTTTTCTTTATAATTTTTAAAAGGTTTGCAAAGATAAAATTATTTTTGTCTTTGTTTAAATTTTGGGTTCTTTTTGTTTATTACGTACAATTTTCCTTTACGACGCACAATTTTACACTCTGTGCTTCTTTTTTTTATGGATGCTCTTACTTTCATTTTTTTTATCTTTAATGTTTATTTAAAATTTAAAAGTTTCAACTCATAGCTTTCAAATTTTAAACTTAAATTACTTTTTATTTATATCTAAAAGTTATTCTTGCTTTTGTTAAATCATATGGGCTCATTTCCAACTTCACTTTATCGCCAGTTAATATTTTTATGTAGTGCATTCTCATTTTTCCTGAGATGTGAGCAATTACAATGTGTCCGTTTTCTAACTCAACTCTAAACATTGCATTACTTAATGCTTCTACAATTGTTCCATCAACTTCTATATTTGCCTGTTTACCCATTTAATTTTAACCTTGTTGAACCATCATTGCGTTTGCTCCTCTACCTTTTATCCTTCCGCTTTTCATTAAACCATCGTAATGACGATTTAATAAATAAGTTTCAATTTGTTGTAAAGTATCTAAAACAACACCTACTAAAATTAATAAGGAAGTACCACCATAAAAATCTGCAAATGCAGAGTTAACTCCAATTTTTTCAGCAAATGCTGGCATAACTGCCACAGCAGCTAAAAATAATGATCCTGGTAAAGTAATTCTACTCATTACTTGGTCAATAAACTCTGCCGTTTTTTTACCAGGTTTAACTCCAGGTATAAAACCACCATTACGTTTCATATCGTCTGCCAATTGGTTAGGATTAACCATAATAGCAGTATAAAAATATGTAAACACAATAATTAAAATAGCAAACACAAAGTTGTACCAAAAACCATAACGTTGAGAGAAAATTCCAGCTGAGTTTGCTGAAAAATTAGCAAATACAGTTGGAATAAACATAATAGCTTGAGCGAAGATAATTGGCATTACACCCGCAGCATTAACTTTTAATGGTATGTATTGGCGTACTCCGCCATATTGTTTATTTCCAACAATTTTTTTAGCAAATTGAACAGGTATTCTTCTTGTACCTTGTACTAACATTATTGAGCCAACAATTACAAGTAATAAAATTACAATTTCTATTAAGAAAATAATTAAACCACCATTACCAGACATACGCGCTTGAATTTCAGCACTAAAAGCGAAAGGTAAACGAGATATAATTCCAATCATAATAATTAAAGAAATACCATTTCCTAATCCTTTATCTGTAATTCTTTCGCCTAACCACATTACAAACATTGTACCTGTAATTAAGATGAAAATTGTTTGAACCCACCAAATAGTTGATAAATCAGTAAAAGCACCAGGAGCAGTTGATTTAATAGATGCAATATAACCAGGCGCTTGAACTGCAGTAACTGCAATTGTTAAGAATCTTGTATATTGATTAATTTTTTTCCTTCCGCTCTCACCTTCTCTTTGTAATTTTTGAAAATATGGAACTGCCATACCTAACAACTGAATAATAATTGATGCGGTAATATAAGGCATAATACCTAAGCCAAAAATAGATGCTCTTGAAAAAGCTCCTCCAGCAAACATATTAATTAATCCTACAATACCACCACCATCGCTACTATTAGCAGATTTAGCCAGTACATCAGTATCAACACCCGGTAATACAACATAAGAACCCAAACGGTAAATTAAAATTAAGCCAAGCGTAACTACTATACGTTGGCGTAATTCTTGTATGGACCAAATGTTACGAAGTGTATCTAAAAAACGTTTCATATATTATTTTACTTGTGTTGCAACACCACCTTTTGCTTCAATTGCAGCTTTTGCATTTGCAGTAAAGGCTTGTACTTTAACATCTACTTTTGATTTTAATTCACCACGACCTAAAATTTTCACAAGGTCATTTTTGCTTGCTAAACCATTTTTAATTAATGTTTCGCAAGTAATTTCAGATATTTTTAATTTATCAACTAATGTTTGTATTGTATCTAAATTAATACCACGATATTCTACATGGTTAATGTTTTTAAATCCAAATTTAGGTAAACGGCGTTGTAATGGCATTTGACCACCTTCAAAACCACGTTTTGCAGAGTAACCAGAGCGTGATTGAGCACCTTTATGACCGCGAGTAGCAGTACCACCACCACCTGAACCTTGACCACGACCACGGCGGAAATTTGTTTTTACTGAACCTTTTGCAGGTTTTAATCCACTTAATTTCATTATCTTAAATATTTTCTACTTTTAATAAATGTTCAACTTTTTTAATCATACCGCTAATGGCAGGATTAACACTTTTTTCAACAGTTTGTAATGTTTTTCTTAAACCTAAAGCGCTTAATGTAGCTCTTTGAGCAGGAGTGCGTTTTGAAGCACTTTTTACTAATGTAATTTTAACTTTACTCATATTATTACTAATTAACCGTTAAACACTCTATCTAATTTAATACCACGTTGTTGCGATACTGTAATTGGATCACGCATTTTCATTAAAGCATCTAAAGTTGCTTTAACTACGTTGTGTGGATTACTACTTCCTTTTGATTTTGCTAATACATCGGTTACACCAACACTTTCTAAAACAGCACGCATAGCACCACCGGCAATTACACCAGTACCATGAGCAGCAGGTTTTAAAAATACTCTAGCTCCACCAAATTTTCCTTCTTGAGGATGAGGAACAGTTCCATTTAAAACTGCAACTTTTACTAAGCTTTTTTTAGCGTCTTCGATACCTTTAGTGATAGCATCTGTAACTTCGTTAGCCTTACCTAAGCCTTGGCCAATAACGCCTTTTTCGTTACCAACTACAACTATAGCTGCAAAACTAAAGTGACGACCACCTTTTGTTACTTTAGTTACACGTTGTACGGCAACTAATTTATCTTTTAATTCGATTTCGCTTGATTTAACGCGTTTTACTACTTCTTTCGACATTTTTAAATATTTTTTAGAATTTTAAACCACCTTCGCGAGCACCATCTGCTAACGATTTAATACGACCATGGTATAAAAAACCATTACGATCAAATACAACTTCATTTATTCCACTAGCAACTGCTTTTTCTGCAATTAGTTTTCCAACTAATTTTGCTTTTTCAATTTTTGTTGCTTTTGCAGTTGATACAGTTTTATCGTTTGATCCTACTGCTAATAAAGTTTTACCAGCTTTATCATCAACTAATTGCGCGTAAATTTCGGCATTGCTGCGATATACATTTAAGCGAGGGGCTGAAGCTGTGCCATTAATTTTTTTGCGCAACTTCAATTTTATTTTTATTCTTCTTTCTTGTTTATTTAGTGCCATCTTTCTTTATTTTTTAAGATGATTTACAATTTATTTAATTATTTTTTAGATGCAGATTTACCAGCTTTACGACGTAATACTTCGCCAGTAAATTTAATACCTTTACCTTTGTATGGTTCTGGTTTACGTAAGCTACGAATTTTAGCAGCTACTAAGCCTATTAATTGTTTATCTGCGCTTTCTAAAACTATTTTTGGGTTTTGACCTTTTTCTGAGCTTGTTGTAACCTTAATTTCTGCAGGAATTTCAAAGGTAATGTTATGAGAGTAACCTAAAGCTAACTCTAATAATTGACCTTTATTACTTGCACGGTAACCAACACCTACAAGTTCTTGCTCAGTTTTATAACCTTCGCTAACGCCTTTAACCATATTTGCAATTAATGCTCTGTATAAGCCATGCAAAGAACGGTGACGTTTTTGATCAGTTGGTCTAGTTACATTAACAACACCGTTATCAACGTTAACTGTAATATCTATATCTACTTTTTGAGTTAATGTACCTTTTGTACCTTTAACTGTTACTAAACCATTGTTAACTGTTACATCAACACCTTTTGGTAAAGCAATTGGGGATTTTCCTATACGTGACATGTTTTACTTCTCCTCTCTTTTAAATTATGAAATATAACATAAAACCTCACCGCCAACATTTAATTTTTTCGCTTCTTTATCGGTAATTATTCCTTTAGAAGTAGAAATGATGGCAATGCCTAATCCATTTAATACTCTTGGCATAGTATCTACACCTGAGTATTTTCTTAAACCTGGTTTAGAAACTCTATCTAAGCTATTAATAGCAGATTTTTTTGTTAATGGGTGGTATTTTAAGGCAATTTTAATTGAACCTTGTTTGTTTGCTGTATCTTCAAATTTGTAATTTAAGATATAGCCTTTTTCAAAAAGAATTTTAGTAATTTCTTTTTTTAAGTTGGAGGCAGGAACCTCTACAACTCTGTGATTTGCCTTAATTGCGTTACGTACACGCGTAAGGTAGTCTGATATTGTATCTGTCATTTTTATTGGTTTATATGTTATTCGCCATAGCGAATAATTATATTAAACATTTATTTAATTTTTAAGGGCGCAAATATATTAAATTTTACTTACCCTTGCAAGTTATTTTATTTATTTTACCAGCTTGCTTTGGTAACGCCCGGTATTAAGCCAAATAGAGCCATTTCTCTAAAAGTTACGCGGCTTACACCAAAGGTACTCATATACCCACGTGGACGACCAGTTAATTTACAACGGTTACGTAAACGTACTTTGCAAGAATTTTTTGGTAATTTTTGTAATTCATCCCAATTTCCTTCTTTTTTTAATTGTTCACGTTTAGCTGCATATTTAGCTACTAATTTTGCCCTTTTTACCTCGCGGGCTTTCATTGATTCTTTTGCCATTATTTATTTAATTACTTTTTAAATGGAATTCCAAATTCTGTTAATAAAGCGTGTGCTTCTTTATCTGTAGGTGCTGATGTTACAAAAGTAATATCCATACCTGTAATTTTACTTACTTTATCAATGTCAATTTCAGGGAAAATGATTTGTTCAGTAACGCCAAAAGTGTAGTTACCATTTCCATCAAAACCTTTGTTATTAACACCTTTAAAATCACGAATACGTGGCAAAGCTGAAGCGATTAAACGATCTAAAAATTCATACATTTTATCGCCGCGTAATGTAACACGTACACCTACTGCTACTCCTTTACGTAATTTAAAGTTTGAAATATCTTTAGTTGAATAAGTAGGAACTGCTTTTTGACCTGTAATTGTGGTCATTTCTTTTACTGCCGATTCAATTAATTTTTTATCAGAAACTGCATCACCTACACCTTGGTTGATACAAATTTTTTCTAACTTAGGTACTTGCATAGGTGATTTGTATTGAAATTGTTTTTTCAATGCAGGAACTACTTCTGCTTTATACTTAGTTTTTAAACGGGGTTGATAAGTTGTTGTTGCCATTATTTAATTACCTCCTTTGTTTTTTTAGAGATACGAACTAATTTACCAGTTTTATCATCTAATTTACGCCCTACTCTAACTGTTTTTCCGCCTTCAATTAACATTAAGTTAGAAATATGAATAGAACCTTCTTTTTTTACTATACCGCCATTAGTGTTTTTAGCATTTGGTTTTTCGCTTTTGCTAACCATATTTACACCTTCTACTGTTGCGCGGCTTTTTTTAATATCAATACTTAAAATTTTACCTTGAGAACCTCTAGACTCTCCAGATATTACTTTTACAGTATCTCCTTTTTTTAATTTTAACTTTGCCATTTCTTATAAATTTTTTTTAATTATAGCACTTCTGGTGCCAATGAAATGATTTTCATAAATGATTTATCGCGTAACTCACGAGCAACTGGCCCGAAAATACGTGTACCACGGATTTCATCTGTAGCATTTAATAACACTACTGCATTATCATCAAAGCGGATGTATGAACCATCAGCTCTTCTAATTTCTTTTTTAGTGCGTACGATTACAGCTTTACTTACAGTACCTTTTTTAACGTTTCCGCTAGGTAATGCATGTTTAACTGTAACTACAACTTTATCTCCAATAGAAGCGTAACGCTTTCTTGTACCACCTAACACGCGAATAACTAACACTTCTTTAGCGCCGCTATTATCTGCTACTGTTAATCTTGATTCGTTTTGTACCATTTTTAATTTTTATTTAATACGATTAACAAATTATTTAACTTTTTCAATAACTTCAACTAAACGCCAGTTTTTAGTTTTACTTAAAGGGCGTGTTTCTTGAATTTTTACTGTATCACCAATGCTACATTCGTTTTTCTCATCATGAGCCACAAAAGTAGATGTTTGGCTTAAGAATTTACCATATTTTGGATGCTTTACTTTTCGCATTACAGCAACCACAATGCTTTTATCCATTTTGTTGCTTTTTACAATCCCTATTTTTTCTTTTCTTAAATTTCTTTCCATGGCTCAAAATTATTTTTTAGCTGCATTTTTACGTTTACTTACTTCCGTTAACATACGTGCGATAGCTCTTCTATCTGTACGTATTTTTGCAGGATTTTCAACTGGTGAAATTGCCTGATTTAGTTTAATTTTATTTAAAGCTGTTTTACCTTCACTAACTTTTTCGTTTAGTTCGGCGTCGCTTAAATTTATGATTTCTTTATTTTTCATTTTTTTACTTTTTTTTACTTACTTCTTTTTTTATTAAAAAGTCCGTAATCAAAATTAACTAAAGTAACGGTTTTAATTAAGTTGATTAGCTTATACGTTTTCTACGTAATCTCTTCTAACAATAAATTTTGTAACAATTGGTAATTTTTGTGCCGCTAAACGCAATGCCTCTTTTGCTGTTTCTAAAGGAACTCCTTCTGCTTCAAACAAAATTCTACCACGTTTTACTGGTGCCATCCAATACTCAGGAGCACCTTTACCTTTACCCATACGAACCTCAGCTGGTTTTGCAGTAACTGGGCGATCAGGGAAAATGCGAATCCAAACTTGGCCTTCACGTTTCATATGACGTGTAAGAGCCTGACGAGCAGATTCAATTTGACGAGCAGTCATACGACACTCATCCATTGCTTTAATACCAAACGAACCAAAAGCTAACTCATAGCCACGCTTTGCGTCGCCTTTGATTTTCATTTTGTGTGATTTTCTATATTTACTTCTTTTCGGTTGTAACATGACCTTAATTTTTTATTAGTTAAAAACTATGCTTTTTTATCCGTTTTTTTGCGGTTAAACTTGCGATCTCCTCTATGGTTTCCGCCGCCTTCGTTATTTTGTTTTTTCTCGCGTAAACCGCCTCCATTTGGGGTTAAATCTCTTTTGCCATAAACTTCTCCACGGCAAATCCAAACTTTAATACCAATACGACCATATGAAGTGTGAGCTTCAGCAACTGCGTAATCAATATCTGCACGCAAAGTATGTAAAGGAGTTCTTCCTTCTTTGTAACCTTCTGTACGAGCCATCTCTGCACCGCCTAAACGACCACTAACTTTAATTTTAATTCCTTCTGCACCTAAACGCATTGTGCTAGCCATTGCCATTTTAGCTGCTCTACGGAACGAAATACGACCTTCAATTTGACGAGCAATACTATCTGCAACTAATCGAGCATCTAGTTCAGGGCGTTTAATTTCGAAAATATTTATTTGAATTTCTTTTTTAGTTACTTTTTTTAACTCTTCTTTTAATTTATCAACCTCTTTACCACCTTTTCCGATAATAATACCAGGGCGAGCAGTATTGATTGTAACTGTGATAACTTTTAGAGTACGTTCAATAACAATTTTAGAAATGCTACCTTTGGCTAAACGAGCTTTTAAATAGGTACGAATTTTATCGTCTTCAACTATTTTTTCAGAGTAATCGTTACCACCATACCAATTAGAGTCCCATCCTTTGATGATTCCTAATCTAATGCCTATTGGATTTACTTTTTGTCCCATTTCTTAATATTATTTTTTTGTATCTAAAATTAAAGTTACATGATTTGAACGTTTACGAATGCGGTATCCACGACCTTGAGGTGCAGTACGTAATCTTTTTTGCATTAAAGCGCTATCAACAGTTATTGATTTTACAAATAACACACCCTCTTCTGCACGTGTATTACTTTTTGCTTCATAATTTGCAATTGCAGATTTTAATAATTTCTCTAAGCGTGTTGAAGCTTCGCGAGTGTTAAATTTTAACACGTTTAAAGCTTGGTAAGCATCCATACCTCTAACTAAATCAGCTACCTGACGCATTTTACGAGGTGATGTAGGACAACTATTTAATTTAGCAAAATAAGATGTTTTATTTGCTTCTTTGCGAGCCTCAGCTACTAATCTTTTTCTTTTTCCCATAACCTTATTTCTTATTTTTTGTTATGGCCAGCGTGACCTTTAAATACACGGGTTGGCGCAAACTCTCCTAATTTATGCCCTACCATATTCTCAGTAACATATACTGGAATAAATTTTGCACCATTATGTACTGCAAATGTATGCCCTACAAATTCTGGTGGAATTGTTGAACGACGTGCCCAAGTCTTAATTGCAGACTTTTTGCCGCTTGCGTTCATTTTGTCAACCTTTCCTGCCAAGTTATGGTCGATAAAAGGTCCTTTTTTTAATGATCTTGCCATTTTTCTTTTTTTGGTTTTGAATTCGCCGAAGCGAACCATTAAACATTATTTATTATTATTTTTTTCTTCTTTCGATAATGTGTTTGTTACTTGATTTTTGTTTGTAACGTGTTTTTAAGCCTTTAGCTAATAAACCTTTACGAGAACGTGGATGTCCACCAGATGCGCGACCTTCGCCACCACCCATTGGATGATCTACAGGATTCATTGCAACTGGACGTGTACGAGGGCGTACTCCTAACCAACGGCTTTTACCTGCTTTACCTGCAACTTCTAAGTTATGATCAGGGTTTGAAACTGAACCTATTGTTGCTTTACAAGTAACTAAAATCATACGAGTTTCGCCAGAAGGCATACGTAAAACCGCATATTTACCTTCGCGAGCAGTTAATTGTGCGTATGAACCAGCAGAACGAGCCATTGCAGCACCTTGCCCAGGACGTAACTCGATGTTGTGAATTACAGTACCTAAAGGAATTTCTGAAAGAAATAAAGTATTTCCAACTTCTGGAGATGCTCCTTTTCCTGAAACAACTTTTTGTCCTACTTGAATTCCATGAGGAGCAATAATGTAACGTTTTTCACCATCTTTATAAACTACTAATGCAATACGAGCAGTTCTATTTGGATCGTATTCAACTGTTTTTACAGTTCCTTCAATTCCATCTTTATCGCGTTTAAAATCAATTAAACGGTATGCTTTTTTATGACCACCACCAATGTAGCGCATAGTCATTTTTCCTGTGTTATTACGACCACCTGAATTTTTAGAAGAAACTACTAAACTTTTTTCAGGTTTACTTGCTGTGATCTCAGCAAAATCAGCATTAATTTTATATCTTAATGTTGGCGTAAGTGGTCTAAACTTTTTTAATCCCATTTCTTAAATTTTTTAATGTATTAAATACTTGCGTAAAAATCAATTACTTCGCCTTGTTTTAATGTTACATAAGCTTTTTTGCTACGGTTTACACGTCCAATAGCTAACCCACGAGTTGTATTACGCGTTTTAACTTTTCCAACGTATTGTTGAGTGTTTACACTTTCAACTTTTACATTGTACATGCTTTCAACAGCTGCTTTTATTTCTAACTTATCTGCGCCTTTATCAACCACAAAGCCATAGCGATTTAATTTTTCGGCTTGAGGTGTCATTTTTTCTGTAATGATAGGCTTTATTAAAATTCCCATTTTAATGTTTTCTTATTTGTTTAAAATTGTTTCGATAACTTTTACTGAACTTTCAGCTAAAACTAAGTTTTCTGCATTTAAAATATCATATGTATTTAAATCAGCAGCTGTTACAACTTTTGCAGCTTGTAAGTTTCTGCTAGATAAATAAACATTTTTATTATGTGCACCAACTACTAATAATGTTTTTTTGCTATCTAAATTTAAATTTTTAATTAAATCAACAAAGTTTTTTGTTTTTGGAGCTTCAAAATTAAAATCTTCTAAAACAGTAATTGCATTATCTTTAGCTTTATAAGATAAAGCAGACATACGCGCTAATGTTTTAACTTTTTTGTTAATTTTAAAAGAGTAATCGCGTGGTCTTGGTCCAAATGCACGACCTCCACCAATAAATAATGGAGATTTCATTGAACCTGCACGTGCTCCGCCAGTACCTTTTTGACGCTTTAATTTTTTTGTGGTGCGAGCAATCTCTGCGCGCTCTTTAGATTTATGAGTACCTTGACGTTGGTTAGCTAAAAATTGCTTAACATCAAGATAAATACAATGATCATTTGGTTCAACCGAATAAATAGCGTCAACTAAGTCAACTTTTTTGGTTGTTTTTTTACCACTTATGTTTAATACTTCTACTTGCATGTTATTTTTCTATTACAACGTAAGACCCTTTAGCACCTGGAACCGAACCTTTAATTAAGATTACATTTTTTTCAGGCATTACTTTAACTATTTGAAGGTTTTGAATTTTTTTACGGTTACCACCAGTTCTACCAGCCATTCTCATTCCTGGCATTACACGCGCAGGATCTGAAGAAGCGCCTAATGAACCTGGAGCTCTTTCACGATCGTGTTGACCGTGAGATTTGTTAGCATGGCCAACACCACTAAAACCATGGCGTTTTACAACACCTTGAAAACCTTTACCTTTAGATGTACCAACAACATCAACAAAATCACCTTCAGCAAACAATTCAACTGTAATTGTATCACCTAAATTTTTTGTTTCTTCGAAATGGCGGAATTCAACTACTTTGCGTTTTGGCGTTGTTTTAGCCTTTTCAAAGTGTACTTTCATTGCGTTTGAAGTGTGTTTTTCTTTTTTCTCATCAAACGATAACTGAAGTGCGTTGTACCCGTCCTTTTCATTGGTTTTTACTTGCGTAACAACGCAAGGACCTGCTTCAATAACTGTGCATGGTAAATATTTACCATTGGCATCGAAGAAGCTCGTCATTCCGATTTTTTTACCAATTATTCCTGACATTTTTTATTTGTTATTTATTTTATTTATTTGTTTTTAATTTATTTGAAGAAGATCTCTCTGTTAAACTTTTATCTCTACTTCTACTCCACTTGGAAGTTCTAATTTCATTAAAGCATCAACAGTTTTTGAAGAAGAACTGTAAATGTCTAATAAACGTTTATACGAACTTAATTGGAACTGATCGCGAGCTTTTTTGTTAACATGTGGCGATTTTAATACTGTAAAATATCTTTGATTAGTTGGTAAAGGAATTGGACCATTAACAACAGCTCCTGTAGCTTTTACGGTTTTAACGATTTTCTCTGCTGATTTATCAACTAAGTTGTAATCGTATGATTTTAATTTTATTCTAATTCTTTGGCTCATATAAAGAACGTTTTTTTTATATTTTTAATTATGCGTTTTCAGTTTTTTTACCTTTTGCTTTTGCAATTACATCTTGTGCGATATTATTTGGAGCTTCAGCATAATGGCTAAATTCCATTGTTGAAGTAGCTCTACCTGATGTTAATGTACGTAATTGTGTTACGTAACCAAACATTTCAGATAATGGAACTTTAGCTTTAATAACTTGTGCAGTTCCTTTGCTATCCATGCCTTCAATTTGACCGCGACGACGATTTAAATCACCTACAACATCACCCATATTTTGTTCAGGTGTTAAAACCTCAACTTTCATAATAGGTTCTAATAAAGCAGGTTTACAATTTGGTAACGATTCGCGGAAAGCTGTACGAGCACAAACTTCAAAAGATAATGCATCAGAGTCAACCGCATGGTAAGAACCATCTGTTAATACAACTTTCATCCCTACTAATGGATAACCAGCTAATACGCCATTATTCATTGAGTTACGGAAACCTTTTTCTACTGCAGGGATAAATTCACGAGGAATATTACCACCAGTAATTTCGTTAACAAATTGGAATGGTTCTTTTACTACATCCCACTCAGCATCAACAGGACCAACAGTAAAACGGATATCCGCAAATTTACCGCGTCCACCTGATTGTTTTTTATAAACTTCGCGGTGAGCGAAAGTTGTTGTAATAGACTCTTTATATGCAACTTGAGGAGCACCTTGGTTAACCTCAACTTTAAATTCGCGCTTTAAACGATCAACAATAATTTCTAAGTGTAATTCACCCATACCAGAGATAATAGTTTGACCACTATCTTCGTCGGTTTGAACACGGAAAGTTGGATCTTCTTCGGCTAATTTACCTAAACCAACACCTAAGCGATCTAAATCACCTTGCGTTTTAGGTTCAATTGCTATACCAATTACAGGCTCAGGGAATTGCATTGCTTCTAACACCATTGGATTTTTTTCATCACAAAGTGTATCGCCAGTACGAATATCTTTAAAACCTACGGCAGCACCAATATCACCAGCTTCAATAAATTCAATTGGGTTTTGTTTATTAGCATGCATTTGGAAAATACGAGAAATACGCTCTTTGTTTCCAGAACGAGTATTTAAAACATAAGATCCTGCATCTAAACGACCAGAATAAGCACGGAAAAAGCATAAACGACCTACAAAAGGATCGGTAGCAATTTTAAATGCTAAAGCAGTAAATGGTTCTTTTGCATCTGGTTTACGAACAACCTCTGCACCAGTATCAGGATTAGTACCTCTTATCACATCTTTATCAAGAGGACAAGGCATTAATTCCATAACTAAATCTAACATAGTTTGCACACCTTTATTTTTAAAAGATGAACCACAAACCATAGGAACAATTTTATTTGCAATACAAGCTTTACGTAAAGCAGCTAAAACTTCAGCTTCGGTAATAGTTTCTGGAGCGTCGAAAAACTTCTCCATTATTTTATCATCAAATTCAGAAACTGCTTCAAATAATTTTTCACGGTATTCAGCAACTTCATCCTTCATATCATCAGGAATTGGAACTTCAGTAAAAGTCATTCCTTTATCTGCTTCATTCCACACAATACCTCTGTTGTTAATTAAATCAACAACACCTTTAAAATTTTCTTCAGATCCAATAGGTAATTGTAATGGTACAGCATTACCTCCTAAAATTTCTTTTACTTGTTTAACTACGTTAAGAAAATCAGAACCTTGACGATCCATTTTATTAACGAAACCAATACGAGAAACACCATAATTATCGGCTAATCTCCAGTTTGTTTCAGATTGAGGTTCAACACCATCAACTGCAGAAAATAAGAATACTAAACCATCAAGGATACGTAAAGAACGGTTAACTTCTACCGTAAAATCTACGTGGCCTGGGGTATCAATAATATTTATTTTGTATTTATTACCACGGTATGTCCAGTGGCAAGTAGTTGCTGCAGATGTAATGGTAATACCACGCTCTTGTTCTTGAGCCATCCAATCCATTGTAGCAGCACCTTCGTGTACCTCACCAATTTTATGGTTAACACCTGTATAATATAAAATACGCTCAGTAGTAGTTGTTTTACCAGCGTCGATGTGGGCAGCAATCCCAATATTTCTTGTATAACGTAAGTCGCTCATTTTAATTTGTTAAATCTTTTAAACACGGAAATGCGAGAAAGCTTTATTAGCTTCTGCCATTTTATGAACATCTTCTTTCTTTTTAAACGCAGCACCTTCTTCTTTAGAAGCAGCAACGATTTCAGCAGCTAATTTTTGAGCCATTGATTTTTCGTTACGTTTGCGTGCATAACCAATTAACCATTTCATAGCCATTGATACTTTCCTATCTGGTCTAATTTCGGTAGGAATTTGGAAAGTAGCACCACCAACACGACGTGAACGAACCTCAACTTGAGGTGTTACGTTTGCTAATGCTTTTTTCCACACTTCTAACCCATCTTCATTTGTGCGTTTTGCAACAGTTGCAATTGCATCATGAAATATAACTGAAGCGGTATTTTTTTTACCGTCGTACATTAAATTATTTAAAAAACGCGTTACCAATACATCGTTATAAACGGGGTCAGGTAATAAAATGTGTTTTTTTGCTCTGGCTTTTCTCATCTTATAATCTTTTTAATTATTTTTTCTTTGCAGGAGCTGCAGCTGCACCTGGTTTAGGGCGTTTTGAACCATATTTTGAACGTTGTTGCTTACGACCTTCTACACCAGCAGTATCTAAACTACCGCGCACAATGTGATAACGTACACCTGGTAAATCTTTTACACGACCACCGCGTACCAAAACGATACTGTGCTCTTGTAAATTATGACCCTCACCTGGGATGTAAGCAATAACTTCTTGCTTATTGGTTAAACGAACCTTAGCTACCTTGCGCATAGCTGAATTAGGTTTTTTAGGGGTTGTTGTGTACACTTTTGTACAAACACCACGGCGTTGTGGACATGAATCCAAAGCGGCCGATTTGCTTTTGTTAGTCGGTTTAACACGACCTTTTCTTACTAATTGCGATATTGTAGGCATTTTAAATCCTCTGTATTACTTGATTTTACTAGTGTTTTAATCTTTTCCTTTTTAAGGGACGGCAAAGATAGGAAAATATTTTCAATTTGCTACATTTTTATTGTATTTTTTTTCTGTTTTATAGAATATTTTTTCAAATTGAGCGAATTTTTAATTTTATTTGGGTATTTCGTACTTTAATTAAAACAAAAAAGCAATCTTAAAAAGATTGCTTTAATTAAAACAAAAAAGCAATCTTAAAAAGATTGCTTTTTTGAAAAAATATTAAAATGAGATTATTTTAAAGTAGCTACTTTTTTAGCTAAGCTTGATTTTAAATTTGCAGCTTTATTTTTATGAATAACAGTTTTTTTAGCTAATTTATCTAACATACTTTCAACTTTTGGTAATAATGCAGTTGCTTCTTTTTTGTTAGTTGTAGTGCGTAAAGCTTTAACAGCATTACGAGTTGTTTTAGCATAATAGCGGTTTTCAACACGTTTAGCGTCGTTTGAGCGAATACGTTTTATAGCTGATTTATGGTTTGCCATTTTATTTAAATATTAAGTTTTTTTTATTTGGGAGTGCAAATATACAATTTTTTTCTTAATTGCAAATGTTTATAAATAAAATATTTAAATTTTTGTTTGGTTTTGGTTAAATCATACATTTGAAAAATGCGTTTTTTACCTATTATAACTACTTTTTTGTTTGTATTTGTTAAAACAACCTATGCACAAACTGTTAATCAAACTATTCCATCAAAAAACCTTGTGCCAAATGGAAGTTTTGAAAATTACCGGAAAAAAAGTGGTTCGATTAGAAATGCTGTGCCTTGGAAAGAAATTGCAAGTGTAGATTTTTACCAAAATACGCTAACTAACGACACAACTGTAGATAAAGGTGCGGCTGATGGCTATTGTTATGCAGGGCTACGGTTTCAAAAAAGGTATAAAGAGTATTTACAAGTAAAATTAGTTGACCCCCTTAGAAGGGGCACTGTATATGAATTTAGCATGCAAGTTAAATTAGCATTTTGGAGTAATGCTGTTTTAAAATCTATTGGTGTTTTATTTACAAAAGCTGGATATACAAAGCAAGCCGATGCCGTTAAAACAAATATGATTGATTCGTTAAATAAAAAAACTGGAGTTTTTAAAGCACATAATTGGTTTACAATACATGGATTTTATAAAGCTGATGGCGGCGAAAAATTTATAACCATTGGTAATTTTACCCCTAAAATTAAAATGGATATGATGCGAATGAATTTATTTAAATTAGGTTTTAAAGAGAGTTATTATTTTATTGACGATATTAAATTAATAAAATTTAAGGGAACTGAGGAAGTTGTAGATGTTGAAATTGTTGGTCCAAATTTACGAGATAACTCAACTGATAGCGCACTTGTGGTTAAAAAAGATGTAAAAGTTGGCGATAAAATTACATTAAATAATATTTTTTTTGAAAATGGAAAATATTATTTATTACCCGAATCTTACCAAGAATTAAATAAGCTTGCAAATTATTTATTAAAAAATCCAAATCTTCAAATTCAAATTAACGGACATAGTGATAATGCTGGGCTTAAATACAAAAATTTACGAATAAGCGAATTAAGGGCGCGCGCTGTATTTGATTATTTAATAATTAAAGGGGTTCAAAATAAACTTTTATTTAAAGGTTTTGGGAGCGAAATACCAGTGGCAAGTAATGATACCGATGAGGGTAGGGCTAAAAACAGAAGGGTTGAATTTGAAATAATAAAAAACTAGTGCCTTAGTTTTTAAAGCACTAGTTAATTTTTTATTATTTAATTAAATTAACATGCCCTGTTAAATCATGATATTTATTAAACACATCAACCACTTGTGCTTTCCAAACATACACATCTTGTTTTATTGGGTCTGAGCTATTTTTCATTGTACCATCCCAGCCTTCATCTAATGAATTACTTGTAAAAATTACATGTCCCCATCTATCATAAATTTGAATACTAAATTTATTAATTCCTACTCCTTTAGCGTAAAATGAATCGTTCACCCCATCACCGTTAGGTGTAAATGTATTTGGGATATATACAACAAAAGATGGTTTAAATTTAAGTATTTTAGATGTAGTATCTGAACAACCAAACTCGTTTTTAACCACTTGAAAAATTACAGGTGTTTGTTTTGCAGGTATTGCAAAAGTATGGTCTACTTTTTCACTATAATAATTTGCGCCATCGTTAATATGATAACTTGTAACTAAAGCGCCATCAGCATTTGATATGATTTTTACACTAGGTTCATTTTCATCTATTTCTTCAGGTTCTGTATAAAATGAAGCTACAGGAATTGAATGTACATTAATAAAGTTACGTTTAACAATTGAATTTATACATCCACTATCACTTACCACTTTTAAGGTTACATCGTATTTTCCAGTATTATAACAGTGCGTAGGGTTAAGTTGATAATTTGGTGTTGTCCCATCTCCAAATTGCCATTGGTTTGTTACAATATTGCCGCCATTAATAGTTGATTGGTTTGTAAAAGTGGTGCAAAAACTTGGGCAACCATTAGTTTTAGGTGCAGTAAAATTTGCAATTGGCATTGCATTTACATAAACAGGTTTAGTTATAACATTTACACAACCATATTGTGTTTGAACTTCTAATTTTACTAAATAAACACCATTTGAATTATAGGTTGTAGTTGGGGTTGGGAAAATATTATCTACAGTATTATCTGCATTAAAATCCCATTGAAATGAAGAAAACAATCCATCAACCGAAACTGATAAATTAGTAAACTTAGTAGCATCTCCTAAACAGGTTTTATTATTAGTAAAATTTGCTATAGGGTTAGCGTGAACTTTTACTTGTTGCACTATATTACTTGAACAATTAAAATTACTAACGGTTTGCAATTTACAGTTGTAATTGCCGTAATTAGGAAACGTTTTGGTAGGATTAATTGTTATTGTATCATCCCAAATTCCATTGTTATCAAAATCCCAACGATATTTTGATATTGTAGCATTTGTAACAGAACTACTGTTATTAAATACTGTTGCTTGGTTTAAACAAGCTGAATTTGTAGTAAATTGGGTTATTGGTAAATAATGAACCACTATTGTGTTTGTATAATATGCATTGCAATTATTATTAGAAGTTGCTGTTAGTTGTACCGTGTATATTCCTCCTGAATTATATAAAACACTAGGGTTAACATTAAAATAACTTTGGTTGTTTCCTAAATTCCATGCGTAACTCGAAATGTTACCAACAGGAATTGAACTTTGATTTGTAAATGTTGTTGTAATTCCATAACAAACAGAGTTTGCATTAAATGATGGTTGAGGATTAGCATAAACTAAAATTTGATTTACACCATTATTTACACAATTAAAACTACTTATAATTTGTAAGTTTGCTGTATAGGTTCCATAGTTTGGATATAGAAATTGTGGATTTGCAGATGTATTATCAAAAACACCATCGTTATTAAAATCCCAATTATAATTAGTAATATTCCCATCTATAACAGAACTTGAGTTATTAAAAATTGTATTAACTCCTTGGCATACTGAATTAGCACCAAATGAAATTGTTGGTAAATGATATATTTGTAAAGTTTTGGTTATTGAGCTTACACAACCCATATCACTTGTAGCATTTAATTGAACAGAATAAACTCCTGCTGATAAATAATTAACATTTGGATTAATTAATGTACTTGTAAGTGCACTGGTTAAATTCCATATATAGCTTGTGATATTTCCAGTTAAAATAGAACTTGAATTTGTAAACTGAGTAGTAGAGTTTAAACAACTGTTATTAACTATAAAATTGGGGTTTGGTAATGGCGAAACATTAACCATAACGCTATTTGTATCGGAGCAACCAAACGGTGTTGTTGCAATAAGTTCAATTAAATGATTACCTACAGTTGATAAATTAAATATTGGATTAATTAAACTACTATTACTTGAAGTCAAATTCCAAACATAGCTTAAGCCACCAGATGAAATTGTACTTGTATTGGTAACAGAATAATTTAGTGCGCATGCATTAGCTGTTGAGTAAGTGAATGAAGCTAATGGCTGAGGGTAGTTAACTAAAGTATAAGTAAATTCTGGTCCTGTACAACCAGTAACTAATTGTGTTTGGCAAGTGTAAACCCCTGCACTTATTGCATTAAAACATTGCCCTGTAACATTTGTTGTATTAGGCCCTTGCCAAGTATAATTCATAAAACCATTTGGTGCGCAAAAATTTTTATTTACTCCCACACAAACTGTATCGCTTCCTCCTTTTACAAATGCTGCACAAATTCCATCAATGTATGCGTAACCAAAATGCCCGCCTAAAGCACAATCATAAGTAGTAAACCTTATAGTTACATTTTGACCTATGTAATTAGTTAAGTCAACTGCAACATTTGTCCATGGTTTAAAAATTACACCATTTTGAGTTGTTGAGTTTTGAAAACCTTGAATATTTGCCCCAGCTGCAACGTTATAAAAAGTACAAGGAATTTGAGCACCTAAACTATCTAACATTTCTATTTGAAAAGATGGTTGTTGAGCCGGTGTGTGTCCTGGGTCTTCAAAAACAACAGCATAACGATAAGTAAAGTTTGCATTAGAAGCATTTACTAAAAAGGTTTGTTCAATTCTATCTGCTTCTCCACCAGTTTGATTATTTCCAAGTAATAACGAAAAATTACCTCCAGGTGCAACCCGTTGAAATCCTCCTGCAGCATCAACTCCGCCACTTAATACAGTTTGTTGTCCGCCTAAATTTGGGCAACAACCTAATGGATTAAATATTGGATGGAAACCAGAACTAGTTACCCAGCCCGATAAATTGCCACTTTCAAAATCGATGTTAACACAACTTGCGGCTGATATTGTTTGCGGATTATAATTAGGTTTTAAACCTTGAAAAGAAACAGAATTTGTTAGCTGACTAGATGATTGATGAGATTTTAAAAACTCTAGTTTTTCGATTGAATTAAGTTTTAATTCGTCAGCATATTTTTTCCAAAAAATAGAAGAGTTAGAAGATGTTGCAGAAGAATTGGTGAGATTTTTTGTTTGTGCAACGGATAGCACTTGTGCCCCAAAGCCAAACACAATTAATAAATAATTTACTGTTTTCATGGCTGCTAATTTTTAAAGGGTTAATTGTTTTCATATTTTACATTATTGTTTGTTATTGTTTTTTTTTACGGATAGCTTTATAATAAGTTATAAAAGTTACATGCAATTAGATTAATTCATATAAATCAGTACTTAAATCGGTAAAAAAATCGACTATTTAGATTAATAAGCGCATATACTTAAAAAATAAAATGTAAATTAGCATCTATCTTAAAATCATATAATAACAAATTAATATGAATAAAATTTTACTTGTTCTTTTTAGTGTTTTGGTATTTAAAGTTCATGCAACCAGATGGTATGTTGATGATGCCAGTAATATAGGAGATGTGTTTACATCTGCATCAATTGCTGGAAATGATGCCAATCCAGGTACTTTTGCTCAACCTTTTGCTACTGTACCTTTTGCTTTATCAATGGCTGCTCCTTTTGATACAATTTGTGTTGATGCCGGAACATATGCTCAATTAACTATAATAAACAAAAACATACACATTTTTGGTGCAGGAAATACATTAACAATATTTGATAACAGTAACAAATCATTAACTGGAGGCTCTGCATTTTCTATTAATACCAATAGATGGGTTGATATTCGAAGCATGATGATAAGAAATTATCGATATGCTATTTTTCATCCTTCTGGCTCTCCTGCTGATTCTTGTAGAGCATATTTTGACAGCTTAGACATTAACAATAATTTTACACATGGTATAGATTTTGAAGGAAGCACAAAGTTAAGAATACTAAAAGTTAAAAACTCTATATTTTATGACAATAATGGGATTGTATCATCTAGAGGTTTACTATCAATGGGGCCAGCAATAGATACAGCAATAGTTCAAAATTCAATCTTTAACAATAATAGTTTAGTAGCTTTAGATTTTAACTTTCCAAATTTAGCTACAGCAAAAAATAAATTTGCAGCCGTTCAAAACTCAACATTAACAAGCACGGGAGGCCCAGGTATTGCATTAGGGGGGTTTCAAGGAGGATTAGTTGAAAACAATGTTTTAAGAGATAACCAATATGCAAGTATTGAGCTTAAAACCTGTTCGGGCACAGGAAGCATATCTGGAATAAATAGTTTTGTAGTTAGTAAAAATGATATTTCAATAACTTCACCATCAATTCAAAGAAGAGATATAACAGGTATTGCAATTATTAACAGAGATCAAAATGTGGCTGGAGGTTCTGGTACACTAACCTCTCAAGGATTAGTTGTTGTTGAAAATGAAATTTCTAATTACAGGGTTCAAAACACTGTTGTAACAGCGCCACCAACTGAAGTTGTAGCTTGGGCTGCGGCGCCTTATAATAGTGAAGTTCCTGATACTTTATTTGATGCATTTGGTATAGTAGTTGAAGGGAATAACCATAAAATTGTAAGAAATAAATTTACAAATTGTGAAATTGGCCTACATATACAAGAACTACCAGCTTTTAGTGGTGCAACTGCACCAATTTCAGATTATTTTGATGCCAACAGATGTTTTGTTTTTCCAACGGGAACAATTACTGCTCAAAAAAATGGTTTTTTTGCATGTAAACGTGCTGCACAAGCTGTAAATATTACAAATTCGATAGATTTAGGGAATTCGTTTTTAATGTTTAATACCATAAGTTCGTTTACAAATGTTGTGCTGAGTTTAAACCCTAGTCCAATAGCTGCATTTCCAGTTATAAACCCACATTTTACTTTAATAAACCCTTTAAAACCTACCGGTAAATTTGATTTTAGTCCTTGGTTAAAAAATAATACAGATGGTGCAACAATAGGTTTTCAGGGCGATTTATCTTATTTAGTAGTTAACGAAACATCTCCAATTTCAAATGGTTTATTGTATGTGCAAGAAGCGCACGATACAGTTAGCGGTGCACCAAACTTAAAAGTTGAAATTGAAAATGCGCATTACAACGAAAGAAATGTAGTTAGCAAGAACGTACATTATATAGGCGTTACAAGTCCAACAATTAACACAATAAGTATGCAAGGCTTAAGTGATACTTTATGGGTAGATGCAGGTTTTGAAATTAAAGACAGTTTAATTTGTAACCAAGGTGTTATAAACACAAGTTCTTTAAATACAATTTTGTTAAAAGAAACAGCAATTAGTGATTTGGGTACAACAACTTCATTCGTAAATGGGCCTTTAAAGGCAGAAAGAGCATCTACAGGTAGTTTTACACTTAATTTACCAGTTGGTAAACAAACATTTGGTAATAGAAATGTTAAACTCGAATTAAATCAAACAACAAACACTTTAACTACTTATACTGTTGAGTATTTTTCGGTAGGAGCCCCTACCCTTTCAATTAACTCACCTATAACTAATACATGGATTCCTCAAAGCCATTGGCTAATAAACGATGCCAATTCAAATAATTTTACAAACCCAAAAATTACTTTAAATTATAACACAAACGATTATCCAATATCTAATGCACATACAATAGCAAAAACGGTTAGCACACCATCGGTTGCATGGGACTATATAAAAGATTTAACTCCAACATTTGCTGCAACAACTGGAACTGTAGAAAGCAGTAGCACTCAAAATGCTAAATTTACAACATTTGGTGATTTTGCAATTGCACCCATTTCTGTTTGCGCCTCTACTTCATTTACAGCACCTATATCAAGTTGTGTTAACAGTTCTATAAATGTTGCCAATACTACAACTGCAGCAGCAACTTCAACTGTAATAAATTACACTTGGAATTTTGGAGACGGTAGCGCACCTGTAGTTCAAACAGGTAGTTTTACTGCCCCATTTCCAACAAATAACCCAACAGTTGCTCCACACACATATAGTGCAGCTGGTATTTACACAATTTCCTTAATTTCAACTAACGATATTGCTTGTACACACACTGCAATAACAACAATTACTGTTAATGCTTTACCAACAGGCACAATTAATCCATTTAACGGAACTTTAAGTATTTGTCCAAACAGTAGCCAAACCTTAATTGCAAATACAAGTAGCAGCTATACCTGGGGGGCAATTCCAAGTTTAACAAGTGCAATTACAACAACGCTATTACTTAATCAGTCGGGTAAATATTATTTTAATATGACTGATGCAAATGGTTGTTCAAACGTAAGCGATACATTAAATGTAATTGTTGTTCCTTGTACAAATGCTATTGGTGTTTCAAAATCATTAATAAGTTCAGATAAAGAAACAAATGGCTTTTTAGTAAAATACAGAATTAAAGCGGTAAACTATAGCAACAATGCTATTACAAATGTAAACTTAACAGAAAAATTAAGTTCTACTTTCCCATTACCAACAACATTTTCTGTTCAATCACTTACTTTATTATATGGTAGTTTAGTTGCTAATTCAGCATTTAATGGTAATTCAAATTCTAATTTAGTTGTTAGTCCATCTAACACAATAAGCGCAAAAGATAGTTGTATTTTACAATTAAATGTGTTGGTTTCGCCTAATAATCAAACCTTATTTAAAAATTTTGTATATGTTACAGCAACAAGTACTAACGGTTTAATTTCAGACACATCTTGCGTGGGTAATAATCCTGACCCTAACAATGATGGAATACCAAATGAAATATCAAGCACAGATGTTACATTAATTGAAGATTTAACTATACCTGGAGGATTTAGCCCAGATGGTGATAACGTTAACGATTTGTTTGTAATTAAAGGGATAGAAGCATACCCTGATAACGAAATTCAAATATTTAACCGTTGGGGCAATAATGTTTACACTATAAAAGGTTATAATAGCAGTACTTTTTGGGATGGTGTTTCAAATAGTTCTATGTTATTACCAGGACAAAAAGTACCAATAGGAACTTATTATTATGTGATTAAATTAACGCCAAACGACAAGGCAATTACAGGTTATATTACCATTAAATATTAATTTATATGAAAAAAATACTTTATATCCTTTTAACACTTGGCATTATTAATGTCAAAGCGCAGTTTGACCCACAGTTTACCCAATATATGTTTAACGAAAGTTTTATTAATCCTGCATATGCAGGTAGCCACGATGCTTTAAGTTTTACTGGTTTATTTAGAAAGCAATGGGTTGGTTTTGATGGGGCACCAACAAACGTAACTTTTAGCGCACATGCACCTATTGCTAACGATAAAATTGGAATAGGAATAAATTTCATGAACGAAAGTATTGGTGTAATGAAAAGAAATTTAGGCTTATTTAATTTTAGTTATCGAATAAAAATTAACGAAGGTAAATTGTGTTTAGGTTTTCAAGCAGGAGTAAATTCATTTCAACAAAATTTAGCTAGTGTAAAAACTATTCAAGCAAACGATAATCAATTTTTAAACAATACAGGTGTACTTTACGCACCTAATTTTGGAAGCGGCATTTATTATTATTCAAAAAAATGGTTTGCGGGTTTTTCTGTACCAAGATTATTAATGAATACTTACAATGCAAAATATTCAGGCCCTACAACATCATTAGCTGGTTTAACTTATTACACAAGTGGTGGATATGTGTTTGATTTAAACTCAAACTTTAAGTTAAGAAGTACTTTTATGCTTAAAATGGCTAAAGGAACTCCAATCCAACCTGAAGTTAACATACATTTAATTTATAAAGATATGTTTTGGTTTGGGCCAACTTACCGTTTAAATGATGCTGTTGCAGCATTAGTTGGCTACCAAATAAACCAACAGTTTAGAGTTGGTTATGCTTATGATTATACAATTAGTAAATTTAGTGGTTACAACACAGGAAGCCACGAAGTAGTATTAAATTACATTTTTAAATACAAATATAAAAATCATACAAGTCCTCGTTTATTTTAATTGAAAAAAATTCTATTATGTCTATTCAAAAAATTACAATATTCTTTTCTTTACTAATAGTTACTTTTATTGGGAAAGCACAAACAAACCCTAAATTAATTAAAGCCGATAAACTTTTTATAAAAATGGCTTATGTTGATGCTGCCGAAGCATACGAAAATTATTTAAAAAAATCGCCAAAAGATTTTTACACATCAAAACAATTAGCTTTATGTTACACAAAAATTAACAACCACAACAAAGCAATTGATTATTGGCCTACGGTTGTAGATAACGCACAAGCTACAGAAAATGATAAATTAATGTATGGTAAATGTTTATTAGCCAACTACAGATTTGATGATGCTAAGAAAGTATTTATTGGTTTAAAAAACAGCAATAATAAAGAAATTGCTGCATGGGGAAATGCGTATGACAATATGTTTTTTTACGAAGACTCTAGCTTAACTAAAGTAACCGAAGTTAAAAATATTAATACTAACAGTCCGCAATTTTCACCAAGGTTTTGGAGTAATAAATTTATTTATTTAGACGAGCAAAAACCAAACCCATTTGTAAGGCTTTTTAGTGCATGGACAGGCGAAACCTTTTACGTTTATAAAGTAAGTGATAAAACAGACTCAATTACCTTTGGCAAATCTACTAAATACAACAAACACATTCAAAGCAAAAAAATGAATGGGCCAATGAGTATAAGTAGCAACGATTCTATTATTTATTTCACAAAATCGGCAAGTAAAAAAGATGCTAAAAAAATTAAAAACGCTGTAATTAGATTACAACTTTTTACTTCTAAGTATAACAAATTTGGAGATGTTCATCCTGAAATTCTTCCATTTCAATACAACAGTTTAGATTATGATTGTATGCACCCTGCACTAAATAAAGCTGGTAACAAATTATATTTTGTAAGTAATATGCCTGGCGGACAAGGCGGGTTTGATATATGGGTGTGCGATAAACAAAACGAAACATGGAGTAAACCTGTAAATTTAGGACCTAAAATTAACAGTAGCGGAAATGAAGTTTTTCCTTATATAGCAGATGATGGAGGATTATATTATTCAAGTGACACTAAGCCGGGTTTAGGAGGTTTAGATATATTTTATGCTGATTTTAATAAGTTTAAAAAAGAATTTAGCGAACCTGAAAATTTTGGAGCAAACTTTAATACACAATTTGACGATTTTGGTGTATTGATAAATAAAAATTTAAAAAGTGGTTATTTAAGCAGCAACAAAAAAAATGGTTTACGCGATGATGATATTTATTATTTTAATAACAATAAACCAAGATATTTTGATTCGAAATTAAAATTTGTTGACTCAGTATCAGGCGCACCAATTGCCGTATCGTTTACATTTATGCAAAGTGCAAATAAATTTGAGGAAAAATTAGATAGTGGAAAAACTTACGATTTTAGATTAAAAGCGGGTAAAGATTTTAGCTTAACTGCATTTAACGAAAGATACAAACCAATAAATTTAATTAAAAAAGTAAGCGACCAAGATTCTGTAATTACAATAACTTGTTCTTTAAAATCAGAAAAAAGTATAAAAGGTAAAGTTATAGATAAAGAAACGAACTTACCTTTAGCAGGTGTAAAAGTGGCTATTTACGATGAATTTGGAAATAACTATTTAAATATTGTAACAGATAGTACAGGTGATTATAAAGCAGTGAATTTACCTTTAGATAAACCTTTATTTATTGGCTCTGAAAAAAGACCAGATTATTTTAGTAATACCGAAAAATTTGTAATTAAGCCCGATAGTGATATTATAAAAAACATTTTTACTCAAAAAATTGTTGTTGGAAAATCTATAAAAGTTGATAACATTTATTTTGATGTTGCTAAATGGAACATTAAATCAGATGCGGCATTAGAATTAGATAAACTTGTACAATTAATGAAAGATAATCCGGATATAATTATTGAATTAAGTTCGCATACAGATTGTAGAGGTAAAGCAAGTGCTAACTTAACATTATCTGATAAACGTGCAAAAAGTAGCGCAAGTTATATTGTAAGTAAAGGCATTACTAAAACGAGGATAAAAGGTAAAGGTTATGGTGAAGGCAAATTGCTAAATAACTGTGCTTGTGAAGGCAAGGTTAACAGTACTTGTAGCGAAGATGTACACGCACAAAACCGAAGAACAGAAATTAAAGTAGTTGGATTTGTGAAAAATAAATAGAAAAAATGCGCTTTTTTTCTCAATTTTTTAAAGGTTTTGGCTATTGCTTTACTAGCTTAGGTATAATTTTTAATAAAGGTTTATGGCCATTTTTATTTATTCCAATACTAGTTTGCATTTGTTTACTATTGCTTAGTTTCTATGGTATTTACTCGGTATCTGGTTATATTGCAGATTCAATAAAACCATATTTAGAAGTTGATGCAAGTAAAATAACTGACCCAAATTTTTTAGACACAATAAGATTATTTTTATCGAGTAAAGCTTCATTTATAATTAACATTGTAGTAAAAATTATACTTGGTTTTATATCAGGAACATTTGTGAAATATTTTTTACTAATGGTTTTATCGCCTTTTTTAGCTTTATTATCCGAAAAAGCAGATGAAAAATTACATAATACACATTTTAAATTTTCGATTAAACAACTTTTAATAGATATTGCAAGAGGTGTGTTAATGAGTTTAAGAAATATGTTTTTAGAATACTTTTTTGTTATTCTATTTATGGCTATTTCAATATTAATTGCACCATTAGCAATTGTTACAATTCCTTTACTGTTTTTAATAAGTGCATATTTTATTGGTTTTAACTTTTTTGATTACAATAGTGAGCGGTACAAATTAAAAATATCTCAAAGCACAAATCTTGCATCAAAAAACAGAGGGTACTTAGTTGGAATAGGCGTTTTTTATTTTTTAGCAATGCACATACCAACTTTTTTTGGAACCATAATAGGTGTTGCTTTTGGTCCTGCTATGGCAACTGTTGCAGCTGTTTTATGTTATAAAGAAATTGAAAAAGAACAGATAAAAAATTAAACTCAAGTAATTACATTTTGTTTATTGATTTTATTACTTTTAAAAATTCGTTAGGTTTTTGTGTTCCTATTCTATAACTAAAGCCTGAATTATCTTTTAATTCAACAAAATCAACACCACTTGTGTAAAATCTAATTATACCATTGTTATGTAAGTTATAAACCGAGCGTCTTAATGCATTTTTTTTGTATTTTCCTTTTTTTACAGAAACAATATTATTTAAATCTATTTTTACTTTTCTGGCTGTCCAAAAACCATCTAAAATAATATAACCGTTAAAAATTTTTGTATGAATGTGTAATACATACATTAATAACATTGAAAACAAAAGAATACTTAAACCTGATAAAAAAAAGATTAAGCCTGAATAACTAAAATTTTGGACTGGGTAAGAACCAATTTTAAAAAAATAAACTTGAATAGGTTTAGGGTTTTCGCTCCAATAATACCCTACAAAACAAAAAATAGCTAAAATTATACGTATAGCAAAACTAAATCGGTTGTGCCCCATATATTGTTTTTCTTCAAATAATATTTGTTCGTTATCTTCTATTGTATTTAATTTTAATTAAACTTTCACTATCCCAATTTTCTATTTTAAACCTATTATCTGTTCTATGCCCAATTACCCAAATAATTTCATTATTTCCGTTTATTAGTAAAAGTGTTTTTTGTTTTTCTAACAAATTTAATTTTAAATCTTTTAAAAAATCACTTAATAGCTTAAAACCTTTCATACCAAAAGGAACAAACTTATCCCCTACTTTTGCATTTCTAACGGTTAACGGATAAATTAATTTATTTTTATCAATTACTAATTCAGTATTTACAGGTTTTTTAGTTTTATTTAAACTTGTTATTTTAAATAAATTATTTTCATAAAGTTCATTTTCAGACGTTAAAACAATAGATTCAAATGTTTTAATTATTGGTTCAACAACAATAACACTTCTATCAATTACAATATTATGAGAGCTTGTATTAAATTTTTTTCCTGTTATAACTTTAGGCGTAATACAACTAATAATATTTTCAATTTGAGTAGAGCTTAAATTAAACTGTTGAAATAAATGATGAGTAACAAAATGTAAATGTTTTTCGGCTAATAATTGTTTAATAGAAATTTTAATGGGTTTATTAATTGTTAATTTATATTCTGCTTTTTTATCTTCAACTAAATCGTTTAAAACATTAAACTCGCTCTGTAAAATTAAAATATTTTGGAGCATTCGTGTTTCAATTTGAGGAATTTTTGTTTTGATTTTAGGAAGAATTTGTAAGCGTATAAAATTTCGCAAGTAATCATCTTCTAAATTACTTAAATCGGTTCTATATTTAAGTTTATTGCTTTTTGCATACTCTATTATTTCTTTTTTAGTAAATGGTAGCAAAGGGCGTACAATTGAGTTTTTAGCATTTGGTATTCCTGTTAATCCTTTTAATCCTGTGCCCCTAAAAGTATTTATAAAAAAAGTTTCTATTTGGTCGTTTGCATGGTGAGCAGTAATTAAAAACTTATACTGATGTTTTTGTAACAATTCATTAAACCATTGGTAACGTAAATTTCTTGCTGCTTCTTGAATTCCAACCTTATGTTTTTTAATGTATTGATTTGTATTAAATTTTTTTGTGAAAATTTTTAAACTTAATTTATCCGCTAACTTTACACAAAATTGTTCATCATCATCGCTTTCTTCATCTCTTAAACAAAAATTACAATGCGCAAGAGCAATATTGTAATTTAATTTATGTAATAAATACACTAAAACAACCGAATCAACACCACCACTAACTGCAATTAACAAAGGGGTTTCTTTAGAAAACCAATTATTAGTTTGTAAATGTTTATTAAATTGATGAAACAATTTTTTATTTTTTATTTTGTTCTAAATAAGACTCGTGACGCTTACGTTGTTTTTTACGCAACAAATACAATACTGAAGATAAAATAAAAAATCCAAAAAAATACAATGCACTGTCGTTATCTTTAGTAATTAAAAAGTAAATTACACCTGCAATGCCCAATACAACGCCAACGAGCCATACCCGTTCCATTAGTTTAAAAAGTTTTATTTGTGTGTTAGAGTTCATTGTTTTTAATATTTATTATACCTGTTATGTTTTTAATTTCATATTTGGTAAAATCTTGGTTACTTTCAAGGCCTTTACCATTAATAATTTGGTTTGGTGTAATTATTTTAACAAAAGCGTCGGTATATATTTTTTTATTTGCTTCGTCCCAAATTAATTTTTCTGTTTCTAATTTTTCTCCGTTTTTATTTATTACCTCAACAGCATATCTCGCTTCCATGCGTTTAGAAACATCAAACCTAACCCCGTAATTACCTTTTAAGGTAGAAGAAACTTTTTCATCTTCGTCAAAAATTGTTACATAAAACCCTTTAGGCAACACAGTAAAAGGTTCTTTAACATTTTTATTAAATAAAAGCATCCTATTAGCTTTTAAAATAATTTTAATTTTTGTACTATCTGTATAAATTAATGTTACACTATCGCCTGTTTGCGAGGCGCTTAATTTATTTTTTGGTAAAGCTTGTACATCTTTTAAATCGTTTGTACAAGAAAAAATAAAAAATATGGGAATTAATATTAAATAATTTTTTATCACATTAATCGTACCTGAATTTTTGAAACCAGCGTGCACTAAATGTAAATCCTAAATGTACTCTAAAATAATTTTCGCTAAATAATTTAGCATTGTTGCTACTTACTTTACCATATTGTAATGATAAATTTACCATTGAACGCTCTGTAAACACACCAACAGGAAAACCTATACCTGCACTAATAAAATAACTAGGCAACACATTATTTTGAACATCTAAAAACCCTGTATTGTATGTGGCACCTATTCTATAATTTACACGTTCAGAATAATTACCTTGTTTATTTTGAACATAATTTGCGCCTATTGAAACTCTATAATTATTTTGATATTTAGTTTTACTATCAACAATTACAAAATTATTCCAGTTCGTAATTCCAAAATCAGCTACAATGTTAATTCTTTCTCCTTTTTTAAAACCAATACCAAAAGCTTGCTCTAAGGGCAATGTTAATTTACTTTTTTGATTTGTAATACTAATTAACGAATCTTTAGGGGTTGCAAAACCTGTACTTCCTAACACATAATTATATACATAATTATTATAATTTACATTTAACGAATTGTTTAAACTGTAAAAATAACCAAGCGTAAATTTTATTTTTTCGGATAATTGAATTTTTGGAACTTTAACTACATTTTGTAAGCTATCTTTAATAAACTTTAATTTACTAGAATCGCCTCCATTAGAAATGTAATTTTTAATATACTTTTTTATTATTGTTTTTTTGGTTGATTTGCTATAAACACTATCTATAGTAATTGCTGTTTGCACGCCAAAATTACCTGTAAAATCTCCTAAAGAAATAGATTGTTCGCGTTTTGTATTTAAATACAATAATGAATTAGGGTAAATTACATTTGTGTTGTGTTGTATATTTCCAAATAAATAATTTACATTAAAACCAATAGTAAAATCATTTAACATTTTACTAATAAAATAACGCGTTTTAAATTGTGATTTATTGTAAATTAAAGTATCGTGTTTATACGCATGTTTTCTGAAATTACGTACTCTTTTATTAAATGGAGAAACGCCATAACCAACAAATGCTTTATTTAAACCACCGTTGCCGTTATAAATAGTTTTTACATCACCAATACCTGTGTAATTTGAAGTTGATTCTGTATTATATCCTACACTTGAAAATGGCATTATACCAATACAAGCACCACCATTTTTTGCAATTGGAAAACCAAGTGTACCATATGAAAAATTAATAGAATATTTATTTAAAGCAGTACTTGAATTTTTATACATACCATAAAATCCATTTGCACCTACCTCTAATGAGGTTAATCTAATTAAAGCGTAGCTTGCAGGGTTACCTACATTTATAAATAAAGGCGCTGTTGTATCAAAGCGTAATGCAACATTTGCCCCTCCCATTCCGTTTACATGTGCAAAATTAGTTTGGTTTAATTCCCCTATGCCATAACGAGAATATGGACTAAATGTATTGGTTTGAGAAAAAATTAAACCACTAAAAAGGGAAAAAAATATTATGAAATAATTTTTCAATTTATTGATAATTAAGTGTAGCATTTAATCCTTTTAAAATCAAATGTTCGTCCGCAAAGAAACGGTTTTTAAGTTGTTTACACAAATAATTAGCATCGCCACCTGTAAACACAATTTTTAAATCTGGATATAAAGCTAAGTACCTCTCAATCATTGATTCTACTTCGCATGCAGCCGCAATTTGAGTGCCGCTTAAAATAGAATTTTGAGTATTTGTACCCGTTAAATTATCATAATTTTCATCAAAAGATATTAAAGGTAAGCTATGTGTATAGTGATTTAAAGCTTTTAAACGCATATTTAATCCTGGGCTAATTGCGCCACCAATGTATTGGTTTTTATTATTCACAAAATTGTATTTTATACAAGTTCCTGCATCAATAGTTAAAACATTTATATTTGGAAAAAGTGTAAAACTTCCAATGGAAGCTGCTAACCTATCAGAACCAAGAGTTTGAGCGCTTTGATACAAATTTTGTAAAGGTAATTTTAAATTATTAGAAAATAAAACAACAGAAATACCTTTAGGGATTAATGCCTGAATAACAGTATGTTGTTGGGTTACAGATGCAATAATAACCTTATTAATAGATTTAAATTTAAGGAAAATTGCATTAAAATCATTTGTAATTAACCCAAATTCAATAATTTGATTATTTTCAAATACACCGTACTTTACACGAGTGTTACCACAATCTACAACCAAATTCATTTTTTTGAGGATAAAATGTATTTTTTTTAAAGATAAATAAGATTTTTGTTTTGCAATTAAATAAAAAGCATTATTTTTGCCAACTCAATTAAAGAGCTGGTACCTTAGCTCAGTTGGTAGAGCAAAGGACTGAAAATCCTTGTGTCCCTGGTTCGATTCCTGGAGGTACCACAAAAGCCACTCAATCGAGTGGCTTTTTTTTTAATATCACAATTTTCAAAAGATAATTTCGTTATCTTAAAAGTGAAAAAAATTACTCTTTTTTTTATCATTTTGCTTTTATGCCTTAATGTAAGGGCTCAAGGTAATTTAAAAACACATAGTAAATTTGGTTTTAAATTAGGCTCTGGCATGCAAACAATTACTGGCTGCCCAATAATACATAAACCAAGAATTGCATTTATGGGTGGTTTTTGGGTTAAACTAAATATTGGTAAAAAATGGGCAATGCAGGCAGAACTATTTAATATTGGTAAAGGCACAGGATTAGGGCTTCAACAATCTAAAACAGGCGATTATTGGCTAAACCTTAATTACTTTGAGGCTCCAATACTATTTCAATTTTGTAAAAAAAATGTTTACCTTGAATTTGGTCCAAGTTTAGCGGTTTTAATAAACACTGGAGAATATACAAAAGGATGGCTTCTTCCCTATCAAACAGACCAATATCCCATTAGTAATAAAGACATTTCATTTAATTTAGGTACAGGATATAAAATAAACGATAAATGGCAAATAGGTTTACGAATAACACACTCTTTGCTTCCTGTTCGAAAACAATTACCTGCAACATCGCATCAAGTCTATAATAGAGGAATTATCTTTTCAATTAGCCGTCAAATTAATTTAAAATCTTTAAAAAGTAATTAATTAAACATCAAAAAGTATTCTTAAAATAATTTGAATGTTTATTTATAAAACTCAATTACTTGTAAAACATCAGATGAAATAGTAAACTGCTTTTCGATTGTATAAATACTGCCTTTTAAACTCTTGCTTCGCCACACTGTTACATAATTACCCGGTTGCAAATAAAAATTTTGTATAGTTTTATTTGATAAATTACATACCCATTGGTTTTTACCATTTACTTTTTGCATTATACAACCATCTCCTGGCTCTAATGTTTTTACGGTAAGCATTCCAGCGTTTGGAATATTAATTTCTTTATTTTTGCTTTGTTCTATTTCAATATCATTTATATAAATACGTGGTAAGGTTAAAATTTCTACTTTATAATTTCCAACTATATATTTTTCAACTGTATTTAATGCTTGTACATGTAAAGTATTATCATCGTTTTGTTTTCTAACAATGTATTTAACTTTTTCGTTATAATTATAAACACCTGCTGGTCTGTTTATGGTTAAATTTCCTTGAGGTGCATCTATTGGAATTATTGTGTGTTTACCTACATTTAATTTAACTTCTTTGCTTTCAACTGGTGGAATTGTATGTGCAACAACTTTATAACTTGGGTAATCATCAATATAAAGCGTATCAGGATTATTTAATGCATTAAGTGTATGAATGTAATTGTATTTGTATGATTTTCTATTAACATCAATAAACGTTATGTTTACATTTGTTTCTGCTGGTAACCCCATACTATTTAATAAATTTACCTGGGCTGTTGTTTTATTTAATTTTTGCTGTTGAATTAAATTTGCTATTGTATTAAAAGTTTCGTTGTTTTCAATGTCAAAAAAATTACCAACACATTCAAATGTTTTTATTTGTTCTGGACTTAAACCTATACCTATAATAAAAGGTTTAAAAATAATTCCTTTTTCCATTAGTTTTTGACGCGCTTTACAGGGGTCACCACCACATTCTTCTATACCATCTGTAATTAATATTACAATGTTGTTAGATTTGTTATCGGTAAAATCGTTTGCTGCTTGAGTTAACGAATGTTCAATTGGAGTTATTCCTGTTGGTTTACACTCTTTTACTTTTTGTTTTATTAATGAGATATTATTAGAACTAAAAGGTACAACCAACTTACTGTCTTTACAATCTCCAGGCGGATATTTAACAGTATGCCCATACATTCTTAACGCAAAGGATAAAGATTTATCTTTACTTAAACTATCAATAAATTTAAAAAACAATTGTTTTGCACCTTCCATGCGTGTTATGCCTTGAAAGGAGGCCTTCATGCTATTACTTGCATCAAAAACAAATAAAATTTTGGTTAATTTAGGTTTTGATTTGTTTTGAGCAAATCCATTAACTTGTAATTGCAAAAAAAACACAATTATAAAAACTTTAAAGCGCACGTTTAAAAGTAAATAATTAAAATACCTTAAATTAAATAATGCAGAATAGTTATAAACGATACAAGTTAAAAACTATGATTAAAGCTTTGTGTTTTTAGCTTTTTGACCAATGTTTTTTGGTTTACTTTTAACTTTAGATTTACTCTTACTTTTAGAACTTACGTTTTTAGAATACGTTTTTGATTTAGAACCGCTTTTAGCATGAACAACTGTTTTTTTACCTTTATTATAATTGGTTTTACGCACAGGTTTCTTTTTACCTTTTTTGTATTTTGATGCTTTTGCGTAATATTTACCATTTTTACCTTTAACGTAATTACGCTTAGCCATACCAACATCTCTTTTATGCCTTGCTCTTAAAGCGCGTAAATCGTATTTATTTTCAACATCTATTTTACGTAAAACAAAGGTATCGCTTTTTAATTTTCCAGATGTGTAATCAATAAAATCTTCGGTATCTAAAGCTTGTCCTAAATAACGCATTTCAAAATGTAAATGGCTACCGTATGAACGTCCAGTGTTTCCACCTAAGCCAACCATTTCGCCTGCTTTTAATTGTTGTCCTGGTTGAACTTCTAACTTTGATAAGTGCCCGTAAACAGTTTCTAATCCATTATTATGTCTTATAATTACACAATTACCATAGCCATTACAATACTTGGCTAACCTCACCATTCCATCAAAAGCAGTACCAACAGTGTCGCCAGTTTCTAAATCAATATCTGTACCATAATGTGGGCGATATTTTCTCCAACCAAACTCACTTGTAACATTTCCTTTAAAAGGCATTTTAAATCCGCCATCATTTTCCTCAACCAACTTAATGGTTACGCTATCTTGCTTAAATTGTTCTGCAAAATGGTAAGGATGAGCTATGCTTGTATCCCAAGTAGCGTATAAATCATGGCTAGGAAATAAAATTTGTGTAGTATCAGGTATTTCTTCTTCACTTATAATATCCGAAGTAACAACAAAAGTAGTTGTATCATCGCGTTTTGCCATAGAACGCTTAGAATCTTCAGCTTTTGTTTTTTTATCATCAGTAGGATTAATGGCGTTTAAACCAGAAACTGACAATCCAAAAACAATAAATATGTAAAAAAGTCTTTTCAATTAATTTTAGAATTTTGCAAAGATTACATATTAATCCATATAAGCAAATATTGTAACCTTTATTTATGCGTTTTTTTATTAACAATTATCTAAATTTAACATTTTTTACCCTATAACAATCTGATTAATAGCAAAATACGTTCATAAAGTTATTTTGCCATCTAAATAATTTATGATTTATGATTGCATTCTTATTTTTTTTAGCGGACTTTAAGCAGAAATTTAAACTTAATTTTTAAAAAAAAATAAATACTAAATCTACCATTTTTAGTTTTAAAATTTAAAACAAAGGCATGTACCAATAATTTTTATCTTTGTTGCTTATACCAAGTTTTTATAAAAAATTACAAAAACATATTCTTTTACATTTTTGTAACCTTGGTATTTTCATACTTTGTTTATTTTGCAATTAAATCTGGCCAAACAAAAGAGATTAACCATAAAGTTAATACTGTTATAGAGTCTACTGATTATTGGGGCGATTTTTCAACTGTATTTAACCACAACATTACAGAGCCTTTAGCTATTTTAATGCTACAAATTATAACTATTATTTTAGTTGCTAGGCTATTGGGTTTTTTACTCAACAAAATTGGGCAGCCAACAGTTATTGGCGAAATTGTTGCAGGTATTTTGCTAGGTCCTTCGTTTTTAGGTTTGTATTTTCCTGAGTATTCTTCATTTTTATTTCCCGCAGAATCAATTTCCAATTTAAACTTCTTAAGCCAAATTGGTCTTATCCTTTTTATGTTTGTGGTTGGTATGGAATTAGACATTAAAGTGTTAACAACTAAAGCTCACGAAGCATTAGTTATTAGTCATGCAAGTATTATAATTCCTTTTGCAATGGGTGTTGGTGCCGCATATTACATGTACGATTACTTTGCGCCGGCAGGAATAAACTTTTTATCTTTTGCTTTGTTTATAGGAATAAGTATGAGCATTACTGCTTTTCCGGTTTTGGCGAGGATAGTTCAAGAAAGAGGTATAAATAAAACCAAATTAGGCTCAACAGTTATTACATGCGCAGCAATTGACGATATTACAGCATGGTGCGGGTTAGCGGTTGTTATTGCCATTGTTAAAGCCGGAAGTTTTGTAAGTTCGTTATACACAATTGCATTGGCTATTATTTATTTAATTTTTATGATTAAAGTTGTGCAACCCTTTTTACAACAAATAGGAAATAAATATTCAAATAAAGAAGGCTTAACTAAACCAATTGTTGCTATTTTTTTTATAACACTTTTAATCTCATCTTTTTTAAGTGAAATTATTGGAATACACGCATTATTTGGTGCCTTTTTAGCAGGTGTAGTAATGCCAATAAATATAAATTTTAGAAATATTTTTATCGAAAAAGTTGAAGATTTATCATCAGTGCTTTTATTACCATTGTTTTTTGTATATACAGGCTTGCGAACACAAATAGGTTTACTTAATGAGGTTAGTTTATGGCAAGTTTGTTTTGTTATAATAACTATTGCAGTTATTGGTAAATTTTGGGGAAGTGCAATAGCATCACGTTTTGTTGGTAAAAATTGGAAAGATAGTTTAACTATTGGAGCTTTAATGAATACCAGAGGTTTAATGGAATTAGTAGTACTAAATATTGGTTTTGATTTAGGTGTTTTAACACCTTCTATTTTTGCTATGTTAGTAATAATGGCAGTTGTAACAACGTTTATGACTGGCCCATCGTTAAACTTTATTAATTATTTATACCGTAAACAAACTACAGATGCAACCGTTGAAAAAGTTAATGTAAACGAAATTTATAATATTTTAATTTCTTATGGCAATCCTATTAAAGGTAAAGCTATGTTAAAACTTGCTCACTCTTTAGTTAAAAATAATTTAGCAACAACTAAAGTAACTACAATTCACATTTCGCCAAGTAACGAACTTAATAAATACAATTTAGTTGAGTATGAAAAAGACAGTATATTGCCTATTAAAAAAGCAGCGTCTAAATTAGAAATGGAAATTGAAACTGTATTTAAACCTGCATTAGATATTGATAAAGAAATTATTGAAACTAGTACAAGTACAAATTACGATTTATTATTAATAGGCGCTGGAAACTCCTTGTTTAAAGGCTCATTACTTGGGAAAATTTTAGGGGTTACTACAAAAATTTTAAATCCTAAAAATGTATTAGACACTTTAAAAGAAAGAAAACTGAACTTTGATAATCATATTTTTGACGAACACACTAATAACATTTTAAAGAATGTTACAATACCTGTTGGTATTTTTATTGATAGAAAATTTGAAAACGCTAATAAAGTTTTATTACCAATTTATAATCTATCCGATAGTTTTTTAATGGTTTACATTCAAAAATTTATATCAAACAGTTCGTCAAAAATTACAATTTTAGATGTAAATGGCTTATTTGTTCAATATCCTGAACTAAAACAATCATTTACATTAGGCAACTCATCAATTAACATTGTAAGTAATTATAAAAAAACCGAAGAATTTTTTAACTCGTTTGATTTAACGCTTTTAAATGTTGAGAGTTGGAAAGAACTTATAAAAGAAGAAGAAACTTGGATACAACACTGTCAATCTATCCTTATTTTAAAAGCTTAAAAAATGAACTATCCTGTTATACAATTACATAAAGGTAAAGAAGTTGCCTTAAAACGTTTGCACCCATGGGTATTTAGTGGCGCAATTAAAATATTACCTCAAAATATAAACGACGGCGATATTGTAAAAGTTGTTGATGCAAATAATAACTTTTTAGCTATTGCGTATTATGCAACTGGAAGTATTGCGTTAAGAGTTTTATCGTTTACTGAGCAAGAAATTAATGTTGATTTTTGGAAAAATAAATTAAAAAAGGCTTGGGAATACAGAAAACATCTTCAAATAATGAACTCTAAAACAAATGTTTTTAGGTTATTTTTTGGTGAAGGGGATGGAGCATCTGGCTTAATTATCGATTATTATGATGGACATGCAGTATTTCAATGCCACTCATACGGAATTTATCTTCAACGAAAATTAATTGCAGCGGCTTTAATAGAGTTACTTAATGATAAAATTAAAAGTATTTACGATAAAAGCAACGAAACTTTACCTAAACAATTTGCTGATAAATGTAAAAACGAATTCTTATTTGGAAGTATAACCGACAAAGTAATTGTTAAAGAGAATAATCACTTTTTTAATATTGATTTTATAAACGGACAAAAAACTGGTTTTTTTATTGACCAAAGAGAAAACAGACAGCTTTTGCAAGACTACTGTAAAAATAAAATGGTATTAAATACTTTTTGTTACACCGGTGGGTTTAGTATTTATGCAGCAAAAACCGCCACTGAAGTTCATAGTGTTGATGTAAGCGCAAAAGCTATAAAACTTTGTGATGAAAATGCAGAATTAAACACTATTACAAATAATAAAAGTTTTTCGGTTGATACATTTGAGTTTTTAAAAAACAAAGAAAATTTATATGATGTTATTGTATTAGACCCTCCGGCATTTGCAAAAAACAGAAATTCAAAACATAATGCAGTTATTGGTTACAAGAGGTTAAATACAATTGCACTTAAATTAATTAAACCAAATGGTATTTTATTTACTTTTAGTTGTAGTGGTGTAGTTGATAAAAATTTATTTTATAACACAATTGTTTCAGCTGCAATTGAAGCAAAACGCAATGTTAAGTTATTGCATTATTTAAGTCAACCACCCGACCATCCTGTTACTCCAAATTTTCCTGAAGGAGAATATTTAAAAGGAATTGTTTTGTTTGTTGAATAGAAAATTAAGCTGATTCATTTTTTTTATTTTTTACAATTAAAACCATTTCACCTTCTAATTGCAAATAACCAAATTCATAACAAAAGTAATAACTGTTATTGTTTTTAGTAGTTTTTATATTTGTATAATAATTAAAATTAAAGCCTAAATCTTTTAATTTCTGCACGCCTATTTTAGAAGTTTCACCTTTTAAATTTGCTTCTAAAATTCTTCTGTTTTTACGTAGCGAGTTATTTACATTTCTAACAAAATTTGTAACATCGCTGTTAAGAACGTTGTTGTGAGCATTTCTACATTGGTCGCTACAAAATTTTTTATCTACTCTGCCCTGTATTACTTCGTTACATTCTAAACATTTTCGTTTAATTTGCGCCATACTTATGCAATTACTTTTAATGTGTTTTTTACAATTTTAGCTTTTTGTTTTGCTTTTACCAAATCATTATCAACAATTGTTACGTGTCCCATTTTACGATAAGGTTTAGTTTTTTCTTTACCATACAAATGAACATAAACTCCGCTAAATTTAAGCACATCTTCTAATCCCGAATAAATTGCGGTTCCTTCATAACCAAAATCACCAAGTATATTAACCATAACTCCTGGTTTAACAATTGATGTATCGCCTAAGGGCAAATTTAAAATTGCTCTTAAATGTTGTTCAAATTGAGATGTAATATTTGCTTCAATGGTATGATGCCCACTGTTGTGTGGCCTTGGAGCAATTTCATTAACTAAAAGTTTATTATCTTTTGTTAAAAATAATTCAACAGCTAAAAGCCCTACAATTTCTAATTTTTCGGCAATTGTAGTTGCAATTTTAATAGCTTCCTTTTCAATTGTTTTTTTAATATCTGCAGGACTAAATAAAAACTCAACTAGGTTTGCTTCTTCGTTAAACTCACATTCAACAACAGGGAAACAATTAATTTCACCGTTTTCATTTCGAGCAACAACAACAGATAATTCTTTTTTAAAATCCACTAAGCGTTCTAAAACACTTGGCACATTAAATGCCTTATCTAAAAAATGAGGGTTACTTAATTTAACAACCCCTTTGCCATCATAACCACCTTTTCGCATTTTTTGAAAAAAAGGAAAATAATCAGCGTATTTGTTTATTTGCTCTTTATTTTCAACAAGAAAAAAATCAGGACTAGGGATATCATTACGTTGATAAAACATTTTTTGTAAACCCTTATCTTGAATCAATTCGATTATATGAGGTTGAGGAAAAACTTTTTTCCCTTCTTTTTCTAACAGTTTTAAAGCTTCAATATTTACATTTTCTATTTCAATGGTAATTAAATCTTTATCCTTACCAAATTGATATACAGTATCATAATCGGTTAAACTACCGCACACAAATTTTTTAACTAAATGCTTACAAGGTGCATTTTTATCAGGGTCTAGTATCGAAATGTTTAAATTTAAGTTTATGGCATTTTGTAGTATCATTCTACCTAATTGCCCTCCACCTAAAATACCAATATTAAGTTGTTGAATTGCTTGCATTTATAAGAATTTATTTTAACGGTAAATTTAATTAAACTAAAATACATATTTTAGTTTTTTAATTTTTATGAAAAAATATTTTTTAGTTCTTATAATCTTCTTTTTATCAATAACTTATTATAATGCGCAATTAAAATGCGATTTTAATAATGCCTATAATTATTTATTTAGTTCAAAATTACTGTCAAAATTAAAATTTGACAGTATATTAAATTTAAGTAATAACTCAAGTTTAGCCAGTAAAAATATTAGCACAACAAGCTATACAATACCTGTAGTATTTCATGTTTTACACTTGGGTGGGTCTGAAAACATTAGCGATGCACAAATTGCAAATGCAATAACTTGTATGAACGAAGATTTTCAAAAATTAAATGCAGACAATGTAAACGTTGTGCCAGAGTTTACAGCATTATCAGCAGATTGCGAAATTAAATTTGTATTAGCCAGTAAAGATGAAAATGGTAAATGTACAAATGGAATTACGCGTCATTACACCACTTTAACAAACTGGACTACTAACATTTCTAGTTATATATACACATGGAACCCGCAAATGTATTTAAACATATATGTTGTAAAAAGCATGGGTAATGGTGCTGCAGGTTATACATTTTTACCTGGTACTGTAAGTTATGCAATGGATGCAATAGTTGTATTAAATGACTATGTAGGTAAAATTGGAACAAGCACAGGATACAAATCACACACACTTTCGCACGAAGCAGGCCATTGGCTAAACTTACAACATGTTTGGGGAAGCAATAATAACCCTGGAGTTGCTTGTGGTGATGATGGAGTTTCTGACACACCAATAACAAAAGGATGGCAAATGTGTAATTTAACTAACCCCATAATTTGCACACCAGGCATTAAAGAAAATGTGCAAAATTTTATGGAATATGCCTATTGCTCAAATATGTTTACAATTGGGCAAAAAAACAGAATGCACGCTGCTTTAAACAGTCCAATTGCGGGTAGAGATAATATTTCTACAGCAACAAACTTAATTAACACAGGTGTTATTAACCCAACTCTTAATTGCTCACCAATTGCGGAATACAGAAGCACAACATCAGTTACATGTGTAGGCAATACTATAAATTTTATTGATCAGAGTTATAATGCACCAGTTAATAATTGGCAATGGACGAGCAATTTAGCATCTAACACATCGTCAAACGCAAACGGAGCATTAACATTTACAAATTCCGGTATTGCATCTATAAAATTAAAAGTAAGTAATTCAATAGGGGCAGATTCTATTTCAAAAACTTTTTTTGTAGTTCTTTCTGCGCCAACAAACACAACAGTTGGTGTAACACAAAGTTTTGAGCAAGGTGTTTTTCCAAATTCAAATTGGATATTTACCTCACCAAGTTTTGGAGGTGCTTTTAAAACGAACACAACTACAGCAGCAACCGGAACTAATTGTGTTTGGGTAAATAATTATTTTGATAGCCCTAACGAAGCCGTTAATATCTATTCCCCTGCTTATGTTTTTAATAATTTAGCTCCGGCAAGTTTAGAGTTTAAATATGCTTATGCTCAAAGTCAACCAGGAAATAATGATAAATTAAGCGTTTTAATTAGCACAAATTGTGGAACAACATGGACAACAATTTTTAGCAAATCAGGGGCATTATTAAATTCTACAGGAACTACATATAGTGGAGCTTATACAATTCCTTACCCACAAGAATGGCAAACCGTTAACATAGACATAAGTGCATTTAGCAATAAAGCTGTTTATTTTAAGTTTGAATTTACGCCAGATGTTAACGGCCCTGGAAATAATGTTTTTATAGATGATATAAATATAAATGGAATACAAGATGCAGTTGGATTTAAAGAAAATTTAGTTCAAAATAATATTTCATTATATCCTAATCCAGCAAAAAACACTTTAACTATTGAGATGAAAGAAAATATTTCTCAACTCGAATTATTTTCGGTAGATGGTAAATTAATAGAAACATTTAAGTTTAATAATGATAAAAATAAAGAAACACTTGAGTTAACTAATATTAAACCTGGATTATATTTTGCGAAAATAAACTCAAAAGAAATTAAAAAACTTTTAATTGACTAGTTAAAAAAATGAAAAATATATTTATTACAGGCATAGGGACTAATGTAGGCAAAACGGTTGCATCTGCTGTTATTACAGAAGCTTTGCAAGCAGATTATTGGAAACCCATACAAACGGGCTCAAATGACTTAACCGATACTCAAAATATTAAAAATTTAATTTCAAACACTAAAAGTGTAATACATAATGAAAGTTATTTATTTAAAGAACCTGTATCTCCACATCTTGCTGCATCGCTAGAAAATCAAACCATTCAACTTTCTAATATTGTTATTCCAAACACAGAAAATAATATTGTAATAGAAGGCGCAGGAGGCATATTAGTTCCAATTAATAACACACATTTTGTAATAGATTTAGCAAATGTTTTTGATTGCGAAATTGTTTTAGTAATTAAAAATTATTTAGGTTGTATAAATCATGCACTTTTAAGTATAGATTATTTATTAAACAATCAATACAATTTAAAAGGATTAATTTTAAACGGTAATTTTGATAAACAAGTAAAATCGGCCATATTAAATCATTCTGAAACACCAATAATTGCAGAAATAAAAGAATTTGAAACAATTGATAAATCAATTATTAAAGAATTAGCTAAAACAGTAAACATTAATACTCTTTTGCAAGACTAACACATTGTTTAGTTATTAACATTTACATCAGTTCAATAAATAGAAATTAACTTTGTATTATTAATCAAAATAAACTAACATTTTGAATATAGTACAAAAAGATAATGAATTTGTTTGGCATCCATTTACACATCAACTAAATGCAAAATTACCTGTAAATATTATTAAAGGTGAAGGTGTATATTTAATAGATGAAAACAACACTAAATATATAGATGCAATTTCGAGCTGGTGGGTAAATATACATGGCCACTGTAACCCATACATATCAGCAAAAGTTAGCGAACAATTAAACACATTAGAACATAGTATTTTTTCAGATTTCACACATCCTAATGCTGTAAATTTAGCTGAGCGGATATTAAAAATTCTTCCTAACAATCAAAATAAAATATTTTATTCGGATAATGGAAGTACAGCTGTAGAAGTAGCTATAAAAATGACATTACAATATTGGCACAACCAAACTATTGATAAAAAATTATTTATAGCATTAGAAAACGCATACCATGGCGATACTTTTGGCAGCATGAGTGTTGGAGCCAGAAATGTATTTAATCAAGCGTTTGAAAACTTATTGTTTAATGTTGCACACATACCTTTACCAACAAACGAAAACATTTCAGATATATTAGAAATACTTCAAAACTGGTTTAATCACCACCAAGTAGCTGGCTTTATTTTTGAACCACTTGTGCAAGGTGCGGCAGGTATGATAATGTACGAAGCAGAGCATTTAGATAAAATTATTGAACTTTGTAAAGCAAATCATGTAATAACAATTGCTGATGAAGTAATGACTGGATTTGGAAGAACAGGAACATATTTTGCATCAAACCAATTAACACAACAACCAGATATTATTTGTTTAAGTAAAGGCTTAACCGGAGGATATATGCCACTCGGAGTAACATCATGCACAGAAAATATTTACAATGCTTATTTAAGCGAAGATAAAACAAAAACATTTTTTCATGGTCATAGTTATACAGCTAATCCATTAGCTTGCTCGGCAGCATTAGCAAGTTTAGATTTATTAGAAAATAACGAAAGTAAAATTCAAATAAAAATGATAGAAAAAATGCATTCTGATTTTGTTTTAAATTTTAATCAAAATACTAAAACTAGAACGATTAGATACAAAGGTACTATTTTAGCAATTGAACTTAACACAACTGAAACTACACATTACTTAAATGCAATTGCAGAAAGCATAAACACGTGGTTTTTAAAGAAAGGAATTATTGTAAGACCATTAGGAAACATTTTATACATTATTCCTCCTTATTGTATTAAAAAAGAAGAGTTAAACTATATTTACGAACAACTAAAATTATTTATAAATGAATTACCTAATTAAAAATGCATCTGTTGTTAATGAGGGTGAAATTAACGTTCAAGATGTTTTAATTGAAAATAATATAATTTCAAAAATAGAAAGAAACATACAAACAGATAAAAAGGTTACAGAAATAAATGCAGAAGGTTTATTTTTATTACCAGGGTTAATAGATGACCAAGTTCATTTTAGAGAACCTGGTCTAACTCATAAAGGAGAAATATACACAGAAGCAAAAGCGGCAGTTGCTGGTGGAGTTACATCATTTATGGAAATGCCAAACACAAATCCAACCACTACAACTAAAGCCAGATTAGAAGAAAAATACACAAGGGCTTCGCAATGTTCGTTAGCTAATTATTCTTTTTTTATGGGTACAACTAATACTAATTTAGATGAAATATTAAGCGTAGATTATTCTACAGTTTGTGGTTTAAAAATATTTATGGGTTCAAGTACTGGAGATATGTTAGTTGACAACTCAAATGCTCTAGAAAATGTATTTAGTAAAGTAAACACTTTAATTGCCACACATTGCGAAAACGACCCATTAATAAAACAAAATCAACAAGAGGTAATAGCTAAATACGGTGAAGACTTACCCGCCTATTTTCATCCAATAATTAGAAATAATGAAGCATGTTTCAAATCTTCTTCATTTGCTGTTGAGCTTGCAAAAAAATTTAATACACGCTTACATATTTTACATATTTCAACCGCAAAAGAACTTTCATTATTTACAAATAAAATTCCGTTAAAAGACAAACGCATAACATCAGAGGCATGTATTCATCATTTATGGTTTAGTGATGAAGATTATGCGAAAAAAGGAAATTATATTAAATGGAACCCATCAGTAAAAACTACTTATGACAGAGATAAAGTTTTTGAAGCTGTTTTAAACGACACCATAGATGTAATTGCAACTGACCATGCACCACACACAATTGAAGAAAAAGAATTACCTTATTTAAAAGCACCAAGTGGTGGGCCATTGGTGCAACACAGTTTGCTTGCCTTATTGGATTTAATGCACAATAATAAAATTACACTCACAAAAATTGCACAAAAAACAAGCCATAATGTTGCCGATTTATTTGCAATAAAAAATAGAGGATTTATAAGGGAAGGTTATTTTGCTGACTTAGTTTTAGTTAATTTAAATAAACCTACTTTAGTAAACAAACAACAAATTTTATACAAATGCGGCTGGAGTCCTTTTGAAGGACATACATTTAAAAGCAGTATTGAAAAAACTTTTGTAAATGGCAATTTAGTTTTTAACACCGGCGAGTTTAACGAAAATTATTTTGGTAGCAGATTATTGTTTAACAGATAAACAAATTTTTGTAATTTTACTTAAATGCGATTTTTTAAAACTTATATTTTTATTTTAATTTGTTTGTTTTTTAACAAGTTATTTGCACAGGATACACTTATTTTAAATAATTCAACAAACGTTATTGCAAAAGTTTTAGAAATAAATCCCGATCAAATTAAATATAAACGATTTGATAATATAGATGGGCCTTTATATATTTTAAATAAAAGCAGTGTAAAATTTATAATTTATTCTAATGGTTTAAAAGAACAAATAGAACCATCTTCAACACAACAAGTTTCAACAATCCAAACACAAACAACAACAAACTCAAACAACGAAGTTAAACCTCAATCAACTAATGCAACTGAAGAATATGGTACTGAATTAACAGAACGCAGAGGAAGAATTGATGCAAGAAAATATTACACACACGATGGTGGTGCAATTGGTACCGGAATAACAACGTTTTTTTGTAGCCCTATTTGCGGTTTAATTCCTGCAATTGCCATAACAAGTAACGAACCAAAAGAAGAAAATTTAGGAATGCCTAGTCCAAATAAAAAAGATTATAGGTATAAGGTAGGTTATAAACAAGAAGCCAGCAAAATGAAAAGTAAAAGAAATTGGGTTGCCTATGGTGTTGGTAGTGGTGCTTTTATTGTTGGTTGGATGATATTAATTTTCGCATTAGGAAGCTAAAATAGCTATTTAACTTCGCCCATTAACTTTTTAATAAATGGTGAAACACAAATCATTACAACACCTATTATTAAAGCGTAAATCGCAAGTTGTTTATAGCCACTTGCATAAACAATTAACTTTTCGTAGTTAGTAGAATTTTCAGAAGCTTCGGCAATGTTAGCACCCAATAAACCAGCAAAATATTGACCATATGCACTGGCTAAAAACCACATACCCATTATAACTGCTTGTAATTTTTGAGGTGATAATTTTGTCATAACAGACATTCCAATTGGAGATAAACAAAGTTCACCAAACGTTATAATAAACCAGCCAAACGTAAATAAATTTAATGAAGTTTTACCATCTGAATTAGCAAAAAATTTACAGGTATAAAAAACATAAAAACCAATTGCAACAAATAAAAAACCTAATCCAAATTTAACTATGGTATTAGGTTCTTTTTTACGTTTAGCTAACCATAACCAAAATAAACCTAATAAAGAAGAAAAAACAATTACAAATAATGAATTTGCCGAATTGTTTACACCATTAGGATCATTTTCAAAACCTAATAATTTGTTATCTAAATTATTAGCTGCAAAAAAACTTAAAGACCCTCCACTCTGTTCAAAAAAAGCCCAAAAGAAAATTGAAAAAATCATAAACAAAAGAGCTGCCAATAATTTTTTATTTTCTGCTGAAGTAAAATTTTTCATTTCATACAAAATATAAATAATAGATGCTGGCCCAACAATGTACATAAACACATCTGTATATTCTGTTTTTGAAACCATTATAATAATAATTGGAATAATTAATATTGAACCCACATAAGTTATAATTTCTTGCAATAATTTTTTAGGTTTAGGTAAATGCGTTAAAGGACTTAAACCAATTGGACCTAAAGTGTGTTGTGTTTTTGAAAAAGTTAATAAACTAATAACCATAACAACAGAAGCTAAACCAAATGCAACATTCCACTCTAAGCCTTGAGGAATTATTGATGAAAACATTTCGCGTTTACCAACATTTATACATAATAAACCACCAAAAAATGCGCCTAAATTTACACCAGCATAAAAGAGTGAAAAACCTGCATCTGCCCTATTATCCCCATCTTTATACAATTGGCCAACAATGGTAGAAATATTAGGTTTAAAAAAACCAGTACCTACAATATTAAAAGCAATTCCTAAAAAGAAAAACTCTTTAGGGTTTATAGCTAAAACCACACTACCTACAATCATTAACAAACCACCCCAAAATAACGATTTGCGTTTACCTAAAATTTTATCGGCAATTAAGCCCCCAATAAAAGTAAAGGCATAAACAAAGGCTTGAGATGCTCCATATTGTAACCCAGCTTCTTTTTCATTTAATCCTAATTGATTAACCATAAAAAATGCAAGCATTCCACGCATTCCATAATACGAAAAACGCTCCCACATTTCGCTAAAAAACAAATACCATAATTGTTTAGGGTATTTACCTTTAAAATTTTGTATTTCTTCAACAGTTAAATTATTATTTCTCATATTTTTTTAGGCTAAAAAAAAACCTCAACAATTAGTTGAGGCTTAAATTTATTTTACACCATGCATTAGTTTTTTAAGCTTAGGCGAAATAATAAAAAGTATAATAGATGCAGCACCACATAAGAAAACAAACACCATAAAAAATTCAAATAAGTTATGAATTTCAAATCCAACAAAACTTGGATTTACTGCACTAATTTTATTATCTGCTAATAGTTTTAATTGATCTTGAGTTGGTGTAATTGTTTTATTTAAAACCCCTTCTAAATCAATTCCTAACTCTTTTGCTTTTGTATATTTATCGCCTGTTGCAGGTAAAATTGCTCCAAGTGTACCAGCTAAAGCATAACCTGCCGCATTAGATAAAAAGAAAACTCCATAAAGCAATGAGGCAAAACGTTTAGGAGATAATTTACCAACAAGAGATAAGCCAATTGGAGATAAACATAACTCGCCACAAGTTTGAATAAAATATAATAATACTAACCACCAAATACCTAATAAACCCGAGTTTCCTAAATCTTTTACATTATGTGCAATTATAAAATAACTTATTGCAATTAACGCCAATCCATAGGCTTGTTTTACAGGCGATATTGGCTCTCTGCCTTTATTACTTAACTTACCCCAAAACCAACTAAATGGAAATGCTAACAACACCACAAACAATCCGTTAAATATTTGTACCATAGATGCTGGCATTTGCCATCCAAATAAAAATGTTCTATCTGTTTGGTTATCGGCAATAAATGTTAACGATGACCCAGCTTGCTCAAAAGCTGCCCAAAAAAAGATTACAAAAAACGAAACAATATATATTACATAAATTCTTTGTCGTTCAACTTTTGTTAATGTGGTATCAGAAATAATTAAACCTGCCAATGTTAAACCACTTGCGTAAATTATTGGATAAATTATAGTTTTAACAAAATTGTTTCCATCTAAAATAAATCTAAAAACAAAAAACAAAACAACAAATGAAATTAGTGCAATTATTAATGATTTACTTGAAAATTTAGCTTCTTGAGCCTCTTCATCGTCAGACACTTCATTTTTAACTGGTTTACCTCCAATTGCTTTACCCTCAGGCGTAACAACATATTTGTTTTTTAACATGTAAAATATTACTGTACCTAAAATCATTGCTATTGATGCTGCTAAAAAGCCCCATTTAAATGCATGCACATCGCGTACCATAGTTACAACTCCATCGGCACCTACAACTTCATTTTTAACATCACCAATTAAAGGGCATAACCATTGGCTAAATAAAGCGCCTAAGTTAATACCCATATAAAAAATAGTAAATGCAGAATCTAACTTGTTTTTTTCTTCTTTTGGGTATAAACTACCCACCATACTTGAAATGTTTGGTTTAAAAAAGCCATTACCAAAAATGATGATAACTAAGGCTGTCCAAGTTAATGCAGTTGCCGAACTTAAGCTTGACGAAAAAATACTTGCGCTTATAAATAAGAGTAATTGTCCAATAGCCATCATTGAGCCGCCAAGCATAATACAGTTTCTATTTCCTAGATATTTATCTGAAATAAAACCACCTAACATTGGAGTTAAATAACATAAACCCAAAAACCCACCATAAATTAAAGAAACATCTGCTTCTTTCATTAGTAATGAATTAGTTAAAAATAAAGTAAGGATTGCGCGCATACCATAAAAGTTAAAACGCTCCCACATTTCGGTTCCAAATAGTACCCATAAGCCTTTTGGATGCCCTACATTTGATTTTGATTGTTCCATTGTGTTTAATTAGTAGAGGGCTAAAATAAGTCTTTTATTTTAGGGATACAAATTTATAAACTGTAAAGAATTTGCTGTTTTTTTAAAGTTTCATCTTATTCTAAAACAATTTAATTAAAATAAACTTATAAAATTGGTCTAAGTGACTAAAATCATCAATTATAAATAACTAAATTGTTTAATTTAGATTATAATTTTTTTAAACTTAAACTTATGAAAAAAATAAATTACATATTAGCTTTTATATTATTTGTAAATATTACATTTTCACAAACGGCATCATCAATTGCAAATGGTAATTGGTTAAACCCATTAACCTGGAATTGCACATGCATTCCAACCAATAGCTACAATGTAACAATTAATCATAATGTAACATTAAACACAAGTATGCTTTTTAGTTCGGGTGGATTAACAGTTAACCCCGGAGCATCTATGATTCAAGACGCATCTTTAAATAGAGATTTAATGTTTAGTGGAGGAAATTTTGTAAATAATGGCACATCTAATTTTAGAAATTTATTAATGACTGCTGGTAACTCTTCAAATTCAGGCAGTTTAACTTTAGTTGCGTTTACAAACTCTTTAATCCCTTTTGTTAACTCTGGCACAATTCAAATGGATAGTATGCTTGTGGCTGGTAGTTTTACAAATACCAACACTGGTAAAATAAATGGAGATAGTATTTTAAACACATCAACTTTTTTAAATAATGGGAACATGAATGTAAAATGGGGTACAAATGCCTCTACTTTTAATAACTCAAATTATTATACAGGTTATGCATATACAAATTCTGGCAATTACGAAAACAACGACTCTATAATTTTAACTTATAGTTTTTGGAATAAAAATAATTTTAATAATAAAAATGGAGCTGTTTTAAATTTAACCAAAAGTTTTAACAACAAAAATTTACTTGGCACAGCAACATTTACTAATAATGGTAAAGTTAAAATACTAGACAGTTGGTTTAATTCAGATACTATAAAAGGAACATCTGGTTCGTTTATTATTTCAGATTCAACTGTAAATACAGGATTTTTAAAGGGCTCATTTGATTTTTGTGACTTAACGCAAACCGTTAGTACAGCTCCTTTTATAGATATAAATACAGGAACTGTATCTTCTTTAATTACATGGTGCGCTGCAACATCTTTAAACTCAAAAGAACAAATTGATAAGCTAGAAGTATTTCCAAACCCTGCAAGTAATTACATTAATGTAGAAAATTTAAAAAATTGTACAATCATAAATGTTATTGATGTAAATGGGAAATCAATAAAAAAAGTAGATGTACTTACATCAGAAAATGATATAAGAGTTAATCTTAACTTAATTGATGGCATTTATTTTATTAAATTTTTAAATTCCTCTGGTCAGCAAATAAATTCTAAAAAATTAATTATTAAAAATTAAAAGGATAATTTAAGTTTTGCACTTTTTTAATGGACTAAATGATTTTAATTTAAGGTTTAATCTTATGATTATTTACATTAAAATAGTTTGTAATTAGTGTAAATTATTAGCACAAAATATACTTTTAAAAGCAAAAATTGGCTTTGTTTCAATAGAATTAGTCGAAACTAATCTAAAAAAGAATTAACTGGAAATTAAAAAACCCTAAACTATTGCTAGTAAAGGGTTTATTTTTTTATCAGCGGGCAAACGGGGAAGCCTTTCGAATCCTAGTGTTATTGAAAATGAGGCACTTAATCAAAGACCATTTTCAAAAACTGACCTAATCAGGTTTTCAGAAGACTTGATTAAAATTCACGAGTTTTATAAAATATTTAAAAACGAGATTTTTGAAATTTTAGGGTAGATAGGAAATTAAAATCAATAATACCCAGATTTCTTAAATGTTAAGTTTTCTTTATCCACTCCCGCCAAAGATTCATCTTCTGCCGAAATAGTCGGATCATACCAATCCACCTTCTTTTTCGCCCATTTTAGCCAATTTGTAAGGTCTTCAGTTAAAGACTGCTCCTGTGTTGCTTTTGCCTCAATATCGGCTAAATAAGCTCGGATTTGGCAAGCTTCCTGCCAGCGGCTAGCCTTTTGCTTAAGTTGCTTAAACCTATTTAATTCTTGCTCAATCTCTTGTTCTTTTATCCTTTTAATCCTGTCCTGTTCTTCTTTTATTTCTCTTTCCTTTTCCCATCTTAAATGCCTATCTCTTTCTTCCACACCCTTTATTTCGAGCTTAGCTATTATCTTTGATAATTGATTTTCCAAAGGTTGCCTTCCGTCAGTCCATTCAATATTATGATAGCTAATTCTTAAAGAAAACACCAAGATTCCCGAAGGAATGTAATCATACTCCTGCCAGCTACTATTGGTTTTAGGCTTTGGGATTCTTTTATTCTTCTCTCTTATTGCAATTTCAAATTCTTCACCAAATATTATAACATGTGCCGACTCGTTCTTCAATTGAAAAAGATGTCCACGTTTCTCCATTGCTTTAACGAATGTATCCATTATTCTAAGAGCTCTTCCGTAAAGGAGCTTGGTTGCAGAAATACTTAATGGACTTCTTAAATAACCTGTGAAATTTTTACTAAAGCGGTTTTCATTATTAAAATGGGCGTGTTTAGTTTCTGCTACTAATTTATGGGGATTGGTTAATTTATCAGGGACAATGAGATTTATTCTAGAATCATTTTCAATCTCATCTCTTAATTCTTCTTCAGGTGATAGTTGACCTTTTATCGAATTATCCCCTTCTGCTCTGAATGCTAAAGTAATTTCATTTTCTCCTTTATAATCCGTTGGAAGCTCAATTATATCAACTTCTTTCCCGGCTCTTAGCTTTTCCCAGTGACCAGCTTTTGGCAATGGAACTTCATACTTTTTGCAAATTTTTCTTAAGCCTGAGTCTGAAATTAAGTATTTCTTTGCCAATGATGTCATTGGTGTTGACCAAACTAAGTTATATAATTCTTTTCTATTGATGGTTATATTTTTCACCTACTTTAGTTAGTTCTATCTTGTTTTGAATTCCAATTGTAACAAGCCATGTTCATTTTTCATTCTCGAATTTTTTGTCATTAAAATACGTCCTTGAGGTTGCCAACCATCATTATGAAGTGAATTGTTTATTCTCTCTAATAGAGGTGGAGGTCTATTAATGCTTGATTGGGTTACAAAATTTGAGTATCTCTCAGTGAAAATGTCCTCAAAATGAGGATCCATATCTATTTGATCTTTGGTATAAAGAGCAATGTCATTATTTTTGGTGAAATCACAGCATGTCAAAAAACGCCATGCAGTGCCAATTGGACCATTTTCAAAATTCATAATCATTTTTCCTGAAGGATTTTTTTTGCAGAAATCTTCAATAGTTTTAATTGAAATTATAGAACAGCCGAATTGTTTCTCAGTGTGATCACCTATACAATCGATATAGTTTTTTGTAAACCCCGGGATCCCGTTATAAAATATATAATACCCTAAGGATCGTGTTCTTTTTATGTATTCTTTTAAGGAATCATATTGTTTTCTGCCTGAAGATCCTGAATCTCTATTCAAATCTTCAAATGAGTTGTCTAATTTCATTGTTTTTGCCTGTAAAAAAACACGCGCAAATCGCTGGTAGCCAACTTCAATATATAATTCAAGATCTCCTCCCGTATTTACTTCATCTTTTGCCTTTTGTGCAAAAACTTCAAAAGTCCTTCTGTCTTCTACATAATTTTGAATACTGTCAATAATACTTTGCCTAGTTATACCTTCTTCAGTAAGAAGATTACCTCTTCTATTATTTCTTGAAATAGAGTCCCAAACATCGGCGGCAATATTTTCAAATAATTCACATTTATTCATAATCACAAAACTTACTTACTATACTTCTTAAAATTCTCAGCCTGCTCAAATATCTCCTTATAAACTTCGTCACGATCTACCGGTGGGTAATCGTTTTCAGCAAGGAGAATAATTAAGTCGGCTTTTAGTTCTGCTTTTAAATCGTCTCGTTTACTCCAATCGGTATATTTAGCTTTATCATCGACAACATCTTTCACTTGTTTTGCTAATGGCACTAATTTATCTTCCGGGTAAACAAAATCATATTTTATGGCTAATGCTTTAAGAATGTCGTAAAATGCTTTTTCTTCAAAATCAATTCCTAAGTCTTTAAACGATTCTTTCTCTTTCTTTAAAGCATAATACAAATCAATAATTTCATCAGTAAAATCTTCCAATACTTCGCTACGTAATACATCTGATTCTTTACGTTCATTGTATTTCTCAACTAATGTTTGCATTCTTTTTGAGAAATCAATACCCATCATTTTATTTACTTTTCGGATATCATCAATGGCTTTTGCTAAAAGCTTTTGCAGTAATTTTATTTTGGTATTAGGAAGTTTTATTTTATCCAACTTCGCTAAATAGTCATCATCAAAAATGTCTATTTGTGTTTCATTCTCGTCTCCTAACTTAAATATTTCTTCTACGCCTTCGCTTTCAATTGCCTCCTGAATCATCTCTTTAACTCTAGCGTTCATTTGAGCTGTATCAGGCGCAGTACCTTTGGTTAGCTTGAAAACAATGGAACGAACTGCTAAATAAAAATGAATTAAATCTCTTTCTTCCTGACTAAACGCTTCGCTTCCCAAACAAATATCATAAGCAGATTTTAAACGTTTTGTTAAATACATAAAACGTTTTTCCATTTCCTGTGTTACTTGAACAAACTCAGCTGCCATGTTCAATGTGTTTAACTGTTCCAGTGCAGAACCTTTAAAATATTTGCTAGTATCGAACTTGTGGAAAATCTTTGCCAACAAATCCAAATGGTCTTTTGCCACTACGATGGATTGTTGAATATCTTCAAAATTTTGGCTGTCAGCTTTATTGTATTGTGCTAATGCCAAATTCATTTGCTTTTTAATACCAATGTAATCAACCACCAATCCTTTTTCTTTTCCTTCAAACTTGCGGTTTACACGAGATATAGTTTGTATTAAATTATGTCGTTGTATTGGTTTGTCAATGTAAATGGTATCCAAGAATGGCACATCAAATCCGGTTAGCCACATATCTACCACAATGGCAATCTTGAAGTTTGATTTTGCAATTTTAAATTGTCTATCTAATTCTTTCCTATCTTCTTTTGTGCCTAGTAAATCATACAAGGCTTTCTCATCATCCTTGCCACGAGTCATTACCATTTTAATGCGCTCCATGGGTTTTATTTCCTTCTTCTCCTTGTCGGTTAATTCAGCACCTTCTTCACATACTTTTACCTCTGCCCAATCCGGCCTTAGCTCAATTACATTTTTGTAAAACTCGTATGCAATTGGTCGGCTACCACACACAAACATGGCCTTGCCTTTAATGGTAGCACCCTCTTCAATTCGTTTTTGGTAATGCTCCACAAAGTCTTTGGCCAAGTCTTTTAAACGAGAAGGATCGCCTATGATAGCATTCATTTGCGCCATGGCTTTTTTACTTTCTTCTATTTGATGCTCGTTACTTCCTTCTTCAGCACATCGGTTGTAGTAGTCCTCAATCTCCTCAAGCTTTCTGTTATTCAACAATACTTTCGCAGCTCTTCCCTCGTAAACAATGCGTACAGTAATTTCGTCTTTTACCGACTCTGTCATTGTATATGCATCTATAATTTCACCAAATACATCCAATGTTGCATCTATTGGGGTTCCTGTAAAACCTACATATGTTGCATTTGGTAAAGAGTCGTGCAAGTATTTTGCAAAACCATATGTTTTTGTAACACCTTTATCAGTAACTCTTACTTTTTGATCTAAGTTAGTTTGACTGCGGTGAGCTTCATCCGATATACAAATGACATTAGTTCTATCGGTTAGTAGTTGTGTATCCTCCGTAAACTTGTGGATGGTTGTTAAAAATACACCACCGCTGTTTCGCCCTTGTAATAAATCTCTTAAGTGTGAGCGGCTCTCAACACTAATAATATTTTCATCCCCAACAAATCCTTTGGCATTGGTAAATTGCCCCGACAATTGGTCATCTAAATCAGTTCTATCAGTAATTAAAACAATGGTAGGGCTGCTAAAGTGTTTGCTCTTCATTAACAAACGTGTTAAGTAAAGCATGGTATAACTTTTACCACATCCTGTTGCGCCAAAGTATGTGCCTCCTTTACCATCTCCATCAGGGCGTTGGTGTCTTTTTATGTTCTCAAATAATTTGGTGGCTGCATAATACTGCGGGTAACGGCAAACTATTTTTTCATTCTTCTTAGAACTATCCGGTAAATAAATAAAATTATGAATGATGTCTCTTAATCGTTTACGATTAAACATTCCTTGTATCAGCGTGTATAAAGATTCAATGCCATCCACTTCATTGGCTAAGCCTTCTATTTTACGCCACGCATAATAAAATTCATAGGGCGCAAAGTAAGAACCTGCTTTATTGTTAACGCCATCACTAATAACACAAAAAGCATTGTATTTAAATAGTTCAGGAATATCTCTTTTGTAACGAACTGTTAATTGAATGTAAGCATCATGTATAGTTGCTTCTTCACGAATAGCGCTCTTGAATTCAAATACAACCAAGGGCAAACCATTGATGTATAATATACCATCAGGGATCCGTTTTTCGTATCCGGTTATTTCGAGCTGATTGACGAATTTGTATATGTTCGTGTCTTGTGGGTATTGCTCTGCTTTTTCGGCCACTATGGTATTTAAGAATTGCTCTTGTGGTTGATTATATGAGCCTATATCGTTGAAATTTATGAGTTGTATGTAAAGGTCTTTTTTACTTCGGTCTTCACGCTTTAATAAAAATCCATCACAAACCAATTTCATGAATGCTTTATTGCTATCATATAAATCTGAAGCCGGTAATCTTTCTAAGTCACGAATAATACTTTCTACTTCCGATTCGGTTATTTTTTCGGTTTTGTATTGGTTCAATAAAAAGTCTTTAAGATCTTGTTTAATCAAAACCTCTTCCGGACTGCGTTTTATAGTTTGACCAAATAAGTGCGGAATTTCTTCCTTACTTAATAGCTCTATAAAAGCTTGTTCTAATTGCGACTCAGTGAATTTCATCTTTTATTTCTCTGTTTTTACATCTAGTTACTTTGAGGTTTTTCCGGGTTTCTCCAAATAATCAAGAGCATTTTTTAAACTTGTTCCTTTTTCTGTTAATCTATATTTTTGCTTACTACTGTTCGGTTTATCCGGTATTGTCATTTCAATTAAGCCTTGTTCCAACGCAGACAATAGATAATTTTTTCTGAAATTTTCTCTATCAGCTAAACCAAGCCTGGATTGTAATTCACCTCTTGTTAATTCACCTTTTATTGTCCTTAATAAGGCCTCAACTTGCGGGGTAACTTGCGGGATGACTTGCGGGGTGACTTGCGGGGTAACTTGGGGGGTGTCCGCCAAGTCACTCACAGGAGCGGCACTTGGGAATGTCATCCGCAAGAAGTTTGAAGAAAACTTAAAACAATCTTTAGGGTAACTTTCCAACATACGAGGCACGCCTGAACCCAGATGCTCTACCAAATTTAGGTCTTTATATATGCGCATCAGCTCTTTGTTGCGAGGAACAGAGTAGCCTTCAAAAAACTCTTCTTTATTAATGCCTTCGGGTAAACCTCCGGCAGAAGTAATTTCTATTCTATCTTCAAAAATCTCAAATTTTGGAGGCACTTCGCCTGTGTAATCATTATGCACAAAGGCATTAATAATGGCTTCACGTAAAGCAATAGGATCCCATAAGCGTTTATTGCCTCTTTCTTTAGATGTGATTTTTGTAATAGTCTTATTTTCCAACTCAATTTTATCTAATACCTGCTTGGTTGCCTTTACCAAGGAGCAATGCCCATATTCATTACTCTCTACTAAATGTACCCGTGTAGTCCCTTTGTATTTGGCAACTTTTATAGAAGTATTGTTTACATCGGCCATTAAGTAAGCCACATAATTGTAATCTCCTTTTTCTGTATTTAACTCCAAGTTGGTAGCAAAACGATTATTAAGTTTTACTCCGGTTTCTTCGTAATAAATTTTAAGCTGCTCAAACTTTAAATCTTGCTTATTGGATTTAATTTTGCTAATAGAATTACGAGTTCTTTTGGCAAACAAATTCTCTATTGTTTTTGGTTGCATGGGTTCAGCAGCAGTGCCAACACGAATGTAACAACCTCGCTCCGACATGCCCTGCCTTTTAATGTAATAAGGTTTTTCAGTGCCACTAGCTATGATAATCTTTATTAACTCTTTGCCACTTTGGGTTTCATTTACCACATCAAACAAACCCATACAGCTGGGGGCTATGTTGGTTTTTAAACGATCTTTTATTTTAAGCATATCGCCATCAGGATCTGCTACACCAACCGCTTTGCCTTTTTTATCAATGCCAATGTATATAACACCACCCTCGTGGTAGTTTAAAAAAGCCACCACTTCTTTTTCTAAATCATCGGTTAATATTTCTTTATACTCAATTCTATTGGTTTCTGTCATTTTTGAAAATTTTAATTATTGCACTCCCATCATCATATTATAGTGTCCGATATTCTCTGTATAAACAAAAATATTTTTAAATACTTCCATGTATTTGTTTACAGTACCATCAGGTGCCTCAACAAATAAGTCATCTGGTAAAGTATGAGAGCCTTCATTTACCCAACTCAATAAGGATCTACAAATTTCACGTTCCTCTTGACTTGCAAATTTGTTGATTAAAACATCATCTCGCTTGGTTCCTAAGATGCTAAAATAATTCTCAAGAATCCTTCTTAAAGTATTCTGTATGGTAATACCTGAATTCTTTTCCCATTCCTTTATTTCACGCCATAAAAGCTCATAAGAGGATTGAATAGGATTGTTTTCACCATAAAAATTAATAGTTGATTTATTACCATTTTTCCTTAAGATCCAAAACTGTGATTTTTCTCCTTTTCTATTATTCCCTTCATATGATACTTCTTTATGGAAATAAACATTATGGGTCAAGAGAATAATTTGTTTGATATCACTCTTCTCAGCCTTGATATCTTTAATTATTTCTTTTATTAAAGTGCTTACAATAAAGAGAACATTGCTATCCAAACTTGAAATTGGATCATCAATTATTAAAATTCTCTCTTCATTTACGTTTTCACTTGTAGTTCCTCCTTTTGCCTGTTGAAGAAAATACAAAAAGGTAATAAAAGTAATTTCACCCTCGCTAAGCGTGTGTTCTGCTACAGTTCCATCTTGCCTTTGAATTTTGTAATAACCATTTTCTATAGCAGGCACTATTTCAAAATTAAGAAAACCATAAGATTTTAGGAGTCGATTAATTTCGTCAATAGTTGGTTGGATGCTTGTTACATTTTTACTTAGTTTCTTTATTTCTGAATCTAAATCTGTGTACTCTTTAATTTTATTTTTTAGCTGTTCTTCTAGTGATACAATACCTTTATCTAATCCAGCTTTATCATTATTAAATTTTTCAATATCACTCCTAAATTCTTCGATTAAATACTTCCAAATAGAATTTATTAAAGATGTGCGTTGATTGTTGTAATCAGAAACAATATCATTATGTTTCTTTATTTCAAGATTTGCTTTTTCAATTAGTTCAAAAATGAGAGTTAATTGATCTTTGAGTGAGATTAAATTTATAGCTCGACTTGGCTCTTTTAATTTATTATTTAAATATTCAGTATTGGTGATAGTTTGACTGATGAGGGTTTTAAGAAAAGCGGAGTATTTATCTATTTCCATTTTTGAATTCTTTAGCCCTTTTTGCTTTATTTCGATAGTATTAAGAAGATTGATTATGTTCTCAATTAGTGAGTTATATTCAACTTTCAGTCCTTTTAAAAGGTTAATATCATTTAAATATGTCTCATCAAAATAAGTTTCAAGTTGATTTTTAAAATTTTCAGAAATTGTTTTTTGTTGGCAAAAAGGACATGTTTCATCATCTTTAATATAGTCACGTCCCTGATTAACCCAATCATTTATATTTAATTCTCGAATTAATTTAGCAATATCCACATCTGCTTTACCTACAATGATTTTTTTCCATATTGGATTGTTTTCAATTTCAATAGCTCTTGCGAAGGCAATGTTGCTAATTGAATCAATTGGTTGTGGCGGTTCCCCGAAAATAGTTTCTGCGTCTGCCTTTAATTCATCAAATGTTTTAAGAATTTCACGATTATCGGAGAATTCTTTAATGATACGTGATTTAAATAATTCTCCAGATTTCATTGATCCGGAAAAAGCTTCCTTAAATAAGATTTGGTATTTCTTGTATATTTTCGTCCAACAAAAATCTTTAAATGCTTCTTCGAGTTGCTCCTTTTTGGATATTTGAGCATTTAATGTCTCTCGTTTTTTAGTTCCTTCTTCTTTAAGTTCTTTTAATTTTACAACCTTTTTTTCAATTTCTTCCTTTTCTTCTTTTGTGGCCTGACCCAATGTAAAAACACCATTTAACTTTCCTTTTCCGAAATTTCGTTCTCTATATTCTTTGTTGTAAACAAGCGTCTTTAAAGGGACCGATTCTTTCCATTTGATAGTACAATCCTTGTTTTTCTCATCCGCCGGGTCAAATAAATAATTTGATATTGTTGTTTTACCACATCCGTTTGCTCCATAAATAAAATTAGTCTTTTTCAAATTATCAATTTGAACTCCTGTACCATCATAAGTGGCTACATTTTTTATTGATAACGATTCAATCATTTTAATTTCCTATTGTTGCGGTTTTAGATAAGTTCTCTACAACCCCTTTCATTAATACAGGGCAAAGTGGTTTAATTGTGTTTTTTAGCTGTTCGTTAATTCTTTTCCTTGCCTCAAGTGTATGATAAATGGTTACGATGGCTTCTTGAGTTTTTATATCCGGTATTGGTAATTTTACATTACGCATATCCGACCAATCAAAAGTTTCACGAGCACTTCCCCAAGAATGAAAACGAGCATATCTATCAAATTCAGATCTTGAAAACCATAAATACAAATATTCTGGTAACAATTGATTGTAATCTTTTGATCGGAAAACAATATAAGTACTTGATAGAAGTCCTGCTTCACCATTCAAGAGGGCAATAGAAATCTTTTCTCCATTTCTAGATGTAACCGAAACATAACCAAACTCTCGAGGTTTCACAATTTTATAACCTGTTAAATCAAGCTTCTCTTTCTGTGAGCGAGTTTCTATAAACACCTTATTGACGCTTATGCCTAGTAAATTATCAATTTTTAAATCATAGTTCCTCTCATCTGATTGCTCAATATAATCACCTAACAATTTAGGTTTTTCTGCTTGTATTAATTTTTCAATATATGAGTCACATATTAATTGTAAATCGGCTAAGCTTTTTTCGTAGGTCTGTTGGTTAGAAATTAAACCTTTATAGAGATTTACATATTTTCGTTGAACTTCAACTTTAGGCACCTGAATTTTCATTTCACAAAACCTTTCCCATTCCAGTCCACCTCTTACACTTGAGTCGCAGTAGTACCATGCTAAACGATCAAATTCAGGACGATGAAATTCAATCATCAGATATTCCGGCAATATTTCATCTTCATTTATAACCTCAAACGTCATATACGCAGGAGATACTATCGCTGGCTGATCATACTCATAAAGTCCTATTGGCAACCTTTCATCTCTGCCAACGTGCATAATATTGGTTGCAAATTGGCCCTTTTTAATTATCTTATATCGTGAAAGATCTACACCAGATATATTTGCAACAGATGGCATAAAATTCTTAGTAATATTTATTCCCAGGAGGTTAGACACCTTCATTTCAGAATTTCTATTATCGATTAATTTGATATAATCTCCTATACGTTTATAGTTCATATCCTAAAATTTTAAAAGCTTGTACTAACTGGTTCTGTGATTTTTTTTCTTCTTCAAGTAAATTTTTAAAATCTTTTTGAATACGTTTCATTTCCTTGTCGAAATTGATAGTGCTATCTCGGTCAACAAATTCGATATATTTGCTTGGCACTAATGAAAAGTCGTTCGCCTTTATTTCATTAAAGTTAGCTGAGTAACAGAACTCAGGTACATTTTTATATGTTTTTTTATAATCAGCTTGCTGCCAATTGTGATAATTAAGTGCAACTTTTGAAATTTCGTCCTCTGATAGTTCAATAAACATTTTTTCAAATTCTTGCCCCCACTTACGTAAGTCCATAAACAAAATTTCTTTTTCTCTATCTCTATAGTTTTTGATTATACCATTTATTTCAACTTTTCTTTCTTTTTTATTTTTATTGAGTATCCAAAGTGTTACACTAATGTCAGTAGTATAAAACGTATCTCTTGGAATAATTATAATAGCTTCAACCAAATTATTTTCAATTAATCTTCGTCTTATCTTGTATTCTTCACCGCCACCGGATAATGCTCCGTTAGCCAATATAAACCCTGCTACTCCGTTTTCTGACAATTTAGAAACCATGTTTAAAATCCAACCATAATTAGCATTACTTACAGGAGGAACATCGTATCCTCTCCAACGAGGATCATCTGTTAATTCATTAACAGCTCTCCAATCCTTTTGATTAAAGGGAGGGTTAGCCATAATGAAGTCTGCTTTTAAATCGGGATGCTGATCTTTAGCAAAAGTATCAGCAGCCACATCTCCAAGGTTAGCTGCAATTCCACGAACTGCTAAGTTCATTTTTGCTAGTTTGTAAGTTGTTGGCGTAGCCTCTTGGCCGTAAATTGAAACTTCTTTTTTATTTCCCTGATGACTTTCAATAAATTTCATTGATTGAACAAACATCCCACCCGAGCCACAAGCAGGGTCATATATTATTCCTCTGTAAGGCTCGATCATTTCGGCAATAAGATTCACAATAGTTTTTGGCGTATAGAATTCCCCCTTTCCTTTACCCTCGGCAATCGCAAATTTTCTTAAGAAATACTCATAAACTCTTCCAACAATATCATGACTCTTATCTTTAATTGTGTTGATATTGTTTATTGTGTCAAGTAACGCAGCTAGCTTACTAACTTCCATATTTAAACGAGAAAAATAATTCTCAGGTAAAGCACCTTTTAAAGCCGGGTTATTTTTTTCAATGGCGTGTAAAGCTGTATCTATTTTAATTGCAATATCATTTTGCTTAGAGTTTTTAATAATAAAACTCCAACGAGATTCTTCCTGTAAGTAAAAGACATTTTTTTGGTTGTAAAACTCTTTCATGTCAACATATTTTTCCTTACCTTCTTTTATCAGCTCCTGTCTTCTCTCATCAAATTTATCACCAGCATATTTCAGGAAAATTAAACCTAGTACTACGTGCTTATATTCGGCAGGCTCTACCATGCCACGCAGTTTATCACAGGCAGCATATAAAGTTTCTTCTATAGCTTTCTCTTTCTTTGGTTTAGCTTCCTTTTTAGGGCGCTGCTCTGAGCCTGCCGAAGAGGCTTTAACAACCGTTGGTTTTACTTCTTTTACTTTCGCTTCCTTCTTGACCATAAATTCTTATCGTTCGTTTATTAAATCCTTTGGGCTAACTTTTAATAGTTTAGCAATTCTAAATAATATTTCTAAGCTTGGCTGTCGTCTGTTTTGTACATAAGAGTTTACCATGTTGTAACTCTTACCAAGTTTGTCGCTCAACCAAGCTTGCGTTAAATGCTTTTCTTCTAAAACTTCTTTTATTCGATTCATTTTTTAGCTTTTACACCACATAAATGTAGCATAATTTACGAAACCATCTCATTTTATGAGATACAAAAAGCTGTTTTGTTGAAAACAATTAATCACCCCACTATTGCCCCCGAATCCTTTCACGGTAATCCCGTGGAAAATTCGGCATTTCCCGAATCTCCCCGAAATCATCCCGAGGTAATCCCCAAATAATCCCGGAATGAATCCGAAAAAAACGGAAAGGATCAGAAAGCATAAAATGGTCATCCCGGAATCGCCCCGGAGTATTTTCAGATTTAACCAAGTTTATTTTTGATCTTTTTCTGCTGCTCTTCTGATAATTCTTTGAATTTTTTACCAAAAGCATTTAATGCCAATCGGTCGGCATCTTCTTGCTGTTTTGGAGTTAAATTACTGTACCAAATTAATGTTGCTATTCCACCACCAATAGCTAAGAAAGCCAACAATGGAATAAATGGGATAAAAAGTATTACTAATTGCATATGATTTATTTTTAATGGTTTATAATTATTATTTATCGTCCTGATTTGCTGCACCAACGGCTATTGCTCCTAATGCTAAAAACAATAAGCCCCAGCCCATGGCTTTTTTATTGCCAGCGGCTGCACCTGCCAAGGCTGTTACACCTCCGGTAATCATGGCTGTTTTGCCTGCATTATCAACTTGTGAGCTGTATTTTTTATTGAACTGCACAAAATTTTTGTAATGCTCGCAGTTATTAAAAATTAGGTTGTAGGATGTTTTACCTACCATTGTTAAGGCTCGGCTTACAGCTTCTTTTCGCTGGTGCATAGTTCCATAAAAGCGTTCGATTTTGGAAGGGACTAATTTTTCCAAAAACGAATCCACATCAACAGGGGTTAATATTTGTACACCAGATGTGTAGTTGGCAGCAATTACCGGTTTGTTTGTTTCGGGATGTCGTCCCAAATAAACTGCATAATGATCGAGCATACCCATAAACTTCTTGTTTAGAAGAATAGCATCGGCAGGCTGCAAATTGTTTGCTATTACGAAATGTTCTGATTGACTCATGATATTTATTTTTTAAAATTTATGACACAAAATTAGGTTGTAGGTTCTGCAATAAATTCGTTATCCGTCTTACTATGCTGAATGACGAAGGTCAATGATTTGCCTTAATTGATTTTCAAAGTATTCTTCCTGAGCAAACCAACCTTTGAGTTTCCTAACTGCGTCAATACGTTTCTGAGGTGTTTTGCCATTTAAAAAATTCAAATCAAAGTTCTTAACATGACACGAGAATACTTGATAAAAACCACCGCAGTGGTGATAGGAAATTAAACCACTGTTTTTCAATACTGCTAAAAATTGTAGTGTGTGAACTTTTTTATTTTCATTAAAAGTTATAGCTAAATTTTCTGTAGGGTTTTCAAATAGTAATTTAATTTTATCGACTTCTTCTGTTATTTGCTCTTTTTTAAATATTGTACATAAGAGGTTAAGAGCTTCTGTAGAATCATGTTTTAAAATTAAACCCGGCAACTCTGAATTATTTGAGGAACTAATTGATTCGGAACTCTCTAAACTTGCATATAACTCAAGAACCATATCATCTGTATTCAAGAATTCAGAAAGTTTTTCAAAATCGTATTGATAAAGCTTGCACGCATCAGTTAATCCACTTACAATATGTTTTAACTGTGCTTGCTTTTCATTTTTTGGCACTACCTTAACAACTTGAATTAGTAACCGTTTCATAATATTGCCCAACAAGTATTCAAGCTTTTCTTTTTCGGTTATTTCCCCATTTTTGGATAGCTCCCTAAAATATTCATTAAACTTAACCAACATCATAACACCAATTGGTGCCACATTCAATATGCCTTTTCTGTTATGTGATAAATTTTTCTGTTTAATGTGAAGGTTTATTTGTTCAAGGCAACTATTTATAAAATCATAAAGTTGGTGCTGTTTGAGTTCATTTGTAATTTCAAGAATGTCAGCATTGATGAATTCTGATTCAATAATGCTTTTAATAGTAATTGTTTTGTTTTTCATAGGCTTTTTTGTTTAGCTGATTTGTGTTTATTTATGATGATTTCGGATATTTCTTCAGGAGATAGCCCATCAGTATTTACAAGCATTTTATAATTATGAGGGTCAATGAAATTGACATTGTACTTATTCTGAAATCGCTGTATCATTTGTGCATTTCTATTTTTAATGGTAATTGCATCTTCATGTTGCCTACCGGAATAATTTATTCGCTTGGCAGCTTCTAAATCACTTACAGTTAGAAGAACTGTAAAAACATTGCTCAGTAAATGAAACCCCAAGCGATAATCGATCACTAAATTCACTTTACTGTTGCAGTATTGAATGAAAGTTTCATCTAATAACTCATCTACTCCCGGAGTTTTGTCACAATACAATTGAAACTCATTTATATTCATACTGAAATTTTCTAAAGCATACTTCCTTGCGTAATCTCCCATGGAAACAAATTCAAATCCTAGGTTTTGGGATATTATTTTTCCGATTGTTGATTTGCCTGAACCAGCAAGGCCGCTTAAAACAATATTATTTCCAGTCATACAAACCTCCTCTCAAAATGAATTTTTGATAATCCTTATTTATCTGACCAAGAGCATTTTCTACTCCCACTGTTAAAATTGGATTACTGTAAGTGTGGCCTCCATTTGTATTATCGTAAAATCTTCCGGCAGGGTCAATCATCACGTAACTACCTCGCATGCTCTCATTATTTTCAACGACAATATGAGTGCGTGGATTATCTATTTTGTTTTGCTTAACAAAAACATCCAATTCAATATTTGTAATTGCTAACTCATCAAAGTATTGATCATTTTGCCCTTTAACCGGCAATGCTTGAAAGATTTTCCAGCGCTTTGGTTCAAGTTTGTTTACTAAATCACTTAGTCCTCTTTCGTTAAAATTGTAATGATTTACTACTGTATTAATCTTTAGTTTTATTCCATACTGCTTTATAAGTTCAGCTTTTGTGTAATACCAGTTGAAATCAGGAGTAATGGCATTTCCCATTGAACGCCCTATTACCTTATTGGTTTCAGGAGTCACGCTATCAATACTGATAGCTATCCAATCTAAATAACTATGTACGGTCTTTAGAAAATCAGCAGTAACACCACTTCCGTTAGTTACTATTGTAGTGGTCATTCCATGCTGTTTTGCCCTAGTGATTAAATCAATTAACCAATTACATAGAGTTGGTTCTCCACCGGCAAAGGTTATTTTGGTGAATCCTGCTAATGCAAGCTTATCAACTATCTTCAATGCATCCTCCTTAGGTAGATGTCCTTTCGGTAATATTGATTTACGTACATCTTTAAAAGTTGCAAAGCAGTATTTGCATCTAAAATTGCATGGCTCCCACAAATGGTAATTAACTGCCGGGATGTTGTTGTTTGTATTCATGGATTATATGGTGTTTAAGAAATCAGATTTAAAGCCTAGCATTTGTAAAATCTTTTTTATCCGTTCGTCTGGAAGAGCTTTTAGAATTTCGATTTTTTCTTCCGTTCCCAGTTCATTTTGAATAATAGTATTAACTACTCCGTTATCAAGGTTTGAGAGAGCATACTCAAGAGCTATTTTAGTTAATGACATGTCCATTTATTATTTGTTTTCAAAGGAAATACGCATGTGTGCAGTCAATCTGCATTCATGCGTATTTCCATCCTTATTTGTTTCCTTTTTCATTTGAATACAAATATTTAGTACATTAGTGCAGTACATCTGCACACATTTTGAATGGCAACTAATAAACATGCAATTATTCGGTATCGAACTTTAGATAAATGCTTTAGTAACAGGGGGCGTAAGTACTATTTGAATGACTTACTAGATGCTTGTAATGAAGCTTTATTCGAAGAAGACCCCAATTCAAAAGGGATAAAAAAACGTCAATTATACGATGATATACGTTTTATGGAAAGTGAGGCAGGTTATGCCATAGAACTTGAAAAGAAAAAGGATGGTAGAGACGTTTATTATAGATACGTTGATTCCAATTTTACAATAAAAGAAAAAGGACTCAATAGTTCAGAAGCATCTCAAATTAATGAGGCATTGCAAATACTTGCAAGATTTAAAGGGATGCCTCAGTTTGAATGGGTTGATGAATTAGCGGCTCGATTAGAATCTAGTTTCGGTTTAAAGGAAGGTGCAGATAAGCTTATAGATTTTGAGCAAAATAAATATTTAAGAGGGCTAGAACATATTACCACTTTATTTAATGCTAGTTTAAATAAGAGGGTTTGTAAAATAAAATATAAGCCGTTTAAGCTTAATCAAGAACAGGAACTGATATTCCATCCATACTATTTAAAACAGTATAACAATAGATGGTTTTGTTTTGGATGGAATGAAGAACTAAAGAAAATTTCTAATCTAGCCTTAGATAGAATTATAGAACTCAAAGAAATTAAAAAGAAGTATTTGACAAATACGAAAGAAAATTTTGATGAGTATTTTGAGGACATTGTTGGCGTAACAGCAATTGGAGAAGCTCAAAAAGTTATTTTAAAAGTTGAGAGCGACTTATACCCCTACATTGAAACTAAACCTTTACATGGCTCACAAAAAGTTGTAGAAAAAGCAAAGGATTATGTTGTGCTGAGTTTTGAATTAAAATTAAACTATGAGTTAGAATCGTTGATATTATCTCATGGTGAGAGAATAGAAGTTTTGGAACCGAATCTATTAAAAACCAAAATAAAAGACCGCTTACTGAAAGCTTCGGGGAGGTACAAATAAGAAGATTTTACTTATATTTAAACTGTAATGTCAAATAGCGACTTAAATAAAATTAAAGCAGAGCTTGATAAAATCTATCGTGAGTTTAAAGATTTTCAAACCACGATAAACGATCTATTAAGTAAACATTCCAGTGACTCTGCATCCTCTACTATTACTAGAGGCGCAATGACATCGGCCGGAGCCAATGCAGAAATTATTCTAAAATATATCTTAGATAAAGAAGGCATAGCTGTGATAAAAAATAGGGGGAAACAAGCTATTGATCAAAACCCAAATAAACCGGCCACATTAGATGACTATATTTATACTTTGGAATCTAAAGGTATTTTACCTAAAGAAGTACGTCATCACCTTGGGACAATCCAAATATGGAGAAACCACTCCGCTCATGGTAATTTTCTTGACAAAATAGATGACTCAACTATTGAAACAATAAATGGTGCGGTTAAATCATTGACAAGATGGTTTTTTGAAGATTACTTGAACGGAGAATATGCCGAATATTCAATTGGCAAGAAAAAAATTAAAGCAGAAACAGAAAGCTCTGATACAAAAAGGGAGTTTGACAAAAAGGAATTTCAAATTGCACCTGATTACTCTATTCTGAGCAAATCTAAAAAGGTGCAAAAGCGCAAATCTAAAGCGCCAGCTATAATTTTAATTTTAGTTGTTTTGGTTGGCCTTTATTTTTCTTATGATAAGTTCTTCGCCAATAACTCTGCAACTAATGTCGAGAAAAGCACTGGAATAACAGATAAAGAAGAGGCTTACGATTTTATTGTAAGTTATTTTAATAGCTTAAACGAAAAGGGATACAATGCAGATCGCTTCTTCGCTAGTGAGGTAAGTACTTTCTATACTAAACACAATTTAAATCCAACTGAAATTGATGTTACAAGACAATTAAACACTGAGTTTATTGATAACAAGCATGCAATTGATAAAGAAAGTTTCAAGATGATTCCTTCGCAAGACGGAATTAATTATTGGCAATTTTGGGCAGATTACGTTTGTTACAGGCCATCTAAGAAAAAATTTCAATCTTGCAGAGTGCTAATGGAATTTGGCATAAATGGAGACAGGAAAATTACTTCCATCAAAGAAATTGAGATTCAAAATTTAAAGTATTCTAAGAGTAAGCCTTTTTAGGTAAAGGTTTTAATTAAACAAAACGTTTTGCTCCTTTACGTGTCTTTTACGAAAATATCGGAAAGAATCTATAATTATCCAGCCAAATAAGGAAAGCTCAATTTCATGTCAATATAGGTTTGCACATTGATTCATTTCGCAGATGATTATCGTCATCATTAATCCGAAGTAAATCATTGATATTAAATCTAAAAAACATGAAATCAGTAAAAGAATTTGAGTTCTTAGCCAAAGGCAAGCAACTTACTACACAATCAGGAAACAAATGTGTGATTTACACAAGAGTATCAACAAAAGAGCAAGCAGAAAACAACATGAGTCTAGATACTCAAAGAAGAGCTTGTGAATTATATGCTAGAAAACAAGGCTATAAAATTATGGCTTATTTCGGGGGTACTTTTGAAAGTGCCAAAACTGATGAAAGAGAAGAATTTAATCATATGTTGTCATTTGTAAGAAGTAGTCGAGAACAAGTATCTTACATACTAGTTTATAGTGTTGATAGATTTTCGAGATCCGGTGCAAATGCTATTTATATAAAGGAGCAACTTAAACAACATGGCATTAGTATTTTATCAGTTTCTCAACCTACAGATGTGAGTACACCAAGTGGCAGTCTTCAACAAAATATTCAATTTATATTTAGTGAATATGACAATCAATTAAGAAGAGAAAAAACTGTTGCCGGAATGCGTGATAAATTACTAAGAGGTGAATGGTGCGGTCAAGTCCCAAGAGGTTATGATATTATTGTAATAAATGGGAAACATTCTATAAAATTAAACGCTGAAGCGGAACATATTAGAAAGGCATTTTTATGGAAGTTTTACGAGCGTATTACCAATACTGTTATTGAAGAAAGATTGCAAGGAATGGGAATAAAAATAACTAGAGCGCATTTGTCAAATATTTTCAGAAACCCATTTTATTGCGGCATTATTACAAATAAACTTTTGGAAGGAAAGGCTGTAATTGGAAAGCACGAAAAACTAATTTCAAAAGAAGTATTCCTAGCTGTAAATGAGCTCATTAATAATGATTATAAAAAAGGGCAAATTAAGCACTTGCATGACAATATCTTTTTACCACTTAGGCGATTTGTGATTTGTAAAAAATGTGGTGGTAGAATGACTGGTTACTTGGCTTTAAAAAAGAATTTATATTACTACAAATGCAAGAAAATTGGTTGTGGGGTAAATATAAATGCGAACACAATTCATAATTTGTTCTTAGAGATTCTTTCGAGAGTAAAATATAAAAACAACTCTAATCAAACATTAAAAAAATTGCTACTTACGGAGGTTGTAAATACAGAAAACATTAATATTAAGAGCGAAGCCATTTACAAAGGAAAATTAACAAAACTAAAAAACGCTTTAGATGAAATTGAAGAGAGATTTGTTTTTGGTAAAATTTCAGAATCAATGTATAATAAACAAACTCAAAAATTATTCGCAGATATAAAGGAAATAGAAATTTTAATTGATAAAGCAAAAGCAGGATTAGCAGAGAGAAACTATATTAAAGAAGAAAGTGAGCAGGGTATTATTAAAATTGCTAATGTTTGGCTGAAAGGTGATTTGAATACAAAACGTATAATTCAAAACACAATTTTTCCAGATGGAGCAACCTATGATAAAGCGCTCAACGTATTAAAAATAAATGGTCTATCTGAAGATTTTTATTTAGACAATACATGCAACCCAAATACGACCAACACAGTCGTTTAGTTTCCATTCAAGCTTTATAAGAAAACTTCCGAAAAGATAAGGAATCTGGATCCCAAATCTAGAAAGCATTTTTATCAACGCATATAGCTTTGCTATATGCGTTTTGAGTTTTTATACCCACCTATAATTAATGACACATAATTAGTTAAGTGTATGGCATCTTTTTATTTAACATGCAAGTTTATTCATGATATTTTTTACCCTCAAAAAAATATACTTGAATTAGCTACCACGTTTTAAAAGATGTATTTATTTTCAAGAATAAGTGAAGTTGTAAAGACAGTAGAATCAGGAGAGAATGGAACAGGAGAAGAATTTAGGAAGTACAAAAGGATTAACAATCGAGAAATTGAAAAGGATGAAAAATTATGAAACTATATCTGATGTTGAAGCTGAAGAAATAGTTTATGCTATAAAAAATTTAGCAATCATTCTTTATGAATATTTAAATGAAAATAAAACAAGTAGTAACGAATATAAACAAGCAGTATAATTATGGAAGTAGATAAAAATTTAATCGCCTCAAAATTCGGTAGGTTTGGAAAAACTATCATAAAAAAAGTTGAAAGCAATTTGGTCGTAATGTATACAAGGGTTTCGGGAAAAGGTCAATACGATAAAAACGATTCTCTCGAAACTCAACGCAAAGCTATTGAAGAGTACGCTAGCAGAAATAATCTTATAATTATTGCTCGCTTTGGAGACACATATGAAAGTGCAAAAACGGACTCTAGAAAAGAATTTCAACGAATGCTTGATTTTATAAAACAAAGTAGAGGAAAAATTAGTACAATATTAGTTTACAAAATGACTCGCTTCAGCAGGACTGGAGGTAAAGCCATTTCTATTGCAGATGAATTAAGAGAAAAGCATGGAGTGCATATTAAAGCAGTTACTGAGCCAATAGATACTACCAATCCTAACGGAGTGCTTTTTCACGATATGCAATTATTATTTGGTAGATGGGACAACGAACAACGTAAACAAGTTGCCATGGCAGGAATGAAAGCGAAGTTTGAAAAGGGAATTTGGGTTGTTAAACCGCCTCAAGGTTATGATATTGTAAAAACAAATGGTGAACGAAAAATTGTACTTAACGCTGATGGTAAAAAGATTAAAAAGGCTTGGGATTGGAAATTGGAAGGCTTAAAGAATGAAGAAATAATAGTAAAACTTCAAACGTTAGGTGTAAAAATGTACAAGCAGCAATTACATAAAATTTTTATTAATCCTTTTTATTGTGGATTAATATCTCACGGAATGCTTAACGGGAAAGTGGTTGAAGGGGTGCATGAAAAGATGATTAGTAAAGAAGTATTTATGAGAGTAAATAATGTTGTTAGTTCTTCTTCAAAGTTTGGAGTCCCTCACAAATCCGAGGACATAAATATTCCTCTAAAGGTATTTATTAAATGTTCTGATTGCAATCAACCTTTTACAGGATATGTGGTGAAAAGCAAGAATTTATACTACTATAAATGCCGAACAAAAGGTTGTAAATGTAACAGAAGTGCAAAGTCCTTTCATGAATTATTTGGTCAAGAATTAGAAAAATTTCAAATAAAGACTGATTTATTTGAAGCAATAAAAGTGGAACTAGAAAGCGCTTATGAAGATAAAAACAAAGAAAATCTTGAGAAGGGCAAAGAACTAAAAGGCCGGGTAATTGAGATTCAAAAAAATATCGAAAAGCTTGAAGAAAAGTACTTTATTCAAGAGGAAATGAGCAAGGAAACTTATAATCGATTTATGGTAAAATACAAAGAAGACTTAGCTCAAATACACAAAGAAATGGCGTCATGCAATATTGCCATTTCGAATCTGAAGGAAATGATAAACGAGGCACTTATAATTTCAAGTAATTTGCGAAAACTGTGGGAACACGGTGGGATTAAGCTTAAAGAAAAGCTTCAAAAGTTACTTTTTCCCCTAGGGATGCTATTTGACAAGGAAACAGGGGCATTTCGAACCCCAGAAATTAATTATTCAATTGCAGAAATCGCCCGTAATTCGGGCGATTTTGCTATAATAAAAAAGGGACTTAGTTCTCTTTTTAAGACTAAGTCCCTTTGTGCGGAGAAAGAGGGATTCGAACCCCCGGACCTGTTACAGTCAACAGTTTTCAAGACTGCCGCATTCGACCGCTCTGCCATTTCTCCGGGGGCAAAATTAGTATTTTTTACAGTATCAGCAACTTTTTTTAATAAAATTATTTTTATTTTTAGAGTTTATTCCATGTTCTTAAAACTCAGGCATATAATTTTAAGTATTTTCATACTATCAACCCCTATTTATAGGGCTCAGTTGGTAGCTTATTACTCATCTACCAATTTTAACACGCCTCAAAACAAGCCTTATTTAGATTGCAACATAACCTTTATTGCTTCTAGCTTAGCCTCTAAAAAAACAAATAATGGTTTTCAACAAAGCCTTCAAATTATACAAAAAATTTATAATGATACTTTATTAATTAAAGCTAATAAATACACCTTAAATGGGCCTTTTTTTGCTGATAGCCTAAATAAACCAAATTTTATTGATTACCAACGTTATAACCTACAAAATGGCTATTATGTTGTAGAAACAGAAATTAAAGATTTAAATGATAAAAACTCAAAAACAATCACAATTAAAGAAAACATTAAAATCAATTATATACCTAATCAAATAAATATTAGTGGGTTACAATTATTAGAAAGCTATAAGCCTTCAACTAAAAATACTATAATAACTAAATCTGGTTTTGATTTAATACCTTATACCATTAATTATTATCCCGAAACCCAAAAACAAATTGCTTTTTACGCCGAAATTTATAATACAGATTCAATTTTAGGAGTCAATAAAAATTTTATTGTAACTTATTTTATTGAAAGTAATTTTAATTTTCAAAAAATTGAAGGTTATGGCGGATTTAAAAAATATACAACTTCCAGCGTAAATCCTATTTTAACTAAATTAGATTTAAGTTTATTAAAATCTGGCAACTATAATTTAGTTTTAGAAGTAAGAGATGATAAAAATATTTTACAAGCACAACAAAAAATTTATTTTTCGCGATTAAACAAAAAAGCTGATTTAGTTGCAGTATATGAGTGGCAAAATAAAAAAACAGTGGCTGATTATTTTGGTGTTTGCGACAACGCTGACACGTTAAAAATGTTTACTGAATGTTTATGGCCAATTGCTAATAATTTAGATAAAGACAGAGTAATAAATGCAGCAAATAGTAAAAACAAAGACTTAATGAAAAACTATATAATTGATTTTTGGGAACGTTATGCGGCAGATACTGCAAACCCTTTAAAACTATGGAGTAATTATTACAAAGAGGTTCAAAAAGTTATGGTATTATTTAAATGTGGCAAACAACCAGGGTATTATACCGATAGAGGGCGCGTGTATTTACAATATGGTGCGCCCAATCAACGCTCACAGCAAATTGCAGAACAAAACACATTTCCCTACGAAATTTGGCAATATTATAGGTTAAACGATAAAGCAACTGGTGCTTTTTTTAGTAATAAAAAATTTGTATTTGTAAACAAACAATTAGCCGATGATTGTTACAACATTGTACATAGCGATGTTAGAGGTGAAATTTATAATGACAGATGGAAATTTGAATTAACCCGTAGAAACAATAATGGCATTGCAAACCCTGATAATACAACACCTGTAGGAACAGAAACAAACCATTTTGATGAAATTTACTCTAATCCCAGATAATTTATAATGACACAAATAAGAAACATTGCTGTAGTTATTTTAAATTATAATGGTAGTCATTTTTTAAAAAAATATTTACCAAACATAATAGTAAACAGTACGCAGGCCACTATTTATGTAGTAGATAATGGTAGTACCGATGATTCTATTAACTATTTAAATACAATAGATAATATTAAAATAATAAAAATTAATAAAAATTTAGGCTATACCGGAGGATATAATTTTGCTTTAAAACAACTTAACGAAACATATTTTGTTTTATTAAACAGCGATATTGAAGTTACCCCAAATTGGCTTATTGAACCAATTAATTTATTAAATAATAATGAAGAAATTGCAGTTTGCCAACCTAAATTATTAGATCTAAATAATAAAACAAAGTTTGAATATGCTGGTGCAGCAGGCGGATTTATTGACAAATATGGTTACCCTTTTTGTAAAGGAAGACTATTTGAAACTTTAGAAGAAGATAAAGAACAATACAATAATACCGAAGAAATATTTTGGGCATCGGGTGCTTGCTTGTTTATTAAGTCTGAAATTTTTAAAAAAACTGGTGGATTTGACGAAAAATACTTTGCCCATATGGAAGAAATAGATTTGTGTTGGCGCATAAAAAACATGGGTTATAAAATATTTTATGAGCCCAAAAGCATTGTTTATCATTTAGGCGGAGGCACATTAAATAAAGCAAATCCTAAAAAAACATTTTTAAATTTTAGAAATAATTTAAGTACTGTTTTAAAAAATCACCATTCACCTTTTATTAGTTTAATTATTTTTTACAGATTGTGTTTAGATGGTATTGCTGCGATTAAATTTTTAATAGAAGGTTACCCAAAACTAGTATGGCAGGTACTTAAAGCACACTTTAACTTTTACATATGGTTGCCTGTACTACTTAAACAACGTAAAGATTTAAAACGACAAACAAAAACTATAAATATAAAAAACACAACAGCTATGTATAATGGAAATGTTGTATGGCAATATTTTATTAAAAAGAAAAAGACTTTTAAACAATTGTTTTAAAACTAATAACTTATAAAGTAAACTTAAACTAATTATTTAATAATTAAATTTAATGTGTTAAGTTTATAATATTAATCTCATTAAATGGAAATTTTTCATTTTGTTAAATACTCCGATAAAAGTAGTTTAACAAATTACTTAAATTCAAATACTGCAACACAAAAGGTTACCATTTGTTTTGATATTGAAGACAGTATACAAGATGTATTTAATCAAAAAAATAATCAAACTCTTAAAAAACATTATAGATTAATTTTACAAAAGTTATTTTTAGATGTAAATAAAACACCAACAATTAAATATGGAATTAGAATAAATGCTATTAAAAGTAATGAATATACACATGATATAAATCTTTTAAAAGAACTAAAATTTATTGACTATATATTAATTCCAAAAACTGAAAACAATACAGAACTTGAACAACTATTAAATGATTTAGAAATAAATAAAATTCAATGAAATAATTCCAATAATTGAATCAACAAAAGGAATAATAAATTTAGAATCAATTATAAATTTAAACACAACAAAAATAAGGAGTATTGGCTTTGGGCATTGTGATTATAATTTAGAGGCTAACCATTTTCCATTTTTTCATCAAACATCAAGAGAATATTGGACATGGATTGAAAAAATAAATTCATTTTTAAAACCTAAAAAAATTAACTTCATAAATTCTCCTTTTCTAGAACTTAATAATGATATAGAGTTTGGTAAAATGATATCAAATTTATTGTCAATTTGTGGAAATCAATTTGGTCAATTTGTTTTAACTCACCGTCAAGCAATGCTATGTTTAAACAGCAACTATCAAACTATTCCGTATTTTGATAAATACCAAAATAGATTAAAAATAAATTTAAATATTGATTTTGCTTTAAAATATCAAAAAGCTTTTGTTAATGAAAAAAAAGACAAAGGTTTTACAGTAACTAGTGATCAAAACATTTTATTATCACCTCATGAATATTTATCATCATTAAAAACTATTCAAAAAAACAATTTGAAAAACTTTAATTTTACTTTTGTTGGTGGTTGTTTTCCAGTTCAAGGAAATATTTTATTTGAAAGTTTATTTCATCAACATTTAAAAAGAATTTACGAAAAACAGTATAATAATAATTTTAATATTGACATAATAAGATATGAAAGATTTAAAAACTGTTTAAATAAAATAACAACTCATATTTCCCAAAATCCAACAAATGCTTTAGTTTTTTGTATAAGAACTGAACCTGTTTTGCGTTTAACGAAATTGTCTTACAAATATCTTGACAAAAAGGGAAACACAAAAAGATCATTTAATTTTCCGTTTTCAAAACAATTAATGCCAGAAAAGTATGACTTACTAAACATAGAATTTACATTACCTATTGCAAAAAGAGTGTCAAATAAAAGGAGTAAAAATTGGATAAACTTAAATTACATTTTAGGCATTATAATTTACAATCATAAAGCTGCAATGCGAAAATATTTGGATATAATTAACGAGTTAAATTGTTTTTGTAAATTAAATAATATACCTCTTTATATTTTAGGACCAGCATTAAGAACTAACACAAAAGTTGAAAAATACATTTCAATTAAATTAGAAAAATATTTAGTTAATACCCTTAATATGTCAGATATTAGATTTATAAAGGGTTCAGATATAGAAGCCAACGGAGAAAAATTATTTCATGAAAATGGCATATATGCCAACGAAAATTATCATAAATTAATTGCAGAAAGAATTTTTGATCAATTAAGAATTTTACATTAAAATAATTTAAAATAAAATATCATTATTTAAAAATACTTAATAGATCCCACACCACAATTAAAAATTAAATCTAAACAGCTTAAATTTGGTGTAAATTTATTATTGCTTTGAAATGTTTGATAATATGGCTTTAAAACATCAAAATTCGTGTTAATTTCGTTTTCAATCCATTCTTTTTTAGGATGTATTGTATTACGTAAATCTATATCATTTAAAGTTGATTGGATAAACAAATTAGATAAATTAGTTTCAAATTTAACTCGCAAAATATTTTCAATAGTTTTTAATTGCATTAAGTTAAATTCATATAGATGTTCAACTTTTGTTAAATACAACTTTTTAATTTCATCTTCAAAAAAATCAAAAAATGGTGAGTTTTTATATGCACTATTTATGCTTTTAAAATGGTTATTTTGCCAGTTTTCCTTATAACAAATTTTTATTTGATTTACTGGTGTGTGGTTTTTAAACTTTTGTACAGGTATAATTAAGTTTTGAATACCATTTGAACTTAATATACATGTTCTATTTTTAAAAGATTGTTTAGTGTAATTTTCGCCAACATCAATAACTGTTTTAAAATTTAATAAGTTATATAAATAAACTAAATTTGGCCAATATGCAGTTCCTAAAATAATTTGCATTTTATTTATTACGTTTAATCAAATAAATTACTCTTCCTACTATATTAGATTCGGGTATAAACCCCCATTGCCTACTATCTACTGCGTTATCTCTATTATCTGATAATGTAAAATAATAATTTTGTTTAATAACATATTTATTAGAATAAATTTTATTTATAAAAATGCTATCATTTATAATTTCTATTTTATTATTTTCAAACTCTTCAATTATTTTTCTATACAAAACAATACTGCTATCTGTTAATACTATGGTATCATTTTTTTTAGGTATATAAATTGTTCCATAATTATCCATGTTCCAAGCATATATTTGATTATAGGGGTAACACATTTCATCAAAATTAAAAGGTTTTTCTATTTTTTCTTCAATGCTCACAAACCATTTTTTTGCTTTTATCGAATCTACTTGCCAATTTTCTAAGCTTAATCCATAATCAAAATAATCTGATATTTTTTGATATTCTGTTATTTCTAAATTAAAAAAATCGATACTATCTAACCAAATTTTATTTGTTTTTAAAATGTAATTTTTTTTAATAGGAACGCTATCTTCTTTTAAAAGTCCATTAATAAAAATTTGTTTTTCTTTAATTAACAACGAATCGCCAGGTAAACCTAACAAGCGTTGCATGCTTTTAGTATTTATTTCAACACTATCATCTGTTGGAACAGAAAACCAAATGCAATCGCCATGTTTAAACGTTGTTGCCATTTTATTAATTAGTAAAACATCACCATAATAAAAATTAGGCTCCATGTCTTTTGAATTAACTTTTACAATATCTATAAAAAAATATTTAAGTATTAATAAAATTAAAAGCGAAAAAAATAAACTAATAAACCAATTTAGCTGCTTTATATATGAAAATAAATTATTAAAAAAACTATTATTCAAAACACAAAATTATGTTTTTGATTGTTTTAATTTTCTCTTTTTATATAATTTACTTGCGCCCCAAATTAAGGCTACAACAATTAAAAATGGTATTTTAACTGAATGTAAATTTCCATCATCTACATAACATAAAAACCTGTCCCAACGGTATTTACCTTCTTTACTGTTTTTAAATAAACTTTTTATAAATGATGCTCCGCTTATAGGATTATTATCCTCATACTTAACACTTAACCATACAAAAAATGGAGAGCCTACAACATGGTCAAAAGGCACAAAGCCCCAACTTCTACTGTCTGCACTGTTATGACGATTATCTCCCATCATAAAATAATAATCTTGTTTAAATGTGTAAGATGTAATTGGATTTCCATCTAACATAACTTGACTACCGTTAACTGTTACTTTATGAATACCATCATCGTATGTATCCATAATTTTTTGATAGATGCAAATATTACTCGTATCTATTTTAACGGTTTGTCCTTTTTTAGGAATTAACAATGGTCCATAATTATCGTTATTCCATGGATAAGTTGGACTGTGAGGGAAAATAGAAAACTCATATTTACCTTTGGGTTCTATTTCACGCGTTACAGAAATTACATTAGGAATTTTTTTAATTTCTTCGGCAACATGCCTTGGCATATTTAAACGGTAAATAATAGAATCTTTAGATTCTGCTGCAACCATCACTTCTGTTGCATAAATATCATACTTATCTAACAAGGCTAAATTACTTAAAGACGGTCTTCCATTTGGTAATTTTATATAATCTCCAAAAACTCTGAACGAACATTTAACTAAATAATTATGTTGTGCATTTTTTGGCATCTCTTGTTTAGTATCTGAAATAAAAATTTCACCATCTTTAATTTCAAATTTATCGCCAGCAATACCTACACAACGTTTTACATAATTATCTCTTTTATCAACTGGCCTTGCAACAACTTTACCAACTGGGTTACCAGTAAACATATTAGGGTTATTTGGGTTTGAAACATGTTCAATAGCAAAAGTTTTGTAATAAGACGCAGGTTGTTTGATGTTATATTTTACATCATCTTCTTTTTTAAATTTTTCTACGTATCGTTTGTAGTTATAGTAACTCATATCTTGCATGTTAAGCAAAACAGAGTCTCCATCAGGATAATTAAATACTACAATATCATTATTTTTTACAGTTCCAAAGCCTGGCAATCTATAATACGGCAGTTTTATCCACTCTAAATAAGACTTGGTAGATGTTGTTAAAGGTAAGGTATGATGTGCAAGAGGGAAAGACATTGGAGTTTGTGGAATTTTTGCACCATAAGCAAATTTATTTACAAATAAAAAATCGCCAACCATTAAACTTTTTTCTAAGGAAGAAGTAGGAATGGTAAATGCTTCAATAAAAAATCCTCTAAAAATAGATGCGGCAATAATTGCAAAAATTATTGGGTCTAACCAGTTTTTTACAAATTTGCTTGGTTCTAATTCAAACTTGCTTAAACCTACAAATTTGGCCGAATCATCAAAACCTAATTTTAAAAAAGCAATGTAAGGTAAAATTGAAGCTAAAATTAAATCGTTATTGGCTGGTTTATTAAAAGCTCGGCTAACATTAAACCCATAAACACCATACATTAAAATGTTAACACCTGGTACAATCATAATTAAACACCACCACCAAGGTTTATTTAGCAGTTTAGATAATTCATAAAAATTATAAATAGGAACAAATGCTTTCCAAGCGGCAATATTTGTTTTAATAAATAATTTACTTAAACCAATAAACGATAAAACAATAAGTACTAAAAAAATGATATTTCCCATAAAAAAATAATGTGTTAAAGATACTATATTATGCAAGTTAGCTAACTAATATTAATTAAATTGTTTCATAAAAAATATTAAATTGAATTGTTTAAAACCTTATTAATTTTTAATATCTTTAGTTTTTAAAAAATTATACTATGAAAGGAATTATTTTGGCCGGAGGTTCTGGAACACGTTTACACCCTCTTACTTTAGCAATGAGCAAGCAAATGATGCCAATTTACGACAAACCTATGATTTACTATCCATTATCTGTATTAATGATGGCTGGAATTAACGAAATTTTAATAATATCAACACCTCATGATTTACCAAATTTTGAAAAATTATTAGGAGATGGGAGCAGTATAGGATGTAAATTTACCTATGCCGTTCAAGAGATTCCTAACGGTTTAGCGCAAGCCTTTGTTATAGGCGAAAAATTTATTGGTAACGATAAAGTTGCTTTAATTTTAGGTGATAATATTTTTTACGGTGTAGGTTTAGGCAGAACGCTTAAAAACATTAACAATCCAACTGGTGGTGTTGTTTTTGCATACCATGTTAGCGACCCTGAAAGATATGGTGTTGTTGAGTTTGATAAAGAACATAATGTTTTATCTATTGAAGAAAAACCAACACAACCTAAAAGTAATTATGCTGTACCTGGCTTGTATTTTTATGATAATTCTGTTGTTGAAATTGCTAAAACCCTTAAGCCAAGCCCACGTGGCGAGTATGAAATTACTGATGTAAATAAAGAATATTTAAAGCGTAAACAACTTAAAGTAAGTATTATGGATAGAGGAACAGCTTGGTTAGACACAGGCACCTTTCCATCGTTAATGCAAGCAGGACAGTTTGTGCAAGTTATAGAAGAACGACAAGGTTTAAAAATTGGATGTATTGAAGAGGTGGCTTTTAAAATGGGATATATAAACAAAGAGCAATTAATAAAAATTGCTACACCTTTAACTAAAAGTGGTTACGGAACTTATTTATTAGATGTTGCAAAACACGCTTAATTAAATATGCCTTACTCTTCTTTAATTTCGGCTTTTGATTTGCACTTAGAAAATTATTGTAAAGTTATTTTACAACAAAAGCCAATAGAATTATACGAGCCAGAATCTTATATTTTAAAATTAGGAGGAAAAAGAATAAGGCCCTTATTGGCACTAATTGGGTGCGATTTATTTGAAAAAGATTATAAAATTGCTTTAGACGCAGCTTTAAGCGTTGAATTATTTCACAACTTTTCTTTAATACATGATGATATTTTAGATGCTGCACCATTGCGAAGAAATCAACCAACGGTGCACACTAAATGGAACACAAATATTGCAATTTTAAGTGGCGATGTTATGCTTGTTAAAGCGTTTAAAGTTTTAGAAAATTATTCGGCAGATGAATTTAAAAAAATTCATCTATTATTTAGCAAAACAAGTATAGAGGTTTGCGAAGGGCAACAAAACGATATGAATTTTGAAATACGTAATAACGTAAGTGTTGATGAATACATTGAAATGATTACAAATAAAACAGCTGTGCTTTTAGGCTGTAGTTTACAAATGGGGGCTATTTGTGCTCAAGCAAATGTAAAAGAACAACAAGCAATATATAATTTTGGTAAACATTTAGGTATTGCATTTCAATTATTAGATGATTATTTAGATGCTTTTGCACCTGATAAAGATAAATTTGGCAAACAAATTGGTGGAGATATTATTTCAAATAAAAAAACATATTTACTTTTAAAAGCTTTAAATGTTGCAAATAAAAATCAATTAAATGAAATAAATAATTTATCTAAAGAACAAAACAATGATGTTAAAGTTAAAAACATGCTTCAACTTTATACTGACTTAAACGTAAAGCAACTTTGTTTAAATGAAGCCGATAAGCACACACAAATTGCAATTGAAGAGCTATATAAATTAAATACAAACTCTTTAAAAACAAAAACTTTAGAAAATTTTGCACTAAACTTATTACAAAGAAGTATTTGAGTTTAAAGCCTCAAACACATTAATTTTATTTAAACTTAATAAGTTTTCTATCTCATTTAAACGCTTACTATTTTTAAAATAGTAACTATCAATTATTTTTTGACTTAATAGTTCTTTATATAAGAGTAATTGTTGTTGCTGTCTTTTTTTTACAAAAAATCCATTAGCTAAACTATGGTTTTTATAATTTTCAATTAGTTCATACACTTTATCAATTCCTATATTTTCAATACTTGAGCAAGTTAATACTTTTGGTATCCAACCACTTTCGTTTGCAGGTAACAGATGTAATGCGTTTTTATATTCTAACTGTGCTTGTTTGGATTTTTGAATGTTTGTTCCATCGGCTTTTGTAATTACAATACTATCTGCCATTTCCATTATCCCTCGTTTTATTCCTTGCAATTCATCGCCTGCTCCTGCCAACATTAACAATAAAAAGAAATCACATAAATTATTTACCATAGTTTCGCTTTGTCCAACACCAACGGTTTCAATTATTATATAATTAAAACCAGCCGCTTCGCATAACAAAATTGTTTGGTAGGTTGCTTTGGCGATACCGCCTAAATGTCCACTGCTTGGCGATGGCCTAATATATACATTTGGTAGTTTAGACAATTCTTCCATACGCGTTTTATCGCCTAAAATACTTCCTTTACTTAATGTACTACTTGGATCTATAGCTAAAACAGCTATTTTTTTATTTTGTGAGTGAGCAAATTTTCCAAAGCTTTCTATAAAACTACTTTTACCAACACCAGGAACACCAGTAATTCCGAGCCTAATAGAATTACCTGTTAAAGAAAAAATATTGTTTATTATTTCATTTGCTAGTTGGGAGTGTTTAGGTAAAGAAGATTCTGACAAAGTTATAGCACGGCTTAATATCGAAATTTCGCCATTTTTTATTCCGTTTATATATTCATCTAGTTTTAATATGTTTGCCATATTAACTAACTTTTATATCTTCAATAATTAATTGAATAAATGTGTTGCCATTATATTCATTAGTAACTACTTTATACACTATATCCATTGGAATTTTCTTTTGAAAAAAATGTATAAAATCTCCTTTATCATACGCAAATGCATTAAATCTTACATTAGGATTTGTTTGTTGAAATAATTCTAATTTTAAATGATTTGTGCCAGCAATGCTACCCCAACCAGTATCAAAAACATTTTTAGCTAAAAAAGTTGGCGACATGTTTAGAGGGCCATGTGGTGCTAGTTGCATTAAAATTCGCACAAACTTACTTGTAATTTCATAAAAATCCAGTTCTGAATCAATATCAATTCTTGGTATTAGTTGTTCATCTGTAATATTAGAACTTACAGCTTTTTCAAATCTATCTATAAACAGTTCAACATTTTCTCTTTTAAGTGTTAATCCTGCGGCAAATTTATGTCCGCCAAACTGATCTAATAAATCACTACATTGTTCAATAGCATTATAAACATCGTAATCTCTAACACTTCTAGCACTTCCGGTTACTTTACCATCGGTTTCAGTTAAAACAATAGTTGGCCTGTAATATTTTTCAATTAATCTTGATGCAACAATACCAACAACGCCCTTATGCCAATTGCTATTAAATAAAACTGTTGTTTTTTTAGAATTTAATAATTGGTTTTCTTTTAATATCGTTTCAGCTTCTGTGGTTGTTAGTAAATCTAAATCTTTACGTTGTGTATTGGTTTCAATAATTCCTTTTGCTAATTGTTGAGCTTCTTCATCTGTTTCAGAAACCATTAATTCAACCGCTTTCCAACCTTGTTCAATTCTTCCGGCGGCATTAATTTTTGGACCTAAACTAAAAACTAAGGTACTTATTGTAATTTCACTTTTATTTAATTGTAAATTTAATAAAGCTTTAAATGCAGGCCTTGGTTGTTTTTTTATTCTTTCTAAACCAAAATAAGCTAATATTCTATTTTCGCCTGTTAAAGGTACAATATCTGCGGCAATACTTGTAACCACTAAATCTAAATAATCATAACAATCTTCAATGTAATGATTGTTTTTTATTGCAAATGCTTGAATTAACTTAAAGCCAATACCTGCTCCACTTAATTCTTTATAAGGGTATTTGCATTGTATTTGCTTAGGGTCTAAAACTGCATACGCATCAGGTATTGTTTCGCCAGGTAAATGGTGGTCGCAAATTATAAAATTTACATTTTTAGAATTAGCATATTTAATTTTTTCAATTGCTTTAATTCCACAATCTAAAGCAATTATTAATTTAATATTATTTTCACTTGCGTAATCAATTGCTTTTAATGAAATTCCGTAACCTTCTTTATATCTATCAGGTATATAATATTCAATTTTATTCGTAAATTTTTTAAAATAACTATATACTATACTTACGGCTGTTGTGCCATCCACATCATAATCGCCAAAAATTAAAATTCGTTCGTTGTTTGCAAGAGCTTCTTCAATCCTTTGTATGGCTTTATCCATACCAAGCATCAAAAAAGGATTATGTAATTCGCTTAAATTTGGTCTGAAAAATTTTTCGGCAATTTCATAATTTGTAACTCCTCTTAAGTTAAGCAAATTACTTAAAACATTATCAATATTAAGTTTGAGTTGAAGTTCAGGATTTTCAACTTTATTTTTATCGCTTAATATTTTCCAAATTTTATCGCTCATTAAGAAAGATTATGGTAAACAGCAACTACATCTTCATCATCTTCCATTTTTTCTATCATTGCCATTACTTCTTTTTCTTGTTCTTCTGATAATTCTTTAAATGTTGTTGGCGAAAATATTTTTGCACTTTCAATTACATTAATTTTTTTATCTTCAAGTGCTGTGGCCATATTTCCATAATCTGTAAATGCAGTTTGAATTATAAATTGTTGATGTTCTTCATCTAAATTTATTTCTTCTAACCCAAAGTCAATCAATTCTAACTCTAAATCATCTTTATTTAAATTAGTTGCTTCAATTTTAAAAATAGCTTTGCGTTCAAACATAAACGACACACTACCATTTGTACCTAAAGCTCCTTCTGCCCTACTAAAATACATACGAACGCTGGCAACTGTACGGGTTGGGTTATTGGTTGTACATTCAACTAAAACAGGCACACCATGAGGGGCATAGCCTTCGTAAATAACCTCTTCATAATTACTCGTATCTTTATCACTTGCTCTCTTAATTGCTGATTCTACATTTGCTTTAGGCATATTAACCGCCTTAGCATTTTGCATAATTAATCTTAAACGAGGATTAGACTCAGGGTTTGGGCCTCCTGTTTTTACAGCCATTACAATATCTCTACCAATTTTTGTAAAAGCTTTTGCCATTTTAGCATAACGCTTAAACATGGTTGCTTTTCTAGTTTCAAATATTCGTCCCATAAATTATTAAATTAAATAGCAAAGTTAAAATTTTTGAGGAAAAAACACACTAAATACACTTAAAATAATCAAATGCTTCTAAACAATTATTGCATTTATATAAAGCTTTACAGGCCGTACTCCCAAATTGAGACACTAAATTTGTATTATTACTTTTACAATGCGGACAAACAATTTTTTTTCCTACACCAGTAATAAAAGATTTATCTGAGGTTTTTTCCTGAGGGGGGGCAATCCCATATTTTTGTAATTTTAATTTTGCCTCATCGTTTAACCAATCAGTTGTCCAGGGAGGGTTGTATTGATATTTTATATTAATATTTGAAATATTTTGTTCAATTAATTTTAATTTAATATCATCTTCCATTTGTTTCATAGCTGGGCAACCACTATAAGTTGGTGTAATAACAATTGTAACAGAATTATTATTATCTATTAAAACATCTCTAATTACACCAAGCTCTACTATATTAATTACAGGAATTTCGGGGTCTGGAATTGTGTTAAGTAATTCAAATATTTCTTTTTTAGACAATTGCATTACTTATTTAAATGTTTTTTAATATAAATTTCGCTTGGCATGTGAGCTTGTTGAATACGTTTAGCATAATTAATGCTATCTAAAATTTCTTTTTGTCGGGCAGATAAATCAGCTGCTTTTTCGTCTACTAATAATTTTTGTTTTTGAATTGTAATTTTCTGGCGTTCCGTAATTTTAAATCGTTTAAATAAAACTAAAGAAAAAATAAGAATAATTATTAAAATAAAAGTTATAAAAATAATAATATAATTTTTTTTATTTTTTTCTAGTATTGCTTTTTCTTTTTCGCTTTTACTTTTTATTTGAAGCATCTCAATTTCTTTTTCTTTCTTTTCAGTTTCGTATTTAGTTTGTAATTCGCTTAGAGCCTTTACATTAGTTGCATTGTATTTGTTTTGTAATTTATTTGAATGTAGCGTTCTGTACTCATAGGCTTTATTTAAATCGTTTAATTTAAAATATATGCTTGCTAAAACAGCAGTGTTTTCAATAAGCATATTTTCATCTTCGCTATTTTTTAAAAGTTGCTGAGCTTTAATTGCATGTTTTAAAGCAACATTATATAATTTTAATTCGTAATTTGTTAATGCAAGGTTATTATTTAAAATTATTATTGCATAGGTATCATTTAACTCTTCTCTAATTTTTAGAGCTTCATTTGCCGTAGAAATAGCCTTATCATATTGCTTTAACTCTGCATAAACAGATGACAAATTGGTTAATGCAACACCTTTGCCTCTTTTATGATTTAAATAATTAAAATATTTATAAGATTGTAAATTATAATACAAAGATGAATCACTATTTGATAAGAAATTAAATTCTCCCCCAATTCTTGCTGATAAATTAGCTATGTTAAAAGTATCTTTAATTGAATAAGAAATTGCTAACGCTTTTTTAAAATAATCTAATGCTTTTTGATGAGAATTTAAATTGTTATAAATAAAAGCTAAATCATGTAAAACTTTAATTTTAATTTTTGTATTGCTTTGATTTTCAGAAAAGCGTTGCGCAATAAGGCATTGAGAAATTGCATCGTGAAATTTACCAGCATTTGATAATGAACGCGCATAAGTTAAATAACAATTAATAATTAAATTTGTGTCTTTACTTGCTCTTGCAAATTTTATGTTTTTTGGGCTTAAAAGTAAAACAGAATCGGTATATCCTTTTAATTCGTAATATTTAATTAATTGCGAATTTAATTTTGCATAGCCTAACGTATATTTAGATTTTTCTGCAAGTTTTATTTCTGGTAAAATTAATCCTAAGGCCTTGTCAACATCAACCTCTAGTTGTTTATTAATAATTTTAATGTTTTTATTTACTTGTGCGGTATCTTGCGAGTTTTGAGAAAATACTAGGTTAATTAATGAAATAAAAAATATAAATGATAGAATTCTCAATTCAAATAAGTAAAGGTTTCAGTAAATTTATCTTTTTTAAAGTTTAATAGCAAATTAATTAGTCTAATTAAAAAAATGCTTAATCTAAAATAATTTAAAACTATTTTATAAGTTTGCCATTAGTTCGTAACAGTTCTGTTTCAGCAATTTTCATAGCATACAAGGCTTCTATATATCTAACTTGTGCGTCTTCTAAATTTTTTTGAACTTCAATTGTTTCTAATAAATTAGTTTTACCAATTTTATATCGTTCTATAGAAATGCTTATTAATTCTTTAGCATCAATTAAATTTTGATTTTCAATTAATGTAATTGATTTATTTAAAATAAAATTTTTATAACTATTAAATACTTGAGCGTCTACTTTTTGTTGAATTAAATCAGTTGAATATTTTTGATTTAAATAATTTATATTTCTTTCTTTTGAAAGTTTTGAGTTTTTTGTCCCATTAAAAATTAACCACCCCGCAGTTACTCCAACATTTATACCAGATTGTTTATTTAAAAAAACAAAACCTGCCTGACTTTGATTTTGAATGAAATTATAAGAACCGTTTAACTGTACAATTGGCATATTTGCAGATTGGGATTCGCGATAATTTAAATAAGAAATATTTTCCATTTGTTTAGAAATTAACAATGATGAATTGTTTTTTACCACTTCTGTTTTTAATTCGTTTATGTCTGGATTGTAGTTAATTATTATTGAATCACTTGTGTTAAAATCAGTATCAATAGGCTTAAACATTAATGAATTTAAATTAGTTTTAGCATTTAATAATTGAATTTCTAATTGAATTAAAGAGCTTTTTGCTTTATTTAAATTAGTTTGAGCTAACATTAAATCTACTTTTGAATCTGATCCAATATCAAATTTTAATTGGGCAATTTTTCTTCGCTCATCATATATTTCAATGTTTTGTTTTGATGCTTTAATTAATTGATTTAATTTAACAACATTGTAGTACAAACTAATAATATCAAAAATTGTATTTTCCATTTGTTGTTTTAAGGTTATTTCAGATAGCCTTTCGTTTTCTGTTAAACGTTTTTTAATTGTAAACATTTTTAAACCATCAAATACTACCCAGCCTGCATTTAAAGATGCGCCTATATTGTGAGATTGTGCACCATTTTTTTGTTGTATTGTACCTGTGCTAAACTCTTGATATGAATTTAAATTAGATAAAGCTAAATTTGCATTTAAACTAACAGTTGGCGACATGCCAGCATTACCAAAATTGTTTTGTAATTTAGAAATTTCGTTTATGTTTTTTTGTATTAAAACATTGTAATTTTTTTCTAAACTATTTTTTATTGCTTCATCAACTGTTAAAATAGTTTGTGCTTTAGATATAGAGCATATAATAGCTATTATAAATAAAATTAATATAGATAACTTTTTATTCATGGCGTTTATCTTTTATTAAATATGAATAAATTGCAGGTATTACATATAAAGTTAACACCATTGATAATAATAAACCACCAACAATAACAATACCCATTCCCATTCTACTTTCAGAACCTGCACCTAATGCCATTGCAATTGGTAAAGCTCCAAACATTGTTGCTAAACTTGTCATTAAAATTGGTCTTAATCTTGCTGTTGATGCTTCTATTAGTGCTTCTTTTACGCTTAGTCCTTTCTCTTTTAATTGATTTGCAAACTCAATAATTAAAATTCCATTTTTGGTTACCAATCCTATTAACATAATCATTCCTATTTGACTAAAAATATTTAATGTTTGATTAAAATACCATAATGAAAATAATGCACCAGATAAAGCCATTGGCACAGTTAACATAATAATTAAAGGTTCTATAAAACTTTCAAATTGAGCCGCTAACAATAAATATATTAACACCAAAGCTAATAAAAATGCAAATAAAATATTTGAAGAACTTTCTGCAAAATCTCGTGAAGCACCCGTTAACGAAGTTGTAAAACTATCATCTAAAATTTCATTAGATATTTTTTTCATTTCATTTATTCCATCACCAATTGTTTTACCAGGAGCTAAGCCTGCTTGTATTGTTGCAGATTGAAACCTATTATAATGATATAATTGAGGAGGGCTACTACGTTCAGTTACAGTTATAATGTTATCTAACTGAATCATTTCTCCTTTAGAATTTTTTACAAATAAATTTTTAATATCGTTTGGATCATCTCTGTTTTCTCTACTTACTTGCCCTACAACTTGATACTGTTTATCGCCTTTTATATAGTAACCAAACCTTTGTCCGCTTAATGCTAATTGAATTGTTTGAGCAACATCGGCAATGCTAACCCCCGTAGTTTTAGCCTTATCTCTATTAATTTCTACAACCAATTCAGGCTTATTAAATTTTAAATTAACGTCAAATCCTTGAAAAGTTGGGTTTTTACTTACTAATTCTAAAAACTTTGGCAAATGTGTTCTAATTTTATTAAAATCGTTATTTTGTAAAACAAACTGAACTGGCAAAGCTCCTTTTGGTCCACCTCCCGAAGAAATTGACTGCTCTTGTATAACAAAAATTTTACCTTCAGGAAATTTTGATAAATATTTTGACAGATAATTTGCAATTTCATTTTGACTTCGGTTTCTATCTTCTGCTTGAGATAAAGCTAATCTTACAAAACCGGTATTTACAGCTCCAGACCCTGCAAAACCTGGAGCAGTAACAGTTAAACAAACTTCTTTTTCCGCAACCGAATCATGAACAAAATTTGAAATTTTATTCATCGTTGCATCGGTTGATTCAAAAGAAGTACCTTCGGGCATAGTAATTAACATACGAAGCCAATTTCTATCTTCTAAGGGCGAAAGTTCTGATTTTAATTGTGAGCCAAAATAAAAAATAGTTCCAGTTGATAAAATTAAAACAACAAAAGCCCACCATCTTTTTTGCAAAAAACGTGTTACAGAATTTTTAAACCATAAATCTAATTTTTCAAAAAACGGTTCAGTTAAAACATAAAATTTACTTTTTTGAGAATGATTTTTTCTAACCAATTTAGCATTTAGCATTGGGGTTAAGGTTAAAGAAACAAATGCAGAAATTAATACTGCTCCAGCTATTACAACACCAAACTCTCTAAACAGCCTTCCAACAAAACCTTCTAAAAATATTACAGGCATAAAAACTGCTGCCAATGTTAATGATGTAATAATAACAGCCGAATAAATTTCGCGAGTTCCAGTAATTGCAGCTTCTGTAGGATTTAAACCTTTTTCTATTTTTTTAAAAATATTTTCAGTTACTACAATTCCATCATCAACAACTAAACCAGTTGCAAGAACAATAGCCAATAATGTTAATACATTAATGGAATACCCCATTAAATACATTATAAAAAATGCACCAATTAATGAAACAGGAATATCTATTAATGGCCTAAATGCAATAATCCAATCTCTAAAAAACAAATAAATAATTACAATAACTAAAATTAATGCTATTAGTAAAGTTTCTGCAACTTCAGTAATTGAATTTTTTATAAAACGAGTATTGTCTAAAGCAATATTTATTGTATAGTCTTTAGGTAATTCTTTTTTTAAAACATCATATCTTTTGTAAAATTCATTTGCAATATCTAAATAATTTGCGCCTGGTAAAGGCACTAAGGCTAATCCCACCATTGGTGTTCCTGATTCTCGTAGTGCTGTTTCTTCATTTTCAGCACCTAATTCTACTAAAGCAACATCTCTTAAACGAACAATATTGTTTTCATTTTCTTTAACAATCATCATTTCAAATTCAGTAACTGTAGATAACCTACCAATTGTGTTTACAGTTAATTCTGTACTATTACCTTCTATTTTTCCTGAAGGTAAATCAACATTTTCTTTAGTTAATGCTTGTTTAACATCTAATGGCGTTAAATTAAACGAAGCTAATTTATCAGGTTGTAGCCTAATACGCATACAATATTTACGTTGGCCCCAAATTTGGACATTACTAACACCAGATATAGTTTGGAAATTTTGAGCTAAAACATTTTCTGCATAATCACTTACTTCTAATAACGAACGTGTATCACTTAATAACGTCATCGAAATAATTGCATCAGAATTTGCGTCGGCTTTAGAAACTACTGGCGGAGCATCAATATCTTGTGGTAATTGCCTTATTGCTTGAGAAACCTTATCTCTAACATCATTTGCGGCTGCTTCTAAATCAGCATTTAAATTAAATTCAACAGTTATAATGCTTGAGCCTTGGTTAGAAGCAGATGATAATGTTCTAATGCCATCAATACCATTTATAACTTTTTCTAACGGTTCGGTTATTTGCGATTGAACAACATCTGCATTTGCACCTGTATAGTTTGTACGAACAGTAATAACCGGAGGGTCAATTGACGGATATTCTCTAACACCTAAATATTTAAAACCAATTGCACCAAATAAAATAATTATTATAGATAAAACGGTTACTAAAACGGGCTTTTTTACACTTAATTCAGCTACATCCATAACAATTAATTACTTTTAATTAATTTTAAATCTGCACCATTTTTAATAGATAACAAACCTGTTGTTATTATTGTATCTCCAATAGTTAAGCCGTTTGTAATTTGTATTTTACTATCGGTTCTTTCTCCCACTGTTACTTCAACTTCTGTTGCTTTTCCATTTTTAGAAATAAAAACTTTTTGTCCTTTAAGTGTAGGTATAATACATTGAGTAGGAATTAATAACGCTTCTTTAAATTCTCCTAAACTCAAATATACTTTCACAAAACTACCTGGGTAATATTGTGTTTTATCGTTAAACAAAGCTCTAACTTTTATTGTTTTGGTTAATTCATCTACCCTTGGTTCTATTGCATATATTTTTGCCGTTTGTTTTTCTTTATTTATTTCGGAATTAAATGTAACAGATAATGTTTTTGTTAATATCGAACTGTATTTTTCTGATACAGAAAATTCAACAAACAAAGGGTTAAGCTGAACTAAAGAAGCAATTGGAGTATTTACAGTTACATAAGACCCTTCGCTAACATTTTTTAATCCAACAACTCCACTAAACGGAGCAATAACATTTGTTTTAGCTATTTGAGCTAAAATAAAATCTCTATCAGCTTTTAACGAGTTTAATTCGTTTTCTTGAATTTCTATTTCTTCTTTACTTACTCCATTAATTTGAATTAATTTTTTAAGTCTATTTAATTTATTTTCGGATAAAGTAATTTGTGTTTTAGATTTTAGTAATTGTGCTTGTAAATCTTGATCATTTAACTTAACTATTAAACTTCCTTTACTAACAAATTCTCCTTCTTTAAAATTTACCGATATTATTTTACCATTTACCTCTGGTAAAATTGATATTTGATTAATTGCTCCAATTTTACCAGTTGAATAAATATCTTCTTTTAATGTTTCGTAATTAACCACTAAATAGTTAACTGATAATGGCCCCTGTTGCTTGCCTTTATTGCCTGTTAGTTTCTCGTTTTTTGGAGCAAAAAATATAAATTTAGAAACTATAATTAAAATTATTAAAACTAAAATTAATATCCAATTAGGTATTTTTTTCATTTTTATTTAAGTATTATTTTTTGTTAGTTTTTTGTGTTTTTTTATAATCAAAAAACAAATCTGTTGCAGGTAAATTTTTTAATTTAGATGACATTTCACAAATTACTTCGTTAAAAATAATTTGTTTATTTACCGGCAAATCACGATATAAATCCTCATCAAGGGAATTAAACGATTTCACAATTTGTTTTGTTTGATTTAAGCCTTTTTTAGTTAATTCAATAAAATGCTCGCGTCTGTTTTTTAAATTTATATTTTTTCTTACATATCCAATTTTAACTAAATAGTCAATAATTTTAACCATGGCTGTTTTATCAATAGCTAAATTATTACAAATTTGTTGTTGGCTGCAACCTTCATTATCCTTTAAAAAAAATAATATAGAATAATAACGTTCAACTTCAATACTTTCGAGTTTTTTTGATAATACACTATAATATAATTTAGATAAAATTAAAGCTTTTGTACCAATTGGTAATTGGCTATAATATTCTGTGTTACACATACAAACAGTTTAAATTTAAAATAGTTTACAAATATAACTATTGTTATCACAATAATTATAAAACTTTTGTTAAGTAATAACATTTCACATAATAATTTAATAAGTAAAAAGCATTAAAACAAAAGTGGTATTTGAGAAAGTATTGGTATATACGTTATAAACTAATCTCATTAAAAATAAATCTCAAACTAATATAAAATACGACAAATGACGTATTTTATAACATCAATTATAACATACCTTTAATAAAAAAAATATGAAAAAAACAGCTTTTATTTCAACTGCAGTATTGTTTACAAAATTAGCAGTTGCTCAATTCAATTGTGATCCAAATAATTTTATGGAAAATCCAATGTTAGAAAAAAAAGTTCAAGAGTTTGAGTATAACTGTGCGCAATATGCCCTTAATGTTGCACAAAATGTTAATCACAACATGTCTGTACAAATAATGGATAATAAAGGAAGAAACGTTAACGTACCTGCTTTATTAATAACTCCTACTACTAAAGGAGAAACAACAAATTGGAAAGTAGAATACACTGGAGATTGTGCATGGGAACCTACAGTTGGAGGAATTCGAAAAATGTACCAACAACCCGGTTTAATAACAAATGAGGGTAAAAAAATCACATTAAGCTTAATAAGTGTTGAGCTTGATACGAGTAAAATAAACTTAAATTTACAAGAAGCTGTTGCAAAATATAGAAAAAGTAACAAAAAGTATTCTGACCTATTAGAAGTGAGTTCAAGTAACTATTACCAAAATGGTAAAAAATACGCTTTAATAAATGGTGTTTTTTTAGTTCCTGAATCAGGTATAAAACCATCTAAATTAGGTGATGTAGTAGCATTCTTTTACCTTAACTTTTGCGGAAATTACATGTGGGAATTAAAAGAAAGAGAAAAAAAAGGTAAATAATAAGTACTATATTTTTTAAAAGGTATTTAATTTCTTTGAATAGTTTTAATCAATTGTGTAAAAACAATTATTTTTGTTTTAAATTTTTATCAATTGAATAGTTTTAATAAATTAAGAAAAATGTTACGTTATTTTCCAGACATTTGGCAGTATTTGGTTATCATTTTAATTATGATAATTGCTGCGATATTTATTTTATAAGATACTGTATAAAAAAAGCGATAAAATTTTGCTAGCGCTATTTATTTAAAACAAAAAAGCCCCAACATTACTGTAGGGGCTTTAACATCCGCCGTGGCGGAAAAATTGGCA
>Ga0209460_1000041_pt1 | contig 239901 bp, 213 predicted proteins | sample EBPBio132013_DNA_FD_185868 | JGI IMG/M metagenome (GOLD analysis project Ga0209460, IMG submission 185868) | Wastewater treatment Type I Accumulibacter community from EBPR Bioreactor in Madison, WI, USA - Reactor 2_5/13/2013_ DNA (SPAdes)... | ecosystem: Engineered > Bioreactor > EBPR >... | reverse complement strand
TTGGCCATGTAACCCTTATGAAATAATAATAGTTGTTCTAGTTTAGTTTGTAAATCCTCTCTGTTTAACAGAGAGGATTTTTTTGTGAGTTTAATTTTTAAATGCTAAAAATCAAAAGTGATTTGACCATCGCCATCTAACAAGTCTTTATTATTTAATTTTTCCATTGCTCTACGATGTAGTTCCATAGGAGATAAGCCTGTTTTTTCATCTTCATCTTTTAAAAAAGCGCGTGCAGCTTTTATTTCTTCGGGCTCTTTTAAGTTTATCTCTTTTACTTTGTAACTACTTAATTTTTTTCCTTTAGCTTTAATATTAATTAAAGGACTAAATTCAACCAAATTAATAGTTTCATCAGGTAATTGATTGCCTTTTTCTTTATTAAATTTTACTTCAATTACCGGATTAATTTGAACAGTAATTAATTCAATTCTACTTGCTTCATTTTCTGTTACAATTAAGGTTTTAGTAGTTAAAATTTCAGGTTCAAAACGTTTAGTGAAGTAACATTTACTTATTCCATCAAAATATACGCAAGTTATTATTTGGTGTGGAATGTGTTTTTCTATTAAAATAATATCTTCATCAAAATGGTTTAAAATATCGTAGTTGTATAATCTATAATTACCACTTGCTGTAATTGTAATTATTTTATCATCACCACTAAATTTGCCAAGGTAAGTCCCTCTTTCTTCTTTATTTAACCTATGCGTATTTTCATCAAACCAATAATCTTCGCCAGCTAATGTAGATGCTCCTTTTTCTTTTAATGAAACTTTATTTACAGTGTATTTGGTTACAATGTTTCCTACAGCAGCACGACCTTTAATTTCCATCTCATTAAAGTCAACATCAAGTTCAAATTTTCGTAAGCCAGTAACTTGTCTTAAATGAACAATTACTTTGTCTGTTTCGGCATTAGGATTTGATGTAAACCAATACACTAAACTATCTTTGCTTCCTTTAGTTAAATCGTATTCTTTATCGCGTGTAACGCCAACAACATTAAATCGTTTCATAAACGTAATGCCTTTTGGCCCATCGCGGTAAATCATATTGTAAGTTGTTCTTTCGTCGTTCTTTTTAAAAATTGCAACGTGTATAATATCTTTCCCTACAAATACTTTATCGGCAACTTTAAATATTTTCATTTTACCTTCTTTGGTAAAAGCAATTATATCATCAATGTCGCTACATTCAAACAAAAATTCATCTTTTTTTAAACTAGTACCAACAAAGCCCTCAGTTTTATTATAGAATAATTTTTCGTTAGCTAAAACTACTTGAGTTGCTATAATAGTTTCAAGTTGTTTTGTTTCTGTTTTACGTTCTTTGCCTTCGCTGTATTTCTTTTTAAGGTTTTTAAAATACTCAATTGCATATTCGGTTAAATTTTCTAAATGATTTTTAACTTCGGCAATTCGTGTGTCTAATTCTTTCATTAATTCCTCGGCTTTAATACTATCAAAGCGAGTAATTCTAATCATTGGAATTTGAGTTAAACGTTGTAAATCATCATCATTTATTTCGCGAATAAATTTCTTTTTAAAGGGTTTAAATCGTTCATGTAAATATTCAAATAAAGTTTCTTTTGATGTATATTTTTTAAAATCAATATACATTTCTTCTTTAATAAATATTTTTTCAAGTGAAGAGAAATGCCATTTTTCTTCTAGCTCAAACTTTTCAATTTCTAATTCTTTACGTAATAAATTTAAAGTGTTTTGTGTCGAAATTTTAAGGATTTCGCTAACGCCGATAAATTTTGGTTTTTCATCTTCAATTATACATGCATTTGGCGAAATACTCATTTCGCAATTTGTAAATGCATAAAGTGCATCAATTGTTTTATCAGGACTAATACCAGGTTGGAGGTGAATTAAAATTTCAACATTTTCGCTAGTATTATCTTCAACTTTTTTAATTTTAATTTTACCTTTTTCGTTAGCTGCTAAAATGCTATCAATTAAAGAGCCAGTAGTTGTACCAAAAGGAATTTCAGATATTACAAGTGTTTTTGAATTTAGCTCTTTAATTCTTGCTCTTACTTTTACCTTACCGCCACGTAAACCATCTTTATAATCACTAAAATCTGCAATACCACCAGTTTGAAAATCAGGATAAATATTTACTTTTTTTCCTTTTAAAACTTGAATTGAAGCATCTATAAGTTCGTTAAAATTATGAGGTAAAATTTTACAAGCTAAACCAACAGCAATGCCTTCAACACCTTGAGCTAATAATAATGGAAATTTTACTGGAAGAGTAATTGGTTCTTTATTTCGTCCATCATAACTTATTCCCCAATCTGTAGTTTTCGGATTGAATAAAATATCTTTAGCTAATTTACTTAATCTAGCTTCAATATAACGAGGGGCAGCGGCACTATCTCCAGTTAAAATATTTCCCCAGTTTCCTTGGCAATCAATTAATAAATCTTTTTGTCCAATTGCAACTAATGCATCTCCAATACTCGCATCACCGTGTGGGTGATATTTCATAGTGTTACCAATTAAATTGGCAACTTTATTGTATCGCCCATCTTCTAATTCCCACATGCTGTGTAAAATCCTACGTTGCACAGGTTTTAAGCCATCTTCAATAGAAGGTACAGCACGTTCTAAAATTACATAACTAGCATAATCAATAAACCAATTTTTAAACATTCCACTTACATGTGTAATGTTATCTACATCTTTATGGTCATTTTCCCCATCAAATCCTTCAAAAAGTATATTATCGTCCATATTTTTCTACAGACTACAAATATAAGGCAGCTAAATGAAAATTGTAAGTAAAAAACACCAATTTATAAAGTAAATGTTAACAAGAAAAACTGTAATTACTTGGTAATCATTAGTTTTTGTTTGCTTAAGTGTTGATTTTGTTTATTTAAAAACTTAACAATGTATAAGCCTGTAGCTAAATTTTCAGTATTAATTTCATATTCTGAATAACCTAATTGAGTTGTAATATACTCATTATACATTTCAACACCCATAGAATTACATACACTAATTTTTAATTGTTGTATTGATTTTGAGTTAATTTGAACATTAAATGATTTTGTTGTTGGATTCGGGAATAAATTACCAATTTCAAAATTATCAGCATTACTTCCTATTGGGACTATATAAGTTTTACTTTGTTGTTCGTTTTGTCCAAAACCTGTAACTCTGTAATAATTAATTGTAAAAGGTTTGTGAGTCTCATCATTAAAGTCGTATTCTGTGGCATTAGAGGCACCAACTGTACCAATTTCAACAAAATTTACTCCATCTAAACTTCTTTCGATTGAGAAATATTTGAAATTTGAATTTTTTTCAATTGTCCATGATAATTTATTGTATTTATCAATATTGTCCCCTTTAAACTTCACAAATCCAATTGGTAATACAACACAAGGCCCAGCATTAGATGCGCAAGGTGAATTGAAACGATAGGCTCTGTTGCTCATAGTCCATTGGTTGTATGGCGATACTCCCATTGCATTATGAGCTGTTGCGTTTACTGGTGGTATGTAAACTGTTCCATCAAAACTATGTAAGCCCATAACAGCCTCCCCATTATTAAACCCAGGACAAACGCCTTTATTACCAACATGTATTTCTATGATGTTTGTAGTTTCGTAAATTTTTATTTGTCCTGTAAAATAAATGCTAGGACTTGATGTGCCACATGAATACATAGGAATTGATTCATAAGAAACAACAAATTTTCTATTAGGTGCTGTGCCAGTTGTGTAATAACGAATAGTGCCCCCTAAAGATGGGTTAATGTCTTGCCAAGGCCCCAAAATTGCATTTCTTGGAATTGAAGTACCAACTGTTGGGGCTGGATTAGGTATAGTATAGCCAGTGCCAATGCCACCTGCGGCATATGTTGAAGTTAGAATATTTGGATAACATGGAACTCCATCAAACACAAAGGCTCCATTACTTGCCACATAACCTCCCCAATATTGTGAACCTCCAAAACATACAGGAAAGCCAAACATTGTAATTGAATTAAACAAAACGTCATCGGTAGTTGGTAATGTTGTGCCTGCAAACGCTTCAAAACTATATGTAATTAAAGCTGATGTGTAAGTTGAAAGTGCACATGGTATTGTAGTTGTGCCACTTGTTGCACTGATAGTGTTTGTAAATACACTGCTTGCTGCATTGCATTGTGAGCGCATTCTGAAAAAAGTAGTAGCAGAAATTGTTGTTGTAAAAGGATTCATGTTGTTTGATCCTGCTATATTTGTCCATGGGCCTGATGCGGCTGGTGCACTTTGCCAAACGTAAGTTATACCACAAGCCAACGGTGAAGCTCCGCTTGTTGAAAGATTAACTGATGTAGGTCCTGTACAATTAGTAGCAGTTGTTAATGCAGCAGTGCCTGGTGTTGGAGGGCCAGAGCATGCTGAAACACATGTGATTGTTGCTTGCCAACCTGCGTAAACTAGACTAAAGTCAGAGTGATAATCAAATGTTAAAGATGAGCCAGTGGAAAAATATGTAACCGGACCAGCAATTGTACCAGCTAAGTTCACAATTAAGGGAGAAGCTGTATTTGGTCCATCATAAATTCTTAAATAATCACAACAATTTTCTAAATCAATATTTTGTAAAGTTATACTTAAGCAAGAACCTGCAGGGGCATTAAATGTTTTAGTGTAATTTTCACTATTACTATAATTGCCACCGCTATTTCCACTGTCATAAAATAAAGAGGTTGAAGGGCAAGTTAAATTAACTGTTGTATTATTATTCATTAAATAAGTTTGTGCTTTAGTTACAAAAAACAAATGAATAATAAGTAGTGTGTAAAATTTCTTCATGCTTATTTTATTACAATTATTGTGTCAGTTCCAATGTTTCCATTTATCTCATTATAGGCATCAATTACTTTAAAATAACATTTTGAAATGTCGTAATAAGAAGAAATTACTTTTAATAATTCTGCATAAACAGTAAAATTTTTTTTACTTAAATCAAAATCTATTAACATGCAATCATGATTCCCTTTAATAAATTTTGCAGATTGAATTTGTTCGTAATTTGCAAAAGTGCTAGTTATGTTATTTAATTGCGAAATACTAATATTAGGAAAACCTATAACTACTTTATTTGCAATTTTATCAGTAATTTTTGGTTCTTGCGCATTACTGTATTTTACAGAAAATATTAATGCTAGAAAAAAAAGTATTTTGTGTAAATTCTTCATGTTAAATTTCTTACAACAAATATAATAAAAAACATTAAAAATTAGATACTTAAGTCAAATTTAAAAGCAATATTTGAAAGGATTTTGTTTATACTATTTTTAAATTATTTTAGTTAATTTTTTAAATATTTAGTAGCCATTTAACACATAAAGTTAACCACTTATAAAATTCAAAAATCTAAATTTAAAAAAGCAGTATCTTTACTTGTTATATTGAAAAAAGCAGGTTTAATATTTTGTATTTTATGGGGTTTACTATTTCAGAATAAATCCATAGCACAATCTTGCTTTATTGCTCCAACATCAACTTTTAATTGCGTATTAAATTTAGCTACAACAAATTATAGTATTTCTTTTGCTACTGGTCCTTACACAGTAGTTGTTACAAATTCAAGTAACACTAGTACAATTGCAACTGTATTTACTAGCGCAAATACTGGTACATTAGCTAATTTACCAATAGGTGTTTATAATGTTATTTTAATTACAAGTAGTTGTACTTATACAAACCCTTACACAGTTGTTAATCCTTTTAGCAGTTCTGGTGCTGTAATTACAACTACAAATGTTACATGTAATGGAGTAGCTAATGGTCAGGCGTTTATTATACCAAGCAATAATTTTACGTCCCCAATAAGTTATACATGGAGCAATGGAAGTAATAATCAATCCTCTGGCGCAATTGGTGTAGGTACACACTCGGTTTTAGTAAAAGATATAAATAATTGTACATACACAACTAACGTAAATATTACAGAACCCCCATTAATAACTTCAACAACAACAAACACTTTGATTACTTGCTTTGGTGGAACAACAACGGCTGTAATTACGTCAACCGGTGGATTAGCACCTTTTACTTACACTGTAAACAACACGCCAATTATAGGAAACTCTGCAAATAACATTTCAGTTGGTACAGTTACAATTACTGCAAAGGATAGTTATAGTTGTGTGGTAAGTAACACAGTTAATGTACTGCAATCCCCCCAACCATTAATTAATTACTCAATAAATCCTGCAACTTGTCCTGGAAAAGCAGATGCTTCTGCAACAGTTAATGTTAGCAACGCACCATCACCTTTTTCATACACATGGCAACCAAATGGGAGTGTTACTTCGCCACAAATAGCTAATATCCCAATTGGAAGTTATACTATTACAGTAAAAGATGCAAGTGCATGTATTACAAAAAGTGTAATTAATGTTGCCGCATTAAATGCATTAACCGTTAGTCCAATTACAAAACCAGAAAATTGTAGCGCTACAGATGGAGCTACAACAATACAAGTAAACGGAGGAACTCCTCCATATCAATATACATTGTTTCCCATTGGTGTTATAAGCAATACAGTAGCAAACATGAGCTCCGGAAACTATACTTTGTTAGTTTTAGACGCAAACAATTGTAAAGATAGCTCAAATTTATTTATAGGAAATTTAAGTACTGTAAGTGTAAGTGTAAACAGTTTTACTCCAATATTATGTTATAATAATTGTAACGGTGCGGTTAATTTAAATATTCAAAATGCAGTAATGCCAGTTACTTATAGTGTTTCAGGAACCGGTACAACTTCTACTAATCCTATTAAAAATTTATGTGCTGGATTTAAAATTATAAAAGTTATAGATGCAATGGGTTGCCCTGCAACCACAACTTTAAATTTAACTCAACCACCAGTTTATAGTTTTTCAGCTTCTGTTCCTCAAAATATTTGCATAGGCCAATCAGCTTCAATTCAAGCAAACGCAAGTGGCGGAGCGGGTAGTTACAATTATGTTTGGCAACCAGGAAATTTAACCGGACAGTTAATTAGTGTTAGTCCCATAAGCACTACAGTTTATAGCTTGAATGTTTTTGATGCCAATGGTTGTACTTTACCTTCTTATCAAGTTACTGTTAATGTAAACCCGCCAATAAATATTTCTACAAATTCTGCTGGCACAGGTATTTGTCCGGGCACAACAGCACAAATTACTCCAATAGTTACTGGTGGAAATGGAAATTACACTTACAATTGGTTACCTGGAAATTTAAATACATCATCTATATTTGTTGAAAACATAAGCATTCCATTTTATACACTCGAAGTTACAGATGGGTGTGGCACACCAAAAGCAATTAAAACCATAAGTATTAATTTATTACCAAAAATAATACCATCATTTAATGTTGCTAATCAATTTGGCTGCCAGCCTTTATGTACTACATTTACAAATACAACTCAAAAAAGCAGTAATGCAATATGGAATTTTGGGGATAAACCTATTGAACTTACAGGCAATACAGTTAGTTATTGTTATGAAGATTTTGGAATTTACAATATAAAACTTAGTGTAATAGATTCGAACAATTGTAAAACAAATTTTACATATGCGTCAATTATTAATGTTTATCCTAAGCCTTTACTTTCAATAGAAACAGAGCCAAAAAACATAAATTTGTTAAACGCTGAAAATGTTATAATAACAGCCAATGGTGATGCGAAAAATTATTTTTGGTTAAACAATGATAATAAAAATATAAGCAATCAAAATACATTTTACACAAGTTTTCAAGAGATAGGATGTGAAATTTTTAAATTGATTGGAATAAGCGATAAAGGTTGTAAAGATACTACAATAAAAAATATTTGTGTTAATGAGCCACTTACAGTTTGGGTGCCAAATGCTATTACGCCTAATAATGATGGGTTAAATGATGAGTTAAAGCCCATTGGAACTGGTTGGCAAAATGGAAGTTACTCTTTTGAAATATACAACCGTTGGGGACAAAAAATTTTCAAAACTAATAATCCTGACGAAGCATGGAAAGCTCATGGAAGCTCTGATAATAGCGATATGAGAAATGTATATTATTGGAAAATAATTGTTAACGATAATTTTGACGGATCCGAAAAAGTTTTTAAAGGCTTTGTTACCGTTGTTAGATAATTTTTTGAATTTAAAATAAATTAATAAGTTTTACGTTTAATTTGTATCTTTATTTTTACAAAATGCAAAAGGTTTTCTTAATAGTATTTACTTTTTTTTCTTTTATAGTTTCTGCTCAAGTAAGAAAATACAGTAACGAGTTTTTAAATATTGGTGTAGGCGCAAGAGCGTTAGGAATGGCTAATGCAAATGTTGCAAGTGTAGCAGGCGTAAATGCTGGATATTGGAACCCAGCAGGATTGTTGAAACAGAAAAACAATCTAGATGTTGGTTTAATGCATGCCGAATATTTTGCAGGGATTGCTAAGTACGATTATTTTGGAGCTTCATTAAAAATTGATAGTGTTAGTACAGGAGGACTAAGTTTGTTGCGATTTGGAGTTGATAATATTCCTAATACTTTAGATTTAGTAGATGCAAACGGAAATATAGATTACAATAGAATAACAACTTTTAATGCAGTAGATTTTGCAACTTTAATTAGTTATGCAAGAAAAATTCAACAGCTTAAAGGCTTAGATATTGGAGGAAATTTTAAAATTATCCGTAGAAAATTAGGAAGCTTTGGTGGGGCTTGGGGTTTTGGATTAGATTTAGGCGCAAATTATGAATACAAAGGGTTTAAGTTTGCAGCAATGGGAAGAGATATTACAGGTACTTATAACGCATGGACATACAATTTAAGTGAAAAAGACATTGCAACGCTTCAATCTACAGGTAATGAAATTCCAAATTCTAATGTAGAAATTACTACGCCAAAATTAATTTTAGGAACAGCAAAAGAGTACCGCTTTTATAAAAATAGATTTTCTGTTTTAACCGAAATAAATGCCATTAATACATTTGATGGTAAAAGAAATACTGTTGTACAAACTAAAACCTGGAGCATGGAACCAGCAATTGGTTTAGAACTTGGTTATAGAGATTTAATTTATTTACGTGGCGGTTTTGGAAACATTCAAAAACAATTAAACCCAGCAGCTACACAATACATTACTACAAGTCAGTTTAATTTTGGTGTTGGCTTAAATTACAAATTGTTTACTTTAGATTATGCTTTAACCGATATTGGTGATAGGTCAATTGCATTATATTCACATATTTTCTCATTAAAAATAAGTATTGATAAAATGAAAAAATGATAAAGAGAAAGTTGAATATTTATCTACTCTTCTTTTATTTTATTATAATAAATACTTTCTTTTCAACTAAATTTATTGCACAAACATATAATTCATGGGTTAATACAACTCAAACTTATTTTAAATTTCCTATTACTAAAACAGGCATTTATCAAATAGATTCTGCAACACTTGCCACTAAATTCAATTTAAGTTCACTAAATCCTAAAAATATCCAATTGTTTTTTGCAGGCAAAGAACAGGCTTTGTTTATTAATGGCGAAAATGATAATAAAATCAATAATGGCGATTACCTGCAGTTTTATTTAAATGTACAAGATGCAAACTTAGATTCTCTTATTTACGCAAACATTGCTTATCTACCAAATAGGTACCAAATGATTTTTAACGATACAGTATATGCTTTTTTAACAACAAATTCATCTACGTCTAACAAACGATATAGTATAGAAACGGATACTACATGGGCAAGTTACCCAACTGCAAATTTTGTTTATTCTAACAAAATTTTTAAACCTGTAGATTCATACAATACAGCAAACAATTATCCTTATCAAGCTAGCGACCCAAGATACACACAAAACGAAGGCTTCGGTTTAAAATTTGAAAAAGGAATAACAGTAAATACAAATTTTGGTTTTTTAAATGTTTACACTTTAACTCCTTTGCCTTCTTATTTGTCGTATGTTTTTTCAGGATACAGTCAAGAAAACTCAGGGCAAATTGACCATGAGGTAGAAACCGGTTATGTAAATCAATTAGGAGTAAATGTATCTTTAAAAGACACAGCATTTTTTAGTTTCAAGCCTTTTTTTCAAAGTTATACCGTAACAAATCAAAATTTTAATGACGCTAGTAGCTTATATATTTCATCAGTTGCAAACCCTTCATTTTCGGCTTTTAGTAACTCATGCATACTGCATTATATGAGTTTTACCTATCCCCAAATTTTAGATTTGAATGGTATTAATTATAATGAAATTATTTCATCTAATGGTACAATTGGCACAAAACAGTTTTACGACTTTCAAAACGCTTCAAACACAAATACAATAATAAATTGTTATGATGTTACTAATTTTAAAAAATTACCTGCTAAGTTATATGCTGTTAATAAAATTAAATTCATTGCGCCAAATTCATTTTCAAACAAAAAAATTATTATTGCAAATCAAGATGCCATTATTCCAATTACACAATTATTTAATGCAAATCAAAATAATCCTTACACAAATTTTAAAAACTCAAGTGCAACAAATCCATTTGTTTTAATTTACCATAACATAACCAAACAAGCTGCCGCATCTTATAAACAATATAGGCAAAGTATAGCTGGTGGAAGCTATCAAGTAATTGACGCGAATATTGATGAATTATATGAACAGTTTGCGTATGGAATAAATAAACATCCTGTTGCAATAAAAAATTTTGTAAAATATTTAATAGATAGTTTACCTGCAAAACCAAAATATGTTTTTTTACTTGGCAAAGGCATAAAAAAAGAAGATTTATCCGCAGCATATCAAGTCGAAAATTTTATACCTACAATGGGTATTCCAAGTTCTGATGCCCTTTTAGTAGCTGGTATTTTAAGTGGTACAAATACTGCTATACCAGATGTGCCAATAGGTAGATTTCCTGCAATTACTAACACAGAAGCTTTAGATTACTTAGAAAAAGTACAACAACACGAAGCAACAGGTTTAGAAGATTGGAAGAAACGTGCTTTACATTTTGTTGGTGGAGATAATACTAATCTTACAAACTTAATTGCTTCCTACATGAGTACCTATGAAAATTTGTTTGAAGATACTTTAATTGGAGGGCAGGTTTTTACTTATCAAAAAAACACAACAGCACCCATTCAAACTAATATAAGTGATAGTATAATTAAAACAATTAATAATGGAGCGTCTATAATTAATTTTTTCGGACATGGTTCAGAACAAGGTTTTGATCAAGCTATTGATGACCCTTCTGTTTTTAACAACAAAAACAAATATCCTTTATTAATTTCAAATTCATGTTACTCTGGTAATATTTATATTTATGGAAGACGAAGCGTTTCTGAGCGTTACACATACACAAAAGAAAAGGGAAGTATTGCATTTATTGCAACGTCTTCTATAGGGTTTCCTTATACGCTACATAATTTTACTTGGAATTTTTACAAGTCTTTAACTTCAACCAGATATAATAAAGGGATAGGTGATATGATGCAAGAAGCTATTACAAACGCAATTTTTGCAGGAGATGAACTTACTCAATTTACAGCTTTAGATATGGCTCTTAATGGCGACCCTTCAATTAAAATAAGCTGTGGAGCATTACCAGATTATAGTATTAAAAATAATAACGTTTCATTAAACACTTCTATTTATCCTGACTCGATAGGGATTTTTATAAAACATAAAAATTTAGGTAAAGCATTAGTTGATAGTTTTTTTGTTCGTGTTACCAGAACATTCCCAAATAACGATTCTGCAGTTATTATAAAAAGAATTAAAGCACCATTATATTTTGATAGCTTAAAAATATTTACTGCAATTGATTTTAATAGAGGCGTAGGTTTAAATAAATTTAAAGTAACATTAGATTATTTTAATGAAACTAATGAAGTAACTAAAAATAACAATAGTACAGTTGGTACAATAGATTTACTAATTAGTGGTGGAGATATAATACCCGTTTATCCATATAAATATGCTGTAGTACCATTGTCTAATACTATTACTTTAAAAGCAAGCACAAGCGATCCTTTTGCTCCTAATTATAATTATAAATTTCAATTAGATACAACTGATACATTTTTAACACCAATATCAAACACTGTTATTGCAAGTAGTGGAGGAGTAGTGGAGTGGAATGTTAATTTACCTTATGGAGATAGTACTGTTTATTACTGGCGCGTAAGTAAAGATAGCGTGTTGCCAAGTGATAAATTTAATTGGCGTGAAAGTAGTTTTCAAACAATTACAAATAAAAGTGGTTGGGGGCAAGCTCATTTTTTCCAATTTAAAAACAATACCTATCGGTTTACTCAATTTAAACGAAGTTTACGAAAATTTGTTTTCGAAAATAACAAACATAGTATTCAATGTAGAAATGGTGTACCACCTTATTTAGAAGGTGTAAGTATAAATTGGTTTTACAACAACCATACAATGAGTAGTTGGGGTTGTGCACCAAATGGTTGGAATATTGCTGTATTTGACTCAATTTCAGGAATTCCAGATGATGTGGTTAGTGTAAACTGGCCAAATTCGGGCCCTGGTACTTACAGTAATTGCGTTTGTGTAAGTAATCAAGTTTTAAGCGTTTATTCATTTGGAAGTAGCAATTATTGCGGCTTTGGTGGTTGGCAAACTAGTTTACAGAATTTTTTAAATACTCTACCTAATAATTCATATATACTCGCTTACACACTGTTAGATGCGCAAAAACAATCTTATTCTAACAGTTTATTTACAGCATTCGAAAATTTTGGAGCTGGGAATATTAGAAATGTTAAAGATACTGTGCCATATATTTTATTTGGAAAAAAAGGAATGAGTATTGGGCAGGCTCACGAAGTTTGGGGAAATTCTCAATCATCTGTTGTACAATTAAAAGATTCAATTACAACTAAATGGAACAGTGGATATATTTTAAGTGAAACAATTGGGCCAAGCTACAAGTGGAATAGTTTACATTGGCGTGTAAAGGCATTAGAGTCTACTCCCGGTGATACTACTTTTTTAAAATTAATAGGAATTAAAAACAATGGTCAAGTTGATACTTTACAAACTTTTCCACAAGATAGTTCAGATGTGTTAAATTTAGCTGGTTACGTTAATGCTAATTTGTATCCTTACTTACGTTTAATAGCTTTTACAAAAGATAAAATTAATTACACTTCGCCTCAACTAAAGCGATGGCAAGTGCTTTACGATGAAGCGCCCGAATGTGCATTAAATCCTAAAAAAGGTTTTGTAGCTTTAAACACTAAATTGCAAGAGGGTGATACTACAACATTTGTTTTTCCAATTGAAAATATTGGTAAAAAAACATTTAACGATAGTTTAGTTATTACATACTGGTTAGAAGATAATCAAAGTAATAAAGTAATGCAAAGCCAAAAATTAAAACGAAAATTATTTGCTCCTGGCGAAGTTATTTTAGATACAGTTAAAATTAGCAGTTTACAATTAATTGGAAATAATGTTTTTTGGACATACATTAATCCTGCCGGAAATTCTAAGTATCAGATAGAACAGTTTCAATTTAATAATATTGGCAGGTATTCATTTTCTGTAAATAAAGATGTTACTAATCCTTTATTAGATGTTACTTTTGATGGCTATCGCATTTTAAATGGAGATTTAGTTTCTGCAAAACCAAAAATTTTAATAACTCTAAAAGATGAAAATAAATTTTTAGCATTAAACGATACTAACAGTTTTGAAGTGAGTATAAAGCTACCAAATCAAAATAATTTTAATAGACTATTTTTTAGCAACGAATTACAGTTTACTCCTGCAAATATGCCTAAAAATAGCTGTTTAATTAATTATAATCCACAATTATTAGTTGATGGTAAATATAGTTTACAAGTTAAAGCAGTTGATAGAAGCCAAAACAGGAGCGGTTACAATAATTATAGTATAGATTTTGAAATAAACAACAAGCCAAGTATTACTAATATTGTAAATTACCCTAATCCTTTTAACAATAGCACACGTTTTGTTTTTACGCTTACAGGTAGCGAAATTCCTGAAGTTTTTACCATACAAATTATGACAATAAGTGGCAAATTAGTAAAAGAAATTACCCGTGCTGAATTAGGAGAATTAAAAATTGGCAGAAACATTACTCAATATGCTTGGGATGGAAAAGATAATTATGGAGATAGATTAGCAAATGGTGTTTATTTATATAAAGTAATTACAAAATTAAATGGAAATGCATTAGAAAAAAGCACAAGTGGTGCCGATAAATATATTATTAAAGAATTTGGCAAAATGGTGTTAATGAGATAAACACACTAATTTTAATAAAACCTAAAGCTTAAAATTTTATTCAACCATTGTTCCTAAAAAAACTGTACATTAGAGTCAATATTTTATCACAACCGAATGCGAAATTATTTACTTATTTTATGCATTACTATTTCTAATATACTTCTTTCTCAAAACGAGTATATAGATTATAGAAGCTCTACAAACCCACTATATTGGAAAAACAAAAAGCCTTACGAAGGCTATTGGCAACAAGATGTTCATTATAACATTAAAGCAATTTTAAACGATAGCTCTGATATAATTAGCGGACAACAAGAATTAATATATTGGAACAATTCGCCTTACACTATTTCATACGTTTACTTTCATTTATTTAGTAATGCGCAAACTAAAAATTCCTATGCTGCTGATTTATATAAAAACAACCATTATCATTTAAAATTTAGTAAGTACAGAGATGCTGGTAAAGGAACTGAAGTTGAAAGTATTAAATCTAATAATCAAGAATTAAAAACAGAATTAGACAATACAATTCTAAAAGTTTATTTAGCAAAACCTTTACATCCTGGCGAACAAACAACTTTCAATATTAACTTTAAAACTTATTTTGATCAAGAGGCCATTCGTAACAGAATGAAAATGTTTAATTCTTTTGGGAGTAAACATTATGATATTGTGCATTGGTATCCTCGTATTACCGTTATCGATCATAAATTTGGCTGGAATACAGATCAACATATGGACCACGAATTTTATGGAGATTTTGGTTCTTTTAATATAGAATTAACCCTACCAAATAATTATATTTTAAACGGAACAGGTAATTTAACTAATGAAAATGAAATGTTACCCGACGATCTAAGAAAAAAATTAGACATCAGTAATTTTTTACAAAAACCCTATAATTCACCGCCATCTGTAATTATTCCTAAAGACGGAACTTCAAAAACTTGGAAATTTAGCGCAATAAATGTTCATGATGTGGCTTATACTGCGGATCCTAATTACAGAATTGGAGAAGTAAATTGGAATGGCGTTCGTTGTATCGCTTTAGTTCAAGAGCCTCATGCAGCAGGTTGGTATAATGCTGCGCAATACATTGCAAAAGTAATTGAAGTTAATTCGTACAATATTGGTACGTATCATTACCCTAAAATGATTTGTGCCGATGCACAAGATGGTATGGAATACCCAATGCTAACGCTTTGCGGAGGAGCAGACCCAGGATACAGAGGCTTATTTGTACATGAAATGACACACAACTGGTTTATGGGAATGTTAGGCAGCAACGAAAACTACAGAGCATTTTTAGATGAAGGTTTTACACAATTTTATACTGCAGATACTTATCAGTTTATAGATGGGCCAATTGAAATAACAGGTAAACCAAAAAGCAAATATGCAGAAAGATTTACCGAACCTCAACGTGTTATTGATAATGATATTTACACAGGTTATTACATAAACAATGTTATTCGTGCCGATGAATCAACATTAAATACGCATAGCGATGATTTTAATGGAGCTATTAGACATGGTGGAGGATATGGCCAAGTTTACACTAAAACTGCTACAATGCTCAAAAACTTAGAATATGTTTTGGGTAGGGCTTTATTTGATAAAGCAATTCAAAATTATTTTAATCAATGGAAATTTGCACATCCCTACCCCGAAGATTTTAGAAACTCTATCATTGGTTTTACAGGCATAGATTTAAATTGGTTTTTTGACCAATGGTTAGAAACTTCAAAAACAATTGATTATAAAATTGGAAGAATTAAAAAAATTAACAAAAACACTTTTTCAATTAAGTTTAAACGCATAGGCACAATGCAAATGCCAATAGATTTTGTTGCAATTGATAAAAATGATAGCGCACAGCATTATTATATACCAAATACATGGTTCGAAAAACCAACAAAAGCAAATACTTTACCACGTTGGATTGGCTGGGGACCTAATTTAAAACCGAGTTATACTGCAACTATTAATATAAATGGCAGACCCAAAAATGTAATCATTGACCCATCGTATAGATTAGCTGATGTTAACATGATTAATAATAAAAAGAAAAATAAAATAAATGTAAGGTTCGATCATCATATTTATAATCCACCAAATTGGAAACAATACGATATGCGCGTTCGTCCAAGTTTATGGTATAATGGTTATGATGGAATAAAAATGGGAGCAGTTTTAAGTGGCGATTATTTAACCATTAAACATAATTTTGATTTAGCTGTTTGGTTAAGCACAGGCTTAGGTAAAAGCTATATGGATACCAGTTTAAATAAAAATTTAATTCAACCTGTTACTAATAAAACTTTTTATTATAATCAAAACAACCGTATTAGTTTTTTATTTAATTACAAAACCAATTTAAATAAAATCATAAAAAAGTCTAATGTTTATGTACAATTAAAAAGCCTTGATGGTTTAGATGGCGGAACAATTGGCTTTGAGAAAAAAAGCAATAATGAAAAAAGCAGATTTTATACACATTTAAAAGCCATGTGGCGCGATATGCCACAAGATTTAGTGTATTTAATTAATTATAATGAATGGAGTTACCGTCAACTTAATTCGGCTATTCACGTAGGCATGGATCATTATTATAAATATAAAAGGGGTACAGGAACTATTAATATTAATTTAAGAAGTAGTGCATTTACTAACGATTTTGATTACAGTGCAGCCAGTTTAACCTCAATAAATAAAAATAATTTAGGCAAAATAGATATTAATACAAGAGTATTTGCACAAATTGGTTTTGGAAGTAAAATTCCTTTAGAAAGTATGCTTTATGTTGCTGGTGCAAATAACGAAGATTTAATGGATAATAAATACACACGCAGTATGGGTATAATTCCTCCAAATTGGGGTGGATTTGGTAACGTTACAAATCATTTTAATGCAGGTGGTGGTTTAGGTTTAAGAGGTTACTCGGGTTATTTATTAGCTCAAAATAATGCAGATGGTACGCAAAGTTATAACTACAAAGGCTTATCGGGAGCCTCTTTTAACACCGAAATTGAATTTGGGAAGTTATTTAGTAAATTAAATCCAAAATTTTTAAAAAATACAATTCGTTTAAATCCATACTTATTTGCCGATGCTGGAATTATAAATACAAACTTACCTGGTAAAGCAAATGTAATGAGCGATGTAATGGCAGATGCTGGTGCTGGTATTACTTTAAGCATTCAACGCTGGGGCCCATTATATAACATTAAGCCTTTAACCTTTAGATTTGATGCGCCAATTTTTATAAATCGTTTACCTTATGCCGAAAATGATTATCTTCAATTTAGATGGGTTGTTGGAATTAATAAAGCATTTTAGCAAAGCAACTTTTTTCACTTTCTTTAAAAATGGTTAAAACTGTAAAACTATTTAGTTAAAATAATTAAATTAAATGGTATAAGTCCCTATTTTATTATCTTTGTCCGGCTTAATTTTGGATTTAAAAAGCAACATAGATTTTAAAAATGTGCCACAACATATTGCCATTATAATGGATGGTAATGGGCGTTGGGCAAAAAAACAAGGCGAAGACAGAATCTTTGGCCACCACGAAGGCGTTAATTCTGTTAGAGAAATTGTTGAAGCATGTGGAGAAATTGGTGTTAAGTACTTAACATTATATGCCTTTAGCACAGAAAATTGGAACAGACCAAAAGATGAAGTAGATGCTTTAATGGAACTTTTAATCGCAACCATTAGTTTAGAAACACCCAACTTACATAAAAAAGGCGTTAAACTACATGCAATTGGAGATATTAAAAGTTTACCCCAAGGTTGCCAAAATCAATTACAAGAATCTATTGATATTACAGCTAATAATACTACTGTTAATTTAATTTTAGCTTTAAGTTATAGCAGTAAATGGGAAATTACAAATGCAGTTAAACAAATTGCTGAAAATGTAAAACAAGGTGTTGTAAATCCTAACGATATTAATGCAAATTTAATTAGCGAACATTTAAATACAAAAAACTTTCCCGACCCTGAATTAATGATTAGAACAAGTGGCGAACATCGAATAAGTAATTTTTTACTTTGGCAATTAGCTTACGCAGAGTTTTATTTTACCGAAACACTTTGGCCTGATTTTCGTAAAAACGAATTTTATCAAGCTATTTTATCTTATCAAAAACGCGAACGTAGATTTGGTTTAACAGGAGAACAAATACAAAACAACTAAACCAAATTTATTGAAAAAGATACTACTTAAAATAATTGTTTTTAACTTAATATTTGTTTGTCAACTTTTTGCACAAACACAACCAGATAGTTTAATTTTAGAGCCGTTAAAAGCACCTAAAAAATACCGTTTAGCACCCATAACAGTTACAGGCGCAACCGCTACTGACCCCCAGGTAATAGTGTTATTAAGTGGTTTAGTTGCTGGCGAAGAAATTACAATACCTGGCGATAAAACTACTGACGCCATAAAAAAATTATGGAAACAAGGTTTGTTTGATGATATAGAATTAAGTTTAGAAAAAGTAGTAGGCGACGATGCGTTTTTAAATATTAATGTTTTAGAAAAACCTCGCCTTACAAAATTTAGATTTAGTGGCGATGTTAGAAAAAGTGAAGCAGATGATATTCGTACAAAACTAAGATTGTTTCCTGAAAAACCAGTTACCGATTTTTTAAAAGGAAACATTAAAAATACAGTTCGCGATTACTTTTTAGATAAAGGTTTTTATCACAATATTGTTACTATTAAACAAATTAAAGATTCAACAAAAAAAATACCTCATGCAATTTTAGTAATTAACGTTGAAAAAGGAAAAAAAGTAAGAATTCAAGATGTAAATATAATTGGGAACTCCGTAATTCCTGATTGGAAATTACGCAAAAAATTAGAAGATAGTAAACGCCGCAGATGGTATAATCCTTTTAATTCAGGCAAATATTTACAAGACAATTTACAAAAAGATTTACCAGCAATTGCAACTAAATACAACACCAAAGGATATAGAGATGCACGTGTTATAAAAGATACTGTTTATTTTGTTTCTAAAAATAGAGTAGTTATTGATATTACAATTGATGAAGGAAATAAATATTATTTCGGAAAATTTAATTGGTATGGTAACAGTAAATACCGCAACGGACAATTAGATACTGTGTTAAACATAAAAGCTGGCGATACTTACGATTTAACAAAACTCGAACAAAAATTGTACATGAATCCTAATGGCAATGATGTAAGTAGTCTTTATATGGATGACGGTTATTTATTTTTTCAAGTAAATCCACAAGAAACAAATATTCATAACGATACGATTGATTATGATATTTTAATGTACGAAGGTAAACAAGCAACAATTAATAAAGTTACAATAAAAGGAAACGATAAAACTAACGATAGAGTTATATACCGAGAAATTCGTACAAAGCCAGGACAATTATTTCGTCGTTCAGATATTGTTAATACCCAACGCTTTTTAGCACAATTAGGCTATTTTGACCCCGAAAAATTAAATGTAACTCCTACACCAAATCCTGCTGACGGAACGGTTGACATTGAATACATAGTTGAAGAAAAACCAAGCGATCAAATCGAATTAAGCGGAGGTTGGGGCGGAAGAAATAATTTCTATAACCCTAACTTACCCCAACAACGCAATTTAGGAATTATAGGCACTTTAGGTGTTACTTTTAATAATTTTAGTACACGTAATTTTTTCAAAAAAGAAGCATGGAGGCCTTTACCTAGTGGCGATGGTCAACGTTTAAGTGTTAGAGCTCAAACCAATGGTATTTATTACCAATCGTATAATTTTTCTTTTACCGAACCTTGGCTTGGTGGAAAAAAACCAAACTCTTTAACGCTTTCTGTATTTCATACCTTATTTAATCAATCAGGGCAAAAAAAATACATTAAAGAAAATGGGCAAAAAATATTTAATCCTGCACGCCAAAGCATGGCTATTGTTGGAACCAGTGTAGGTTATGGCAAACGACTAAAATGGCCAGATTTCTTTTGTAATTTTAACACAGCACTTAGTTATAATTATTATGAGTTAGATAAATACCCAGCTTTTATATTTAGCTCTGGTTATTCAAACGATATTAATTTAGGTTTAAATTTTTCTCGTAATTCAACCGATGCACCAATTTATCCAAAAACAGGAAGTAACATTGTTTTAGATATGAAATTTACTCCTCCTTATTCATTATTTAATAATAAAGATTACAAAAGTTTAACTCCACAAGAGCGTTATAAATTTATTGAATATCAAAAATATAAAGTAACAGCTGAGTGGTTTACACAATTAACAAACAAAAAAGCAGCCGAAGGTAAAGAAGCACGCAACTTAGTATTGCGCACAAAAGTTGGCTATGGCTTTTTAGGCTATTATTCTAACCGCACAGGCTTCTCTCCATTTGAGCGATTTTATATGGGCGGGAGTGGTTTAAGTGGATTTCAAAACTTTGTTGCTCGCGAAATTATTGCTTTACGTGGGTATAACGATCAATCGCTTGTGCAAACTTTTGAAAACGGATTGCCTGTTGGAGATCCTATCGTTTCGAGATATACAATGGAATTACGTTATCCAATTAGCTTAAATCCACAAGCAACTATTTTTGTGTTAGGTTTTGCCGAAGCAGGAAATTCATATAAAAATTTCAAAACTTTTAACCCTTTTGATGTGAAAAGAAGTGCAGGTGTTGGTTTACGCGTGTTTTTACCAATGTTTGGTTTATTAGGAATTGATTATGGCTGGGGCTTTGACCCAATATTAGATAGTAACGGTAATAAACGTACAGATACCGGTATGGGCAAAGGTCAATTCCATTTTACAATTGGTGGTATGTTAGGCGAGTTATAAAAAACTTAATAACAACATCAAAAAAACACATTTTAGTTTTAATAAAAATTTATTTTTGCAATCTTAATTTATGGCACTAATTGTAAAAAAATCACAACTACCAAAAGCAGGCAAAGGCCTTTTTACCACATCTAATATTTTAAAAGGTGAAAAAGTTATAGAATATAAAGGCGAACTTATTGATTGGAAAGAATACGAAAAAAGAGTAGCCAACGATGAAGATGGTTATTTATTTTTTATTAATAAAAAAAATTGCATCGATGCGTATCACACACCTCAACATAAAGCTAGGTATGCAAACGATGCAGCAGGTTTAAGTGTTGTAAAAGGTTTAAAAAATAATTGCAAATACGAAGTATTTAACAATAAATGTTTTATCGTTGCCGAAAAAAACATTAATGCAGGCGAAGAAATTTTTGTAACTTATACCAAAGAATATTGGGATTGTATTAGATACAATATAAAACACGGTTTATATAAAACAAAAAAATTTAGTGAGTAAATTTTTAATAGTTGGTTTAGGCAATATTGGCGATGAGTACATAAATACCCGCCATAATATTGGTTTTTCTATTTTAGATTTTATGGCTAAAGAAGCAGAAGTAAAATTTAATGCAGATAGGTTAGCCGATGTAACTGAAATAAAATATAAAGGCAAAACAATAATTTTAATTAAACCAACCACTTACATGAATTTAAGTGGTAAAGCTTATAATTATTGGTTACAAACACAAAAAATTGAAATACAAAACTCATTAGTTTTGGTTGATGAGTTAGCCTTACCTTTTGGTAAAATTCGTATTGGTCCTAAAGGAAGTGATGGCGGACACAACGGTTTAAAAAACATTCAAGAGGTTTTAGGTACTACAAATTACCCACGTTTAAGGTTTGGAATAAGTAATGCTTTTAATAAAGGCAACCAATCTAACTATGTACTTGGGAAATGGAGCGAAGAAGAACAAAGTCTTTTAAATGAAAGATTAAAATTTTGCTCAGATGCCGTAAAAGCATTTACATTCATTGGATTAGAACGTTGCATGAATCAATTTAATAAGGCTTAATTCTAAAGCTTATTTTTAGTATATTTACACCTCTTTTTTAGAACAATAATTAAAATGAAACACATTCGTAACTTTTGTATTATCGCTCACATTGATCATGGTAAAAGTACCCTAGCTGATAGATTGTTAGAGCATACTAAAACTATTAGTAGTCGCGAAATGCAAGCGCAAGTTTTAGATGATATGGATTTGGAAAAAGAAAGAGGTATTACCATTAAAAGTCATGCCATACAAATGGAATATAATTTTAATGGCGAAAAATTTGTATTAAATTTAATAGATACTCCAGGCCATGTTGATTTTAGTTACGAAGTAAGTAGAAGTATTGCTGCTTGCGAAGGTGCACTTTTAATTGTTGATGCAGCCCAAGGCATACAAGCGCAAACCATTTCTAATTTATATTTAGCACTCGAAAATGATTTAACCATTATCCCAATTTTAAATAAAATGGATTTACCAAGTGCCGAACCAGAACTTGTTAAAGACCAAATTGTTGATTTAATTGGTTGCGATAGAAATGAAATTATTCCTGCATCTGGTAAAACAGGTATGGGCGTTGATGATATTTTAAAGGCAATTATTGAACGTGTAAAACCTCCTGTTGGTGAACCAAACGCACCTTTACAAGCTTTAATTTTTGACAGCGTTTTTAATAGTTTTAGAGGTATTATAGCTTATTATAAAATTATTAATGGCAGTATTAAAAAAGGAGAAAAAGTAAAATTTGTAAATACAGGAGCAAGTTATTTTGCTGATGAAGTTGGTGTTTTAAAATTAAAACAAGAAGCACGCGACGAAGTTTTTACTGGCGATGTAGGATATATTATTTCTGGTATTAAAGATGCGCGTGAAGTTAAAGTTGGGGATACCATTACAACTGTTGCAAACCCTTGCAACGCAGCAATTGATGGTTTTGAAGATGTAAAACCAATGGTTTTTGCTGGTATTTATCCTGTTGACACCGAAGATTTTGAAGAGCTTCGTTACAGTATGGAAAAACTTCAATTAAACGATGCAAGTTTAACTTGGGAGCCAGAAAGCTCTGCAGCATTAGGTTTTGGCTTTAGATGCGGATTTTTAGGCATGCTCCACATGGAAATTGTACAAGAGCGTTTAGAGCGTGAGTTTAACATGACAGTTATTACAACTGTGCCAAACGTTAGTTACAAAGCATACCAAACAAAAGGAGAAATGATTGTGGTTAATAACCCAAGTGATATGCCCGACCCAGGACGTATTGATTACATAGAAGAACCTTTTATAAAAGCAAACATTATTACAAAAAGTGAATACATTGGCCCTATTATGACTTTGTGTATAGAAAAACGTGGGAGCATTGTAAACCAAAATTATTTAACGGCAGATAGAGTAGAGCTTATTTTTGAAATGCCCTTAGCTGAAATTGTATTTGATTTTTACGATCGTTTAAAATCAATAAGCAAAGGTTATGCTTCGTTTGATTATTCGCCATTAGAAATGCGCCAAAGTGATTTAGTAAAAATGGATATTTTATTAAATGCCGAGCAAGTAGATGCTTTATCTGCCTTAGTGCACAGGAGCAATGCACACAACTTAGGTAAAAAAATGTGCGAAAAATTAAAAGAATTAATTCCACGCCAACAATTTGAAATACCAATACAAGCAGCCATTGGTGCAAAAATTATTGCTCGTGAAACCATTAAAGCTATGCGTAAAGATGTTACCGCTAAATGTTACGGTGGCGATATTAGCCGTAAACGTAAGTTATTAGAAAAACAAAAAGAAGGTAAAAAACGCATGAAACAAGTGGGTAACGTAGAAATTCCACAAAGTGCATTTATGGCTGTTCTTAAATTAAACGATTAATTTTTATCGTGTTCTTTTAATTTATTTTCAATTAAATTAATCATTTGTTTTGAATAATCTGGGCCGCCACCTAAATGATTAAGTATTATTTTTTGATTGCTTGACATGTATAAAAAAGAAGTTGGATAACCTCTTATAAGAATGTTCTTTTTATTTTTTTTATCTCCAAAATAAAATTTATAGCTGTATTTAGATTTTGTAATTATTCTTTTTGTGTGATCGTCTATGCTATCGTTTAAATTTAAGGCAATAATTTCTAAATCTTCAGTACTAAAACGTTTTCTTACTTTTTCAAGTTCCTTCATGTTTGCTAAACAAGGGCCGCAGCTTTTATACCAAAATTCAACCAACGTAAATTTACTTTTAAATTTATTAGTATTTATTTTAGTGTTTAAAGTGTCATAAATTTCAAACACAGGGAAATATTTAATTGTATCATTTAAATTATCAGCTAATTCAGGCACCTCTACTTTTTCTTTAAAAGGTTTAAAATTATTAATGTGTTTATCTATTTCTTTTTTTGATTTGTTTATATAATTAAAAATAAGAGTTGTAGAGTCATCCATTAAAACATCTCCTATTTGAGCTATAGGCATGAATTGTATTTTCCCTATTAAATATGTTTGTTTGAAATAGTATAAATTCCTTTAAAACTTAAAAGTTGGGCAATTCCCCCACTAATTTCTACATTATTGGTATCAAGTACAGATAGTGTAATTGAATCTTTATGATTAATGCGTTCAATAATTCTTGTATGTTTTTTTTCAAAAGTGTTTTTAAAAAAATCGGGTGAAAAAATAAAATCAAATAAAAATTCGCTTTCAATTTTATGTTCAGGCTTGTTTTTAATATAATTTGTATAATCAAATAATCTTAAATCGTTAAACCCCGACAATTTGCTTGTATTTATTGCATCGTATCTCCCTTCGTATATAATACGGTATTTAATGTTATTGCCTTTAATTTTAATCAAATCTAAGTTTCCTGTAAAATGTTCAGCCTTTTTTGTTGATGTAAAATAATAAGTTTTATTTATTTTTATTGAAACATATTTTCCGTATGCGTTTATAATAGAATCAGCAATACTTAATTGCGCATTAAATTTAAAACTTACAGTTATGCAAAGTAATAGGAGAGCCAAAGCCCTCCTATATCTATTCATTTTTTTAGTTAACATAATTAATTGTTGTTGCTTCTATTACAACTGTACCCACCGTGCTGTAGTTTGATGACCCGACATCGCTACCAAGGCATGAAATTGCTTTAAGATTACATTGGTTACATGTGCCACTACATCTAAACAATGTACCATTCTCTCCTAAACTTGCATCCATACTACAAGTTAATAAATCAGAATTGCAATTACTTTGGCAATAATTTAAGCCGAAGCCCTTGTTGTTTGCCCGCTTGCACTTGCTTGCTGTTAGGGTTAGTTTAATTCTTTATTTGTTCATCTTTATATTTGTCAAGTTTTTTTTGTTGCCTTGTGTTATACCATTTAAATGGAAAAAAGCGTTTGGATATTTGTATGTATAGCCCATTACCGGCACTTTTAAAATAAGCTACTGAATTAGATAAAATTTTGTTGTTAATATTTACAACGCTTGTTTCAACTTGTGTAAATATAAAATTTGAATGGTCTGGACTTATTCTATTTGTAATATAAGATAGTGTAAGTCCAAAATATTCTATGGAGTTTTTACCAATTATAAAAGTCATACCTGTATTTAATTTAAAAGAATTAATAAATTTAACAGGCAAATTGTAAGTCGTAAAATTTACACTTACTTTATTGCTGTCTGGTGCTGTAAATGTTTGTCCGTAATTGCCAGTTAAATTCTCAATACCATTATTTGGTTTATAAAAATATGTTAATCCAAGATTAAAATATAATTTATAAAAATGTCCGGGTTTTAAAGATTGAGAATTAGAGTTAAGAACAATAAATTTGTATAGTAAGCTGAAATTTGTACAAGCTACGCCACTAAAGCCTTTCATCTGTCCTGTTGAAAGTGAAAGATTAGGAGTAAAAGTATTTACACTTGGCACAATAGCTTCATAACTATTCTCTATGCCGTCTTGTGCTATTCCAAAAACAATTTCATTTCCATTATTTTGTTTATAGCCAACTAAAGCGTTGAGATAAATCGAACCCGTTGAAGTAAATTGTCTTTGTTTAATTGTATAATAATTAGAATGAATAGCAGGATGCAAGTTATAATCTCTGATAATATATGTTTTATTTATTAAACCAAGTTCAAAGAAAATGTTATCAGAAAATCTTTGGGCAAGAAGCTCTTGCCCAAAGATAATCAGCGAAAATGTAATGATTACATTTTTCATCTTACATGTTTTTTCTAATTTCTAAATCTGCAGACGGATTGTCAGGATTTCCAATCCAATTTATGTCTTTTGCCATAAATACAATACGAACCCAATATGCATTTAATGGCTGTACGTTTTGATAGTATGAATCAGTCCAATTTACACCTACAACGTTACCGGTTGGAATATCCCATTGATACATTGGTCCCCATGAATAACCACACTTTACTTTGCCACCAACTGGAGTTTTATGTATGTAAATTGTTCTAGTATTACACATGTTAATGTATCTAGCATACAAATGAAAATAGATTCCGAAAGATTTATAAGCCACCCAGCAATCAACCCAACCACAATTTCCTCCTCCATTTGGAGAGTTTAAATCGATATGTTGTGATTTTTCATCTTCACCCGCACCACTTTCTCCACAGAAAATTTTAGCATTGCTCGGCGGCGTGTTTGATTCAACTAAACCAATTACATCGTCAAGCATACTATATGCTCTAACGTCGCTTGAAGTATATGTGCCTCCGTCTAACTGTGCTTTAATGTCTGCATTAAACTTTGTTAATTCAACAACAGCAACTATTTTATTAATAGGATCAAGTTTATAAACGTTGCTCCCAATGTTAATGTAGCCCTCTTGATTAATAAGTAGTTCAATAAAGTCATCATTTAATTTTTTATAAAGTTCACTTTCTTTATTTTTTGCTAAACAATTAAAGTTTAAATTATTTTTTAAGTAATTTAAAAATTCATGTTTTTGTTCTTTATTTAATTCACCAATAACTTTTTTATAATCTGCAATTGTTGAGAAGGACAATACATCGTTACGAACTGTCATGTTGTACTTGTTTTGTGAAATTAGTGCAGAACTTAAAAATAGTGCTGCGCCAATTAATAGTTGTTTAATTTTCATTTGTAGAATTTTTTAATAGACTCTCATTTATCGGAGAGAGTTTTACCTATCAAAATTGAATTTCAAAGGCGGGTCGCTTTTGATTAATTCGGATGTCCCGCCAGAGGTCTTGTTGTCGGTTTGAACTTTAGTTTACCTAAACACTTTAAAACTTTTCAAATGTCTGTAAAAGCAGCGTTTGAAATGTCTAAACGTGTTGTTCATAATCGTACAAATTACCCCTAACTATTTTTTTAGTTTTCGTAAAATTGTTTTAAATAGTTAATAAATAAATTTTGCGCGCAAAACAAAACTAAATATATTTAGATTAAATTTACTAAAATTTTAGTAATAATTTATAGGTAAAACCCGATAATTTATAACTACAAACTTATATTAAAAAGTTGATAATTATAAACAAAATGAAATCCAGCAATAATATAGGCTCTAAAATTAAAAAAATACGTGAGCTAAACGATATAAGCCAAAAATACATGGCCGATAAATTAAATATTACACAAAGTGGTTATTCTAATTTAGAAAGTGGTAAAATAAAAATTTCTGAAGAAAGATTAAAACATATTGGTTTTATATTAGAAATTGACCCTGAACTAATACAACAATTTAATGAATCTTTTGTTTATAAATCATCACTAAATTCAGGCTCTCAAAGTACTTATAATTTCAAATCACTCGAAAAAATTAACCAATTGTACGAACAGTTGTTAAAAGAAAAAGACGATAATATATTAAATCTTAAAAATATAATAGAACAATTGAAAAAACAAAAATCATTATAAATTGAAACCGTCTTTTTTTTTAAGTTTACTTAATGTGCATTTATGGCTGTTCTTAAATTAAACGATTAATTAATTTTAAATTATTGTATTATCAGTACCTATGCTTTTTTCATAATAATAATTAATTTTTAACAAGGCATTATTATTACATAATTAAAATTGTCGAATATCATTTTTTAAAGTTGTAAGGCCATTAATTTTAATTTATATTAGCAAACTAATGAATAAGTTAAAAATTTATTTTAATTCGCTTTTAAATTTGGGCATTAATGCTAACAATAGCGTTGCAGAAAAGCGGAAAATAAAAACCTTAAATTGTTTAAACTTATTTGTAATTGTATGTTTAATTCTAGGTTCTAGCAATTCAGCCTATTTAAAATCAAAATATCCTGTTTTAATTGAATTGTTATTTTTAGTAATTGCAATTGTTTCTTTAGTCTTTAACTACAAAAAAAAATATAACGCATCTTTTTTATTATTTACCTTTAATGTTAATTTAGCAATATATTATGTTTCGGAGTATTATCCAATCGAAACCGGGGCTTATTTATTTTATTACCCTTTTATAACAAGTATAGTTTTATTAAGCGATATAGATAAACTCAATAAACAAGCTTTAGTACATCTAGGAATAACTTTATTTGGTTTAGTTTTAAGTTTATTTACTTCTTTACCAATAAATAAGCTGGAATTTAGCAACTCCGAAGTTCATATTTTATGGTTATATAACGTAATTTTTTCAGTAATTACAACAGCCTTTTTAACATTATTATTAGCCCGTTTAATTTTTAATCAAAATAAAGAAGTATTAAAAAACTTAAACAAAGTTCAGCATACAGAGGGTGAATTAAAGCAAACCTTAAAACAAAAAGATACGTTGCTTGCCGAATTACACCACCGAGTAAAAAATAATTTAGCTATTATTTCAGGCTTACTTAATTTACAAATAGATGCTAGTAAAAACGATGAAGTAAAAACAGAACTTGCCGAAACCAAACATCGTATTTTAAGCATGGCACTAGTTCATAAAATGTTATATAAAAACATCGAAACAAAAAAAATTCTTATTTCAGATTATTCACACGAGTTAATTGTTGAAATTGCAAACAGTTACAATTTAAATGATAATATTACACTTAATGAAAAATATGATGAGGTTGAATTAAGTACCAATCATTTAATTCCATACGGTTTAGTTTTAAACGAAATTTTAACTAATAGCATTAAATATGGTAAACAAAACAATAAATTAAATTTTAGTATTGTTTGTAAAAAAAATATTACTACTGTAAATCTTATTATTAAAGATGATGGAAATGGTTTTTCAGAAAATGCATTTGAAAGTAATAATACATCATTAGGGTTAACACTAATTAAAACCTTATCTGAACAGCTTGATGGTGAAGTTAAATTTTATAACAAAAATGGCGCTGTAGTAGAGTTGGTATTTGATATAAGTTAAAATTCATAGTTTTTCTATAAGATTTTACTTAAAAAGTTAATAATATACTGCCATTTTTTTAATAAAAACAGCCTTAAATTTTAACAATAAAGCATATAAAATAGTATAATTGCAGTTTACTATTATTTTTAATATGAAGATTGGATTAGATATAGCAGGTGGTGATTTTGCTCCGGTTAATTGTTTAGAAGGCGCAATTTTAGCATTAAACACATTACCATCTAATGTTTCTATTGTATTGTTTGGTGATGCCGATAATGCAAAAAAGTACTTTAATGATAAAGGAATTGATTCAACCAAATTTGAATACGTTCATACCACCGAAACAATTGATATGGGTGAACACCCAACAAAAGCATTTTCGCAAAAGCCAAATAGCAGCATTTTTTTAGGGTTTAAATATTTAAAAGAAAAACAAATAGATGCTTTTGCAAGTGCTGGCAACACAGGTGCAATGTTGGTGGGCTCTATGTTTACCGTAAAAACTGTACCTGGCGTTATCCGCCCATGTATAACTGGTATTTTACCTAAAGAAAATGGAGGATTTGGTGTAATTTTAGATGTGGGTACAAATGCCGATTGTAAACCTGATGTTTTGTACCAATTTGGAGTTCTTGGTTCTCTTTTTTCTAAAGAAGTTTATAAAATAAAAAATCCTAAAGTAGGATTATTAAATATTGGCGAAGAGGCCGAAAAAGGAAATTTAGTTTCGCAGGCAGCACATGCCTTAATGAAAGATTCTAAAGATTTTAATTTTGTTGGAAATGTTGAAGGACGCGATTTACTAACCGATGCGGCAGATGTTATAGTTTGCGAAGGTTTTGTTGGTAATGTAGTACTTAAAAGCGCCGAAGCATTTTACCATGTAATTAAAACACGAAACAGAAGTGATGAATATTTTGATAGATTTAATTACGAGCTTTATGGAGGTACGCCTGTTTTAGGAATTAACTCAAATGTGTTAATTGGTCATGGTATTTCAAGCCCTTTAGCATTTAAAAATATGATACTTTTAGCAAAAGATTTAGCCGAAGCTAAATTAGATGAAAAAATAAAAAATATTTTTCAAAATGAAAATTAATGCAGCAATTACAGCGGTTGGTGGCTATTTACCAGAATACATTTTAACTAACGAAGAGCTTTCTACCCTTGTTGATACAAACGACGAATGGATTACAACCCGTACTGGAATTAAAGAAAGGCGTATTTTAAAAGGAGAAAAAGGACTTAGCGATATGTGTGTTCCTGCGGTTGAAGAATTATTAAAAAAACGAGGAATAAGCGCATTAGATATAGATTTAGTTATTGTTGGTACAATTACTGGCGATTATTTTTTCCCTTCTGCGGCTAATGTTATTTGCGATAAAATTGGAGCAAAAAACGCTTGGGGCTTTGATTTATCAGCTGCTTGTAGTGGTTTTTTATACAGTTTAGCTACTGGCGCACAGTTTATTGAAACCGGTAGATATAAAAAAGTTTTAGTTATTGGCGCCGATAAAATGTCGAGCATTATTGATTATAAAGATAGAGCAACTTGTATAATTTTTGGAGATGGAGCAGGAGCTGTATTGTTAGAACCAACATCAGAAGATGTTGGCGTTAAAGATTTTATTTTAAAATCAGATGGTGCAGGTAGAAACTATTTATATATGCCTGCGGGTGGCTCGCTAAAACCACCTACACAAGAAACCGTAGCAAATAAAGAACATTACGTAGTGCAAGAAGGACAAACCGTATTTAAATTTGCGGTTAAAGAAATGGCAGATGTAAGTGCGGAAATTATGGAGCGCAATAATTTAAAAGGCGAAGACATTTCTTGGTTAGTGCCACATCAAGCCAATAAACGTATAATTGATGCTACAGCAAATAGAGTTAATATTTCGTCAGATAAAGTAATGATGAATATTGAACGATATGGTAATACTACTGCAGGAACCATTCCATTATTATTATGGGATTACGAGAAACAACTTAAAAAAGGAGATAATTTAATTATATCTGCGTTTGGTGGTGGTTTTACTTGGGGTTCTATTTGGCTTAAATGGGCCTACGATCCAAAATAATTTATTTGATTTTCAATTCAAATAAAAACAAAATAAAATTTTAAAGTCCCATTACTAAAGATGTGGTTGTTACACTTGCCATATTAAACCAACCCACACCTTTTATTGCGCCAGTTGGTGAAATTATATTTGTTCTTACATTTTCGGGGGTTGTTGCAAATAAACCTGAGTTTGTAACTTGTAATTGTGCTTGTAAAAAAAAGTTATACGCTTCTTTTGATATGGAATGTATTTCTGCTTTACACTTATCGTTTTTTTGATATTTTTGAAATCCTAAAAAAGTTACCGGTGGACTAAAAAAACTAAATGGTTCGGGCGAATTATAAACTTCTCCTCCTGTTCCATCAATACACAATAATAAATCGTTTGTTTTATTAAATAGAGTATCGTTCCTAAAAGCTTTAATTCTGTAGTAATCAGGGTTGTTATCTGCAATATCAACAGCAAATAATAAAGTGGTATAAAATTTTTCTGCAGGGCCGTTTCCTATTGGTGTTTGTTCAATTAAAGTATCCATAATGCCCAAAAAAACAAGTGATGTATCAATAAATGGATAATCTTTTTTTAAATCTATTTTTGAGGCAATGGCTCTGCGTTTTTGTGTTGCTAATGCTCTATAAAGTGTTCCATTTACGGTTACATTTAATTCGTATTGGTGATTAGGTTTTGCAATTGTATCTGCAGGGGTAATATTAAATTGATAATTACCATTTCCTGCATATGTAAAAGAGTAAGATTTATTAGCTGTTAAATCTTTTAAAACAACCTGCGCATTGCTAATTGGTTCAGATGATTGATCTGAAAAATAATCTGTATTGTTTAAAACTCTTACAATTTGTGGCTTTCTTAAATCATCAACAAAAGCGTCAATAACAACAAGTTTACCACCTTTGTCTAATTTTATTTGTATTACATCTTCACACGAGGTAAAAATAAAAATACTTGATAAGAGAAAAATAATTTTATATACTAGTTTATACATATATTAAAATGAAAAATTATAAGTTACCGCCGGAACAAATGATCCAATTACTGAAAATCGAACTGCCTCATTTATATTTGCGTTAGTTGAGTTTGGTCTGAAATAAATACTGTATGCGTTTCTTCTGTTATATACATTATAAATACTAAACACTAAAGTTTGTTTGTATTTCCGCTCATCATTTTTTCTAAAGTTAAATGTTGCTCCTAAATCTAACCTATGATAAGGTGTAACCCTATAATTATTTCGTTGCCCAGTAGTGTTATAAGGAATACTCATATCTTGTATTTCTAATTTAGTATTAGGAAAAGTTGAAGGTGTTCCACTTAAAAAAACAAAATTAGCTGATAAACTCCAGTATTTAGTTAAATCGTAATTTACAACAGTGTTTAACACATGTGTTCTATCGTATCTACTTACAAACCATTTATCGTTACTTATACCTCTAACTAAACGTTCGGTTCTACTTAATGTATAACTAACCCATCCATTTAATTTACCTTTTGTTTTTTTAAAGAAAAACTCTGCACCATAAGCTCTTCCTAATCCTTGCAGTAATTGGTTTTCTACCGTTGGATTTATAAATAAACTTGCATTATCAATATAATCTAATTGGTTTTGTAAATATTTATAATAAACCTCAACCGATGTTTCGTACATGTTTTCTTTTAAATTTCTAAAGTAACCAACACTTACTTGGTCGGCTAATAATGGCTTTAAATTATTTGTTGCCATTGTATAAACATCTAACGGTGTGCTGGCTGCCGTATTGCTAATTAATTGTAAATATTGCGCCATTCTGTTATAACTCGCTTTAATAGAGGAGAATTGATTAACAACATAATTCATTGCAAATCTTGGTTCTGGATTTACATAATTTTGAATAATTTCACGTGGACCATACCTTACCGAATCATTAAGAGGTCTTTCAGTGTTTGGAATAGTATCTCTAAATGTAAATGCAGTTCCTTTTCCTAAATAAGTAAATGCACTAACGCGTAAACCATACTCTAAAGTTAACCTTGGTTTTACTTTATGTTCGTTAGAAATATAAGCGCTATACTCAGCTCCATAACGTTTAGGTGAAACAAATTTCACTTCAGCACCTTCTTGAAATTGACCAGTAGCTTTATATGGTAAAAAATCATAAAACAAAACTTGAGTGCCAAATTTTACAGTGTTTTTATTATTTACATACCAACTAAAATCTGGTTTAAAACTATAATTAACAATATTACTACTCCATTTAAAACCTTGATTGCTAGCGGGTAATTTAAATTCTAAATAATAATCGTAATTACTGTAAAATGAAGACAAATTCATAAATAATTTATTATTAAAAATATGATTCCATCTTGCAGTTGCTGTACTATTACCCCAATTAAATTTAAATACACTTGCTCCAAATTGATCTCTTCCAAAATAACCACTAGCAAAAACTGTGTTTTTATCGTTAATTCTATAATTTAATTTTGCAGTTAAATCATAAAAATTAAAAACCACACCTTTTAAAGGGCTGGTTTCTTTTAAAAACGGTTTAATTAAAGCATCTAAATAACTTCTGCGTGCAGCAACTATAAAACTTGCTTTGTCTTTTTTAATTGGGCCTTCAATACTTAAACGGCTAAAAATTGTACCAATACCACCATTTACAGCAAACTTTTTATTGTTTCCTTCTTTCATTCTAATATCTAAAATAGAAGAAACCCTACCTCCAAATTGAGCAGGCACACCACCTTTAATTAACTTTACATCTTTTACAGCATCTGGGTTAAACACCGAGAAAAAACCAAATAAATGAGACGAATTATAAACTGGAGCTTCATCTAATAAAATTAAATTTTGATCAACATTTCCGCCTCGTACATTAAATCCACTTGCGCCTTCGCCAACAGTAGTAACACCAGGTAATAATTGTATAGATCTTACAACATCTACCTCTCCAAGTAAAGCTGGTATTTTGTTTATTTGTTTAATATCGAGCTTTGCTGTGCTCATTTCTATACTTTTAATGTTTTTATCTTCTGCTTCGCCAGTAATTACAACTTCATCTAGTTGTTTACCTTCTTCTACTAACTCAACATTTAGCTTGGTGTTTTTATCTAAATTAATTGTAAAGTTTTGAGTGGCATACCCAATAGTTTGTATTGCAATTATATGAGTACCTTTTGGTAGATTTAGCGAATAAAAACCATACTCGTTAGCCGCAACACCAATGCCAGTTCCTTTTTTTGATATTGTTGCACCAATCATCACTTCACCATTTTTAGAATCTTTAATGTATCCACTTATGGTAAATTTTTCTTGAGCAATACCTAAAAAACATGTTAGAATTGTAATAAAAGAAAACAGAATTTTGTTAAACATATATAATAGTTCTATTTAAAAGCATGCAAAACTATGGAAACTTTTTGATATAAATTAGTTTCCTAAAAACATTTTAGTAGATTTTAACTTTTTAATAATTAAGTAAATGCAGCAGTGTATTAACCTTAATTACATAAAAGCAATATATAATTAAATTGCTACTTTTACATACTTATTAATTTACTTTTATATTAAATAATTTATGATTAAACCAAGCATACCAAGCGGAACCAGAGATTTTGGAACTACTGATATGTTAAAAAGAAACTACATTTTTAATACAATCAAACAAAACTTTGAACTTTTTGGTTATTCTCCTATAGAAACTCCCGCAATGGAAAAAATTACTACTTTAACTGGTAAGTATGGCGACGAAGGAGATCAATTAATTTTTAAAATATTAAATAGTAGAATACACGAAAGTAAACAAAAAGATATTTTATTAAACGAATTTAAAGCCAGTTTAGAATTTTCAAAAAATAGCGAAGAGTTAACAGAAAAAGCGTTACGATATGATTTAACAGTTCCTTTTGCTCGTTATGTTGTAATGAATCAACATAACTTAACTTTTCCGTTTAAACGATACCAAATACAACCGGTTTGGCGTGCAGATAGACCGCAAAAAGGTCGTTATAGAGAATTTTTTCAATGTGATGCTGACGTAATTGGAAGTGACAGTTTAATTAATGAACTAGAATTAATTAACCTAATGGATAAATGTTTTGCGGAATTAAAAATACCTGTTACTTTAAAATTTAATAACCGTAAAATTTTATCGGCAATTGCTCAATTAATAAATGAACCTAATAAAATTGTTGAAATTACTGTTGCTATTGATAAACTTGATAAAATAGGTGTAGATGGTGTTAACAAGGAATTACAAAATAGTGGCGTAAACCCTAAAGCAATTGAACAATTACAACCCTTAATTAATTTTAAAGGGAACAATTTAGAAAAAGTAAGTGTGCTTGCTCAAATGCTTAATAATATAGAAATTGGTTTAAAAGGAATTGAAGAAATTAATTTTATCTTAAATTATTTTTCTGAAAAAAACCTTAAACACATTTTGCTTGAACTTGATATTACACTTGCTAGAGGTTTAACATATTACACAGGTACAATTTTTGAAGCAAAAGCAAACGCAGGCAATTTAACATCGAGTATTTTAGGGGGCGGACGTTATGATGACTTAACAGGAATTTTTGGTTTAAAAAACATGAGTGGTGTTGGAATTAGCTTTGGAATTGACAGGATTTTTGATGTTATGAATGAATTAAACGTTTATCCAAATTCTGTTAATCAAATAAGTACAACGCAATTAATGTTTGCTCATTTTGGAAACGATGAATTAACTTACTGTTTAAATTTAGCCAACGAATTAAGACAACAAAATATTAATTGCGAAGTTTACCCCGATTTAGCTAAAATTAAAAAACAGTTTGATTTTGCTAATAAAAAACAAATTCCATATGTGTGTGTAATTGGTAGCGAAGAAATGCAAAGCCAACTTTATACTCTTAAAAATTTAGCATCTGGCGAACAAGAAAAATTAAGTTTAAATCAAATTATTCAAAAATTGAAATAATGAATACCTATCAAATTAATACACAAAATAAATTAACACTAACTGAGCTAAAGAACATTATTGAAAATGATTTAAAATTAGAACTAAGTGTTGAAACAGAAAAAGCAATTGTTGATTGTAGAAATTTTTTAGATGAAAAAATAAAACGAAGTAAATCTCCTGTTTATGGTATTAACACAGGATTTGGCTCTTTGTGTAACGTGGTAGTTCCTGATAATGATTTAGAAAAATTACAAGAAAACTTAGTTAAAAGCCATGCTTGCGGTTTTGGAAATCAAGTACCAAACGATATTGTAAAGTTAATGTTACTTTTAAAAATTCAATCGTTAAGTTATGGTAAAAGCGGCGTGCAATTAATTACAGTTAAAACATTAATTCAGTTTTACAATTTAAAAATTTATCCCGTAGTTTATGAACAAGGCTCTTTAGGAGCAAGTGGCGATTTAGCGCCTTTAGCTCATTTATGTTTACCGTTATTAGGTTTAGGGCAGGTAAATTACAACGGCAAAAATTATTCTTCTGCCGAAATATTAACACAACAAAATATTAACGCAATAAAATTAAAATCTAAAGAAGGCCTTGCTTTGCTTAATGGTACACAGTTTATGAGTGCTTATGGTTGTTACTTAGTTTTAAAATCTCAACACATAAATGAATTGGCAGATAAAATTGCTGCAATGAGCTTAGATGCTTTTGATGGAAGAATAGATCCTTTTAAAGAACATCTTCACACAATTCGCCCACATGCAGGGCAACTAATTACTTCTAAAAATATTCGAAATTATTTAGCAGGAAGCGAAATACAACAACAAGATAAAAAACATGTTCAAGACCCCTATTCATTTAGGTGCATTCCTCAAGTACATGGTGCAAGTAAAGACACTTTAAATTACGTTAGTTCTGTTATTGAAACTGAAATTAACTCAGTAACAGATAATCCAACTGTATTTGCTGAGCATGATGAAATTATTAGCGGTGGTAATTTCCATGGACAACCTTTGGCTTTAGTTTTAGATTTCTTATGTATTTCTTTATCAGAATTAGCTAGCATTTCTGAACGAAGAACTTATTTATTAATATCTGGCCAAAGAGGGTTACCTGCTTTTTTAACGCCACAACCGGGGTTAAATTCTGGTTTTATGATTCCACAATACACAGCTGCAAGCATTGTTAGTCAAAGTAAACAATTATGTACACCTGCAAGTGCAGATAGTATTGTGAGCAGTAATGGACAAGAAGATCATGTGAGCATGGGTGCAAATGCTGCAACCAAATGTTATACCGTTTTAAACAATACCGAAAAAGTTTTAGCTATAGAATTATTAAATGCTGCCCAGGCTTTAGATTTAAAACGTCCATTAAAAAGTTCAAATGTAATTGAAACTTTTTTTAATGATTTTAGAAAAAAAGTAAACTTTATGCAACACGATGAATTAGTACATGATTTAATGAAAGCAAGTTTAAACTTCATTAATAAAGCGTAAGTGTTAAATTACATAAAGTAATTATTTTTTTCTGTAAATTTATTTATCAAAATTTATGTTTATGAAAAAAATAGTTTTTTCTTTTTTTATTATTTCAACTTTTTATTTAAGTGCACAATCTGAAAAAGCTTGGCGTATTGGTTTACAATGGGGTGCGCAGGATAATCATAATAAGTGGAGTGGAGGAATGGACGATGCACATGCGCGTTTTCATGAAAATAAATACCCTGCTGGTGCGTTTGATTTAATTGCAAGATACGACCACAATAAGCATTGGATGGCAACATTTGGTATGGGAGTAAATACCTATGGATTTAATTTTGGAATTTCAAACAATTATAAATTTAGTCAAATACAAAACCGTTGGAGTGGTGCAAATGCTAAATTTACTGAGTTACAAACGCCAATTTTAATTCATTATAAATTTAACCCTAATTGTAAAAACAATAAATGGGTTATAGGTGCAGGTTTTGTGCCTACGTTTGCTAAAGCTCAAACAGTAACATCTAAATATACCGTGTATGCCGACGGTGCAATAAAAGCCCCAGATATTGAATTAACAGCAAAAAACACAAGTGGGCCAAATGCAATGCTGCGTTTTGTAATTGCACGCGAACATGAATTTAAAAAAGGAGGTATTTTACATGCCGCTTGGATATTTAATGCAGGTTTAAACAATAAAGCAAAAGCCTATGTAAATTACACGTTAGATAATACTAATTATTATCACGAATTTACTAATACTGGCAATTTTGTAGGGTTTAGATTAGCTTATTGGTTTAAACCCTATTGCCCAAATAAAAAAGTAAAATAATTTTATACTTTCTTTTTTGATTTTAAAATTTAATAAAACTATTATAATTATTTTTTTTGCTCTTAATTCAAGTTGTATAAAATTAGCTCAATCAATTATAGGCGTTAAATCTCCAAAACAGCTTACTAATTGTCAAATTGAAAAAACTTCAAAAAGTTTTAAGGTTGACCAAACCGCAAATTATAGACTAGATACATCGTATTTAAAATTTATTTTAAAATTAGATACAATAAAATTTAAACAACAAATTAAAAATCACATTCAACCCTTACAAGCCTTGTATTTTAATTCAAAAGGTGAACTCCAAAAATTTTACATTAATTGTTATGCAGGAGGTTTTCCAAATTTAAAATGGAATAGAGGAGGAGTGTTAGATGTTTTTCCGCCTAAAGACCAAGCACCTTTAGATACTGTTTTAAACTTAAATAAACAATTATACTTTATTAAACCTGTATGTGCTTCAACTCCAATTTTAAGCATAGAAAAACATAATTATTATGTGTTTATTTATTGGAATAAATGCACCAAACGCCATTCTAAAAAATTAATAAAGTGCATTAAAAAAAATGTTTCATTACCAAAAAATGAAAACATAAAACTAGTTTTTGTAAATTATGACAATGTTTTTTATAAGATTGAATTAATTAACAATAAATAAAAATGTGTAAAATAATTTAATTGATTTTTGAGCGAATACTAACTAAAAATAGTATTATTTACTAAATTTACCCTTTAGCTTGAAAAAATATTTTATCATATTTTCTTTAATTTATTTTAGAATTTTAGCACAATACGAAAGCACCTCAAAAAATGCTTTTATGGGGCAAGAGGTTCAACAAGCGTTTGATTATTGGTCAATTCAAAACCCAAACCAAGAATTTCACTCCACATTTAAACCTTATTTAAGCAAAACGTATTATAAAGCTTCAGATAGTTTAATCCCATTTAAGTTTTATTCGTTTAATAATTTCTTTTTAAGTAAAATGCTTAACGAAAAACCAGAAAAACGCATTTGGTATCAATTACAACTTCACCCATTATTTGATGCAGAAGTTGGGCAAGACGTGCTTACAAATCAGGTTTTAAAAAATATAACCGGCGGCACACATTTAAAACTAAATATCAATAACGATTTTACATTTGCAGGTAACATAATAGGTGGCACTTTACAACAACCTTTTTTTGTGGACACCAATTTTTCTAATTTAAAAATTAGTCCAGAGTTTGGTCAAACTTATGGCAATCAAAAAAAAGGATATTCGTTTGTTGATTATACAGGCTATTTAAGTTATTCGCCAAACAACAATCCTTATTTTAATATTCAAGCGGGTAGGGGTAAACATTTTATTGGCGATGGTTATAGAAGTGTTTTGTTAAGTGATTTTGCCCCAGCTTATCCTTTTTTTAGAATTAATGCTAACATTTGGCATTTTCAATATAATGTTTGGTACACTTGGATGAACGACCCAATACAAGCGGGAGGCATCAAAAAAAATTACATTAATAAATATGGTGCATTTCATTATTTAAGCTACAATATTTTAAAAGAATTAAATATTGGTTTATTTGAAAATGTAATTTGGCGAGGAACAGATACAAATCAAATTAGAACATTTGACCCTGCATACCTTAATCCAATTGTATTTTATCGCCCTCAAGAATATTCGGTTGGTTCGCCCGATAACTCATTTATTGGTTTAAACTTAAATGCGCGAATATTTAAAACTGCTAAACTATACGCTCAGTTGGGCTTAGATGAATTTTTTTTAAAAGAAATACGTGCACGTAAAGGTTGGTGGGCAAACAAACAAGCATGGCAATTGGGAGCAAAATATATAAACGTATTCAAAATAAAAGGCTTAAGTTTGCAAGCCGAATACAACCAAGTGAGGCCATACACTTATTCGCATGGTGTTGTTGCTCAAAATTACGCACATTACGGTTATGCTCTTGCGCATCCTTTAGGCGCAAATTTTACGGAGTATTTAGGAATAATTAACTATCGTAAAAACCGCATTCAAATTCAGTTAAAAGGCATTTATGCACTAATTGGAAAAGATAGCACCACAAATTTAGGAAACAATATTTACTTAAGTTATGTTACCCGCCCCTTTGAATATGGGCACAAAACAGGACAAGGTGTTAAAACTAATTATATGCAAAGTGATATTAAATTTACATACTATTTAATTCCTGATATGAACTTAAGAATTGAATTAGGTTATTTACAACAAACTATTAAAAATACTAAAGGATATGAACTACAAAATCCTTATATTTATTTTGGATTAAAAACAAGTTTTTGGAACACATATAGAGATTATTAAAATGGAATTTTCTGCAGCACAAATTGCCGAGTTATTACAGGGAGTTGTTGAGGGAGACCACAACATTAAAGTAAATAATATTAGTAAAATTGAAGATGGTTCACCAGGAACCCTATCATTTTTAGCCAACCCAAAGTATAATAACTTTTTATACTCTACTAATGCAAGCATTGTAATTATTAATAAAGAGTTTAAACTCGAAAAAAACATTCAAGTTGGTGTTACTTTAATTAGAGTTGAAAATGCATACGAATCTTTTGCGAAATTACTATCGATATATGCCGAAATTAAAGGTGAAAAAACAGGAATAGAGCAACCATGTTTTATAAGCGATAATGCTAAATTAGGTAATAATTGTTATGTAGGTGCATTTGCATACATTGGCAAAAATGTAACAATAGGCGATAATGTAAAAATATTTCCCCAAACATTTATTGGCGATAATTGTAAAATTGGGAATAACACAGTAATAAATTCTGGTGTAAAAATTTACCACGATTGTGTTATTGGCAATTATTGTACCGTACATGCCAATACTGTTATTGGTTCTGATGGCTTTGGGTTTGCACCAAATAACCAAGGAGAAGTATTTGCGAAAGTGCCACAAATAGGAAACGTAGTATTAGAAGATTATGTTGAGGTAGGTTCAAATTCTAGTATTGATAGGGCAACAATGGGTAGTACAATTTTACGTAAAGGCGTTAAGTTAGATAACTTAGTTCAAATAGCGCATAATGCTGAGGTTGGAGAAAATACTGTAATTGCTGGTTTAACCGGAGTTGCCGGAAGTTCTAAAGTTGGTAAAAATTGTATGATTGCTGCACAAGTTGGTATTGCAGGACATTTAAAAATTGCTGATGGTGTTAAAATTGCGGGGCAAAGCGGTATAGGAGCAAGCATTGAAAAAGAAGGCGAAATTGTTCAAGGATCACCTGCATTTACTATTGGAGAATATAAAAGAAGTTATGTGTTGTTTAGAAGTTTACCAAAATTAAATGATAAACTTAACGATGTAATTAAAAAATTAAATCAAAGTCAAAACTAATTTAACTTAAATGAAAATAGATATTTTAGCAATTGGTGTGCACCCAGATGATGTTGAACTTTCGTGTGCAGGTACAATTTTAAAACATATTGCATTAGGAAAAACAGTTGGTATTTTAGATTTAACTTTAGGAGAACTAGGTACAAGAGGAAATTCAGAATTAAGAACTAAAGAAGCTTTAAATGCGGCTAAACTATTAGGTGTATCATTTCGAAAACAATTATCGCTTAAAGATGGTTTTTTTGAAAACAATCAATCAAACTTAATCCCAATTATAGAAATTATAAGAGAAACTAAACCCGAAATTGTTTTAGCAAATGCTGTTTTAGACAGACACCCAGACCATGGAAGAGCAGCTAAATTAACCGCAGATGCTTGTTTTTACAGTGGCTTATCAAAAATAGAAACAGTAATAAATAAACAACAACAAATACCTTGGCGCCCTAAAGCACTTTATCATTACATACAAGATAATTATATGGAGCCAGATTTAGTTATAGATGTAACTAATTTTATTGATAAAAAATTTGCAGCAATAAATGCTTTTGAATCACAATTTTTTAATCCAAATTCAACTGAACCTATTACGCCAATTTCAGGCGAACATTACTTAGATTTTGTAAAATCAAAAATGAATGTATTTGGAAGAGCAATTGGTGCCCAATATGCCGAAGGTTTTATAAAATCTAGAACAATAGGTGTAAATAATTTATTCGATTTAATTTAAATTAAAATGCTATGTCAAAACACAAAGAAAAAAAATCAAAAACAATTTTAACAGAAAACTCAAAACAGTTTTTATACAAATACTTAAATACTGCTTCGCCAACAGGTTTTGAAAGCGCTGGGCAAAGAGTATGGTTAGATTATATTAAACCTTACATCGATGATTCTTTTGTTGATACTTACGGAACAGCAGTTGGTGTTATAAACCCAAAAGCTGAATACAAGGTAGTTATTGAGGCACATGCCGATGAAATTAGTTGGTTTGTGCATTACATTACAAAAGATGGCTTTGTTTATGTGTGTAGAAATGGAGGAAGCGACCATCAAATTGCTCCAAGCAAAAGAGTTAATATACATGGCGAAAAAGGAATTGTAAAAGCTGTATTTGGGTGGCCTGCAATTCATGTACGCGAACCTGGTAAAGAAGAAACACCAACATTAAAAAATATTTTTTTAGATTTAGGATGTAAGTCAGATAAAGAAGTTGCTGAACTTGGCGTACATGTTGGTTGTGTAATTACCTACGAAGATGAATTAATGGAATTAAACAATCGTTATTACACAGGACGTGCATTAGATAATAGAATTGGCGGGTTTATGATTGCAGAAGTTGCAAGATTATTAAAACAAAATAAAGATAAATTACCTTTTGGTTTGTATATTGTAAACTCAGTACAAGAAGAAGTGGGTTTAAACGGGGCTCAAATGATAGCGCGTAGAATAAAGCCTAATGTTGCAATAGTTACAGATGTTTGTCATGATACCAACACGCCAATGATGAATAAAATTAGTAGCGGTGATTTAAGTTGTGGAAAAGGCCCTGTATTAAGTTATGCGCCAGCAGTACAAAATAATTTACTTAAATTAATTATTGAAAATGCAAATAAAAATAAAATTCATTTTCAGCGTTTAGCTGCAGCGCGTAGTACTGGTACAGATACAGATGCATTTGCATATAGTACAGATGGCATTGCTTCAGCACTAATTTCATTACCTTTACGATACATGCATACAACTGTTGAAAGCGTTGATAAGCAAGATGTAGAAGATGTTATTCAATTAATTTATCATTCTGTTAAATCAATTAAAAACAATCAAGATTTTAGATACATTAAATAATTTTAAAATAAAAAATGCCAATTCTAGGTTCTATAATTAAAGGTGCAATTAATATAAGGTCAAAAATACCGACTTTAAAAAGCACCTATTCTCAACAACAAAGGCAACTTAAAAAACTTATTCATAAAGCGCAATTTACAAGTTTTGGAAAAAAATATAATTTTAGTGACATGGATTTAATGTCAGATCCAGTTGAGTACTTCCAAAAAACTGTACCAATTTATGATTACCAAAGTATATTTGATAGCTGGTGGCACCGTTCATTAAAAGGTGAAAAAGATGTTTGTTGGCCAGGTAAAATTAAATATTTTGCTTTGAGTTCAGGTACAAGCGAAAGCAGCAGTAAACACATTCCTGTTACTAAAGATTTTATTAAAACAATTCATAAAGGAACACTTAAACAAATTCTTTCAACCCGAAATTTTAATTTTACTAAAGAACAGTATGAAACCGAAATTTTATTTGTTGGAGGAAGTACAAATTTAAGTTACAACGGTACTAATTTTAGTGGCGATTTAAGCGGTATTACTACAGGTACTCAACCACGTTGGTTTCAAAACTTTACTTTACCTGGTCCAGAAATAAGATCGATAGAAAACTGGGAAAAAAAATTAGATGCAATTGTAAAAAACGCAAAAAATTGGGATGTTGGTTTTATTTGTGGTGTACCTGCTTGGATACAAATTGTGTTTGAAAGAATAATAAAATATTATAATGTAAAAAACATAAATGATATTTGGCCAAATTTATCAGTTTATGTGCACGGAGGTGTAGCAATTCATCCTTATAAAGAAAGCATTAACAATTTATGCGCAAAGCCTTTAATTTATTTAGATACCTATTTAGCTAGCGAAGGATTTATTGCTTACCAAGAACGTCCAAATGATGAACAAGCAATGAAATTAATTACAGATAACAAAATGTTTCTGGAGTTTGTTCCGTTTAACGAAGATAATTTTGACTTAGAGGGAAATATAAAACCAACTGCAAAAGCATTTACTTTAAACGATGTTAGTGAAAAAGTAGAATATGCACTTTTAATTACTAACAGTTCTGGTGCTTGGCGTTATTTAATTGGAGACACTATAAGATTTACTAATGTACAACGTAGCGAAATAATTATTACTGGAAGAACTAAACATTTTTTAAGCTTGTGTGGCGAACATTTAAGTGTAGATAATATGAACCAAGCTCTTAAATTAACAACTAACGAACTAGGAATAATAAGTAACGAATATTGTGTTGTAGGCGAAAGATACCAAGGTTTATTTGCACACCATTGGTACATTGGAGTTGATAAAAATGTAGATGAAAATGTAGTTAAAGAAAGAATAGACAATCATTTAAAAAAATTAAATGATGATTATGCGGTTGAAAGACAACATGCATTAAAAGAAGTTTTAATTACAATTTTACCAAATCAAACTTTTATTGATTTTTTAGCAAGTAAAAATAAACTTGGCGGACAAAGCAAATTTCCTAGAGTATTAAAAGGAAAACACTTAAATGAATGGCTTGCCTTTTTAAATAATAAAAACAACAATTAAAATTGATAAGTTTAATAACCCAAATATTTATAATTGTTTTATTTCTCACATTTTCGTTTGGGCCAGCATTTTTTGCTTTAATAAATACAGGAATAAAACATGGTTATAAAACCGGAGCAATGCTTGCAACGGGCGTTGTGTTAAGTGACTTTTTTTTGTGCGTATTAATTATTTTACTTGTACATTTTGGAGCAACCAATGTTATTCAAGATGATAAAACACAAAGATTTATGGGTATTTTGGCAGGTATTATTTTAATAATATTTGGTTCACTTTATTTTCGCAAACCCATTAAAAAAACAAATGATACAATAGAAATTAAAGTTCCAAGCACATTATCAATGCTACTTAAAGGTTTTTTTTTAAACTTATTAAACCCTGCAGTTTGGTTTATTTGGTTAGGTAATGTTACAGCTGTTAGTAAAAGTTTAGATTATTCAGTAATTAAAATGCTTGTGTTTTTTTCAATTACTTTAGCTTTGGTTTGGTTAGTTGAGTTAGGTAAAATTAGCGCATCGGCAAAGCTTAATAAATTTTTAACCGAAAAAATAATGATTTCAATAAATCGTTTAACAGGCATTTTATTAGTTTGTTTTGGTATTTTATTAATTTATAAACACTATTTTCAAGAATGAGTCCAGATGAATTAAATAACTTCAGAAATAAATTGTTAGAAACAACAACTTTCCCTACAGTTTATATGTTTAAATTTATTGTTAAGAGCGAAAATAGGTTAATAGCTTTAGTTGAAACGCTATTTGATGAAGATGCTGAAATACATATAAAAGAAAGTAGCAGTGGAAAATATACTAGTATAACTGCAAAGCAAGTAGTAGTTGATGTTGATAGTATTACAAACGTTTACCAAAAAGCAAACGAAATCCCCGGAATTATTTTTTTGTAAAAATGCAACACAACTTACAAAACGAATTTTTAAAAATAAAAGTTAATCTTTTTGGTGCCGAACTTTGTAGTGTAATTGATTCTAAAACCAATTATGAATACATTTGGCAAGCTGGCGATGAGTGGAAAAGACATGCGCCAATTTTATTTCCAATTGTAGGTAAATTAATTAACAACCAATTTGAGTTTAGTAATAAACTATTTAATTTACCACAACATGGTTTTGCAAGAGATTTAAATTTTACTTTAATAAGTTCCAATACTAATCAGCTTAAATTTGAATTAACCAGTAATGTAGATACTAAATTAAACTACCCTTTCGAATTTAAACTTCAAATTGTTTATACATTAGAAAATAATTGTTTAAAAATTAATTACACTGTAATTAATCAAAGTAATTCCGAAATTTATTTTAGCATTGGCGCACATCCTGCATTTAATACTACATACAATGGATGTAATTTAAATGAGTATTCATTATTAATAGATAAAACTAAACTAATATCAACTAAATTAAATAATGGGTTAATTGAAAATAAATATGAAGTTATTGAAATTCAAAATAACAAATTAAAACTTAATTCAAGTTTATTTGATAACGACGCAATTGTTCTCGAAAAAAATCAAATAAATAAAATTGAATTGCTAAATAATGCTAAAACACATTCAATAAAAATGTATTGCGAAAATTGGCCTTTTTTTGGTATTTGGACAAAACCAAACACTACTAAGTTTATTTGTTTAGAGCCTTGGTATGGCATTACAGACTGTTATTCACACAACCAACAATTTATAAATAAAAACGGAATAATAAAGTTAAATTCAAATTCAATTTTTGAGTGTGATTATTCTATTGTATTTTATACAGAATAATTAATTAAATTTGAGTAATGAAAATGTTTTATTTTATAGTTCTGTTATTATGTTTTGGTTTTCAAATTAAAGCTCAAGAAAATCAAACACAAACACAACTTAAATTAAAACAACTAATAGAAAAAAAAGCAGAATATCATAAATTAACAGGAGGCGAAACAGATGGCTACCGTATTAAAATTTATTTTGGGATTGATAGAGAAGCTGCAAAATTGATTAAAACAAAATTTTCGCAAAAGTTTAATACAATTGATAGCGATATAGATTACCAACAGCCCAATTTTGTTGTGTTGGCTGGAGCTTTTAAATCTAAATTGGAAGCAACCGAGCAATTAAAAAAAATTCAAATAGAATTTCCTCAAAGTTTTATTATTAAAGGAAAAATTAAAGCCAAAAGTTAAAGCACAGTTAGCTTAAATACTGCCTTTGGTGCTTTTTCTTGTTTTTTTATGTTTTATAATTCCTGGGCAACTATCACATTTGTTTTTTCCTCTAAATAAAAAACAGCCTTGTGTAATTGTTGTAAAAAAGCCAAAAATTAAAAATAAGAATACAATTTTTTTAAACATAACTATTTCTCAAATATAATAAAATACAAGCCTAGTTGTTACAACAAAAATGAAATACTTTTACAAACCAAAATTAAAACCAATTTGCACTAATGGGTTTGAGTAAACTGAGTTTTGATTAGCATAAACATTGTACAAAATAGAAAAAACTACACCACTTCTATCGCCAAATTTTTGCATGTACCCCCCTCCAAAAAAACCATAAGGTTGCCACACTCTTTTATATGGGGAATTTATGTTTAAGTAATTTTGCTGACTTAATAATTCGTATTGAACTTGACCAAAAAAGTTTGGAGTTAAAAAGTATCTAGAATAAGCAAAAGGACCATAAACTCCCTGCCTATATACTATGCCCCCAATTCTTTGACTTGTGTAAATGCCTGTAGCGCCAGCTGCAACTGATAGCTTTTCGCTTACTCTGTAGCCAACATGAGGGTTACCTGCCACATAAAAGGCATAACTCGAAAAAACTGGAGTAATCATTCCTCCAAAAAAAAACTTTTTTTCCCATTCGTTGTTTTTAGTTTTTGTTTTGTGTTGAGCGTTTACTTTTGCAGTATCGCCAGTGTATACATTGTCTGTTTGACCATATGATAAATAGCATGAAAAAACTAATAATATAAACAGTTTAAATGAAGTCATTTATTATATTTGTACTTCAAATTTACATAAAATGTTGGTAGTAATAACAGGCGCATCAAAAGGAATTGGTTTTGAATTGGTAAAACAATTTTCAAGCAATTCTGATTTCCTTATCATTGCTATTTCGAGAAACACAAAAAGTATTGAAAACTATATTAACACTTTTAATACAACAAATATTTTATCTGTAAAAGCTGATATAACTAAAGAAAAATCTCTTTTGAATTTAAAAAATTTAATTAAAAACCTTAAAAAACCTGTATTTGCTCTAATTAATAATGCGGGTTTAATTTTAAATAAAGATTTTTTAAAAATTAAAAAAGTAGAAATAGAAAATGTTTACGCAACTAATTTAATTGCCCCATTTCTTTTAACACAAACACTTGTGCCTTTTATGGGAAAAACTAATAAAAGTCATGTGGTTAATATTAGTAGCATGGGCGGTTTTCAAGGAAGCTCAAAGTTCGCAGGGTTAAGTGCATACAGTAGTAGCAAATCTGCACTGAGTGGGTTAACAGAATGTTTAGCCGAAGAATTAAAAACAAAAAATATTTCTGTAAATTGTTTAGCAATTGGTGCTGTGCAAACCGAAATGTTAGCAAAGGCATTTCCAGGCTATAAAACACCATTATTACCAAATGAAATGGCCACTTTTATTTATAATTTTACATGCACAGGACATCATTTTTTTAATGGCAAAATTTTACCAGTATCATCAACAACACCTTAATTAATATATGAAATACTTAATTATTTTTTTATCAATAATACAACTACAATTAATTGCACAAAAAAAGTTTAAAGTGGAATTAGAATTTAGATATAAGCAACCCTATTGTGGTAATGCAAAACCCACTCCTAAACAATACGAAGCTGCTACAATAGAACGCCCATTAGATAAACAAACATTTTACATTTTTCAAAATAATAAATGTGTAGATACTTTAATTACAAACGATAGTGGTAAGGTTGTTGTAAAATATCTACCTGGCGAATATTTTTTATTTGAACCTTGGAAAGTATTAAAAAAAACACCAGATGGTTCTCCAATTACAGATTTTCATAAAACTTGTTTAGTTAAAGAGTGGGCAAAGCCTAATTACAAACTAACAATTAAAGAAGATGATTTTACATTAGATTATTACGAAATAAGCGCAAGCAGATGCTCTAATCAATTAGCTTGTTTACGAGTTAGGCATTTGCCTAAATTAATTAAACGGTAATTGTAATGAAAACAATAATATTAACCTTTTTTACTTTGTTTTGTTTAGGAGGTGAAATATTTTCTCAAACTTTAAATCAAACAATAAAAGGTACTGTACTTGATAAACAAAGTCAGTATCCTTTACCTGGTGCTGTAATACAAGTATTAAATACAAAACCAATTTTAAATGCAACTACAAATGATAATGGTGAGTTTAAAATTACAAATGTGCCAATTGGAAGATGGCAAATTAAAATCCAATTAATTGGGTATAAAGAAAAGTATCAAATTGTAGTATTAAATTCAGGTAAAGAAAACATAAATGTTTATGAGTTAGAAGAAAATGTAATTCAGGGAACAGAAGTTGAAGTTGTTGCAGAGCAAGATAAAACAGCAACAAACAATAAAATGAGTACTGTTAGTTCAAGAGTTTTTAGTGCCGAAGAAGCTGCTCGATATGCAGGAAGTAGAAATGACCCGGCAAGAATGGCTGCAAATTTTGCTGGTGTAAGTGGAGCAAACGATAGTAGAAATGATATTATAATTAGAGGAAATTCGCCATTAGGAATTTTATGGCGATTAAATGGGTTAGATATCCCTAATCCAAATCATTTTGGAAACTCTGGTAGCACTGGAGGCCCCGTAAGTATTTTAAATAATAACACATTAGCAAATAGCGATTTTATGACTGGTGCTTTTGCAGCAGATTACGGTAACGCAACAGCTGGCGTTTTTGATTTAAAAATGCGACAAGGGAATACTGAAAAATTTGAATTTTTAGGTCAAGTTGGCTTTAATGGTTTTGAATTGGGCGCAGAAGGCCCTTTTAATAAAAAGAAAAATTCATCATTTTTGATAAATTATAGATATTCTACTTTATCTATTTTTAAAGCTTTAAATATTGATTTTGGAACCGGAGATGCAATCCCTCAATATCAAGATGTTACTTTTAAAACAGATTTTCAAACAAAAAAAATTGGTAAAATTTCTTTTTGGGGAATTGGTGGCACAAGTTACATTGCTTTGTTAGAAAGTAATAAATCTAAGGATAACGATTTGTTTGGCTTTAGCGCAAGAGATACCTATTTTAAATCTTATGTTGGGGCAAGTGGAATTACTCATACCTATTTATTAAAAAATAATGCATACGTAAAAACAAATATTGGTATAAGTGGTACATATAATCATATTTTAGTCGATAGACTTGACACTTCTTTTAAAACTCCAAAAAACTTAAAGCCAGAATACAGACAAAAAACGCAAACCATTAAATATTCTTTTAACACTACTTATAATAAAAAATTTAATTCGCGTAATTTTTTAAATCTTGGAATTTATACAGATGTTTTTAATACTTTGTTTGTAGATAGTATTGATTATTTATTTGGTACTAAAACATTTATTACACTTAGAAATTACAATGGTGTAACTAGTTTATCAAGAGCGTTTATTCAATGGCAACATAAATTTAATGATAAACTCACTTTAAATACTGGTGTTAGTAATCAGTTTTTTTTCTTAAATAATAGCAATGCTATTGAACCACGTTTAGGTTTAAAATACAATATAAATCAAAAACAAAGTTTAAGTTTAGGAGCAGGAATGCATTCACAATTACAACCTATTTATATTTATTTTGCAAGCGATAGTATAAATGGACAAAGAGTAGAAACCAATAAAAATTTAGATTTTACAAGAGCTGCTCATGCAATAGTTGCTTATGATATAAATTTTGCTCAAAATTTTAGATTAAAAACTGAGTTTTATTATCAATATATTTTTAATGCTCCAGTTAAAAATACACCAGATTATTTTTCTGTTTTAAATCTTGGTGCAGATTTTACAAGTCCTAATATTACTAATTTAGTAAGTAAAGGAACGGGTTATAATTACGGCTTAGAAATAACATTAGAAAAATTTTACAGTAAAGGATATTATTTTTTATTTACCACAAGTTTATTTGAAAGTAAATATAAAGGAAGCGACAATGTTTTAAGAAATACTGCATTTAATGGTAATTATGTTTTTAATTTACTTGGAGGAAAAGAGTTTAAATTAAACGACAAATACATTTTAATTATTGATGTTCGTTCAACCTATGCTGGAGGTAAACGTTATGTGCCAATAAATTTAAACGCAAGTATTTTGGCTAAAGATGAAATTAGAGATGGTACTCATGCCTATGAAAACAAATACCCCGATTATTTTAGAATTGACGTAAAGCCAGGGTTTAGACTTAATTTTAAAAACACAACGCATGAGTTTAGCGTTGATGTTCAAAATTTAACGCAAAATAATAATGTGTTTCAGCAAGTTTATGATATTAATTCACAAAAAATAAATACAACCTATCAACTTAAATTTTTTGTATTGCCACAGTATAGAATTTTATTTTAAATCTAGTTCAAAGTTTAATGTATTTACATTTTTAACTTTATCTTCAATTTCTAATTTAAATTTAACATTGCCTGTTGGGGTTTCACCATCAATTGTGTAATTAAGTAAATCATTTTTTGCGTCATATTCGGCCAAAGCCCATTTATCATTAATATACAAATTGTATTTCCCTATACCACTTTCATCGTCTGTAATTTTAAAATCAATTGAATTAATATTTTTTTGTGTTTTTGTTTTAGTAACTCTATAAAGTAGTTTTATTTTAGGTTTAATCGTATCAACATTTAATTGAAACCAACCAAAATTTTTAACTGAATAAAATATAGAATCGTTTACATTTATAGGAATAAAAGTATTAACCCCACTGTTTAAAATTAATTTATTTTTAACAGATAGGTATTTTTTAGGAACTTCAAATCCTACAATACTTGTTGATTTTAAATTAGCTTCGCTTGGTAAAATTATTAATTTCCCACTTCTTTCAATTGTATTTTCAAAAATTAAATTTGTGCTTTTATATAATGTGTTTGCTGGTATAAATATTTGTAGTTTATTTTTTAAGATTAAAAAATCTTTTGTACAATCTACAAAATCGTTACTTTTAATTGTAGGGGGCAAATAAGGCGCCAGCTTTTTAGCTTTTATCCAAAATTTTAAAACCGATTGATTATATGCTTCATCACTAACTGTTAAGGTTATTTCATGAACAAGTGTATCGGTTAGTATAATTCTTCCTTTTCTAAAATAGGTAGAATACATTTCTTTAGGAAATAAGGTAGGTATAAAACAACGTTGGTATTTTTGTTTTTCAATTACTTCGCTAAACTCATTAACATACCTTTGATCTGCAAATGAAATATTGTTTAATTCATGATTATAAATTAATTTATTGTCAAGTGTTACAGATGCAGCAAATATGTTATTAATACTTCCTTTATCTCGCATTAAATCAAAGCCACTAAAACCTAAACCTAAAATATTATATTTTAAACTAATGGTGTCTTTGTATAATCGTAATAAATTATTTTTATCAGTTTTAATTTTTAATGTTGCTAAAACATGAGGCATTGTTGTATCTGCTAAATTATATATTGCAATTGCATTTAATTTAGGTTTAACAGTATCGTTTATTTTAAAATAATTTAAAACATTTGCAGGTACTTCAGTTTTTTCGTTACGTAATTCAAAATGGAGGTGCGGCCCTGTTGAATTTCCTGTGTTGCCAGAAAAGCCAATCATTTCTTTATTAGTTATATTTATTGTGTTTGGATTTAAGTTAAAATCAATTTCAAAACTTTTTAATTCGTATTGTTTTTTTAAAACAAGTTCTGCAATTAATTTATTATATGAGTTTAAATGAGCATACACACTAACTATCCCATTTGGATGTGTAATGTATATACTTTTGCCATATCCAGTAGCACTAACTTTAATTCTAGATACATAACCAGATGCAGTTGCGTAAATGGGTTTATTTATTTTACCACCAGTTGAAAAATCTATCCCTGCATGAAAATGATTTGGTCTTAACTCACCATAATTCCCAGTAATTATAATTGGGCTATCTAAAGGCCACGAAAAATTTTGACCTTTATTAATTGAAACTATTATTAAAAATAATAAAACTATTTTATTCCTTATTTTCACTTAATGTTTTCGAATTAAAATTAAAAAATAAATTAGTGAAGAAACAGAAAAAAAGTACACCAGCCGCTGATTGAAGCATGCTTTCGGTTAAAAAATTTAAAATTATAAGTAAACTTAAAACAAATAAAATAAAATTAGTTTTAATAGTTTTATATAAACCAAACATTAAAAGCACTAACAAAGGTAATACCCCTAATATGCCTAAACCAATTCCTGTTTGAAAAAACTGATTATGCGCATTTAATTTATGGTCTAACGCACCTGTTAATCCATATTTTGCATAATAATGATATAAAGTATCATTTGCATTTCCTACACCAACGCCTATAAAAAAATTAGTTTTAATTATATCTAAACATTGTTCCCAAATTAATACTCTTACTTCTGAACTTTCGCTTGACTGTTTGTTGAGTTGATTAATATTTAAATGGATTAAATTATCAAACCTTGCATAAACTGCAGGTACAAATTTTAGTGTGGCTAATAACAAAACTACCAATGATGCAAAAATTATTAAACCTTTAGTTAAAGTTAATTTGCCTTTAAATTTTGTAAAACCAATAAAACCATATACTAATATTAAACATAAAATGCCAATTTTTGATGCACATAAAAGAATGCAAACTGTAAAAAGTACTCCCATTATTTTTGAAAAATTAAGAAGTGAACGAGCAGACTTGAACCAAATTGGGTAATATAAATTTATAATTAATAACGCTAAGCATAAATACAACGAAAAATAGGCTGTATGCATAAAATAAGAAAAATCGGAGTAGGTTAAATAGTTTGTTTGACCATTAACTGCAAAATAAATCCCTCTACATAAAAGTATAATACAAGCAAAAAAACTCCCAGATACAAAACCAACAATAATGCGTTGAATAATTATAAATGGATATTCAAAACAAAAAAATAAATAAGGCATTATAGCAAAGCTTAATTTTATTTCAATGCTATTCCATTTTTCAACTCCATCAAAAGCTATAGCAGATATTAGTGTGTAAATAAAAAAAAACAAACTAAGTATAAATTGTGGTTTTTTAATTCCGGAAATTAATTTTTCTTTTTTTAAATTAAAAAAAGATAAAGCCAACCAACCAATTATAATATAAGATAGAGCATAGCCGCCAAAAGGCAAACAAAAAGCGAGTAACGTTGGAAAAAAATAAAATAATATTTGTTTTCTTTTCAAATTATTTTTTTTGAATTAAATAAAAGTAGTAAAAACAAAAAACCGCAGAGTATTAATCTGCGGTTTTTATTAGTTAAAGTTTGTTTAAAATTTCTTTTCTAATTTTTCACTTCCTTCTCTAAAATTCACTTTCATTTCAACCCTTCTGTTTTTTTGTCTTCCTGCTTCTGTATTATTATCTGCAATAGGAACAGTTGAGCCAAACCACTCTGTGGCAATATTATCAACTGGCACACCTTTTTTAACTAAGTAAGCTTTAACTGCTTTACTGCGTTTTTCAGATAATTTCATGTTTTTTGCAGCATCACCTTGGTTATCTGTATGTCCACTTAATTTTAATTTCCAATCTGTTTTATGTTCAACCATTAATTTAGCTAAATCATTTAATGATGCATATGATACTTTTTTAATAATATCCTTGCCTGTAGCAAATTCTAAACTTTCAAAAGCTTTTTCTAAAATTTTCTTTTCAGCTTCTTTCATTGGTGGAGGAGGTGGGCAACCTTTTAACTCAACTAAACCTGGTGTAGTTGGGCAAGCATCGTCCTTATCAAACACTCCATCTTTATCTGTATCAGGATATGGGCAACCTTTATTTTCAACTGGGCCTTTAACATCAGGGCAAGCATCGTCTTTATCTAAAACAGTATCTCCATCTTTATCAGGGCAACCTTTGTATTCTTTTGGACCAAATAAATCTGGACAAGCATCTAGTTTATCAGGTGTTCCATCGCCATCTTTATCAGGGCAACCCATAAATTCAACTAAACCTGCGTCATCAGGGCACTCGTCGTCTTTATCAATAATTTTATCACCGTCTTTATCAGGACATCCTTTAAATTCTTTTAAGCCTGGCACATCTACGCAAGCATCTTCAGAATCTGTAACTCCGTCTCCATCTTTATCAGGGCAACCTTGTAATTCTTTTACACCTGCAACATCAGGGCACTTATCATCTTTATCTTGTATATGATCTCCATCTTTATCAGGGCAACCCATAAATTCCCAAACTCCTGGTACATCAACACACAAATCTTTTTTGTTACTAATTCCATCTTTATCTTTGTCTTTAGGTTTACCGTAAGGTATAGGAACTTTAAGCATGGTATAAAAATCAACACCATACATATCTTTAGAAACTAAACCAAGTAAGTTATTTACACCTAAAACCAATGGGCCTAATCTAACCATAGAACCTAACATTAAATCTTCGTGTCTTACAGAAGCTATAGAGCCCCAGCTAATAGGAACAGATACACCAAACCATTTATGATCAAAACGTGGAGTTAAACTAATAAGAGAATATTCAGTAACTTTTGTTGCTTTATTTTTATAAAAATTACCAGCATTAACCATAAAGTTTACATAAAATGGTTTCCAAATATGGTAATCAGCATTTGCATTTATTGTAGTTGGTAACATCATTCTAAAATCATCACCCTCTCTTTTGCTAGGAAACATATTTAACATTAATGTATCAAATCCTCCAACAGAGTTAACTTTAACATCTTTTACATTCCAATATCCAATATCTGCTTGAAAATTATTAGCTAACGTCCCTAATTTATATCTTATACTTCCAATGTCATTAACTGCTAAACTTAGTTTTAATTTATATTTATTTTGATCATTTCTCCATAAACCTTTTTCGCCATCCATATCGTATTTGTATTTTTCAAAATCGGGCCTCCACTCATAAACCATGCCCACATCAAACCCAACACCAGGGTAAGATTTAAATTGATATTTAATATTGTTTTGGTTTGTAAAATCTACATTATCGCTATGGCCATATTGAACATGTGATTGAAATAATGAAAGGGTTGTATCTGCTATAAATTCGTATTTTAAATTATCAACAAAAAAATAGGCTGCACCTAAACCTTGCAATAATTTTACTGTTGCTCCTGCTTTTAAAAAATGCGCACCGTCTTGTTTTAACACTCTTCCATAAGTTAAACCATATTCTGCCCAAGCCATTTCTTGAATACTTAAACGTTTATTTTCTAATTTTTGAATAAATAAACTTGGGTAATTAAATTCTTGAAAAGCAAGGGTTGCTAAATCTTGAGAAATACCATCAACATTTAAGTAATTTCTTATACTCCAAGTAAACGCAATGGAGTTTTTATTATTAATGTTTACCATAAACGAAGGCATAGTAACCCTAGTTTTAGAATAAACAGTTTTATCTCCTTTAGAGTTTACGATTCTAAAATTATTTCGCCAATAATCAGGCGAATTTTTATCGTAATTATCCCACGATGCAGGCATTTTTATGTTTGAGGGGTCAGTAAGTTTTCCTTCGTATTTTAAAGCAGAGCGTTTAACCGAAACATAATTATTTTCGGCAATAAAGTTAATTCCACCAAGTACTAAATCAAACTTCATTCTATTATCAGCAATATTTGCCGGATTAGAGTATATGCTTGATACTCCTGCATAATTAGAACTTTGTAAACCAAGATAATCTTGAGCGTTTATGCTTTTAGAATAAATTAGTAAAATTAAAAAGAAATGTAAAAAAATATTTTTCATATTTACACTATAGGTTAATAACCAAAAGTATTAAAAATTTCAATTACTTAATTAGGAAAATACTGTATCTTTATAGGCTATTTTAAATTGTTAAAATGTTAGACAAACTCGAAGAAATAAAAAGAAGATACCAAGATGTCGAATTAAAATTATCTGATCCTGCGACAGTTTCAGATATGAAGTTATTTAAAAAATTAAATATTGAGTACAAAGAATTAGGCGAAGTTGTTGAGTTAATTAACGATTATAAAAAAACATTAAGCAATATAGAAAGTGCAAAAGAAGTTTTAGCTAACGAAAAAGATAAAGATTTTTTAGAAATGGCTAAAATAGAATTGGAGGAAAACAGAGAAAAAGAAAATAAATTAACCGAAGAAATTCGATTAATGTTAATTCCGAAAGACCCTGAAGATTCTAAAAACTGTGTAATGGAACTACGTGCAGGAACAGGTGGCGATGAAGCCAGTATTTTTGCAGGTAATTTATTTGAAATGTATAGCCGTTTTTGTGAAAACAAAAACTATAAAATTGAAGTAGTAGATAGTAACCCAGGCACAATGGGCGGTTATAAAGAAATTATTTTTAACGTAATTGCGCCAGGAGCTTATGGCGTTTTAAAATTTGAAAGTGGCGTACACCGTGTACAACGTGTGCCTGCTACAGAAACCCAAGGTCGAGTTCATACAAGTGCTGCAACAGTTGTTGTATTACCCGAAGCCGAAGAATTTGATGTTGAATTAAAAGAAAGCGATATAGAAATGCAAACCGCCCGAAGCGGTGGAGCAGGTGGACAAAATGTAAATAAAGTAGAAAGTAAAGTTATTTTAACACATAAACCAAGTGGAATGGTTGTGATGTGCCAAACTGAGCGTAACCAGCTTGGTAATAGAGAAAAAGCAATGCAAATGTTACGTAGTAAGTTATACGATATTGAATATCAAAAGCGTTTAGAAGAAGTAAGTAAGCGTCGTAAAACTATGGTAACTACAGGAGATAGAAGCGCAAAAATTAGAACGTATAATTACCCTCAAAATAGAATTACTGATCATAGAATTAATGAAACTTTATACGATTTAGAAAACTTTGTAAATGGCGACATTCAAGAAATGATTGATAAGTTACAATTTGCCGAAAATGCTGAGCGACTAAAAGAAGGGGGATTATAATTTTATTTAGATTAATTCTAAAAAATATTATAACTTTGTAAATTGAATGGCAGCAATAATTGTAACTGAAAATACTGAATTAATGCAAAGGGTAATTGATGAAATTAAAACTTGCTATGACCCAGAAATACCAGTTGATGTATGGGAACTCGGTTTGATTTATGAACTACATTTAAATGCAGAGAATAATTTAAAAATTGTTATGACATTAACCTCACCTAACTGTCCTGCGGCAGAAACATTACCCGCAGAAGTTGAAGGTAAATGTAAATTATTACAAGGTATAAGTTCAACCGAATTAGTTTTAACTTTTGAACCCAGTTGGACAAAAGAAATGATGAGCGAGGTAGCTCAACTTGAACTTGGATTTATGTGAAAAATGCAAGAAGAAATTGTAAATAAAGTAAGTAATAGTGGCATTGTAACTATTGATTTAGAAGAATTTTATACCAAAGGAGAAAGAGTTCTTTTTGATATAAAACCTTTATTATTTAATGAGTTAATTTTAAAAGAAAAAGATTTTAGAGAATATATTAAAAATACAGACTGGAGCAGTTATAAAAATAAATTTGTTGCACTTACTTGTACCGCAGATGCAATAGTTCCTACTTGGGCATATATGCTGTTAACCATTGCCCTGCAACCTTTTGCCTGTAAAATTATATTTGGTGATTTACAAACATTAGAAACACTTTTATTTGCAGATAAGTTGGCTGGTATAGAAGTTAACGAATTTAAAGATGCGCGCATAGTTATTAAAGGTTGTGGCGATGTAGATTTACCTAAAAATGCTTATGTACAATTAACAGCATTGTTACAACCACACGTTAAAAGCATTATGTATGGCGAGCCTTGCAGTACAGTGCCTTTGTATAAAAAAAATCGAATTAATTCTTGATTATTTTTTTAATGCTTGATGAAGGTCCTGATTTCAACTTCACGAAATATATTCCTTGCTTTAAATGATTAAGATTTAATGAGTTTGTTTTATTCGGTAATGAATAACTTTCAACAATTTGACCAATACAATTTATAACTACAACCTCAATTGGCAATTTAGCATTAGCATCAATAACATCTATTTTTAAATCATTTATAACTAAAGTTGGATAAATACTAAATCCTGTAGGCGTTGTATCATCCTTAATTGAATTTGTTAAGCTAATAGTAAATGTAACGGTTTTTAAAACACTATCCGTTATGCCGCAATTAGTTAAAAACTGACTACCATAATAGGCTCTGAAGTTAACTGTCCAAACCCCTACAGCTAAATTTCCAATACTCAAGGTGTCATTGATTGGAATTCCGCCTGGTAATAATCCATCGCAGTATGAACCTTTTAATTCTATAGTAGAAATCGAACTAAGAATATTATAATTGCTTGATACCTTCCAACCAATGCTTGGAGTAGTAACTCTAGTTGCAATTTTAATATTACTGCTTGTACTTGGTTGGTTTGGCAATACTGTTGGATTTTGAACACTAACGAATGTTTGAGCTATTAAATCAAAATTTAACATGAAAACCAAAATAAAAAAAATCAAAAACCTCGAAAACAAAATCATAAATTATTTTTTTATTACTTTAATAGTTTTTCGACTTACCTCATCATCAACAATACTCAAAAAATAAACTCCAGAAGGTAAATTTTGAATATCCATTTTATGTTGGTAATTACCAGGAACAATATTTCTATTCTCCACCATAAGAGTCTTACCAATTATATCTCGCAAGATTAATTGAACCTTTGCGGACTTATTACAAAAAAAGTCAACGTAAAGAATATCACCTGTAGGATTTGGAAAAGATTGAAGTTCGAAAATTGTATTATCTAGTTCCTTAACACTCATAACACCAGTAGGATCAAAAATATAAAGAGAAGCAGCTGCATTTACCCCAGTATTATCTGCAGGGTAAAATTTATTATGTAATGTAGAATAATGGAAATAAGTTCTTAAAACAACTTGACTTTGGCTGAAAGATACAACTTCGCAATAATAAGGACGATCTACCCTTATTGTACTTGAGTCCCTGTTTCCAACACACTCCTTAGTATGTGGCCAAACTGCTATCAAACTTTGAGTAGGTGATAAAGAAAAGTTTAATGTAGTGGTTTGTTCATAAACAATTGTGTTATGCGTCCCTTGAGGCACCCCTTGTAATTGAGGCCAATTTCGCACCACATTAACTGCAATTGGAGTAGATGTTTTAACTCCTGTTGCAAAATGCGTTAAGTCTATATGTTTTATAGTGTAAAAACCTTTCTTTATTTTAGCTAATGCTCTTCCAATATTAATTCTTCCCCATCCAGTTGCTTCGTCGTAGCCTACGGTTTCAGAATAAGTACCAGTGGTTATATCAGTTGCTGTTCGTTGTAAAATATACTCACAATCTTCTCCAGCAATATTGTCCCAAGAAGGGCTTGTAGTATTTATGTATCCCATCATCAATGCAGCAGCTCCAGCAGCATGAGGTGCAGCAACAGAAGTGCCACTTCTTCGAGAATAACTGTTGGCAGGATTAAGAGTTTTTACAAGAGAATCCGTTCCGGGTGCAATAAAATCAATATTAGAACCACGAGAAGAAAGATTTGAACAATTAGTGCCAAGAACACAATAATTCCCATCTGTTCCTGATGAACCAACTGCCATAACTATTTCGTCACTAATGTCTGCTGGGAAAATAATAGTTACTGCATTAAAATTACCTTTAGCAGCAGCCATTGCTACTCCATGTTTGTTAGCTAAATTCAATTGTTCGGTTTCCGGCCAATATAAATTAAATGGATTTTGAGCCCCACCAGTACCGATGCTAAAATTTAAAACATTTAGGCCATTTCCGCCAACGCTTGGACTAGTGACTTCGGTATAAATTCCATTAATAATATGATTAGTGTAACATGAACCAAAAGAACATACTTTGCAATCATGCATAGTTACTCCTTGTTTACCTATAGAAGCATCTCCTCCTGCTATACCAGCCATCCCTATGCCATTATTTCTTACGGCGCCTATTACCCCTGAAACTGCAGTCCCGTGATTTCCATCGTCTTGATTTGATAAACTTGAATTATTGAAATAATCGAACCCGCCAGTGTTAGCACCAGAATAATCTGAATGATTAAACTCTATTCCGGAGTCGAAAACACCAACTTTAATGAAATTCTCCCCTGTTGTAAATGCCCAGGCTGAATCTACATTTGTGCTTGAATTTGGATATAAAGGAAACTGTTTTAAGCTATGTTGTAAAGGAAATTCAGGATCGTTTGAGGCTAATCGGTAAACTCTATTGTAATTTGAGCTGACAATATGGTTACTAATTCCATTAAGTTCACTAATAATAGTGTTTAACTTTACACACTCAGGAAAACGAATTAATAAACTACTAAATACTGGTGGTAACTTAACCGGATTGCCCATTCTAGAAATGGAGACTGTATCATTAGTTGTTGCATTATAAAAAATCTTTCTTGTCTCAAGGTCTGCTGATCTAAAAACACAATCTTTATTCAAGACTGAGTCCATTCTATTGCAAACTGTGGTACTCAAAAAATCACTTAGAATCCCAAACTTAAAACCTTTATCATTAATTTTTGGAAGATTTAAGTCGTTCACATTAAACCTAATAATTAATTCATTTTGTGAAACTTCTTCAGTTGGACTAATAAAGACAGGGGTTTGATTAAAATCTTTGTATTCATATTTAATTGTTATATTTTGATCTATAGTTCCATTAAATGTTTTCCCACTTACAATAAAAAAATTATTGTCAACTAGTAAATCTAATAGTTCGTCTTTTAAATTGCTAATGCCATTATAAACAGTTTCCAAAGTTTGCTTTCCATTATTATCGAAACGTAAGACCGCAATATCCTTATTATTATTTTTCGTGAAATTCCCCCCAACAAAAATTTCATTTGCGCTTTTATATTGCAATTTGATTCCTTCGGCATCACTGTTATTAAATAATGGTTGTTTTTTCGTTTGATAGATAACATTACCCAAATTATCATATTTCAATAAGAGCAATTCTTTTGTAAGATTGGTTCTTGTTAAATAACCTGTAACATATACATTTCCAGATGGGTCAACAACAATATCATTCCCTTGATCACTTTTGCCATAACCATCCAATGTTTTCACCCAAATTAAATTCATGTTTTGATCATATTTAATGGTTTGGATATCAAAATCAATTCCATTACTGCTTGTGCTGCCTGTTATGTAAATATTACCAAAAGCATCTTTAGTTTGAGCTGTCACAACATCCTTTGCATTCCCTGTATTCGCTTGTCTTTGAACCTGTAATTGTGTTCCTGTTGTTGAATTATATTTTACACTTGTAAAATCCATATTACTATTAAAGGAATTAGACGAACTGCTTCCACTAACAACTACATTTCCAGAATTATCAAGGCAAATTCCTGTCGGAATATCAATTCCGTTGCTAAAATTGTATCTAGAAAGAAGCCCATAGTTGCGTTCCGTTTGAATTAAACTTAATAGTCACATAATCTATTTGTTGAAAAAAACCTCCAACACTTGCTCCAGTAACATAAATATTGTTTGCGGCATCTACAACTAGTGAAGAAGCAACGTCATAACTGTTGCCCGGTCCATTATAATATTTGACCCAAATGGGTATACCACCTGATGGTGCGTATTTAATTACAGTGATATCCTGACCATTTATCCCTCCAGTGTTTGTACTTCCAACCACAATAATATTCCCGGCATTATCTCTTGCATTGGCAGTGCTAAACGCTTTATTAACCCCTGCATTATGTTGTTGACTCCACTGTACTGCTATATTTCCATTTAAACAAGTGGTTTTAATATCGTTTTGAGTTGAGGAAACTTTGTTATTTGTACTAACAACGTATGTGTTGGGAGCAGCCTTAACAATAGGTGCCAAATTAGCGGTATCAGTGGCACTTGTTATCGTCTCATTCAATTTATTGACTAATCCATAGCTTGTTGTTTGAGATTTTAATAAAAAATTAGTTAGAACTAATGTTGTTGTTAATTTAATAATAGATTTCATAATGTTTAAAGTTTGGGCGTATTATTCTTAAGTTCAAATCAAGGTAACCGCGAAGCACCCACAATACGAACAATAAAAACATACGCCCTTTCGGGCGTTTTTTTACTTTAATCGTATTGTATTTGGAAGTCAAAAAATTCGCGGTTTTTTGATTTAGATTTAAGCTAAAAACGCTATTGATATGTGATTTTTTTATTTCTTTTTCTTGATATACATTTTGTTAAGTCAAATATAACACAAATTACTTAATAGACAAATTTTAGTTCAAAATTATGTATTGATTACATAAAATTACTTGAAAAACATTACTAAAAACAGAGAATATATTGAGGGTTAAAAAGAAGTTAATCACTTCCTTAATTCAAAATTTTGACCCAAGTAAACCTTTCTTACTTGCTCATCATTAGCTAAATCTTCGGCAGTTCCACTTTTAATAACGCTACCGGAGTATAGTAAATATGCTCTATCTGTAATACTAAGCGTTTCATGAACGTTATGATCGGTTATTAAAATTCCAATATTTTTTTCTTTTAATTTTCTTACCACTGTTTGAATGTCTTCAACCGCAATGGGGTCAACACCTGCAAAGGGCTCATCTAACAAAATAAATTTAGGACTAGTTGCTAAAGCTCTAGCAATTTCTGTTCGTCTTCTTTCGCCCCCGCTTAACTGATCGCCTAAGTTTTTTCTTACATGGTGTAATGCAAACTCATCTAGCAAACTTTCTACTTTTAAGTTTTGTTCTTTTGCAGTTAATTTGGTCATTTGTAAAACGGCCTTTAAATTATCTTCAATACTTAATTTTCTAAAAACAGATGCTTCTTGCGGTAAATAACCTACTCCTAATTGCGCTCGTTTATACATAGGTTCATGAGTTATTTCTTTATCATCTAAAAAAATTTTCCCACTGTTTGGTTTAACCATTCCAACAATCATGTAAAAAGATGTGGTTTTACCCGCGCCATTTGGGCCAAGTAAACCAACAATTTCACCTTGTTTAACCTCAATGCTTACGTTATTAGCAACAGTTCTTGTTTTGTAACGTTTTACTAAATTTTCACCACGCAAAATCATTGTTTAAATTTACAGTATTCATTTTTAATTTTATTTGTAATTAACAAATATTTACGCATCTTTATTTAAAATATATTAATATTTTATAATGTTAAAACAAATTATAACTTTTCTATTAATATGTGCTTTTAATATATGCTTTACTCAAAACGCATTTATTCCAGAGCCAACTTTAAAAGTTGTAAGCGACTTTGAAAACCTATTAACAAACGATGAAATTGAAAACATTGCATTTGAAATAAAAAAAGAATATGATGCTAATTCAAATCAATTAATGGTGATTTGTATTCCAACAAATTATTTAGGCAATTTAACCATAGAAGATTACTCACAAAAATTGTTTGAAAAGTGGCAACCCGGACAAAAAGGATTAGATAATGGTGTTTTAGTAATAATTGCAGGATCTAATATTGATGCTGTAGGCAGAAAACTAAGAATACATACAGGTTATGGCCTTGAAGGAGCTTTACCCGATTTAATTTGTGCTAAAATTGAAAGAGATATTATGGTGCCAGAACTTAAAAATGGCAACTATTATAAAGCAATTAAAAATGGTTGTTTTTCTATTTTAAATTTAATTAGTAAAGAAAATGTTGGCTATAAACCTTTAAATAAAATAAAAATTGAATCTACTAATAATAGAGTATTTGATTATGCGCAAATATTTACAGACGAGCAAAAGCAAACATTCGAAAATAATTTGAAAAAATTTTTAAATAAAAAAGGTTCAGTTGTTATAACCAAATTAGATAACAGTAATTATTCTAATTCTGTAATAATTCAAAAAAGGTACAATTCTAAATTTGATACAGCTTTATTATTAATTAATTGTAATCCAGGATACTACATAGATTCTAATGATTCACTATTAAAATTTGATCAAACAAAAAAAACATATGAAATAGTGTATTACACACATTATTCAAAATATCACAGTTATTTAAATAAACAATTATATGATGAAACCGATAAACTTACCTTAAAATTATCTACAATTGGTTTAATTGACACATGTACTTTTTTAATTAACCAAGAATATGAAGGTTTTCAAAATAATTTTAGATTTTTGTTATATGTAATATCAATTTTAATTGGATTATGTATATTGCTTTATATTATTTATAAAGTAACAAAACCAACAAAACAAAATAATGTTGTAAATAATAAAATTACATTTACTAAAATACTATTAGGAATTTTATTGTCTATATCTAATACCTATGCCTACCTTAGTTTAATGACCTTCGAAATGGTTTATATTGCTTTTATAGATAGTTATCTTGAATTTAGTACTACTTACGAAGTAATTATTTTTATATTTCTTGCAACAACTCAAATAATAGGGATAGTTTTAGTTAATAAAATAAATAAAAACTGTTTTAATTCTAAATTATTTAATTGGCTACCTCAAGGAGGTGGAGGAGGAAGTGGAGGTTCAAAATATTCTTCATCTCGTTCATCAAGTAGTTCAAGTTCATCTTCATCAAGTAGTAGTTCAAGTTCTTCTTCAAATTCGGGTTATTCTGGTGGAGGCGGAAGGTCAGGCGGAGGTGGTGCAAGCAGTAATTGGTAATTATTGATTATATATTTTTGTAGTTCTATTTTTTTTATATATTTTTATATCATGAGTGAAACAGAAACAAGCACAAGAAATTTTTTCATCCTTTACAAACCAAAAGATATTGTAAGTGGAGATTTTTATTATGCTCAAGCGCATCAACCTCCTGGGTATAATCATGAAATATTTTACATGTGTACTGCAGATTGCACTGGCCATGGTGTGCCAGGTGCTTTAATGAGTATGGTGGGTATATCAAGATTAAACGAAAGTATAATTGAAAAAAACTTAATCCACCCAAACTTAATTTTAGATAATGTACGACGCGGTATTATTGATTCTTTAAACCCAGAGGGAAGCGAAGAGGAGAGTAAAGACGGTATGGATTGCGTGCTTTGCGCTTATGATTTTAAAAACTATAAATTAGAATTTGCAGCAGCAAACAATCCTTTATGGTTGGTTAGAAATGGCCAAATTACAGAATTTAAGCCTGATAAAATGCCTGTTGGTAAATATAGCGAAGAGCTAAAACCATTTACTTTACAAAAAATTGATTTACAAAAAGGAGATACAATTTACACATTTACCGATGGTTTTGCCGATCAATTTGGTGGACCAAAAGGTAAAAAATTTAAATATAAACAATTAGAAGAATTGTTATTAACCACAAGTCATTTAACATTAGATGAACAAAAAGAAAAATTAACAACAGCATTTGAACAATGGAGAGGTAATTTAGAACAAGTTGATGATGTATGTGTTATAGGTATTCGTGTGTAACAACTGCTAAAGCATATACACAAGTAATAAAATAGTTTGTATTAAAAATAATATTTTAAAAAAGCCGAGCAATTTGTTCGGCTTTTTTTGTTATTTACTCATTGTAAACTTAATAGGTATATTATAGTAAACTTTAACCGGTTGTTTATTTATGTACCCAGGTTTTTTAAACTTAGGTAATAATTCAATTACACGTTTAGCTTCTTCATCTAATCCATATCCTAATTTGTTTTGTGTAATTACATTAGTAACATTACCTTGCTCATCAACAATAAATCTTATGTAAGCTGTACCTTCTTTGCCTGCTTCTCTTGCATTATTTGGGTAAACAATTTTTGATGAAATAAATTTATATAATGCAGATAAACCTCCTTCAAATTCGGGTTGAGAATCAGCAAAAATTACTGCGTCATTATTAACTAAATTTGTTGTTGAAGTTCCACCAGATGAACCCGTATTCCCAGTTACACTTCCTGTACTATTTCCTGTTAATGTTGAGGTGCTAATGTTTTCTGAGTTTAAAGCAGTAGAGCTTGTTTCAACCGCAACAGAATCTTTAATAATTGCACCTAAACTTTGAGTGTTTGGTTGTTTTTCTGGCGAAGGAATTACTGTATTTTTTGCTTTTGGTTTTTCAATTTCAATTTCAGGCTTAATATCAACTACGGTAACAATATCTTTTGGTACAATTTGATCTAATACAACCGTATTTGTTATTTCTGTTTTATGTGTATAATAATATCCTAATGCAAATACAATTAAAAAAGTTAAACTAACAAATAATAGCGATTTAAAAACTGTTTCGCCATAGCTCGATCGTATTTCGTATGCTCCGTATGCTTTGTTTCTATTAGCAAAAATAATCTCTGTCATTTTTTGCTCATTATTTACTTGAAGTTTCATAACACTATTTTTTTAAGTTTAATAATCTATTATAAAGGTAAATTACAATTTTGCTAAATATTATAGTTAATTTAAAAGTGGTTAATTCTTATAATTACTTGGCGCTTTTTTAAATTTAAGTGGTAAAATACTTTGTTAGAAATAAACTGATTTCAGTTTAAGTAATTAATATTTTAATCAAATAATTTCTTAAATTTATTTTATAATTCCATTTATTTAAAAATGAAAAAACATATTGCTTTTTATTACTACAATTTAGCTTATTGTTAGCTTTTGGGCAGTATTCCATAAAAAAATTTAATTGGGCAGATGCCGGCTATAAAGGTGTTAAACCTGTATTTAACCAAACAATTAATATTATGAGTTATGGAGGTAATAACACAAATAGCGCAGCAAACAATTTAGCACTAACTAATGCAATTACAGCTTTAAATAACAAAGGCGGTGTTATTTATTTCCCTAAAGGGGTTTATAATTTTACAACAACAATTAATATAAATAGAGATAGTATAATTTTTAAAGGCGCAGGGCATGACAGTACACAATTAAGATTTACAATGGGGCCAGTTTTAAGTAATTGCATAAATATATTTGGTTCTCAAAATACAATAGATTCAACCTATTTTACAATTAATGGTGTACGCGATAGTAATTGGGTAAACGTTTACAATTCTACTTTATTTAATGCAAACGATTGGGTTTATGTACAATTTACTGATAATGCTTTTGTGCCAGCAAGTACATGGGCTATTGGTAGCATAGGTCAAATAATGCAAATAAAAAGTATTAATGCAAATAAAATCACATTCTATTCTCCGTTTAGGTTTAATTATTTAAAATCGTTACAAGCAAAAATTACTAAAATAACACCTCGCAAAGTTATTTCATTCGAATGTTTAGATATAAAACGAATGGAATCAACTCCTGGTCAAACTTCTTTAATTAGTTACGATAAAGCTGTACAATGTTGGTTAAATGGAATAAAAGGTGACTCTACAAATTTTGCTCATGTCGAATTAAATAGATGTTCAAACATAGAGATAACTAATTCGTATTTTCATCATGCGTATGCTTATGGTGGTGGCGGACAAGGTTATGGAACAGTTTTGCAATTTAGTAGTGGCGAATGTAAAATCGAAAACAATGTGTTTAACAATTTAAGACATTCCGTTTTATTACAAGCTGGCGCAAATGGCAATGTTATAGGCTACAATTATTCATTTAATCCCTATTGGAATGAGTCTTTTTTTCCAAATAACAGTGCAGGTGATTTGGTTTTACACGGTAATTACCCATTTGCAAATTTGTTTGAAGGGAATATAAATCAAAACACAGTTATTGATAATAGCCATGATAAAAATGGCCCTTACAATACATTTTTCAGAAACAGAAGCGAACTTTATGGTATTTTTATGAACTCCTCACCAGCAACAGATACAACGCAGTTTATAGGAAACGAAGTAACTAACAACAGCACTGGTTTATATACAATTGTAGGTAATGGTAATGTTACATATGGTAATAACATTAAAGGCGTTCTATCTCCAACTAACGCAATTAATTTTGCCGATACTAGTTTATATTTGTTTGGTGCTAATCGCCCAACCTGCTTTACAAGCGGAAATTATAATTGGCCTATTTTTAGTTTACCAAATACTTATAATACAAACACTAATGCCGCAAAAGATAGAGCCATGTTAGGAAAATACGCACAATGCGTGTGTTCTATTAATCCAGCTACAAATTTTAATCAAAGTAATTTTACATTTAATAATTTTAAAATATGGCCAAATCCTGCATCAAATAACATTAAGTTAGAAAGTAAACAAAAAATAAAAGAAGTTAATATTTATAACCTTAATGGCCAACTTGTTTTAAATAAACAATCATTTAATATTACAGAGGTTAACATTGGTAATTTAGCTAATGGTATATACATTGTTGCTATTAAAACAACAACGGGTATTTATAACTCTAAACTTATTGTAGAGTAATTAAAAATAAATTAATTCAAATCAACAGCTAATTAGTATATTAGTTAAAAATTAAACCTAAATTTGCACCGCAAAAATTACTATTATGGAAGTAAAAACCTTATCTCAAATAGATTTAACTGCTAATCCGGTTATTTCACAAATGTCTATTCATAACCACGAACAAATTTTATTTTGTAACGATAATGCTACCGGACTTAAAGCAATTATTGCAGTACACAATACCATCTTAGGCCCATCATTAGGCGGTACAAGGTTTTGGAATTACAATAATGAAACAGAAGCATTAACTGATGTGCTTCGCTTATCTCGAGGGATGACATACAAATCTAGCGTAGCAGGAATTAACTTAGGTGGTGGTAAAGCAGTTATTATTGGCGATCCTAAAAAAATAAAAAACGAAGCCTTATTAAGAAGATTTGGAAAATTTGTAAATAGTTTAGGCGGAAAATACATTACTGCAGAAGACGTAGCAATGACTAGTCGCGATATGGAAATTATTAAAATGGAAACCGATTATGTTAGCGGATTACCAGAAAACATGGGAGGTAGCGGCGATCCTAGTCCTGTTACAGCCTATGGTGTTTATGTAAGCATGAAAGCAAGTGCTCGCGAAACATGGGGAAGCGACAGTTTAAGTGGGAAAAAAGTTTTAGTTCAAGGAATTGGCCATGTGGGCGAAGTATTGGTAAGTCATTTAACAAAAGAAGGCGCAAAAGTTTTTATAAATGATATAAGCGAAGAAAGATTAAAACAAGTTTCAAATACATATAAAGCTGAGGTTGTAAGCGCAGATAAAATGTTTGATTTAGATATTGATATTTATGCCCCTTGTGCTTTAGGCGCAACAATTAATGATAATACATTACAAAAATTAAAATGTAAAGTTATTTGTGGTGCAGCCAACAATCAATTAGCTGATGAGGTTAAGCATGGCGAAGAGGTAGGAAAAAAAGGCATTTTATATGCGCCTGATTTTGTAGTTAATGCAGGAGGTATAATTAATGTGTATTATGAATTAGATGGTTATAATAGAGATAGAGCTTTAGCTCATGCCGAAAAAATTTACGATACAACGTTTAATTTATTTCAATTAGCAAAAACCGAAAAAATTGCAACTTATAAAGCAGCTAATAGATTAGGAGAACAAAGATTAGAAGCAATAGCTAGAATTAACGCAGTACTATAAATTTATGTTAAACAGAAGGTTTTTACGCATTAAAGTAATGCAGGCATTATACGGGTATTTTCAACACGAAAACGCTAATGCAAAACAGTTCGAAAAAGATATGTTTAAAAGCCTTGATAAAATCTATGAGCTTTATTTAACTATTTTAAGTTTATTAAATCATGTACATCATACTGCGCTTGTAATTATTGATGAAAATAAAAATAAAAAATTACCTACTCAACAAGATTTAAATCCAAATTTAAAATTTGTAAATAATTTTATATTACTAGAGTTGTCTAATAACAAAGCTTTTGCTGATATTTTAGAAAAAAGAAAAATAAATTGGCAAAACGATTTTGATTTAATTAGAAAACTTTTTTTTGATTTAAGAGCAAGTGATTTATATAAAAATTACATGCAAAATTCTATCAATACCATTAAAGAAGATAAACAGTTTTTAATAGATTATATAACCGAACAATTAAGCACAAACGAAGTATTATTATCCTTATTTGAAGATAAAAATTTACATTGGGCAGATGATGCATTTGTTGCTTTTAACTCAGTTGTAAGAAATTTAGATAAAACTTCAGATGCATTTTCGTTATTGCCTTTATTAAAAGATGAAAAAGATGATTTAGAATTTATGAGCGCATTGTTTAATAGAACAATAATGTATAAAGCAGATTTTAAAGAATTAATTGGTAAACACACGAAAAACTGGGAGTTAGAACGTATAGCAAACATGGACATGTTACTTATGGAAATGGCTTTAACTGAAATTATGTATATACCAACAATTCCAATTAAAGCATCGTTAAACGAATATATAGATATTAGTAAAGAATACAGTACTCCTCAAAGTAAATTATTTTTAAATGGGGTGTTAGATAATGTTGTAAACGAATTAAAGCGCGATAACAAAATCAATAAAATTGGTAAAGGATTAAAAGAAGAGTAATAGATAAATTACATTAATTAAAAAAGCCGCTTTTGCGGCTTTTTTAATTTAAAATTAGTGCCTTAAATTTTTAAGGTTTAAACTTATACACTAAAGCAACCGAATAGTGTGAGTAGTTAGATTTTGTTCCGCCTTTCCAAGCAAATTTACCTAAGCCTTGTAAATTAAGCCCAAAGCCTTCGTAAATCCAAAAATTACAACCTAAACCTAAATTGCTATTGCCTGTATGTACGTTTTTTGCCAAACTTCTCATGGTATAACCATAACCAAAAGTTAAATATGGGTCAAACCAACCTCTTTTTTTTGTCCAATGGCTCATAGCAAATTTTGCGTTTGCATCAAATCCAAAATAAGTTCCAGATTTTGTAGTTGCTACATTATCTAAAATGTTTCCAACTTTATATTGCGTGTAAGCAAGTTCTGTTTGTACGCTCCAACCTTTAACTAAATATGCTTCAGCAGTTAATCTGCTTGGGTATGGTACAAAATTCCAAGCTTTAGTTTGAAATGGGAAATTCATTTCTTTACCCCCATCAACTACAATATGGCTGCTTAAGCCCAAAGTCCAATCTGTTCGTTTTAAGCTAAAGTATTGTGCAGATAAGCCTAAGCTGCAAATAAAAAATACAATTAATAAAGTAGATTTAATTTTCATAATTTATGCAGTTAAATAATTTTTTAGTTTGAAAATCTATTTAATTTACCTAAACGACCGCATCCGGGGCCACTTTTTATTTTATAAACTAAACCAACTGAATGATGTAGGTAATTAGATGTGCCTTCAATCATCGAAAATTTAGCCATTGTTTGTAAACTAAAACCTAAGTTCTCGTAAATCCAAAAGTTAGCCCCAAGCCCCATGTTTGATGTTATTGTACTTGGGTTTGATGCTCCACTTCTTGAAGTAAAACCCATACCTAAAGCTACATAAGGGTCAAACCAATTGGTAGGCCCCATTAATTCGTTTAAATCAAATTTCGCGTTAAGATCACTTGAAAAAAATGCCCAATTTGTTTTTATCACTTCATTGTTTATGCTTTTGCCACTAGTAAATTGGTTATAAGCAAACTCAAGTTGAAAAGAAAAACCATCTTTGTAATATTTGTCAATAGTTAATCTAGATGGGTAATATAAAAAATTCCAAGCCGTACTTGGGTTAAATAAATTTTGAAATGGTTTACCATCATCATCTACAACATGTCCGCTAATTCCAAATGTCCAAGGGGTTTCAGACATAAATTTTTGAAATCCACTTTTTTTAGCAGAGCTTTTATTTTCGGTTTTAGTTTTTATTTGAGCATCAATTTTTCCACATAAAATCAATGCAAAAAAACCAAGTAAAAACAATTTAAAGTTTTTCATAATTACATTTAACTTGTTAATTAATATACAATTATACAAAAAAATGTATCATTCAAAGCAAAATACTTTTAAATAAATTAATAGATTTTAACAAATTGTAATTTTTTTATTTGCTAATTGTTTTTAAATTATTGATAATCAAACGATTACTTGTTAATAAAAGAAAAACTTATGATTTTTGAAATGTAGTTTAATATAAGCTTCAAAAATGGGTTATTTTTTACATGCAATAAAAATTAACAATATATGTTTGTAAAATACTATAATAAGTAGTAATTTTAAACTATAAAATATAGTAATTAATTAAAATAAAATATATGGGTTTAAATAAAATTGCATCAAACATTAGGTTTTTACGTCAATTGCGCGGTTTATCGCAAGAACAATTGGCCGATGAATTAAACATAACACGCTCTAGAGTTGGTGGGTACGAAGAGGCAAGAAATGAACCCCCAATAGATTTATTAATTCGTTTGTCGGAATATTTTCATGTAGCAATAGATGCTTTAATCCGTGGCGATTTAAAAAAAACCAATTTAGATGGTTTGATGAAAGTTGGTAAAAACAGGATACTTTTCCCAATTTTAATTGATAGTGAAGGAAATGACATGGTTGAATTAATACCGGTAAAAGCACAAGCAGGCTATTTAAGAGGATACTCTGACCCAGATTATATTGAACGGTTACCAAAAATGAAATTACCCTTTTTGCCAACAGGCAAGCACAGAGCATTTCCTATTAAAGGAGATAGTATGCCTCCAATAAAAGATGGATCTTTTGTTATTGGTAAACACATTGAAAAAATGGAAGATTTAAAATTGGGTAACACTTACGTTGTAGTTACTAAAGATGACGGCTTATCTTACAAACGTATTATGAATGCCACACGTAAAGAAATAGAATTGCACAGTGATAATAAAATTTACCAACCTTATAAAGTAAAAACTGAAGATGTTTTAGAACTTTGGGAATATACTTGTTGTATAAATATGGGTCAATATGGCGAAGATGAGTTAAACTTAAATAGCATTATGAATATGTTAAGAGGCTTAAAAGTTGAACTTTCTGAAATAAAAAAGGATAAAAAAAATTAACACTTATAGTTAAATAAAAAGTGAGTTTTTTTATTTTTTAAAATAAACACCAAATAATTGAGTGAGAATAGCTAATTAATGATTAAAGAATTGGTAATTTAACAATTAGGATTGTATTTTTAGGGTGTAAAATTAACCCTATGAAAAAACTTGTTTATTTAGTATTTATTTTCCTTATTTTTTCGCAAAAAACTACAGCGCAAACCAACACAAGTATAAATACTACATTACTACAAAAGCAATGGTTCGAGTGGCCAAAAGAAGAGACTAATGCAACAACATTAGTGTTCCATTTAACAGAATATAAAGTAATTGTTGGGAAAGATTATTTTGCTTTTGATCCAGGTAAATTAAATATCGCCGGCAATAACCAATACAAAGCCGAAAGTTTAAAAACTAAAAATAGCGACCCGCAGACAAGCGAGCAAGGAACTTGGCAGTTATCTAATGATAAACTAATTCTAACTTCAGAAAATAAAAGTAAAACTTACAAAATACAATCGGTAGATTCAAATAAACTAGTGTTAATAATAGAATAAACTAAACATGAAATTTAAAACTAAACTTTTAGCCTTATTTTGCTTTATAGTAAGCACTGTAAATCTTTTTAGTCAAGGCGAAACTTGGCGTTGGAACTTTGGTGCCAATGCAGCATTAAATTTTCCTGGTGGAGGAAACCCCGTTTCTACCCCAGGAAGCGCAATGAACACGTTTGAAGGTTGTGCGAGTATTGGCTTACCAAACGGAAACTTAGCATTTTACACATCAGGAGCAACAATTTGGGGAGCAAACAATGTACCAATGCCAAATGGCATGGGGTTATTTGGAAACTCATCTACAACTCAAGCGGCTATAATAGTGCCTCGCCCAGGTATGGCTAATCGTTATTATGTGTTTTGTTCAAGTTCAAATTTCTCACCAGGTACATTATCTTATTCTGAAGTTGATATGACTTTAAATGCACCTTGGGGAAATGTAATTGCTGGCGTTAAAAATATAGTTATTCAAAATAATATTTCTGAAAAATTAACAGCAGTAAGGCATTGTAATGGGATTGATGTATGGGTTATTGTACATGATTATACTAATAGTGATTATAAAGCCTTTTTAGTTACAGCAACTGGAGTTAGTTTAACGCCTGTTGTTAGTTCTGCTGGCGCACCAACTAGTGGAAATGTTGTAGGGGCTATGAAAGTATCGCCAAATGGCAAAAAAATTGCTTATTGCGCATCTAATTCACCATTTGCATTACATGTAGCTGATTTTAATAATTCAACAGGAGTAATAAATAATGTAATTAATTTAGCTGGTAATGCAGGTTTAGTGCCTATGTATGGCTTAGAATTTTCGCCTGATAGTAAAATATTATATGGAAGTAAATGGGCAAGCAGTAATCAAGTTTACCAATGGGATTTATGTCAGGCTTCCGCAGCAGGTGTTGTTGGTTCTGCATTAATGGTAGGTAGTGGAGGTAATACCCACGGTTCAATGCAACTTGGTCCTAATGGAAAAATTTATATTTGTAGAGCGGCTTCAAATCAGTTAGCTGTTATTAATAATCCTAACGTTTTGGGGGTTGGTTGTGGTTATAATCAAAATGGAGTAACATTAACCTCGGGTACTTCTCAATATGGTTTACCTACTTTTATTCAGTCTTATTTAACAGTTCCTGCAGGGCCAATAACTGCTACAATGGTTTGTTTAACAGGGCAATTTGCACCTCCTACTGGTGGTGGGACGGTTAGTGGTTGTCCATCTAGTACAGCATCTCCAACATTTACTTGGAACTTTGGCGATCCGCTTTCAGGAGCTTCTAATACTTCAACTGTAACGTATCCTACACATGTATTTACAAACCCTGGTGTTTATACTGTTACTTTATTATCAGGTAGCCCTTGTAATGTTGGTACTTCTTCAATTGTTGTAACAGCAATAAGTTGTTCTCCAAACGTTGTTGTTCCAAGTTCAAGTATTTGCCCGGGTGCTTGTGCGACATTAAGCGCTACAGCCTCTGGAGGTACTGGCCCTTATACTTACACGTGGATTCCAAATATTGGGTCTGGGGCAGGAACACATACAGTTTGTCCAACAACAACAACAACATATTCAATTATAATTGCAGATGCAATGGGAGTTACAGCAACTAACACAGCTGTTGTATTTATTAAACCAGCACCTATAATTACAATTAATAGTCCAACAGCATGTGTAAATAATTCACTTGTTTTAACGGCAACAGGCGGCACATCGTATGCTTGGTCTGGGCCAAGTAGTTTTACATCTTCGGTACAAAGTCCAACTGTATTAAATATGAGTGTTGCAACAAGCGGAAATTACTCTGTAATTGTAACAAATAATGTTAGTTGTACAAACATTGCTGTTACAACAGCTTCTGCAATTGCATTACCTGTATTGTCAATAGCAGGTTCAAATAATCTTTGTGCGCAAGGCTTAAATGGCTCTATAAATACAGCAACAATTACAGCTAGTGGCGCATCAACATATAGTTGGGTTGCACCATCAAGCGTTACTACAAGTAACCCAAATTTTTCTACCTTAACAATGACATCAAATGTTACAGTGCCTACAAATATTACTGTAACCGTAAGTGCAACTGCCGCAAGTTCGTGTAGCAATACATTAACATACCCATTAACAATACTTGCAAATCCTGTAATTACTGCGGTATCTGCAAGTATGTGTGCTCAAACTAATACAGTTATAAGTGCATCAGGCGCTATAGGATATGTTTGGAGCGGTGCATCTTTAAGTTCAAATAGTGGTGCATCTGTTACTGCAAACCCATCAGTAACAACGGTATATAGCGTATTTGGAACAAGTTTAAATTGTAATAGCGCTTCAGTTAACCCAACTGTAACAGTTTTACCTTTACCAATTTTAAATATATTACCAGCCACAGCAACAGTTTGTTCAGGCACATCTATAAATTTAACTGCATCAGGTGCTACAAATTATACTTGGAGTCCTTCATCTAGTTTAAGTTCGGCATTTGGTGCTAATGTATCTGCATCGCCAGTAGTTAATACTTTATATACGTTAATAGGCGAAGCAGCAACGTGTACAGCAAGTACTACTAAAGAAGTAACTGTAATTCCTATGCCAGTATTAAATCCTACAGCTTCAAACGGAAATATTTGTGTTGGAGAACAAGTACTTTTAAATGCAAGCGGAGCTACAACATACACATGGGAGCCAGCGCATAGTGTAAATTACCAATTTGGAAACAGTACAACCTCTTTACCACAAGTAACAACAATTTATACTTTAACAGGAAATAATGGAGAGTGTTCTGGAAAAGCAACAGTTATTGTTTCTGTAACACCTCGCCCTAATTTTAATTTAAGCATTTCAAAAACTGGAATATGTTTTGGCGATAATACTACAATAGTAGGTAATGGTGCACAATTTTATAGCTGGGCACCAAATACTAATATTTCAATAAATGCTGCTGGGAATGTAGGTGTAGCTCAACCTACTGCAGGAACAACATACACTGTAATAGGTTACAACCTAAGTGGTACTTTAAGTTGTGGTGTAACTAAAATGGTTTTTGTTGAAGTTGTTCCTACGATAGATGCATCAATAAGTAGTAGTGTTGAAATTTGTTTGGGAGAATCTACTCAATTAACATCATCAGGAAGTAATACATACAAATGGTTACCTGTTGATGGCTTAAATGACCCTAATATTGCAAGTCCAATTGCAAGTCCTAAAAAAACTACAGAATACATTGTTTCTGTTTCAAATATGAGTAACTGTCCTGTAACAAAAACGGTTACCGTAAAAGTAAATCCATTACCATCAGTTACAGCGGGAGATGATCAAGTAATAAATGCAGACGAGCCAATATTAATTACAGCAAGCGGAACGGGTACTTTAACTTGGATTGCTGGAGAAGGTATAGTTTGTGCTCCATGCCCAACAACTCAAGTAATTACAAGTAATTCTGGTTTATATATTATAGAAGCAATTAGTAATAAAGGTTGTATAGCACGCGATCAATTAAATATTGATGTTACTAAAAATCATAATTTATATATACCAAATAGCTTTACACCAAATGAAGATGGTAAAAATGATTTATTTATGATTTATGGAACTGGTATTCAAAAAATTGAATTAACTGTGTTTGATAGATGGGGCGAAAAATTATTTTACACTAAAGATATTAATGTAGGTTGGGATGGGTCATATAAAGGAGTAATTTGTAAAAGTGATGTGTATGTATATTTATTAAATTACATAGCCCTTGATGGTAAAAAATACACTAAAAAAGGACACGTTAGTATTTTAAAATAATTTAATTGGAGTTATAAAATATTATGTTTTGAATTTAAACAAAGCATAATATTTTATTTAGTCGACACTTAAAAAGTATTTTTTAAAAATTATCTTCGTTCTTTTGTCTTGATACAAAAGAACCAAACCTGCCTGCTGTAGACAGGAAATCAAGCCTTCATAAAATTTAGCTAAAGTCTTTTTTGCGTTAAAGCTAGATGATTTAAGCCTGCCTTGTCGGCAGACAGGCGCTTCGCGAGAGGCAAAATCATCTTTCACACAGTCCACTCATTTAAAAACAAAAAGACTTTTACACTAAATTTTATAATGGCATAATTGGTTTAAGCAAATCTGCCGCTTTTTAAATAAGTTTTTTGTTTTTTTGGCAGATTTTTATACCATATTTTTTCAATAAGCCTTCTAATATCAATGCTTTCAGATTATTGAGGGGCGACTATTTATTTAATAAATAGGCTTCAGTTGCTTTTCTAACGCTACCATATTTAAGTAACAATTCTTTTGCTAATTCGTAATTAGAAATATTTGCATTGCGCATAAGCATGTTTGTTCCTCTATCAACTAATTTTTCGTTAGTTAATTGCATATCTACCATTTTATTTCCTTTTACTTTACCAAGTTGAATCATTGAAACAGTAGAAAGCATATTTAAAACTAATTTTTGCGCAGTGCCACTTTTCATGCGAGTGCTGCCTGTTACAAATTCTGGCCCAACTACAACTTCAATTGGAAATTTTGAAACTGCAGCAACTTTACTGTTTGTGTTACAAACAATGCATCCGGTTGTAATGTTGTTTTTATTACAATCACTCAAAGCCCCAACAACATAAGGTGTGCTACCAGAAGCAGCAATACCAACTACAACATCTTTTTCAGAAATTTGGTGTTCTTGTAAATCTATCCATCCTTGGTTAATATCATCTTCTGCAAACTCAACAGCTTTTCTAATAGCAACATCTCCGCCAGCAATTAAACCTATTACAATACCATGCTCTATTCCGTATGTAGGAGGGCATTCGCTAGCATCAACAATACCTAATCTTCCGCTTGTGCCAGCACCAATGTAAAATAATCTTCCACCTGACTTTAATTTTAATACAATTTGCTCAATTAAATTTTTAATTTGAGGCAAGGCTTTTTTAATTGCTAAAGGAACACTTTGGTCCTCTGTATTAATGTTTACAAGTAGCTCATCAATACTCATTAGTTCTAAATTATTGTAATTTGAATCTTGTTCAGTTGTTCTCATATTTTTAAAACTAATTAACACTAAATTCAAACGGTAAGCGTGCTTGTACTCCTTTGGTTTTAATTATTTCTTTTAACTGCATCATTATAGGATATGCCTCACCAAAATGAAGTTTCATAATTTTGTTTTCAATGTCTTTCTCTTTTTTACCCAACCACTTATCAAATGGGTTAGTTAATTTAGGGAAATCTATAATTTTATAATCATCTAGTTTTGCCTTTTTAGCAGCAAAAGCAATTGCTTTATCTAATCCGCCAATTTCATCAACTAAATTTATTTTAAGCGCATCTAAGCCACTCCATACTCTTCCTTGCCCAACACTATCTACATCAGATTGTTTCATCTTTCTTCCTTCGGCAACACGACTTGTAAACACATCGTAAACTTTTTCAATACTTCCTTGAATAAAATCATATTCGGGTTTACTTACTGGTCTGAATAAACTTCCTAAATCGCTGTATTTATTAGTGTTTACAGAGTCAATATGAATAAATAATTTTTCTTCTACAATTTTTTGAAAGTTTGGCATCATTCCAAATACGCCAATACTACCGGTTATAGTGTTTGGTTGAGCAAAAATATAATCTGCCGCACAACTAATGTAATAACCCCCACTTGCTGCTAAATCGCCCATACTTACTATAACAGGTTTTTGTTTTTTAGCCAAGGTAACTTCTCTCCACATAACATCACTAGCCAATGCAGAACCTCCTGGAGAATTTACGCGTAAAACAATAGCTTTAATGTCATCATTTAGTCTTGCGTCTTTTATTGCTTTCGCAATCCTGTCGCTTCCAATAGTTTGGTCATCGCCTTGTCCACTTTCTATGCTTCCGATTGCGTAAACAACAGCAATTTTATTTTTAGATATTTGAGTTTTAGTATTAGTGTATGAACTTAAAGATACAAAATTTGGTTTTTCGCTTGTATTTGTTTTTTTAGCTAACTCGCTTAAAACTTCATCTTCATATGCAGTTGCATCAATTAATTTACCAACGGCATCGTCAGGAAAACGAATACTTAAGTTATTTGCCCAATTTTGCAAATCGCTTTCAGATACTTTTCGTTGTTCGGAAACTCCTTTAAGTATTGATTGCCAAATACTATTTAAAAATGTTTCGGTTTGATAACGATTAGCTTCGCTCATTTTATCAACCATAAAAGGTTCTACAGCACTTTTAAATTTTCCATGTCTAAAAATTTGCACATCTAAACCAACTTTATCAAACATTTTTTTATAAAACATTATTGATGTTGATAGACCTTTCCACTCAATACCACCTTGAGGGTTAATAAATATTTTTGTAGAAGCAGAAGCTAAATAATATTCTTTTTGCCCCATAGCCTCGCTATAACTGTATATAAATTTACCTGATGATTTAAAATCAATTAATGCATTTCTTAACTCTTCAGTAGTTGCAAACCCAGCTTGTAAAGATTTAAAGTATAAATAAATACCTTTTATATTATCGTCGTTTTTTGCGGTTTTAATTTTTTGAACTAATAAATTTAAACCTTTATTACTATCTTCAATTCCTCCAAGAGGCGTTATTTTTTTTAATTCGTTTAATGGGTCTTCTTCTAAATTTCTATCAACAATTGCCCCATCAATTACAAATTTTAAAATAGAATTATTTTTAATTATAGTTATTGGTTCCTCTTTTTCAGAAACTTTACTAATGCTTGCTTTAACAACTGCTATTATTAAAAATAACGCAAGTAATGTAGAAATAATTATACCTATTATTGAGCCAAAAAATGCACCAAAGAATTGTTTCATAATCTTTTAAACTTTATTTTCGTGCTAAGATATTAAAAAAACAACTTACTTAATTATGAAACGTGCAATTCTTTGTTTAGGTACTAATTTGGGTAATAAACAAAATAATTTATCACAAGCATTAAACTTAATTAGTAATAAAATAGGTAAAATTGTAAAGCAAAGTGGAATTTATGAATCTAAATCATGGGGCTACAACTCTGCGCAAAAATTTTTAAACCAAATAGTTGTTGTTGAGACTAAATTAAACCCTATAACTATACTTAATAAAAATTTAGAAATTGAAAAATTAATTGGAAGAATTAGAAAAAATAAATCAAAAATATATGAAGATAGATTAATTGATATTGATATTTTATTTATAGACGATATAATTATTGAATCAATTGATTTAACTGTTCCTCACCCAAAATTGCAAGAAAGAAATTTTGTATTAAAGCCTTTAACAGAAATTTGTGCAAATTTTGTTCACCCTATTTTAAAAAAAAACATAAACTACTTATTAAAAAACTGTAAAGATAAAACGGAAGTAAATAAAATAATTCAATATAAATATATTTGTATTGAAGGTAACATTGGCGCTGGGAAAAGCACATTAGCAAAAGCATTAACAAAAAAACTAAAAGCTAGTTTTGTTCCCGAACAGTTTGAACAAAGTTTAATTTTACCTTTATTTTATAAAGAACCAAAAAAATATGCATACATACTTGAACTAGAATTTCTTTTTAGTAGGTTTAAACAATTACAATCTCTTAATTTTAATAATAATGTAATTATTTCAGATTATTATTTTAAAAAATGCCTGTGGTTTGCAAAAAATAATTTAACAAAAAAAGAATTTTCACAATTTAAATTACTTTTTAATGAGCTTGAAAATTTATTACCAAAACCAGATTTAATTATTTACTTAAACCCTACAATTGAAAATTTAATTACGAATATTAAAAAACGAGGAAGAGAATTTGAAAGCACAATAACCAGAAAATATTTAAAAAATATAAATAACATTTATAAAGCCAATTTAAACACTAAATCTATAAATATTGAGGTTTTACCAATAAACGTAAAGAAGTTTGATTTAAATGAAACTGAAAAAACTGTTAGTTTTATTTTGAAAAAAGTGAAAAACTAGGTAAAAGTTTGACCTAAAGTTATTAATTTAGGTGAATTAAATGTTAAAGCAGATTATATTCGTTTTTTTAATTTTATTTAATTATTGCCTATTTGGTCAATTAAGCTTAATATGCCATTGTACTAAAAATAATGCAACATTAAAAACAGCCGAGGCCAATGTTTATTATAACAATAATGTTATTAAAACAGTTAAAACAAACTCTAAAGGAGTAATTAAACTAGAGTTAGAAACAGGTAAAGATTACATCGTTAAATTTTACGAGCCAGCAAGCATTCCTATGTTTTTTGAAATTAAAGCAAAAGAGGCAATTGTGTCGGATGTTACAACAAACATAAAAGTAGAAATAGATGTTCCTTTTTTTTACAAATATGATGAAGATATAAATAAATTAACATTCGAAAAACCTTTTCAAGTTCTTTATTTTGACTCTAAGGGAAGTATGACAAGCGATACGGCTTACACTGGCAATTTTTATAGAGAAATGTTTAAAAAACCAATTGCGGAAATAAAAAAAGATTCAGTTATAATTATCCCTAATAAAATTGTAAAAATTGCGGGTGTTATTAAGCAAAATACAGTTGAGGTTGAAGGTGTTAAGAATTTAAACATTCAATTATTTAAAAACAATAAACAACTCGCAAAAGCTGTTACCAATAGAACAGGTTTGTTTTACATGGAAAAAATTAAATTAGAAAAAGGTTATGAATTAAGAACAAAGGCAGATAAAGAAAATAAATATTTGTATTTGCTTGATGAAGAATTAACTTACTGTTTAACAAGCGAATTTAATAATGGTGAACATGTTTGGAAATTAGATTCTACTCAATTAACAAAATTATCGAATGATGACTTTGGCTATTGTATAGGCGGAAAATTAATACAAACAACAAGCAATAAAAAAGAGTTTTATAGCAACAAAACAGTTATATTATTAAACAAGAACAATACCGCAATAAAAAAAGCAAAAACAAATATTTTTGGTGCTTTCGTATTTGACGAGATAAAACCGGGTAATACTTATTACATTTCTGTATTAGCAAACGAATGTGCACCAGAATGTAGAATAGATTTATTAAATAGAGAAGATAAATTTGTTAGTGTTTTAGACACGTTTTTAAATAATTACCATGCAACTTCTATACATGCAAATCAAAACCCTAAGTTTGATAACTTAATTTTAAGTAATCAAGAAATTAAAATGAATGTAAAAGCTGCATTATATGGCGATAATATTAATAACCCAATTGGAAAGTTAAAAGTTTTATTGCTTAACGATAATTACGATGTAATTGATAGTGTTGAAACTGATAATTTTGGAACTTTTAAATTTAAATACTTACCATTTTTGAAAAAATTCTTCCTATCAATGGAAAATAAAGATAATGAGTTAGATGTTTATAAAAACATATTGGTGTATGGAGAAGATAAAAAATTAGTAAAAGTTTTAACTCACGAAAAAGGAAAAAAATTTAATTATAAAGTTTTTGGGAGTGATTTACAACAATTAAGAGAAATTGAGATTGAAGATCCTTGGTTAGAATTTACAGTTAAAGAAGTAAAAAAAGAAAATACACTAATAGTAGAAAATATTTTGTTTGAAACAAACAAATCAATTTTAACAAACGATGCAAAAGCAATTTTAAACAAAGTTGTTTATACATTGAAACAAAACATAAAAATTAAAATAGAAATTAAGGCGCATACAGATAATATTGGATCTGATGCAAGTAACTTAAAATTAAGTAACGAACGAGCAACTGAAGTGAAAAAATATCTAATATCAAATGGCGTATTAGAATCTAATATTACAACTAAAGGTTTAGGAGAAAGTCAACCTCTTAACTCTTGTGGAGAAAATTGCTCAGAAGAAGAGCACGCTAAAAATAGAAGAGTTGAGTTTATCTTAAAAAAACATTAATGAAAACTACAGAAATAAAATTTACAGTTACTGTTGATGAAAATCACTTACCAACAACAATTAAATGGGAAGCGCCTGATAGTGGCGAAGCTAGTGAAAGTAAAAGCATAATGCTTGCTTTATGGGATGCTAAAGAAAATAATACTTTACGCATAGATTTATGGACAAAAGACATGATGGTAGATGAGATGAAAAAATTTTATCATCAAAATATAATGACTTTAACCGAAACGTATGTAAGAGCAACAGGCGACACTAAAACAGCCGATGCAGTTAAAGATTTATTTGTTAAAGTTGGAAAAGAGATGGGGGTAATTAGTTAATTTAATGTATAAATTAAGAATTTTAATTTTAATTTTATTTTTTTCAATTGATGTTGTTCATTCTCAATTATCAAAAGAAACATATACCCCTAATTTAGGTATAGAAAAAGCCAAAAATGCAAATGACACTATTAAAATTTATATTCAAAACATAAAATACTATGCTAGTCGCGATCTTAATACTTCTATAATTTGGTTTAATAAAACTCTAAGTGTAAATAAACAAAATCTTAACACTAAATTAATTGCCGAAGCATATTCGCGTTTAGCCGACGCCTATTGGTTTAACAATCAATTTGATTTTGCTACAGAATATTATTTAAAAGCCCAGCAAATTGGAGTAAAGTTAAACGACAAACAAATTATAGGGAATAGTTTATATAATCTGGGCTGGATTAAATGTTTTCAGTTAAAAGATACCTCACAAGTTAAATTATTTTATAATGCAATTAACATTTTTGAAGAATTAAAAGATACAGGATGTATTATCCAATTATATTCTGCATTAGCTAGTTACTATAAAGATCAATTTAAAGTATATAAAAATGGATTAGACTCTAGTCAAATGTATTATTTTAAAGTATTAAATTTTGTAGAAACTACAAAATTTAAAGAAAATAGATTAGGTGTATACATAAACATGTCTGGTTTTTTTTCTGATAAAAATCAAATTGATTCTTCGAGAAAGTATATATACAAAGCAATAAATATTTTAAACCAAAAAAAGATTTTAGATGCATACAGCTATACGGCAGTGTATAGTGGTTATCTAGTAACTCTAAATCATAAAGATTCTCTAAAAAAAATCCCAATAATTTTAAATTTACTTAATAATTATTGGAAAGATCCTATAACAGTAAATGCAAGAGCAGAAACATATCAAGCTCTATATAAAATTTATAAAAATCATAAAATGTACGAAAATGCATTTAATTATTTATTTGCTTTTAAAAACTTAAGTGATACTTTAAAAGACCTCGCCTTTAATCAAAATATTTTACATAAAGAAAATCAATTTGTTTTAGAAAAAAAAGATAAAGCACTTAAAGAATTGTCTTTACAAAATCAAATAACATCAAGTAAAAATAGGTTAAATAAATTTATTATTTATGGGTTAGGTTTTTTTGCGGTAGTTGTTCTAATTGGATTATATTTTTTATTTAAAAGCAACAAAAGCAAGCAAAAATCTAACGAACTTTTAGAAGAGAAAAATAAAATAATTTCAGAAAAAAAATTAGAGATTGATCAAAGTATTAAATATGCAAAAGGCATTCAATCGGCTTTATTACCAACTCACGAAGAAATAAATAAAGTATTAGAAAATAGCTTTATTTATTATTTACCCAAAGATGTTGTAAGTGGAGATTTTTATTGGTTTCAACAATTATCCGCTGATGAAATTTTATTAGCTTGCGCTGATTGTACAGGACATGGTGTGCCTGGCAGTTTAATGAGTATTGTAAGCATAGATAAATTAAATTTATCTCTGTTTGAAAATAAATTAACTAACCCAAAAGATATTTTATTTAATATTAACAACCAAATTAAAAATGCAATTAAGCAACAAAAAGATGGCTTAGATATTACATTAATTAAATACAATATAAAAACTAAAACTATTTATTATTCTGGTGCAAATAGAAATTTATGGTTAGTGCGCAATTCGGTTTTAATAGAATATAAGGCAACTAAAAATTGTATTGCAGGACACACACCTTTAAACACTGTTTATAATCAAGAAGAGATTAAACTAGAACCAAATGATTTTATTGTTTTAAGCACAGATGGCTATGCCGATCAGTTTGGTGGCGGTAAAGGTGATGGAAAAAAAATGATGACCAAACGATTTAAAGAAGTAGTTGTTGCTGCATCTCAATTGCCAATTAATGACGCTGAAAATTTAATATCAAACAATTATAAAAATTGGATGGGTAAATTTGAACAGGTAGATGATGTTTGTGTAATTGGTTTTAGAGTGTAGATTGCATTAATATTTTAAACCCCTAAAAAATCTATATTTCCCGCTCATGTCTTTAATTAATTCTGTTGTTTTAAATAAATTACTTTTTTTAGCATAATTTAAAACATCATTAGCGGTTAGTGGGTTTAATTCAAAGTACAGTATACCGTTTGATTTTAAATTTAATTCACACAAATCAATTATTTTTTTATAAAAAATAATTTCATCATTTTCATACACAAACAAGGCAACGTGCGGTTCATTATTCAAAACATTTTTATGAATATTTTCTTTTTCAGTTTGTTTTATGTATGGAGGGTTGCTAACAATTATGTCATAAACTTTATTAAATTTAGTAGTAGTTAAAATATCTGCTTCAATAAATTCAACTTCTAAATTCAAATTTTTAGAATTTAGTTTGGCTATTGATAATGCTTCAGTACTAACATCAACAGCACTACAAATTGATGGATTAATATTATTTTTTAATGATAAAATAATACAACCGCTTCCTGTTCCAACATCTAATATTGTTTTATTTGAGTTATTTTCTTTAATTATTAAATCAACTAGTTCTTCTGTTTCTGGCCTTGGTATTAAAACACTATTATTTACATAAAAATTTAAATTATAAAAGCTTGTGTTATTTAATAAATATTGAATTGGTGTACATTTTTTAAGTTCAGGAATTAAATTATAAATACTAATTAGTTCACTTTGATTAATTTTTAAATTAAAATTATTTTGAAATTTTTGCCTGTCTTTTTTCAAAAAATGTTCGCAAGCTGTAATAAAAATAGATTTTACTTCATCAAATTCATATACATCTTTTAATTGGTTTTGATAAAACAAATGCAATGAATTTAAGGTGTTGTCTGAAATTTGCATTTTAATTTTTAATTAATTTAAAAGTTTCAGAATTAATTTTTAAAAAATACACACCCGATGTTATATTTAAATTTGTTAATGTATATGTTTCTAAATTTGTACTTGTTTCAAAAAGTTTATTACCTAATAAATCATATAAAATTATTGTGCTAAACTCATTTAAACCTTTTATACTAATCTCTTTAAAAAATGGATTCGGGAAAATTGTTACGTTTTTAACTGATTTATTATTTAATGAAGTAACTACATTTGAACACAAAAAAGCAGCTTTACCATCTAATTTTCCATATCCCCACGAATTATTAGGTACTGCACCTGTAAAATTATCGGTATAAGTACAATTAATTATAGCACTTTTAACTAAAGGTGCAGTTAAAGTCCCATCTTTATCCAAAATTAAACCAACTAAACCTGCAACTACAGGAGAGGCTGCTGATGTTCCTCCGCCAATTACATGAAAACTTCCTTGAGCAACAACTTGTGGAGCTGTAGTTATTAAATTATTTTGCATTCCTAATGCAATTGCACTAAAAACATTGTTACCTGTTGCAGAAACATCAGGCTTAATTTTATTATTTCGTGTTGGCCCAACACTACTATTAGCGGCTAAAGCATTAGCTGTTTCTGCACTTGTTTGAAGCGTGTTGTTAACATCATAATAATATTTCAAATTATTATAATTGCCAACTGTAATAACATTATCTAAACATTGAAAACCACTAACAATTGTTTGAAATGTATCTGGCATTACATAATAATTTATTTTAGGATATACTGTATTTGTAGGCAAACCACTTGATACAAAATCAAAATTCCATGAATTGTGTTGCCCAACCCCTTTACTATCTATTCTCCAAAATTGATTTAAAGTATCTGCTGTAATTTCGAGTGAAAGCTCGTAAACCCCAAATGTATTTATTGATGCAAAACTTTTAACAATACCAATTCTATCATTACTTGAATTTTTAATTGTATCAATTTTTTGAGTATTTAATGCGTAATTGTAGGGTTTAAATCCTGTATTACCAATGTTTGAATAGTTTAATCTGTTTACCCCTACATTTATAAACACATTTTTTATTTGTAAAGTATCTGCGTGCAACCAATAGTTTAGAGACGATGAACTGTTTTGAATCCATGTGAAATTAGTGTCAATACCATTTACTGTTGTTTTGGTGTGATATTTAATATTGCCTGCATTACCTGCAGCCGCAACAATAACTTTGCCAGGTTTTGTTGGCCCAATCATATTATCAATTAATTGAGCTTCTAAATCTGTTCCATCGTGGCTACCATAATAATTACCAACGCTTGCATTTATAACGCATGGTTTACCTAATAATGCTGCTTTATTAAAAATGTAATTTGCCGCATCAGCAATTATAGTTCCATTTTTATTAAAATCAAGAGCAACTACAATAATATCTGCTTCAGAACTAATTCCATAATGCGTTCCATTTGCTAAACCATTTCCTGCAGCAATTCCAGTTACATGTGTACCATGTCCATAGTGTGCTAAATCGCTATGCGTACATAAGCTGGCATTAATTTGAGCAGATGTCCATTCTTGTCCGTAACCATAGGGTAGGGGCGACGTTGTTGCACTTGTAATAGTTTGATCCCATAAATAGTTTATTCTTGTATTACCACTTGATGTTTTAAAATCTGGGTGATTAAAATCGCAGCCAGTATCAATAATTCCAATAACAACTCCACTACCGTTATACGCTGCAAGCAGGGGCGATTGCCCTTGCTTTACTGGTAAAATTTTATTTTTAACCAGCATAGTATCATTCATTGGTTTATTGTTTGCGGGTATAAATTCAACATAATTTATTATTTTTTTATTTAATAAATTGGTTATTGTACTAAAACTACATTTAATAACTGCAATTGAATTATAGCCATATAAAAATGTGTAATTCTCATTTTTTTGTTGTGATTTTAATTTTTCTAAATTCCCTTTTACAACAAAATTTTCTATCGAATTGCTTTTAGATAAATATTGTCTAAAAGCGTTGTTACTTTGAGATATTTGACCAAATCCTACATTGCAAATAAAAAACAGAATTATTAAAATATTTATTTTCATTATTTTAAATTTAATAATATTTTTTTTAATTCACTAATCCATTTATCCCAATTATTAAAATTTTGATATTGTTTTAAAGTACTTTCACTAATATTTGAATATGAAATTGGATTATTAATCCAACCAGAAATTAATTTTGCATAACCACTACCATCGTCATCATAATCCACTAAAAAACCATTTACATTATTTGTTAAATGTCCATTTACACCTCCAGTATTACTTACTAAACTTGGCATTGCAAATGCACTTGCTTCATTTATAACAATTGGCGAACAATCAAATCGTGTTGGTAAAATTAATGCATGATGAGATTTAAAAATTTCCATCATTTTAAGTTGACCATCATTGTTATTTTTATCAAGAAATGGAATAACAGTTACCCCACTTGGTAAAATTAAATTTGGTTCACAACCAACTATGGTTAATTCAACCTTATAATTTTCAGAAATTAATTTATTTAAAGCATTAATAACTATTGGCCCACCTTTATTTTCCCAATATACGCCTACAAATAAAAGTTTAAAAACATCATTTTTATTTAATTTTTTAGGAGAAATTGAATTTGGAATATTTTCCAAATTTGCTCCATAAGGCAAAGTTACAACTTGATTTTTATCTTTATTATAATGATTAATTATTGAGTTAGCGCACCATTCACTACTTGCAATTATTAAGTTACTTTTATTAATTGCTAACTGTTCAATTAACTCGCCTTCTTGTTGCGAAGTATTAGTTAATAAACTTAAATTTTTATGATAGTTTAAACAACCATTAAATGTGCCATCTGTTATATATATTATTGGTATTTTAGTTTTTAAATATGCAATTTCTCCTGATGCAGCAGGTGCAATTATAAAATCATAGGTTTTATTTTTTAGTTTTTCAGTAAAGTATTTTCCAAAATTTTTAGCAACTAAAGTACTATGCCTATATGCTATTCTTTTGTTAAATAACTTAAATGTTATTTGGTTTAAAATTCTTTTAAATAAAATTTCACATTTTGGTTCATAAGGGCCAAGTATATCAACAGTACCAATTGTTTTTAAGTGTTTTAAAATACTATAATGTGTGCCACTCCAAACGCGTTTGTTGTTTGGATTTTCAGTTGATAAATATGCAAATTTAAAATTCAATTATTTTAAATATTAATATATATTTAGATGTTTGCATGACAAATATACTAAATAAACGAGCTATTATTTTAACAGCTACAATAATACCAAACAGTATTTATACTTCGCATGTAAACCCTGAGGATAGGTTAAATGATTATATTACTGCGTTAAAATTTTATTGTAATGTTTTTAAAAACGACGATGTTTATTTTATAGAAAATAGCGAGTACGATTTAGACAATAATAATTTATTTATTGAGCTTAAGAATAAATTTAATTTCAAAGTTATTCGTTTTCCAAAATCTAATGAATTTAACAGAGGCAAAGGATACCAGGAATTTGAAATGTTACAAAAAACAGTAGAATTATTAAAAAACAATTATAATTTTTATATTAAAATTACAGGTAGATATATTATTAAAAACATTTTTAAAATAACAAAAAATTATAAAAATGGATACTATATTGATTTAAGATCTAAAACAAAAGCAGCTGAAGTTTATTTATTGGCTTTTGATTATAATTCATATAATTCAAACATTTTTGATGCTTATAAGTTAGTAAACGATATACAAGGCATTTATATCGAACAAATTTTATTTTCAAATGCAAAAAATTCTAAAATTAAATCTAAAGTACACCTTTTTACGCCTTTATTAAGTGGCATTTCTGGTTCAAATAGTATTATTTTAAAAAGAAATAAAATAAAGGTAATTTTAAGAAATTTTGAACGCGTATTTAATAGATTAATAGGTAAAAACCAGTTTTTTTATTAATTTTAAAGCTATATTTTGAAACTTTCAATCATCATACCTTCTTATAATCAAGATGCCTATATTGAGGAAACTTTAAAGAATTGTATTGCTATAAAAAATTTAGCTGGAATCAATCAAGTTGAAATTGAAATACTACTTTTTGATGCTGTCTCTAATAATAAGGTACAACAAATTATTGAAAAATATAAATCAAAAATAGATGTAGTTAAAATTGAAAAAGATAAAGGGCAATTTGATGCTATAAATAAAGGAATTGAACAATGTACAGGAGATTATTGGACATGGTTAAACACCGATGATACTTTAGATGTAGAAGGGTTTTATGAATTAGTTAAAATTTTAAAAAACGATATAAGTATTGATTATATTTATGGTTCAATTGATTATATTGATGCTGAAGGCAATTTTATGCAAAATTTCCCAACTCGTTTAATTAGCTATAAAACCTTGGTAACTAAAGTGCCTGGAATATTTCAACAAGGTTCTTTTTTTAAAAAATCATTTACTAATGGCATTGGTTTATTAAAAAATTACAATTGTTGTTTTGATTATGAATACGTTTTACGTTGTTTGAAAAATAATGCAAAAGTTTACGCCTGTAATTTTAAGGTAGCAAATTTTAGACAGCATTCTGTTTCAAAAACAGGAAGTTTAACAACTAATTTTATTAAAGATCAACTTCTAATTAGCGAAAAATATGGAAGAAAGTGGTATCATTTCCTCACATGGTTTTCTTATTTAAGATTATTTAAACATCAAATTTTACCTCGTAAATGAAAATATTGCTGTTATCAGATACTTTTAGTGAGCACACCGAAAAATGGGCTTTAGGTTTGGCAAATAGTGGCATTGAAGTTGGCTTATTCAGTTTTAATAAAGCAAATTACGAGTGGCATAATCATAAAAATATTACTGTATATTTTGAACCCTCTAAAAAAATTGATGCAGATAATTTTTTAACTAAAGTATCTTATATAAAATATGTTGGTGTATTAAAAAAAATTATTAAACAATTTAAACCAGATATTTTACATGCACATTATGCAACAAGTTACGGTTTAATAGGCGCATTAAGTGGATTTAAGCCTTTTATATTGTCGGTTTGGGGAAGCGATGTTTATAATTTCCCTAAAAAAAGTAAACTACATAAGAAACTTTTTCAATATAATTTAAAAAAAGCAAATGTTATTCTTTCAACAAGTAATGTAATGAAAGATGAAATTAAGTTGTATACAAAAAAAGAAATTATTGTAACTCCTTTTGGCGTAAATACCGAAGTGTTTAAGCCCCAAATTATAGAAAATAAACCTAAAGATGAATTTTATATTGGAACAATAAAACCAATAGAAGAAAAATATGGAATTATATATATTATTGAAGCAGCAGAAATACTTATTAAAAAATACCCTTTAAAAAACATAAAATTTTATTTAATTGGTCCAGGAAATAATTTATCATTTTATGAAAATATTATTAATGATAAAAATTTAACTAACTCTTTTATTATAACCGGTAGAATCCCATTTTCAGAAGTCCAATATTATCATAATTTACTAGATGTTTTTTTAAATGTTTCTATTGATGATAGCGAAAGTTTTGGAGTGGCAGTAGTTGAAGCAATGGCTTGCGAAAAATCAATAATTGTTACAGATGTTAAAGGCTTGTTAGAGGTTGTAGATAATGGTAAGTATGCAAAAGTAATTCCTAAACAAAACACAACAGAACTAGTTAATGCAATCGAATATTATTTAAATTCAAACACAGCAAACCAACAAGGAAAACTAGCTAGAGAACATGTTCTTAAAAATTACAGTTGGCAAAGTAATTTAGAACAAATGATTAATATTTATAAAAATATATTGAGCAATTAAATGGTTTCTAAATTATATTATAAAAATAAATTTATTATTAAGTTAATTAAACCTTTCGAAAACAAAAGATTGTTTACATCGTTAATGCTTAATATTTTAACTTTAAAAGATTATAATTTTTGGCCTAAAAAACTTGTAGCTCTAGATGCCTTTTGCCAAACAGGTTTACAATGGACAAGAATTTTTGCCAACGAAACAAGTTATTTAGAAATGTGGGATATTAATGAGCAAGCCATTAAATATGCCAAAAAGGAATTTCCTAATGCTAATGTTAATTGTGGCGATTCTATTCAAGCTATAATTAATAATAAATTAAATCGAAATGATTTTAATTTCGTTTTAATTGATTTACCTGTTCCATTTAAGTATAATGATAAAAATTTTGAACATTTTTTGTTTTTTGAAAACATTTTTAATAATGTAGCCAACGAGTTTGTTATAATGTTAAATGTTGTAACAAATATTAATATAATGCTTCAATTACACCCACACCCAAACGATTTTGTAAATGAATGGATTGAAGCAAGAGAAAAATTTTATAATTGTAATAATGCTTCAATTGTTACACCTCAACAAATGAAATTGGCTTACGAAAACAAATTAATTAAATTAGGATTACAGCCTAAGTTAATTACTTATAATGCTCGTAATCAAAATTTAGGAATAATAACTATTGTAGGAACCAAATAACACGTGTTTTTAAAAGATATATCAATACAAGAATTTAGCTCATTAAATAATGAAAATTGTTCTGTATTTAATACGTTAGATTGGGTTTCTATTTATAATGAAAATATAAATTTTGTTGGCATATTTCAAGATGAACAAAAATTAATTGGAAGTTTTTATTATTATAAAATTAAAAAATTTGGAATTAATTTTATTAAACTTCCGCCATATTCGCCTAATTGTGGGCTAAGAATTTTAGTACAAGCAAATAATGAATCTATTATTAATGGATTTTTAAAAGAATCAATTAAACTTATAAGCGAATACTTTAACTCTCTAAATTCATCACTAACAATTTTAGCTTTTCCTACTTCTGTAATTGATATGCAGCCATTTATTTGGAATAAATTTAAAGTAATTCCAAATTATACATATCAACTTGATTTAAATAAAACTATTGAAGAGTTAAATCAAAATTTTGATCCAAAAAACAGAAATAGTATTAAAAAAGCCATAAAAAGCGATTTAATAATTGAAATTAATAAACAATCAAAAAATAATTTATTCGATTATTTTAAAAATTGTTTAACTGAAGCAGGCGCAAACGTTTACGAAACAGAACTTAAAGCTTTGTTTTTAAATTTTGCAAATGATAAAAATTCATTTTCAATAGAAGCGTATTCAAATAATGTTTTAATTGGTGCAGTATTTTGCGCATACGATTCTAAAACTTGTTATTATTTATTTGGAGGCACTAATAAAAACTCCGAAATACAAGGCATAAATAATTTATTAATTTTAAAAGCAATAGAAAATGCGAAACATTTAGGCTGTAGTGTTTTTGATTTTGAAGGAAGTATGTTAGTTGGAGTTGAAAAATTTTTTAGAGGCTTTGGTGGAAAATTAATTCCATATTACACAGTAAATAAAGGAAATTTAGCTATAGAAATTATATTAAAATTAAAAAAACGTCATTTGTTTTAATGCAAGGTTTAAATTATATTAAACATAAAAATATTGATTTTGCAAAATGGGATAATGTAATTCTTAATTCTCCTATACCTTTAGTTTTTGCTCAATCTTTTTATTTAAATGCTACCAGTCCTAATTGGGACGCCTTAATTTTAAATGATTATGAGTCTGTTTTACCTGTGACGTTTAAAAAAAAATTAGGAATCCTTTATTTACCTCAACCTTCATTTACCTCTCAATTAGGTGTCTTTGGAAATACTAAAACCGAAATTGTATCTGAATTTTACACTTATATAAAAAAAACATTTAAGTTGATTGAATATGAATTTAATTATTCAAATAAACTTAATAGCACAAATACAAAACCCAAAAAAACATTTATTATTGATTATAAAAATGAAATTAATTACAATCAAAATACAATTAGGAATATAAAAAAAGCACAATCTTTAAATTATCAAGCCCAATTTATCAATCCTAATGATTCTGAAAGTTTAGTTAAAAAGCATATATACCCTTTTTTAAAAAGTATTTCAATTAAAAATAATCAACTTAAGGTATTTTCAAAATTAATAAATCAAGCTATAAATATTAATGCATTACATTGCATGGTTACAAAAGACCCAAAAAATAAAATTGTTGCAATTGCTTTTTTTATTTACAATGCAAATTATGTTTTGTATTTAAAAGGCACAACACTTGATAAAAATGAAAATTCAGGAAGTATGCATTTATTATTAGATTTTGCAATTAAACATTATTCAAATACAAAAAAGTTTTTCGATTTTGGTGGCGGCTCAATAAATATTGGTTTAGCTAATTTTTATAAAGGTTTAGGCGGTAAAGAACTAAACTATCAATACGTTAAAGTAAATAATTTACCCAAATTAATTAAGATGATAAAGAAAAATTAATGAAAGCAATTATTTCACACGATATTGATCATATAACAGTTTGGGAACATTTATTAAAAGATACAATAATTCCTAAATATATTACTAGAATGCATCTAGAGTTGCTTACAGGCAAAATATCTTTTAAAGAATTATTTTTAAGATATACAGATTTTTTTAAAAATAAATGGCAAAACATTGATGAACTTATTACATTTAATAATTTAAACAATATACCAAGTAGCTTTTTTATTGCTGTAAACAAAGGAGTTGGCTTAAACTATTCATTAAACAACGCAATTCCTTGGATTTTGCAAATGAAACTTCGTAATTGCGAAATTGGAGTTCATGGAATTTCATACGAAAATTTTGATTTAATTAATAATGAGTATTTACAGTTTAATAAAATATCTGAACTAAATAACTTTGGTATAAGAATGCATTATGTTAGAAATAATAACGAAACATTAATGAATTTAGCTAAAGCAGGATATAAGTACGATAGCACAATTAATGACTTTATTAATCCTTATAAAATTGGTAATATGTGGGAGTTCCCATTTCAAATAATGGATGGTTGGGTTATTCAAAATGGTACAAGATGGCAAAATACCAATTTACAAAAGGCAAAAGAAAGTACTTTAAAATTGATTGATGAAGCTTACACTAAAAAAATAAATTATTTAGGAATTGATTTTCACGATAGGTATTTTTCGCCTTCGTTTAAAACATGGTTAAATTGGTATGTATGGTTAATTGAGTATTTAAAATCAAATAAAATAGAATTTATTAATTTTAATTCGGCAATAACTGAGTTAGAAAAATAATTTAAAATTGATAACTAACCGATGTGCTAAAAAACGTGTTATTGTTTTTAAAACCCTTTACAGGACTTAAAAACACATCGTTATTTGCTTTTAAATATCTCCCTTCAATTCGTACCAAAAAATTTTCTTGAGGTATAAAATCAAAATTTATTGAGTTACCAAAAACATTAAAATCTCCATTGGGCGATTGAATAATAACTTGATTAGGATCACTATAATATTCGCTCCTAAAAGCAAACGATGCTTTTTTAGTTAAATTATACTTTAAAATTAAAACATTACTAAACCAAAAATTTAAAGTAGGGTCTTTTTTTGAATGTTGTTGTTGCCCATAATCAAACCCCATTGTTATGCCAAAAGTATTTGTTACTTGATAAACAAAATATATATTGTTATAAAGTCTTAAAACAGCTGTAGAATCAGGATTTATGTAACCTAAAAATGTACTATGATTAATTGTAGCATTTGCACTTGGTTTATAAACTATTTGTGTGCCAAATGAAGGTAATGTATAACCAGGATTTTTTTGTATGCGTTGCCAACCATTTAAATACATTCCACTAAAAAGCCATTTTTGATTTTTAGTGTTGTAACTTATTTTTGCACCACTTTCGTAATACGGTGTATTTTCTGCACAAATGCTTCGTGTTAAGTTCCAACAGTCTTTTGATATTGCACTTTCAAAACCTATATGTGATGGAAAAACGCCAATATCAAACCACCAATTTTTGTAAATTTTAAAACCTAAGTTTGCTTCAAAAATGTTTTGTAATAATGTTGGCTCTGCACTTAAATTATCATGCATATATGTACCTGCGCCAATTGCAATATTGCTTCTAATTGAATTGTTAGTATAATTAGCTTTTAAAAAAGCTAAATTAATGTTTACTTGGTTGTGCCTATTGTAATTATAAAAAGCAGAATTTCTATAATTAGATTTTGGTTCGGCTAAATCGTAAACATAATAAGCGTCAACAAGTGCCGAATAGGTAATTTTTTTTAAAGTATCGTTTTGGCTTGTTATTTTATTTACACAAATTAATAAAAATATAAAGAGTTGAATATTTATTAATTTTTTGATAAAGCTTTATTTATTCTTTGTAAATGTAATAACGTAAATCAATACTTTTATTGCATTTGAAGGAAATTTTATTCCAATTTAAGGAATTGTTTGTTCGATTTAAAACAAAAACATTTCGAGTTTAAATGAGTGTACTGAATGTTCTCAATTAATCTCGAAATGATTATTAAATGTTATTTAATAACTTTAGTGAGAAGCTTCTTCTGTAGTTTTTGTTTCTGTAGAATGTTCTGTGTTTTCGTTGTGAGAACTTTGTGTTGTTTTTTCACATTCTTTTGTATTACAATCTCCATGATGATGGCAAGGATTTCCTAAACTTGCAAATGCAAGTATTACAAAAGTAATTACCAACCCAAAAATTAATGGAGCTACAAATGCTACAGGTTTTTTTTCATCGCTGTGGTGGTTATGATCGTTTCCCATGGTTATAATTTTAAAATGCTAAAATACATAATAATTAAAAATAAAAAAATTATTTACGTACAGTTTTTAAAGTTAACAAATTCATTGGGTTTATAGGTAAACCAGTTATTTTTTTATCAACTATCCTTACAACTTCATCATAATACAATGGTATAACGGGCGCATCTTCAATTAAAAGTCTTTCCATTTGTTGGTAAAGGCTTATTTTACTCGTGTCTGATGTTGAAATTAAAGCTTCTTCGTATAATTTATCAAATTCCAAATTACTATAATGAAAATAATTTACGCCTTGTGGTGCAAAATGTTTACTGTAAAATAAACTCATAAAATTTTCTTCATCGCTATAATCTCCTACCCACGATTTTTTAAACATACCATATTCGCAGGCATTTACGGCTTGTTTTAAAACCGAAGGTTTCTCAATACTTATTTGAACTTTTATATTACTTTGCGCTAATTGAGATTGTATGTATTCTAATGCTTCTTTAAAATTATCGGCAGCATGAATAACAATTTCAGGTAAGTTTTCTCCGTTTGGATAACCAGCTTGTTGTAAGAGTTGCTTTACTTTATTAGGGTCGTAATAATAACCTTTTACTTTTTCTGGGTTATAACTTTTCATTCCTTTAGGGATAAAACCGCAGTTTGCAGGAATACCTATCCCATTACGAATAAATTTTACAAGTTTTTCTCTGTCAAAGGCATAGTTTAGCGCTTGTCTTACGGCTTTTAATTTTAATGGAGATTTTTTTACTATGTCTATATTTTCATCAACTAAAATTCCAATATAATCTGTTTTTAAGAAGGTTTGTTTTTGTAAGTAAAATCTTTTTTTGTAAGTATCTTTTAGCTCTGCATCTCTTGTTAAAACTTCCATAGGGTTAAAAGCATCTGCACCACTTAGCATGTCAAATTTTCCATTTAATAATTCCATAAATGCAGTTTCTCTATCTTTTATAAATGATATTGAAACGCCATCTAAATAAGGCAATCTCTCATTTTTTTCATCTCTTTCAAAATAGTTAGGGTTTTTTTGCAAAATTATTCTTGTGCCTTCATCCCACTTTTTAAACATAAAAGGTCCTGTACCCACAGGGTTTGTTCTAAAATTTTCACCATAATAATCTATAGCCTCTTCGGGTAAAACGCTAAAATATTTCATGGTTAAAATATTTAAAAATGCGCTATAAGGTTTACTTAAATGAATTATAAATATACTATCGTTTTTTGCTTCAAAACCTTTAAAATTTGTTTTTTCGCTTCTGTCAACACAACTTAGTAATGTTGTTGCACTACTTACTTTACTATCAAACAATCTTGTAAAACTATAAATAAAATCTTTTGCAATTACTTTGCGGCCTTTTTCATCTGCAAAACATTTATTGTCATGAAAATAAACATCATTGCGTAATATAAACTCGTAATCTAATCCGTTTTTACTTACACTAAATTTTTTAGCAATTGAGGGTAATACGTTTAACTGATCGTCCATTTGAACTAAACCATTAAATAGTTGATTAACTGGCCAAATGTTTTCGAAATTAGATGCGGCAGCAGGGTCGAGGCTAGTTACAACTGCCATTTCATTGTATGAAAATATTTTTTTTGATTCTTTTGATTCCTTTGTTTCTTTGCACGAAACAAAAAATAAAACAAATACAAATAATATTAAATTTTTTAATGACATAAAAAAGCAACTTTATGTACAAAGTTGCTTTTAAAATTTAGAGAAAATATTTTTTTGCACCTCAATTATGCACAACCCTATGTTATTAAGGTTGAGTTGCAGGGTTTGGTGTTTGTTCTTTTTTTGCCGGATCAAAATCAAAAGTTAACGAAAATCTTAAAGTTCTTGCTAAAGGATTATTTATAAGAGTTGGAATTAAGTATGATAAATCTATTTTAATTACATTGTATCTAAAACCGGCACCAAAACTAACGTATTGGCGACTACCTTTTGTTTTGGGTTCGTAAAAATATCCTGCTCTTAGTGAAAATGCATTGTTATAAGTATATTCAACTCCGGTTGCAATGTTTACCTCTTGCAACTCTTCTTTTGCTCCACCTGGGGCATCGCCAAATGATTGGAAGATACCTTGAGCAACAGGAACATTAGGGTTTTTACCTTTTAAAATTACTTTTTCGCCTGTTGCAGGGTCTATTTCTATTTCATTGGTTGGTTGGCCACTTGCATCTACTTTGTGTTTATAAATTGGAGATGTTGGTACCAAAAGCTTATTAAAATCTAAATAAAACCCAAAGGTATTGTAATCGTCAAATTTAGTTTTTAATCCTCCACCTAATCTCATATTCATTGGAATAAAGTTAGGATCGTTACTGTATTTTATTTTAGCACCTAAATTAGTAAATGCAAAGCCCGCTGTGGCAATTGCTTTTTTATCGCTTAATTTAAACTCGTTGCTTTTGTAATAACCACTAATATCAACTGCAGCTGTTCTTGCAGAGTTAGCATTACTAGTAAATGCCCTGCTAATACCAGAATTAATAAAACGCATAGCTACGCCCATACTAAAATTATCTGATAATTTTTGAGAAATTGCAGCATCTAATGCAAACTCATTTGGTCTTATACTTCCTGTTTGAACCCCATTTATATTTGTTAAATCTATATTACCTAAACTAAAATATCTTAAAGAACCACCAACAGACGTGTTTTTTCTAACCTTTGCATATCCACCTAAATAATACAAGTAAATGTCGGGTACTAAAGTTCTTAACCAAGGTGTTGCACTTAAACCAAAACTAAATTTTTTATCAGAGAAAACCATTTTACTTCCATTCCAGTGTATAGCGTTTGCATCTGGGTCTGTTGCCGCTCCAACATCGCCCATTGCACCTTGTTTACTGTCAGGACCAATTAACAAAAACGGCACCGCAGTAGTTATAGGGTTAATTACAACTGTTTGTCCATTTAAGGTTTGTAAAGTAGATATTTGAGCATTATAAGAATTGTAAGAAAACAATAATGTGATTAAAAACACTTTGTATTTATTAAATTTAATCATCGCCATATTAATCATTCAAAAGGGGGTGTAAATATACTAATTTAAAATTACTAATTTTTCGAGCTTTTCAGCATTTTTGTTATCATTTGTTTGAATAGATAATTTATAAATGTAAACGCCTTTAGCTAATTTATCGCCATAATCATCTTTTCCGTCCCAAACAATTCCTCCGGGTCTATAGCCTTCGCAATAAACATAAGTTTGTATTGTTTTAGCAAGTTTACCACTAATAGTAAAAATTTGTATTGTTACTTTAAGTGGCGTACAAGCTTGGTTATGTTCAAAAGAAAATTTTGTATTTGTGGTAAATGGGTTTGGGTAGTTTAATACATGTTTTAAAACCAATTCATCGCTATTAGCAACTACAAAATCAATATAAGATTCTGACGAATTATTTTGAATATCCCAAGCTTTAAATTTTATGCGATGGTTGCCCTCACTTAAATTATTAAATTGGTATTTAACTTGCCCACTTTGGTAACTGTTTATATTTGCTTCATAAAAATCATTTAAAATTAAAGGATTATTTTCGCTATTATCTAAAATTGCAACTATATCATGCCCAATACCTGTTCCAATGGTATTTATTCCGCTTGAATCAGTAATATTTGCGTAAAAAACAGGTTTTTCATTTGTAGTTCCTCCCTCAACAAAACCAATATCATTAATAAATAATTTGCTGTTAGGCCCATCTGTGTCGGTTATTGCATCATTTGCCATTTTACCACCAACCACAATATTCGTGTAATAACCACTTGCATCAACTATTCCATCTGTTGCGTAGTAACTAATTTTAGCGTTCCCAGGCACAAAACTTACATCTTTAGGGATAATAAATGTACAACTGTATTCTCCATTTTTTACAATCGATTTTCCTTTATAAATTATGTTTTTAAAAGAATTAAATGTAAATGGAATTAATGGATCTGTTGGTGCTGCAGACCCATAATTTGTTGCACTATAAGGCTGATTAATTAAACAACTAATGTTTTGTTCTTTATCAAATACGGTTACATAAACTATTCCATTAAACGTATTAATTAAACTAGAATCTTTTAATGCTATTTTACCTTTTAAAATTACTTTTTTTAATGCGCCTAAAGTATCTTTTAAAACTAATTTTGCTGTATCAGAGTTTATTTGAGTGGTTACAATTTTTTGTTTAGGGTATCTTAAAACAACTGCGGGGTCGCCCAATAAATGAAAATTGGCATAAACTGTGGCTTGACCTATATCAGCTTTAGTGTTTTTTAAAACTTCGCCAATTGTTAATTTGTTACCTTGTAAATTAGTTGAAAATAAATACTTAAATAAAATATTGTTTAAATATTCATTAGTTTCAGCAAAAGCCACACGCACAGTTGTAAATAAACTTACGGCACCTCCTTTAGGGTTTAGCATTACGTATTCCCCTGCCGAAGTTCTTTCGGGGTCGTCAAATCTACTAAACTCGCAAGTTGCAGTTATCATTAACGGAAGTTTATTAAAATTACTCCAATTATTAATTGAGTTTACATCAACAATTCTTTCTTCGGTTAAGCCTAACTCGCCTCCATGCCCAGTATAATTAATAACCAAAGCTCCTTTTTTCATGCGTCTTTCAAGTTCACTAACTGCATCTGGGTATCTAATACCTCCCGGAGTAGAAACACTTTGGTAACTATCTAAGTAAATTTTTTCTTGATTGTATTCAGGGTTACTTGCTTTTAAAACATTTGCAAGTTTGTTAGACTGGTTCATGTGTAAAGCTTTATCCCCATCATCTGCAATAAAGCTAACCCAAGTGCGCCAATCGCCATAAGTACCTTCGCTTGTATTACCACAGTTAGATTGTTGAGCAAGTATATTATTTATATCATCTTTAGCGTAATAGTTTTCAATCTTATTAATCATTTGATTCATTTCGGTTACAGTGCGAGCCATTAAACGCCCAACACCTATATCAACTTTATAGGTATTACTCCCTAACGAACCATCAGCATATTCTCCTTCATTTGCGTCCATTAAACCATAAAAATCATCTGTGGTTACACTTGCTAATGGTGCAGTTGAGTTTATACTTTGGTAACTGGGAATTAAACAACTATTTGTATTAATATCTCTATTTTTTAATTTATAAGAGCCATCTCCCAGCAATACTACAAATTTTGGAGTGTTTGTTCCTGAGTTTACACCTTTTGTATAAAGCATTTTTATGTAGTTTCTAATGGCAGATATATCTTGATTTCCGCTCGAAAACTCATTGTAAATTTCTTCGGTAGTTGTAATTTGATAAGTTAAATTTTCGTTTGTTTGATGTAGGTTTGCTAACCTTTGCGCCTGCGAAACAAAAAGCGGATGGGTAATAATTAAATATTCTGCGGGTGCTTGTGCGTGTATATTTTGATTAGAAACTTTGCTTACATAAACTGGTTTGTAATAATCTTCATCAACCATTGCAACAAATTCATCTGGTGTATTATTTTGCCCGTAATTAAAAGATATAGATGAATTACTATTTGTGTTAACAACTTCAATAGGCTGTGTAAAATCACTCACATTCCAAATTGTTACAAACTCGCTATTTGTATTTTGTAAATTGTAAGTTATAGCATTTGTACTTAATGTGCCTGTAACTCTCGCATCTCTAAAATTAAATTGTTTGTTAGTAATAGATAACTGCCTTCGCGCATTAATAGTTATTTTGTCTAACCAAGCTAAAGCACTGCTAGAAAGTTTGGTAACACTTAAATTTATACTATTTATATTAGAATTGGCCCCACCTGCAACTGTATTTATTACATTAGCATAGGGGTCTAAGTAATAGGTGCCAACTTGCGATATTGTAAAACTTTGACTTATTCCATTAACATTAAATGAGTAAAAATTAGGAGTGTAAGCTCTTCCGGCCATAGTTACGCTTGCAATTAAACTATCGTTTAAAACAAAGTTTCCATCGTTCCACGTAAAATTATAGGTATTTGTTATATCAAAAAACTGTCCATAAAACTCTCGTCCGCTTTTAATAAAATTTATATCGTTTTTTTCTTCAATAGCAACATAATCATATGAATTTGTGTTGTTAACTATGTTGCTTGGAGTATTTGAAGCGCCAATTCTTAAGCCATTTGTGTTTTCGAAATTTAGAAAATAAAAACTCGAATCTGAATAAATGTTGTTATTAAGATTATATTTTAATCTGCTTGTTGCATTGTAGGTTAATTGTTGGCTACCTTTTGCATAAAACAAAATGTAATCATTATCATTAAATACACCATCACTTTCACCTACAACTTTTATGGCATTTTCTTTTAAATCATCTAATACAGTTGCACTGTTTAATTCAGGCAAAGCGTTTCCGCCGTTGCCATATATTTTTATTTTTTTTGGATCTAATGAACTAACATCAATTCCCATTTTTGTGAGTAAAGATTTATCAATTTTATAAACACCAGTTTTGCCAACACCAATTTTATACCAATTACCAGTAGATAAAACAGAATTGCTAACAAAAGTTGAAGTTGATTTTGCATTTAATTTGCTGTTTAAATTTTCAACCCAATTTGTTTTGTACGAAACTAATTCCTCCACTTGGTTAAGGTTGTTTATTTTAAATGGAATTAATTGAAAGTGGTTAATTATTTTACCTGATGAAATACCTGAAACATTAATTAACTCAAACTCACTAGTTAAATAATTTCCAAAGTGTTTTTTAATTATAGAAGCGGTAGGTTCGGCTACTTTTACTGTTACAATATCGCTAATTTTTAAATCTAACGGTTGATTTGAACTTTGGGTTATAGAAAAATAAGGTAAATTGTTTTTTAAAGGTAAATACATTGCTCCTTTTAAAACAACTTTTGTGTAACTTGTATCATTGTCATTAAGCTGAATTATATTAGAAGTTGCAGATAAATTAGCGTCAATATTTAAAATAGATGCAACTTTTTTTTGCGACTTTACGTTAAAAACAAAAAGTATAGTAAAAATTAAAGAAAAAAGACCAGTTTTGTTCATTTTTATGTAAATGTAGGCATAAAATTAACGATAAAATTGGCAATTTATTGTATAATGCGTATTAATAAAAATATAAGAAAAATACATTTTAATCGGCAAAAAAGCGTTATAAGTGGAATTTTATTTTAATCTTTTTTGTTTGGTAAGATTTTATTAATATATTTGTAAAATAGGCTTAATTAACATTAATTATGAATAAACGTATTTGGTTTCCTTTACTAGTGTTTATAGCGGTTTTAACTGACCTTAAGGCACAAGACCCGCAATTTACACAGTTTTACGCCAATCCATTATATCTAAACCCTGCTTTTGCAGGTACAGCTCGTTGTCCGCGTATTGCAATGAATTACCGTAACCAATGGCCTAACTTAAGTGGTACTTATGTTACTTACTCAGCTTCTTATGACATGCACTTAAACCCTTTAGCTGGTGGTATAGGTGTTTTAGTTACTTCAGATGATCAAGCTAGAGGAACCTTACAAACCAATAATTTCTCATTAATGTATTCTTATTTAGCTCCTATTAATAGAGAATTTTCAATGAAATTTGGTGTACAAGCAACTTATTTACAAAAAACATTAGATAATTCTAGACTAAACTTTGGTGATATGATTGATGCAAGAAGAGGCTTTGTTTGGAATACACAAGAAGCTATCCCTTTACAACGTAAAAGTAATTTAGATTTTTCTGCTGGTTTATTAGGTTATAGCAAAAACTATTTCTTTGGGTTTGCAGCACACCATATAAATCAACCAGATGAAGGTTTACTTGGTCCATCGCCATTACCAACTAAATTTACAGTACATGGTGGGGCAATTATCCCATTAGAAAAAGGAAACGAAAGTTATTTATCTCCTAATATCTTATTTCAAGCACAACAAAAATTCCAACAATTAAATATTGGTTTATATTATGTTAAAGGACCTTTTGTGGCTGGTTTATGGTACCGTAACCAAGATGCTGTAGTTGCTTTAGTTGGTATTCAAAACAAAAACTTTAAATTTGGATACAGTTACGATATAACTGTTTCAAAATTAAGTGGTAACACTGCAGGTTCACACGAAATTTCGATACAAATACAATTTGAATGTAAAACTAAACGCAAAAAATATAGAACAATTAGTTGCCCATCATTTTAATTATTTTTGTAACCTTTTAAAAAAATATACGTTATAGCGTTAAAATTAGATAATATTATGAATCTAAATTGGATAAAAAACCGTAAAACTGTTGCAGCTGTAGTTGCACTTATGGCGGTTTCATGCTCGCAAGAACGCTCGCCTGTTACAGGTTGGGCTTATAATGACCCAAGTAACGGTGGTTTTGAGAAAACACCATACGAGGAGCAAGAAACAGGGCCAGGTTTGGTGCTAATTGAAGGTGGTACCTTTACATTTGGACGTACAGAAAACGACGTAACTTATGAGTGGAATAACGTTCCGCGTAGAGTTACTGTTTCGTCTTTTTATATGGATGAAACTGAAGTAAGTAATTTCTCGTACTTAGAATATTTATATTGGACAAGCCGTGTATTTGGACCAACTTTTCCAGATATTTTTTACAGAGCTTTACCAGATACCTTAGTTTGGAGAGAAAAATTAGCTTATAATGAACCTTATGTAGAGTATTATTTACGTCACCCAGCTTACAGAGATTACCCTGTAGTTGGTGTTAACTGGTTGCAAGCCAATGACTTTTGCGCTTGGAGAACAGACCGAGTAAATGAATTTATCTTAGTTCGTGAAGGTTTATTAGAGCATGTTCCTTCTCCTTCAGATCAAGATTATTTTAGTACAGAAGCCTATTTATCAGGCAAATGGCAAGGGCAATTAAAACAAAAATTACCTTCGTACGATGATCAAAACCCTGAGCGTGATGTTAAAATGGAAGATGGAATATTTTTACCAAAATACCGCCTTCCAACCGAAGCAGAATGGGAATATGCAGCTTATGGTTTAATAGGTAACACAATTGGCGAGCGTATTACAGATAGAAGAATTTATCCTTGGAACGGACATGGAGTTCGTAACTCAACCGATAAATTTATTGGACAAATTAACGCCAACTTTGTACGTGGCGCTGGTGATTATATGGGAACTGCAGGTTTCTTAAATGACAATGCCGATGTAACTGCCCCTGTTTATTCATATTGGCCAAACGATTATGGTTTATATAATATGAGTGGTAACGTTTGCGAGTGGGTTATGGATGTTTACCGCCCAAGTACAGGACAAGATGCCGATGAATTTAGACCTTTCCGTGGTAACATTTTTACTACTCAAAAGAAAGACAGTACAACTTTAATTGGTGGTTATGGTGGCGAAATTTTAACTAACGTAGATGGACCAGTTTGGCAAAAATTTAACCATAAAGTTAATATTCCAACTCAACACGGTGTTAGTGTAGAGCCTGAAACTGTTACAGATTCTATTTTAACTTTTATGACTGTAGATGCAAATGGAAACAATAACGCTACTCCAGAAGGTAAATCAGATATACCAGGCCGTGTGCAATGGAGAGAAGTTAGTAGTGCTGTTGCAACAGATAACTTAGATGAACGCAGAAATTACAAAACCGCAGACTATATTAATTATTTAGATGGTGATGTAAATTCAAGTATTTACTATACTGATGGTGAAGAAGCTTATTCATCTCAAGGTGATAAATTAATGTACGAATACGCAAAAACATCTTTAATAAACGATAAATCTCGTGTGTATAAAGGTGGTAGTTGGAGAGACCGTGCTTACTTTTTAAATCCGGGTACACGTAGATATTTAGATCAAAGACAAACTGCTGCTTGGTTAGGTTTCCGTTGTGCAATGACACGCGTAGGTAGCCCAGTTGGTTTAGGGAAATAATTTTGTTAATAATTATATTTAAACCCTTAAGCTAAAAACTTAAGGGTTTTTTATTTTTATACTTATGCAAAATTTTTCTTCAACAGAAAGTATATATAAAATTTTCTTAAAATCAACCGGTGTAACAACCGATACCAGAAAACTTAATTTAAATAATTTATTTTTTGCACTTAAAGGCGAAAATTTTAATGCGAACGAATTTGCAAGTAAAGCAATTGAAAGCGGTTGCATTGCTGCAATTGTTGATGAAGAAAAATTTGTTACAAATGATAAAATTATTTTAGTAAAAAATGTTTTAAAAACACTGCAAGAGTTAGCAAACCATCATCGTAACCAATTTAATATACCCGTTTTAGCAATTACAGGAAGCAATGGCAAAACAACCAATAAAGAACTCATACATTCAGTGCTTAAAACACAATTAAATACTCTTGCAACTATAGGAAATTTAAATAACCATATTGGTGTACCTTTAACTTTATTAAGAATAAATAAAGATCATCAATTTGCTATTATAGAAATGGGTGCCAATCATCAAGGCGAAATTAATGAACTTTGCGAAATTGCCAACCCAACGCACGGCTACATTACAAACATTGGCAAAGCACACCTCGAAGGATTTGGTGGTATTGAAGGAGTAATAAAAGGCAAAACAGAAATGTACCGTTTTTTAAAACAAAAAAATGCTGAGGTTTTTGTAAATGGCGATGATGATGTTTTACATGATTTAGCGGTTGAAAACAATAAAATAACATTTGGTGTAAAAAAACTTTACGATACAATTGGTAAAGATTGTACAGTTGGAGAAAATGTGTTGTTGAAATTTACAAACCGTTATGGCGAAAAAGATTGGAATAAATTAATGCAAGTTAACACTCAAATAGTAGGGCGGTATAATTTTATAAACTGTTTAGCTGCAGCTTGTGTAGGGCATTATTTTAAAATTAGCGATGCCAACATTAAATTAGGTTTAGAAAATTATGTGCCAGATAATAACCGCTCACAATTAATTAAAACAGAAAACAATCAAATTTTGTTAGATGCTTATAATGCAAACCCAAATAGTATGAAAGCAGCAATAGATAATTTTGCAAAATATAATGCTGAAAATAAATATTTGTTGTTAGGCGATATGTTTGAGTTGGGTAATTTTAGTGAGAAAGAGCATCAAGCCATTGTTGACCTTTTAATTTCATTAAAATTAAACAATGTAGTTTTAGTAGGAAATGAGTTTTGTAAATTAAATCAAAATACTTTTAATTGTTTTAAAACAACTAACGAGGCAAAACAATTTTTAGTAGAAAATAAAATAAAAAACTCAACTGTTCTAATAAAAGGTTCGCGTGGAATGAAAATGGAACAACTTAAAGAAGTATTATAAAAATGGAAATTAAAAAAGATGATAAATCAACTATTAAAGCTTGGACGTTTTACGATTGGGCAAACTCAGTTTTCCCATTAGTTATTAATTCTGCTATTTTTCCGGCGTTTTATGAATATCAAACCTCGCACAACACGCAGGGCGAGTTAATAAACAGCGATATTATAATTGGTTCTCTTACGTTTAAAAACACCGAATTTTATTCGTACATCGTTTCCATATCATTATTAATTGTGTGTTTTACTGCGCCAATACTTTCAGGAATTGCAGATTATAGAGGCAATAAAAAAAGATTTCTTTCCTTTTTTTGTGCATTGGGCGCGTTTTCTGTTGCTGGTTTATTTTTCTTTAATAAAAACTCTATGCTTTTATCAATGATTCCTTTTTTATTAGCAACCGTTGGCTATTGGGGGAGTATAGTTTTTTATAATGCGTATTTACCCGAAATAGCAAGCGAACATTTGCAAGATAAAGTAAGTGCTAAAGGCTTTGCTTTGGGTTATTTAGGAAGCTCAATTTTATTAATTATAAATTTAGTTTTTATTTTAACGGGTACTTTTAAAAAATTATTTCCCGATTTAAATTTAGCTTTACCAGGCATTGATGCACGTTTTGCTTTTATAACTGTTGCCATTTGGTGGTTTGGCTTTGCACAATACACTTTAAAAAAATTACCAGCAATAAATACTGTTGTTGAAAATAAAAATTCAAAAAAAATATTTACTAAAGGTTTTAACGAGTTACTTAAAGTTTTTAAAGAAATTAAAACACAAAAAACTTTAAAGCAATTTTTAAGCTCTTATTTTTTTTATAATATGGGCGTGCAAACCGTTATGTACATGGCAACATTGTTTGCCGCCAAAGAAATTGATTGGCCAAACGATAGTTATAAAAAAACAGCTTTAATTATAAGTATTTTATTAATACAATTTTTGGGTATTGCAGGTTCGTTTTTATTTTCGTGGTTATCTAACAAAATAGGTAATGTAAAAGCTTTACTTATTGCTATTTTTTTATGGATAGTTATTTGCGCAAGCGTTTATCTATTTATTAATACGCCTGTAGAGTTTTATTGCATTGCAGCAAGTGTAGGTTTAGTAATGGGTGGCATACAAGCTTTATCGCGCAGTACATATTCTAAATTGTTACCCGAAACAAAAGACCACGCAAGTTATTTTAGTTTTTTTGATGTATCAGAAAAACTAGGTATTGTTTTGGGGACATTTAGTTTTGGCTTAATTGAAGGAATTACAGGCTCTATGCGACAATCGGTACTTGCGTTAATTGCATTTTTTGTTGTTGGCTTTGTTGGTTTGTTAGTAATGCCAAAAATAAAGTACAGTAGTGTTAAAATTAAATAATCTACCATTTTTTACTATTGATTTTATTGTTACCAACAATTACGGAAATAAATAAAATAGTTACTTTGGTATCCCAATTTGCTATTTACAACTTTTTAATTCTATAATTAATTCTTCAATTGCTTTTATTCTTAAATCTTTTTCTAATAATAATTTCTCATATAAATTTTTAAGTTCAATAGCTGAGTTTTCGTCTTTTAACGAAAACACAACACCTGTGTTGCTTGCACTATCTTTAAATATAGATTGTAAAAAGTTTTTATTGCTAAAATTAATAATATCATCTACGGTAACACCTAATGTACGAGCAATTTTTTCGAGCAATTCAATTTTAGGTAACTCATTGCCATTTTCTATCTCTGCATAAGTTTTTCTTGATTTACCAACTTCTTGGGCTACATATTCTTGAGTAAGGTTTTTATACTCTCTTATTTTTCTTATTGATTGATTAATTAATATTCATATTTACACAAATTGAGTTAAATATTACGCATAAAGCTAACTAAATGTTTTGCAAAATGCTTATTACTATTTGTAATTTAGATTTATTAGAAGCTTGTTAATTTTTTATAATGTTTAAAAGTAAAAATTATTTTAAATAAAAACAATAATATGTTAGTAGAATCAATAAACACAGGCTTTAGTTTAAAAAACAGTGAGGTAAACTCAAACATTGGCGAAAGAGCACATTATGAGGCTAACACAGGAGTTGCAACAGTTTCGGTGGCTAATTCTAATTTAGACGGAACAGGAACTTTAACAAATGTTTTAAGTACAGGTGCAACAACTGGTTCTGTTGGCTCATTGGTAAAAAAAATTACCATAAAAGCATTAGCTAATGCAACAAGGGGTATGGTAAGATTATTTATTTACGATGGTTCAACTACCAGATTAATTGAAGAATTTAATATAAATGCGGTAGTACAAAATAGCATTCAACCATCGTTTGAGGTTAGCTATGATGTTGATTGGAGTTTTGGTGCCGGTTTAACACTTAAAGCATCAACCCAATATGCCGAAACCTATAGTATAGCAATTGAAGCATTAGACATAATATTTCCATAAATTAAAAATAAAATGGCAGCAGAAACACAATACACAGCAAACACAGGGGTTGTTACACTATCAACCGCTAATAGCAATTTAGATGGCACTGGTACACTAGGTTTACTTTTAACGGCAAGTGCTTATGGCACTTTAATTAAAACTATAACCGTAAAAGCGCAACAAACTACAACCACACAAGGTATGGTTAGAATTTTTATTTACAATGGCTCCTCTTATTACATTGTACAAGAAATTGAAATACCTGCTAATACAAACGCAGCAACTACTCAAACTTTTGAATTTACATGGAATTGCGATATTAAATTAAAAGCAGATTGGAAATTGTATGCAAGTACACAAAATTCTGAATCTTTTAATGTAATTGCACAAGGCTTAAATTGGACTTACTACACATCATCAGTTAGGCCCGAAAGTACACGTTTTACTGCTAACACTGGCGTTAATTTGTTAAGTACTGCCAACTCAAACTTAAACGGTACAGGTACTTTAGTAGAGGGATTAACAGCAAGTGCAAGCAGTAATGGAACCAGAATAGAAACACTTACAATTAAAGCTTTAAGCAACACAACAAGTGGTATGATACGTGTGTTTATTGACGATACCCATAATAAATATCTATTTAAAGAATTTGATGTTGAAGGTGTTGATAGAAGTGGAAGCCAAGCAAGTTTTGTAATTAAAAACAATTTAATAAATTTTGAGTTACAGGCAGGTTATAAATTACAATTTGCAACCCAAAATGCCGAAAATTTTGCTTTAGTTGTAGAGGCAAACGATTGGACTTACCCAGCATAAAAATTAAAAACATGGCCGAAGAAACACAATACAGAGCTAAAACAGGAATTACCCAAATTAATACCGCTAATACAAATACAGATGGTACAGGCACCATTAGTAATATAATAAAAGGTACACAAAATGGAGTAATGGTGAAAAATATTTTTATTAAAGCCTTAAGCTCAACAACAAACGGCATGGTACGTATTTTTGTACAAAACGATTTAAGAACAGTAATACAGTTATTATATGAAATAGAAATACCCGCCATAACACAAGCTGCCATAAGACCAACATTTGAAGCTACTGTACCAATTAATTTTACATTACAAAATGGTTATACTTTAATGGCAAGTACCCAAAATGCCGAAAGCTTTAATATTATAGCAGAAGGCATGGAGTGGAGTTACTACACAAGCGCAGTAAGGCAAGATACTACAAAACTTTACCCAAAATTTGAAAGCGCAACTGTACAAACCGCCAATAGCAATTTAAACGGTACCGGAGTAATAGAAATAGTTTACACCGCTGGTGCAACACCAACCTATAAAGGCAGTAGTATAAACACTATTAATATTAAAAGTGCTGTAAATGTAAATCCGGGTATGATAAGGCTTTACATTAACGACACTAATAACTCCTATTTGTTTAAAGAAATTATAGTACCCACTTTAAATTATAGCGGTACCGATAAAACCTTTAACCACACCCTAAATTTTGAAGACGATTTGGATATACAAGCCGGCTACAGCATTTGCGCCAGCACCCAACTTAGCGAACAAAGTAATGTGTTTGCCGAAGGCAACGATTGGAATTATTATAGTTAATATATATATGTTATGAAAAAGAAAGAAAAGATTAAGATCTATGGAAAAATATTAAACAATGAGTCTCTAAATAATTCAACAATAAGTTTGATTATGAGTAATGGTATTAATGTTTCTCCGTACTCAAATAACCCTATTTCAAATAAATATATTTATTACCCAACAAAAACACCTGGAGCATTAGACGAAAGTTGTAGAACATTTAATAAGAAATGGAATGATTATGTAACCGATGGATTATATATTTGTGGGGAAGGATGGGATTGGTTTCATGACAATTCTTAGTATATTTATATATGAAACTTTTATTTTTTATATTTGCACATGTAGTAGGATATTTACATGCTCAAAATTATTTTAAATATTTTAAAATATCTCACGAAGCCGAAAATAATATATTTAATGGTGATTACAAGATTGCTGAAAAACAGTATGAGTTTTTGATAAAAAAATATAAACTCACCGCTAAAGATTATTTTTATTTAGGATTTTTAAAATTAAACAATAAAGATACTTTAAGTGCAAAAATAAATTTTATAAATTCCGTTAAGAATGGAGGGCACATTATAGAGTGGATAGATGATTTTAAAGAAAAACACAATACGATGAATGTTTCTTTGCGTATAATTTCTGAACTAAATAAATATGAAGATTCTATCATAACTTCAAGAGATATTACTTTAATAAATAAAATTAAATATTTTGATTCAGTTGATCAAAATAATAGAAATTATGAGAAAGATTAGATAGATTTAAAAAACGATAGTATTTTACAAATAGAATTATTAAGTTTTTTTAAAAAAAATGGTATTCCAAATTTATATATTTACGGTGATATTTTTACAACAATATTTTTACATATTTCAAATAAAACTGTATTTAAAAAATTTAAGAAATTCTTATTTAACCAAGTAAAAAAAGGTACTATTCCACCTTATTATTACTGTTCAATGGTAGATAAATATTTATGGTCATATAATTTAAAAACGGAATATGAAACATTTGGACATCGTTGTAAAGATGAACGTTGTAAGAAAGAAGTAATGAATAATAAAAATAAAATTGGTTTAAGTATTTATAATAAAGGACCTTGTATTTATCCAATAAAATAACCATGGTGCTTTTATTCATAGATCCTAAAGATATAACTACAAATAGTGTATTAAGGTGGATAATCAAACAAAAAATAAATCATGAAATTATAAACATAAACTCTTACGATTTTATAGATATAATTCATATAGACTCTAAAAAAATTTCTATAAGTATAAACAATAGAATTATTGATTTTTTTAAAATTAAAAGTATTTATTTTAGTAGGAGTTTTATAAAAATGTATACATATTCACTTAACCAAAATAAAGAAATTAATGATGAAGGAAAAAGAAAATCAATAATTAATTTTTTATTACAAAATCGATTTACAAGAGAGGAATTAATTTTATATTTAATTAAAAAAAAGAATTTAAAGATTTATGGTGAAGCCTCTGTGGGAAGAATAAATAAAATTATTGTTTTAAATGAAGCTAAAAAAATTGGGCTAAAAATACCTAATACAATGTTAACCACGAAAAAAACAGAACTAATTACTTTTTTCAATTTACACGAAAATATAATTATAAAACCTTATGATTTATCATATAGTTTTATCAATAGCGAAGAAAAAATATGGGAAAGCACATATACTAACGTATTTCCCCCAGATTATTTAAAAAAAATACCAAATGAATTCCCATTAACGCTTTTTCAGGAGCAAATACAGAAAAAATTTGAAATTAGAAGCTATATATTTAATAAACAGTGCTATTCAGTAGCTATATTCTCTCAAAATAATATTAGAACACAAGTAGATTATAGGCATTATGATAAAAGTAAACCAAATAGAGAAATCCCTTTTACCTTAAATCCTAATATTAAAAAAAAATTTTAATATTATTTGAAAAATTAAATTTAAATACAGGTTCAGTTGATTTAATTATGGATGGCAGTAATTATTATTTTCTTGAAATCAATCCTGTTGGCCAATTTGAAAATGTTTCTATTAATGGTAATTATTATCTTGAGAAAAAAATTGCAACTTATTTAAGTATATGAAAAAAAAATTAACCCAAAAGATATTGAGAGGTATTGTTCCTTAGATTATTTTTTAACTGATAAAATATTTTTAGAAAATGGGAAAGTGAGAACAAAAATTAACCATGAAACAAAATCAGAATTAAACTTTGTTAGGTTTCCTTTAAAGCCAATTTCTAAAATAATTTTATAAATGACTAATGATTTATTAATTTTAGCGTCTAATTGTAAAATCATTACCGGACATTTAAAATCCATTTTAATTGATTTGCAAAATCAAGAATTATTAGAACTTTCAGATTGGCAGTTTAAACTTCTTAAAGATATTTCAAAACTTAACAAAGATGAATTTATTAAAAAAGAAATCGATTTTATTAATTCATTAATTAAAAAGGATGTAATATTAAAAGTACCAAAACAAACATTAAAATACTTTAAAGAATTAAATAATGAGTTTGAAAACGATTCAATTATAAACAATTCAATTGTTCGTATTAATAATTCTATTGTTTATTACCAAGATAAATTAATTAGTAATTTAAATTCTGTTGGTTGTAAATTCATAGAAATAAGAATTCTTGACATAATGGAAAAGGATATTTTGTTTGAATTTTTATCTAGATTTAAGTTTACTACTATTCAAAGTATTGATGTTTTTATCCCATTTAATTTAAATTTCACGCAATGTGAGTTAATTAATCTTCAAAATAAAATTTTCGAATTAAGATGGATTTTTATTTATTCAACTCCAAAAAACAAACTCAACAATTATAATGACAAAAAATTAGTCAACACATTATATCTTTCACATGATATTAATTCTAAAAATTGTGGAGTTATTTCATCTTTCTATTTTGCAATTAATATTGCGATGTACACTGAATCTTTAAATAATAACACTTGTTTAAATTGTAAAATTAGTGTTGATGAAAATGGAGTTGTGACAAATTGCCCTAGTATTAAAGAAAATTTGGGTAATTTACAATTTGAAAATTTAAATGAGATTCTTTTAAAGAAAAAAACTAAAAAATATTGGAATATCACAAAGGATATGATTAATGTTTGCAAAGATTGTGAATTTAGGCATATTTGTACAGATTGTAGAGCATTTTTAGAAGATCCAAAAGATATTTACAGCAAACCCTTAAAATGTGGTTATAATCCATATACTGGGGTTTGGGAGGATTGGCAAACGCATCCTGATAAACAAAATGCAATTGATTATTATGGTTTAAGAAATAGTTTATAAATAATTATTATAGTGTAAAATAAAAACATTTGATATTATTTGCAATAAATTAAAAAAATAATTAGATTTAATTAAGATTAATTCATTAAAAGAAAATATTACTATTTACATTTTAATTTTATTTCTACTTATTTTTTTAGGTTTATATTTCCCTGTTGAAAAATATTTTACTAATTATAGTTTACTTATAAACACTACAGATGCAAATTTAATAAACACCCCTAAATATTTAATTTTTAGTTTTTCTTGTATTTTAGCACCTATTGTTGAAGAAATTACATACAGACTTCCAATAATTTTAAACAAGAGAAATGTTGTAATTTCATTTACAGCATCAGTATTTTTGGTTTTATTTATTTCCAAAAAATCTTTAACAAATTTGTATTTTAATAAAGAAATTAATATTGATTATAAATTATCAATATCATTAGCTTTAATGTATATTATATTAATTAGTTTAAATTTTATAAAAGTTAATTTATGGCTTGTATCAATAATCTTAACTTTATTTTTTTATTGTTTACACTTTATAACAATGGTAACTTGTATTGATGATTTTTTTATACTTTTTATATGTAAAATTTATATTTTATTTTTAGGAATTATTTTAGGATATGTAAGGATAAAGTTTGGTTTATTGTATGCAATTTATTTGCATGTCGGGTATAATTTCGTAATTTATATGCTTTATATTTTGAACTAATTTTGGAAATATAAAAGACATTTCTTTAAATGATTTTGCAAAAATAGAAACCCTAAATTTTTACGAAAAATAAAAAATGACGACATTTTAACACGCAAAGATTGTGAATTTAGGCATATTTTTACAGATTGTAGAGCATTTTTAGAAGACCAAAAAGATATTTATAGCAAACCTTTTGTGTTTATGCAAAAACAACAATTATTTAATTTACTCAGTTCGTGAGGTATATTTATACCTTTTCGCACCATTGCAATAGATCGTTTATATTAAAATGCTTTAAGTTAATTCTAATTAAAAACTAGTTTTCCCACTTTTTTAAATTTACTTTTTCTCCATCAAATTCAGCATAAGTACAATAATTAATCCATTCGCCTAAATTTATGTAAGTTGCTTTATCATCTACATTTAATGTAAGTGGTAAATGCCTATGGCCAAAAATAAAATAATCTATTTTTTCTTTTTTTAAATACTCGCGGCAATATAAAAACAACCATTCGTTTTCGTTACCTAAAAATTTTTCGTCGCTATCTGCAGTTACAATTCTACTTCTTTTGCTGCTACTTTTGGCAATGTAAAAGGCTAGGTTAGGATGTAAACGGCTATAGCACCACCAAATAAATTTATTGGTAAATATTTTTCTTAAAATTTTATAACCTTTGTCGCCAGGGCCTAAACCATCGCCATGCCCAATTAATAGTTTAATGTTGTTTATAGTTTTAATAATTGGTTTGCGATGAATAGTAACATTAAGTTCTTTTTCAAAATAATCTTTCATCCACAAATCGTGGTTACCAATGTAAAAATGTACTGGAATGCCAGAGTCTGTTAACTCGGCTATTTTGCCTAATAATCTAACCGTTCCTTTAGGTACTGTATATTTATATTCATACCAAAAATCAAAAATATCGCCAACTAAATGTATTTCTTTTGCATCTTGTTTAATATAATTAAGCCAGTCAACTATTTTTTTTTCTCTTATATGGCTTTCTTCTAAAGTAGGCACACCTAAATGAAAATCTGAAGCAAAATATATTTTTTTGTTATCCACTAAAATAAGTTTGATTTAATAATTTTTTTAGGTTTAAGTTGATGAATATTTAAACTCCATCTTAATTTTTCTATTGCACTTATGTTGTTTAACTCCATAACAGTTTTTATATCATTACTATAAAGTAAAGGGTAATGGAAACTAAAAATTCCCTTAAACAATTTTAAGCTAATTCCGGCATTATACAAAATTTTATTATTAAATAAATAATTTGGGTTTGTTGTACCTAAATCTAAAAAACCTTCAAGTCCAAAAAAATTGGGTGTTGTTATATTTGCACTGGCTAGCCAACTATTGCTTTGTCCTAAGGGCGTGGGTACTTTAAAATAACCATCGGCTTCGTTAATTTGTGTGTTTCCAAAATTTGAATTTAAATTGCGTGCTAAAAAATTTGCATCAAATAAATAATCGTCGCTACCATTATGTGCACGCATTCTAAAACGGTAATAATTTTTTGCCCAATCTGTTCCGTGTAAAAAAGTACCGGCAAAAACACGTAAGCCAAAATTTTTATTTTTTGCAACATTAATTTTATAGTTAAATGTGGCATAAGTTTTTGCCATGTATTTATTTTGTTGAATTACTATTTCTAAATTAAATGGATTAATAGTTCTGTTGTTTGATATGAAATAACTAAATCTGTTAACTGAGTTGTTTATGGTATATAAATCAGCTTTAAAAAAATTATTATTCATATCGCTATTAACTCTAACGCTATCAATAAACAAAATTGTTGAACCAATGTTAAATGAATGATTAGTTTGATTTGTAGCGTTTTTCTTTTTAAACGTAAATTCAGCGTTTGGTGTAAATTTATAATAAGTTAAATTAAATGTTTTAAAATGAGTTCCTAAAGTGTTGTTTACATTGTTAAACGAGAGTTCATCATAATTATATGATTTTAAATTGGCTTGTAGTTCAATTGATTTAAATAATTTATTTGGATAAATATGATAATTTAATTGCCCACTACCTGCTAAGGTTTTAGATTTAAAACTAAACATTGGCGCTAAAAAATATTCAAACCTTTTTTCAAAAAAACTATAATTGTGCAAAACACTACCTAGCATTAAACCGTTATAATAGTTGCCGCCTATTATTGGTATATAACTTATTTGAGTGTATTTTGGATTATCGTATTGCGCTAAAAATTTAAATTGAATTGGCTTTGATTTTTTAAAAACACCTTTTGTTTTTATGTAGTTATTATTTCTGTTAATGTCAGGCATTAAATCTCTGCCATCAATTTTAAAATAATCTACATCAGCTACAGGAAAATTAACTGTGTCTTTTTTTGAAAATCCGTTTTTCCATACTTGGCCAACCATTTTATTGTTTTTAAACCCAGCAACATTAAATGGAATTATTGTGTTTTGTTTATTTTTTACAATAAGTTTATAACTTCCATCTTTGTTTCTATTTACTTTACAAAGTTTATAATCTATTTTTTTGTCGGAGTTAATTAAATTATTTAAAAACCAATTTAAATCTAAGCCACTAAAATAGCTTAAAGTTGTTGCAAGGTCTTTTGGTGTTGGGTGTTTAAATTTAAAACGTTCGTAATAAAACTGCATAGCTTTATCAAAATTTGTTTCGCCCATGTATTCAATTAAATAATCAAAAACAATTGGTGTTTTACTGTAAATAATACTACCATAATTAAATGGTGTTAAATCTTGCGATGCGGTATTTATTGGTTGGTCAGAACGTTCTTTTGCGCTTATAAAATAAGCTGTTTCTTTATCTTTCCAATATGGTATTTTATTAATGCCAAAAAGTTTAAATGTTGAATCTCTGCCTAAATAATCAGTTAATTTTTTGTATGGGTATTTTGCTTTAACATATCTTAATTCGTAAAATGAATTTATACCTTCATCCATAGCCGGAAAATCTCGTTCGTTATTTCCTAAAATGCCGTAAAACCAGTTGTGGCCAACTTCATGTGCAATTGTAACATCTAAATCAAATTCAGTTGCCATATCTCCAATTACAGTAATGTTTGGATACTCCATGCCGCCGCCAGCCATAATTGTACCATCAACTGCGCTTACATGATTATATGGGTAATCGCCATTTAAATACGAATAAAATAAAGTAGATTCGTTAATGTAATCAATTGCATTTTTCCAAAGGCTAAAATTTTTATCGGTAAAATAAGCCCACGTATCAACTGTTCTTTTTGTTGTTGGTAATTGAATTTGATCGTGTAAAACATAAAAGCGTTTATCGGCAAACCAAGCAAAATCATGTACTCTATATTGTTTAAATTGGATAGTTTTATTTATTGTGCTAGATGCAGGAAATTGCATTCCTTCTCCTTTTCTGGTATTTGTTTCTAAACAATTTATAGTTTCAATTACTTTATTATTTAAAAAATTATCTTCTTCATCGGCATTTATTCTATCACCTGTTGATGCTAATACATAATTTTTTGGTAAAGTAATTTTCACATCAAAACTTCCAAACTCGCTATAAAATTCACCTTGATCTAGATATGGCATTTGATGCCAGCCTGTAGCGTCAAACACAGCGGGTTTAGGATACCATTGTGTAATAAAATAAGCTTGTTCTGTATGACCTAATCGAGAAAATTTTGCATCTGGAATTTGAACAAAAAAAGGAGTTGTAATTTCTATTGTATCTTTACTATTTAATGGTTCGTTTAAATATAATTTACAAATATCTATATGATTTTTATCGTACTCCCATTTTATAGTTTTACCATTAACCATAAAATTTAAACTATCTATATAACCTCTTTCGTTTGGTAAAGAGTAGTACAAACTTGTTTTACCTTGATTTAATAATTGTTTTGCTAATGCAGTTTGATTATTTTTATAAGCATTTGGCCAAAGATGAAAATAAATAAAATTTAAAGTTGTGTGCGAATTATTAATGTATTGAATTTTTTCGAAAGCATGCAAGGTATGCTTTTGATCATTTAACTTTACATTAATTGTGTAATTAACTTCTTGCTGAAAATAGGAAACTGAATCTTGAGATTTTGAAAACAAAAACAAAAAACAAACAAAACTAAAAAATAGCTTAACTTTTATTTGTGTATTTATATTCAAGTTATTTTAATATTTCTGCTAATTTTTTTTCAAGTTCGTCGCCTCTTAAATTTTTAGCAATAATTTTTCCTTCTTTATCTATTAAAACAGTGTATGGAATTGATTGCACACCATATTGTTTTGCTGGTTCACTATCCCAAAATTTTAAATCGCTTACTTGTGGCCAAGTTATACCATCTTTTGCTATTGCTTCAATCCATTTATCTTTAGATTGATCTAGACTTACACCAAAAATTTCAAAGCCTTTATCTTTAAATTTTGCATAAGCAGCAACAACATTTGGCATTTCTTTTCTGCAAGGACCGCACCAGCTTGCCCAAAAATCAATTAATACATATTTGCCTTTAAATTGCGATAACGAAATTATTTTTCCATCTGGGTTAGGTAATGAAATTTCTGCAGCACTTTGCCCCAATGCAGATGCTAACATTTTGGTAACTATTTCATGAAACATTTTTACGTTTTTATCATCGGCATATTTTTTTTGTAAACCTTCATCTAAGGCTTTGTATAAGTCTGCAAATTTATCTGGCTCCATACCTTGTATGGCCATTATAGATGAATATTTATCTTTGTGCGTTAATATTTTTTTAGATAGCTCTTCATTAAACCCTGCCATTATTTGTGTGTAGGGCTCTTCAAATGTTTTACTTAAAGAGTCTCTTTGCATTTCGGTATATTGCTTACCTTCTGCTAATGCATAAAATACTTGGTTTAATGAGTCTAATTTTTTATCACGTTTTTTTGAAAATTCGTTATACTCTAAAAATATTTTGGTTTCTTCGCTTCCTGTTACTTTATAGGTATTTCCTAAATCCTTAACACTACCAGTAATGCTTACTTTATCCATGCTATCTAAAACTAGCATAGCAAAATTACTTTGACTTAATTTTATTCTATAAAAACCAATATGTGGTTTGTAATTAACAAACTCAAATTCTCCTTTATCGTTAATTATTGCGCTATCAACAACAATAGGTTGCGGGCTAACTAATTTTTCAAGTATTAAAGTTTCGCCTTTTGAATCAGTTAAAATTCCTTTTAATTCAAAGGGAGCATTTTTTTTACTGTTAGTACAAGATGTAAATATTAAAGTTCCTAAAGCTATTGTAATAATTTTTTTCATTATTAATTTTTTATTTATCTAAAGTTTGTTTAACTAATTGGTTAAGTAATTTTGGGTCGGCTTTTCCTTTACTGGCTTTCATAACTTCGCCAACAAATAAACCTAATAAGCCTACTTTGCCATTTTTATATTCGGTTACTTTTTCAGGAAATTTAATTAACACTTCGTTAATTAAATTTTGAATTTCGTTACTGTTACTGTTTTGTATAATATCTAATTTAGTTGCTAAATCTAATGCTGTTAAATTTGGATTTAATAGCATTTCAGGAAATAACTGATGAGAAGCTGAGGTATTGCTAATTTTATTTTCGTCAATTAAAGAAATAATTTCAGCAATTTTATTAGGAGAAATTTTAAATTGATTAATTGTTAAAGCTCTCTCATTTAAGTATGATTTAATATTAACTAATAACCAATTTGCAGCAGACTTATAATTTTTTGTAAAAGTTACAAGCGAATTATAATAGTTGGCAATTTCTTTATTGTCTATTATTTGATTTGCATCATATTCGCTTAATTGATATTTATTGGTATAAAGTAAAAACAAATCGTTAGGTAAAGTTGGCATTTTGTTTTTAACCTTTTGAATATAATCATTTGTAATAATTACCGGTTGTAAATCTGGTTCAGGAAAATAACGGTAATCATTAGCGCTTTCTTTACTTCTTAACGAAAATGTAAAACCTTCTTCTGCATTAAAACTTCTAGTTTCAACAGCTATTGGTTCGTTGGCTTCAATTAAATCTATTTGTCTTTTTATCTCAAAATCAATTGCTCGTTGAACGTTTCTAAACGAATTCATGTTTTTAACTTCAACTTTTTTACCAAATGTGCTTGCGCCTTTAAGTCTAACCGATATATTTGCATCGCAGCGTAAGCTTCCTTCTTCCATATTACCATCACAAATATCTAAGTATCTTACTAGTTTTCTTACTTCTGTTAAGTATGAATAGGCTTCTTCACCTGTTCTTAAATCTGGTTCGGTAACAATTTCTAAAAGTGGAGTTCCTGCACGGTTTAAATCAATTAAAGTATCAAATGGATCTATGTCATGTAAACTTTTGCCTGCATCTTCTTCCATATGAATTCGAGTTAAATTTACTTTTAGCTCTTTACCATCTTTAAGTTTAGATGTAATATAACCTCCGGTACAAATTGGTGTTTTATCTTGCGTAATTTGATAGCCTTTTGGTAAATCTGCATAAAAATAATTTTTACGCGCAAATTCATTATTTGTTCTAATGTTTGCATTTACAGCAATACCCAGTTTAACAGCAAACTCTATTGCTTTTTTATTTACTACAGGCAATGTTCCAGGGTGACCAAGCGTAATAACACTTGTATTTGTATTTGGCATTGCCCCATACTCAGCAACATCACTACTGTACATTTTTGTTTTAGTTAATAGTTGTACGTGACATTCTAGTCCTATTACGGCTTCGTATTTGTTATAAACACTCATAAAAAATGAAGTTTAAAGGTACGTAAATTTTCTATAATTAAATGTTTATTTTTGAATCAAAATGCAAAATTTTAAATATAATTACCACCTTTCAGAAATTAGAGTAATTGCCGAAAGATTAATAAAATTTAATAAAAAAGTTATTTTGTTTTATGGTGATATTGGTGCCGGGAAAACCACTTTAATTAAAGAAATTTGCAAACAACTAAATAGTAAAAGTAATTTTAGTAGCCCAACTTATCAAATTGTTAATGAGTATAGCTGCCCTAATGCATTAATTTATCATTTTGATTTATATCGCATAAAATCGAAAATGGAGCTTATAGATTTAGGATTTGACGATTACTTATTTTCTGATAATTATTGTTTAATTGAGTGGCCAGAATTGGCTGAGGAATTTGTAACAGAAGATTATATAAAGATAAAAATTATCACTAAAAATAATGGTAGAGAGGCTGAATTAGAGGTGTATTAATTTGAAGGAGCCAAATTAAAAGTCATTAATTGATTTGAATTATCGCTAAAAATAAAACTGTTATTTATTTCTTTAATTTTTTTGGTTTTAATTAAATTTTCTTTAATGTCTTCAAAAATACTGATAAGATAATCGCTACAAGGAATTGAAACCTCATTTAATAGTTTAATTTTTAATTTAAATGCTTTTTTGAATTTCACATCTATTTTACCGCAATCGCAAACAATTTGATATTTAAGTTTACCTTGTTTAATTAAAGTAGCTTTACCAATTGCTAAATTATTTGTTTTGCCACTTGATGTAAAATTAGAAAGAGAGTAAATACTGTTATTTTGAGAATAAATACTACAACAAGAATACACTAAGAAAAATACAATTAGTTTAAACTTGTAAGGCATTTATTATTTTATTTTTTCGTTTATTTTAGCAAGTAGGGTTTTGGTTTCTTCGTAATCTTTATCAGTTAAACCTGCATTTTTTGCTAAAACAATAGCTTTTTCGGCTTGTGTTTTTGCCTCTTTATAATTTTCAGATTTATATAGCACAGCTGCGTATGTATCTAGGTAAGCATAACTCTCTTCTAATTCGCATGCGCGTTTTGCTATATTAACACCAGCTTTAATATGCTCAGGATTATTTGCTTTTTCATATATTTTCCAAGCAATACTATTTAATTCTTCGGCGTTATTATTAAAATATTTACTGTAATTTTTACTTACTAAATCAAAATACAAGTTTGCGTTATAACGTTTATAAATTTCGCAATCTACGTGAAACAAATTTTCTTCTTTATTTGGCCAATTAAGTTCAGAGAATTTAATTTTATCTGCTTTATATGTAGTTTCGTTAAATCCTTTGGCAATTAAATGTGGCCTAAAGTAATATAAACTCACTTGTGCAATTTTTTCTTTTAAAGTATCTACTCCAAATTTTTGAGAAAATGAGTTGTAATTGGCTAATACGTATTTAAATTCTCTACTATTAAAGTCAGTAATAAAATTCCGCACTAAAACCCAGTTAGTATAATTTAATAAATCTGCATCTTTAATTGTTTTAATGTAGCTTTCAACTTCTTTTTTGGGGCTTTGGCAAGTTCCATCCATTAAGTTTACATAATTTAAAATATTTTTTTCGTTTAAACCTTCTTTTAAATAACTATTTTTTTTATTTACAAAAGTTTCGTTTGCATTTTGCGAAGTTTTACCAAATTCAATAAATTCTATTTTATTTTTATAGCCGGCACCTCTATGAACAATTTCGCCATTAGGGTTTATAATTAATAAATTTGGGTAACAATTAACTTCATATTTATGTGCAATTTCTACCCCTTCACCTTTTTCAGCATCTATTTTATAGTTTATAAAATTTGCATTGTAAAAATTTGCAACAGTATCATTTGTAAATGTACTTTTACTCATTAATTTACATGGGCCACACCAAACGGTATACACATCTACAAATATGTTTTTATTTTCTTTTTTTGCTTTTTCTAAAACTTCTTTCCATGTTCCATGTTCAAAATTCATTTGAGCATTTAAAAAGTTTACACTAAAGGTTATTAATAAAATTAATTTAATGTTTTTCATAATTGGTTTATATTAATTTGGTTAGTTCTTCGCTTAATGGATCTATTTTACTTGGAAAAAATTGAATTATTTTTCCGTTTTCATCAATTAAATATTTGCAAAAATTCCAATTTGGTACTTTTTCCGTTACACCATTTAATTCTTTATTTGATAAATAGAGATAAAGAGGATGAGCATTTTTACCAACTACAGTTATTTTATCCATAATAGGAAAAGTAACACCATAATTTTTAGTGCAAAATGTTTGTATTTCTGTATTAGTTCCAGGTTCTTGTGCGCCAAAATCATTACTTGGAAAACCCAAAACAACTAATTTATCTTTATATTTTTCACTTAAAAGTTGTAAATTTTTATATTGAGGTGTGTAACCGCATTCGCTTGCAACATTTACAATTAATATTTTTTTACCCTTTAATGTAGATAAATTTAATTCTGTTCCGTTTATAGTTTTAATGGTAAAATCATGAACAGTTTTTGTGTTAAATTTATTATAAGAAAATGCCATAACTATAAACGAACTAAAAGCTAGTATTAAAGTTGAAATTTGTTTCATTGTAGTAAAGTACTAAGCTATTTATTTTTGATAAAAAAAAATAGTTAAATAAATAAAAAAGCCCAAACTGCTTCAGTTTGGGCTTTAATTAAATTTAAACTATTAATTTTCAATTGAAATAACTAAATATTTTGAATTGCTCCAAAACTCTGTAGGGTTTGTAATTTCAATTTTTTCAACTGGTTTTTCGCCAACTAATTTATATGAATCATGTGGGTGACTACTTAATATTTTTGCTCGTTTAGCACCAATATTAATTGTTGTAGTAGATTCGATATTTATTTTTGTGAAATAATCTTTATTAAAATCGTCTTTTACTTTTGTTGTTTTACCTAAACCTATAAAACCACCTTCTTTACTAATAACATTTTTTTCTTTTAGCTCTTTAGATGTACCAATTGCATAATAAGCAGTGTTTATTACTTCTGTTTTACCTGCACTTTCTTCTTCAACTGCTTGGTAATTGGTGTTTAAATTAGCCAATTCAATATTTAATCCTTCTATTTTCGATTTTAATTCACCAATTTCAACATCTTTTTGTTCTATTGAAGCTTGTAAATTCTCAATCATTTTTTCTAAACCTTGTAATTTTAAATTACTATCTTTTAATTTTTTTGTTAATGAACCAATTCTGTTTTTATTTTTGTTCATTAAGTCATAAATGGCCTGAATATCTTCTTTTATTTGATCTTCTTTACTTTTAACATCACCAGATGAGCTTGCTTTTCCGACAATTTTTTCTTTTTCTTTAATTGTATTTAAGTTTTCTTGAATTTCGTTAAATGAACTAATAAATTCTTGTAATGCCGCTTCTTTTTCGCTTAATTTTCCGTTTAACTCGCCATTAACATTAGATAAACTGTCGGCTAATGGGTTAACTTCTTTTTCTTTATCGCCACAAGATGTATTAAATAGGGTGCTTGCGCCAATGATTAATGTAACTACTAAAACTTTAATTGCTTTCATATATTATTTTTTTATTAATTCTAAAATGTTAAAAATGTAACCCGCCAAAAATAAAAAAAAGCAACCCTAAATGAATTGCTTTTTTATAAAAAGATGTTAAAAATTAACAGTATTCGTTATAAACTGCTTTTAAGTGTTCTGAAATTGCTTGAGCCGATTTTCCTTCAATGTTATGTCTTTCAATAAAATGAACTAACTCGCCATTTTTAAATAGTGCAATTGCTGGGCTGCTAGGAGGGTAAGGTGTAAAATGTTTACGCGCTTCGGCAACTGCTTCAGTATCAACTCCTGCAAAAACAGTTGTGAGTTTAGTTGGTAATTTTGTGTTTTCTAAACTCTTTTTAACTCCTGGTCTACAAGCACCAGCAGCACAGCCACATACTGAGTTAACTACCATTAATAATGTAGCATTATCTTTTATTGCATCATTTACAGAGTTTGCATTTAATAACTCTGTAAACCCAGCTGAGGTTAATTCAGCTTTCATTGGATTAACTAATTGTTCAGGATACATAGGATTAATTTTTTACAAATTTAAGGTTTTAATAAAGGAAACAAAACCCAAATTGGGTTAAAAAATTACAAATATCATTTAAAATAAACTTAGAACTTAAAATTTATGCAAACTATTAGTATTTTTACTAATCATATTTTAAAAAATGAAAAAAACTCTTTTTACACTTTCAGCTTTTATAGGATTAGCTTTTTCCTTAACAGCTCAAAAAACTCCTCCTGGTACAACAGGTAAAAATAATACAACCTTTCCATTACCTCAATTTGTTGATGAGGTGAAAAAAGTGGGTAGCGAATTAGTAATCCCTTATAAACGTTATAAAATGAGTAATGGATTAACTATTTTAATTCATGAAGACCACAGCGACCCTATTGTATATTTTGATGTAACTTATCATGTTGGAAGTGCGCGCGAACAACAAGGGAGAAGTGGTTTTGCACATTTTTTTGAACACATGATGTTTCAAGGTAGCAAAAACGTTGCCGATGAACAACATTTTAAGGTTATTACCGAAGCTGGCGGTACTTTAAATGGAACTACTAATACAGATAGAACAAATTATTTTGAAGTTGTTCCTAGTAATCAATTAGAAAAAATGTTTTGGTTAGAGGCTGATAGAATGGGCTTTTTACTAGATTCTGTTACACAAAAAAAGTTTGAAGTTCAACGCGCAACAGTTAAAAACGAAAGAGGACAACGTTACGATAACGCACCTTATGGTTTAGTTATGGAAAAAATGGGCGAAGCATTATTTCCAAAAGGACATCCATACAGTTGGTCAACAATTGGTTACTTAGTAGATTTAGATAGGGTAGATGTAAATGATTTAAAACGATTTTATATGCGTTGGTATGGGCCAAATAATGCTGTTTTAACCGTTTCTGGAGATGTTGATGTAAATCAAGTATTATTATTCGCTCAAAAATATTTTGGATCGATACCGGTTGGTAAAGATGTAAAACCTCAAAAAATTGAACCATATAAATTAACTGAAAACAGATATGTTTCTTATGAAGATAATGTTAGATTTCCACAAATTTCAATTGCCTACCCAACAATAAAAACAAATACAAAAGATGCTGCAGCACTAGATGTTTTGTCGGATATTTTATCAGGCTCACAAAGCTCTCCGTTTTATAAGGGATTTATTGAAACTAAAAAAGCTGTTAGTGCTTTCTGCTTTCATTACGCAAGAGAGCTAGATGGACAGTTTCAAATAAATGTAAGAGCAAATGCAGGAACTAAATTAGCTGATATTGAAAATGAAATAGCAACTACTTTATCAAAATGGGAAAAAGCTGGTGGAGCAAAAGATGATGATTTAGCAAAATATAAAGCATCATTTAAAACGCAACTAATTAATAGCTTAAGCACAGTACAAGGTAAAGGGTCAACATTAGCTGCAAACTATACTTTTACAGGCGATGCAAATTATTTAAAAAAGGATATTGCAATGTATAATAGCTTAACAAAGGCTGATATAATGCGTGTTTATAATCAATACATTAAAGGAAAACACGCTGTTGTGTTAAGTTGTGTACCTAAAGGAAAAACAGATTTAATTGCAAAACCAGATAATTGGAAAATGTATGAACGCACAGTAGAAACAGAAAGTGATGAATATAAAAATTTAAGTTATACCGAACCAAAAGATGATTTTGACAGAAGTAAAATTCCTGCTTCAACAGTTGCTAAACCTGTACCTGTACCTAATTTTTACAAAACAACAATTGCAGGCAAAATTCCAGCAATTGGAGTTGAAGATAAAGAAATACCTATGGTTAACATAAATATTTCGTTTAAAGCTGGCCATCGTTTTGAACCTAAAGAAAAATCTGGTGTTAGTAAATTATTGGCAGATATGTTAACGCAAAGTTCTACTAAAACTAAAGCAGATGAACTGGAAAATAAATTAAGCAGACTAGGATCTGACGTTAGTGTATATTCTGGCGACGAAGATTTATCCGTTACTATTCGTTCAACAAAACAAAATTTACTTACAACTTTAAAAATTGCTGATGAGTATTTGTTTAACCCTAAATTTGATACTCAAGAGTTTGAATTGGAAAAGAAAAGAACATTAGATAATATAACCCAAGGCTTAACTAACGCAGGTGTTATGGCCGATAATGCTTATAGGAAAATTATGTATGGCGAAAACCATATTATGTCAATTTCAGGCATCGGAACTTCAGAATCTGTTTCTAATATTACAGTTGATGATGTTAAAAAATTTTATAACGATAAGTTATTAATTAACAATGCAAGTATTGCAATTAGTGGCGATATTAAACAACCCGAAATTGAAAAAGCATTGTTGTTCTTAAATAAATTAAAAGCTGGAAATGTTGATGTTGTAAAGGAACCTGAATTACCTAAACATGATAAAACACGTTTATATTTTATTGATAAGAAAAGCGCAGCGCAAAGTGAAATTAGATTTGGCTATTTAGCTTTACCTTACGATGCTACTGGCGAATTTTATAAAGCAAACGTAATGAACTACAGTTTTGGAGGAGCATTTAACAGCAGAATAAATTTTTTATTACGCGAAGCTAAAGGCTGGACATACGGTGTAAGAAGTGGGTTTAGTGGCTCTAAATACGAAGGGCCTTATACAATAAGTGGTGGATTTAAAGCAAATACAACCGACAGTACTTGTGTTGAAATAATTAATGAATTAAATAAAATAGTAAGCGGTACCTTTACTGATGAAGAAGTTAGCTTTACAAAAAACGCAATGATGCAAAGCGATGCTTTAAGATATGAAAGCCCAATGCAAAAACTTGGCTTTATTAAAAGAGTATTAGATTACGATTTACCTAAAGATTATGTTGCTAAACAAGCAGAAATTTTAAATAATATTACTAAAGACGAATTAAATACGTTAGCTAAAAAGCATTTACAATTAAGTAAAATGAATATTATTGTTGTAGGGGATAAGGCAAGTAATTTTGATAAACTAAAAAAACTAGGCTATGAGATGATAGAAATAGACCCGGTAACTAACAAAGAAATAAAAAATTAAAAAATTGAAATAAAAAAACCGAATAAATTTATTCGGTTTTTTTTATTTTTTTATGTACTAAAGCACGTTATTACTTTGTTCTTTAATTTTTTCTAGTTCATCTTTCATTTGAACTACCAATTTTTGAATTGAGGCATCGTTAGCCTTAGAGCCAATTGTGTTTATTTCTCTACCAATTTCTTGTGTAATAAAATTTAATTTACGTCCAGCTGATATTTCGTTCATCGTTGTTTTAAAATAGTCTAAATGAGTTTTTAATCGCACTTTTTCTTCGTTAATATCTAATTTTTCAATATAATATATTAACTCTTGTTCAAAACGGTTTTCATCTATTTTATCTTTTGATATTATTTCAAATAAATTATTTTTAATTCTATCTTTTATATTCTTAATACGATTTGCATCTAGTTCAATTATTTTAGTAAGGCAGTTTTCAATATTGTTTAATCTAGTTTCAAAATCTGCTTTTAACGATTTGCCTTCTTCAATTCTAAATTTATTTAATTCTTCAATAGCATTTAAAATACATTGTTTAACCATTTTCCATTCATTTTCATCAACTTCTTTTTTTTCGTTTTTTAAAACATCTGGTAATTTTAATATTTGATCTAAATAATTTTTTTGTGGTTCATTTAATGCATTTGCAAGGCCCATTAATTTTTGTTGATATGCTTTTGCTAGTTCAATATTAATTTCAATTGGTGTTTCATCTTGGTTATTATCAACCATCACAGCTAAGTCTATTTTACCTCTCTCAAGTAATTTTGTTATTTCATTTCTTAATTCTAATTCATAATTCCTATATGAGCTACTAATTCTAAAACTTAAATCTGCAGTTTTACTATTTAACGATCTAACTTCTACGGTTATGTTTTTGGAGCCATAATTTATTGTGGCTTTTCCAAAACCTGTCATACTTTTAATCATGCTTTATTTGTTTAGTTTTTAAATTTACTAAGTATAATCCACAAATAATTATTATACCCGAAACAATTTTAGTAAGTGTTAACTTATCTTCGCCAATAATAATTGCAAAAGTACTTGCTAAAAAGGGTTGTAAATAAATGTACATGCTTACTACATTAGGACTTAATTTTTTTAAGCCATATAAGTTTAATAAATAGGCTAAAAATGTTGTTGCAATCACTACAAAACATAATGCGAAAATTGCTTTAGGTGTAAAAATTAAATAATTTGTGTTAATGGTTTCGTTTAGTCCAAATGGAATATAAAAAATAGCACCAAATAAAAACAGCCATTTCATAACAGTAACTGTATGGTATTTTACCATTAATGGTTTAGCAAGTACTACAAATATTGCCCATGATGTGGCGTTAATTAATGTCATTAAATCGCCTTTAATTGTGTCGCTTCCAATTTCAAAATTTCCTTTGTAACTTAAAATAATGTAACAGCCAGTTATGGCTAATAATAAACCTAAAATTTTGTATATGGTTAATTTTTCTTTTAAAACAATTAATGTGAAAACAAAAACCATAATAGGGTTAGAAATCATAATAACTGAAGAATTTATGGGTGTAGTAATACTTAAACCATAAATAAAAAAAAATTGATTAATAACAACACCAAATAAACTTAACCAAAGCATTTTTTTTAAATCACTTTTACTTACTTTTTCTTTTGGAAGAAATAAACTTAAGGCATAAAACAAAAACATAGCCCCAACAATTCGATAAAAAACTAAAACCGTTGGCGAAATAAATTGTGGCATTAAACCTTTAGCAATACTGTAATTAAGCGCATATACAATTTGCGCCCCAAGTAATGCTAAATGACTGTTAAGATGTTTATTCAAGCAAGTGCAAATATGCAAAAAGCATTAAGCATATACAATTGTTTATAAAAAATACTATATTTACAACTATCATTAAAATTAAATTTAAAATAGTTATTGTTTTTTTACTAAGTTGTAATTTATTATATCAACAACAAAACGAATTTGACAAATGGGGTGTTGCTGGGAGTATGGTTTTTACCGATTTAAAAGAAGCACTTAAAATTGAAAAAAAAGTTTATAAAGTAGATTTAAGTTATAAGCAATTAGATACTAAACAATTTGATAAACTATCAAAATTAAAAGACTTACAAGTATTACGTTTAAGCACTAATAACATTACGAGTTTCCCTAAAAATTTTAACGAGTTAACTAATTTAATTTATTTTTCGAGTTACAACAATGCGCTTACAACATTTATACCAGATGCCAAACCTTTTTTTAATTTACATTATTTAGAGTTACAAAACGCAAAAATTGATAGTATTCCCGCTCAAATAGCCTATTTAAGCAAATTACAAACCTTTAGATTTGGAAATACAGATGATACATTAAAATTACCCACAACATTAAAATATTTAAAAAATTTAAAAGAGATAAGTTTAGAAAATTGTATTTTAGATTCTTTTCCAAAATTAATTTTTAAAATTCCTCAACTTGTTTTTTTATCTTTAAATAACACCAACACATTTTACCTCACAAAACATTTTGAACGATTCGAAAAACTTGAAGTATTAGTTGTAGAAAACAATAAACTCGAAAAAATTCCTTTTGAAATTTATAAAGCCAAAAATTTAAGAATATTAGCCTTACGTAATAATAAATTAACCAACATACCCGAAACCATAAGCGAATTAACTAATTTAACAATTTTAGATTTACGCGGAAACCCAATTGATAAAGAACGCATAGAAGAGCTCAAACTTTTATTACCTGGCTGCGAGGTTAAGTTTTAATTATTTAATAATCAATTACTTACATTTGATTTGAAGTTAAGTGCGATTTATTATAAAGTTGAAGTTTAGCTTTATTTTTCCAATAAAAATCGTATCTTTGCAGTCCTTTTTAAAAAATGGAATCACAAGTTAGATTATTTACAGGCATTGCCTCCGAAGATTTGTCAAAAAAAATTGCAGCTTCGTACGGTCAAGCATTAGGAAAGCTCGAGCATTATCGCTTTAGTGATGGTGAGTTACAAGCCTCTTATGAAGAAAGTATTCGTGGGCAAAGTGTTTACATAATTCAAAGCACCATGCCTCCTGCAGATAATTTAATGGAATTGTTATTGTTAATAGATGCAGCAAAGCGTGCAAGCGCAAAGCATATTGTAGCTGTTATCCCATACTTTGGTTATGCAAGGCAAGATAGAAAAGATAAACCGCGTGTTGCCATAGGCGCAAAATTAGTTGCAGATATGTTAGCCGTTGCTGGTGCTACTAGAGTGATGACAATGGACTTACATGCCGACCAAATACAAGGCTTTTTTAATGTGCCAGTTGATCATTTATACGCAAGTACTATTTTTCTTCCTTATATAAATTCATTAAATCTTAATAACTTAACTATTGCAGCACCAGATATGGGTGGAAGTAAACGTGCAAACGCTTACGCCAAACATTTAAAAGCCGAAATGGTAATTTGTTACAAACAACGAGCAAAAGCAAATGTGGTAGAACACATGACAGCCATTGGCGAAATTGAAGGCCGAAATATTATATTAGTTGATGATTTAGTTGATACAGGTGGCACTTTATGCAAAGCAGCCGAAATGATGATGGATAGAGGAGCATTAAGCGTTAGGGCTATATGTACACACCCTGTATTATCAGGTAAAGCTTATGATAATATTCAAAATAGTAAATTAACTGAGTTAATTGTTACCGATACTATTCCTTTAACCCAAAACAGCAGTAAAATAAAAGTGTTAAGTGTGGCAGATTTGTTTGCTAAGGTTATAAACAGTGTTCAAAATTTTGAATCGATAAGTAGTAATTTTGTAGTTTAATAAGTCGCAATTAATAATAAATAACCGAGTAATTTGAAGTTGAAGCGACCAACGACCAATTACTCAAAAAAAATAAAAAATGAAAACAGTACAATTGAGCGGTTCGTCTCGTGCGAACGTAGGAAAAGTAGATGCAAAAGCATTAAGAGAAAAAGGTCAAATACCTTGTGTAATTTATGGTGCAGGTGAGCAAATTCACTTTAGCGCAGATGAGCGTCATTTTAAAGATATTATTTACACACCCGAAACTAATTTAGTTGAGGTTGAGGTTGCTGGTAAAAAATATCGTACCGTGTTACAAGAAGCACAATTTCACAGATTAACTGATAAATTAATTCATGCAGATTTTTTAGCTGTAAGCGAAGATAAACCAGTTTCGGTACATATACCAGTAAAAACAGTAGGACAAAGTGAAGGAGTTAAAGCTGGTGGTAAATTAGTTATCAAATTACGTAAAGTAAAAGTTCGTGGTTTAATTTCTAAAATACCTGCAAATGTTGAGTTAGATATTACTCCATTAGTAATTGGTAAAGGTATTGCTGCAGGCGATATTAATATTGATGGTTTAACTTTATTACACCCAAAAAATATTTCAATTGTAAGTGTACAAACAACACGTAACGTTGTTGCTGTTGAAGAAGCACCAGCTGCTGGAGCTAAAACTGCCGCACCTGCTGCCGCTGCAAAAGCTGCACCTGCAAAAAAATAAATTGTAAATAAACAAAAAAGCCTCAACAAATTTGTTGAGGCTTTTTTGTTTTACCAATTTAAAAACTGAGTAATTTGTTCTTCGCAAACCTTGTGTTGGCTTTCATTTTTAAACGAGTTTAAAGAGTCTAATTGCTGTTCTATTTGCGAAATTGGAAGTTTATTATGGTGTATAAACAGTTTTAAATAATTTAAAACACCAGTTAAATGTTCCATACCCCTTAAATTGCCAGCTCTGCCACTACTTACGCCAACTAATAACGCTTTTTTATTTGTCCATGTTGAAGGATGAATAGCATCTAAAAACACTTTTAAAATACCAGGATAACTACCATTATACTCAGGTACAACAAAAATTAATTTAGAATTTGGAATTAATTTTTCGGAAATTATTTTTTGAAAGTACTCAGAGCGTTCACCATATAATTCGTTACTTAACAAATTAGTTGTTTGGCTTATTTCATATAAATCAATAAGTATTGTGTTAACATTTTTGTCGGTTAATATTTTAGTATATATATTACCTACTTTTTTAGTGTAACTATTAGCGCGATTAGTGGCAAAAATTAAAACTACGTTTTGCATATAAAATTATTAACAATCTATTAATTTCTTTTTGTTTTTGTTAAAAACTAACAACCCATAAAGTTCGCAATAAGTTTAACTTTACAGAAATACTTTGTACTATTTTTATGAACATTACGTATTATGGGCATTCTTGTTTTGGTGTAGAAATTAATGGCAAAAATTTGTTGTTTGACCCCTTTATTTCTCCAAACGAATTAGCTAAAAATATAAACATTAACACAATTAAAGCCGATTACATTTTAATATCACATGGTCACGAAGACCATATTGCAGATGCTGAAGCCATTGCAAAACGCACAGGAGCAAAAGTAATTTGTAGTTGGGAAATTAATGTGTGGTTAGGTAATAAAGGTGTTGCAAACATACACCCAATGAATACAGGAGGAAAAGTAAAATTAGATTTTGGCAATGTTAAAGCTGTAGCCGCAGTTCACAGCAGTGGTTTGCCCGATGGTACATACGGGGGCACTGCCATGGGTTTTGTGGTTGAAAGTACACAAGGTAATTTTTATTATGCTGGAGATACGGCATTAACATATGACATGAAATTAATTGGCGATTATAGAAAAATTGACTTTGCTTTTTTACCAATTGGCGATAATTTTACAATGGGGGTTGATAACGCAATAATAGCCAGCGAATTTGTTAAATGCAATACCATAATAGGTATGCATTACGATACTTTTGGATACATAAAAATTAATAAAGAAGAAGCAGTAAATAAATTTACACTAAGCGGAAACAGTTTAAAATTAATGGAAATAGGAGAAACTATAAAGATTTAATAAGATGGGAAAAATAATTACACTCGCAAATCAAAAAGGTGGAGTAGGTAAAACTACAACATCAATTAACTTGGCAGCAAGTTTAGCAGTTTTAGAATATAAAACACTTTTAATTGATGCCGATCCTCAAGCAAATGCAACATCGGGCGTAGGCTTTGATCCTACACAAATTAAAAAAGGATTGTACGAATGTATTATAGATAGTATTCATCCAAAAGACGCAATTTTAGAAACTGAAACTCCAAATTTGTATTTATTACCAGCCAATGCAGATTTAACCGTGTTAGATTTAGAAATCGTTAATCTTCCTAACCGAGAGTATATGCTTAAAAAAGTGTTGGATAAAATAAAAGATAAATACGATTTTATAATTATTGATTGTTGCCCATCGCTTGGTTTAATTGTAATGAATGCACTTTGCGCAACAGATAGTGTAATTATTCCGGTTCAATGCGAATATTTTGCTTTAGAAGGAATGGGTAAATTATTGCAAAACATTAAAATTATTCAAACACATTTAAATACAAATTTAGATATTGAAGGTGTATTATTAACAATGTATGATGGGCGCTTACGCTTAGCTAATCAAGTTGTTGAAGAGGTTAAAACGCATTTTCAAGATATGGTTTTTGATACCATCATTCAACGAAATACTAAATTGGCTGAAGCTCCAAGTTTTGGAAAAACCATTATTATGCACGACGTAAGTGGCAAAGCCAGTAATAACCACTTAAACTTAGCACGCGAAATTTTACAAAGAAATGGTTTAACTAAAATAAGCGATAAACACCGTACCATTAAAATGGACGCTGAAGAATTAAGCGAAGATTTTTAAAATAACATAAGCTTAATAGGGAAAAGTATTGAAGATAATTAAAGTAGAAAAATGAGTAAAAAACCAGCATTAGGAAGAGGATTAAGCGCACTTTTAGAAAACGCTAAAACAGATATTACAACCAAACAAATGGGCGATGGAGCCCCTACGGTAAACTCTGTATCAATTTTAAAAATAAAAAATATAGAAGTTAATCCGTTTAACCCACGAAGCAATTTTGATGATAGCGCCCTACAAGAACTATGCGAAAGCATTAAACAACACGGGATAATACAGCCCCTAACCGTTAGAAAATTAGGTTACGATAAATATCAATTAATATCTGGCGAACGTAGATTTAGAGCTTCGCAAATGGCTGGCTTAGTTGAAGTGCCTGCATATATAAGAGTTGCTGATGACCAAGCTATGCTTGAAATGGCTTTGGTTGAAAATATTCAACGTGAAGATTTAGATCCTATTGAAGTATCTTTATCTTACAAACGTTTAATTGATGAGTGTAATTTAACTCAAGAACAATTAAGCGAAAAAGTAGGTAAACAACGTTCAACCGTTACAAATTTTTTACGTTTATTAAAATTACCTGCTCCTATACAAAAATCTTTACGCGATAAAGAAATGTCTATGGGGCACGCAAAAGCATTAATAAGTATTGATAATGAAGATAGGCAATTGGCTATTTTTGCATTGGCAATTGAGCAAGATTTAAGCGTAAGGCAAATTGAAGAATTAGCACGAGGCGAAAAATTAAAAATTACTCCAAAAATATCGAGAATTGAAAAGCCTTTAAGTATTGAAGATAAAAATATTACAAAATCGCTAGATAAAATTTTTAATAAATCCTACTCGTTTAAACGAAATGCTAAAGGTGGAGGTTCTTTAAATTTAGCATTCTCTAACGACCAAGAGTTACAACATATTTTAAGTTTTTTTGGCGTTGAATAACTAATTTTAATTTTTTTATACATGAGTTTATTAAAAAATAAATTAAAATTATTTTTACCTAAATATCAAAAATTAATATTAGAGTATAAGGTTAACATGAAGCCAAGGTATGGCTTTAATACCCCCCCCCATGTTCTACTTAACAACATAATTTCAGCTAATAAAGCAATTTATTTAAATTTATTAAATGAGATAAACTTAAACGAAAGTGTTTTTAAAGAAATAAAAGACTCTACAAATCAATCAAACGAAAATGAACCTACTTGGAATAATGGTTTTTTACCTGGTTTAGATATAGTTGCTCTTTATTCTTTAATTAAGTTTTATAAGCCAAATAATTACATTGAAATTGGCTCGGGTAATTCAACAAAAGTTGCTCGAAAGGCCATTAATAATAATAACTTAAAAACTAAAATTTGCTCAATAGACCCATTTCCAAGAGCAAACATTGATCATTTAGCTGATGAGGTGATAAGAAAACCTTTCGAGAATTTAGAAGAATATCAATCAATTATAAATAAATTAAATGAAAACGATATTTTATTTATTGACAATTCGCATCGATGTTTACCAAACTCAGATGTTACGGCTTGTTTTTTAGATGTATTGCCTTATTTAAAAAAAGGGGTTATTGTACACATACATGATATATATTTACCTTACGATTATCCGCAATTTATGTGTGATAGATTTTATTCGGAACAATATATACTTGCTGCATTTATTTTAGCAAATCCAGATAAATACAAAACAATTTTTCCTGCCATGTACATAAGTGAGAACAAAGAATTAGCTTCAGAAGTTGAAAACATTTGGAAACACCCAAACACAAAAAATGTTGAAAAACACGGAGGTTCTTATTGGATACAAATTAATTAATTATTGTTTATTGTCCAATCATTTTCAAACTGGCATTTGTACTCATCATCTAATTTAATATAAGTAATAGCCGATCTTCTTTTAATCCAATTTTTAACAGCGTTTTTATTTTGATGAGCAACAGCAATTGATGAAATTTTTTGATAATCATCTTTTAAATTGGCTTTATGTGGATCAATTCTGTTTTTTAATTTAACCAATCTATATGCTGGTTTGCCATCTGGCATTGTATATTGCATTGCGGGTGTAATATCTTCAACTTTCATTCCATTTAAAGCCGGAACTAAATTTTGATCCATAACAGATAAATCTTCGTTATCAAACTTTGTGCTTGCTGTACGTTGGTTAATCATAATGCCTGAATTTAATTTAGTGTCTTTATCATCACTAAATTTTTTTACTGCAATTTCAAAACTGTATTTACCTTGGTTTATTGAAGTTAAAATTGTGTCTAATTCTTTTTTACACTTAAAAAAATCGGCATTACTAATTTTTGGCATTAATAAAATGTGCCTTAAATCAACTACTTCGCCTTTTCGTTTTACTAATTGTATAAAATGATAGCCGTAAGCTGTTTCAAAAACTTTTGATACTTCACCTTCTTTAAGTTTAAACGCAACACCTTCAAACTCTGGTACCATTTGTCCTTTGCCAACATTTTCTATTAATCCGCCTTCTTTTGCCGAACCGGGGTCTTCGCTATAAAGCCTGGCTAATAATGCAATACTGCTTTCGCCAGAAATTACACGTTGCCTGTAACCTTCGAGTTTATCTTTTGTTGCATTTTTTTCTTCTAAACTGTATTGTGGTTTACGCACAATTTGAGATAGTTCAACTTCTGAGTTTATTAAAGGTAAACTATCTACAGGTATAGTTTTATAAAAAGCTCTAACTTCTGCGGGTGTAATTTTACCATCCCCTGTAATTTTACTCGACATTTTTTGAGCAACCAATTGTTCTTGAACATCGCTGCGCATTTCATCTTTTATAACATTGGTGCGTTTGCCATAAAATTGTTCTAATTTTTCTTCGCTACCAAATTGTTGTATAAAATAATTTAAACGCTTACTAAGTTCTTGGTCAACCTCTTGGTCGTTAACAACTACAGAATCTCTATCGGCTTGAGCCAATAATAATTTTTGATAAACTAAAGTTTCGTAAGCTTTGCATTTATCTATCCCTAAACCGCTTTTTTGTTGTTCAATCATTAGTGTTTGTAAATCGCTATAAAGGATAGAATATTTACCAACAACACCAATAACTTTATCAATAACTTGTGCATTAATTGTATTGATGAAAATTAGTGAAGCAACAAATAAAATGAGTTTTTTTAACATCTTGTAAAGATACTTTTTTTGAAAATAGGTTTAAAATTTGATGTTTAAAAAAGGTTAAATACACTAAAAAAAATTAAAAGAGTTAATTAGCAATTTTATTACTCAAACCTTAAATGTTTAACAGAAATACCTTTGTTTCTAAGTTCTAATATGGCGTCAATACCAATTTGTAAATGACTATTTACATAATCGCTCGAAACTTTTTTATCGCTTTCTTCTGTTTTAACGCCTTCGGGAATCATGGGTTGGTCGCTAACTAACAATAATGCACCAGTTGGTATTTCGTTATGAAAACCAACACTAAAAATTGTTGCAGTTTCCATATCAATGGCCATAGCTCTTAAGGTTCTTAAATAATCTTTAAATTTATCGTCATGTTCCCAAACTCTTCTGTTTGTTGTGTAAACAGTACCTGTCCAATAATCCAAACCTTTTAATCGTATTGTATAAGAAATGGCTTTTTGTAAGTTAAATGCAGGTAAAGCGGGCACTTCGGGCGGTAAATAATCGTTACTTGTTCCATCACCTCTAATGGCAGCAATGGGTAAAATTAAATCTCCAATTTCGTTCTTTTTCTTTAACCCGCCACATTTTCCTAAAAACAAAACAGCTTTTGGGTGTATGGCGGTTAATAAATCCATTATTGTTGCGGCCATTGCACTACCCATACTAAAGTTTATAATAGTTATGCCATTGGCTGTTGCACTTTGCATGGGTTTATCAATGCCATCAACTTGCACATTATTCCATTGGGCAAATAAATGAATATAATGCCCAAAATTGGTAAGGAGTATATATTGCCCAAACTCTTCTAGTTTTTTACCAGTGTAACGCGGTAACCAATTGTTAACTATATCTTCTTTGGTTTTCATATAAAAAATAGAGTTTAAATTTTAAAATTATTTTTGTTATTATATTTACGTAAATATAATTAATTCTAATAAAAGTGACAAGCCAACTAAAGTACCCAAAGTTTGATATTAAACTTAAAAAAGAAAATGGAGAAGTTTTAGTTTTTGATACTATTCGAAAGAATTGGTTTGTTTGCACGCCCGAAGAATGGGTTAGGCAACACGTTATTAATTTTTTAATTGTTGTAAAAAAATACCCTGTTTCTTTATTTGCAATTGAAAAAGAAATTGTGTTAAATGATTTAAAAAGAAGATTTGATGTAGTTGTATATTCAACTAATTTAAAACCATTAGTATTAATTGAGTGTAAAGCAATGTATATAGAAATTAATGAAGCTGTTGCCGAACAAGCAATGCGATATAATTTGGTTTTAAATGCCCCTTATTTTATGTTAACTAATGGTGTTGTAGATTTTGTTTTTCACGAAAATAAACTTTCTGATTTGCCTCAGTTTTGTTAAGTAAATATTTTTTGTAATTTTAAAATAAATTTAGTGTTTATGAATAAAGTAAAATTGTTATTTGTTTTAGTTTTTGTTTCTTTAATTGGAAGCGCCCAAAGTAGAAGGGAAGATGAAGAGGATATTAATGTTGATAAAGATTTTAAATCTGCTTATGATTTATTTGAACAAAAAAAATACAAAGAAGCATATGATGCCTACACAACATTTTTAAATAAAAAACCTAAAGATTATGCAGCATTGTATAATAGAGGACTTTGCAGCTATAATTTGTTGGATTATAAAACAGGTATTAGAGATTTTAATGAATCTATTTACTTAGGAAATAAAAAAGCAAGTACTTATTATATGCGAGGTTTATCTAGGTATTGTTTAGATGAATATGATAATGCAATTAAAGATTTTGATTCATCATTAACTTATGACAAATCTTTTTACAAAGCTATTTGTTATAAAGGCGCAAGTTTATATAAACAACTTAAATATAAAGATGCAATGGTTGCTTTAAATTTAGCAGCAACAATTAACCCAAGCTACGAGCCAACGTTTTATTACCGTGCACTTTGTAAATATTACATTAATGAATTTAACTCGGCCATAAGCGATATTGAAAAAGCAATTAGTTTAAAAAATGATATCGAATCACATTTTTGGAGAGGCACAATGTTGATAGAATTAGACAGAGATAAAGAAGCTATTAAAGTTTATGATAGCATTATAAGTGTACAACCAAATTATGCCAATGCTTATTATAATCGTGCTTTAGCTTATTACCATTTAGGGAATTACACAACGTCTATAAAAGATAATTCTAAATGTATTGAGCTAGATCCAAGCCATAGAAAAGCGCATTACAATAGAGGTTTAAGTAATTTTTATAATTTAAATTATAAACAAGCCGAAACAGATTTTTCTTCGGCAATAGCAATGGGTTTAAATGATTATAAAGCATATTGTTTTAGAGGAGCAACATATTATTATTTAAAAAATGACGATTTAGCAATGGCAGATTTAAACAAATCTATAGAATTAAATAATAAATACGAAACATCATTTTATTATAGAGCGAATTTAAAATACTCAATGGCTGATGATGCAGGCTGTATAGAAGATTGTGATAAAGCACTAGCGATTAAAAAGTATTATGATACTTATTATACAAGAGCAATTGCTAAATTACAAAGTAAACAATACGAAGCTGCAATAGTTGATTTTACTGAAGCATTAAATTTAAATTCAAAACATGGAAAATCTTTAATTGAAAGAGGAGTAGCTTATTATTTTTTAGAGAAAGATGATTTAGCTAAAAAAGATTTTGATGCTGGTTTACTCCTTAACCCTGAATACTCTAGAGGTTATTATTTTAGAGGTAAATTAAAAATGTATGCAAAAGATAAAATAGGGTGTTGCGAAGATTTAAAAAAGGCTAAACAATATGGGCACTCTAAAGCTGACGAAGAATTAGTTAAAAATGGCTGTAATTAATCGCCGTAAACTTTTAAATTTTTTAGAGCAGTTTCAATTGTAGTATTTGGTTTAATAAAAGAATTTATTTTATTAATTACCGCGTCTAGTATTGAATCGGGACAACTTGCTCCGCTGGTAATTATAATTTTTAGGTTATTTTTATTTGGTAAAAAATTAGTGCTTTGGAGCATTTTTTTGTTTGGATAATCAAAATGATTAATTATTCTTTCTGATAATATCTCGTTAGCGTTATTAATAAAAAATGTTTTGAATTTTTTTTCGCATAATTCAACTAAATGAGAAGTGTTACTACTGTTATAGCCACCAACAACAATTGCAATATCTGCATCTGTATCTAATAAACCATACGTTGCATCTTGATTTTCGTTAGTTGCATAACATAAAGTATCGTGTGTATCAGCAAAATGATTTTTTATGTTATCCGTTCCAAATTTAAGTTCTAATTGTTGTTTTAAATATTCTGTTATTTCAGCTGTTTCGGTAGCTAACATTGTAGTTTGGTTAATAACACCAATTTTGTTAAGATGCTTAATAATATCAAAACCAACTGAATATTTTCCCTTAAACTGAATTTCAAATTCTTGTTGATTTTTTTCACCAGAAATATATCCTGCTAATAGTTTTGCCTCAGCTAAATCTCTTATTACTAATACGGCATCACTATCTATTTCACTTCTCGAAAAAGTTGATTTTGTTTCTTCATGGTTGTGTTTGCCATGAATTATTATTGTGTGGTTAGATTTACCAATTTGTGTAGATTTTTTCCAAACCCTTTCAACAAAAGGACATGTTGTATTGTATTTTTCTGTTTGAATTCCTAATTTTTCTAACAATGCAATTAATTGTAATGGCGCACCAAATGCAGGAATCATTACTATATCATTTGTTGTTAATTTTTCAAATGGAATCAATTGCTCGCCATGTGTGTCTTGTAAAAATTTTACACCATACTCTGTTAAATCTCGGTTAACATCAGGGTTATGGATCATTTGGCTTAGTAAATAAATGTTTTTTCCGGGGTTTTCACTTATGGCTTTAAAAGCAATTTCAATTGCGTTTTCTACACCATAACAAAAACCAAAATGTCGCGCTACATAATATTGAACTTTTCCAAAATCAATAATTGTAGGTAAATTGCTTTTTTTTCTTGGGTCTTGTAATTTCCTGTATTGCTTAATTTTAGTAATTATATTACTTCTATAAAATTCAGGTACATTAAAAGTTTTCATTGTATATTATTCAAATTTAATGTTTTTTATTTCTCGGATGATAACTTAAAATGTTCTCCCTTAAAAAATGTGTATCTAAATGTGTATAAATTTCGGTAGTTGTAATACTTTCATGGCCTAACATTTCTTGTACAGCTCTCAAATCTGCTCCACCTTCAACTAAATGTGTAGCAAACGAATGGCGAAATGTATGTGGGCTTAACGGTTTTTTTATTTCTGATTTATCTGCCAAATCTTTAATAATGTAAAAAATCATCACTCTACTTAATGGTTTTCCTCTTCTGTTTAAATATAAAAAATCAGTATGTTGTTTTAGAATAGTTAATTTATTTCTATAGTTAGTTATGTAATTATTAATTAATTTAATTGCTGTTTGCCCTATTGGTACTAACCTTTGTTTGTTCCCTTTTCCTGTAACTTTAATATATTCTTCTTTTAAATTTAAATCAGAAATTTTTAACGATACAATTTCGCTAACTCGTAATCCACAACTGTATAAGGTTTCCAACATACTATGGTTACGTTCGCTTTCTGGTAAACTATGGTCTATTTGTTTTAATATTAAATCAATCTCTTCAACAGTTAAAAAGGCAGGCAATTTTCTTAAAATTTTTGGAGTTTCTAATAATTCTGCGGGCGAATCATTAATGTCGTTTTCTAAAACTAAAAATTTATAAAATGTTTTAATTCCACTTATTATTCGTGCTTGAGATGTTGAACTAAATCCAATATCGGCTATCCACTCACTAAATTGTTGTAAATTTTTAAACGAAAGTTGTTCAGCAGACTTATTATTTAAAAACAATTCAGAATAATTTTGTAACTTATTAATGTCGTTTACATATGCATCAATACTATGTTTAGAGAATGATCGTTCTAATTGTAAATACTGTTTAAATCTAATTTTAATTGTATTCCAGTTTGACATTTTTATTTATAAAACAACCATTTTCCTACTTCTTTCCAGCTTACTTTTTTACCATACATTAATATTCCGGTACGATAAATTTTTGCTGCAATATAGGCCATAAAAATAAATGAGGCATACAATAAGCCTAATGATAATAATAATTCCCAAACAGGAGTGTTTACATTTAATCTACTCATCATTACAATTGGTGAAGTAAAAGGAATAAAAGATGCCCAATATGCTATTGCAGAATCTGGGTTTGTCATGCTTTTAACCGCAATAAAATAACCAGCCATTAAAGGAATCATAACTGGTGTAATAAATTGCTGAGAGTCTGCCTCGGAATCTACCGCACTTCCAATTGCTGCCATTAATGAGCTGTAAAATAAATAGCCACCTATAAAGTATAAAATAAAACAAATAACAATTAGTTGAATTGGTAATGCATCTATTTTTTTTAATAAATCAAAAACTTCAATTTTATCTTGATAGTCTTCTAATTGATTAAAATTTACATTAGTACCCATTTTCTTAACTAATTCTTGCTGCGAATTAAATTTGCTAAATTCTTTATTAATATCTTTTAAAAATAAAGTAGAAAGTAATGTGGTTAATATTATAGATATTACTCCCATAATAATAAATTGAATTAAACCTAACAATGCAACACCAATAATTTTACCCATCATTAATTCAAAAGGTTTTACGCTAGAAACAATAACTTCAATTATTCTATTTGTTTTTTCTTCCATTACGCTCCTAAAAACCATCATACCATAAAGCATAATAAACATAAACATTAAAGCCCCCACTAAAAAACCTAAAAAGCCCAAGTTTGAATCGTCTTTTTTAAAACCATTTTCATCTACTTTTTGAGTTATTAGTTTAATACTTTCTCTTGTATTATTTATAATATTTGGGTCAATATTATTTGCTTTTAATTTTTCTTCTTGAAATATTTTCTCCAATTGATTTTTAATGTTTTCTTGAAAAAATAAACCTGGAGATTTTTTATAAAATAATTTAACAGCTCCAGCACCTCCACCAACAGTGTTTTCAAATATATTTAATACACAAGTGTAATCTTCTTTAACTAGTTTATCTATGGCTTCATCTAATTTTAAATTAGTGTTTACAAAAGTAATGTAATCATTACCTTGTAATAATTGTGTGGTATGTTTAGTGTCATCTACAACTAATACTTTTTGTTGTGTTTTATCATCCATGCTCATTTTAATAATAAAACCAAAAAAGCCAGTAATTAATATTGGCGCTAAAAAAGTCATTATTAAAAAAGTTTTATTTGATAATTTACTTTTTATTTCTCGTTTAATTATTAAACCTATTTTACTCATTTTTATTATTCAGTTAAGTTACTTTGAGTTCCTGTTTCGTTTGTTAAAGTTGTGCTAACTTTTGATATAAAAATATCATTCATATTCGGAATTATTTCGTTAAATGAAACTAATTCGCAATGAGGCAAAACAGCCTGCAACATTTGGCTTGATGTAATTGCTTTATTTAATTTAATTGTAAAATAATTTATATCATCTTCAGTAATTTTTTCTATTACTTCTCCTCCTGTCCATAATGCATTTGTAAACCCCATTACATTTCCTTTAAATGCTACTTTATAAGTGTTTGTACGGTGTTGCTTCCTAATGTCTTTAACTGTACCATCTAAAATTTTTTCCGATTTATTAATTAATGCTATATGATCACATAATTCTTCAACGCTTCCCATATTATGAGTAGAAAAAATTATTGTAGCTCCTTGCTTTCTTAGCTCTAAAATTTCATTTTTAATTAATTGTGCATTAACAGGGTCAAAGCCACTAAATGGTTCATCTAAAATAATTAATTCAGGTTCATGTAATACAGTTACAATAAATTGAACTTTTTGTTGCATACCTTTACTTAACTCATCAATTTTCTTTTTCCACCAAGTTTGCATTTCAAATTTTTCGAACCAATAGGTTAGCCGTTTTTTAGCTTCAGCTTTTTTTAAACCCTTTAATTGCGCTAGGTACATAGCCTGTTCACCTACTGGCATTTTTTTATAAAGGCCTCTCTCTTCGGGTAGGTAACCAATTTTACTTATATGTTTTTGACTTAATTTTTCACCTTTGAATAAAATTTCGCCAGTATCAGGACCAGTAATTTGGTTTATAATTCTAATTAAAGATGTTTTTCCTGCACCGTTAGGTCCAAGTAAACCAAAAACAGATTTTTCAGACACATTAATTGAAACATTATTTAATGCAACATGGTTACCATATTTTTTTGATACATTATTAATTTGAAGTAAACTCATTTTTTATAAATTACAATTATTGTGGCTTATAATATTTTTTAGCTTCTGGCATAAAAGCTTTTAAATCTTTAATTCGCGTTTCATCACTTGGGTGCGTACTTAATAACTCAGGTGGTTTTTGTCCACCGCTTTGGCTCATTCTTTCCCAAAATTTAATTGCTGCTTCGGGGTCATAGCCACCCATTGCTGCAAAAATTAAACCCATTTTATCGGCCTCTGTTTCATGGCTTCTACTATATTTAAGAGCGCCTAAACCTGTTGATACGCCATAGGCTTGAGCAAATAGTTGTTGCGTAAATGCTGGTTTTTGAGATAACGCAATAGAAAGTGCTTGGCCACCAAAATTTATTAATAAACCTTGGCTCATACGTTGATTACCATGCCTTGCTACTGCATGTGCAATTTCGTGCCCCATAACAACTGCTAAACTATTTTCATCTTGTGTAACAGGTAAAATCCCTGTATAAACAACTACTTTGCCACCAGGCATACACCAAGCATTTACCGTGTTATCATCAACTACATTAAATTGCCAAGCAAAACCATTTAAATCTTTTGATGCATTTTTTTGTTTATAATATTCCTCAACAGATTTTTGAATTCTCACGCCAATTCTTCTAACCATAACAACCCTTTCATCATTATCGGGTAAAGGAGGGTGTTCTTTTAAAAATTGGTCGTATTGTGTAAAACTCATTGTCATAAGTTCACTTTCAGGAACCAAGCTTAACGAACGTTTACCTGTAACTGCATTTTTATGGCAAGCACTTATTAAACTTATAAATAATGCAATAGTTAGAAATTTATTTTTCGTCATAATTTTTTAGAAAAATTTAGAAAATTTATTTTAATAAAGTTTTTTTAAGATTCAATTTTAGCGCTTAATCCTTTTTCCAGTAATACTTCGCAAATAGGTTTAAGTTTTTTTAAGGTGCCGTTTTTAACCACACATTTACCTGTGTAATGAACCAAATGAGCACATTGCTCGGCTTGAATAGAAGTATGGGAACAATATTTAATTAAACAATTAATTACATGATCAAAAGTGTTAAAATCATCGTTATACAATATAAGCGCTTTTGTTGCCTCTTCTTTTAGTATAACCTCTATAACTTCATCTTCTATTAACTCTAAACTCATTTTTAATTTATTTATTACAAAAATACTAATTTTTAAGGAATTTTGAATCAAAAATTGGTTGTTAAAAACATCCTAATCCATTACATTTTTTAGTTTATATATAACTTAACTTTAAGGAATGTTTAGAGTAATTTTAACTACTATATTAATATTTTTTGTGTTTGCGTTTAAAAATAAAGAGGCAATAGACCCTGAATTTTTAAAAGAAAGCAAGTGGGTTGATTCTGTATTTAACTCTTTAAATCAAGACGAACGAATTGCTCAATTATTTATGGTTGCTGCATACAGTAATAAAGATTTAAAACATGTTAAAGAAATTAAAGAATTAATTACTAATTATAAAATTGGAGGATTAATTTGGATGCAAGGTGGCCCGGTTAGACAGGGTAAGTTAGCAAACTATTATCAAAGCATTTCTAAAACACCAATGCTTTTTAGTATTGATGGAGAGTGGGGTTTATCTATGCGATTAGATAGTACAGTAAGATACCCAAAACAAATGACTTTAGGAGCAATTCAAAACGATAGTTTAATTTTTGAAATGGGTGTGCAAATAGCTAAAGAATGTAAACGTATAGGTTTACATATTAATTTTGCACCCGATGCAGATGTAAACAACAATCCATTAAATCCGGTTATTGGAATAAGAAGTTTTGGAGAAAATAAATATAAAGTTGCCCAAAAAGCATACATGTATATGGCCGGTATGCAATCTCAAAATGTTTTAGCAACGGGTAAACATTTTCCTGGGCATGGAGATACAGATAGTGATTCACACAAAACCTTACCACAAATTAATCATTCAGCAGAACGAATTGATTCACTTGAATTATATCCATTTAAATATTTAATTGAAAATGGCATAGGAAGCATGATGGTGGCTCATTTAAACATACCTGCACTTGATACAACTAAAAATTTACCTTCAACACTTTCACCTAAAATTGTTAAAGAATTATTAATTAATAAATTAAATTTTAAGGGTGTAATTTTTACCGATGCTTTAAATATGCAAGGTGTAGCAAAATATTATCAACCTGGCGTTGCTGATGTAATGGCTTTATTAGCAGGAAATGATATTTTACTTTTTAGTGGCGATGTTCCTAAAGCAATTATTGAAATTAAAAAAGCAATTGCTGAAGGAAAAATTACACAAAACGAAATTGATGATAAATGCAAAAAGATTTTAAAATTAAAATATTGGTGTGGATTAAACACTAAACCTGAAATTGTAACAAAAAATTTATATAAAGATTTAAATACAAAAGAAAGCGATGCTTTAAATGATAAATTATGTAATGCTGCAGTAACTTTATTAAAAAACGAAAATTATACTTTGCCCATAGAGGCTGATATTAATAGTAAAACGTTAGAATTATCATTAGGTTTAGAAGAAGAGAACACTTTTTATAAAACTTTAAAAAAACAAATTAATATAGATCATTTAGGGTTAAAACATAATGCAACACCAAAAGAAATAGAACAAGTATTTACGCAATTATTGCAATACAAAAATATTATTATTCAAATTAATAAAAGTACACTTAAAGCCGAAAATAATTACGGAGTTGGTGTTCAATCTTTAAAATTGATTGATAGTATTGCTTTAATAAAACCCACTATTGTAATAGCATACGCCAATCCTTATCTTTTAAACCAAAATTTAGGATTTAAAAATTGTAATTCGTTAATATGGGGTTACGAATATATACCAAGTATGCAAAGAGCAGCAGCTAATTTAATAATTGGCAATATAGGTACAAATGCTCGGTTACCAATAACTACAACTAATTACGCCTATAATAGTGGACTAGATATTAAACCTAAAATTAAAAGTTTACCTCAAAAAAAAAACGAGATAATTGAAAAAAGGTATAGAGCAATAGATAGTATTGCATTGTATGGTATTGCCGAAATGGCTTATCCTGGTTGTCAAATAGCTGTTTTAAAAGATGGTGAGCTGGTTTATCAAAAAAGTTTTGGTAAATATACTTACGATGTTGATGCACAAGAAGTAAATAATGCTACTATTTATGATTTAGCTAGTGTAACAAAAATTACCTCAAGCGCATTAGCACTTATGCGTTTGCAAAGCGAAAAAAAGTTTGATTACAATAATTCTTTAGGGTTTTATTTACCTAATTTACATGGTACAAATAAAGACAGTTTAATAATAAAAGATGTGTTGGCGCATCAAGCTGGGTTACAAGCATGGATACCTTTTTATTTAAAAACTATGAATAAAAAACATGAATTTAAACCAGGTTATTATAGTATAAAACCAAGTGAAGAATATTCTATAAGAGTTGCAAAAAAATTATATTCAAAAAAATCTTTTATAGATACAATGTATTTTAGAATAATTAATTCTAAAATCGAAAATCAAAAAAAGTACTTGTATAGCGATTTAGGTTATTATTTTTTAGAACAAATAATTGAAAAATTATCAAATAAAAAACAAAATGATTATGTAGCTGAAATTTATAGAAAATTAGGATTAAGTTTAACGTATTTACCACAAAAATATTTTTCAATAGAACAAATAGCTCCAACAGAAAATGATATAATTTTTAGAAAACAAGTTGTGCAAGGTTTTGTACATGACCCAGGTGCAGCACTAATGGGTGGTATTGCGGGCCATGCAGGTTTATTTGGAAATGCTTATGACGTTGCAAAATTAATGCAATTTTATGTAAATAAAGGAAACTACAAAGGCGAACAATTATTAGATAGCAATGTAGTTATTGAGTACACTCGTAAACAAGCATTTAATAATAATAGAAGAGGGTTGTGTTTTGATAAACCCGAACCTGATGAAAAAAAAGATAGTCCTGTTACATCTTTATGCAGTTTAGAAAGTTTTGGGCATAGCGGATTTACTGGAACTTTTGCTTGGGCCGACCCTAAAAATAATTTAGTGTTTGTTTTTTTAAGTAACCGTGTTTACCCTAATGTTGAGCCCAATAAACTTGCTAAATTAGGAATAAGGGGCAAGTTACATAGAGCACTATACGAAGCATTAAAGTAAAATTTTGTAGATTTAAATTTGTAAATTAATTGATATAATATTTTGAAATTCTTAATACTAACTCAATATTTTCCTCCTGAAGTAGGTGCTCCTCAAAACAGATTGTTTGAGCTTGCATTAAGATTAATTAAACTTAACGTTGAGGTTACTATATTAACAGCAATGCCTAATTACCCTCAAATGGAAATATATGAAGAGTACAAATCTAAAACTTATCTGTATGAAGAAAAAGAAGGTTTAAAAATTCATAGAAGTTCAATTTTTGTTTCAAAAAATAAATCTATTGTTAATCGGTTAAGAAATTATTTTTCTTTTGTGTTTAGCAGTATTCTAACTTCTAAAAAACTTGAAAACAATTATGATTTTTTAATGTGCGAATCCCCTCCATTGTTTTTGGGTTATAGTGCATTATACTTAGCTCGAAAAAAATCTGCAAAATTAATTTTTAATGTGAGTGATTTATGGCCCGAAAGTGCAGAAAAATTAGGTGTTGTTACCAATTCTTTTTTACTAAAATTAGCATATAATTTAGAAGCAAAATTGTATAAAAAATCGGTTTTAGTTACAGGTCAAACACAAGGAATTTGCAAAAATATAATTAATAGGTTTCCTAATGTAAAAACCTATTGGTTACCAAATGGGGTAGATTTAAATTATTATAACCCAGAAAAAATTAATAATGATAATTGGAGAGAAAAAAATAATTTTAAAAAATCTGATTTAATTTTTTTATACGCTGGCATAATAGGTATAGCACAAGGATTAGAGGTTATTTTAAACGCTGCAAAGAGTTTTATTTCACAACCAAACATAAAATTTATTTTGTTGGGTAATGGCCCTGAAAAAGAAAAACTAATTGATTTAAAAAACAAATTAAATTTAAAAAATGTGTATTTTTTAAATCCAGTTTCAAAAACAGAAATGCCTGTAATTTTAAAAAATTGCAATGCAACTATAATCCCACTTAAAAAATTAGACATTTTTAAAGGTGCAATACCATCTAAAATATTTGAAAGTTTAGCTATGGAGATACCAATTTTATTGGGTGTTGATGGAGAAGCCAAAAAACTATTTATTGATGATGCTAAAGCTGGTTTGTTTTTTGAACCAGAAAATGTAAATGAATTAGTAAATTGTTTAAGTGATTTTTGTAATAATATTAATGAGTTACAACACCTTGGTAAAAACGGAAGAAATTATGCTTTAACTAATTTTAATAGAGAAAAAATTGCAGAAAATTTACACCAACAATTATTAAAATTAAATTGAGTGTTGAACAAGAAATAATTAAAAATTATAACGATAGAGATATTGGAGAAATTTATAATTCTCAATATTCTAAATTTTGCGGAGATGAAGTTAAAAGCTGTTTTGTAAACAATGCTAAAAAATTTGTACAAAATATACAAAACGCAACTATACTAGAAATTGGCGCAGGGCAAGGCAATAATATTCCTTTTTTTATTGAAGCAGGGTTTAAAACAGAAAATATATATTTAAACGAATTACTACCAGAAAGGGTAGAAGCTTTATTGTTAAAAGTTAATGCAGAAAATGTTTTCCCTGGAAATGCTATAACTTTAAATTTTCAAAATAAATTTAATTGTATTTTTCAATCAACAGTTTTTACTTCTATTTTAAATAATGCTGATAGAATAAACTTGGCAGAAAAAATGTGGAGTTTATTAAATGAAAATGGTGTAATTTTTTGGTACGATTTTGCTTATAATAATCCTAAAAATAAAAATGTAAAAAAAGTAACTCGTAAAAACATAAAAGAACTTTTTCCAAATGCAAAAAAAATAACGTTTACTAAAATTACGTTAGCACCTCCAATTGGCCGTAAAGTTGGAAAATTATATAACTTATTAAATTGGCCAATTTTACGCACGCATTTATTTGCGGTAATTGAAAAATGAAAATTATTTTAATTTAGATTTAAATATTTTTTCAAATTTTTCTACCTTAGGTTGTATAACCATTCTACAATAACCTTCTTGCCCATTTAAATTGTAATAATTAGAATGGTAATCTTCTGCAGGGTAAAAATTTGTAAAAGCTGTAATTTCGGTTACTATTGGATTAATGTAAGCACCGCTTTTATTAATTTCTTCTTTATATTTTTGCGAAATATTTTTTTGATCTTCGTTATGATAAAAAACAGCCGAACGATATTGAGTACCTATATCGCCACCTTGTGCATTAAGGGTAGTTGGGTCGTGTGTTTTCCAAAACACTTCTAATAATTCATCAAAACTTATTTTTGTGTTATCAAAAACGATTTGACAAACTTCTGCATGACCAGTAGTTCCAGTGCAAACTTCTTTATAAGAAGGATTTTTAATGGTTCCTCCACTATAACCACTTTTAACACTAATTACACCGTTTAAGCGTTGAAAAACCGCTTCAACACACCAAAAACAACCTGCACCAAATGTTGCTGTATCTATAGTAGTTTTAGTTTCGGACATTACTTTACTTTTTTTAAGAGATTTAATTTCACTTTGTGTTTGATTGGTTTGTCCACAAGCATTTAACATTAATGTTGATGTTAAAATTAACGCTAAAAGTTTGTTAGTTATCAAAAGCATAATTTAGATTATTCTTTTTTTTCTTCAACCGCTTCTTCGTTTTTCTTTTTCTTGTCTTTTGGTGGTTTTCCACCTTTTTCTCTTCCAACAAAATCAAACGATTTTTTTAGTTTATCATTTTTAGTAATTTTTAAAGTCCCTTCAATGTCCCATTCAACTGTATTAAAAGCAATTACAACTGTTTGATTGTTTTCGTCTGTAATTGTAGCTTCAACTTCTAAATATCTAACTTCAGTGTCAGTAGAATCTGTATAAACAGAATCTTTATTAATTCTATATCTTAACCATTTTAACTGAAATTTTTCGTAAATAAAATCGCTCCATAATTTACCATCTTTAAACTCGATAGTACTAGCTATACCTTTTTTGTTAGATCCTCCTTCTTTATTTTCTCTATATGTAACGTTAAATTTTCTTTTGTGTAATGGGTCCTTTTCTTTATCTAATTTTTTAGCAAAAGACATTGTTAAAATGCTTATTACAGTAACAATAAGTACAAATTTTATTTTTTTAAAGTTTATTAGCATAAATAGTTGTTTTTATATGGTAAATTTAGCAAATTAAAATGGCATTACATAGTTAAAAATAATTAACTAAAATGGAACCTTTAGCAGAAAGATTAAGACCAATAACCTTAAATAATTATTTTGGGCAAAAACATTTAATTGCCAAAGGTAAAGTGTTGCGAAATGCTATCGAAAGTAATTTATTGCCTTCGTTAATCTTATGGGGCCCACCAGGTGTTGGTAAAACAAGTTTATCTTTAATTATTGCAAAACAATTAAAACGCCCATTTTACAGTTTAAGCGCTATAAATAGTGGTGTAAAAGATGTAAGAGAAGTTATAGAAAAGGCTGGAGAAAACACAATTTTTTCGCAAGAAAAACCAATTTTGTTTATCGATGAAATTCACAGATTTAGTAAATCTCAGCAAGATTCGTTACTTGGTGCTGTTGAAAAAGGAACAATTACCTTAATTGGTGCTACAACAGAAAATCCTTCTTTTGAAGTTATTCCTGCTTTACTTTCGCGATGCCAAGTGTACGTTCTAGAAAATTTTAGCGAACAAGATTTAATTTCGATTTTAGATTATGCCATTAAAAACGACATTGTTTTAAAAAATAAAAACATTACAATAAAAGAGTACGAAGCATTAATTAGGGTTAGTGGAGGCGATGCAAGAAAATTACTTAATGCGTTAGAAATGGTTGTTAATACTGCAAATTCATTCGAAGAAATTTGTATTACTAACGAAATGGTTTTAAATATTATTCAAAAAAATTTAGCATTATACGATAAATCAGGCGAACAGCATTATGATATTATTTCTGCATTTATTAAATCAATTAGAGGAAGCGACCCTAATGCTGCAGTTTATTATTTAGCGCGTATGTTAAAGGGAGGCGAAGACCCATTATTTATAGCACGAAGATTAATTATTTTAGCTAGCGAAGATATTGGCAATGCAAATCCAAACGCACTTTTATTAGCAAACAATTGTTTTAATTCTGTAAATGTAATTGGAATGCCAGAATCTCGAATAATTTTAAGTCAATGTGCAATTTACCTTGCATGTAGTGCTAAAAGTAACGCTTCTTACATGGCAATTGGCCAAGCTTATGATTTAGTTGATAAAACAGGAGATTTACCCGTACCACTTCATTTACGAAACGCACCAACAAAACTAATGAAAGAATTAAATTATGGAGCTAATTACCAATATGCTCATAATTTTGATAACAATTTTATTAATTTAGAATTTTTACCAGAAACAATTAGCAATACTACTTTGTATGAACCAAGTAATAACATTAGAGAAAACGAACTTAGAAATTATTTAAAAAAATTATGGAAAGAAAAATACAATTATTAATTAGCTGTTTTATAGCAACTACTTTAAGTTTAAATGCACAAATAAGCGATAAAAATTTAAAAACACACATTCAGTTTTTAGCATCAGACAAGTTAAAGGGTAGAGGTACAGCAAGTAAAGAAGAAATACTAGCTGCAAATTATATTGCAGATTATTATAAAAAAATTAAACTTACACCCTTAGGTAAAAATTATTTATTACCGTTTAACTTCAAAAAAAATCCTAATCCGCACGACACTTCAACAGCTGGTATCGAAACTAAAACGGCATACAACGTAGCTGGTTATTTAAACAATAATGCCCCTTTAACAATTATAATTGGCGCACATTACGACCATTTAGGTTTAGGGCATGATCATAACAGTTTAGATGCAAATCCTGAAGGCAAAATACACAACGGGGCTGATGATAATGCAAGTGGAACCGCTGGAATTTTAGAATTAGCAAACTATTACGCTACTAATAATATTAAAGAAAAATATAATTTTTTATTTATTGGGTTTAGTGGCGAAGAGTTAGGTTTATTAGGTTCAAAAAAGTTTTGTGAACAAAATCATATCGATTTAAAAACAATAAATTATATGATTAACCTTGATATGGTAGGGCGTTTAAACGATTCTACAAAAAAATTAATGGTGTATGGAATTGGTACATCTACTAAATGGAATTTATTATTAGACAATATTAAATCTGAAATGCATTTAGTAAAAGATAGTAGTGGAATTGGCCCAAGTGATCAAACTTCGTTTTATTTAAAAGATATTCCAGTAATACATTTCTTTACTGGCCAACACAGCGATTATCACAAACCTAGTGATGATGAAGAGAAAATTAATTATAAAGGAGAATTAATGGTGTTAAATTTTATTACTCAATTAATTGATGCAAGTTTAAATATTGAGAGATTTGATTTTTTAAAAACAAGAAATCCAGATATGGGTAAAAAAAGTTTTAAAGTTACACTTGGAGTAATGCCAGATTATTCTTTCGAAGAAACTGGAATGAGAATAGACGGTGTTACAAATAACAAACCTGCATTTAATGCTGGCTTAATAAAAGGAGATATTATTATTAAGTTAGGCGAACACGAAGTTAAAGATGTACAAGGTTACATGAAAGCTTTATCAGATTTTAAAAAAGGAGATAAAACCAAAATAGAAGTTTTAAGAAGCAAAGAGTTAAAAACATTTGATGTAGAGTTTTAAAAATAAGCTAAAAATTAAATAGTTTTAATTTAAATATTATGTCAATTCAAGTTAAAAACATAACTAAAGTATACGGCAAACAAAAAGCATTAAATGATGTTTCGTTTGAAATATTAGATAAAGGTATTGTTGGATTTTTAGGTCCTAACGGTGCGGGTAAAAGCACAATGATGAAAATATTAACCTGTTACATTCCTCAAACAAGTGGTTTGGCAACTGTTTGTGGGTTTGATGTTGCTAATGAAACATTAAATGTAAGAAACAATATTGGTTATTTGCCCGAGCATAACCCACTATATTTAGATATGTATGTTAAAGAATTTTTAAATTTTGTTGGCGGCATATATAAAGTTAAAAATATTGATAAACGTGTTAAAGAAATGATTGATTTAACAGGCTTACAAATTGAACAAAATAAAAAAATTGGAGCTTTAAGTAAAGGATATAGGCAACGTGTAGGTTTAGCACAAGCTATGATTCATAATCCTAAAGTTTTAATTATGGATGAGCCTACAACAGGTTTAGATCCCAACCAGTTGGAAGAAATAAGAACATTGATAAAGAACCTAGGAAAAGAAAAAACAGTTATGCTTAGTACGCATATTATGCAAGAGGTTGAAGCAATTTGCGATAGAGTAATTATTATTAATCAAGGTCAAATTGTGGCCAATGATAAAACCCAACACTTACAAAAATCAACAATTGTTCAAACTATTTCTGTTGAATTTGATTCGGATGTTGATGTTAATTTATTATTAAAAATATCTACTGTAACCGAAGCTAAATTAAACTCAAATAAAACGTGGCTCCTAACCTCAAATAGCGAAGAAGATATTAGAAAATTAATTTTTGATTTTGCTGTATCAAACAAACTAACTGTACTTGCTTTAAATAAAGTTGAACAAAAGATGGAAGATGTATTTAAAGACTTAACAAAAAAATAATTTAAAATATAATTAAACCTTTTAAATCAAAGTCGTCTAATATAATATGAAAAGAATTTACACCATATTATTTTTGATTTTTGTTTTACAAATTAACTCTCAAACTCTTTATTTTCCACCATTAACTGGTAACACTTGGGATACTTTAAGTCCTAATAGATTTAACTATTGCAACGAAAGAATAGATTCTCTTTATAATTATTTACAAGCTAAAAACTCAAAATCATTTATTTTGTTACGTAATGGCAAAATAGTTTTAGAAAAATACTTTGGCACTTTTACTATCGACTCAACTTGGTATTGGGCATCTGCAGGAAAAAGCTTAACCGGATTTATGGTTGGTATTGCTGCCGATAAAGGCTTAGTTAATGTAAATAATAAAGTTTCTGATTATTTATGGAGTAATTGGACAAGTGCCCCTTTAATTAAAGAAAATTTAATTAAAGTTTCTGATTTGTTACAAATGACTTCAGGTTTAGATCCTGCAATGCCTTTGCCTTGTACAAATGAAGATTCTTCAAAAGCTTGTTTAACTTATTCAATAAATGCAAACACAAATTGGTTTTACCATTCGGGGGCCTATAGGCAACTGCAAGCTGTAATTAGCAAAGTAAGTGGTTTAAGCTACAACCAAGTAACAGATTTGTGGGTTGAATCAAAAACAGGAATGAGTGGTTTTTGGTTTAATAGTATTTATTATAGTAAAGCACGAGATATGGCAAGATTTGGTTTGCTAAATTTAAATAAAGGTATTTGGGCTAACGATACAGTTTTAAAAAGCAGCTCTTACTTTAATGCAATGACAAATTCGTCTCAAACATTTAATTTAGCTTATGGTTATTTGTGGTGGCTTTGTGGAAAAAGTTCTTTTAAGGTTCCTGGAATAAATACAAATATACCTGGAAGTTTAGTTTCAAATGCACCAAACGATGCTTTTTGTGCTTTAGGTAAAAACGACCAAAAAATTTATGTTGTGCCAAGCCAAAGTTTAGTTTTAGTAAGGCAAGGAAATCATTCAGGTACAAGTAGTTTGGCAGTTTCTGATTTTGATAATGTGATGTGGGATTATGTAAATAAATTAACGCAATGTCCTACAACATCAATTAAAAATATTATCACTAATAATTCAATTGAAATTTACCCTAATCCCGCTAGTAATATTTTATTTATTAAGAACTTTAATTCTAATAGTTTTATCTCCAAAACAGAAATATACACCTTTACCGAAAAATTAATTTGCGAAAGTAATGATAATGAAATTAATGTTAGTGAGTTAAATAATGGGATGTATTTAATTAAGTGTTACTTAAATAACGGCAGTATATTTATTAAAAAAATTGCAATACAAAAAACTAATTAAAAAATTTAGTTTTAGTTAAAAATTTTTGTTTTAACATGGGGCTAATTCTATATCTATCCTCTTCGTAAAATTCTTTTAATGCATTAAGTTCTTTTATAACGTTTCCTATTCCAAACTCATCGGCCCATGCTAATAATCCTTTAGGGTAATTAACGCCTTTTGTCATTGCTAAATCTATATCTTTTGCATCGGCAACTTTTAAGTACAAGGCATCTGCGGCTTCATTCATTAACATCACTAATATTCTTGATACTATTAATTTTCCTAAATCAACATTTTTATTTGGTAATTCATTTAATGCATTTTCTGAATAATCGTAAAATCCTTTACCTGTTTTTCTTCCAAGCAATCCTCCTTCTAAAAGTCTTTTCTGGCTTAATGCCGGTTTAAATTTAGGGTCAAAATACATTTGTGTCCAAACAGTTTCAGTTACAACATAATTTACATCATGTCCAATTAAGTCCATTAATTCAAAAGGACCCATTTTAAAACCACCAATTTCTTTTACGGCCCAATCAATAGTTGGTATATCAGCAATGCCCTCTTCGTAAATTCTTAATGCTTCACTGTAAAAAGGCCGAGCAACACGGTTTACAATAAAGCCTGGTGTGTCTTTTGCAAGTACAGTTACTTTCCCCCAACTATCAATTAAGGCTCTGCAATTATTTACAATGTTTATGTTTGATGAAATACTTGGAATAATTTCTACCAATGGCATTAAAGTTGCGGGATTAAAAAAATGAATACCTAAAACTCTGGAAGGGTTTTTACATGCAGCAGCAATTGAAGCAATAGATAAAGAAGAAGTGTTACTGGCTAAAACACAATCATTACTGCATATATTTTCTAATTGAGTAAAAACATCTTTTTTAATTGTAATGTTTTCAATAATTGCTTCAATTACTAAATTACATTCTTTTAAATCATTTAATGATGAACAAAAATTAATGTTATTAATAATTTCATTTGCTTGGCTTGAAGTAATTTTAGTTTTTTCAACTAATTTTTGTAAACTGTTTTTTAAATTAGTTTCTGCTTTAATTAATGCGTTAGCATTACTATCAACTATTTTAACTAAATGCCCTGCTGTTGCTGCAACTTGAGCAATTCCACTTCCCATGGCGCCACTTCCAATAACGCCAATAATACTTTTTTTAGAGAACATAAATTTATTCTATTATTAATTCTTTTGTTGATACTAATTCGGTTTGATGATAAACTTTTACAAAGTATAATCCTTTACTTAAATCTAAATAAAAATTAGTTTTATTAGTAGGCTCAATTAAACTTTGGTGAACTAATTTTCCAGTGTTATTATAAACTTCTATTTTATTGAATTTAATTTCGTTGTTTATAATATTTATATTAGTACTACTTGGGTTAGGAAACAGCTTAGTTAAATTATTTTTTAAGCCATTATTTTTAATTGTTGTTGGTGTATTTAATAAATCAGATTTTAAATAAAAAGCACCGTTTTTCATGTCTAAACAAAAAACTGTTTTGCTAGGGTAAAAAGGATACGCACCCCAGTTACCATTATATGCGCCGCCAGAATAACTTCCGGTATTTGCACCAGCTTGTGGATAAGTATCAAAATAACCTGCTACAAATGGCGCACTTGGATTTGAAATATCGTATAATTGCATGCCATCCATATAACTACTCATTACAACATATTGGTTACTCAACATAAAAGGGTTATGTGGTGTTGTTAAAGAGTATTGATTAGCTGTTGCATTAATTGTAATATTAGATAAATTACTAACGTTTGCCGACTTTACAGGTAAACTTGCAGGAACTTCATCTGTAAAAATTAATGTTTGCCCGTTTGGTGTTAATGCGCTACTGTGATTATACCCACTTCCTGGATATGCGGTTAACGAACCTAATTGAGTTAACGTATTATTGCTATTTAATTTAAATACATATAAACCTTGATAACCACAAGATGCAAATATTGTATCTCTTCTAACAAACATATCATGAACATAAGTAATTGCTGGATAATCTTGTTTTAAAGAGCGAATTAAAACAGGGTTTGTTGGTGTAGCTAAACTATAAATATCCATAGAGCTTGTAGCATTATTACTGTATGTAATTCCACTTACATATAATTTATCTCCATCAACCCAACAGGCATGACCGCGAGCAAATAATGTTTTACTTTCATATACTTTATTTACAGATGAAGGTAAATTAGTCATGTCAAAAATTTGTAAACCTTGCGCTCCAGCATCATCTGTAATAACATAACAATAATTTTGATACGTTTTTAACTCTCGCCATGTTGCATTACTTGATGTGCCAGCTGCATATGTACATGTAACTGGTGCACTTGGAGTTGTTATATCAATAAACCAAGTGCCGCTTTGAGAACCCAATATCGCATATTCTTTATTTGTTACAGGTTGTGTCCAACCCCAGCATCCAGAATATCTATTGCCCGATGAGTTGGCAGTTACTTCAGGATTTGATTGCCCAACTAGTGTGAAATTTGAAGCTGAATAAACTTGAGCTAAACTTAAAAAAGGAATACTCAAAATTGCTGATAAAATTTTATAACGCATATTAGTTTTTTATAAATGAAGATTGGTAATGTTTAGTGCTTGTATTAATTTGTAGGAAGTAATAACCATTATTTAAATTTGAGATTTGAATACGTTGAAGTGTTTGATTATTATATAAATTTTCTGAACGTACTATGCTACCTAGTGTATTAATAATTTTAATTTCAATTATCTCATTTGGGTTAAGAGAAGAATTTAAATTAAACAGTATTTCGTTATTACTTGGATTAGGATAAACTTGTATTAAATTAGTTTTGTTATTGTTTTGTAAATTAGTTGGTGTGCTATTTAAACAAACTGAGGTAGAACTAATACAGTTATTTGCATCGGTAACATCAACAGTGTAACAACCTGGTAAAAGATTTGTTGCACTTGAGTTATTTCCTCCAGAGGGAATCCAAGTATAAGTATAAGGCATTAAACCACCGCTTACATTTGCATTTATGCTTCCATCATTACAAGTTCCACAACTTGAATTAGTATAACTTGTACTAATGTTAGCTCCTGAAATAAAAATTGTTTTAGTTTGGATTGCAGTTGTTGTTGTACTATTACCAGCTATTAAATTTATTGTATATGTGCCAGGTAAACTATAGCTAACGCTTGGTGTAGATAAAGTTGAAGTAGAAGGAGAGCCGCCAGGAAAATTCCATGTATATGTTGTTGAAGATGTACTACTGTTAACTGGAGTTATCGTCATACCTGTACAAGTACCTGTTGGAATGCTAAAGTTTGAGTTAGGATTTTGATAAAGGTGAGATTTTAACATAAATATTCCATTGCGTTGATCTAAAGCAAAAACATTTTTACTTGGAAAATAAGGGTAAGAACCCCATTGGCCATCATAATTATCGCCACTCCAATTATTATTATTTCCACCACCTTGGTAATACGTATCAAAATACCCAATTAATGATGGGCTTGCAGCACTAGAAATATCATACAATTGCAAACCATCTTGGTAACTACTCATAAAACATAATGTATTACTCACAACAAAAGGATTATGTGGTGTTGTGTTTGAATATTGTTTAGCAGTAGCCATTACAGCTAAATTAGTATTGTTACTTACACTAATTACTTTAAAGGCTAATTTAGCAGGAACTTCATCTGTCATTATTAAAGTTTTTTTATTTGGTGTAAGTTGTGTGCTGTGGTTAAATCCTGATGCTGGATAACTTGTTAGCGAATTTAAAAGTGTAAAACTTGGGGTTGGGGCACTAGAATTAAATTTAAAAATATATAAGCCTTGATTTCCACACGAAGCGTAAACCGTATCATCTACAGGCATCATATCATGCACATATGATATAAACGAATGATCTGTTTTTAATTGGCGCATTAATACTGGAACACTTGGCGTTGCTAAACTATAAACATTCATACTACTTGTTGTATTGTTGCTATAGGTAATGCCTGCTACATATAACTTATTGCCATCTACCCAAAGCGTATGACCTCTTTTAAAATAATTTACCCCATCGTAAACTTTACTTACACTATCAGGTAAATACTGCATATCAAAAATTTGAAAACTATTTGCGCCACCATCATCGCTTATTACATAACAATAATTTTGATACGTTTTAATTTCTCTCCAAACGGTTGTTGTTACTTTACCTGCTTTATAGGCACTAACAGTTGGCGTTAAAGGATTTGTAACATCTACCCAATATGTTCCGCTAGCACTACCTGCAATAGCATATTCTTTATTTTTGTTTGCTTGGTACCAACCCCAACAACCAGAATATTTATCTCCGTATGTATTAGTGTATGTTTCGGGACTAATAACACTTATTAAGGTAAAATTATTTGCCGCATAAGTTGGAGGTTGGGAGCATAAAGCATTACTTAATAAAAATGTAATTAGAATTAGTAATTGTTTAATATAAGTTAGTTTTGTATACATAGTTTTTTAGTTAAAGATCCATTTTTGTTTTTTACAGTTAAAAAATAATTTCCAGTTGTAAGGCTTGAAACATCAAGGTATTGAGAAATATTATTTTTAAATTCTGTATATAATATTTCTTTTCCTAACAGTGTGCTAATGCTTACTTGATTTAATTCGGAATTGCTAAATTGAATAGCTATCCGATTTGTAGCTGGATTTGGATAAAAATAAAATTGATTATTATTACTTTGTTGTTTAATACTTAATGTGTTATTTGGCAAAGTTACAGCAGTTGTATTGCTAAAAGCTGCTAATGCTTTTAAAATAAATACACCATTTTGCATATCGTTTGCAATAATTAATCCGCTTGGCAACCAAGGGTATGCACCCCAGTTACCTCTATAATCAGCTCCAAAATAATTCCCTACGTTTCCTCCTCCTTGTGGATGTGTATCAAAAAAACCAGTTAGGGTTGGAGTAGCAGGATTTGAGATGTTGTAAATCAATAAACCATCTTGATAACATGAAATTAACGCATAATCATTGCCTATTAAATAAGGGTTGTGTGGGGTTGTATTTTGATAAGCTTTGTTTACGGATTGTGATTGAATGTTTGTTAAGTTTTGCACATCAACAACATGAAAGGGTAAACCTGTCGGAACCTCATCGCAAAAAACTAAATTTTTACCATTTGCAGTTAAAAAACTACTATGATTATATCCTGCATTAGGGTACCCGGAATAAGACCCAAGTAATGTAAATGTATTATTACTTAAAAGTTTAAAAATGTATAAACCTTGGTTACCACAAGATGCAAATACGGTATCATTTCTTGCATACATATCATGAACATGATTAATGAATGGATAGTCTTGATTAAGTTGCCTTAACAATACAGGAGCTGTAGGTGTAGCCAAACTATAAACATTCATTGATGAAAAGCCAGTTGTGTATGTTGTGGAGCCTACATAAAGTTTATCTTTATCAATCCAAAGCGTATGACCTCTTTCAAAATATTCAGTTCCATAATGAACAATATGAACGCTATCGGGTAAATATTGCATATCTGCAATTAAAAAATTATTTGGCGTTGCATCATCGCTCGCCACATAAACATAATTTTGATATGTTTTAATTTCGCGCCAAGTACAACCGGCTTTACCCGAAATAAAAGCACTAACACTAGGTGTTATTGGTGATGAAATATCTATAAAAAATATACCATTACTTGCTCCGGAAATAGCATATTCTTTATTTTTAGATGATTGATACCAGCCCCAACAACCCGAATATTTTCTACCATCAACACCAACACCAATATTATTATGTGGATCTATAAAACTAACTAATGAAATATTTTGATTTGGATAGGTTTGAGAATTGATTTTTTTATTTAAACCAATTATAAGAGTTACTATCAAGATTAATTTTGATACTCGCATTGTTTCAAATGTACAAAAATTGTAAATAATTTGAGCATTTAATTAACCCAAAATTTAACCATTCCTCACAATAATGCAACTAAACCAATATGTATTTTTCCATTTCGGCCATCAAAACCATTGTTAAATTGTTGTCCTTGCGAGTATGATAATGTTAAAATACCTGCTTTAGTTTCAATGCTTATACCTGCTCCAAAACTATAAGGCAAATCTTTTATGTAAGTTAAACCTGCATTGTTTTCGTACCAAGCACCTTCTGAAAATAAAAATAAATTAGAGTTTTTTGAAAACAAATACCTGTACTCAACCGTTGGTATTACATAGCTTGAAGCATAAATACTTTCTTCATTAAATCCTCTTAAGGTTCTAAATCCACCAAACCTAAACAATTCGTTTTTAAACAAACTAGTGTTTCCAAATACACTTGCGGCTTGTACGCCAAGCTTTAAAATATTGTTTTTATAAATTGGCAAATAACTTGCAAAATCCAATTCAAGTTGGTATTGAGTTGAGTTTAGCTTTAAACCATTATAGGCAATTTCATTTACTTTATTGTTTTTAATAATTTTTTTTGTTCCCACTTGCGATGATGCACTTATTGATATGCCTTTTCTTGGATTAAACTTATAATCTAAAAATTCCATACCTGTTGCTAAACCGTAGCTAAAAGTTTGCACATCAGCATAATCGGGTAGGTTAGTTATTAAACTATAACCAGTTGTGCTTAATAAATTGGTGTTTTTAATTTTATAAAAAGCTTTAATGTAATTTAATCCACTAAAGTAATATTGCAAACCAAAATTGTTTTGAACTTCTAAAAATGTAGTATCTTTTTTAAACAACCTAATATTATAATCAATACCAAAAGGAAAACCAAATAAATAAGGATAAATAAATCTCCCTTTAAAATCACTTGTTTGATTTTGAATTCGTCGCCACTGAACATCTACGGTTTCTCCATTTTTTAAAATTCCATTTATTAATTTTAATTTTAAATCACCTGTTACAATTGTTTTTTTAGTATTAGCATCGGGTAAAAAGCCTATTATTCCATCAAACTGAGATGCGTTTTTTTTATCTAAAAATAAAAGTAATTTGTTTTGTTTGTCTGTTAACCTTACCATTTGTGGTTGTTTTTCGTTCACAAACGGTAATTGCCTTATTTTTTTTGAAACATCTTTAAGTAAAGCCTCATTATAAAAATCTTTTTCTTTTATTGAAATATAATTATGTAAAAACTTTTTATTTAGTTTAAGGTTGCCAATTACAACCACGCTATCTATAGTGTATAATTTGTTTTTGTTTACGTTTATTGATGCTTGAATTAAATTACTATCAATTTTTACACTATCTAATTTAACGCTAACAAAAGGGTAACCATGGTTTTCGTAATAAGTAATTACTTTATTAATTAATTTAACGGTTTGTTGGGGGTTAAAATTAATAGCGTTAAATTGTTTTTCGTTATAACCAACCAAATTTGCTACATTTAAGTTTAAATTACCAATTTTTAAATTAGCCCATTTAAAAATTTTGCCTTCAATTATATTAACTCTTAATACATTATTTAATGAATTTATACTATCGTAATTTGCTAGCAAAAACCCTTTAGTTTGTAGTTGTTGAATAACTTTGTTTAACTCAACTTTAGCATTTTCTAAAGTATTATGAGAGGTTTTGTATTTTATTTTAGTTTTTAAACCGATTATATCTAATGTAATATTTTGAGCTTCTAAATATGAAACGGAAAACAATAAACATATAAATAAAATTAAACGCATTTGGATAAACAACGAAATTTGGTAAAATTTCGTACATTTAATACAAATTTAAATTAAATATGAAAACAGCATTAACTTTTTCTTTAATGAGTTTTTTTGGTTTAACAATAGCGCAAAGTCCTATAACGCTAAACAATAGTAATATGCCTGGCAGCAACGATACTTTAAGATACAGTAATGCAAACATTAGTTCGGTAGGCAATTACACGCAAACGGGTACTAATTTTAATTGGAATTTTAGTGGCCTTGTTTCTACATCACAAGGAAGAAGAGATTATAAAGCTTCATTTTCTACCCCTTATGCATTTTTCTTTTTAGGAGTAAATGAATATGGCGAAAAAGTAGCTGATACATTAGGTGCAGGGCCCCTTACAATTACTAATTACTACAATTATTATAAAAAACAAACATCTCCTACAAATGCATATGTTGTTGATGGTGCAGGTATGACCTTTTCAAGTGTGCCTGTTCCTAGCTATTATACTGATAAAGATGAATTATACTTATTTCCATTAAGTTACCCAAAACACGATAGCACAACATTTAAATTTAGTACCCCAACAACAACTTTATTGCCAATAAAATATTCTAAAACCGGATACAGAATTACAGATTGCGATGGTTGGGGAAGCATTACCACACCTTACGGTACAACTAATTGCTTACGTATTGTAACAACACAATATTCTAAAGATACAATAAAAAATAGTTTTGTTCCTTTTCCTGTAGGTTTTAATAATTATACAAGAAGTTACCAATGGTTAACTACAAATAGTAAAATACCTTATTTAGAAATTACGGGTAACTTAGTAGGAAATAATTTTACAATTACCCAAGTTAGGTATAGAGATAATTACATAGCACCAATTCCTAACAGTATTGATAAAATAAAAGACATAAGTGCATTAGAAATGTATCCAAATCCGGTAATTGATAAGCTTTATATTAATTTTAAATATGTAAGTTCATATGAAATTTATGATATAGCTGGAAAACTTTTAAACTTTTCTAACTCGCTTGAAAACAACTTTATTGATTGTTCGCAGTACCAACAAGGCTTATATGTATTAAAAATAAATAGTAACGATAAGGCTTATTATTACAAGTTTATTAAAAATTAAATTTAAAAAATAGCATTTTTTTTTTGCAGATATAAAAAAAACAGTAAATTTGCACTCCCTTTTATAGGGAAAAGCGAAAGTAGCTCAGTTGGTAGAGCGTAACCTTGCCAAGGTTAAGGTCGCGGGTTCGAGACCCGTCTTTCGCTCAAAAAAGAGTTTTTAAATTCTTTTTTATTTGGATAAAACCAAATTTGCCTGGGTGGTGGAATTGGTAGACACGCAGGACTTAAAATCCTGTGTCTTCACGGACGTACGGGTTCAAGTCCCGTCCCGGGTACTGAGCGGGACTTTTCAATAAAAATTTGAGAAGTCCCGTTTTTATTTTCGCTCCAATCCTTTGATAAATCAGCGATTAGAGAGAAAATGCAATTTACTTCTGCGGTTCGATAATGCTCAATTTTTGCATCATAACCCAAACCGGCAGGAAACATGGTGTTTTGAAACATCTGTTTTTGGTAGAAGTCGCCACAATCCCACATTTTACTAAGGTTACAGGCCATTTTGCAGGTGTAATTGATGAGCTCTTTTGGGTTCGATAAATTTTGTTCCAATTTTGCTAGTTCTTCAGAAATAGCTTTTACCTTCTTTTCCATTTCCTCGCCAAACTCTGTATAAACATCCAAACTTACCTGCCCTAAAGCATGCCTTTTACGTAGGATTTTGAATTCTTCCTCTGCCGAATGTAATTGCAAGGAAAGCCCCTTTTTCTCGCTTGTGTTGGTTTCTGTCAGGTTTTCCCAAGTATAACCTAATTGCGCCTTTAAAGGCTCCAAATAGGCAGGGTTTATCTCATATTGGGATAATAACTCATGAAACTTGGAATGCATAATCTTGACGCTTCTATTGACGTGTATTCCAATCTTATTGACTTTATAGTAATAAAGCCCTTTCTTTTTTACAAGATAGCCAGTGAATGGAACGCCCGTTTCTGCATCCTTTACAAATACCCGAAGCGGCAAGTTGTCATTTACCTTGTTGCATTTAAACCCATCTGTTTTCTTAAGTTCATTCACCCTAAAAAACAATTCCTCGCTTATAAGTGGAGGATGTTTCCCTTTAGCTAACTCACCATTCAGAAGATTATGCGAAAGATAACCACAGTAAAAAGGATTTCTGAAAGTGTCTGTTAAGGTTTGCTTTGGCATTTTCATTCCGTAGTTCGCTAATTTCTCTACAATGTGATCGTAGGTCATTCCATTGGCACGCCACTCAAAAGCTTGCCGAACCAACTCTCCCTGCTCATTGATAATGATGGTTTGCTTTTCGGCTCCTTTTACATACCTATAACCTTTGGGTGCAACACCAATCCATTCTCCACGAAGTAATTTTTCACGCATGCCGTCAATGGTTTTTTGTCTTCGCAAATCATTATCGTATTTGCTGAAAATAAACTGGATGTTTTGTTGCAAAGCACCTGCGTGTGAATTGGTATCTATTGGCTGTGTAACAGCCATGATGTTAACACCAACTTTCTTTAGTTCACTGGCAATATAAATGGCGCTATCTCCTGTTCTGCTAAATCTATCCAAACTGTAAACAAGGATATAAGTTATCTCTTCTTTACTGGCTTTTACAAATTTTAGCATCCGGTTGAACTCCTTACGCTCATCACTTTTTGCACTTTCATAAGTTCCGCCAAAGTAACCCTTGATGTTGAGTTTATTTTTGATTGCATACTCTTCGCAATATTTTTTTTGCCATTCAAGACTTTGGTTTGTGTCCATTTGCTCTTTTGAGCTTACACGGGTGTAAATGACACAATTTAATACCTCTGTAACTATGGTATCCGATTGTTTGCCTTTTGCAAATTTATTAAGCAGCAAGGCGTTGTTGTTCTGTTTCATGATTTTCTTCTTGTTTTAAATGTTTTACATTTTCATTCTTTTCTTTCATGAACAGTTCGTAAAGAAGAATAGACAAGCTTTCTAATGTTTTAATAGCTTGCTCCGCTTCTTCTTCCGTAAAAATTTCAAAGCCCGGATAACTCTTTAGTTCTTCTATGCTCAGTCTTTTATGTTTTTTCATTTTCACCTCCCAGCATGTCAAAGAACTCTTGTAAAAACCCATAGAATTCAGGGTTAATGTCTAAGATAATCAAATCTTTCCACACACAAAAGTTCTTTTTTTAACAGCCCGAAAAGGCTGTAAATACTGCTAATTTATTGTTATTAAATTTGCTTATTCAAAATTTAGTTGACTGAATTTTTCTTTCCTGAAAAATTGGGCAAGTTCATAACGAACTACTATCAACTCTATCTTATCCTTTTCTTGCATCCTGAATTTTATCTGTTCATTTTTCTTGCATTTTAAACACAATGTTTTTAGTTTATAATTTAGGTTTTCTATTACGGTTTTATAAGGAAATATTTCATTCATACTTTGGTAGTGAATTGATTTACGTAGATAAGTAAAAGCATTGCATAATTCCATAAGGTCAGTTACGGGTGTAAGGTTTGCTTCTGAAAACAATAGCAAACATTCTATTAAGCAACGCAAGCGTTGTCCTATCCAATAATTATGAATGTCTTGGTGGGTTTTAAGGCATTTGTTTAAAGCTAATAGTTTGTCATTATCTACTGTTTCTAACCTAATTTTTTGCAAAAATCTACTATCGTGATTAATATACTTTTGCGCTGTTTTAATGAAAATTGGTGTTTCGGTCATACTTTTTTCAGGCTGAATTTTAGTGGTTATTTGATTACCACCACTTAAAATCTCATTTGAAGAAATTGTTTTTGCTGCTGCTGCTTTTCTGAGCATATAAGCCATTTGTCGGCAAGAGCGAGAACAATAAATCGCATCAATTCTTTGAATTTTGTATATTTTCTTACAATGCAAACACTCTTTTTCCATCTTATTCTTTCCAGTTTAATTCTTCGTTCTGTGAATACCTGTACTCGTTATATTCTTCCATTATAGATTGAATATTATCTAATACCTTTTCATGTTTTGACGTATCATTACTTAGGTATAAAGAAATTTCTACGATTCCCCTGTTTCCGTATACTTGTGATATTTCGTGACGTAAACGTTCTTTAACTATTACAGTTAATACATCCAGTAGTATGTCTGACGGTACTTTGATAATTTCTTCTTTCGTATTTCTTGGTTTCATAGTTATAGTCTTAAATGCGTGGGTCTGTTTGCCTTTGAATGTGAAACTGGTTTTCGTTTTATGCTAAACAACTCATTTTCATCATCGTCTTCATCTTCTTGAGTTGTTCGGGAAACTCTCTTTGTTTTTCGAGGGCTTTGCAATAGTTCTTCTAATTCCTCAATACGTTCTCCATATTCTTTTATTAATTGTGTTTGCAGTTCCATTTTTTCTTGCAAGGGTTTAATAAATAACATGTATTCTGCGCCCATAGTGCCAAGTCCCGTAAGCAAGTGCATTACCCATTCGGGGATATTGGCTGCTGAGTTATTGGGTGTTGTATTTTGATTAGTTTGTGTTGTCGCTTCCATTTGTGTTTTGATTTAGTGGGTTGCTTTCTGAATAGTTTTCGGCTGAATCTTTTTTTGCATACTTTTCTTGCAATTGTTTTAAAGCTGATTCTGCTTCTTCACCAAAGGCTTTTAAAAATTTGATTGCTATTGGCATGAATAAGGCAAGCACATCTTCAATGAAATTAATGAGGACTTGAATATCATTAACAAGAGGCTTTTGCTCATCTGTATAAGTTACTTGAAGAACGGTGTTTTCTTTCTGGTCTTTACCAAGCTCTTTGTAAGCTATTTTGTGTTCTGTTAAGATTTGTACTACCATGTCGTGTGATGCGCAGTTTGTACTAATCATTGTGGTGTTTGCTGTGTTTGTTTTTTCTGCTGTTTTTTCCATTTTCTGTCGTTTTTAATTGTTAATTGTCGTTTTGATTTTTTAGTTTAACAACACAAAGGTGGGGGCAGATTTTTGGCATGGGCTTAACCTATGGGTATACCCAATTGGATTAATTGCATGATAATCAGAGTGAAAATTTTAAGAATTTATTTTTTAAACATCAATACTCCATTTCGGGAGCATTATGGGAGGAATTGAAAACAGAAAATGAATTAGGCAGCAATTGACGGATAAGAAAATAAATTGACGCTTTATCTTTTTACAATTGACGACTAATTTGATTCATTGACGCTTTAAAATGAATTTATTGACGGATAAGTTAAACGAATTGACGATTAACTTTATGGAAATTGACGGATAGAATTACTTTTTGCTGGTTTTCTTATCAATTTCGGCTTCTTTTAAGTCTTTATTGATGAGTTCTACAATGTTTTTGAGGTCTAATTTCTCAAAATACGGGCGGATATGTTTTAAATCCTTAATTAATTGTGATGTGCTATCGAAATTAGGTAGCTTTTTATATTTTTTGTAGATACTTGAGTTCTGTAATGAGGTAAATTTTTTACCCAGTAGTAAATGTGCCAGTTGAGTTAGTTCACTTACAGAGTTACTACCTCTAGCCTCCATATTAAATCCTGCTTTTAAGAGATAATGTAAAGCGAGTAGTTGTTGCATCTCGGTACTTTCTTTTTCTACGTCTTCTTTTGATTCATTTTCGGTCGTAGGAAATTGAGGCTCTCGATCTAAATAAAGAAAATGTAATTCGCCGTTCAGAAAATTACGCATGGATGTTGTGAGTTCATAGATGTCTTGCTCTGTTAAATCGTCATTGCTTTCTAATTGATTATATTCTTCTGCTGTATAATAATCTTTTATGCTTAAAATGCGTTTAAAATCAAAATAATTATCAAAGCGTTTATTTGCAAAGGGTTTAAATAGTTTGCCATACTTTTTTAATAGTTCCTGTTGGCGTTCAGCGTAATTTTTATAAATGTTTTCACTATTAGTTTTGAAATATTCAGTCACTTCTTTAAACATTTGTTGTAAATGTTCAATCAACTCTATCTTTTGTTCAGTGTTATAATGTGATAACACTTCTGTAATTTCCTTTATTGCAATGTCAGACAAGTAAACTCCTTTTCGGGGCTTACGCTTGTTTAAATCTTTGTCTTTAGTCTTGGACATGGCATAAAATTAGAAAATATATATCAACCATAATAAATTTATGTAGATTTCAACATATTTCTACTTTCTGTTTTAATTTGAGTGGTGCTTTTTGGGGTATTTAATTGTTGTGACTGATAAAATACTTAGTTACATATTATCCAAAGGACTTTTCACATTTTGAATTTCCTTTTTTCCAACCTTTGCATATATCATGGTTGTTTTCATATCCTTGTGTCCAAGTAGCTTTTGAATAAAGACCATATCTGTTCCATATTCCAAAAGATGTGTAGCATAACTATGCCTTAAACTATGAATACCAACTGATTTATTTATTTTAGCAATTAGCATGGCATTTTTAAAAACGGATTGAACACTACGAATAGAGTACTGTCCGCCATATTGTCCTTCAAATAAATAATTTTTAGGCTTGTAAGTTTTATAATAAGTGCGGAGTAAAGCCAAAACAGATTCGGGTAAGTTAACATATCTATCAGATTTTCCTTTTGAGTTTTCAATTAGCACTTGCATACGTTTACTGTCAATATTAGTAATTTTAAGTTCCACCACTTCACTTACACGCAAACCCATTCCATAACACAATTGCAACATCAATTTATGTTTTATGTTAGTTGTTACTTCAAATAATTTTTGAATATCCTTTGTACTTAAGACCTTTGGTAAAGTGCTTTTGGATTTTGGACGAGGTATATCAAAAAAGAATTTTTCTTTATGGAGTACTTGCTCAAAATAAAATTTAATAGCATTCAGTCGGCTATTTAAATGGGTTTCTGATAGCTTTAATTCATTAACACAATAAAGTAAGTATGATTTTAATCTATCGGCAGTAAGTTCGTTTATAGGATGGTGTTTTAAAATTACCAATAACTGTACAAACTCTGTAAGGTAAACCTTTATTGTATTAGAACTATATGCTTTAAGTTGTAGTTGATTTTGTATATTTTGCAGTGCAACCTGATTGATTGGATGAACTTTATGAATTAAATTTTTTGTAGGTTCTGCTTGAGAAATATTAATTTTTTTTCTAATCTCTACGCTATCAGTTATATACCAGCACTTGTTTGTATTACTCCATCGACAAAAAGGAAATTGCTTTTTGAGAGCAGATAATACCAAATCATTTTTAGGAAATTTACACCATATGACATTTTTATTGTTGTGTTGCCCAGCCGTAAAGACTATTTCTTGCATTAAATTCATCACGCGTATTTCGTATATTTAAATAGTAAATACAAAAATAGGAATATTTAAAATACGATAGCGTATTTTAAATATTATTTGATTTTATAATCTGAAGAACAAGTAGTTATGTGAAAATCGATTATTTGAGATAATTTTGTATTTTTGCGTATAATAAAGAGTTACAGGTAAGCGTAAAAAGACACTGCAAACCGACAACGGTGACGATAAAATGGTTATTCTGAAGTCCATTCAAAACTGACGGTGCGGATGCCGAAAAGCAAATTAAGAGTAGGCGTAACTTCTAAACTGTTGTGATTTATGAAAAACAAATCATCTAATCATCAGGCAGACATTAAGAACCCAAACAAGGGAACTAATGGAAGCAACACGACCTTTGACAAAAATCAAGGTAATCGTGGAAAACAGCTTAATCCGAACCAGCAAAAAGGTAAAAGATAAGTTGTGCATTAAGCAAGCGGGCTTCGCCCGCTTGCTTTTATATTTTTAATCCGACTAAAAATGCACATTTTAAAAATAATACACGGCTATCCGCCCAATTACAATGCAGGTTCAGAAGTTTATAGTCAATCCATTTGCAACGAACTTTCTAAGCGACACAAAATTTCCGTTTTTACACGGGAAGAGAATCCCTATGCAGCTTGTTTCAGTATTCGGGAACAAAAAGTCAACGACAACCTAACACTTTACTTCGTAAACAATCCGCAGGGCAAGGACGGTTATCGCCACAAACAAATGGACGACAACTTTTCTGAGTTACTAATGCAAATTAAACCCGACATTGCACACATAGGTCACGTTAATCACCTATCAACAGGTTTGATTGACGAGCTAAATAAACTCAAAATTCCCATTGTTTACACGCTTCACGACTTTTGGTTAATGTGTCCACGTGGACAATTTTTGACACGAAGCATTGGAAACGAAAACAACTTTCAGTTGTGCGAAAAACAAGACGATAAAAAATGTGCGACTGATTGCTACAAAGTGTATTTCAGCGGACGAGAGGAAATCGAAACCACAGAAATTGAAAATTGGAGCATTTGGATTCATCAGCGAATGATTGAAACAAAAGCAATCATCAAAAAAGTTGATTTGTTTATCGCCCCTTCAAATTATTTACGTGATAGATTTATCAATGACTATGGTGTTCCCGAAAACAAAATCTTATACTTAGATTATGGCTTTCCCACTGAATATCTAACCCAAACCGAAAAATCGAAAGAGAAAACGAATTACACTTTTGGTTACATCGGAACTCACATTCCTGCAAAAGGAGTAAACCTATTGATTGAAGCATTTAAGCAAATTGAAGAACCTGCAACGCTTAAAATATTTGGCAGAGCAAACGGACAAAGCACAAATGCTTTAAAATCATTAGCCGAAAATTCAAAAAACAAGATTGATTTTTCGGGAGAATACATCAATCATAATTTGGCGAATGATGTTTTTTCAAATGTTGACTGCATTGTGGTTCCGAGTATTTGGGGCGAAAATTCGCCTCTTGTAATTCACGAAGCGCAATCGTGTAAGGTTCCTGTAATCACAGCCGATTTTGGCGGAATGAAAGAATATGTTGAGCACAATGTAAACGGACTTTTGTTTGAACATCGCAACGCAAATTCTTTAGCAGAACGAATGAAATTTGCTGTTTCAAATCCTGACAAAATGAAGACGTTAGGCGAAAAAGGTTATTTGTATTCCGCAGACGGAAGCGTTCCAAATATCCAAGACCATTGCAAAGAATTAGAAAACATTTATAGCAAATTCATTTACAAACTTTGGCGTGTTACGCTTGACACAAATCCTGAAGATTGTAATTTGAGTTGCACAATGTGCGAAGAACACAGTCCGTTTTCAACTTACATCAAAGAAAAACTAAACGGTAAACATCGCAGAATGCCGAAAGAATGGTTAGAACCAATTTTTGAGCAAGCAAAAAAAATCGGTGTTATGGAAATGATACCGTCCACAATGGGCGAGCCGCTAATCTACAAGCATTTTGCCCACTTTATTGAGTTGTGTTACAAATACAACATCAAGATGAATTTGACAACTAACGGAACATTTCCGAGAACAACAGAGAAAACCGTTACCGAATGGGCGAAACTAATTGTTCCAATTACAACGGACGTAAAAATAAGTTGGAACGGTGCAACTACCGAAACTTCGCAAGAAGTAATGAAAGGAATTGACTTTGAACAAGCAGTTGCAAACGTGAAAGAGTTTATCCGTATTCGTGATGAACACTTTGCAAACACAGGTTATTACTGCCGTGTAACGTTTCAACTTACGTTTATGCAAAACAATATGCACGAATTGGCAGACATCGTAAAATTGGCTTCACAACTTGGTGTGGACAGAGTAAAGGGACATCAACTTTGGGCGCATTTTGATGAAATCAAACATTTATCAATGAAAGCAACGCCCGAAAGTATTTTGCAATGGAATGAGTATGTAAAACAAGCGAACGAAGCACAAGAAAAATTCCGCAAGCCAAATGGCGAAAAAGTGATTTTGGAAAACATTATTCCATTACAGAAAAACGAAAACAAAGAAATTCCCGACAGCTACGAATGTCCGTTTTTAGAAAAGGAACTTTGGATTTCAGCGACAGGAAATATTTCGCCTTGTTGTGCACCTGACGAAATGCGAAAAACTCTTGGACACTTTGGAAACATTGAAAACACAAGCATTGAAGAAGTGTTGCAAAACGACAATTACCAAAACCTTGTAAAGAATTACAAGACAATTGATTTGTGTAAAACCTGCAATATGCGTAAACCAAACTAAATGAAGGAAAACGAAAAAATATCGCTTTTGCTTCGCCACGCTGACAGAGATGACATTCCGCAAGGTTCTTTCGGAAATGAAATTTTATTGAACGAAAAAGGAAAACAAAACGCACAAAGGTTTGGCGAAATATTATCTGAAAGAAAAATCAATAGAATTTTCACAAGTCCTGTTGGTCGTTGTGTTCAGACGGCTGAATACATAACCAAAGGTTATGGAAATTCAATAGAAATAATTGAAACAACTTCGTTGGGTGCGCCCGGACTTCATATTTCAGACGAAAAAATTGCAGGGAAATTTTTTCTTCAACACGGTTTTGACGAAATGTATAAACGATTTATGCAAGGCGAAAAAATTCCAGGCATTCCGAACATTGACGAGTTAAATTTTAGAATTACGAATTTCATAAACGAAAACTCAACACAAAACGGAATGACAATTTTCATCACTCACGATATGTTAATTGCGTTTTATCATTTCAGCATAAACAAGAAAGTTTACACAAAAGATAATTGGATAAACTATTTAACAGGACTGACATTTAGGAACAATGAATTGGCAAGAAATTAAAGTATCAGCAGACAACACGCATTTTTTATTTGACGGAAAACCAATTTTCGGAAAAACATTTATTGAAGTTTTAAAATTTCATTCGCCAGCACTTGCTCCTGTTTTAGATAATTCGGGTGCTTATCACATTGACGTAAACGGAAACGAACTTTACAGAAATCGCTACTCACGAACTTTTGGTTTTTATTGTAATCGTGCTTCTGTAATTGACGGCAATCGTTGGTTTCACATTAATGAAAAAGGCGAAAGAGTTTATCAAACTTCGTTTTCGTGGACAGGAAATTTTCAAGAAAACATTTGCACCGTTCGCAATACAGACAACCAATATTTTCACATTGACATAAACGGAAACCGTATTTACGCAGACAATTTTGTTTACGCAGGCGACTACAAAGACGGAATTGCTTGTGTAAAATCTAAAGACGGTTTTTACAGACACATTGACAACAAAGGGAAACTCATAAACGACAAATCATTTCTTGACTTGGGAGTTTTCCATAAAAACTTTGCAACAGCTAAAGACAATAACGGTTGGTTTCACATTGACAAAAAAGGGAAGGAAGTTTATAAAAATCGCTACCTGACAATTGAACCATTTTATAACGGGTTTGCCTTGGTAACAACATTTGACAACGAAAAAATAATTATAGACGAAAAAGGACAGAAAATATTGACGGTTTGACGAATAAACATAAAGAACGCCTACCTGTAACAGCAGTTTGGCGCAAGCGGGGGTTTCGTGCTTCGTATGACAATTTTTCGTATAATTGAAGTGCAGTTCTTCGGTTTAAGTGTAGTGCTAAAAAGCCCCGCCTGCGCCAAGCTGCAAAACGTTAGCGGCAAGCATAACAACCGACACTGACCATCGACAACAGAAATGACTGCAAAAGAAAAACAGACAGAGTTCATCAAGACTTATTTGAAGCCGACTTTAAAAAATCTCGGCTATCAGACAAGTGGACAAACTTGGTGGAAAGACAAGGGGGACTTTTTCATTTTAATCAACTTGCAGAACTTTTCTTGGAACAGTAAGGACAGCGTTGACTTTTGTTTCAACATTGGTGTTGCTTTAAAAGCGACAATGAAAGATACGGACAAAAAGAAGCCAACCGTTCACGACCTGACAGTTTATTTAAGAGAAAGCTCATACTTACCCGACAGTAGAAAGGAGTATAAATTTAGAAACAAAACAGGTTATGTTTTGACGGAGCAAGTGGACACCAATGATTTTATAACTGAACTTAAATCTGACTTTGGCAATCATATTTTGCCGACTTTAGACAAATTAAATTCACTTCAAAATTGTGTCGACAAGTTTGGCGACATAACATTTTGGGGCGACAACTTGAAAAGAGTAATTGCGGAAAATAAACTTTTAGCATAATGACGACAAGAATGCCAGCCGCTAACAAGGTATTGCCAAAAGCGGGGCTGAACGGCTTCGATTGGACGTTTGTGCAAGGTTCAACTTTCGTTCTTCGATTGAACATTTATGCTAAAAATCCCCGCCTTCGGCAATACCCAAAACGTTAGCACCAATTTTAAAAACAACGACAAATAGAAACATTATGAAAAAAATCACGACAACTTTACTAATGGTCTTAATGACAATGACCTTTGTTTTTGGACAAACTCAAAAAGCAACGACCGAAAACGGCAAAAAAGTAATTCTAAATTCCGATGGGACTTGGAAGTATGCCGACACAGTCAAGACCGCTCAAACAAATTTAGACCCTAATGACTGCTCAAATTGGATTAAGACCGAAGAAGATAAAGTAAGTGGAAAATCATATACCAGTATGAAAGACTATTTAGTTATTTCTCAAGACGGTGGCAAAAAAGGTTTTGGAATTAACTTAATGTTGAGCGGAAACAATTCAATTATTTTCAGCATTAAAGCCGCTGGTGCTGGTGGTTGCATAGACAAAGGAGCAAAAATAAATATACTTTTTACAGACGGAACAAGAATGGAGTTAGCCTCTGACGGTGATTTTAATTGTAAAGGCAATGCTACTGTTTATTTTGGCGGTGTGTTTGGAAAAAAGAGCCAACTAAATGAATTAAAAGGAAAGAAAATTGACACAATGCGGGTTTGGACAAGCGACAGTTATGTAGAACAAAAATTTGAGGACGACCAAGCGGAACAATTTAAAAACGCATTGAATTGTTTAACAAAATAGGTTTCTAAAAATGCAAGACGAAGAAATAATAATCAGACAAGAAGCTAAAGAGTTTTTTGAACATTCAATTGAAGGTTCCGGAAAATTTAATGCCATTGACGATTTTCACGAAATTAAAAGTCGCTTGTATGATTTTTATTCACCAGAAGCAAAGTCAATATTTTTAGATGAAATTGAAAAGCAAATAACAACTTCACTACAAAAGCACAGGGACAAAGCTCACGGAGGAAAGCCAGGAGAAAATTGTAGCCACGAAAAGAAACCAGTTAAATTACTCTACTACATTAAACAGGAATTAGATACACTGCCAATAGTTGCACATCAAAAAAATGTAACTAATCCAACGCAAGAGAGAAACAAGGTTTTTATTAGTTATAGCCACTTAGACAATGAATATTTAACTGACATACAAAGACACTTCAAACCTTTTCTTAGCCATATTGACTTTTGGGACGACACTAAAATACTTCCCGGACAAAAATGGAAGGAAGAAATTCGCAAAGCAATTAACGAGACCAAAGTTGCTATTTTATTGGTAAGCACCGACTTTTTAGGTTCCGACTTTATTTCAACTGACGAGTTACCACCATTGCTAAAAGCAGCAGAAGAAAATGGTGCAGTTATTTTAATTGTAGTTTTAAAACCTTGCCTTTTTGAAGAGTTTGAAACACTAAATCAGTATCAAGCAATGAATCCACCGAGCCGACCTGTTCTCAAAATGGACTACTCAGAAAAAGAAGAGTTGTATGTGAATTTAGTAAGACAGACAAAACGAATTCTGAATGGAGAACGATAGAAAAACTGGTGCTAACACGGGTTTTGCGTCAGGCGGGGTGACGTGCAAACTTGGAGCTTTGTGCTTCTATTCAAGTGCAGTGCAGGTTGACAGTTTAGTGCTCCGAAACCCGCCCAAACGCAAAGCCCGAAAACGTTATGCGGCATTTTAGACAAGCAAGATGACAAAAGAAAAACCAAACAAAGAGGAGAAGAATGCGGACTTGATTAAATACCGCGACTTAGTTGTTGCAACACTTGACTACCATTTGGACAATCCGTTAATGAAAATACAAAGCGCGACCTTCGACTCTGACGAATATTATAAATCACTAAAAATTCAAACTGAAGAGCATTTTAAAAAGGGTAGACTTACTATGCTTAAAAATTGGTTCCGCGACTTTACTGAAATGCAATTAGAAACAGGAGATTTAAAATTTAACAAATACTTACAGACAAAAACTGGTTACGACATCGATATTTTTAAAGCTTACTTTCAGCGCATAGACAAAATAATTATTAAAGGTAAAATCACAACAGACCGGCAGTACTATGACATCAATGAAATGGTTGGACAACTTTGCCAAGTTGAACCAGTAGACAACACTAAAATTGACGCATTAAATAAATTGCTTGTAGACTACGGAGCCCGTAAGAGTAGAAATAAAAAACGACCGCATAACACACGCTAAGGCAACAGTTTGGCAGACATCAAAGCTTTTGCAAAAGCGGTCGCTCCGCGAAAGACAGTTATTTTAGCTTTGCAAAAGTCCATTAAACATTTATCTTTGTTAATACCATTTCGGCAAGACACAGTTTCAAATCAAACCGTTGCTTAGCGCGAAAACGTTACAAGCAAGCCTAACAGACGACACAACAACGACCCAACGGACGACTATAAACATAAAATGAAACGCTAATTTTGACAGGTGACCAACATACAGACCATATTTCAACTGGACAGCAACTGAGCCAACACTCATTGCCGACCCTTCTGTATTTTTTATTTTCCCCACCGCACATTTTTTTAATTCAATTTTTAGCCAGCCGCACAAATGGCACATTTGGTTTTGCCCGACACACAAGCCGACCCTTCGCAAAACCAAAAGAGCCATTTTTTGCCCACGCACCTATAACGACAATACAACTATAAAACTTAACTTAGCAAACATTAAAAAATATAAAATATTGACACCTGAAAATGGCGAAACAGAAGAAAGAAGTAAAAGAAAAAGCAATTGAAGTTACCCTTTGGGAAGCTGCAAATAAATTAAGAGGAAGCGTAGAGCCAGCGGAGTACAAACACGTGGTATTGGGATTGATATTCTTAAAGTTTGCCAGCGATAAGTTTGAAGAACACCGTGCCAAGCTCATTGCCGAAGGCAAAGAGAAATACATTGAAATGCCCGAGTTCTACAATATGAACAATGTGTTCTTTTTGGAAGAAACCAGCCGTTGGAGCTACCTGATTAAAAGAGCCAAACAAAACGACATTGCCTTGCTCATTGACACTGCCCTGCACACCATTGAGAAAAACAACAAAGCCCTGAAAGGTGCATTGCCCGACAATTACTTTTCACGTTTGGGCTTGGATGTCACCAAACTGGCTTCCTTGCTCGATACCATCAACGACATTGATACCACCAAAGACCCCAAACAAGATGTGGTGGGCAAAGTGTATGAATACTTCCTTTCAAAATTTGCCTTGGCAGAAGGAAAAGGCAAAGGAGAATTTTATACGCCCAAAAGCATTGTAAACCTCATTGCCGAAATGATTGAACCATACAAAGGAATCATTTATGACCCTGCTTGTGGTTCGGGTGGTATGTTTGTTCAAAGTATCAAGTTTATTGAAGCACACCACGGCAACAAAAAAGAAATTTCTATTTACGGACAGGAATACACCAACACCACTTACAAACTGGCAAAGATGAACCTTGCCATACGTGGCATTAGCGGAAACTTAGGTGAAAAAGCTGCCGACACATTTATAGACGACCAACACAAAGACCTAAAAGCCGATTTTATAATGGCAAACCCACCTTTTAACCAAAAGGATTGGCGGGCAGAAAATGAATTGACAGACGACCCACGTTGGAGAGGTTATGATGTGCCACCCAAAAGCAACGCCAACTATGGTTGGATTTTGAATATGGTGAGCAAACTTTCCGAAAACGGAATTGCAGGATTTATATTGGCTAATGGTGCATTAAGTGGCGGTGGCGAAGAATACAAAATACGCAGAAAGCTCATTGAAAATAATTTGGTGGAAGCCATTTTGGTATTGCCACAAGATATGTTTTATACCACCAATATTAGTGTTACACTTTGGATTGTAAACAAAAACAAGAAAGCACAGAGTAAAAAAGTAGGTGACGAAACTCGCCAATACCGAGGTAGAGAAAAGGAAATTCTGTTTATGGACTTGCGACAAATGGGAGTCCCATTTGAGAAAAAATACATTCAGTTCTCCGAAGAAGATATTCTGAAAATTACAAGCACTTACCACCAATGGCAATGCAAAGAAATTGAGAATGTTCCTGAGTTCTGTTATTCTGCTTCGTTTGATGAAGTAGCAAAAAAAGATTTTTCACTCGTGCCAAGCAAATACATTGAATTTGTAAATAGGGATGAGAGCATTGACTTTGACGAGAAAATGCAAACCTTGAAAAGTGAATTTGCCGATTTATTGAAAGCGGAAGCACAAAGCAAAAATGATTTACTAAGCGTGTTTAAAGAGTTGGGTTATGAAATCGAATTATAAACCCATAGGAAATCATATCAGGCTGGTTGATGAACGCAACAAAGGTTTGCAAGTGCAACAACTTTTGGGATTGAGCATTTCAAAACAGTTTATTCCTTCTGTTGCCAATATTATTGGAACAGATATGGAGAACTATAAAATCATTCGTAAAAATCAATTTGCTTGTAGCACAATGCAGGTAAGGCGTGATAAAAAAATGCCTGTTGCTTTGTTGAAAGATTTAGATGAAGCGATAATTTCTCAAGCCTATCCAATATTTGAAGTAAAAGACGAAAAAGAACTTTTGCCCGAATACTTAATGATGTGGTTTGAAAGGTCAGAATTTGACCGTGAGGCTTGTTTTCACGCTGTAGGTGGTGTAAGAGGAAGTTTGGAATGGGAAGATTTTGAGAATATGCAACTCCCCATTCCCCACATAGACAAACAACGAGAAATCGTAAAAGATTATAACACCATACAAAACCGCATAGCCCTGAACCAACAACTCATCCAAAAATTGGAAGAAACCGCACAGGCGATTTATAGGGAGTGGTTTGTGGAGGGGATTGATTTCGAGAATCTGCCGGAAGGGTGGCGAGTTGGGCAGCTTGAAGATACTAAGCTTTCAACATTAGGTGGAGATTGGGGTAAGGATATCGCAATTGATAATTACAATAAAGAAGTTTTTTGCATAAGAGGAACTGATATTCCTACATCAAATATTGGGCAAATAGGAAATTTACCTACACGGTTTATTTTGTCTAAAAATCTAATAAATCGCAAGTTAGAACCATTCGATATAGTAACTGAAATTTCAGGAGGAAGTCCAACTCAATCAACTGGTAGGAGTGTTTTACTTACATCTGAATATCTTGAATATTTGAATAAGGATATTATCTGTTCGAACTTTTGTAGAGTAATAAAGGCAAAAGACAATTTTTCAATTTTTCTATTCTCAAGCATTGTGCATTTGTATAACTCGAATGTGTTATTTACATACGAGAATAGCTCAAATGGAGTAAAAAATTTGGCAATAGATGATCTATTTAAAGAACAATTGATACCAATACCTGATACAGAAACTTTAGAAAGGTATAACAATTCTTTTCTAAGAATTTATCGTCAAATTAGTATTCTCGGAAAAGAAAACGAAAAGCTAACGGAACTGAAAGAGTTGTTGCTTTCTAAGTTGGCGACAAAAAAATAATAATTAATGATATGGAAATATTCTTTTACAAAGGAAACGACAATACACTTGCCAATATAAAAGGACGGCCTGATGATGCTGGCGGTGAAAGTGAAGAAAGTACTGATTTAAAAGCAAAGACTAAGAAACTGCAAGAAGCATTTCTAAAGGTTCTCGATAATAAAAATTTGTCGTTTCTTCTTGGTAGCGGTTGTTCATCTTATAAAATAGAAAATGAAGACTTTAAGGAAGTTGGAATTCCTGTTATGGCTCCACTTGCAAAAGAATTTTATTCGCTGACAGAATTTAAAGAACCCAAAAAATGGCTTAAAACAGAATTATCAATAGACGTTGAACACGATAACTTTTCTAATAACCTTGAAACATTTTTATCAACTCTGCACAGCTTGTCATTTTATCATTCAAAGACCAGAGAAGATGTAAAAGAAGAAAAGCCATTTGCCGAATTAAGCAATGAAAACAAAGTAGAATTTATAATAAAACAAGCACGTAACTTCTTATTAGAAAAATGCTTGAACGCTGAGAATGCAAAGTCAGAAGAAGGAAAGGTAAGCATTGACAAGCCTTTAATAGAAACTTACAAACAGTTTTATAGAAAGCTCCTTTCAAGGAATCCAACTTTACCACGACTAAACATTTTTACGACCAATTACGACCTGTATTCTGAAAGAGCAATGGATTTACTTGGTATTCATTATGTCAATGGCTTTACAGGTGGTATTAGCAAGTTTTTTAATCCCGCAATTTTCAATTACGCTTTGGCTGAAAAAATGGATTTATCACAGTCAAAGTGGAGTGTAATTGATAATTTCTTTTACTTGTATAAAATTCACGGTTCAGTTAATTGGATTGAAGCAGATGGAGAAAACAAACTTTTCAAGGTAAAAGAAATTCAAGAACCAACATTAGAAGAATTAAGGGAAAAGGAAACGATAATGATTCATCCCACACCTTTAAAATACAATGCTAGTTTAGGCAGTCCTTACTCCGACTTGTTTAGGGAGTTTCAAAAAAGACTAATGCAAAACAACAACATCCTTGTTACCATTGGTTATAGTTTTAGCGATGAGCATATCAATAATTTGATTTTCCAAGCATTTACAATCCCCTCCTTTCGTTTAATAGTAATTGGAGAACCAACAGAAAAAAATGCAATTGGCAAGCTACTTGAATTGAACGATACTAGAATTTGGATAATCGGTGAAAAATGGCCTGCTGACAAATCGGATTATACACCGTTATATTTCTTTAAAAATTTTGTAGAGCAAATATTACCTGACTTGACTGCTGAAGATTTAGACCACAAAATGGAAGCAACAATCAATAACTTAAAGAATCTCTTAAAATGACAAAAGAAGATAAACAAAGAGTTATTGGTAAAGTAGTAGCAATTAATTCTGACCGCTTTTCTGTTGAACTTTTAAGCGGTTTAGATAACTTCAATGTTAGCGGATTTGACGATATTCATTATTTCGCACAATTGAACAGTTACGTTATTGTTCCTTATCAGAATTATTATATAGTTGCGGAAGTTTCGGGTGTTCGTGAAAAAGACTTAAATGTTCCATTCTCAAATCCAACTGACCAAATCCTAAGCAAAGTTCAAGCAGGTAAATTCTTAGAAGTGTTACCGATTGGAACTATCAAAAATGCAAAAGATGGTTCATTAAATTTTGAATTTGGGGTAAGTGTTTATCCAACTCTATATTCGGATGTTCTTTACATTAAAGAAAAGGAGCTTGATACCATTTTCAAAACTGAAAACATAAAAGTTCAAATCTGCAAAGATTCAGAAGACTGTAAAAAAGGCAAATGTGATTGTAAATTCAGATATACTTCATTGCCCATTGGTAAATCAACAATTTTCCCTGATTATGAAGTAAAACTTGATATTGATAAGTTCTTTGGAAGTCATTCTGCAATATTAGGAAATACAGGTAGTGGTAAATCTTGCACAATTGCTTCAATGCTACAAACACTTTATAGATTTGAAGAGAATAGTGCTACAGGAAGCACCTTTATTTTCTTTGATGTTAATGGTGAATATAAACAAGCATTTGAAAAGTTAACGGATAAAAATGCAAATATTGAAGTAAAGAATTTCTCCATTGATTCAAGTTCAGGAACTGAAAAATTCATACTTCCTCATTGGTTTTTGAATGTAGATGAATGGGCTTTATTACTTAAAGCTAGTGAAAAATCACAATTACCACTTTTACGAAATGCCCTTGGCTTTACTCAAAATTTAAATGAAGAAACAAGGTATCATATTTATGCTTGTAGCATAATGTATGTTTTTGACCATTGGGAAAGCCCAGTTGCTAAGCGACAAAAAATTGTTTCACTTATCCAAAATGCAAAGTTTCCAGAAGACAGGAAAGTAGATTTTTCTACATACAATGCTCAGTATGGTAGCTTTTCCGATAGACCAGGTGACCCAAGTGCAGGTGTAAAAGAAGAGCTATTTAAAAATTCAGTTAGACAATTTATAATTGAAGATTTATCGATTGACCCTAAATACAACTCTGAAAAGTTTGATTTTGCCGACCTTGGTTTAGCCATTGAAAGTGCTTTATTGTATGAAGAATATCACGGAAATAAACAAATACGTGACTATTGTTCTTCAATGATTACTAGATATAAAAGTCTAAAAGAACGTGAAGACTTTACATTTCTTACTAAAAATACAAACGACATTAAGCCAAATGATTACTTGAATGATTTCCTTGGTATAGATACCAATTCAAAGAAAAATCAAGTTATAGTAATTGACTTAAACTCTGCCAATGATGAAACAGTTGAAATAATTTCTTGTGTTTTGTCTCGAATGATATTTGAAAGGTTACGCAACTCTGCGGACAGAAACTTGTTTCCTGTAAACCTCGTTTTGGAAGAAGCTCATCGTTATATCTCATTGGAATCAGGAAAGGTATTTGGTGATGCTAATAAAATATTTGAACGAATCGCTAAAGAAGGAAGAAAATACGGTATGTTTTTGCTTGTTTCATCCCAACGACCAAGTGAACTTTCAAAAACTGTTTTATCACAATGCAGTAATTTCATTGTTCATAGAATACAAAACCCAGAAGATTTATCGCATATTAGACAAATAACACCGCATATTTCAGAAACCATTTTGCGGAGAATGCCTTCAATACCGACACAACACGCTTTAATTTTTGGTCACGCAGTTAACTTGCCGACAACATTCAAAGTGAATGAAGCAAACCCAAAACCCAAAAGTGACAATAATAAGATTAGTGAAAATTGGTTTAAAGAAAAGGGATTTGAGCCTAATATTTGATTAAATGAAATTCACCGAAGAAAAATTAGAAAAGGCGTTTACCGAGTTGTTGGGGCAAGAAGGATTTCCCCACCACTTAGGCATTACGATTACTCGTAAGCCCGAAGAAGTATTGATTGAAGAAGATTTGCAAAACTTCTTACTAAGTCAATACGCAGGACAAGGCATTACGGTAAACGAAATCAAATCTATCATTCTTCAACTCAAATCACTTTCATCTTCTGACCTTTACGAAAGCAACAAGACATTTTTAAAAATGCTTTCAGACGGTTTCATCCTCAAACGGGAAGACCGCAACCAAAAAGACATTTATATTCAGTTAATCAATTACGCTGGCTTAAATAAACACCGCCAACCAAGAGAAGATGAAGTAATTTCCATTGCAGCAGAACCCGAAGAACAATATCCGCCTGACAATAACATTTACAAATTTGTCAATCAATTGGAAATTGTGGGCTCAGAAAAACGCATACCAGACGGCATTGTTTACATCAATGGTTTGCCCTTGGTGGTTTTTGAATTCAAATCTGCCATTCGTGAAGAAGCTACCATTTATGATGCTTACAAGCAGTTAACGGTTCGCTACCACAGAGACATTCCCGAACTCTTCAAATACAATGCTTTTTGCGTAATCAGTGATGGCGTAAACAACAAAGCAGGTTCATTCTTTGCTCCCTATGAGTTTTTCTATGCCTGGAGACGTGTTGCTGGACTTGCCAAAGATGTTGATGGCATAGATTCAATGTTCACCTTGATTCAGGGAATGTTTCATAAAAACCGTTTGCGTGACATCATTCGCAACTTCATTTACATTCCTGACAGCTCAAAGAAAAACGAAAAAATTGTTTGCCGCTATCCGCAATACTATGCTGCAAGAGCCTTGTATGACAATATCAAGTTAGCCCAAAAGCCCGAAGGAAACGGAAAAGGAGGAACTTACTTTGGTGCTACTGGTTGCGGAAAGAGCTTTACAATGCTTTATCTCACAAGGTTGTTGATGAAAAGCGAATACTTTGAAAGCCCAACCATTGTATTGATTACAGATAGAACCGACTTAGACGATCAACTTTCAGGTCAATTTACCAATGCCAAAAATTTCATTGGTGACAATACGGTTGTAAGCGTTGAAAGCAGAGCACATTTAAGAGAATTAATTCAAGGCAGACAAAGCGGAGGCGTTTTCTTAACCACCATTCACAAGTTTACAGAAGATACCGAACTGCTTACGGAAAGAACCAATGTAATTTGTATTTCGGACGAAGCACACAGGAGCCAAGTAAATCTTGACCAAAAAGTAAAAGTGACGGAAAAAGGCGTTACCAAAACCTATGGTTTCGCAAAGTATTTACACGATTCGTTACCCAATGCCACATTTGTAGGTTTCACAGGAACGCCAATAGATGCAACGCTTGATGTGTTTGGAAAAGTTGTTGATGCCTACACAATGACGGAATCGGTGAAAGATGAAATCACTGTAAGAATTGTGTATGAAGGCAGAGCAGCAAAAGTGCTGTTGAATAATTCCAAACTTAAAGAGATTGAAGAATACTACGCTAAGTGTGCTGAAATTGGAAGCAACGAAAATCAGATTGAGCAAAGTAAAAAAGAAATGGCTCAGATGTATGCCATTATTGGCGACCCTGACCGCTTGAAAGAAGTTGCCAGCGATTTTGTAAATCATTACGAAAACAGAATTTCAGAAGGTGCAACCGTAAAAGGCAAAGCAATGTTTGTTTGCAGCACTCGTGAAATTGCGTATGAATTGTATAAAAACATTTTGGCGTTAAGACCTGAATGGAACGAAATACGAGCAGCCGAAGAAGGTGCAGTCCTAACCGACAAAGACAAACGAGAGCTGAAACCCATTGAACGAATCAAACTCATTGCCACAAGAGGACAAGACGACCCGAAAGAAATGTATGATTTGCTTGGCACGAAAGAACAACGCAAGGAACTTGACCGCCAATTCAAAAACGAAAAATCAAACTTCAAAATTGCTATTGTAGTGGATATGTGGCTGACTGGTTTTGATGTTCCGTTCTTGGATAGCATTTACATTGACAAACCAATACAACGACACAATTTAATTCAGACCATTTCAAGAGTAAACCGAAAGTTTGAAGGAAAAAATAAAGGTTTGGTAGTGGATTACATTGGTATCAAAAATCAAATGAATTTAGCCTTGAAGCAATACAGCGAAGGCGACAAAGACAATTTTGAAGACATTGCAGAATCCATCATCATTGTAAGAAATCATTTAGACCTATTGGCTAAACTGTTTCACACTTTTGACAGTTCCAAGTATTTCAAAGGCACAACCATTCAGCAATTAAACACCTTGAATTTAGCTGCGGAATATGTGCAACAAACCAAAGAACTTGAAACCCGATTTATGGGCTTGGTGAAGCGACTGAAAGCCGCTTATGATATTTGTGCCGGAAGCGAACAACTTACACAAGCAGAAAGAGATTACACCCATTTTTATTTAGCAGTTCGTTCCATTGTTTTCAAACTCACCAAAGGCAATGCACCCGACACCGCACAGATGAACGCCAAAGTTCGGGAAATGATAAAAGAAGCATTGCAAAGTGACGGAGTAGAAGAAATTTTTAAACTCGGAGACGAAGCAGAAACCGAACAAGACATTTTTGATGAAGACTATTTGGCGAAGATTGAAAAAATCAAATTGCCGAACACGAAAATCAAGTTGCTTCAACAGCTACTTGCTAAGGTAATTGGAGAAATAAGGAAAGTAAACAAGGTTAAAGGGATTGACTTTTCAAAGAAAATGCAAGCCTTGGTTGAACGCTACAACAACCGAGACGCAAACGACATTTTGAGAAGTGAGGTTTATGAAGAAATGGCAAACGCATTGACAGACTTGATTTGGGAAGTTCACAAAGAATTTTCGGCAGGTGATGAATTAGGTATTGACTTTCAAGAGAAAGCGTTTTACGACATTCTGAAAGAGCTTTGCATCAAATACGACTTCAAATATCCTGATGACAAAATGATTGAATTGGCAAAAGCCGTAAAAGACCTTGTTGACGGACAAGCCAAATTTCCTGACTGGAACAAACGTGATGACATAAAATCAGCCCTAAAAGTTGGACTTATTCTTTTGCTTGACGAGTATGGCTATCCACCAGTTGAGAGAGACGAAGTATATGTGGAGATATTTGAACAAGCAGAAAACTTTAAGAAAAATCAGAACTAATGAACCCACGCAGCAGTCACACACATTGCCAAGTCGCACCAGCCGATACACAAGCCAAAACTTGGCAAAGAGTGTGTCTGCCCCACCCTGAAAAAATTGAATTAAAAAAAATTTCCCTCCCTTCTGAAAATAAAAAATACGCAACCGCACAACCCAACGACAGACAAAAATCAGTTGCTATGCAGACACCAAAACCGTTGACAGTAAAGCGTTTCAACTACTCGGTGGACAGAAGGCCAGCTTGTAACAGCGGTTTTGCAAAAAAGCGGGTGAAGTGGTTAATTGAACATTCTACCTCGCATCAACCTTTGTGCTATGTTGACAGTTTTGTGCTCCGAAATCCGCTTCTTCGCAAAGCCGCAAACCGTTAGGCGTAATTATAAAGACACTATAAAAAAATGGACAAACCAAGGAATATTGAGGAATATAAGAAGTGGCTTAAAGACGAACTATCAATTACGATAAATTCAAGGACCGAGAATCATTATAATTCAATTGCAAACAAAATTAAAGCAGACTTTTTATCTTCAAAAGTTTGGAACGATATACTCAGTCAGCTGAATGACTACAATACCGAATATTTAGCTAAAACAAATTACCAACTTCTAGTAACTGACTTCAAACCTGAATTGGTTACAAAATCATTCAGTTCTTTTTTTGAGAAGACATTTAGAAAAAATATTGTTTTTAACAAGAATTTTCCTAAACCTCCATATAATGGTTGGGTAACACCTGACAATTGGATAGAAAACACAAACGACATTTTAAGAACCTTCTTTGTTGTAAAATATTTAGACGGTGTGGAGTTTTTGATGGAAAAAATTCAAAATTGCCTTAAGCAAAATAGTCTTGACTGTAAAAATCATTTTGAAGCCCGAGACGAAGGTTATTACGCTGTTCACTTATATACATTTAATGACTTTGATATTCCAAAAATTGACTGGGATACAGAAATCAAAAGCATTTCGATAGAACTTCAGATAACAACTCAATTACAGGAAGTTATTGGGAAATTAACACATCAATTTTATGAAGGAAGAAGAGTTAAACTAGATAAATCTGACAAAAAATGGCAATGGAATTATGAAAGCGAAGAGTTTACAGCCAACTATCTTGGACATATATTGCATTACGTTGAAGGCATGATAATGGAAGTAAGAAATAAACAATTAAAAAAATAATAAAATGGAAAAAGCATTCATAGAGTATCTTGAAACAATTGGAATCAAAGGAGATTTGCTCCCTAAAATCGAAAACATTTATACTTTTTTCGAAAAGTATTTAGAATATAAAATTGAAAATATTTTTGTCAGTGAATACATCAATAAGGAAGGCGGACGTGTTTATGAGAACTTATGGTTTTTCAATTCTGACTTCTGTTTTGAAGCGAAACAATTTAATACTCAAGAAGATTTTGACTCTTGTATTTTAAAACATAATATCGACTATTATTCAATAAAGAAAACAGATTTTGATATAATTTCAAACTCAACAACCGACAATTCTAGAATGAATTTAGAATTTCATTTTAAGAACTCAAGTATAGGCGGGGACATGAAAGCATCGAGAGAAAATTGTAAAAAACTATCAGAAATATTTAAGACCTATATTAAAATTAACCATGTGAAATAACTACGCCTAACACGGGTTTTGCGTTAGTGGGCGGACAGTGCGAATAGACACATTTGAGCAATTAATAAACGTTGGTGCTGGCAGATAGTTTACGGTTTCAAAAGGCCACCAACGCAAAGCCCTAGACCGTTGTGCGTAATTTTAAAAAGAGATTCCGTATTACTATGGAACCTCTTTCATTAATTAAAGCTCAAACCGTTTTTTGTAAAAATCATACAACAAATCTATATCATTTGAGCAGAGTAAAGGAATTGCTTCAGCAAGAATACTTTCATCCCAATTCCACCATTCTATTTCTAACAACATTTCTATATGCTTATCCTCAAATCTTTTTTTTATTAATTTGGCAGGATTTCCACCAACAATTGAGTATGGCTCTACATCTTTGGTTACTAATGCACGACTGCCAATTACAGCTCCATCACCAATTTTTACCCCAGGCATTATCATAACTTCACTACCAATCCAAACATCATTCCCCACAATTGTATTTCCTAATGATTTATATCCATCTTGACTTTGATTAAAACTTTCAATTTCTGACATATAATAAAATGGAAAACTTGAAATCCAATCATATCTGTGACCTTGATTTCCTGCCATAATAAAACTTGCTCCACTTCCAATAGAGCAATAAGAACCAATAATTAATTTATCAACATCATCTCTTTCAGGAAATAAATAACGAGCACAATCGTCAAAGGAATGTCCATGATAATAACCAGAATAATAAGAATATTTTCCAGCAATAATATTAGGATTTGTAATATGATCTTGAATAATTTTGCCTTTGAAAGGACTTTCGAAGAAATTTTTCATAATAACGTAAATTTAATTTTTAGACAACAAAAAAATGAACAAGGAAAGCCCTGTCCCTGTAAATGATTAAAACTTTTATAGGCTAATGTGTTAACTTCATGAGAACAAATATATAGAAAATAAAAACTACGCACAACATCGTGTTGGCAAAAGAGCGGGTTAAGTGATAAAATAAAAGTTTCTTCTTCTATTCCGCAAAACCATTTTTTTTATCTGCTAAAAAAATGTAAATTAGCAAATAAAAAAATGGTTTTGCTACGTTGGTGCAAAGCTGAAAGTTTTGGCTTTCTAATCCGCTCCTTCGCCAACACGCGACCCGTTATGTGCCATTTTTGAATGACAATGCGAATAGATACAGACAAACAAATGAATTTACTTAGTGATAAGAACGTTGCAATAATTGGTGGTGGACCCGTTGGACTGACTATGGCAAAATTATTACAGCAAAACGGCATAGACGTTTCAGTTTACGAAAGAGACAACGACCGAGAGGCAAGAATTTTTGGTGGAACCCTTGACCTACACAAAGGTTCAGGTCAGGAAGCAATGAAAAAAGCGGGATTGTTACAAACTTATTATGACTTAGCCTTACCAATGGGTGTAAATATTGCTGATGAAAAAGGCAATATTTTATCCACAAAAAATGTAAAGCCCGAAAATCGATTTGACAATCCTGAAATAAACAGAAATGACTTAAGGGCTATCTTGTTGAATAGTTTAGAAAACGACACGGTTATTTGGGATAGAAAACTTGTTATGCTTGAACCTGGTAAGAAGAAGTGGACACTAACTTTTGAGAATAAACCGAGTGAAACAGCAGATTTGGTTATTCTTGCCAATGGCGGGATGTCCAAGGTAAGAAAATTTGTTACCGACACGGAAGTTGAAGAAACAGGTACTTTCAATATACAAGCCGATATTCATCAACCAGAGATAAACTGTCCTGGATTTTTTCAGCTATGCAATGGAAACCGGCTAATGGCATCTCACCAAGGTAATTTATTATTTGCTAACCCCAATAATAATGGTGCATTGCATTTTGGAATAAGTTTTAAAACACCTGATGAATGGAAAAACCAAACGCAGGTAGATTTTCAAAACAGAAATAGTGTCGTTGATTTTCTTCTGAAAGAATTTTCCGATTGGGACGAACGCTACAAAGAATTGATTCATACGACGTTGTCATTTGTAGGATTGGCTACACGGATATTTCCTTTAGAAAAGCCTTGGAAAAGCAAGCGCCCATTACCCATAACAATGATTGGGGATGCCGCACATTTGATGCCGCCTTTTGCAGGGCAGGGAGTAAATAGTGGGTTGGTGGATGCCTTGATATTGTCTGATAATCTAGCCGATGGAAAATTTAATAGCATTGAAGAGGCTGTTAAAAATTATGAACAGCAAATGTTTATCTATGGCAAAGAAGCACAAGAAGAATCAACTCAAAACGAAATTGAAATGTTTAAACCCGACTTTACGTTTCAGCAATTGTTAAATGTATAAAATGGAATAAAACGGCACATAACAAACAAATTGGCAATAGAGCCGGTGAAGTACTTCTATTGAACTTTTGTGCAATGTTGAAGATTAGTAATTCTATTCAACATTTGTGCTAAAAGTCGGCTCCATCGCCAATTTGCCAAACGTTATCTGCAAGCATATCCAAACCCATTTCATAGAAGGAATTTCACAAAAAAACTATCTAAGAATTTAAATTATAGTAATTTTATCTTAACAAAAAGTAATAACAAACAATGAAATATTTATATTTAGCATTAGCGATTGTTCTTGAAGTTTTAGGTTCAAGTTTTATGAAAGCATCTGACGGATTTTCAAAACTTTTACCCACGACAATAACAATAATAGCATATATTGCTTGCTTTTTCTTCCTTTCTCAAGCATTAAAATCAATACCTTTAGGAATTGCTTATGCGATTTGGGGAGGTTTAGGAATTGTCTTAACTGCATTGATTTCAGTAATTATCTTTAAACAATCTTTGGATTTACCAGCAATTATTGGAATTATTTTGATTGTTGCAGGTGTTTTTGTTATGAACTTTTTCTCTAAATCTTCAACACACTAAAAAATGCCTGCAGATAACATGGGTTTTGCAAGATGCGGGGTTGAAGTAAATCTCAGAAAATTTGTAGAAAATACCCGCAAAAAACTTTTCCATTTTTTAGTTTTTTTGTAATTTTAAAAAATGGAAAAAGTTTTTGCTAGAGTTTCGTTATCCTCTCCACTTTCGGTTGCAGTAGCCCGCACCTCGCAAAGCCCTTTTCCGTTGTACGACATAGTAAAACCGAACCAAACAAAATGAAAGTCAGAGAAGAAAAGTTAAGAACAATTATAGAATGGTCGGAGAAAAACGAAGATGTAAGAGTTCTACTTCTGACAAGTTCACTTGTAAATCCTTTAGCACTTGTTGACGAATTTAGTGATTTAGACATTGAATTTGTTTTTGAGGATAATACAAATTACATTTCAGACAAAAGCTGGACGCTTAAATTCGGAAATCCAATTGCTATGATTGAAGAAGACGAAAGTTGTTTTAACCATAAACACGCAATGAAAATGCTACTTTATGAAGACGGTGTGAAAGTAGATTTTAAACTTTACAGCAAATCAAAATTTATAAAGGAAACGCAAGAGAAAGAATTACCAGAAGATTGGGATATTGGTTATAAAATTTTAATTGATAAAGATGGTATTACAAAGCAAATGCTGAAACCAACTTATCAAATTTCCATTATCAAAAAACCGTCTGAAAAAGAGTTTCAAAATCTAATAAACGATTTTTGGTGGGACACAACTTACGTGGCAAAGTGTCTTGTGAGAGATGAAATATTCTATGCGAAATTTATGTCGGAAACCGTTATTCGCACAGAATATTTAATTCCTTTAATTGAATGGCACATTGCAAGTGAACACAATTGGAACATAACGACCAATAAATATGGACGACTTTTCAAAAAGTATCTTAACCAGGAAATGTGGGCTAAAACAGAACAAACATTTTCAGGGAGCGATATAAAGGAAAATTGGACTGCTCTATTTTCAATGACTGATTTAGTTTCAGAAATAGGAACTGAATTGTCAAAAAAATTAGAGTACAAATACCCGGATAAATTAGAAAATGACATACGAAAATATTTAGCTGGACTAAAACCCAAAACATAACTACGTCGTACAACATCGTATTGGCAATAGGCGGGCTGAACGGCTTCGTATCAACGGAAGTGCAAAATTCAACTTCTGTTCTTCGATTAAAGTTCAGTGCTAAAAATCCCGCCCATCGCCAATACGCGGCACGTTAGCAGTTATTGTTCCATGCGGCAGCAGAAATAAGGTCTAAGGTTTCAAAAAATTAATTTAAGCAAGAGTTTGTCTAACTGAAAAGTCGTTTTCATCATAGCTTAACAAGTTGATTAAGTGGAAGGCATTTTTGGAACCTCAAAAGGAATAGGGAAATCTAAGTTTTAATGGTTGTATGAAGTCTCCTTTTCTGGATAAACAACAACTGCTAACATGGCACAGGCGAGCAAGCCGGGGTTTATCATTACTTCAAAATCTTTCCCCATGTTTCATTATATTAGCTTCAAAATAGCGTTCCTCAAACCCGGCCTGCGCCTGTGCCAGGGACGTTAATGCCAATACGAGTTTACAACCACCAAGAAACTAATTGGATTTTCAATAGTATTTCCGGAAATATTTGAATTTTAGGCTAAGTGGTTTTTATGTTTACCTAATACAAGGATAACTGATATTGTGTATTTAAAAATATGCACCAAAAAGGTTCTAAATATCTCTTTAGCTATTCTGGTTTAGGAAAACTATCAAACCAATGATGAAGTATTTTTCTCTAGCGCATCTTTTGGTTTTCAGGAAACTCTATACTGAAAAAATTGATTCAAAACTTTTCTATAACTCAGTCAGTTCGATGATATGGATGTCTTCATTGGTTAAGAGGTATTCAAAACATTTACTTTGGAACTTCTTTGTTGGAAGGCATAGCTTAGGTTAGTCATTTGCTGGAAAAACGTACTGGCATTAACATGGCACAGGCGAACAAGCCGGGGTTTATCATTACTTCAAAATCTTTCTCCATGTTTCTTTATATTAGCTTCAAAATCTCGTTCCTCAAGCCCGGCCTGCGCCTGTGCCAGGAACGTTATGCGGCAGCTTAAAAGACGACACCAAACCAGAAAAATCATCTTGACAACCACCCGACTTTGAACTACGAAGGATGAAATTTTTCAGGGACAACTTCCAGCATTTCCAAAAAACAGTTTACCCATTGACTTGGAGACAAACAAACAATTTGAGCATTAAGGTTTAAACCGAATTTTTCCGAAATTGACCTGACCTGACTTTTCCTGAAAATCGACTTTAAAGCTGTTTTTACAGATAAATCAGGTTTCTCTAACAGACAGGAAATAAATGCTAAGTATTTGGCTTTAAACTTAAAATCAAAAAATAACTGTTTTCTTTTAATGTTTAACAGGGCTGATTTGACAGTTGGCGGTGGAAAGAAACTTTCAGGACCTACCTCATAGACAAGTTTCAAATCAAAAAAAGTATGATAGAAAACGGTATATGGATTGTAAAGCTTCCTCGAAAATAACTTTTGTGTAGGTTCTAACTGAAGGACAATGGAACCTCCCAGAAAATTTCCAAGACTCTCAAACATCAGGATTTTGAAAATATCGGAAGTAATGCCATAAGGAATATTTGACACCACTTTGAAAGGAAATTTCGGAACTGCAAAATTCCTAAAATCACAACCGACAACTTGAACATTTCGGGCATCAGAAAATAATTTTCGTAAATGTTCAACCAAAGCTGTGTCGTTTTCAATAGCAACAACATTGTTGGCGATTTTTAATAAATGAACAGTAAGAAACCCCTTGCCTGCCCCAATATCTAAAACCGTATCCTGATTACTTATATTTGCTTGTCTTATTGCATCTTTTATTAGCACTTTATCAATAGTAAAGTGCTGACCCGTAAAACGAACGGGCAATTTCTTTTTTGTCATTAGTAACTTCTTACAGGTGAATACTTGAATTCAAATCGTGGAGAAGTGAATAGACAGTATTACCCGACAGAGCAACTATGACAACGTAACGCCTTTACAAAAAAGTCGGTACACGAAACCCATAGACTAATTGTCTTGACCTAAAAGAGATTGGAATTTTCAGGACTGCCTATCACTTAGATAGAAGTCCAAGGTCTGCTGAAATACATAATTCAAAAATTGAAATTGCTTGACTGCAAATTTAGTAACTTTGCTTGACAAATTAACGAGAAAGAAGAGAAAATGAAAACCGACCGCATAACATCACCTATACGCAAGCAGGGGTTTCGTGCTTCGTAGGACAGTTAAGTGGTAAATTTAAAGTTCAGTTCTTCGTAGGAAGTTCAGTGGTTAAAATCCCTGCCTGCGTATAGCTGAGAACCGTTATAGGTAAGGCCTTCCGCGGTTGCAGGAAAAATTTTTCAGGACTAAGAACATTAGGTTTTAAGCCTAATAAACTTGGATTTAGTGTTTAAGATTGAGCTGGCATATTGTATCTTTCAATTAGAACTTTTCTCAATAAAAATCAGTCGAAATAATCTGGGTATCTTTGTGTTTTAAGAACAAGGATTTAAACATAAATAGCTCAAATGAACGAGTTTGGTTTTGGCACTAAAAGTGGTTTTTAATCAGATGTAATTAAATGATTTACTTTCAAAACACTTTGAAGGCTTAACCTTAAAGTATAAAGAGAACTTCAAGCATTAATAGGTTACTTGAACCTTGTTTTGATGCTGCTAATTTTGCGTGGAATCCTGGTTGCTGTGAAGGCCCAACCTATAACATCGCACAGGCGAACAAGCCGGGGTTTAGTGGTTATAGAAAATTATTTGCCAATGTTTCTTTATCTTAGTTACGAAGTTCGTTCCTCAAGCCCGGCCTGCGCCTGTGCGAGGAACGTTAGCGGTCATTGTAAATGTACAAGCATTAAACGCCCGACAAAAAAACTAACACTTCGTTGGTCTTGTTAATTATTTTTCGCAACTCGACATTGACGTCTTAAACTTTGTTTATATTTGTGCCATTATGAGGCAAAAATATTTTCATAGCGTTCTACGCTTTTTTTCTTAACCAAATCTGGTTGATACTCTTCTTAATTGAATTTATTATTAACAAACTGCATTATACTTTTCAGAGTAATGCTATAATTTATCGCTTCATAAAAATGAAATCAAATCATAAATCAACACTCATATTTGTATTAATAGTTGTCGTAATTGACACCGCAGGTTTTGGACTAATTTTTCCAGTTCTACCACAACTACTAATTAATCTACTTCATTCAGACATCACCACAGCCGCCAAATACGGAGGCTGGCTCTCATTTGCTTATGCAATTATGCAATTTGTTTTTGCACCAGTTTTAGGGAATTTAAGCGACCAATATGGCAGGCGACCAGTACTTTTAAGCTCATTGTTTGGGTTTAGCATCGACTGCATTTTTCTTGCTTTTGCACCAAGTATTTTGTGGCTTTTTGTTGGGCGGACAATTGCAGGTATAACAGGAGCAAGCTATTCCGTTGCATCTGCTTGTGTTGCCGACATTAGCACAGACGATAATAGAACTAAAAATTTCGGACTTATAAACGCAGGCTTTGGTTTGGGGTTTATAATTGGACCCATAATTGGCGGAACATTGGGACAATTCGGAACTCATACACCCTTTATTGTTGCTGCTATTTTAAGTTTTATCAATTTTATTTTCGGCTATTACTTTTTCCCGGAATCGTTAAAAGCAAATAACCGCAGGAAATTTGACAGGAAAAGAGCTAATCCATTTGGTTCCCTCAAACACTTACAGAAATTCCCATTGATAAAAACTTTAGTGCTATCAATGATTTTTGTTTCCATCGCTAATCACAGTATGGAAAGTGTTTGGGCATTTTTCACCATTGAAAAATTTAAGTGGAGCACCTCTCTTGTTGGCTACTCATTAGCATTTATAGGCATTCTATCAATTATCGTTCAGTTATGGTTAGTCAGTATTTTGGCAAAAAAATTGGGCGACAAACGAATGGCAGTATTAGGATTTGTACTTATGATGACGGGCTTTTTTCTGTTTGCTTTTACACCGTGGCAATGGTTGCTCTTTACCGCTTTATTACTTTTCATAGTTGGTGGAATTCAAGGCACAGCCGTTCAAAGTATTATGTCTTCTGCAATGCCCGACAACGAACAAGGTGAACTTCAAGGTGCTTTAGGCAGTTTAATGGGCTTGACAACTCTGATTGCACCACCGTTAATGACAAGCAGTTTTTCTTACTTTACGGGAAAACAATCCGAGATTTATTTTCCAGGAATTCCTTTTTTAATTGCTTCAATATTGACATTAATTAGTTTAATTTTGTTTCTTAAAAGTTTTAAAAAATCAAATAGACTGATAAAATCGGTGGACAAGTAATGACCATATAGACAGAAAACAACGAACCGCTAACAGCACCTAAAAAAAATGGCGGGCGAAGTGCGAATATAAACAGTTGTGCAACTAATAAACATTGTGCGTTTAGACAGTTTAGTGTTCCAAAGCCGCCACTTCTTTTAGCCGCAACCCGTTACCTCCAATGCGCCCGGACAGAATTTCAATAGACAAATTTACGGCTGACAATTAACTTTTCGGTAGACTTTAGAACAGGCAACTAAGAAACATTTTAGGGAACTAGAAACAGTTTTTAGTTTTTTTCTTTCCTCCCCTTTTTGCGGGTTCTGAAAACCCGTTTTGGCTACCCCCAATTTAGCACATTTGCTTTTTGCCCTCCATAGACACCGACGCAATTACAAAAATCAAAAGAGCTAAATTCCTCCCCTACCAATTAAGCGTGCTTTGCACCTTTTTTGCGCGTGTGCTCGACGCACCATAATGCGCGCCACGGGCGTATGGTATATTAAGTTTACTTAGGAATTAAACTATAAGATTTACTTGGTGGAAATAATAAATCAAGCGCGTTAGGTTTAATTTTGAAAATAGGTCCTTTCTCGACAACACTTCCTGTTGATTTTCTTTTTATTAAATGGTCTAATGTGATTATTCCTTGTTCTAATAAAATATCAAACTGAGAAACAATTGGCTTTTTAGTATGCTCTACTTTTTTATACTGAAAATGCTCTTTTCCTCCAATTGTAACAGAGTCTGCTGCTATCCAAAAAGTTTCATTATGTTTTTCAAGTAATCGACTATGCAATGTTTCCAAACCCCAAACAACAAAATCACCAATGTTTGGCTTGTCAGAATTTTCAATTAATTGACTTATCTCTGTATCCATTTTAAGCTTTAATCCTTGAGAATTTCTAACAAGAGACGAAACTGTACAATACAATTTAAAATCATCTCCTCTATTATAGCCAAAAGCATTTAAAATTTCTGCCGAACTTTTAAACTTACTTAAATTCCAATCAGGAACCTGTGCAAATAAATTTTTCCTATTACCTCGCTTATCTCTAAATGATTTTAATTCAATTCCTTTATAATCTGGTTTTTTCGAAGAATTAATATCAATACCTAGTAAAGTCTCTAATGTTCTGCCAATTGCTGTATCTGCTTTAAGCATTGCGGGTACAGGTCCTCTTGCCGCAATTTTATTCAATAAACCTAAAAGTTCATCAGAAACTTCATTTGAAATTTGATTAATTTCATTAACTAATTCTTGAAGAGGATTAATAATTTTACTATCAATCAGCTTATGTAAATCAAGTCTTGTGATATTCAAAACATATAATTTATCTTCAAATGCTATTATTCCTAAAATATCATTTGCTTTTGAATAATTACCTAGTCCTTTAAACCAAATTCTTGGGTCTCCTTTTTTAGTATTTGGTCTGTATAAAGATGCAACTGAATCTAGTATGTCGTTAGCTTCAATTAAAAAAGATCGAATTTGAATTTTATTATCAGGCCCTTGTTTTTGCGCTTCAAAATCATGAATATTATTCGCTTTCAAATAGGTTCTTACTGAACCAGTAGCATCCATTATAGATTTTTCAAGCCCAGTACCTGTTGGTTCAATTAAACAAAGTTCAACAGACTTTTCAGTTAGAAGTTTTATTCTATTTATTTCAACGGTTGATAATTGTCTCATTAAATACTATTTAATATTTTTTAATATTTCTAACGCAACTGCCCTAGCCATGAGTGGCGGAACCGCATTACCAACTAAAGTAAATTGAGGCACTTCAAATTTACGTTTATTTCCACCAGTTGAACGTTTCCCCTGAAAAACAAACGAATCATCAAACGATTGTAATCTCGCCATTTCTCTAACAGTTAAAGCTCTGGGGCTAGCAAAATGAATATAATCATCTGGTATAGTCATTACAGTTGGACTTTGAGAATCAGGCTTTAAAACATTATAATTTCTTTTTTCTGAATCAAGTCCAATTTTTCTTAGTTCTTTTTTCGCTAAATCATAATCTCCTGTATTCAAAATAACATCTAGTCTTTTTATTACATCATCATTTTGTTTACTTGTCTTATGATTATGTAATGGAGCGACAATATGTGTTAATGTGTTTTCAAGTTCATCTGAATTTTTAACATAAAAAGGATTTTTCGCATTAACGAATCTTCCATTTAATCTTCCTTTTTTAGACCATTCCGCATAAGTCAATCCCTTTTTCTCGTCTGGCTTTCCATCAATAGTCCTCTTTTTAATTAAAGATTTCATCTTTTCTGTCGAACCATTATATTGAGCTTTTAAATCAATCTTCTCATAATCAAATTTCTCATCATCATTTCCAATAAAATTCAAATCAAATAACGCTTCAAATACTGTAACTTTTTCATTTTCAGAAACAGTAGCAGGAACTGTTTTAACGAGCTTTTGGTCTTTCCTACAACCAATAAAAAGTACTCTTTCTCTATTTTGAGGAACACCATAGTTTGATGCTAGGGCGACGAAAGGTTGGTCTATGTTATATAACCTTATATGAGATAAGATTTCTTGAAATTCATTATTAACTTTTGCTTTAATAACAAATGGTTTTAAACCTTCAATACACTCATCAAAAGAATAATTGTAAATTTCTAAAGCTGAAATTATTTCAGCTACCTCACCTTGATATTGTTTTGACGGTTTTAAATTTTTAAATGCCTCATTAACTTTATCTATAATAGAATTAGCCTCTATAGAAGTTAAAAAATCATCAAATTTTTCGGCAAAAAAATCATTATCTAAATCGCTATGTGCTTTTTCTAAAATCACTTTCTTTCTGACGTAAGCTAACTCTTTACTTCTCTTTAATAAGTTAAACCCATGACGAATAGTATTAATATTTATATCCGTTTTACTTGTTTTATAATCAGCAATTTTAGGAGTGAGTACTCTAAATTTATTTTCTATGATTTGAATATAAGTTTCTTTTAATTTTTCAAGTTCTTTCTCATTTGCACTTTCGAATTGCAGCCTTAAGTTATAGCAGTCCAAAGTAAATATCTTTTCTTTCTCGGCTTTCCTAAGCCTTGCAAGAAACATAAGTAGTTGGTTAAATTCTTTTAAATCTACTATTGACTTAATTTCTTGAAGAATCATATCCTTTATTTTCCCTCCTTCTTTTGTTAGAATACCTTTTACGTTTTCCATTACAAAATATTTAGGTCGTAATGTTCTAATTACAGTCAAATAGTGCGCAAATAAATCATCTTTTTTGTCAAATTTTTTTCGTTTACCAGCTAAACTAAAACTCTGACAAGGCGGTCCACCGCAAACTACATCAACCTGTTCTCCCTTAAGTTTTTTTAATAAATTATCTAAAAAGTCTGGTTCGGTTATATCTTGACATAAAAACTCTGCATCTAAACCTAATTGATAATTATATCTAGCTAAATGGGTTAATTCACAGTTTTCATTTATATCACTACCTAATAAAAAATCATAGTACTTATCCCCATATTCTGCCTGCAAAAACCCCTCACTAAAACCACCTGCACCTGCAAATAAGTCAAGAAATTTCACTTTTTCTTTGCCTATATATTCTGCTGCATCTTCACAAACAATTTTTACATCTGTATTCTCCTTTCTACTATTAACCAAGGCTAAAATTTTTTCTTTAACTTTTTTGTCAGTAAAGTTTGAATGTGGAACACTATCAAAATACTTCTCTACCTCTTGTTTTAAGAAAGATAAAAATTTATTAATTGATTTATGCCTGTATTCCGAATCCTTTACTACTTGGTTTTTTCCATCCCAATCTTTCTGGAAAATTTTTTCTCCAGTTGCAACTTTTACTTGCACATCTTTTTGCCTGATTACAAGATGTATTGGAAATCTTTTGCTTTTATCAGCTTTGTCAAGGTAAAATTTTACATTAATCATATTACGGACGTTTTTACGGATACGGACAAATTTACGGACAAATTCGAATTATGCAAGTGTTTTAATTAATTTGTTCAATCTTCTATAAACAATTTACTTACATTATAAAAAGAAAAACCTTGATTTATTTAAAAACTTCTTGCCTGCATTATCTATTCTAAGCAAAGTGATGCAAGCTAACGCAATCGAATCGCTTTAATGTCTTAATTAAAACCATGCTTGTAATTTAAAGGCGACAATTAATTATTAACCTTTAAAAACAAAGCAAAATGGAAATCGTAGTCCTATCTCAAGATGCTTATCAAAACTTAATTACTAGAATTGATAGCTTAGACAAACATGTAAAACAATTAGTTTCGCCAACAAGTGAAAAGTACGTTAATAACAATGACTTTTTGAAGAAACTACAAATCTCAAAGCGAACAGCACAAACTTGGCGCGATGAAGGAAAAATTTCTTTCTCTCAAGTTGGCAACAAAATTTACTATTTAGAATCTGATATTGAGCATTTATTAAAAGAGCATTACATAAAAGCTTTTCGTAATAGAATTAAATAAAACTTCTAAATTCTAACAACAAAAAATCCGACCTCAATTGAAGTCGGATTTTTAATTTAAGAGAAACTATAATCTTTCGATTATTTTCCTGCTTTAATCATGGTGAATTTTAAAGCACTTACTTGAGCAAACTCAGGACTTTTAGCACCAAACTTACCTTTAATATAAGCCTTTACTAATTTCGCCAATGTTACCAAAGCATCAGGGTTTTCATAAAGCACTTTGTTTCGGGCAATTCTGGCATTACTTACGCTCACTACTTTATTATACGCTAAAGTATTCGCAGCTTTTAAGTTCGCTAACATTGTGTTTAATGTTGTTACTTTTAAACTGTTTTCTGTTGGCGTATACGTCGGCACACTTGCCAATAGTTTAATCAACTTATCGTAATGATCTATCAAGTTATCATAACTTTGTTGCGAAGCCGAAATTGATTTTTTGCTAGGCATTGCCAATTTAGCCGTGCTGTCATCTGTTAATCCAGAATCAGCTTTAGTTAATTTAGAGCCATCAACTCTCGCACTTGAAGCTTCATCAGCTATTCCCGCATCTGCTTTTGTTAACTTAGAACCTTGCACTTTTGCATTAATTGTTTTGAAGTCCTTTATCGTTTGTTCATTAGCACCAATTGCAATTAAAGTATTTAATAATTGTGTTGCTAATCCTTTTAAAGGGTCAAAAGCAATCTCACGACCGTTAGTTGCATTTTTCCAACTGTTGAATTCATTCTTAACATTCGTTAAGGCAGTTTGTCCGTTGGTAGAAGCAATTTGTAAGTTTGCTAAAGTTATACTTGTGTTCGACGGTGAATAGTTTGCACCATATGATTGTATGAATGTTATTAAATGGTCAAAGTTAGCTACGTTTTTTGTATGACCAGTTTCTATATAAGTTCCCATTATTTCTATTTTTTAACTATTAATTTATTTGTTCGATATTTTGTTTTGCTTTAAGAAAACAAACAAGGAAAAAAAGAATTCGAATAATTATTTAAAACTTAGGTGGCATAATCTTTTTGTTATTTGAAAACTATAATGCAAAACTGTTGCTAAGTATTGGCATTTAACAGCCTTTAACAGGAGACACTTTACAACTGGTTAGTTTTGGCAAATAACTGGTTACACCTTTGTAAAAACTTTGTAGAAATTACCGCTTACATTTCATAGTAAGCCGCATACATTTTAGAACTCGTCGCTAACATTTCAAAACTTACCGCTAATATTTTAGAGGATGCCGCTAACTTTTCAGAACTCACCGCTTACAAATTAAAACTTGTCGCTAACTTTTTAGAGGACACCGCTAATATTTCAAAACTAGCCGCTGACATTTTAGAACTCTCCGCTTACTTTTCAGAACTAGCCGCTAACATTTCAAAACTCACCGCTGTAAAAACTGTAGACCTAACCGCAGAGACCAACCAAGCCGCTTAGACAACCAAACTGCATAAGCCGACCTGTGTGAAAGCCTCCCCACATTTTGCAAGCACATATTGCAACTTATTTTCAAAGGCAATAATTTTAGTTGTTGCACTATAAGCTTGCAAAATTTCCTCCCCCAACTCACTAAACGTAATAGAACAAGCGGTTTTCCAAACCGCATTCGCCAACGCACAGAAAAAAAACTAAAAACTATGTTCCAAACAAACATTACGGTAGACGCGTAACTGCCTAGACTTTAGAACAGGCAACTAACAAGCATCCGTTCTTTTGTTTCGGGCAGACCTGCTTCGTAGACAACATAGTTCAGGCTAAATGTGGCGCACTGGAAGGTAACACACGGTTTGCTCCAGCCTTGCAGACATCAAAGCAATTGCAAAATCGGTAGAAAGTTTTTTAATTTTTTGCTTTGCAATTGCATAGCAACATAGTATCTTTATTTAAACATTTCGGTAGTCAACGGTTTCAAAACGGCCGAAGCAAACCGCGAAAACGTTATGGGCAAGTTTAGAAAAATAACCGTAGACAATTCATCAATCAACTAAAACATAAAACTAATGGGACTATTCGACATCTTTAAATCCGACAAAAAAGAAACAAATCTAAGTAAATCAGGTTTTTATACAATAACAAATAAAAATCTAACACCATTAAATGAAGAGCCAGCAATCTCTGGTTCAATTAAGGAAATAGCAAGTAGTCTTGGACATCAGAATTATCACGGTATTAGAGCACCCAAATCTGACAAAATTGCTTTTATTGCATTCAAGAGACGTACTCAAGAGCCAATATTTGTTGAAGCAAAAAACACAACAGAACCATTACTGTATTCTGACATCATCAAAATTATACAAGAAATTGATTGGGCTTTTGAATGGCGACAAATTGACTTTGAAGATAATAACTCTTAATATTGATTGAATAGGTAATAACATATAAAACAAAATAGAATATGAAAAAAATAATTTATATATCAACGATAGGTTTAGTTTTAATCTTTGTATCGTGTAACTCAACTGAAAAAAAAGCACAAAAAATAATCAAAGATTATTTATCTAAAAACCTTAATGACGCATCAAGTTATGAATCCGTAGAGTTTAGTAATCTAGATAGTACATTTTCAAATTTTTATTTTTCTCCTGAAGGCCAAGAATTAACAAAAAAGCAAGACTTTGCTCATAATAGAGAATTTGAATTGAAGATGAAAGATATAATGGAAGAAAACCCAAAAATTCAAGATAGTATAAAAATCTGCAAAGAAATTGAAGAAGAAACTAAAAAATTATATGAAGAAAAAGAAAAGGAATATGTAGGTGAATTTAATGGTTGGAAAATGTCACATAAATATCGAGCAAAAAACAAGTTAGGTGCAATTGTTTTAGGAACAACGGATTTTACATTCGACAAAGAACTCACAAAAATTAAACACGCTACAAATAAAGATTAAAAAAACCAGCCCATAACAGCACCTTTGCCTAATGCGGGCAGACAACAAAGCTTTTGCAAACAAGGTCGCTTCGCGAAGGACATTTATTTTTCTTTGCAAAAGTCCATTAAGCATTTTTCTTTGTCAGTAATATTTCGGCAGACAATGTTTCAAACCGCACTAGGCAAAGCTCCAAAACGTTAGGTGTAACCAAAGCGACCGCTCCGTAGACAAATCATTTTAAACAAGTTGCTTTAATTTAGACAATAAAACCCTAGTAAATTCGTTATTGAAAATATGAGGAAAATAGTCGCGACTATTATTTTATTAAATTGCTTCTTGTTAATTGTTCATGGACAAGATAGTTTACGAAAGAATCAATTTATAATAAATTCATATCCATCAAACCTTTTAGCCGGAGACATTTCCCTTGGTATTGAACATATTTATAAAAAAAGGTTATCACATGAATTTATGTTTTTCTTTAAGGTATTTAGCCCTGATGCCACCTATTATAAGTACGACAAAGGGTTTCGATTAAATTACTTAATGAAATACAATTTCATTAACCGTAAATACTTTAGAATGTCGGGTAACATATCTGTTGTGTACAAAGACCTATATTTTAAAAATAAAGAAGACTATTGGTATGAACAACTTAGCACTGATTACGGACCAATCAAGGAAATTACCTTTCTTATGGACAGAGAAATCAAAGCCTATGGTATCGGTTTCGGTTTAACTCTAAATTTTAGAATTACCTCTAAAATTTCAGTTGGTAGTGACATTTTTGTTGAAACACTGAGGACTCAAAAATCATATGCAGTCAAAGAATCTATTAAAGGTGACATTTCAAATTATAGTGTTTTTAATTACAATACTTATTATTACTTATCTGTTCCTACAAACTATGTAAGTAAATATAGCACTCAATATAGTTTATTTCCTACTATAAAAGTCGGTTATCACTTATGACAGCGAAGTTGGAGCGATATTAATATAAATGTTTTTGGCTAACACCTAACACACGGTTTGCCTTATTTGGGCGGACATCAAAGCATTTGCAAAATCGGCAGACAATTTTTCAATTTTTTCTTTGCAAATGCCTAGCAACATAGTATCTTTAAACTAACATTTCGGTAGACATTGTTTCAAACTCCAAACAAGGCAAACCGCGAAAACGTTAGCAGCAAGCGTAACAGACGACCGTGCAACCTGACAGTAACGGACGGACAAACAAAAAAAGTAAACCATTTTGACAGACAGACAAACAAAGACAGACCATATTGAAACGGGACAACGGGTAATCCGACACTCTTTGCCGACACTTCTGTATTTTTTCTTTTTTCCCCACCGCACATTTTTTATTCATTTTTTTGCCACCGCACAATGGCACATTGGCTTTTGCCCCAACACGCAAAAGCCCACGCTTCGGCAAAAGCCAAAGAGCCATTTTTCCCAACGCTTTTTTAACTTTGCATTTATAAAACATCTATAAAGAGAATACTATGCTATCAACAGAGAAAACATTATCAGAAGTAATTGAAATATTAAGACAACGAGGTTACACAGAAGACTTTAACCTGTTAGAAGAAAACATCTCATACAAAAAAGGGGCGAAAAGGTTGATTTGAACGACATCGTTATTGATAAAATATATCGTTTTACCGGACAAAACGATTTGGAAGACGAAGCCATTTTATATGCAATGAGAAACCGAAAAGACGGAGCAAAAGGCGTATTTGTTAATGGATATGGAACTTACACGGACTCAGGGGCAAACGCTGTAATCAGCAAAATTAATGTTGAAGAAAATGACAACGATGATTGGACGATAGAAAAATGATTTTTATTAACTTTGCACCGTGAAATATTTATCTTTCATATTAGCCATTTATGTTTTGTTGCTGACAGCAGCACCAAGTTTATTGGAGGACAAATGTTTTCAGGAGCAAACAACTGAACAATCCCAAGACAACCAAGATAAAGATTGTGGCGATTGTTGTTCGCCTTTTATGAATTGCCATACCTGTTTAGGATTTACTTTCCCGATAGCAAACTTCTCTTTAAACTCTGTCCTTACCTATTCAGATAAAAAAGTTTCCATATACAAGGACAATACTACGTCTGACTTTTGCTCTTTCATTTGGCAACCGCCTAAGATTAGTTAATGTTTCCGTGCCTTCGGCACAATAACAAATTGCGGTGCTACGCACCGCCAATTCTTATTTTTCAAACATTAATAATCATTCAGACAATGAAGCTAAAAATCATTTTGCTGCTAATGACAGCATTTCATATAAATACCGTATTCGGACAGAATACATTTAAAGCAGTCATAAAAGACAGCGAAACGAAAGAGCCGTTAATCGGTGCGACAGCTATTTTATCAGGGACAGCAACAGGAGCAACCGCAGACATTGACGGACTGATAACCTTAACCAATATTCCAAACGGAAAGCAGATAATTGAATTTCGTTATATCGGTTATGAAACACGAAAAGACACGTTTGAATTTCCGTTGACAACATCAAACCTGATAGAGATTTTTCTCAAATCAAATGCAGACGAGTTGGACGAAATTGTGATTTCATCTACACGAAGTTCAAGAACAATCAAAGACATTCCAACAAGAATTGAATTTATTGCAGGAGAGGAATTAGAGGAAAAAGGAAATATGAAAGCGGGCGATATTCGTATGCTTTTGAGCGAAAGCACAGGCATACAAACGCAACAAACTTCGGCAACATCTGCCAACGCTTCTATTCGTATTCAGGGGCTTGACGGACGATACACCCAAATCCTTAAAGACGGTTTTCCCTTATTTGCAGGTGCAGCAAGCGGTTTGGGACTTTTACAAACGCCACCGCTTGACTTAAAGCAGGTAGAAATTATTAAAGGTTCTTCATCTACACTTTACGGAGGCGGAGCAATAGCAGGATTGGTAAACCTGATTTCCAAAACGCCAACTGATGAAAGAGAGTTACGTTTTCATTTAAACGGAAGTTCGGGCAGAGGTTTTGACCTCAATGGTTTTTACGGACAACGTTTCAATAAAATAGGAACAACAATATTTGCCTCACATAACCGCAATTGGACTTACGACCCTGCAAATATTGACCTTACAGCTATTCCAAAATTTGACAGGTATGTTTTCAATCCCAAGTTGTTTGTTTATTTCAGCGATAAAACAAAACTGAATGTTGGATTAAACACAGCCATTGAAAACCGTATCGGTGGCGACATACATTTTATACAAGGAAAGGGCGACACTATCCACAGTTATTTTGAAGAAAACAAAACACAACGCTATTCCACGCAATTGTCTTTTGACCATAAATTTAATGACAAAAGTTTTTTCAATTTTAAAAACAGCGTGAGTTACTTTAACAGGATAATCAACATTCCAAATTATAGTTTTGACGGCACACAAACAGCAACTTTCAGCGAAGCAAGCTATACCAATGTAAGGGAAAAAACAGAATGGGTTGCAGGGGTAAATCTTTGGACAGACAATTTTCAGGAAAAGCAGTTAGATACTTTTCCGTTAAGAAATTACGACCAAATTACTTTTGGTGCATTTGCTCAAAATTCGTGGAAAGCTACCAAGTGGCTTAATCTTGAAACAGGTTTCAGAGCCGATTATGTTATTGATTATGGCATTGCTTTACTACCAAGAGTTTCAGCATTATTCAAAATTACAGATAAATTTTCTTCACGTCTTGGCGGTGGCTTTGGCTATAAAACGCCAACTATTTTTACCGAAGAAAGCGAACGCATACAATATCAAAATGTAATGCCGATTGATAAAAGCATCAACAAATTAGAACGCAGCTACGGAGGAAATGTTGATTTTAATTACCGCACCGCATTTGGCGAAAAAGTAACGTTTAGCATTAACCAACTTTTCTTTTACACCTATTTGGATAATCCTTTATTGCTTCACTATCAAACAAACGGCTTATACCAATTTATCAATTCGGCAGGGCATATTGATACAAGAGGAACGGAAACCAATATCAAAATCGGCTATGAAGATTTTAAATTGTTTTTGGGCTATACGTTTACAGATACACGCTTGCATCAAAACGGAGTTTCGACAAATACGCCACTTACACCAAAGCACAGGATAAATTCAGTTTTAATGTATGAAATAGAGGATAAATGGAAAGTAGGTTTGGAAGCGTATTATTTCAGCCCTCAAAAATTAAGTGACGGAGCAACAGGAAAACAATATGTGCTTTGCGGATTTATGGTTGAAAAGCTATGGGAGAAATTTTCTGTTTACATCAACTTTGAAAATTTCCTTGACGCAAGACAAACCCGATTTGATACCATTTATACAGGAACAGTTACCAATCCTGTTTTCAGGGACATTTACGCACCGCTTGACGGGTTTTTAGTTAATGGCGGTATAAAACTAAAATTGTAAGAATTATGCAAAAGACAATCTTTAACATTACAAAAATGGATTGCCCAAGCGAGGAGCAATTGATACGAATGAAACTGCAAAAGTTTGATGAAATAAAATCATTGGAGTTTGACATTCAAAACCGAAAACTGACAGTTCATCATATTGCGGAAAGCCAACCTATACTTTCGGCTTTGGAAACTCTAAATCTTGATACAACTTTAATTTCAACGGAAGAAAATACAATAGAAATAGAAGCAGACACAAGCAGTATGCAACGAAAATTATTGTGGACGGTTCTTATTATCAATTTTCTGTTTTTCGGGTTAGAAATGCTGTTTGGCATTTTTTCCAATTCAATGGGATTGGTAGCGGACAGTTTGGATATGCTTGCTGACAGTATCGTTTACGCATTGGCATTATTTGCAGTTGGAGGAACGATTGCAAGAAAAAATAACATCGCCAAGTTTGCAGGATATTTTCAAATCCTTTTAGCTGTTATCGGTTTCGTTGAAGTTGTCAGACGTTTTATCGGAGTTGAAAAAATGCCCGATTTCCAAACAATGATTGTAGTTTCTGTTTTAGCCCTGATAGCAAATGTGATTTGTCTTTACTTATTACAAAAAGGAAAAAGTAAAGAAGCCCATATGCAAGCAAGTATGATTTTTACTTCCAATGACGTAATAATTAATTCGGGTGTAATCCTTGCAGGACTTTTGGTTAATTGGCTTAATTCAGGTTATCCCGACTTGATTATTGGAGCAATTGTTTTTGTAATTGTTGCAAGAGGAGCATACAGGATATTACAGTTAGCGAAATAAAAAGCCAACGCACACAAGCACACACATTTTGCAGCCGCTACAAGCCAACACGCAAACCAAAGCTGCAAAAAGAGTGTGCTTGTTCCCCCGAAAAAAAATGAATAAAAAATTTTCCTGCCCTTCTGAAAAAAGAAAAAATACCCGAACACACAAGCCGACAACGACACTTGAACGACATACAGACAATGGTTTACTAAGACGGTGGACAGAACGCCAGCTGCTAACAGCGGTTTGGCGTAATGGGGGCGGACGTGCTTCGTATGAAAATTTGTGCTAAATTTGAACTGTGTGCTTCGTATCAAGTTTTGTGCTGAAAAGCCCCCACTACGCCAAGCCGCAAACCGTTATGTGTCAGTGGTGGACTAAGAACCCAAAACTAACCGTAGACAACTAAGTTAAAACAAAAGCTAACCGTCCGACATCGCTAAACCTGGCCGACCTTGCCACAGACCTCAATAAACTTGCCGACATAAATGCAGAAATCGTAAAACGTTCGAAACAATGTAGTTATTGTTAGTTTGTCTCTGTATATGCGGAAACATAAGTAATGTTTAATTTAAATTTTTAAGCCAAGCCCTTGCATCTTCGACGTTGTTAAAAACCTGAACATTCAAAGCATCCTGATTGATTTTGAACACAATACTTTCAATAGCTACATTATTAAAATAATGGACTGGCCTCACTAATGCTATAGCTTTAAATCCTCCGGTAATTGCTTTGGGGAGAAATTGCTCGTGAAGCCATGCCTGGTCTTCGGAGCCTATCAATACCATGTCTTTAATATTGCCTAAAACTTTTGTCGCCTTATGAGTTAAAAGTTTTTCGAACATCTTCTCTGTACCCTCTCTGAATTGCTTACTGTTTGCGTATCCACTCCATTCCATTGTCACATAATCTTCTCCTTCCAAAAGAAAGACTTTATAAATTGGTGTTTCAGTTTCCATTGTATCGTTTTTCATTTTATTTTTTTCTATTACAAAGATAAATTAAAATTGACAATAAAGTTTAACTTAATTGTTAAATAATTAATTTTAACTAAAAAGTTAACATCTTTGCTTAAATTTGAAGAATGAAAGAAGAATCACCAGAGAACTTAATAAAGCAAAGTGCAAAAAGATTATTTTTCGCTAAAGGGCTGTTAAATGCTAAAATGCATGAAATAGCTCAGGATGCTGGAATTAATCGGGCATTGCTCCATTATTACTTCCGAAATAGAGACAATCTTTTTCAGATAGTTTTAAAAGAGGCAGTAGATGAAACTTTTATTCGAATGTTCTCTATACTTTCGGAAGATATTCCTTTTGAAAAAAAAATTGAGAGCGCAATTCATCATATAATCAATTGCCTCGCTGAATACCCTTTCATTGAGAGTTTTATTATCAGTGAACTAAATAAAGAACAAGATCAGAATTTAACTCAGCCTCTTATAAGTGAAGGCAAAAAATTCCTTAAAAAATTTCTGAAAGAAATAGACAATTATATTAAAGCAAATAAAATACCACACATCACCCCTGAGGACTTTATTGTAAACATGATGGCTCTTTGTGCTTATCCATACTCAACAATGCCTATAGTTCAAAATCTACTTGGACTTACAGAAAAAGAGTACAATATCTTTTGTGAAAAAAGAAAAACAATGATTACGAGATTGGTTCTTATGAAAAACAAATAGTTGTTCACCCAATAAATAAAGAGAACCACCGAACACATAACCGCACCTATGCCTAATGCAGGTGGAAGTACAAGCATTTGCAATAAATGTCGCTTCGCGAAAGACAATCATTTTTGCATTGCAAATGCATAGAAACAGTTATCTTTGTTATTAATATTGGGTTGAAAAATGCCTTGAACCGCACTAGGCATAGCTGCAATCCGTTAGCGGGCATTGTAAAGACCGACCAGTCCGAACAAATTAACTTTTGACAATGGAGAATAACGACAATAAATCAATTTCAACAAGCGGACAAGGAGCAACACCTTTCGCTCAGACATACTTTCACGGAACAAAGGCAGACCTAAAAGTTGGCGACTTAATTGAAGTTGGTTTCAACTCTAACTACGGACAACAGAAAAATGCCAAATACATCTTCTTGACAGGGACATTAGACGCTGCAATTTGGGGAGCTGAACTTGCATTTGGTGACGGACGAGATAGAATTTATTTAGTAGAACCAACAGGAGAAATTGAAAATGACCCGGACTTGACCGACAAGAAATTTCCCGGAAATCCAACACAATCGTACCGTTCAACTAAGCCATTCAGAGTTGTTGGAGAAGTAACCGTTTGGCAAGGACACCCAGCCGAACAAATAAAGACAATGAAAGAACACCTTAAAAAGCTAAAAGAACAAGGCATTAATTCACTCAATGACGAATAGAAAAGATTAATAGTATTCTGCAAATGAAAAGTAACAAAGAAATAGTTTCGGACTTTATCAATGCAACAAATGAAAAAGATTGGGATAAGGTTCTGACTTTAGTTCATAATGACTTCGTAAGACATAGTTCATCTGAACCAAAGGAGATAAAAACAAATATTGAATTAGTTAAATTTCATCAGGCAGAGTTAGAAACTTTCCCCGATTTACAAGAAACAATAATTTTTGTAATTGAAGAGGGCGACTTGGTTGCTGCCAGAATAAATTTTTCGGGAACACAATTAGGACAACTCATAAACTTTCCACCAACTGGTAAAAAACTAACAGCAGACTTCAATTGCTTCTTTCGTGTGACAGAAGGAAAAATTAAAGAAAGTTGGGTTGAGTATGATAACTTAAATGGACTAATTCAACTTGGACACTACAAGATAAATTGAAGAGAATAACGAGAAAAAAGAACAACGACCCGCTAACAGCGGCTTTGCGTAATGGCGGGTGCAGTGCTTCGTATGACAGTTTTGTGGTAGGTTCAAGTGCAGTTCTTCGATTGAACTTTTGTGCTAAAAATCCGCCACTACGCAAAGCCGCAAAACGTTAGCGGTCATTGTAAAGGACACCGACAAGGAAAAGTAAAACGAAAAATGAAGATTGAAACTCACAATATAAACGACATAAAAATAGCCGAAATAACTTCGGACGAGACAATCATTACCACATCTCAAGATGGGTTGGACTTATTAGGAAACTTATACTATCAAGGCTTTGACAGAATTGTTCTAAATGAAAAAAATATTACACCAAACTTTTTTGACCTAAAAACCGGAATTGCAGGAGAAATTCTTCAAAAATTCTCGACATATCGAGTTCGCTTGGCTATAGTTGGCGACTTCTCTAAATACACAAGCAAAAGTTTAACTGACTTCATATATGAAAGCAACAAAGGCAGACATATCAACTTTATTAATTCAACAACAGAAGCATTAAAAATACTTTCAGCCTAATGAATTTGAACAGCATAAAGATGACTTCAAATATTCTCGTCCAAATGGTTGAAATACCGAAAGGAAGGATTGAATTACGTGATGACAGAACAAAAGAAAAATGGGCTGTAGAAATTGAACCTTTTTTGCTTTACAAGTTTCCTATTACGCAAGACATATATTTTGAAATAACCAATGAAAATCCAAGCACTTTTAAAGGAGATTTACTTCCTGTAGAAACCATAACTTTTAAAGAAGCAGTAATTTTTTGCAATAAAATCTCTGCTCAATTTAACCTGACACCTTGCTATTTAATCCAAGATAAAAACGAAGAAATAATCTTTGAAAAAACAGCGAACGGTTTTCGTTTGCCTACAGAAGCAGAATGGGAATATGCTTGTAAAGCAGGCACAACAGGAATAAGATATGGAGAACTTAATGACATTGCTTGGTACAAAGACAATTCGGAAAATAAAACCCATAACGTTGGACAAAAGACACCAAATGCGTGGGGACTTTATGATATGTTGGGAAACGTGTGGGAATGGTGTTCTGACCTATACGACACAGAAGTTTATGGTTCTTACCGCATTTTTCGTGGTGGCGGATTTTGTGACATAGAAAGGAGTGTAATGGCAACGACACGCAGAAGAAGTCACCCATTAAAATTTAAAATTGACGACCTTGGATTTAGAATTGCGAAAAACAAATAAACTAGAACAACGACCCGCTAACAGCGGTTTTGCAAAAAAGCGGGTGAAGTGGTTAATTGAACATTCTACCTCGCATCAACTTTTGTGCTATGTTGAAAGTTTTGAGCTCCGAAATCCGCTTCTTCGCAAAGCCGCCAACCGTTACCGGCAAGTGTAACAGACTACAATGCTAACATTAAACGGACGACCAAAATTTGAACATTAACACAAAAGCAAACCATTTTGAAAAGCGACCAAAACATAGACCTTATTATTAACGGACAACGAGCAACCCGACACGCCGACCGACCCTATGTTTTTTATTTTTTTGCCTATGCACATTTTTTAAAAACAATTTTTAACCAACCGCACAAATGGCACATTTGGTTTTGCCCGACACACAAACCGACCCTTCGCGAAACCAAAAGAGCCATTTTTTGCCAACACACCCGAACGAAAAAATTAATACCTTTGCAGACAGAAAATATATGACAAGACAAATTTCCATAATGCTGATAGTGGTGCTTGGTTTCTTTTTGACACCAACGCTAACCTATGCTTGTGGAAAATCTCATACTAAAACTGAAAAATCTTGTTGCGACAAAAAAACTTCACAGACTGAGAAAAAAGACTGTTGCAAAAATCATACTGACAACAACCAAAACAATGACGGTTGCGGTGGAAAATGCAAAAACGCTTCTTGTCATTGCCCAACTGCTCCCCTTGCTTTTGCATTAACTCTTGATGCAGGAATGAAAAATCATTTCATCGTACTCGAAAAGTTAACTATTGGCTATACGCAAAGTTATATTTCTTCGGGATTTCATTCCATATGGCAACCGCCTAAAATAAGTTGATTTCTTGTCTTGACAGCCATAGCTATGTCTAATTGAAAGCAAATATTTGCTTTCAATATCAACTATTTTCAAAAATTAAAACTTTAAAAATGAAATCATTAAAATATGTAATGACAGCATTGGTAATGTTGTCATTCGGAGTGAGCAACGCTCAAATTAAAAACGCCAGAACCGAAACCGTAAAAATTTACGGTAATTGTGGAATGTGTGAAACCACTATAGAAAAAGCAGGAAATGTAAAGAAAACAGCCCAAGTAGATTGGAACAAAGACACAAAAACAGCTTCAATCACTTATGACAGCACAAAAACCAATCAGGACGAAATTCTGAAACGTATCGCTTTAGTAGGCTATGACAGCGATAAATTTCTTGCACCCGATGATGTGTATGCAAAACTGCCTGAATGTTGCCTGTATGAACGGGTGAACAAACCTGTTGCAAAAGCAGAACCGAAAACGGAAACACACGACCATTCAAGTCATACGGCATCTACAGAAATGCAGGAAGTAAACCAACTGACATCTGTTTTTGAAAACTATTTTTCGGTAAAAGATGCCTTGGTAAAATCTGACGGGAACACAACTTCCACTAAAGCAAAAGACTTGCTAACCGCTCTTGTCGCTGTTCAAATGAATAAACTTTCAAACGAGGAACATACGGTTTGGATGAAAGTAATGAAAGACCTTGCCTTTGATGCAGAACACATTGCTGAAACCAAAGATGTAGCACATCAGCGAGACCATTTTATGAGCTTATCAAAAAATATGTACGAACTGATAAAAGTATCAAAACAGGAAACACCTGTTTATTATCAGCATTGCCCAATGGCAAACAAAGGCAAGGGAGCAAATTGGTTGAGCAAAGAAAATGCTATTAAAAACCCTTATTACGGTTCGCAAATGCTTACTTGCGGTAGTACAGTTGAAACTATAAAATAACCAACAAAGCAATGAAGTGGTAAAATCCATCTTCATTGCTTTTCAAAGCAGAAAGAATATGAAAAAATATACTTGTCCGATGCACTTACAAGTGATAAAGGACGAACCGGGAAAATGTCCGCTTTGCGGAATGGATTTAGTTCCTATGGATGGCAGTAAAAAAGAAACACACAGCCATCACGGACACCACCAACATCACGACCATAAAAAACATTCACATCATAGCGAAGACCACAGTCATCATTCTCATAGTAGCTACGACAAACACGAAGGACATCATACCCACGATTTCCTCAAACGTTTTTGGGTAAGTTTGATCATTACCGTTCCCATTTTGCTCTTATCGGAAATGATACAGCATTGGTTCGGTTTTACTATTGCTTTTCCGGGAGATAAATATGTACTGCTGACATTAGGAACTATTATTTACATCTATGGTGGAATGCCTTTCCTGAAAGGAATGGTAGGCGAAATTAAAGCCAAAGCCATCGGTATGATGACTTTGGTAGCCATCGCTATTACTGTCGCTTATGTATATTCTGTAGCCGTGGCACTGGGATTGAAAGGTATGGATTTCTTTTGGGAGTTGGCAACCCTTATCGTGATTATGCTTTTGGGACATTGGTTAGAAATGCGTTCTACAATGGCAGCTTCAAGAGCTTTGCAGTCATTGGTGGCACTTTTGCCAAACGATGTTACTGTGGAACGAAATGGTGAAGCCATAAAAATAAAACTTGAAGACCTAAAAAACGGTGAAACCATTATCATCAAACCCGGTGAAAAAATTCCTGCCGATGGAACAATTGTCGATGGAGTTTCTTATGTAAACGAAAGTATGCTCACAGGCGAAAGTGTTCCGGTGAAGAAGGAAAAAGACGGAAAAGTAATTGCAGGTTCTATCAATGGCGAAGGTGCGTTAAGAGTTACAGCAACAGGTGTGGGTAAAGACAGTTACCTCAATAAGGTTATTAATTTAGTTCAGGATGCACAGGCAGCAAAATCGAATACGCAAAACCTTGCCGATAAAGTAGCCAAATGGCTCACTTATATAGCTATTGCGGTTGGAGTTGTCACCTTTATTTATTGGTTTGGCAGTAGCGGAGATATTGCTTTTGCATTGGAAAGAATGGTTACGGTAATGGTTACGGCTTGTCCACACGCTTTGGGTGTGGCTATTCCGTTGGTGGTTGCTATTTCCACCACGCTTTCGGCAACCAATGGTTTACTCATTCGCAACCGAACGGCATTTGAGACCACACGCAACTTATCCACCATTATTTTTGACAAAACAGGAACGCTTACCCAAGGTTCTCACGCTGTTGAAAAGGTTATTCCATTAACCGATAAATATGCAGCCGATGAAATAATACAATATGCAGCAGCCGTTCAACAATATTCCGAACACCACATTGCGAAAGGTATTTTGAAAACTCTAAAAGAAAGAAACCTTGAACTATGGAAGTCAGAGAATTTCAGCTATATGGCAGGTATAGGTGTAAAAGCAGTAGTGAACGGAAAGGAAATAGTAGCGGCAGGACCTAATTATTTCAAACAAAACAATCTTACAGAGCCTGAAACGCCAAAAGAAGTCAATCAAAATATTGAAACGGTCAATTATGTTTTTATTGATAATGAAGTTATCGGCATAATCACCTTGGCTGACAGTATTCGTGAGGGTTCACAAGAAGCCATTAACGAGTTAACAAAGATGAATATCAGATCCATTCTGCTTACAGGCGACAATGAAAAAATTGCGGCAGCCGTATCAAAGCAGTTGGGAATGGACGGTTATATCGCCAATGTATTGCCTCACGAAAAGCAGGAAAAAGCAAAGGAATATCAAGCCAAAGGTGAAGTGGTTGCGATGACTGGAGATGGTGTGAATGATGCACCGGCATTGGCACAGGCAGATGTAGGTATTGCAGTAGGTTCAGGTACGGATGTAGCAGCCGAAACAGCCGATATTATTCTGGTGAACAGCGACCCAAGAGATGTAGTAAAAATGATTGACTTCGGTAAACGGACTTATAAAAAGATGGTTCAAAATCTGCTTTGGGCGGTTGGCTACAACGTTATTGCCATTCCGCTTGCAGCAGGTGTGCTTTATCCGAATTTCGTTTTAAGTCCTGCAATGGGTGCGGTTTTGATGAGCGTAAGTACAATTGTGGTTGCCATAAATGCAAGCCTTTTAAAAATTAATAAATGAAAATTATAAAATGGATATACAAAATATTTTTCAAAAAAAGCTGTTGCCGATAACACTGATGCTTTTGGCAACAACTTCTCTTTTCGCACAAAAAGTAGTGCGATACGATTTATATGTAAAAGACACATTGGTAAACTATGCAGGAAAAGAAAAAAGAGCAATTGCAGTAAACGGTCAAATTCCAATGCCAACACTCACTTTTACAGAGGGCGATACTGCTGAAATTGTGGTACACAATCAGCTAAAAGAAAGTACATCACTACATTGGCACGGAGTATTTTTGCCCAATAAAGAAGATGGTGTGCCTTGGCTTACACAAAAACCTATTGAACCCGGTACAACTTACACATATCGTTTTCCCATAATCCAACACGGAACACATTGGTATCATTCCCACTCGGGTTTGCAAGAGCAAATTGGAATGTATGGCAGTTTTGTGATGCTAAAAAAGCAAAACGACCCAACTTTTAGAAAAGGCATCGATGATTTACCAACCGTTCCCCTGATGATAAGTGAATGGACAAATTATAATCCCAATAATATCAACCGAATGTTGCACAATGCCAACGATTGGGCAGCCATTAAAAAAAATGCAACACAGTCATACGCAGAAGCTATTCGAGAAGGGCATTTTAAAACAAAAATCAAGAACGAATGGAAACGGATGTTGGCGATGGACGTAAGTGATGTGTATTATGATAAAATTCTACTCAACGGAAATCACACAACCGATTTAAAAACGGTGGACGGAAAAACCTTGAAAGCAGGTGATAAAGTAAGATTAAGAGTTTCCAATGGTGGAGCTTCGTCCTATTTTTGGTTGCGGTATGCAGGCGGTAAAATTACTGTAGTTGCCAATGACGGTAACGATGTTGAGCCTGTTGAAGTGGACAGGTTGATTATTGCGGTTTCTGAAACTTATGATATTGTTGTTACCATTCCTGATGACGGTGTTTCTTACGAATTTTTGGCAACAACCGAAGACAGAACACAATCTGCAAGCTATTTTATTGGCAACGGCATCAAGCAATTAATTTCTCCGCTTCCAACATTAAAATATTTTGAGGGAATGAAAATGATGAATGATATGATGAAAATGGACGGCAATCTGGACGATATGGGAATGAAAATGAGTCTGAACCAAATGGATATGAACGTGGTAATGTATCCCGAAATAACAGGAGAAGCGAAGCAAAAACAAAAGCAAGACCATAGTCAGCACAATGTGGACAGCGACCCAAACCGCTACAATGCCAACGAATTAGGAGAAATAAAGACCCTGAATTATGCAATGTTGCAATCGCCCCATAATACAGAACTTCCTAAAGATGCTCCGGTGAAAGAATTAAAATTTACACTTACCGGAAATATGAACCGTTATGTGTGGAGTATGGATAACCGGATACTTTCGGAAGTGGATAAAATACCAGTGAAAAAAGGAGAAATACTGCGTATTACCATTTATAACAACTCTATGATGCGCCACCCGATGCACTTACACGGTTTTGATTTTAGGGTAATCAATGGTAAAGGCGAAAATGCTCCTCTCAAAAATGTGTTGGATATTATGCCGATGGAAACCGATACCATCGAGTTTTTGGCAAATGAAGAAGGCGATTGGTTTTTTCACTGCCATATCTTATACCATATGATGGGCGGAATGAATAGAGTTTTTGCAGTTGATGACTATCAAAATCCACACTTACCCAACAAGAAACAAGCCTACAATAAATTGCAAAGAGAAAGTAATATGCTGCACTTTATGATTGAAAATGATTTTGCAACCAATGGGAACGATGGTGAAGCAATGGTTCAAAATGCAAGATGGAGTTTGGGTACAGAATGGCGGTTGGGCTATAATGATATGCACGGCTACGAAGTAGAAACGCATTTGGGACGATACATCGGCAAAATGCAATGGTTTATGCCGTTTATTGGTTTTGATTACCGATACCGAAAAATGGGAATGGACGAACACGAAACAAACTTATTCGGACAAAAGAATGAAAAAGATACACGCAGAGCTGTTAGTTTAGGTTTTATGTACACCCTGCCAATGCTCGTTAACTTTCAGGCAGAAGTATATCACGATGGAATTGTCCGATTGTCTTTGATGCGTGAAGACATTCCGATTTCAAAAAGAATAAGAGCAGGTTTTATGGTCAATACCGATTTTGAATATATGGCTGAACTAAAATACATTATCAATAAAAATATGGGAATACGAACACATTATGACAGCGATATGGGATTTGGAGTTGGACTATCATTGAATTATTAAAACCCATCAATTACAAGCACATTGCCAAAGCCACACAAGCCAACGCTCAAACCAAAGCTTTGGCAAAGAGCTTGCAAAGCCGACTCAAGACAAAATTGTTTTAAAAAAATTCCCGACCCTTCAAAAAAAATTAAAAAACGTAACACACAACCGACCCGACAATGACACAAAAAACTCAATACTGACAATGGTTTGCAAAGACTGGCAGACAGAACACCAGCCGGTAACAAGGGTTTGGCGTAATGGCGGGCGAAGTGCTTCGTATGAAAGTTTTTGCTAAATTTGAACTTTGGTGCTTCGATTGAAGCGTAGTGCTAAAATGCCGCCACTACGCCAAGCCCAGAACCGTTAGGTGCAACCCTACGGACGACCGTGCAGACATCAACTGACTGACAAAAACGGACAGACCAAGCCCACCCACCACCCGACAAATTTTGAAACTTTTTGACTTTATTTTGCTGTTTCAAACATTTATCGTAATATTGCAATCTAAAAATAAGGCGACAATGGGAGCGACTAAAACAGACCATTTTACAGACAAACAAAACGCCATTGCGACACTTGCAAAAGCAATCGGACACCCTGCACGAGTGGCAATTATTGAGTATTTAATGAAAGTGGACACTTGCATTTGTGGCGACATCGTAAACGAATTGCCTCTTGCACAGCCGACAGTTTCGCAACATTTGAAAGAACTCAAAAACGCAGGACTGATAAAAGGAAACATTGAAGGCAACGCCATTTGTTACTGCATTGACGAAAAAGCGATTGAAAAACTGCAAAACTATTTCGGTAACATCTCAACCAAACTCACGAAAAAGAAAAACGATTGTTGTTAAACTAAAAAAGAAGAAAAATGAAACTTTCACAAGTAAAAGCACTTTTGCCGACATTAGAAAATGTTGCATTTAAATTAGAAAAAGGAACTTTTGTTCCCGAACATTTTCACGTTACCGAAGTTGGAATGGTAACAAAAAACTTTATTGATTGTGGCGGAAAAATCCGCAACGAAAAATCGGTAAACTTTCAGTTGTGGAACGCAGACGACTTTGAACATCGTTTGAAACCAACGAAATTGTTGAACATCATTGAACTTTCAGAAAAGCAATTAGGCATTGAAGATGCCGAAATTGAAGTAGAATATCAAAGCGACACAATTGGAAAATATGCGTTGGCTTTTGACGGAACAAACTTTATTCTGCAAAGCAAAACAACAAATTGTTTAGCCCAAGACAAATGTGGAATACCACAAGAAAAACAGAAAATAAAGTTGTCGGAATTGACAAACACGCAATCGGCTTGTTGCACCGTTTCATCTGAAAGCGTAAAAAGTAATTGCGGTTGCAATGCAAATGTTGATGAAACAGCAACGACTTCAGAGAAAAAAGTTTGCTGTTAATGAAATCGTTTTTCATAAAATATAAAAAGCCAATCATAATTACGACTTCGGTAATTGTGTTACAACTCTTTTTCGGCTTCGACCCGAAATTTTGTATCATAAACATCATTTGGTTATTCGTATGACAAATAAGAAAATTTTAGTGCTTTGCACAGGAAACAGTTGCAGAAGCCAAATAGCCGAAGGCTACTTACGACACTTTGCAGACAACAAAGCAGATGTTTACAGTGCAGGTGTGGAAACTCACGGAGTAAATCCCAAAGCTATTACAACAATGCAAGAAGACGGCATTGACATTTCAAATCACACTTCAAACAACATTGACGAATATTACGACATTGATTTTGACTTTGTAATTACAGTTTGCGACAACGCAAAAGAGCGTTGCCCATTCTTTCCGACCAAAGCAAAAAAGTTTCATCAAAATTTTCCCGACCCAGCAAAGGCGACAGGAACAGAAAACGAAATTAACGAACAGTTTAGACAAGTCAGACAACAAATCAAAGACTATTGCAGACAGTTCGTAGCGGACAATTTGTAACCCGACAAAAAGGGCAGCACCTAACAGCGGTTTTGCGTCAGGCGGGGGGACGTGCTTCGTAAGAAAGTTTTGTGCATATTTGAAGTGCGGTTCTTCGTATCAAGGTTAGTGCTAAAAAGCCCGCCCGAACGCAAAACCGCAAAACGTTACCTGCAACCCTACGAGCGAACTTACAAACAGCTAACAGACAGATAAAAATGATAGACATATTATCAAAATGGACAATTATACTTTTCGGAATATTTTTTATTTGCGTTGGACTTTTGATGCTTTTCAATCCTAAAAAAGCAAATGACATTTTGAGAAAAGCAGGAAGTACCAATTTTATTAACTATGCCGAAATCACTACCAGAATAATTCCTGCCGTTGGACTTATTTTGTCGGCAGACAATTCAAAATATCCAGACATTTTTAAAATATTTGGTTGGTTTATGTTGCTAACTTCTTTGGTTTTGTATTTTGTTCCAAGACAACTGCACCATAATTTTTCATTAAAAGCAGCAGATATTTTAAAGCCAATTTATTTTCAGTTAATTTCGCCATTCGCTTTTTTAATTGGAACTTGGTTAATTTATAGCGTTATATAACAAATGAAAGCAACTACATTATTTAAAGATTTTTTCAACAGCGAAAAAGCAGGAGGACTTGTGTTAATTGCTTGTACTATTTTATCGCTTTTACTTGCTAACTCAAATTATGGTACAAGTTATCACGACTTTTTTCAAACTCAATTTGCAGGGCATAGTTTTGAGCATTGGATAAATGACGGACTAATGACAATTTTCTTTTTGCTCATTGGTTTGGAATTAGAAAGAGAAATTTATCAAGGCGAACTTTCAAACATAAAAGATGCTTTATTGCCAATTTTTGGAGCATTGGGTGGAATGTTAATTCCAGCAGGAATTTTTTTGCTATTCAATTTTGGAACTGCAACACAATCAGGAGCAGGAATTCCAATGGCAACTGACATTGCTTTTGCATTGGGAATATTATCATTGTTAGGAAATCGGGTACCAACTTCACTTAAAATATTTTTGACCGCATTAGCCGTTATTGACGACTTGGGTGCAATAATTATCATTGCAATTTTTTATACAAAAACCTTACTTTGGACAAACTTATTTATTGCATTAGGTATTTGGCTTTTGTTATTTATCATTGGAAAACTAAAAGTAAGAAATTTATTTCCGTATTTAATAGGTGGAGTTGCAATGTGGTATTTTATGCTTCATTCAGGTGTTCACGCCACTATTACAGGCGTTCTGTTGGCTTTTGCAATTCCATTTGGAAATGGAGGCGAAAAATCAACTTCCTTTATCTTACAACATTTTTTACATAAACCAGTTGCGTTTATCATTTTGCCAATTTTTGCCTTGGCAAACACAGCAATCGTTTTTAGTGGCGACATATCACAAACATTGACAGAAAACAATAGTTTAGGCATTGCACTTGGACTAATCGTAGGCAAACCATTAGGTATATTTATTTTTACTTTTTTAGCCGTGACGTTTGGTCTTTGCAAATTACCAACAGATCTAAATTGGAAATCAATTTTTAGCGTTGGCCTTTTGGCAGGAATAGGATTTACAATGTCAATTTTTGTAACCTTGCTTGCATTTGACAACGAAACAATAATAAATAACTCAAAATTAATAATTTTAATTTCCTCATTAATTGCAGGGCTTTTAGGCTTTTTTGTTCTGAATGGAATTTTAAACAAAACATATATAGACGATGAGCAATAAAATTTTTGATTTTATTAGTCTTCATAAAGGCGAAGAAGAACAAAAAAAAGTTTTAGAAAATCTAAAATCTAATATCTCTTTTCGTGGTTCTAATTTATGGATTTTAGCTTGTGCTATTGTAATTGCATCGGTTGGTTTAAATGTAAATTCAACAGCAGTAATAATTGGCGCAATGCTTATTTCTCCATTAATGAGTCCTATCGTTGGAGCAGGTTTTGCCTTGGCAATTTATGATTTTGATCTACTAAAAAAGTCAGGGAAAAATTTATTAATAGCAACAATTGTAAGTTTAGCAGTTGCTTCAATCTATTTTTACATAAGTCCATTTAAAGAAGCTCAATCAGAACTATTAGCAAGAACATCTCCAAATATTTACGACGTTCTTATCGCTTTTTTTGGTGGTTTAGTAGGTGTTATTGCTCTAACAAGAGTAGAAAAAGGAAATCCAGTTCCAGGCGTGGCTATCGCCACGGCTTTAATGCCTCCTCTTTGTACAGCAGGTTATGGTTTAGCGATAGGAAATTTTTCTTATTTTTTTGGTGCTTTTTATTTATACACGATTAATTGTTTTTTTATATGTATTTCTACTTTTTTGATAATTAAATATCTAAAATATGAACCTGTAAGAAGTTTGAATCCTAAATTTGAAAAACAAATTAGATACGGCATCACTTCTTTAATTTTGATTATGATAATTCCAAGTTTTTATTTAGCATATAATCTACTCAATGAAAAAAAATACGCTCAAAAAGTAGAACAATTTATCTCAAACGAGTTTACAAATAAAGGTTACACAATTATTTATAAGAACACAAAATTTAATTCAAATCCTAAAAAAATTGAAGTCGCATTTTTGACCAAAAAATTTAATGCTGAAGAAATAAAAGTGTTAAATCAAAGGTTAATTCAATACGATATTAGCAATACAAAATTAGAAATAAAACAAGATGCAAAAGATTTAAAAAGTGAAATTTTAAATGAATTAAATAATCAAAATACAAATTTATCTGAAAAAGATGTTTTAATAAATAATCTTCAAAATGAACTTGGAGAATATAAATTTGATAATTCTGATATTCATAAAGAATTAAAAATATTATTTCCAGAACTTAAAAATGTATCGTTTGGAAGACATTCAATAAATCAAAATACTGATAGTACAAAAGTTCTAACAGTTGTTCTTTATCAAATTGACAATAAAAAGGAAAATGTAGATACAGAAAAAATCAGAAATTGGTTAAACCAAAAATTGAAAACAACAAATGTGAAATTAATTAAGCAAGAATAAGGGCAGCAGGTAACAGCAGTTTGGCAAAATGGCGGGTTTAGTGCTAAATTGAACATTCGTTTTTCAAATGAACTTTAGTGCTAAATTGAACGTAAGTGTTTCAAAATCCGCCACTTCGCCAAGCTGCGGAACGTTGTGCGTCACCCTATGACCAACCGTGTGCAACAATGAACCGACAAACAAAAAATGAAAAACCGAATATTAAATACTGACAATTCTAAAACGACAATCCTCATTCGACTAATGGTTGGTGCGGTATTTCTTTCCGAAGGAATTCAGAAATTTTTATTTGCTGACACACTTGGAGCAGGACGATTTGAAAAAATTGGCTTGCCTTCGCCTGAATTTCTAGGCAGTTTTGTTGGCGGTTTTGAAATTGTTTGTGGACTACTTATTCTTGTCGGACTTTTTACAAGACTGGCAAGTATTCCACTTATCATTATTATGTTAGTAGCCATTGTAACAACCAAATCGGAAGTTTTAGCCGAAAAAGGTTTTTGGGAAATGATGCACGGAAGTAGAACAGATTGGTCAATGCTTTTGGGAAGTATATTTTTACTAATTAAAGGCGGTGGTTTTTGGTCGGCTGACAAAATTTTGAAGAAGAATGGAGAGTAAAGCAGATTTAAAAGATATTGCCAAACTCTTTCTAAAACTGGGCATTATTGGTTTTGGTGGACCTGCTGCACATATTGCAATGATGCAAGACGAAGTGGTTACAAAAAGAAAGTGGTTAACAGAACAACATTTTCTTGACTTGATTGGTGCAACCAACTTAATACCTGGACCTAACAGCACCGAAATGGCAATTCATATCGGACACGAAAAAGGCGGTTGGAAAGGTTTAATAGTTGCAGGTCTTTGTTTCATTTTACCAGCCGTAATTATTACAGGATTTTTTGCTTATCTGTATAAACAATACGGGCAAGTTCCAGAAGTGCAACCCTTTATTTACGGAATAAAACCAGCCATTATTGCTATTATTTTAGGAGCAATTTTTCCATTGGCAAAAAAATCCCTAAAATCAACTGAACTAATAGTTATTGGGTTACTTGTTTTGCTTGGTTCACTATTCAGCATCAACGAAATTTATTTGATGTTTGGAGCAGGATTTATGGCTTTAATGTTGGCTTACGTGCGAAACAATAAGCAAAACAATATCAACAGTTTTCTACCATTAACTTTTTTACAAATAACAAACACTACAATCCTTTCTGCAACCAACGCCAATCTATTTTGGATTTTCCTAAAAATTGGTGCAATACTTTACGGAAGCGGTTATGTTTTATTTGCATTTCTCGACACGGAATTGGTTTCAACAGGACTTTTAACAAGACAACAATTAATTGATGCCATTGCGGTTGGACAATTCACACCCGGACCCGTTTTTTCTTCGGTTACTTTTATTGGTTATCAAATCAACGGATTGACAGGTGCAATCGTTTCGACAATCGCTATATTTTTGCCATCGTTTGTTTTTGTTGCATTGCTCAACCCAATCGTGAAGAAGATGCGAAATTCAAAACTATTTTCAGCATTTTTAGACGCTGTAAATGTTGCATCAGTCGCAATAATTGTAGCCGTTTGTTTTGAAATGGGCAAGGACACCATTACCGATTGGCGGACAATTTTAATTGCAGTTTTAAGTATTTCAATCGCATTTGGATACAAGAAATTAAATAGTGCTTTTGTGGTTTTAGGCGGTTCATTAATCGGTTATTTATTGACATTAATATGACAACAAACACGACAGGAAAAAAGGGCGAACGCATAACAGCGGTTTGGCGTAATGGCGGGTTCAGTGCTTCGTATGACAGTTTTGTGGTAGGTTCAAGTACAGTTCTTCGATTGAACTTTTGTGCTAAAAATCCGCCACTACGCCAAGCCGCAAACCGTCAGGTTGTGAAAAAACTCAAGATTTAAGTTAAGTCAGCAAATATTTCTCGTTAAATAAATTTAGATTGATTTGCGTGGCTTATAGGAATACCAAAAAAATTATGCAGCAAACTGCATTTCAGAAAACATGCCTCTCGTAAGGGCTCTGTTTTTGTTAGTTGAGTGTTGACAAAGCCATTCTTTTTGTATTGCGGCTTCCAGGCATGTATTTTTTGCATGAGTTTATCAAAACCAAGAATATTCATTGTTCGTTTCATGTTATAAACTGTCATAATTAAGCTCCATTCGCCATTTACTTTTTTCAGGCCTTTGAGATTTGTATAGTAGTATCCCCAAACACGTTTTATCGTTCCAAAGACATGCTCGTTAAGTTCTTGCCGTTTGCGATAAAGTGCGTATTGCTCTTTGTAGTTTTTGTTGTTTAGTTCTAATGCTTCCGCGAACTCCCCCCGTTCTATCTCCCTACCTTCCAAACGCACTGTGCAAAGGTGTTTCACCGGACAGGTTTTACATGCAGGAGTTCGGTATTTTTTAAATTTATGTGAGCTGTAGTTGCGATGTTTCGTATGTAGTGTTCCCGTGGAGCGTAGAGTCTGGTTTTCAGGGCAAGTGTATGTATCGTCCTCTTTATTATAAGTGAATTTGGTAACCAGGTAATCCGGGGTTGTTCCTTTAGCGTTACTATTTACAATTTCTTGTTGCGCTACAATGGTTGTTGCGCCAGCCTTTTGAGTGTCCTCTATTTCTTTTGCGTTGTTATATCCTTTATCTGCAAGCACTGTAAATTCTTTCTGATTGAGATTAGATTGAATTTCTCTAACAGCATTGTATAACGCATTCCTGTCGTTTCGATTAAGTGTTTGAGTTGCTACAACCAGTTTGTGTTTATCATCGACGGCCGCCTGGGTGTTGTAAGCGACTTCTACAACCTGGCCATGAATAAGAAGAGCCCTTGAATCAGGATCTGTAGTGCTTATCTGAGCTTCACCACTAGTAATTAACTGCTCCTGCAGTTGTTCATATTTAATTTTTTGAGTTTTAAGTTTCTCTAGCTTTTCAGAAACGTTTTTTACTTTTTCAGTCTGCTCGCTTTTATCTGCTTCATCAAGTTCTTTCAAATACTGATTTGTTTTTTCTTCAATGTAAGCGAAGTGCCTGTCAATTTTCTTCTGGTTATAATTGTTCTTCTTGCTATTGTGCGCCCGTGACTTGGTACCATCGATAGCTATGGTTTGTACCGAAATTAAATCAATATCTTTTAAAAACGCAACAAATAACTTAAAGGTATTACGCAAGGCCTGTGGATTGATTTTTCTGAAATCGGCAATGCTGTGATAGTTGGGAACAAGTCCATTGCAGAGCCACTGCATTTCAATATTTCGTGTGCATTCTTTTTCAAGCTTACGCGAGGAACGGATGCCGTTAAAGTACCCGTAAATATATACTTTTAGAAACAGCTGATTAGAAAAACAAGGCCGGCCTTCAGTCTTTACCGGTTTAGAAACAAAATACAGTTTGTCGAGTTCAAGTTTTTCAACAAAAGCATCGATAAAGCGAACCGGATTTTCTAGTTCTATAGAGTCTTCAAGACTCTTAAACTCAATCTGTGTGCGGTTTTTAGAAGTAATCAAAGGCATACACAAAGGTAAGGCACATTAGATTTTTATTGGTATATTTATTTCAGCAATAACAAACAGCTTGTGTTAACAGCAATAAGTTTTTTCACAGGCTGCCGTTAGGTGCAACCTTGACCGACCACCGCACTAACTTCCAACCGACCGACAATTTCAAGACATTCTAAAAAATCTACTCAAATTATTTGGATTATTGTTTAGAAACTATTTATCTTTGCGACTAAGATATTTAGATGATGAGTGATAGACAATCGAACAACTTAGTTAACAAGTTCAGAACTGCAAGTCGACAGTATTCTGACGCTTCTATTTTTATGCACGAAGCCATTGCACGAAAAGCAGGTTTGTCGGGTGCAGACCATAAGTATTTGGGACTTATACTTCAACACAAAGAACTAACAGCAGGCGACATTTCTAAACTTACAGGACTGACAACAGGTGCAGTTACGGGTTTAATAGACCGTTTGGAGAAGAAAAAGCTATTAAAAAGACAGTTTACCAAAGATGACAGACGGAAAGTGATAATCATTCCCAATCCTGAAAACAGTATGAAACTTCTACAACCTATTTTCAGCGAACTACAACAAAAAACGGCTGACCTCATTGCCTCGTTTACAGAAAAAGAAATTCAAATCATTGAACGATATTTTTTAGAAGCAACAACCATTATGAACGAAACGACAGACAATTTAAACAACAAATAAAATGAACAAAATGGAAAATATAACAGCAAGTTACCTGACAAGAGCCGAAATATGGCTTTGTATTACGACACTCATTTATTTTTTAATGAATGGTGCACAGATTTTTGAAACGCTTGTGTTTGTTCCTAAGTGGACAGCTTCACCGCCTGACAATTTCAAACTTTTATTAGACGGACAAGGAACAAGTTTGAAATTTTTTTGGATTATTTTTCATTCATTACACGAAATCACTTTCATACTTGCAATTATTTTCTGTTGGAAAATTGACCCCGTTAGAAATTGGCTTCTAATTTTATTTGCAATTCACTTTGCAGTTAGAGTTTGGACACTTTCCTACTTTGCACCGAACATTATAGACTTTCAAAAAGTAGCTGAAAATCCTTCTCTTGCAAAAGACCTGATTAACCGAACATCGCTTTGGCAGACACTCAACTATGTAAGAGTAGCAATTTTTATAGCGGTTTCTGTCGGACTGATTCCTTTGTGCATTAAGTTATTTAGCCTACGACACTAACAACAAAGGGGCAGAAAGGCAGCACATAACAAGGGTTTGGCGCAATGGCGGGCGAAGTGCTTCGTATGAACATTATTGCTAAATTTGAACTTGGGTGCTTCATATCAACGGTAGTACTGTAAAGCCGCCACTACGCCAAGCCCTAAACCGTTAGCCGCAATGCTTGGGGACACCGCTAACTTGAAACGAACAGAAAAACAAAACGAAAAATGCTTTTAAAATTTCCTCAAATAAATAGCAAGAACTCTGACAACTCTTTCATCTCGTTCGGAAACATCGCTTATGCAAAGCATAACAAGATTTCTAAAACCGATGGAAAGCAAATTGGCTTTTTAACTGAACACACTTTGATGTTCATCTTGCAAGGGAAAAAATATTTTCACTTCGGTAAAACAACAGTTACGATTAACTGCAATGAATTCATCCTTGTGAAACGAGGTATCTATACGATTTCGGAATTCATTCCTGACAATGGCTTTTTTGAGGCATTGGTAATTTTTATTCCTGATAAATTCTTAAAAGCAATCGCATTTGAAAATCGCAAAAGCACAAAAGAGAAAAATGAAACACAATTTGTGATTGCGAAATGTAATTCTTTTCTGAACAATTTTAGTTCTCAATATCTAAATTATTTCATATGTGATTTCAACAGGAAGGAAAAATTATTGCAACTGAAACTTCAAGAACTTTTTTTATTGCTTTCCAATTCATCTGCTAAAAATGATGTAGCTGATTTTCTTTCTTCAAGCATCAATGGAGCAAGTATAGATATTGAATATATTGTAAAAACAAACTTATTGCAACCATTGACTGTGGCTGACTTTGCCAAACTTTCCATGCGAAGTTTGTCTTCCTTTAAAAGAGATTTTGAAAAACAATTTCATTCGCCTCCAAAGTACTGGATAAATCAACAGCGAATAATTTATGCAAATGGCTTGCTGAATTCAACCAACAAAACAGTTTCAGAAATTGCATATGATTGTGGTTTTGAAAATGTATCGCACTTCATAAAAGTTTTCAAAAAAGAGTTCGGAATTACACCCAATGCTGCACGAGCCAAAAGTGTTATGGTTTGAACTTTTTGTACTACTGCCTTTTTTACAACACCATTATCTTTGCAATAAAAAACAAAATGGAAAATAAAGCTTTGACAACAGCGGTTGACTATTTCAACGCATGGAGCAGTAAAGATTTCGCAAAGGCATCTGCACTTCTTTCAGACAATATTTCATTAGAAATGCCAATTAATTCCTACAACAACAAAGCTGAGTTTATGAATGCCGTGCAATTTACAGGTTCGGCAGCGACAAACATAAATCTTCTTGCAAAGTTTGGCAACGACAACGAAGCAATTTTGCTTTATGATTTTACTTTGCCTATGGGAACAATAAGAATTGCAGAACATTTCAAAGTTGAAAAAAATAAAATTGTTTTCATTCGTCATGTTCACGATACTTACGAACTTCGCAGGGCTGGATTTGACAAAAGCAGTTCGTAATAAAATTTTCAAATGGCATACAACGAAAAATTAGCCGACAGAATTCGTGAGGCATTAGCAGACCTTCCAAAAGTGGAAGAGAAAAAAATGTTTCGTGGAGTTACATTTATGGTGAACGGAAAAATGTGTGTCTCCGTCAGTGGAGAAAACCTCATGGTTCGTTTTGACCCTGCCTTCCAAAATGAATTGGCAGAGAAAAATGGTTTTGAAGAAATGAAAATGAAAGACAGAATTTACAAGGGTTATGGCTACATACACCCTGAAGCAATAAAGACAAAAAAAGATTTTGACTATTGGATAAAACTTGCCCTTGATTTCAATAGCAAAGCCAAACCTTCTAAGAAGCGAACCAAGTAACCCGAAACTTTTTATCTTAGTGGCGTGAGTAGCACATGCGGCTAACACGGGTTTTGCGTCAGGCGGGGTAATGTGCAAATTTTGAGCTTTGTACTTCTAATCAACTTTAGTAATATATTGAAACTTTGTGCTCCGAAACCCGCCCGAACGCAAAGCCCGTAACCGTTAGCAGCAAGGCTAAACGACCGCACAGCTCGACATTGTAAAGTCATCGGTGGACTGTCCCCTGTCAGTTCACTATTCGGCTGACACAAGCGCATTCCAACAGACAAACATCTATTAACTTTATTTCGTGGGACAGTCCTTGCTGACTTTTATAAAATTTTCACGACAGACAATCATTCAGACTTACAGGTAACAACAAAAAAACGTAAAAATTTGCGTAATTCAAAAGTTACATATACTTTTGCGTAACCTATGGGTTACTTAATATGGAAAGAGAAATCAGACACCAATTTACATTTTCACAGCCGCCTGAAGTGGTTTGGGAATATTTAACCAATTCGGAACTTTTGGCTCAATGGCTAATGCCAAATGACTTTAAGCCAATAGTCGGGCATAAATTCCAGTTTGGGGCAAAGCCCAAATTTCCGTTGGGTTTTGATGGAAGAATTTATTGTGAAGTGTTGGAAATAATTCCAAATCAAAAACTTGTGTATTCGTGGAAAGGCGGTTTATCAAAAGAAAATCCTTCACTTAATTCTACAGTTATTTGGACACTTACGCATACAGATAACGGAACTATTTTGACTTTTGAGCATAAAGGATTTAAAGGAATTAAAAACTATTTGGCCTACATCATAATGAACAAAGGTTGGGCAAAAATCGGCAAACGTTTATTCAAACAATTAAACCTTGCGTAGTATGGCAACACAAGCTTTTGATGTATTTCAGGTAATTGCTGACCCAAGCAGACGACAGATTTTGCAACTGTTATCAAGGGACAGCCTAACTATAAATTCACTTGCAGAAAATTTTGAAATGAGCAGACCTGCCGTCTCTAAACACATTAAAATTCTGAATAATGCAGGGTTCATTTCCATTCAAAATATTGGTAGGGAACGCTATTGTATTTTAAACCAAGAAGGCTTTAACGAATTGCAAGAATGGATTGATTACTTTGACCAGTTTTGGCTTTCAAAACTTAAAAAATTAGAAACGCTATTAAATAATAAATCGTCAATAAATAAAAATCAAAAAAATGAAAACAATAGAAATCATTAGTATTCCGGTAGCCAACCAGGAAACAGCGAAAAATTTTTATGTAGATAAAGTAGGCTTCAAAATAGTATTTGAAGCGGCAACGCCACAAGGCAACTGGATACAGCTTGCATTACAGGATGACAATACGTCAATTTCATTGGTATCAGGCTACCCACATGCGCAAGCTGGAAGCATCAAGGGAAACATCATTTCAACAAATGATATTGACAAAGACGTGAAAGATTTAAGAGCGAAAGGTGTCATTCTTTCCGATATACAAAACTTTCCTCATGAGAAAATCTCCACCTTTAGCGACCCTGACGGCAACCAATGGGTTTTAAGAGAAACTCCAAAATACTAAGCTATGACGAGGACAATAAAGCTCAAAACTGTTTTGCCGTACACACAAGACAAAGTTTGGGATGCTCTCACAGACCCGAAATTATTGGGTAGTTGGTTTATGGAAAACAATATTGAGCCAACGCAAGGACATTATTTCACATTCAGAATGAAACCGCAAAAAGGTTGGGATGGAGTTACACACTGTGAAATTATTGACATTGAACCTAAAAAGCGTATTTCTTACACTTATCGTGGCGAAGCCACAGGCGAAAAGGCATTAGCTTGTGCAGGTATCCATTCAGACACCGCAGATAAATTGACAAAGGGAATTTTCACAAAGCTCGATACCGTATTGAGCTTCACGTTAGAGCCAACTTGTGGCGGAACAATACTGCATTTGGAACATTCGGGCTACAAAGGACTGAAGCTCGTTATCATTAGTTTAATAATGCAGTTTGGTTGGAAAAAGCAACTGACAAAGAAGCTTCCGAAAGTATTGGAGCGACTGACAAATGAATGAGCAAAAGCCCTGCTGCTAACAAGGTATTGCCGCAATGGGGGCTGACGTAATTCTATTGAAGATTAGTGCTATATTTGTAATTGCCTCGTGGACTTTCTTCTGAATATTAGTCGATTTATAATCACCTAAAAAGTTTAATATTTTCAGTTCCTAGGTAAATAGAATTTGGTTAATTTCTTAAAACCCGTCAATATTGACGG